>FTLB01007528.1_pt1 | contig 240829 bp, 230 predicted proteins | sample 1658291 | NCBI WGS metagenome assembly FTLB01 (sample SAMEA3914812, study PRJEB12502) | metagenome | biome: forest; material: soil | place: Canada | collected 2011-07-07 | depth 0.1 m
CCTGATCCTGATCCTGATCCTGATCCTGATCCTGATCCTGATCCTGATCCTGATCCTGATCCTGATCCTGATCCTGATCCTGGCCGCGGCGGCGCTTGCGCCGGTAAATCGGGTGGCGTCAGATCCAGTGGCAGTTGTGTCAGCGACTGAATTACATTGTTATCGGCAGGTGCTGGAGAACTATTGGCATCAATGACGTCCGCAAAGCTGGGGAGGCTGCCCAGTTCGCAGATCAATAGACAAACCAACAGTAGAAAAAACTTTTTCACAAGCCAACCTTGAATCTAGTAATTTATTAAATACAAAAAAACGAATGCAAACTTTACCGCAATACACAAGTTAAAATCCAGAAAGTGGTATTACGAATGATGCGGATATCACGCGCATGTTGGGTTAATTTTTTACGCAATGTGCTGTCGGTCGGATAATTTTTGATGACCTCATGCCGACTTCCATCTGGCAGACGACGAATTTGATAGGTATTCCCGTCAAGATCGGTACGCGCAATCGGCGTGCTGTCGCCGTCGACGTTACAGTTATCAAACATCACCAGCAGCGTGCCGGAGCCGCATGCAGCTTGCACGCCATCCAAAAACGCAGACTGCTCCTGCCGCTTGACATGCGACCACCAAAAACCTGCCACGCAGACATTGAAATCTCCCTTGGGTAAATCAAATGCATCCGCCCGTTGAAAATCAGCCCGACCTTTGAGTAACGGCTTGGCCTGCGCCAATTCCAACATAACGCCGCTGGCATCGGTTGCCAGGACGTGGCTGGCCGAATCCACATAACGTTCAGTCCAGTAACCTGTGCCGCACGCCACTTCCAGCACATTTTTATTCTCTGTCAGTTGCTGTAATTGTGCGGCGAGCTGGCTCAATTCCGCCTGACGCTCAGGTATCCGGTAGATATCCTCATAATGCGCGGCGCGTTGATCGTAGTAGTCAAATAAATTGGTATTCATAGTTCGTAGTTGTCTTTGCTTCCCTGTAAAACCTGATCGATTAATTTGCGATTTAAGGTAGGTGCAAGCAATTCAATAAAAGTGTAAATATAGCTGCGCAAATAAGCGCCCTGTTTTAATGCGATGCGTGAAATGTTCATGCCGAACAAATTGCCTACCGGTATAGAGCGCAGGTTTTTATCGCGTTCTGCATCAAATGCCAGGCCTGCAATAATCCCGACTCCCATGCCCAATTCCACATAAGTTTTAATCACATCAGCATCGATTGCTTCCAGCAGAATATCCGGTTTAATCTGACGCAGCGCAAATGCCTGATCTATTTTATTCCGACCAGCGAATGCGCTGTCATAAGTTATTAATGGGTAGTGCGCAATCTCTTCCAGACTGACCACTTTCAATTTCAATAACGGGTGCTCAGCTGGCACAACCACGACGTGCTCCCACTGAAAACAGGGCATGGTGATTAATCCATCTATCCCGGCAATCGATTCAGTGGCAATCGCCAAATCAGCTTGATCTCGCTGCACCATTTCCGCAACCTGCTTGGGATTACCTTGCAGCAGAGATAAACGCACCTTGGGATATTTTTGCATAAAGGCCTGTACGACCGGGGGCAAAGAATAACGCGCCTGCGTGTGAGTGGTTGCTATCGTCAGGCTGCCGCTGTCCTGAGCCGCAAATTCCCGCCCGATCTGTTTTAACCCTTCAATTTCCTGCATGATCAGTTCAACTGATTTTAATACCGCACGTCCCGGCTCAGTCAGTCCCCGGATACGTTTGCCGTGGCGCGTAAAAATATCTACGCCCAATTCTTCTTCCAATTCAATAATCGCTTTGGAAACACCCGGCTGCGAAGTAAATAGCGCTTTCGCCGCTTCGGTTAGATTGAAATTCTGACGTACTGCTTCGCGGACAAAACGCAGCTGATGTAGATTCATAACGTTCTTACTTGCCTTTTAAGCAAATAAGCTCCCTTTTAGCTATGTATATTGGTTATTTGTAATTTTTATGGCGTCAAACTTCGTGAGATATGCATTCTATACGTTTATATATAGGAAATTCACATATAAGCAAATGATTACTAAGTCGTTTGGAATAAGGCGATAGTTTATTACGATTGCGCAAGATTAAGGAACGTCCATAGATAATTTACCTGCAAATTATGTTTTAAACGTTCCCAGAGGAGCTATATGTCTTTATCGTACGTAATTTCCGGTTTTGTGGTCGGTATTCTGGTTGGGTTAACCGGAGTCGGCGGCGGCTCGCTGATGACGCCATTGCTGACCTTGCTGTTTGGCGTTTCGCCCAGCGTTGCAGTCGGTACTGATCTGGCCTTTGCCTGCATCACCAAATCTGCCGGGACGTTTACCCATAAAGCCCGTGGCACCGTGAACTGGCGCATCGTCAAATTACTATGCATAGGCGCATTGCCTGCGTCATTACTCGCGGCCATAGGTTTAAATCATTTTGGCGTTCTGAATAAGGAAATCAGTCAGATTATACGGTACACGATAGCCGGTTCAGTCTTGCTGACTGTCGTTGCTCTGTTATTCAAACGCCGCATGCTCGCATGGCTTAACCGTCATCCTGAAAAACAATTACAGGGTCGCGCCCTGGAAATTGCGACGATACTTTCTGGTGTGATCTTGGGCGTATTGGTTACCGTGTCATCTATCGGTGCCGGAGCGATCGGCGCCACCATTATCGTTATGCTGTATCCACGTTTAAGTCCTGCTGAAATTGTCGGCACAGATATCGCCTACGCCGTACCGTTGACCGCGGTTGCCGCAATCGGCCACTGGTGGTTGGGTTCGATCCACTGGCTGCTGTTAGGTACGCTGTTAGTTGGCTCAGTCCCCGGAATTATTTTAGGCTCCATGGCCGCTCGCGCAGTGCCGGAACGCGTATTGCGCTTTTTGCTGGCAACCACGCTGACTCTGGTTGCAGCCAAACTTATTTTTTAACGAACTCTAGTTACCAGGATTTTCCATGTACCGTTATGACCAATACGACCACCAGATTATCAAAGAGCGGATAGCGCAATACCGCGATCAGGTGCGTCGCCGTATCGCCGATGAACTGACTGAAGAAGAATTCTTGCCGCTGCGTTTGCAAAACGGTTTGTACATGCAGCGTCACGCTTACATGTTACGCATTGCCGTACCTTATGGCATGCTGTCCAGCGCGCAGTTGCGCAAGTTTGCGTATATCGCCGATACCTACGACAAAGGTTACGGCCATTTCACGACGCGTCAAAACATTCAGTTCAACTGGATTAACCTTGAACAGACTCCCGATATTCTGGCCGAATTAGCCAGCGTAGAAATGCATGCCATTCAAACTTCGGGCAACTGCATGCGCAATATTACGTCGGATGAATTTGCCGGCGTCGCTGCGGATGAAGTGATCGATACGCGTCCGTACGCTGAAATTTTGCGTCAATGGACCACCTTCCATCCCGAGTTCGCCTACCTGCCGCGCAAATTCAAAATTGCCATCAACGGCTCAAAAGAAGATCGCGCCGCGATCGCAGTGCATGACATCGGCTTGACGGTTGTGTACAACGAGCACGGTGAAGTCGGCTTTCAGGTAATGGTCGGCGGCGGTATGGGGCGTACTCCGATATTGGGTAGCGTGATCCGCGAATTTTTGCCATGGCAGCATGTGATCACCTATCTCGAAGCGATCCTGCGGATTTATAACGAGTTCGGCCGTCGCGACAACAAGTACAAAGCGCGCATTAAAATTTTGGTCAAGGCGATCGGCGTGGAAGAATTTGCGCGCCAGGTAGAAGCAGAATGGGCGGATTTAAAAGACGGTCCTGCCACTATTACTGAAGAAGAATTTGCCCGCGTGTCGAGCTATTTTAGCAAACCGTCCTATTTAACTTTGCCGGACCAGGATGCCGAATACACGGCACATCTGGATAGCAGCAAGGCGTTTTCGAACTGGATCAAACGCAATGTCAAACCACATCAGGTAGCCGGCTATCGTAGCGTGATTCTATCGCTGAAAAAGCCGGGTGTGCCTCCGGGTGATGCGACTGCAGAGCAAATGAATTTTGTTGCCGATCTGGCCGATAAATACAGCTTCGGCGAATTGCGTGTCACACATGAGCAGAATCTGGTCTTGGCTGACGTCCAGGTATCAGATCTCTATACATTGTGGGAAGCCGCCAAGGCGCAAGGTCTGGCAACGCCCAATATCGGTTTGCTGACCGACATTATCTGCTGCCCGGGAGGTGATTTCTGTTCTTTGGCCAATGCCAAATCGATTCCGATTTCTCTGGCGATTACCGAGAGGTTCAATAACCTTGATTATCTGCATGACATCGGTGATCTGGAACTGAATATCTCCGGCTGTATCAATGCTTGCGGCCATCATCACGTCGGCAATATTGGCGTATTGGGTGTGGATAAAGACGGCAGTGAGTGGTATCAGGTGTCGATAGGCGGCGCGCAAGGTATCGATGCGGCAATCGGCAAAATCATCGGCCCATCGTTTGCGGCAGCGCAGATGCCTGAAGTGATTGAGCGCCTGATCCACGTGTACCTGACTCAGCGCTTTGAAGATGAAAAATTTATTGATACCGTGCAGCGCATCGGTGTGAATCCATTTAAAGAATTTGTGTATGCAACCCCGATTGAGGTCGAGGCAGCAGAAGTACAACAAGGTGAGGATGCCTATGTCTGAAATCATTAAAAACGGCCAGATCGTCAACGACGACTGGGCCATATTGCGACTGTCTGAAGATCAGCAGGCTGAAGTTATCGACGTGCCAAATTCCAACGTCATTGTACCGCTGGCAGTATGGCAGGCACAGCACGTCACGTTATCGAAGCGAACCAATGTCGGTGTCTGGCTGGCCAGTTCCGAGCGTGCCGAATCGCTAAAAGCGGATGTGCAAACACTGCCGGTCATCGCTATCGACTTCCCTAAATTTTCCGATGGACGTGGCTATTCGATCGCCTACAATTTGCGCGCCAGATTAGGATACGAGGGAGAGTTGCGCGCCATCGGCGACGTATTGCGCGACCAGTTGTTTTATATGCAGCGCGTTGGCTTCAATGCGTTCGCCACGCGTGCTGATCGCAGCATAGATGACGCACTCAAAGGGCTGACTGACTTTAGTGTAAGCTACCAGACTTCCATCGACCAAAAGTCGCCGTTATTTCGCCGCGAAGATCGACCATCGCGCTCAGCCGTCCATGCCTCATGAGTAATGTAGCCTCGAAATTCTTATCAAAACCTGACGGATTTGCCGGGCGCCTGTCCGCAACCCAGGCAACTCTGGCGCGCATCGCAGCGGAATTTTCTCCTGCAGTGTTTGCTTCCAGTCTGGCTGCCGAAGATATGGTCATCACCGATCTGATTTTGCAGAATCACACTCCGATCACCATTTTTTCTCTGGAAACCGGACGTCTCCCGCCTGAAACTTTGCAGGTATTGGAGCAGGTCAAGCAACGCTATGATTATCAGATCCAGCTTTACTATCCCAACCCGGACGCAGTAACGGATTACGTCAGCAAGCATGGCTTAAATGGTTTTTATGACAGTGTCGAACTACGCAAACAGTGTTGCCATATTCGTAAAGTTGAGCCGTTAGGACGTGCTCTGGCCGGCAAAAAAGCCTGGATCACAGGACAGCGACGCAGCCAGTCGTCAACCCGATCCAACCTCGATGTGCAGGAACACGATGAAGCACACGGATTAGAAAAATTTAACCCGTTGGCCGATTGGTCGGAAGAAGACGTCTGGTACTATCTTCACGTCCACAAAGTGCCTTACAATGCACTACACGATGCCGGTTATCCATCCATAGGCTGTGCGCCCTGCACGCGAGCCATCCAACCTGGCGAAGATATCCGGGCCGGTCGCTGGTGGTGGGAAACACCGGAAAATAAAGAATGCGGCCTGCATGTCGTCGACGGCAAACTGGTTCGAATCAATAAAAGTTAAAAAACAGAACAGCAACATCATCTAGGTTTACAAATGAACTCACCACAACAAAACCAGCAGCCAACTTTGGACGCTGCCAGCAACCATCATTTAGACTGGCTGGAATCCGAAGCCATCCACATCATGCGCGAGGTTGCCGCAGAATGTGCAAATCCTGTATTGTTATTTTCGGGCGGCAAAGATTCGGTCGTGCTGTTGCGTCTGGCTGAAAAAGCATTTCGTCCCGGCCGTTTTCCTTTTCCATTAATGCATATTGATACCGGACATAATTTCGATGAAGTCATCGCCTTCCGCGATAAACGCGCGGCTGAATTGGGCGAACGCCTCATCGTGCGTTCGGTAGAAGATTCGATACAGCGTGGCACGGTGCGACTCAGAAATCCTGCGACGGATTCACGCAATGCGGCACAGGCGGTGACGTTACTGGAAGCGATAGAAGAATTCAAATTCGATGCCTGCATAGGCGGTGCGCGACGTGATGAAGAAAAGGCCCGTGCCAAAGAACGTATTTTTTCGTTCCGCGATGAATTCGGCCAATGGAACCCGAAAGCGCAGCGTCCCGAGTTATGGGACCTGTATAACACCTGCGTGCATTCCGGACAAAACATCCGCGTGTTCCCGATATCAAACTGGACCGAGCTCGACATCTGGCAATACATAGAACGTGAACAACTCGCCCTGCCATCGATCTATTTCGCGCATCAACGCGACGTAATCCCGCGCAACGGCCTGCTGGTACCGCTGACTCCGCTGACACCTGCCAAAGAAGGTGAGCAGATAGTCAACCAGGTGGTGCGTTTCCGCACCGTCGGCGATATTTCCTGCACCTGCCCGGTTTCGTCCGACGCAGCCACGGTCGCGGAAATTATCGCTGAAACCGCCATTACCCAAATTACCGAGCGCGGCGCAACCCGCATGGATGATCAGACCTCCGAAGCCTCGATGGAAAAACGTAAAAAAGAAGGATATTTCTGATGAATGCCGCAGTGAAGTTAAATGAGATTCCAGCATTGCACGAATTTGCCAAACAAGTCACCAAAGAGCGCGGCCTGTTACGTTTTATCACGGCGGGCTCGGTCGATGATGGCAAGAGCACATTAATCGGTCGCCTGCTGTTTGACAGTAAAGGCATTTTTGCGGATCAGCTCGATGCGATGTCGCGCGCCAAACATAAACGCACTGCCGGCAACAGCATAGATTTATCGCTGCTGACGGACGGGCTGGAAGCAGAGCGCGAACAGGGTATTACGATAGACGTGGCGTATCGCTACTTCGCTACACCAAAACGTAAATTCATCATCGCCGATACACCCGGCCATGAACAATATACGCGCAACATGGTGACCGGTGCTTCGACCGCCGACGCAGTGATTATTTTGATCGACGTATCCAAAGTTAAATTTAACAATGACGGATCGGTCGATTTATTAATTCAGACCAAACGTCATTCGACCATCGCCAACCTGCTGCAAATTGAGCATGTGATAGTTGCGGTCAACAAAATGGATTTGATCGCTTACGACCAAACCAAATACGACAGGATCGTCGCGGCCTATCAACAATTTGCTGCGCAGCTTGGTTTGCGTGATATCACGCCTATTCCGTTATCTGCTTTGGCTGGCGATAACGTGGTTGAGAAAGGCGACAATCTAGACTGGTATACCGGACCGACCTTGATCACCTTGTTGGAATCCTTAAGCGTGTACGACGCGTCGCACGATGAGCCGCTACGTTTCCCTGTGCAATTGGTCGCGCGTCATAACGGCCATGAAGCCAATGATTTCCGCGGTTATATGGGGCGCATCGAAGCAGGCAAAGTCAGCGTGGGCGATAAGCTGGTGATACAGCCTAGCGGCCAGACCGGCACGGTCAAAGAAATTCTAACCCTCGGCAATTCATTGCAAACGGCAGTAGTCGGTCAGTCGATTACGCTGCTGTTAAACGAACACCTCGATATTTCACGTGGCGACATGCTGGCTCATGCAGACAGACCGGCGACGCTGGTGAGTCAGATTGAAGCCGATGTATGCTGGCTTTCTGAAGAACCGCTCGATTTCAAGCGCAAGTATTTACTCAAGCACACCACCAGGCAGATCGCTGCACGTGTGACCGCAATCGAGTCGCTGTTAGACATCAACACCCAGCAAACCCGAACTGCAAGCGCGTTGCAACTGAACGATATCGCCAGAGTAAAAATCGCCGTGCAGCAACCGTTGGCAGCCGATAACTACAGTGCAATCCGCAGTACCGGTGCCTTTATTCTGATCGACCAGGTTACCCATCAGACTGTAGCGGCCGGCATGATACGTCTCCCACATCAGGAGTAAGTTCTTGGGCAAAGTCATCCTGATCGGCGCAGGACCGGGAGCCGCGGATTTAATCACCGTGCGCGGTGCGCGCGTACTGGCTGACGCAGACGTAGTTTTATATGATGCGCTGGTTGGTCAGGATATTCTCGATCTATGTCCGCAGGCGATCAAAGTATCGGTGGGAAAACGCTTTGGCCAGCGCTCTACCGCGCAGGCCGCCATCAATCAACAACTGGTGGAATATGCGCAAAATCACGCGCTGGTGGTACGATTAAAGGGTGGTGACCCGATGTTGTTTGGTCGGGCCGATGAAGAATTGGCGGCATTAGAACAGGCCAACATTGCAGTAGAAGTTGTACCTGGCATCACCACTGCATTCGCCGCAGCTGCAGCCACATTGCAACCATTGACCAAACGCGGCTGCGCACGCAGTGTGGCATTTTTCACCTCCAGCAGCGCACCGGAACTGCCTGACACCACCCAGCTTCCCGACAGCGACACGCTGGTTCAATACATGGGCGGACAAAAAGCGTTGCAAACCGCCGAGCTGTTATTGGCGCAAGGTCGCTCACCCAATTTGCCCGTGCTCATTGTTGAAAACTGCAGCCTCCCCAATCAACGGGTACAGCGTTTGACTTTGGCAGACTTACAGCAAGGGCTGGCGCAATGCGCCGGGCCGGTATTGGTGATGATAGGTGCAGCGTTCGCTGAACGCGATTAAGCTTACAAAGGCGCCACCCGCGGGATGCGAATAATAAATTTCGCGCCTAGCCCCAATGCACTCTCGACATGAATTGACCCACCCAGTTTTTTAACGATCAGATTAAATACGATATTCAATCCAAGCCCTGAACCACCCTTGCCAAGCTGGGTAGTAAAAAATGGATCGAAAATTTTATTGATGTTCTCTGGGCGTATTCCCTTACCATCATCCGCAAATTTCAACAACAGCGCTTCGTTTTGCAATGATACGTCGATATCAATGCAGCCGATATCGCTTGCTTCGTAAGCATGCGTCAGGGAGTTCATGATCAGATTGGTCATGATTTGTGCGAAGGCTCCCGAGTAGCTATCCAGTTCGATATTTTCTTCACAGTTAATCTTGATCTGAATATTGGTTTTTTTCAGCCGCGGATGCAGGCACATCACCACTTCATCGATATAGTCTTTGACCTTAAATGGGCGTTTCGATTCGCTGGTTTGGTCTACCGCAATCTGCTTAAAACTATGGATCAACTCTGCAGCGCGTTGTGAATTGGCCATGATCAGTCTGGAGCTTTCTACAGCTGTATCAATGTATTCCTGAATCTGGGATTTTTTGATGTTGCCTGCACTCATTGCCGAGCTGATGCGTTCCGTTGCCTGCTGCAATATCGATGCACCGGTCAGCGTGATGCCGACCGGGGTATTGATTTCATGCGCCACACCGGCAACCAGACCTCCCAGCGAGGCGAGACGTTCTGCCTGCAACAGCGAATCCTGCGTTTGCCGCAATTCCTGCAGCGCCTGTTCCGCATTCAAGGAGGCGCGTTTCGCGGTGACTTCCGATTGCCTTGCCATACCAATGGTGGATTTCATTTTTCGCTGGATGCGATTGAATCCGACCGCGACTTCGCCGAATTCGTCCTGCCGACCTTCGGGCAGTTCTTCCAACTCATTGGTTTCGTGTATTGCCAGGTCATTCAGGCTATCGCGCAACTGCTGCAGCGGGACGAACACCATGCGCAAGCTAAGCGACAGCGTGATCACCAGAATAAAATCAAGGATAAGGATTTCAAGCAGCTTGTGCGCCAGTTCGGCGACCAGTGCGGCATGAATCTGTTCACGGCTAAACCGGATGTCGACCTGGCCGATATCGGCCAGCTTTTGAGAATTACGGTCGCCCGGATCAAATTCACTGTAAGTCAGTGGCGCCTCGACCAGATCTTCCTTGTCGCCTTTTGTGCGCTCATTATTGGTGGCGCTGACGATTTTCCCTTGCTCGTCACGCATTTTGCCGCTGAACATATTGGATACATTGATATCAAAGACGCGGATAGATTTGATTTCAGGCGCGATCATTTCCGCTTCGATCAGACTATCTACTTTGGCCTTATCGAGATTCCACAGTGCCGGCGGCAAACTGATTTGCAATCTTGCTAATACGCTCTGTCTTAACTGGTCGTCGCGCAACTGTAGCTGATCATTCAGTTTGTATTGGGAATACGTTCCAGAAATTGCCAGTACCAAAGTCACAATGACCACAAACATGACGATCAAGCGTATGTAGATTCGATGCATAGGGTTATTTTTCTCATGGAAGGTTCTCAATTACCCACTCCAGTATCTTCATTGCGTAGGTTTCTACAATGTCTTTTTGTAAAAAGTCCGATGTTTTTTATCACATCAATGCGCGTAACAGGCCCCGCTTTATCTCAGGACTATCATAAACCGGCATTACCTCGGTACAATCACCAATCTTTTATTTTTGATCCGGGTTGATCCACTATCGTGTCCGATTCTCTTTCCATCCTAATCCAGCACCTACTACCCAAACAGGCCCTAACTGAATTTGGGGCCCACATTGCCAATGCCAAAGCAGGTCGGATCACCACCGCGATCATCCGCTGGTTCGTTAAAAAATATGGCGTCAATATGGATGAAGCGTTGAATTCAGACATAACCAGCTACGCCAGCTTTAATGAATTTTTTACCCGCCCCCTCAAACCAAATGCCCGCCCACCGGCGGATGCTGACTTTATTTGCCCGGTCGACGGCGCAATCAGCCAGTTTGGCGCGATAGAAAAAGATCAGATATTTCAAGCCAAAGGTCACAGTTTCAGTACTACCGATTTAGTTGGAGGCGACCAGATATTGGCAGATCAATTTAGCGATGGCAGTTTCGCCAATATCTATCTCAGCCCCAAGGACTACCACCGCATCCACATGCCCTGCGATGGACGCTTGACCCGCATGATTTATATTCCAGGTGCCTTGTTTTCGGTCAATCCGGTTACCGCGCGCGGCGTACCGAATTTATTTGCGCGCAATGAACGCGTAGTCTGCGTGTTTGAATCAGATCACGGGCCATTCGTGCTGGTTCTGGTCGGCGCCACTATAGTCGGCAGTATGGCGACAGTCTGGCATGGGGTGGTGAATCCGCCGCGCAGCAAAGAAATCCGGCAATGGGATTATTCAGCTCAACCGATTTCTCTGAAAAAGGGCGACGAAATGGGGCGTTTTTTACTGGGCTCCACTGTGGTCATGCTATTTCCGGCCGATACGCTGACATTTAACTCTGGCTGGCAGCCATTCAAATCGGTGCGCCTGGGTGAAAATATGGCCTCCAAAATTCTTACCTAAAGTACGTCACTATTGGATAAGTGTATAATAGCGAGCCGCCCGGAACCCTGACCGGGCAGTTTTTAAGTTCGGAATATGCCCTTCACCACCAAAATCACCCAGCTTAACCGCGCCACTCTTTTGTTCCCACTCGCTTTAGTGCTGTTCGAATTTGCCGTATATATCGGCAACGACATGGCGCAACCGGCGATGCTGATGGTGACGCAGGAATTTGGCGTTGGAATCTCCTGGGTACCGTTGTCGATGACTGCTTATTTGATCGGTGGCGCATCACTTTCCTGGTTTACCGGGCCCCTATCGGATCGCGTTGGTCGTCGCCCGGTGCTGCTCGGCGGGGTGCTGTTTTTTATCCTGACCTGCCTGGCAACCTACTTCGTTCACAGTATCGAGACGTTTATCGTTTTGCGGGTTTTGCAGGGTATCGGTTTATGCTTTATCGGCTCTGTCGGTTACGCCACGGTGCAGGAAACGTTTGACGATGTGAATGCAGTGAAGGTCACGGCACTGATGGCCAACGTCGCGCTGATCGCACCGATGATCGGTCCGCTGGCAGGTGCCGCGTTACTCGGTGTCGCGCCATGGCGCAGCTGTTTTCTGTTTATCTCGGCGATTTCGCTGTTTTCTTTGATCGGACTGTGGCACAAGATGCCGGAGACGGTCAGTCCGCATACTGAAAAAGAACCGTATTCGCAAATCTTCCACGACTACATCAGTCTGTTCGGCGAGCGCCGTTTTGTTCTTTCTGCTCTGGCTTTGGCCACGATCAGCCTGCCCCTGCTCGGCTGGATCGCGATGTCGCCGGTGTTGCTGGTCGATGATTTCAAATTAAGCCTGCTGGAGTATGGACTGTGGCAGTTACCGATATTCGGCAGTCTGGTGCTGGGCAATCTGTTTGTATTTTTTATCGCAGCACGCTGGCCGCTAGGACGCTCGGTGCTGGTCAGCTTTTGGCCCATGTTGGCTGGAATGATCTGCCTGCTGCTGGGCATATTTATCCCGGTATCATCGCCCATATTCATGGTGACCGGCATCAGCTTGATCGCCTTTGCCGAAGGCTTGTCGATGGCTGTGCTGTATCGCTTCGCACTGATGTCTTCGAAGCACGCCAAGGGTATCGTCTCATCCGGCACCGCAATTCTGGCCATGGTTTCGTATGCATTGGGAATTGAAATAAACAGGCTGGCTTATGTGTCCTGGGGAATGACAGGATTTACGGTGTCGATGATCGCGATGACCTGCTGCTTTATTCTGATTTCCCGTGGGCGCATACACGATGAAATGCGTATCCGCGCTGCGGAGCTGATTCCTGATTAAACGCAGCATTGCCAAATCAATACGTAAATTTCTGTTGTGCCGATCTGTGCAAATCGGCGTTGGCAAGGGGCGCTATGCTAAAATAGCGCCCTTAAAACTCCAATAATCAACAGGAATCAAGACCATGGCTGGACACAGTAAATGGGCCAACATCAAGCACAAAAAAGCGGCCACAGATGCTAAACGCGGCAAAATCTGGACACGTATTATTAAAGAAATCACCGTCGCTGCACGTATGGGCGGTGGCGATTTAAGCGCCAATCCGCGCCTGCGTTTATCGGTAGAAAAAGCCGCCGACGCGAATATGCCCAAGGAAAACGTGCAACGCGCGATCCAACGCGGCAGCGGCAACCTGGATGGTGCCAATTACGAAGAAATTCGTTACGAAGGCTACGGTATCAATGGCGCGGCGATCATCGTCGACTGCATGACCGACAATAAAGTCCGGACCGTGGCTGAAGTACGTCATGCATTTTCCAAATACGGCGGCAATCTGGGCACCGAAGGTTCGGTCGCCTTCATGTTCAAACACTGCGGCCAGTTTTTCTATGCGCCTGGTACCAATGAAGACGCGCTGATGGAAGCCGCCTTAAACGCCGGTGCCGAAGACGTGATTGCCGACGATGAAGGCGGCTTTGAGGTTATCTGTCCACCGCATGATTTCTCCAACATCAAACAGCAATTGGAAGCCGCCGGCTTTAAGGCAGAAATGGCCGAGGTGGTCATGAAACCGGATACCGAAACCCTGTTCGAAGGTGAAAACGCCATCAAAATGCAAAAACTGCTGGATGCATTGGAAAATCTGGATGACGTGCAAGAAGTGTTTACCAACGCAGTAATAGAAAACTGAAATAGTCGAACCACATGAAAATACTGGTAATCGGATCAGGCGGCCGCGAACACGCCCTGGCATGGAAACTCGCTCAGTCCGAGCGCATCCAAACCGTGTATGTCGCGCCGGGCAATGGCGGCACGGCGGCAGATAACCGTCTGAAAAACGTCGCCATTACCGATCTGCACGAGTTGGCGGAGTTCGCTAAAAATGAACACATCGGCATTACGCTGGTCGGCCCTGAAGTGCCGCTGGCTGGCGGCGTCGTCAACCTGTTTCGCGAACAGGGTTTGAAAATTTTCGGCCCAACCAAAGAAGCCGCGCAACTGGAAAGCTCCAAAGATTTTGCCAAAGCATTTATGCAACGTCACGGCATCCCCACCGCTAACTACCAGACTTTTTCTGACATCGCAGCCGCGCACGCTTATGTGGACGCAAATGGCGCGCCTATTGTCATCAAGGCGGATGGTTTAGCCGCAGGCAAAGGTGTGGTCGTGGCGATGAATCTGCAGGAAGCACACGATGCGGTGGATATGATGTTATCCGATAACAGGCTGGGCGACGCCGGTGCGCGCATAGTGATCGAAGAATTTTTAAGCGGTGAAGAGGCCAGTTTTATCGTGATGGTAGACGGCAAAAACATACTGCCGCTGGCCACCAGCCAGGATCACAAACGGTTACTCGATAACGATCAGGGCCCCAACACCGGCGGCATGGGTGCCTATTCTCCCGCACCCATTATCACCCCGCAAATTCACGCCCGCGTCATGCGTGAAATCATCCTGCCTACCGTGCATGGCATGGCGAAAGACGGCATCGTGTTTACCGGATTTTTATATGCCGGTTTAATGATTGACGACCAGGGTAATCCAAAGACGCTGGAATTCAATTGCCGCATGGGTGACCCCGAAACGCAGCCCATCATGGCTCGTTTAAAAACCGACTATGTCAGCGTGCTGGAACATGCGGTCAACGGACAGCTGGACCAAATCGAACTGGAATGGGATCGCCGCACCGCATTAGGTGTCGTGATCGCGGCCAAGGGCTATCCAGATGATCCGGTCAAGGGTGCGCACATCAGCGGCATCCCCGCGGAAACACCGGACTGCATCACCTTTCACGCCGGCACACGGCTGGATCACGGCGATGTGATCGTCAATGGCGGTCGGGTTTTATGCGCTGTCGGCCTGGGTGACAACGTCAAAGTCGCGCAAAAACATGCTTACGATGCAGTCGATGCGATCAAATTCGATGGCGCACAGGCGCGTCGCGATATCGGCTGGCGCGCGCTGACTAAAAAACGTTGATGGATACCAGCTCAGTTAAAAATTATTTGCTTCAACTGCAAACCAGCATCGTTGCAGCGCTTGAACAGATAGACGGTCAGTCCTTTTTAACCGATAGCTGGGAGCGGCCCGAAGGTGGTGGCGGCATATCGCGCGTGATCGAACAAGGGAATATTTTCGAGCGCGGCGGAGTCAATTTCTCTCACGTATTGGGCACCAATCTTCCGCCATCGGCAGCCGCCAGCCGACCTGAATTGGCAGGCCGCAGTTGGGAGGCGATGGGCGTATCGCTGGTACTTCATCCGCGCAATCCGTATACGCCGACAGTGCATATGAATGTGCGTTTTTTCAGTACACATGCTGACGCAGGAGCAAAAACCGCAGAACCGATCTGGTGGTTTGGCGGCGGGATGGATTTGACGCCATACTATGGCTTTACCGAAGATGCGCGGCATTTTCATCAGAGCTGTAAAAATGCTCTGGATCCATTTGGCGCAGAGCTATATCCCGAATTTAAAGCGTGGTGCGATCAGTACTTTTATTTAAAGCACCGCAAAGAGCCGCGCGGCATCGGCGGAATATTTTTCGACGACTTTAATCGACTTTCATTTGCAGACAGTTTCGCGTTGATGCAGCAAGTAGGAAATGCGTTTATTCCGGCGTACGCGCCCATTCTTGACCGTACCAAAAGCTTGCCGTACGGCGAACGCGAACGCGATTTCCAGGCCTACCGGCGCGGTCGCTACGTAGAATTCAATCTGGTGTTTGATCGCGGCACGTTGTTCGGCCTGCAGTCGGGTGGACGTACCGAATCGATATTAATGTCCATGCCGCCGTCCGTTATCTGGCGCTATGACTGGCACCCTGAACCGGGAACCGCTGAGGCGCAGCTGTATAGCGAGTTTTTAAGCCATCGGGATTGGCTGGCGTGAGCGATATCCAATGCGTTGCGATCCTGGGCGGCAGCTTCGATCCGGTGCATAGTGGTCATGTCGCGCTGGCCAAAACCATGTGCGATTTGCTCAAACCCACTCAAGTGCGTATCATGCCGTCTGGCTGGTCCTGGCAAAAGAATGCTTTTCATACAAGCACACACCATAGGCTGGCCATGTTGGCTCTGGCATTTAAGGATCTGGCCAAACAGGTTCCGCTCACCATAGACGAACAGGAAGTTAAACGCGCCGCGCTTGGCGTACCCAGTTTCAGCATCGATACGCTGACCAACCTGCGCAATGAATATGGCCCAACGGCGGCACTGGTATTCATCATTGGTGCCGATCAGCTATTGCAACTGCAAAGCTGGAAGAACTGGCAACATTTATTTGACCTGGCACATATTGCCGTAGCGACCCGTCCGGGGTTTGCACTGGATGGCGTCGATAGCAGGGTGGCACACGAATTTACACGGCGTGGTGCCAGCATAGAACAGCTACGCAGCACGCCGTTTGGACATACTTATCTGTGTACGGATTTGGCCGTCGATATTTCGTCGACAGAAATCCGGCAAGGCAGTGAACTATCGGATAAGTCGTCATTAATACCGCCTGAAGTCCTGGACTATATACGGCAGCATCAGCTTTTTTAAGCAGTCATGATGTCATTAAATAAATTACTGTCATAAGTACTGAATGATGTACTAGACTGAACTAACAACCTCACCTTTTTGGGAAATCATGGATATTAAAAAATTACAAACACTCGTCGTAGACGCGCTAGAAGATGTCAAAGCACAAGACATCAAAGTGTATGACACCACGCATCTGACCAGCCTGTTCGATCGCATTTGCATCGTATCGGGTACATCCAACCGTCAGACCAAGGCATTGGCCGCTTCGGTCCGTGAAAAAGTTAAAGAAAACGGCGGCGATGTGATCGGCGTCGAAGGTGAAGATGTCGGCGAATGGGTGCTGGTTGATCTTGGCGACATGGTGGTCCACATTATGCAACCGGTGATTCGCGGTTACTACCGCCTGGAAGAACTGTGGGGCGACAAGGAAGTGAAAGTTGGTGCAGCTAAACGCATCAGCAAACGCACGGCCGAAGTCGTTGAAGAGCCGGTTGACGGGAAAGCGACTCGTGTACGCGTGAACTTAAATCAGGCAACCCAGACCACGCTGGATGATGAAGTCAAAAAGCCAACCAGAAAGCCACGTGCTGCAGCGGCAACTGATGAAACCAAACCGAAACGTGCACCACGCGCCGCCGCTGCTACCGCAGGCACTACCCCGGCTGTGAAAAAACCTGCTGCGCCGCGCAAAAAAGCGATTGGTACGACAGTCAAAGTCGCTGCCAGCAAAACTGCGGTCGCTTCCGCCAAACAGGCTGCTGCCAAACGTAGCACGGCTAAACGCAAAACAGCTGCGTGAGTGGCACAGCCAAGTTAGGCAACCGAGTTAAACAACTGAATTCGGCAAACTGAACTTATGCAATTGATCATCGCAGCGGTCGGCCATAAAATGCCGGCCTGGATAGAATCCGGATTCAGCGAATACAGCAAACGTATGCCGCCGGATTGCCGGATTGTGTTGAAGGAAATCAAACCGGTGGAACGCTCCGGCAGCAAAACCGCCGAAACCGTGATGGCGTTGGAGCGCAGCAAAATTGAAGCCGCCATTCCTAAACAGACCCGCATCATTGCACTGGACGAGCACGGCAAAGACCTGACCACCATGCAGTTGGCGCAACTTCTGACGGAATGGCAACAGGCCGGCGGCGACACCTGTTTTGTCATCGGTGGCGCCGATGGTCTGGATGCCGAATTCAAGGCGCGCGCGCAACTCAAAATCCGTATTTCCAGCCTGACTCTGCCGCACGGCATGGTCCGGGTTTTACTCGCCGAACAGCTCTATCGGGCCTGGTCGATTACGCAGAATCATCCATATCATAGAGTGTGACAGCGCATCGGCTACGCTTCGTGGGTTGGGCTGCGCTTCGTGGGTTGGGCTACGCTTCGTGGGTTGGGCTGCGCTTCGTAGCTTCGTAGGTTGGGCTACGCCTTACCAGCCCAACACTCAACGCCCGAACAGACCCAGGCGCATCTTATTTGCCGATTTAATTTAAAAAAAACAGTTTGGTTCATCGAACAATGTTGGGCTGATGAAGCGTAGCCCAACCTACGAACTAAACCACCCCACCTGTCTGAAATTCAGATAGGATAATGGTTGGGAATATAATTAATAACAAATAACCAGTGCAGCCCCGCCGGATTTATCCATCATGAAATTACACGATAACAAAATCTATCTCGCTTCCAAAAGCCCGCGGCGGCGTGAGTTGTTGCGTCAGATCGGAGTCGGTTTTGAAATTCTGCTGCTGCGCGATGGCAGCGCGCGACCTTCCGATGTGACCGAAGTGGCGCTTCCCAATGAGCAGGCCAGAGAATATGTACGTCGCGTCACGAATGAAAAAGCGATGGCGGCGTGGAATATGATGTTGCTGCGCAAATTACCTGTCCGTCCGGTTTTGGCCGCCGATACCACGGTAGTTTTAAATGGCGTTATTTTTGGCAAACCGGCGACGCGCAGTGAAGCGCACGCCATGTTATCCAGTCTGTCCGGACAAACGCATCAGGTCTTCACCAGCATCGTCGTGCATTTTCATGGCCAGAATCTGGAGCGCACGCAAATTTCCGATGTCACATTCTGCCCCCTGACCGCCAAACAAATTGATCACTATTGCGATACGCAAGAGCCGTACGACAAAGCGGGTGGTTACGGGATACAGGGCAGTGCTGCGCAATTTATTTCCCAGATTGACGGCAGCTACTCCGGCATCATGGGCTTACCTTTATTTGAAACAGCACAATTACTGGCCGAGTCTGGAATTACTCTCTCATGAGCGAAAATATATTAATCAACATCACCCCTCAAGAAACCCGCGTTGCTATTATTTTCCAAGGTGCAGTACAAGAACTCCATATCGAACGTACCATGTCACGCGGTCTGGTTGGCAATATCTATTTGGGTAAAGTGGTGCGCGTTTTGCCGGGCATGCAATCCGCCTTTATCGATATTGGCCTGGAACGCGCCGCCTTCCTGCACGTGGCCGATATCTGGGATACACGCAACAACGACAATGCCACGCCGGTACCGATAGAGAAGTTGCTGTTCGATGGCCAGGCCATCATGGTACAGGTCATTAAAGATCCTATCGGCACCAAAGGGGCGCGTCTTTCCACCCAAATTTCCATTGCCGGGCGGATGCTGGTGTTTTTGCCGCAGGATTCACACATCGGTATTTCACAAAAAATCGGAAACGAAAACGACAGGGAAGTATTGCGCGCGATGGTACAAAACCTGTTGGCGCCTGATGAAAAAGGCGGCTTCATTGTGCGCACCATGGCCGAAGATGCCACGGAAGCCGAGCTGCAAATGGACGTCGAATATTTGCGCAAGACCTGGGCGAACATTTGCCTGCTGGCGAAAAGCAAACCGCCTGGCAGCCTGTTGCATCAGGATTTAAATCTCGCGCAACGCGTGCTGCGTGACTTTGTCAATGTCGAAACCGACAGCATACAAATTGATTCGCGTGAAAATTATCAGAAGCTGTTCGAATTCGCACAAAATTACACCTCCTCGGTGATCCCCAAGCTCAATCACTACACTGGCGAACGACCGCTGTTTGATTTGAACGGCGTGGAAGAAGAAATCGAGCGCGCTTTGGGCAGACGCGTGGATTTGAAATCGGGCGGATATCTGATCGTTGAACAAACCGAAGCGATGACGACCATCGATGTGAATACCGGCAGCTATGTGGCGGGACGTAATTTCGCAGACACGATATTCAAAACCAATCTGGAAGCAGCGCATGCCATCGCCCGTCAGCTGCGTTTGCGCAATCTGGGCGGCATGATTATTCTGGATTTGATCGACATGGAAAATCCGGAACATAAAACCGCCGTACTTGCCGAATTGAATAAAGCCTTTGCACGCGATCGTACCAAGCTGTCGGCCTCCGGCTTTTCCGCACTGGGGCTGGTTGAAGTTACCCGGAAGCGCACACGTGAATCTCTGGCGCATATATTGTGCGAAACCTGTCCGGCATGTGGCGGAAAAGGTCAGGTCAAAACCGCGCGTACAATTTGTTACGAAATTCTGCGCGAATTGCTGCGTGAGGCAAAACAGTTTAACCCGCGTGAATTCCGCATCCTGGCTTCTCAACTGGTGGTCGACCTATTTCTTGAAGAAGAATCGCAACATCTGGCTATGCTTGGCGACTTTATCGGCAAACCGATCTCCCTGCAGGTTGAAAGCACTTATCATCAGGAACAGTACGACGTCATTTTGATGTGATGCCACCTAACCAGGCTAGATACCTGAGCAAAAATCACATTTATATCTTTACCCTGCGTTAGCCAAAATCCTTGCCGATAACTTGATCAGATAAGGCAAATTGTGTATTAAAAACGGGGGAATAAAAATGGTTGCCGCAGTCGGAGCGCAAAGCACTGCACATTCAGGCTCTGCCACTGGCACCAGTGGCGCTAGTAACGCGACGCAAATCGCCGCGTTGCAGCGTCAACTCGCGGCCTTGCAGCAGCAGTTAGTCAAAACGCAATGCGTACAAACTCAAAAAGCGCTGAGCCAGCAAATTGGCACGGTTCAACAACAAATTACCGTACTCCAGTCCACCAGCAATTCCGGTTCCGGCAGCAGCGCATCCAGCATTACGGCCACCGCTGTACCCGCAGTCACCAACAACGGTACGACCTCAACCCAAGGCAACGTCATTAACACCACAGCCTAAGCCAGCGTTATCAAGTTCGCGTTGTTTTGGGGTATTTCCTCTCGTGTAAATATGCCGTGCGTAACAGTCTTAGGTATAATCGCACATCGCATTTTTCGCGATCATTTCCCTCCATTCAGTCGAAATCAAGAATGATTAAAAAGCAAAATTTTGTTAATGGTTTGACTTTCTTAACGGTTTTTGCAATTTTTTCCTGCGCATTGGTTGTCAACAAACTGGTCAACATCTGCTTTTATCTGCTGTTAATCATCGCCATTGTTGAGCTGATCGAGCAACCGGAATCCAGACGCGACTTTTGGCTCACCTGCAAAAAATATTGGCCTATTAATTTAGGAATGTGCGCTTCATTCATCGCTATCCTGCTACGCCAGCTCTCTCAGGTTGAATTTACCATTCGACTGTATGACCTCCCCGCCAGGTTCGCCTTATTCGCTGTACTATTTTGGCTGCTGTTAAAGCTGCCTGCCGAGCACCTGAAAAAAATCAAATGGGGATTTATCTGCGGTGCCATCGCATACACGATAGATCTCACCATTAGCACCATGGACGCCGGCATGCGCCTGTCGAATATCAATTCGTTCTCAATTATTTTTTCTTCTGAATTGGCATTATTGATGGCGGTGTTTTCCATACTGTCGATTGCCTGGATTGGATCACACACAACAGGACCGCGCAAAGTATTGACGATTGCCCTGCAAAGTATCGCCGGAATGTGCGGGCTCTATTCCGTCTACCTGTCGCAAACCCGCGGTGCCTGGATAGCGATCCCGTTTTTTGTATTTATTGTGGTCTCAACACTGATGCACGCACAGCGGACCCGCAGCAAGATCATCACTTACGTCGCGATATTAACGACCTTGCTGATTCTGTTCAGCGCCACCCATATCGTGCAGGATCGTATAGAAGAGGCCAAACAGGATATAACCGAATTTACATTGAAAACAAATCTGGACACGTCAGTCGGGGTGCGATTTCAGCTGTGGCACGCCTCATGGATTATGTTTAAAGAGCATCCCATTTTTGGCGTTGGCAAAGAAAATTTCAGCGATGAATTGCACGTTTTGAGAGATCGCGGCATCATCACCGCAGAAGCGGGCAGCCAGTATCATTCACATGACGAGATTTTATATGGCATGTCGACGCTGGGCATATTTGGTCTGCTCGCAACATTAATTACCTATCTGGTTCCGGGATACTACTTTGGAAAAAATATGTTCCATCGAAATGCCCAGATCCACGCGGCAGCGGCGATGGGCTTAAGCTTATGCATAGGCTATTTCATTTTCGGCCTGGTCGACGTGATGTTTGGATGGAATATGTGCAATGTGTTTTATACGATGTCGATTGCGGTACTGTTAGCGTTTATAGTCAACAAAAATAAAGAGCTTGCCCTCTCACCTGAATAAAGAACCAGCGAACCACTATGACACTGATCCCTGCCGCCACTCTAGCTCAGGCTGACAAAGTTCTTTTCATTACCCATCTTGCGATCGGCGACTTTACCTATCTGCAGAATTTTTTTGCTGCATTTTCCAGACAAAATCCTCAGCTTAAAATCGATATCTGGATCGATGAATTGCGTCGCTCCTCAGATCCGAAAGAATGGGAATTTTTAAAAAAATACGCACTGTACGACTGGGCTGAAAACTGTACATTCTTCCGAAAAGTTTATCGCCGCTCATACAGCCCTGAATTATTAAAAGTATCGATGCAGGAAGCACAGCAGGAACATTATCCCCTCGTCATTTCTCTGGCTACGCTGCGCCCGTACCTCTACGCAAACCTTGCACGCGAAGTCGGGCCCCATGCGTTTGTGGTCGGTATCAAGGGAAAATCGCGCTGGTATGCGCCATGGGATAAAGCTGCGTATGCCAAACTTGACGCGACATTCGCACCATTCAGTCGCCCAAAAGACGGGTATCACATTACGGCAGTGTATGCAGACTGGTTTAATCAGCTAAGCGGCTTGCAACTGAATCATGAGCAGCGCTTCCCTTCCATAGACATTCCCCAAGAATGGCAAGATTATGCGCAGCGCCAGTTAGCGGAGTGGAACGTAGCGGATGGCAAAAAAATCGTTTTCATCAACGCGTTCGCCAAAACCAAAAAACGCTGCTGGCCGCTAGCCAGCGTTGCGGAATTAATAGCCAAGATGGGCAAGCTGCCCGAATGGAGCAACACCTGTTTTATCGTCAATGCCGTACCCCAGGAACTGGAGAATGCGCAGCAGGTAATAGCCAGCTACCACCTCAACGACACACATTTATTTAGCGCCAATGAAAATTTCTTTCAGCTGCCCGCAGTGCTGCAACGTTGCGATTTAATTATTTCAGTCGAAACTGCCGTCATGCATTTGGCGAATGCCGTACAGGTACCGGTCATCGCCCTGATGCGTCAGAAAAATCCGGAATGGGTGCCGATCAATCAAACTATTTCCACGGTCATCACTACCCAGCGTCGCAGTGAATGGGTCAACGCAATCAAGGCAGATCAAGTTATCAAGGTAATACTATGAGTACAATAATCGCGGACAGCCCCGAAAAGAATTCGTTTCACATCGCGTTCTGCGTCGACAATCATTATTTTCGCAGCATGGGCGCGACGATTTTATCGATCATCGCCAACAACCCAGGCCAGCATTTCACAATACATGTTTTGTCGTTTACGGTATCAGAAGACCATCGCGCCCGGCTGTTGAAATTGGAAGCGGAGCACCCGGTCAAAACGCATATCCATATCGTTTCACCCGATCAGTTCAGCCAGTTTTCACACTTTATCGCTTCGACCTATTATTCGCCTGCCATTTTCACCCGGCTGGCGATTCCTGAAATAGTCAAAGACTATACCGACAAAATTCTGTATCTGGACGCAGACATTCTGTGCGTCGGCAAGATAGACAAACTCATGGCATTGCCGATCGAAGAGACCGTCGCCTATGTGGTGCCAGACGCGGACATCACCACTTATCGCCGTGCCACGGCGCTGAAATTAAAACAGATCAAATATTTTAATTCCGGCATGTTATACATCAACGTCAAAAAATGGCTGGCGCTCGATATTACCGAAGCGACCATCCGGGCCATGCTGACCGGCGGTGACGACTTCCGTTTTCCGGATCAGGATGCGCTCAATATCGCGCTGGCGGATCATGCCACTTACATCGCGATACGTTGGAATTATCTGTATGGTTTAATCGGCGAACTGGAAAACGACCGGCGTGCGATGAAGGATGTCGGTAATGCGGTATTTTTACATTTTGCCGGTGCGGTCAAGCCTTGGGCCGATTGGTGCTTACACGATTCGCGCAAGATTTTTGCCAAGTATCACGGCATGTCGCCATGGGCTGATATGCCTATGGATCAGTACCCGCAAAATTACAAGGAAATGCGCATGAATTCGCGCTTCCTATGGAATCGCAAACAATATGCCGAGAGCATCCGCTGGTTTTGGAAATACTTGATGGCACGCCCCCGCTAAGGTGAGTTTTTATGACTAAACAACTGGTACCTGCCGAACTGTTAAAGCAATCCAATAAAATTTTATTTATTGCGCATCTGGCACTGGGCGATTTTACCTACATGCAGAATTGCTTTCGTGCGTTTGCTGCAGCCTATCCGCATATCAAGATGCATTTGTGGGTAGATGAACTGCGACGCACCAAAGATCAGACGCAGTGGGAGCATTTGAAAAAATATGTGGTGTATGACTGGGTGACTGCCTGCGACATGTTTGACAAAGTCTATACACGCACCTACAGCCCGGATTTATTGGCGCAGTCGATCAAAGAGGCGCGTTCGGAAAATTATCCCGTGATCGTCTCGCTGGCTACCATGCGGCGTCACAAATACGTGCAACTGGCCAGGCAGATTAATCCGGACGGTTTTGTAGTCGGCCAGAAGAAACGCGTGCTGTTTTACGATATCCCGAAACACATTATTTATCGCAAGCTGGACGCGTTTATCCCCGCTTACCAAATATCTCACTCGCAGCGTAGTGGCGCAGAATCAGTGCGCCATATCAGCCGGATTTACGCGGACTGGTTTCATCAACTGTTCAATATATCGATGTCGGAACAGGATTCGCTACCGTATGTTGATATCCCGAAAAAATGGATAACCTACGCTCTGCAACAGTTCAAAAGCTGGGGGTTCGATCCTGCTGAAAAGACCGTATTTTTAAATGGCTTTTCCAAGGCATCGCATCGCAGTTGGCCGTTGTCACGCATAGTTGAGCTGGCCGGCGCCATAAAAAAAATCCCGGCATGGAGTCAGACCAATATCATCATCAACGTGGTGCCGGAGAGTATGGCAGAAGCCAAGGCAATATTTGCCAACGCCCATCTGAAACAGGTGCAGCTGTTTAGCGCTGAAGAAAATTTTTTCCAGTTGCCGGCAATACTCAGTCTGTGCCAGCTCATTATTTCGGTCGAAACCGCGGTGATGCATTTGGCGAATGCCGTACATGTGCCGGTCATTGCGCTGATGCGTCAAACTACGCCTGAGTGGACCCCGATTAATGCAGCGATTACCACCATCATCAAAACCGATAGTCACAAAGGCAGTGTGGAGGAAATTTCGATTAATCAGGTTCTTCAAGCATTGCCGGCGCCTGAAACGGCAAATATAAGTAGAGTAATCTTGTAGCAATGTTGTAGGTTGGGCTACGCTTCATCAGCCCAACATTGGTCGAGTAGGCGATAGATTTTTATGGGATGATCTGAAAAAAAATGGACGCTTGTGGGGATTTTGACGTTGAGTGTTGGGCTGATGAGGCGTAGCCCAACCTACGTAGCCAGGCGCTTGTGGTGACTTTGGCGCTGAGTGTTGGGCTGATGAAACGCAGCCCAACCTACGGACCAACGATTTCGCTAAACCAGCCGTTGCCAGATCTGCGTCACCGCTTCTGCCTGATTCATTGAATAGAAATGCAAGCCAGGTGCGCCGTTTGCCAATAACTGTTCGCACAACGCGGACACCACATCCAATCCAAATGCTTTGATCGACGCACTGTCGTCACCGTAACTCGCCAGTTTCAATCTGATCCAGCGCGGAATTTCAGCACCGCACATTTCAGAAAAACGCATCAACTGCATGTAATTGGTGATCGGCATAATGCCCGGGACTATCGGCTTATCAATTCCCATTTTCTTCGCAGCATCGACAAACTGAAAATACGCATCGGCATTGTAAAAATATTGGGTAATCGCCGCATTGGCGCCCGCCTTCATTTTGCGATCGAAATTACGCAGGTCATCTTGCGGCGAGCGGGCCTGCGGATGCATTTCCGGATACGCTGCGACATCGATCCAAAACCAGTCGCCGGTTTCCTTGCGTATGAATTCAACCAGCTCACTGGCATAACGAAACGCACCGCCCAGGCCGTAACCGCTGGGCATGTCACCGCGCAGCGCAACCACGCGATGAATGTCATTGTCTTTATACTGCTGCAAAATATCGCGTATCGATGCGACGCTTCCGCCTATGCAGGATAAATGCGGTGCAGCGGCAAGCCCTGCTGCGCGCATTTCCAGAACGGTATCCAGCGTGCCTTTTTGAGTAGTGCCGCCGGCGCCAAACGTCACCGAGAAATACGCGGGATTTAATTGCACCAGTTTGCTGCGCGTCACACGTAATTTTTCCATCCCTTCCGGTGTTTTAGGCGGAAAAAATTCAATACTGAAATTTGCTTGAGCCATAGTATTAACTTATTTTTTGAGTAGTAAGGTTGAAAGCGCCCAGGAAATCACGCTGTATAAAATCGCTGCCAGAAATGCCGACCAAAATCCGGCCACATGAAAACCCTGAAACCAGGTCGCCACCATCCAGAATAACAAACCGTTGAGTACCAGCACGAACAGCCCCAGACTAAGCAGCGTGACCGGCAGGGTCAGGACGATTAAAATCGGTCGCAGTATGGTGTTCACAAACCCCAGAACTATCGCTACCAGCAAGGCAGTGGTGAAACTGTCGATGCTAACGGAGTGCATTAAATAAGGTAACGCCAACAAGGCGATGGCATTGATTAACCAGGTAGCTAACAGCCGCATAAGATCTCCCCAATACTCACCACCTGCGTGGTGAGGGTTTAGCTAACAACAAATTAATAACGATAATGATCCGTTTTATATGGACCTTCTTTTGGCACGCCTATATACGACGCCTGTTGCTCGGTCAGCGTACTGAGTTCCGCATTGAGTTTTTTCAGTTGCAAACGCGCGACTTTTTCATCCAGATGTTTTGGCAAGGTGTAGACGCCTACCGGATATTTTTCGGTATTTGCAAACAGCTCGATTTGCGCAATGGTTTGATTGGCAAACGACGAACTCATTACATACGATGGATGACCGGTACCGCAACCCAGATTGACCAGACGACCTTTGGCCAACAGAATAATCCGTTTGCCGTCCGGGAAAATCACATGGTCAACTTGCGGTTTGATATTGTCCCACTCGTATTTTTCTAATGCAGCCACATCGATCTCATTATCAAAGTGGCCGATGTTGCATACGATGGCCTGATCTTTCATCGCCAGCGCATGTTCTTTGGTGATCACATGATAATTGCCGGTAGCGGTAACGAAGATATCCGCTTTCGATGCGGCGTAATCCATGGTTACAACCCGGTAACCTTCCATGGCAGCCTGCAACGCGCAGATCGGATCGATTTCAGTGACCCATACCTGGGCCGACAATGCACGCATCGCCTGCGCGCAACCTTTGCCTACATCGCCATAACCGGCAATCACCACCACTTTACCGGCGATCATCACGTCGGTGGCGCGCTTGATGCCGTCGACCAGCGATTCACGACAGCCATATAAATTATCGAACTTGGATTTGGTGACAGAGTCATTGACGTTGATCGCCGGGAATGCCAACTTACCTTCCTGATGCATTTGATATAAACGATGCACGCCGGTGGTGGTTTCTTCCGTCACGCCTTTGATTTCCTTTAAGCGTTTTGAATACCACTGACCGTCAACTGCCAGATGTTTTTTAATCGAATTAAACAGGCAGATTTCTTCTTCCGATCCTGGATTGTTCAATACGGATTGATCTTTTTCAGCACGGCTACCCAAATGCAATAGCAGCGTCGCGTCGCCGCCGTCATCCAAAATCATATTCGCGGGCTGCTCGGGCCACTCAAAAATACGGTGAGTAAAGTCCCAATATTCGTCCAGATTTTCGCCTTTGAACGCGAATACCGGATGCCCGGCTGCGGCAATCGCTGCAGCGGCTTGATCCTGAGTGGAGTAAATATTACAGGAAGCCCAGCGCACTTCCGCACCCAATTCTGCGAGCGTTTCGATCAGCACGGCGGTCTGGATAGTCATGTGCAAAGAGCCGGCAATGCGTGCGCCGCGTAACGGCTGGCTGGCGGCAAATTCTTCGCGTATCGCCATCAAACCTGGCATTTCTGTTTCTGCGATATTGATTTCTTTGCGGCCCCATGCTGCCAGACTGATGTCGGCAATATGGTGGTCCAGAGATGGGGTTTGCGGTTGAGTTTTAGTAGTGGCGTTCATCACGCCCTCCTTTCAGTAGAAAAAAGTAACGTGAGCGCGGTTGCGGTGGTGAAGTCCCAAGCCTGGCAAAAACTATTAGTTTTAAATTAACTTGCAAACTAAGCTTGCAAACTAAGCGGTTTTTGTCGCAACGCTCCTTGGAGGAAGGGAAGTATACAACAATTCATGCTGATTACCAGAGCTAATTGATCCCGCAGCGTACATATCGGGCGGGATTGATGGGGGGCGATTGTGCAACAAAAGCAATAGCGCATTCTCAACCGGAGTAAAATCAGACCTCGAATCGTTTTTTGTGAGAGGTCATCATGAATCAAGATTTAGAACGTCAATACGTCAGACATCCGTCCGACGTCCCGATCTCGTGGAAAATGGACGATATTGCGGTTGATGGAACGGAATATCTGAAAAACGTATCCGAGGGCGGTCTGGCTTTTCTCTCGGTTACCGAAGTGACGCTGGGTTCGATTGTGGGAATTCAGATTCCGGCGATTGATCCGCAGATCGTGTTGACCGGTGTCGTGGTCTGGTGCGCGCCATATGAAAACAGTCAATTCGAAGTTGGCGTGCGCTTTATCGACGAGAACAATCATTTTCGCATGCGCATGGTCGAGCAGATATGCCACATCGAACATTTTAAAAAAGAGATTTTCGCCAAGGAAGGCAGAGTCATCTCCGGAGAAGAGGCAGCGATTGAATGGATAAATCGCTATGCCAAAGATTTTCCCAAATAGTCCGCGCTTCCCTGAACCTTGTCCGAACAACATATAATGCGGTTTTAATTTTTATTAGTCATTCCCATGTCCATCCGCCTTATCGTCGGACTCGGCAACCCCGGGCCGGAATATCAGCTTACGCGTCACAATGCCGGTTTCTGGCTGGTAGATAATCTCGCCAACACCCTCCCCCACTGCTCACTGCAGCGTGACAAACAGTTGAACGCACTGGTGGCCAAAACCGCCATTGCCGGCAATGACGTCTGGCTATTGGAACCGCAGACTTTTATGAACCGGTCCGGCGCATCGGTCGGCGGATTGGCCCGTTTTTACAAAATCGCAGCGGAAGAAATTCTGGTCGTGCACGACGAACTGGATATCGATCCCGGCGTGGCCAAGCTGAAAAAAGGCGGCTCGTCCGGCGGACACAACGGACTTAAAGATATTACGGCTGCGCTAGGCACGCAGGACTATTGGCGCTTGCGGATCGGCATTGGGCATCCGCGCGATATCAGCTCGCACCAGCCGGTAGTCGATTTCGTCCTGCACCGCCCCAGAAAAGAGGAGCAGGCGTTGATAGACGAATCGATAGAAAAAAGTATGCAGATCATTCCACATCTGGTGGCAGGTAAATTTGACGCGGCAACCATGCAGCTGCATACCCGAGCGACGTCTTGAACAATAATTCTGCGATCATTTTGCGGGCCGGTCCGCGGGCCATCGAACACATCCGTCTACACGGTTTGCAGGCGATGGATATTGCGGCAATTCCGGCCGCAGCAGGCGGCCCCAAAGGCTTGATACTGCAGGCGTTTGACCAGTGGATATTCGGCGAGTGGTTAATGAGGGCGCCGCGCAACCGCAGCCTGATCGGCGCCTCCATCGGCGCGTGGCGCATGACCGCAGCCAGCATGCCGGACCCGGTGCAAGGTTTTGCCCGCCTCGGCAAGCTGTATTGCCAGCAGATTTATCCGCTGAAACCCAGCAGCACTTACGTAACAGAGGTAATTCAAGAATTGCTGGCCAATTTTATCGACGGCCATGAACACGAGATTGTGCAGCAGCCGGTGGGCCGCCTCCATATACTGACCAGCAAAGGCCGCGGAATGTTGACAGCACCGCGACGCTCGCTGAGCACTAAAGCCGGCTTTATTGCTGCCACGGTCGCCAATGTCGGTGCGCGCTCGCATCTTGCCAGGCATATGGAACGCGTAGTGATCGGCGATCAACGCGATCAACTACTGTGGCTGAAAACAAAATTTGATGCATTCCCAACTGAATTTTCAGAACTGACTACCGATAACCTGAAAACGGCGCTGCTCGCCTCAGGCACCTTGCCGCTGATTATGGATCCGGTGCGACGTATTCCGAGTGCGCCGACCGGCACCTATTGGGATGGCGGACTGATCGACTATCATCTGGCTTTGCCCTATACGCGCATATCGGTCACTGAACCCAACGGCCTGGTGCTATATCCGCATTTCACCGATCACATTGTTCCGGGCTGGTTAGACAAGGCTTTTGCCTGGCGTCGTGCCAGCAAAGGGAAAAACCGTCATTGGCTGGATAACGTGCTGCTGGTTGCCCCCTCGGCTGAATTTATTCGTTCATTGCCGCGACAAAAACTACCGGACCGGAAGGACTTCACTTTTCACGCCGCCAACCACCAATTGCGCATACAGGAATGGCAGAACGCAATTGGCGCCAGCGAAAAACTGCGTGATGCATTTGCTGCATTTGTACAGAATCCGGATACCAGACTGATCCAGCCGTTTTAGTTCAATGTGCTGCAAGATGTCGACGACTAAGCATACAACTCGTCTTGCATTTGCTCTACACGATAGTCGTCCATGTCACGCAAAACGTAATCGAGATTTATTTTATGGAGTCCGAATCGCTGCGTGTACCAGATAGGCGTTACGGCTGCCATTTGTTTCGGTAGAATTCTGATGCCCAATTTGAGCGCCGATTCCTGTATCCCACGCTGGTGGTAGTAATTGGTCACCAGTATGGCGCGATCAATTTTTCCGGCCTCGATCACTTGCAGACCATTCCTGCTTTGACCGATCAATTCAAAATCGCACAAAAGATTGATGCGCTGTTTCTGTTTCGGGTCCAGCGAACCGACATAGTCCAGCACCGCCTGCCCCTGCCTTTCATGTCTGACGGTCAGCTTCGGAATTAATTTCAGCAACGGCTTGATGCGCATATCCCAGGCATCGTGTATCCATGGATCGTCATCGAGTATGACGACGATATCGTCATGCTTAAAATGAACCTCATCCATCACCCAATCGGCTTTTTGCGCTCTCGAAAAAATTAATGTGCTGGTGGTGCCGCCCCCGAGGTGTGAACTAACATCAAGTCGGGCTTTGCTGTAGTCCACCATATCCCAAATTTGCATCATTCCCAAGCCATGTCCATCTTCTTTGTCAGCGGTAAAGCTGACCCGATTAAGCATTTTCTCTAGCGTCTTGCGCGACATTCCCTTGCCATTGTCCTGTATGGTCACCCTGACGGATGTGTCATCGGCATCTAAATGGATGGTCACGCGCGCGTTCGCTCTATTTTTGCACGCATCGACAGCGTTAGAAATAAAATTGGACATGGCGCGACGGAATTGACTGGGCTGAACATAGATGAACACAAACTGTGCTTTTGCTTCGATTTGCGCTGAAAATTTAACGGGTAAAGTAAGGTACTGATATTTTTTTTCGCTAATCAGATTGTGTAAAAAATCGGAGCAAAGCACTAACTGGGGAGCTTCTTCTTTCGTCGGTTTAATTTCGCTGGCTATATAGCGATTCAACATATTGTTCGCGATATCCTGGACCGCTGAAAACGCCGCTTTCAATGGGATTCGTCTCGCTTCATCGAGTTCATTACACTGGCCCAGCATGATGGCCATGGCGGTTAATGGTGACCGAATATCATGCGCAGCCTTATTCACCATCTGTACAATTGATTCCAGCGCTACAAAATCATCCTTGTGAGTGTCAGCGGCAATATGGGGCTGCACACGTTCAACCTCAGGAATATCAACCATAGTACCGAGAACACCAATAATCTTCCCGGCTGCGCCCATTAGCGGCGCTCTGGTTGCAAAGAAATGGCGTATTTGTCCTGTTCTGCAATGTCGGATACGCTCTTCATGGGTATGAACACGACCGGTTTGAATGACCAGATCGATATGATCGACGACGGTCCGGGCATTATTTTCTAAAAAATAGTCGGTGGCGGTTTTGCCCACGAGATCCGCCGGCTGCTTCGTGCCAACCGCATCAAGAAAAGCCTGATTGGCACCTAAAATTCTGGATTGCAGATCCGTCCAGTACAGCGGAATACCGATGAGTGCAGCAGATTTTGCCAGACGATGCATGATTGCCAACGATGTTTCCATTGTTACCCCCTCCTAAAAAATGCCGCAGTGCTGTCCGACGGGCAGAATATTGTGCTGCTTAATTGGCGACAGGCAGGCTGTGCACGGAAGTATGCACGGTGCCATTGCTGATACAAAAATTACTGTCACTACCGGATATAACCGGGTTCAGGTCGCACGCTCTGACTGAGCGCAGTGAAATTTTGGATAAGAACCAATCAATCTCTGTTACTTCGATTTCTGAAAAATCGACAAACCGTTGAACGACCGGATGGATTGATTTGTATAACGATTCTTTGATTGAAAAAATAATGGTTCCAACCACATTGCTGTTGGTTGAATTAAATAAATTCATGTTTTCACTGTCTGTGCAACACAGTTTGCGCACTTCATTTAATGCGTCGCCAGACAAAATATTTTCAGAGTCAATGCCTATATTGCCTGTTTGCGAGGACCGGCCGACTACCGCATAAGCAAACTGATCGGTATGGGTAATGGATCCGGTTGTGCCTGTTGGCCAGATCGGCACGCCCAACGCATCGCGCTGTACAACGGCGCCGGAAAAACCGATGCGTTCCAGGGCCGCTTCCGCACAAAACCGCCCACCTATGAAATTTAACCTGCGCTTTAATCCCGCCTCGCGTATGGCTGGCGGCAGATTTTCATCCGGCACGAAATCAAGTACGAAACTGACCTGCTTTAAGGGGATTGCCACACGTGCCAGATCCAGTTCGAATTTGTGAGGTGATTTGATAAAACTTGCTTCAACTCTTTGGGACAGCGCGGGCTGCGCACTTCTTAGGCCATTCAACAAACTTTTCATGGTGTACCTTGGTGAGGGAAAAGGGATAAATAATTAAAAATTAATATTAATAATAGGTAAAGTTAATTTGTTAATTATTATGATTTTAGATCGACGTGTAAACAGAAATATCAATAATCCGGCGCACGTGAAGTTGAATCTGAACAGAGTCAAATCTGGGTTAAAATTGGCGGCTCAGTTTTTCTTGATTTTTTAGTCGCTTATTACTCAACGTATTACTCGGCTAATTACTCAACTTTTTTCAGTCCGCCCAATTTTGCGCAATTAAACTTAGCCGCCATGCTCACTTTTCAACAAATTATTTTGACCTTGCAGGACTACTGGAATGCGCAGGGTTGCGCGTTATTACAACCACTCGATCTGGAAGTGGGTGCCGGCACATCGCACCCCGCGACCTTCTTGCGCGCTATTGGTCCGGAACCGTGGCGCGCCGCCTATGTGCAGCCGTCACGCCGTCCTAAAGACGGTCGCTACGGGAATAATCCAAACCGCCTGCAACACTATTATCAATATCAGGTGGTACTGAAACCTGCCCCCGAAAATATCCTGGACCTGTATCTGGGTTCACTGGCTGCTGTCGGATTAAATCTGCAGAAAAACGATGTGCGCTTCGTTGAAGATGACTGGGAAAATCCCACATTGGGCGCATGGGGTCTGGGCTGGGAAGTCTGGCTGAACGGCATGGAGGTCACGCAGTTTACCTACTTCCAGCAGGTCGGCGGACTGGATTGCAAACCGGTGTTGGGTGAAATAACCTACGGTATTGAGCGGCTGGCGATGTATCTGCAAGGCGTAGAAAATGTCTACGATTTAATCTGGACTGAATGGGAAGAAAACGGCGTCACCAAAAAATTAACCTATGGCGATGTCTACCATCAAAACGAAGTGGAACAATCGACCTTCAATTTTGAACATTCCAATACTGAATTTCTGTTTTCCTTGTTCACCAATTACGAAGCCGAAGCAAAACGCATGCTGGAAGTGCCCCTGGCCCTGCCTGCCTACGAAATGATATTGAAAGCAGCGCATACGTTTAATTTGCTCGATGCGCGCGGCGCGATTTCCGTCACGGAGCGCGCAGCCTATATGGGGCGGATACGTAATTTGTCGCGCAACGTCGCCAGCGCTTATTTCAATTCACGTGAAGCACTGGGTTTCCCTATGCTGCACCAACCTTCCATTCCAGCGTAGTTGTGAAGAACATGATCAATCCATCTTTATTAGTCGAACTATTCACCGAAGAATTACCGCCCAAAGCCTTGCCAAAACTGGGTGAGGCATTTGCCGCCGGGATAGTCAGCAGCTTAACAGCCCGTGACTTTCTGGAAGCCGATTCGGTTGCCACCAGCTTTGCCACACCACGCCGCCTGGCAGTGTTAATTACCAACGTACGCAGCACGTCGCCGGATCAACACTGTCGCGACAAAGTGCTGCCGGTCAGCGTGGCGCTGGACGCCAGCGGCAACGCATCGGCACCGTTACTGAAAAAACTCGCTGCGATGGGATTTGCCAATGTGCAGATCAGCCAGTTGGAACGCGCTGCAGACGGCAAGGCCGAAAGTTTTTTTTATAGCTACACCGCACCCGGTTTGACGCTCAATACCGCGCTGCAAAGCGCGATAGAAGAGAGCGTGGCTAAACTGCCGGTGCCCAAACTGATGACTTATCAACGCCCGGATGGCAGCTCGGTGCAATTTGCACGACCTGTACATCGTCTGGTTGCGTTGCATGGCGAGCGGATTGTTGATGTCAGCTTCATGGGACTAAAAGCCGATCGCGTAACGCAAGGACACCGTTTTTTGTCCGAAGGAAAAATCAGCCTGCAGCATGCCAACGATTACGTGGACAGCCTCAACAACAGCGGCAAAGTCATCGCCGGTTTTGCGCAACGCAAAGAAAAAATACGCAGCCAGTTATTGGCCCATGCAGGGGCCGATCAGGTCCTGATGCCTGAGGCATTGTTAGACGAAGTGACGGCGCTGGTGGAATGGCCCGTCGTATATGAATGCCATTTTGAAGAAATATTCTTGAGCGTGCCGCAGGAATGTCTGATTTTAACCATGCAGACCAATCAAAAATATTTTGCACTGACGGACCAGTCCGGCAAACTTCGACCACGGTTTTTGATCGTGTCGAATATCGCCACGGATACACCGGAGCACATTATCCGCGGCAATGAAACCGTGGTGCGGCCGCGCCTGTCCGATGCCAAATTCTTTTTTGAACAGGATCAGAAAAAAACGCTGGCCAGCCGCGCAGCGGGTTTATCGAATGTGGTCTACCACAACAAGCTGGGCAGTCAGGCGCAACGGGTTGAACGGGTCCAAAAACTGGCCGGCTATATTGCCACCCAACTGGATGCCGATGTCACGCTGGCAGAACGCGCAGCACAACTCGCCAAGTCCGATCTGCTGACCGACATGGTGGGCGAATTTCCTGAGCTGCAGGGGATTATGGGTAGTTACTATGCGCGCATAGACGGCGAAGATGAACAGGTTGCATTGGCAATGACCGAGCATTACCAGCCGCGCTTTGCAGGCGATGCACTGCCCGCTTCAGTGACCGGGACCATACTGGCACTGGCCGATAAATGCGAAACGCTGGTCGGCATCTGGGGGATTGGATTGCAGCCCACCGGCGACCGCGATCCGTTTGCGCTGCGTCGTCACGCATTAGGCGTACTGCGCATACTGATCGAAAAACAGTTACCTCTTCACTTGTCCGGACTCTTGCAGCATGCCGCCACCTTATTTGCCGACAACGCTGCGTTTGCCGACCCGGGCGAAGCGCTGACTCAGTTTATTTATGATCGCCTGCGCGGCATTTTGAAAGAGCGCGGCTATAGCCCTGCCGAAGTAGAAGCCGTGGTGGCACCGCAGCCGGATCTGCTGGCCAATATCATGCAACGGTTATCTGCCGTGCAAAGCTTTGCTGCACTGCCGGAATCTGCTGCGCTGGCCGCCGCAAATAAACGAATCACGAATATATTGAAAAAGACCGACCAGGCCTACCGGGTCGTTGACACCGCCTTGTTGAAAGAAAGCGCCGAACGTGCCCTGTTTGACGCGACCGAGCGCGTTTCATTCAAAGTACAATCGGCTTACGCGGCAGGTGATTTCAACCAGGCGTTGCAGATATTGGCGACGATACGTCCCGAGGTCGATGCGTTTTTTAACGACGTAATGGTGATGGCGGACGATCCGGAATTACGTGCCAACCGTATCGCCCTGCTGGCAATGTTGCACGGTATTTTGAATCAGGTTGCCGACATTTCAAAATTGGCGTCCTAGATGGGAACTAGGGAATTGAACAACATGGCTCAAACAAAACTTATCATTCTGGACCGCGACGGCGTAATTAATCATGATTCGGCTGAATTCATCAAGTCGCCTGACGAGTGGATTCCAATCGAAGGTTCGATGGAAGCCATCGCGCAATTGAATCAGGCCGGCTATACCGTGGTGGTGGCCACCAATCAGTCCGGGATTTCCAGAAAATTATTTGATATGGAAATCCTCAACACCATTCACCACAAAATGCATAGCGCTGCTCAGCAGGTCGGGGCGTCGATCGATGCGGTGTTTTTTTGCCCACATGCGGCAGATTTTAATTGCGACTGCCGCAAACCCAAACCAGGCATGATTCGTGAAATAGCCAATCGCTACGACATCGAATTAAAAGGCGTCCCGGTGGTGGGGGATTCGCTACGTGACCTGCAGGCAGGCTTTATAGTCGGTTGTGCACCGCATCTGGTCTTGACCGGAAAAGGCGAAATGACGGTTGCCGCCGGCGGATTGCCGCCTGGTTCAGTCGTGCACAAAAATTTGGCCGCCATGGTTAACCATTTATTAAAAATCGAAGCTGCGTAGGAATTACAATGCGTTTTATCCGCTCACTCATATTTGCTGTTTTAGTCGCACTGCTCACCATAGTCTGGGCATTTGTCTGCATGCTGGTCGCGCCGCTGCCTTACAACAAACGCTACTGGGTCACCGCACGCTGGAATGTGACCGTCATCTGGCTGGCGAAAGTTGTGTGCGGTATTAACTACCGCGTCATCGGTGTGGAAAACTTGCCCGACGAACCGGTGATATTACTGTCCAAGCACCAGTCAGCCTGGGAAACCATCTTCTATCTCATGTACATGCCGCGCCCGTTGGTATTCGTCTTTAAAAAAGAACTGCATTACATTCCGTTCTTCGGCTGGGGCCTGGCGTTGTTGCGCATGATTCCGATTGATCGCAACAAAGGCAAGGATGCGTTTGCCCATGTGGTGATACAGGGCAGAAAACGCCTGGCCGGCGGTCAGTGGATCATTATGTTCCCGGAAGGCACACGTATTCCGGTCGGTCAAAAAGGCGCTTATAAAGGTGGCGGTGCGCGTCTGGCAGTGGAAACTCAAACTACGGTCGTGCCGTTAGCCATGAATTCGGGCGATTGCTGGCCGAAGAATTCTTTTGTCAAACAGCCGGGCCTGATTACGGTCTCGATCGGCAAGCCGATTTCTGTCGAAGGTAAAACCGCGATAGAGGTGATGCAGGAAGTGGAAGCTTGGGTAGAATCAGAAATGCGCGTAATATCACCGCAACATTATTTGTCCTAGATAGGGTAGCGTGAATGCCAGGTAATAAATTATCAAATAAGTCATCACCGTTTTCATCGTTGTCGGCATTGGCGAAATACGTGCAGTATGATTTATTTGACGATCTGGCCGGCACCCTGATCGAACTGGCGCCACAAACCGAACTTCCCAAAGTACTGGCCCACCATCCGCACGGCGTACAGCTCGGGCAGCATTTCGTGCCATATCAGTTACAACGTTCCAAACGCCGCAGTATCGGCTTCCAGATTACCGACACCGGTTTGCAGATTACCGCGCCGCGCTGGGTAAGCTTGGCTGACATCCATTCCGCTATCGTCGAAAAGCAGCGCTGGATTTTAAAAAATCTGCAGGAGCAGCGCGAGCGTCCGCCGGCTCCGGTTACGACGCCGACGATCTGGGCCAGTGGCGCGCAACTGCCATTTTTAGGGCAGAGCGCGACGCTAAAGGTTGAATACGGCGCACCGACCACGTTTGACAGCGACACGGGTCTGATCACATTGAATTTACCTTCTGATGCCAGTCCGGCTTTATGCAAAAAGCATCTGGCGGCCTGGCTGATGAATCAGGCCCGCAGGCTGTTCAGCGAACGGCTGGCTTTTTATGCCGGGCGGCTGGGTGTGGAATATCATTCGTTCACGCTAAGTAGTGCGAATACGCGCTGGGGATCGTGCAATACACAAGGCAAGATACGCTTGAACTGGCGACTGATCCATTTCTCGCCGCGTTTGATCGACTATGTGATTGCGCATGAATTGGCGCATTTGCTGGAAATGAATCACAGTCCGCGGTTTTGGGCCAAGGTTAAAAAAGTGTATCCGGATTATCTCGCGGCGCGGGAAGAGTTGAATGAGATGGGTCTTAAAGCGTTGCCGGAGTTTTGATTGCAACATCGCTGATTGCGCAACATCCTGTAGATTGGGCGACATCTTGTAGGTTGGGCTACGCTTCATCAGCCCAACGTTCTTCGTTGGAATGGGTTGTAGTTGTAATTGGCGCAGAGTGTTGGGCTGATGAAGCGTAGCCCAACCTACGATCGTACGACTATAACAAATTTGCCAACGCCACAAACGACTCCAACCCTATCGCTTCCGGGCGCAATGTCGGATCTATCCCCACCAGCACCAGCTGCGCTTCGGTAAACATCCCCGCTACGCAATTCCGTATAACTTTACGGCGCTGCGAAAACGCTTTGGTTACCGTAACTTCCAATTTTTTTAAATCGCAGGCCAGCGGCTCTGCCTTGGGTATCATGCGCACGATGGCCGAATCCACCCGGGGCGGCGGATCGAACGCCGTTGGCGGGACGATAAACATCAACTCCATGTGGTAACGCCATTGCAGCATTACCGACAAACGTCCAAACGCCTTGCTACCTGGCTGGGCTACCATGCGTTCGACTACTTCTTTCTGCAGCATAAAATGCTGATCCTGCACGTACGGTGCGATGTCAGCTAGATGAAATAACAGTGGACTGGATATGTTGTAGGGCAGATTGCCAACGATGCGTAATTTTTGCCCTGGCGCTACCGGTATCTGACGAAAATCAAATTTCAACGCATCGGCAGAATGCACTTCCAATTTAGCCGGATCAAAATCTTTCTGCAGTCGAGTCACTAAATCCCTATCCAACTCCACTACATGTAAATGCGCTACGCCGCGCAGCAACAATCGGGTCATGGCTGCCAAACCGGGGCCAATCTCGACCATGCTGTCATTGGGCTGGGGATTGATGGTGCTGATAATATTATTCAGTACCCCATCGTCAGTAAGAAAATTTTGGCCGAAGCGCTTACGTGCGATATGTTTCATCAAGTGTCTTCGCTCATGTTCGTTATTCTTCGTTATTCTTTTTTATAGTGGCCATGTCGAGCGCCGTTTGCATCGCTTCCAGCATGCTGCCGATATCGGCAATTCCTACGCCACGTGCAGCAATATCCAACGCCGTGCCGTGATCCACCGAAGTTCTGATGATGGGCAAACCCAAGGTAATATTCACGCCCATCCCGAAACTGGCATGTTTTAAAACCGGCAATCCCTGATCGTGATACATCGCCAATACGCAATCAGCTTCATTCAGATATTTAGGCTGAAACAGGGTGTCGGCCGGATAAGGGCCGCGCACATCGATGTGCTGCGCCTGCGCTGCGTGGATTGCGGGCTCAATAATATCGATTTCTTCCCGGCCCAAATAACCGTTTTCGCCGGCATGCGGATTTAAACCGGTCACCAGAATAACTGGGTGAGCGATGCCGAATTTGTTATGCAAATCAGTATGCAGAATGCGGATGATTTGACTGAGCTCATCAAAATTAATGGCGGCGGCAACATCGCGCAACGGTAAGTGAGTCGTTACCAGCGCAACCCGCAATGGCCTGTTTGAGGTCGTGGTTTTAGCGCAGGCCAACATCATGACGACTTTATCCATGTGCGTTTGCCCGGCTAAATATTCGGTATGTCCGGAAAATGAAACACCTGCATCGTTAATCACGGATTTTTGCAATGGCGCGGTAACTATCGCAGCAAACAGTCCCAGCCTGGCTCCGGCAATCGCCAGATCCAGTGTCGCCAGTACCGCCAGACCGTTACGCGCGTCGCACACACCCGGCACCACCGGCACTGCCAGCGGGCTATGTACCACCAGTAGCGCAGGCTGGGTGGTGACGCCAACATCATCGGGTTCCATGCCAGGATCGCAGCCCAGTTGACGATCCAGATCATCATCCTGCCTGAGTACGATAGACAGATCAATTTGCCGCGCCAGATGACGTAAAAAATGGATGTCGCCGATCAGGACCGGCTGACAAGCCGATAAGCGCGCTGTGCACATCTGCCACGCGGCCCGCAATGCAATTTCGGGCCCGATGCCAGCCGGTTCACCAACGGTAATAGCTAGCAGCGGCCTGTTCATCATGGACTGATTATTGAGTAATTATTTACCACTGTCGTCAGGGCGAATTTCAACGTAAGCGCGGTCACGCAACTGACGTACCCAGTCCAGACTGGCTTCATCCAGTTTGCGCGCATGAATAACCTGACGTGCCAACAGGCGTTGACGCTCTGGTGACACTTCGTCATTCTTGTGACCGAGTACCTGAATTATGTGCATGCCATTGCTGGATTCGATAGGATCACTGATCTCGCCATCTTTCAATTTGCTGATCGCATCATCGAATTCCGGTACGTCGCCCACATACAGCCAACCTAAATCGCCACCTTTGGAAGCGGATGAGTCATTCGAAAACTCTTTGGCCAAATCTTCGAACTTGGCGCCATTGTTTTCAATACGCTGTTTAAATTCGATTAATTTGTGGATAGCCTGATCTTTGGTAACGGTAGGCGTTATCTTGATTAAAATATGGCGCACATGAGCCTGCGGGATACCGCCGGCGTTTTGATCAACCGTGCGTCGTCCGGTGAGTTTTAAAATATGAAAACCGTTGGAACTTTTAATTAAGCCGGTCGTTTGACCTTCAGAAAGATTGGCGATCGCATCAATAAAAACCTGCGGGTAACGATCCTGTTCGCGCCATCCCAATGAACCACCTTTCAAGCCCTCTGCGGAATCGGAATACGTCGCCGCCAACTTGCTGAAATCGCCACCTGACTTCACCTGCTGCATCACGCTGTCGGCGCGGGCACGCAACTTGGCCAGGGCTTCCGGCGACGCGTTTTCAGGGATGCGGATCAATATATGGGACAACTCCACTTCAATATTTTTTTGCTTTTCGGCTTTCTGCGCCGCTAAGTAGTTGTCTATTTCAGATTCAGATACCTGGACCTTGCTGTCCACTTCACGTTCGCGCACTCGCTGCAACAGGATATCGTCACGCACACCTTCGCGGAAAGTGGCATACGAGGTGCCTTCTTTCTCTACTTCGTTACGGAAAGTTTGCAGGCTCATCTTGTTCTGTTCTGCCATACGCGCCATGGCGCGGTCGAGCATCACGTCATCGACGCGCATGCCATTGTCGTGCGCCAGTTGCAATTGTGCTTTTTCAACAATCATGCGTTCTATCACCTGCTTGCGCAATTCGTCCGGATCCGGCAACGGCACACCCTGCGCCTTTAATCGTTGCGCAACCATATTGATGCGGTCGCGCAGTTCCTGTCTGGTGATGATTTCATCATTTACAACGACGGCAATCCCGTTCACCACCACAGTCGGTGTTTGAGCTGCCGAAGTAGCGGCACTGGAATTATCCTGCGCAAACACAGTAGTTTGAAACAGAGAACAGAGTGCAACGAGTAAAAGGATGCGTTTCATAATTAAGCTTAAGTAGAAAAAAGAATATCAAGAACTAACACAAAAAGTGAGTGACACTAAAAAAGTGACACATCATAACAAACCTGCGATCACCCTAGGAAATTAAGGGCGATTAAAAATTATTTTGTTGATAACCTTGCTGCGTAGTTGGCTGATTAAGCGGCTGATATCCCGAAATACTGCGTTTCAGTACCTCTAATGGGTTAGACCCGATTTTTGATAATCCATTCAACTCAAGCTGGAAAAACAGCGAGGTGGTTGAACTCGAGGTGATTCCTGCCACAGTCGACGGTACCAGATAGCGTTGCGCCACCAGTCGAAATATCCAGCAGTCCTGCTTATATTCAAATCCCGCCAATCCGTCCAGTACCCGATGATCCTGAACCGAAAAATTCGATCTTGCGACGGCGTACCAGCGCGGCGCGATCGGCCATTGTGCAGACACGTCGATCTGCTTCATCCCCTCAGGATCCACCTCGCTGACCTGCTGAAAACGGTATTCGGCGTTGATAACCTGCATGGGACCGGGTTGCCATTTGAAACCGTAATTCATCTGCTGGGTACTTTGGAAACTTTCGCTGTATTGCCAACCGGCGTCCAGAGTTAACGTGTCGGTGAGTTTGCCTGACGCAGCAAAAAGCAGATCCGACCTGCTAGGCAAGGTTGGCAGTGACGCGCCGGCCGGCTGACCATTAAACAGCGTAGGAGTAAACGCCGGCACATCGACGACCACCGGCTGCTGGAAACTCATGCGCTGTGCAATCGCAAAGCGCATGCGCTCCTGTCCATCCATTTCGATGGCGCGGGTGACTAATGCCGCAGTCAACTGATTCGCATCGCCTACCCTATCCTGCCCTGAAAAGCGATTTTCGCTAAAAATTTGGGCAAAGTTGATATCGGCGATACCGGTATCAAAGATCGGCACGTCGGTCTGATCCCGATACGGCGTTCTGACATAAAACAGGCGTGGCTCTAAAGTCTGCGTTAAATCGTGACCCAGCCAGTCGGCATTGCGTTCAAAATACAAGCCACTATCCAGTGAAAACGTCGGCACTGAAAATCCAGCCTCCGTCCCGTACAGTGTATTGACCGGCGTGTAGATATTGCCCGGGCCGAAAGTGTAGCTGCTGACGTAAGTACCGTTATTCGGTTCCAGCTTGTATTGGCTGGTGTGGTAGAGAATTTTGGGCGTTACAAAATAATAGGTGCCGGTAATCGGGTAAGACAGTTGTCCTTCCGCGACCAGTCTTTCGCCATACACGGTATTTGGAAGTGAATTCAGGAAGTTGGTGTATTCGGTATAGATCGACCAGTCAAAACCGTTGTCATCTATTTTCGTTGCACCTGCAGATAACCTGGGCATGATTTCATACGGCTTAGTAATATCATTATTCGCATCCTGCAAGACCTGATAATTGGTCATATTCAGATCGAAATTCCAGATCGACTTTGCGTAGTTCAGATTAAAAGCCTGCGGCAGCAAATGTTGCGAGCTTGCCGTGATCGAATGCGAATAATCGATTGCATACTGATTATCTGAAGCGCGATTGTAATTAATATCCATCACCAGGCCTGGCATGAGGATCTCGTGATGCGTGGAACTGATCGAGTAACGCATCATGCCATTGTCGTCCTGATCGGACGGAGTGATTTCAGCATGCGTCATCCCGCTGTAATCCGCATCCAGATACCGGAATTCACCGCCCAGTTCCTCGCCGCGCTTTTCGATGTAGGTCGGGTAGATGGTCGCATCGCGATTCGGCGCTATATCAAAATAATACGGTATCGTAATCTCGGGACCGCCGGCCGTCGTTGAATAAAATTCCGGCGGCAGCAAGCCAGAACGGCGTGCATCCGAAATCGGAAACGACATCCACGGCGCAGCCAGAATCGGCACATCCTTGAAATACACCACGCCGTCGTATGCGACGCCTTCATCGCGTCCGGTATCCAGATCCAGGCGTGATGACAGCATGTACCAGTCCGGCTTGGTACCCTGACAGGTGGTGTAGGTACCGTTTTCAATTTCAGAACGTTCGCTGTCAACAAAATTCATGCGCTGCGCAGATCCCTGGGCATTATTTTTTGCAATCTGGTAGACAGGGTTGGTCAAGAAACCTTGGCCGGTATCCATCTGCATTTCCAGCGTGTCACCGGTGTAGCAGTCGCGATCACGAAACATCTGCACATCGCCATTTGCCATCACCAGATCTTCCACACCGTGATATTCCGCAGTACGTGCATCGATGGTGGAAGGGCCGCGCACCATTTCTACCTGACCGTCAAAATTCAACACCCGCGACGGGCGGCCTGTCATCTGCTCCGCGCGTATCGTGAGTTCGTCTTTGTTGGAAGGGCTCTTCACGCCGGTGGCGACGTCCTCGAACGCACGATCCGCCTGACTGGCGGCATTCGACACCGCCTCGGTAATGCTCGACGCGATCAGTGCATTGATGTCACTGCTGGTCTGCATGGTCGACATGGCGATCAGCTGGGCTGAACTGGCTATGGCAAAATTTGCAGAGGAGTTACTTTGCGCTTCAGGGATAGTGGGAAGTAGCGCGACCGCATTACTGAACGTGCTGGTTGCATTCAACATCGCGGCGTAAGAGGCCGAAGCGATGGCTGCATTTTCCGGTGTGGCGGCATTGAAGGTCAATGCAGTGACACCCACCAGTGAGTTCGCGGCTTTCGCCGAACTAACGATATTCGCAACGGTGACGGAATTATCGGCGGCTGTAGCGGATTGGGACGGGACGTAAGCCGCAAGAGCAGCTAAAACAGCCACACTCATTTTACTAAGCAAGGACGGCGACAAATGAGATAATAGGGAGTTACGTAAAAGAAGCATGTCTACGCTAGGCTGTTTTTTTTAAAATAAGTCCCCTATTATAGGGGAACTCGGCAAAATTCCTTGCATCTCCAACATAATTATACAAATAGCACTATGCCCTCCTCTGAAAATACTCAGCAAACTGACCACAAAAAATCAGACACCGATCCAAGATTGTCTTTTTTACTTAACTGGATTGCCACGCTTTCGACTTATTCGTTAAAGACCAATACATTAAGACCCGCTTCCAGCGACGCCAGTTTCCGCCGCTATTTCCGCATCGATGACGCAGCAGGACAAACTTTCATACTGATGGACGCACCGCCGCCGCAGGAAGATGTACGCCCGTTTATTCAGATCGCCCAACTGCTGGCAGAGACCGGCGTTACCGTGCCGGCTGTGCTGGCAAGTGACGTTGAACAGGGATTTTTATTATTGAGCGATTTGGGTACCGTGATGTACTCGCACTGGCTGAATCAGGATACCGCGCAAAAATTGTATATGGACGCCATCGACAGTCTGGTGCAAATTCAATCGCACAGCCAACCTGACGTGCTGCCCGAATACGACCGGGCCATGCTGCAAAAAGAACTGCTGATCTTTCCCGAATGGTATATCAACAAGCATCTGGGCGCGACATTAACCGAGGTTCAGCAGGCCAGTCTGGATAAAGTGTTTGAGCAGATCCTGGCGAATGTGATGGCGCAGCCCCAGGTCTATGTGCATCGCGATTACCATTCGCGTAATTTGATGGTGATGAAAGAAGGCAATCCCGGCATTATCGATTTTCAGGGGGCGATGTATGGCCCTGTGACTTACGATATCGTTTCGCTGCTGCGCGACGCGTATATCGAATGGGACGAAGAACAGGTGCTGGATTGGGCGATCCGTTATTGGGAACGCGCCCGTCACGCCGGCCTGCCGGTCAATACCGACATCGACAGCTTTTATCGCGACTTCGAATTCATGGGCCTGCAGCGCCATTTAAAAATTCTCGGCATTTTCTGCCGGCTCGCTTATCGTGACGGCAAACACAATTACCTGGCAGACTTACCGCTGGTGCTGTCGTATGTGCGCAAAACCGCGCAGCGTTATAACACCCTGATTCCGCTGCTCAGATTATTGGACGAGCTGGAAGACAAGGCGCCACAGGTAGGTTACACGTTTTAATGAAAGCGATTTTATTAGCCGCAGGTCGCGGCAACCGCATGATGCCGCTCACAGCGCAGTGTCCCAAACCGCTGCTAAAGGTTCGCGGCCGTCCACTGATCGTCTGGCACATGTTGAATCTGGTCAAAGCGGGTGTTACTGAACTGGTGATCAACCACGCTTATCTGGGCCGGATGATAGAACAAGCGCTGGGCGACGGCAGCCAGTTCGGTGCACATATTCAATACTCTGCTGAAACGGAAGCACTGGAAACCGCCGGCGGCATTGCCAACGCCCTGCACCTGCTGGGCGATCAGCCTTTTATCGCAGTGGCGGCCGACATTTACTGCCCGCATTTCAACTATGCAGAGTGTTTGAACACGCTGGAAGACAACGACATGTGGGGCAATCCGCATCCAAAAGACAAACGCGATATGGCGTGGCTGTATATGGTAAAAAATCCGCCCCATCATCCCGACGGCGACTTTGCGGTGAATATGATGGGGCTGTCCAATGTAGGAGAGCCGCGCTATACATTCTCCGGTATCGGTGTGTATCGTCCCGAGATGTTTGCCTCTGTCGTGCCGGGCGAGTCGGCCAAACTGGTCACACTGTTTCATCACTATGCCGATCGCGCGCAACTGGGCGGCGAAGTGATCCACTGTGCCTGGACCGATGTCGGCACACCGGAGCGCTATGCCGCTTTGAATCAACCCATGCAACGAACAGGAAATTCACTATGACTCCTTACAGCGATCGTCGTGCTGCGCTATTGGCGCACATGCATACTCAGGGCGGCGGCGTCGCCATTCTGTCGACATCACAGGAAATGACCCGCAACAGCGACTGTTTTTTCCCGTTCCGGCACGACAGTTATTTTTATTATCTGACCGGTTTTACCGAACCGGAAGCGGTCATTGTTTTGGTTGCGGGCAAAACCGATCAGAGCATTTTATTTTGTCGTGAAAAAAATATTGAGCGTGAAATCTGGGATGGATTCTGTTACGGTCCCGAAGCCGCACAACAGCATTTTGGATTTGATGCCACCTATTCGATTCATGAGTTAGAACTCCGACTGCCGGATTTATTGGCTGATGCGCCGGCTATCTTCCACACACAAGGACATCACAGTCATCTGGATCTGCAATTACAACGCAGTATCAACGCGGTACGTGGCAAAGCCCGCAGCGGCGTGTTGCCGCCAAAAATCACCATCGATTTACACGGTGTATTAAACGAAATGCGCCTGATCAAAGATGCCAGCGAAATCTCCCTGATGCAAAAGGCGGCGAAAATTTCTTCGGTTGCGCATCAACGCGCCATGCAAATCACCTACCCCGGGATGTTCGAATATGAACTGGAAGCGGAAATGCTGCACGAGTTTCGACGCCAGGGTGCACAGTCGCCGGCCTATGGTTCCATCGTTGCGTCAGGTGCCAACACCTGCGTGTTGCACTACAGCGCCAACAACGCCAAAATTAAAGACGGCGAGCTGATTCTGATCGACGCCGGGTGCGAGTTCGACAGTTACGCATCCGACGTTACGCGCACCTTTCCTGCCAACGGAAAATTCAGCAAACCGCAAAAAACCTTATATGAATTAGTGTTGGCGGCCCAGTCTGCTGCACTCAGCCACGCCCGCATCGGCGCCAGATATATGGACGGCCATAACGCAGCGATCAACGTGCTGACCCAGGGCATGCTGGATACCGGCCTGCTCGACAAACACAAGGTAGGCTCACTCGAAGACGCTATTGCCAGCAACGCCTACCGTCAGTTTTACATGCACGGCACCGGGCACTGGATAGGCATGGATGTGCACGATGTCGGCAACTACCGCGACCCGGGCTGTCCGCCCGGCACGGAAGAAAAACTGTACCGACCTCTGCAGGCCGGCATGGCCATTACCATCGAACCCGGTATCTATATCAGACCGGCAGAAGGCGTACCGGAACAATATTGGAACATCGGCATACGGATCGAAGACGATATCGTTATCACCGACAAAGGCCCGTTAAACCTGAGTGTGGATACACCGAAAACGGTCAAGGAAATTGAAGCGGTGATGAAGCGTGCGTAATTCGTAATTCGTAATTCGTAGGTTGGGCTGCGCTTCACCAGCCCAACACTCAACATCAAAATAAATGCATCCTTGTGTAATTCGGCGAATCAATTTTTAAAATACCTTGCGGTTGACCAACCAATGTTGGGCTGATAAAACGCAGCCCAACCTACGAACTAGAAACCAACGATGCGAACTCATTTCGACATAGCGATTTGCGGAGCGGGCCCGGTGGGCCAAACCCTGGCCCTACTTTTAATCCAAAGAGGCATAGATAAATCCCACATCGTTTTAATCGACGCCAAAACCAGACAGCAAGCCGGCACAGACAGGAGAACCATAGCGCTATCGCACGGCAGCCAGCAAATTCTGCAGGCCGCCCAGGCTTGGCCCATCAAGGCCACCGAAATCCATCAGATCCACGTATCCAGACGCGGCCATTTCGGACGCACGCTCATCGACCGCAGCCAACACCATGTCCCTGCATTGGGCTATGTCGCGCGCTATGGCAATATCATCACGCCGCTCAGCGAAGCGCTGGATAAACACAGCCCGGAATTAAGCATATTGCGACCAGCCAAAGTCAGCGCAATTACCCAAACCGAATCGCACGCCACGGTCCTGCTGGAAGATCAATCCAGCCTCCAGGCGCAGATTGTGGTGCAGGCAGAGGGTGGTCTGTTCAGCGATCAGACTCCGCTCACCCGACATCACGACTATCAACAAAGCGCGGTAATTGCCAGCATCCAAGTCAGCGCAGCTATCACCGCACGTGCCTTTGAGCGATTCACCGATCAGGGTCCGTTGGCATTGCTGCCGCAGGAAGATGGTTACGCCCTGGTCTGGTGTGTCCATCCGGATCAGGCAGCACGATTAATGAATCTGAACGACGACGTTTTTCTGAAAGAATTACAACATGCGTTTGGCGAGCGTCTGGGGAAATTTACCCATGTCACGCCGCGCGCAGTTTTTGAGCTGGGATTAAACGCCCAAACCAGCGCACCGGTGGGCCGCATCATCTGCATCGGCAATGCCGCGCAAACCTTACATCCGGTTGCCGGGCAAGGATTAAATTTAGGTTTGCGCGATGCGTTCCAACTGGCGCAACTGTTAAGCAAAAGCGTCGCACCAGCCACATTGCAGGATTTTTTCCATGCGCGCTTATCAGACCGCAGTAGCACCATACGACTCACCGACCAACTGGCCAAAATTTTCACCGGCAATGGCAGGCGCAGTGACAGCCCCATCCAAGCTGTCATGAGTGCGGGGTTGGGACTGGTTGACATACTCCCACCTGCGCAACAATGGTTAGCCAATCGAATGATGTTCGGCCAGAGAGGATAATGAGTATGCAACGCCTGGCTCTGTATTGGAAACTGACCCGTTTCGACAAACCTATCGGCATTCTGCTGCTGCTCTGGCCAACGTTGTGCGCGATCTGGCTGGCATCAAACGGCAAACCAGACTGGCAGCTGGTACTGATCTTTACTCTCGGCACCACCTTTATGCGCGCAGCGGGTTGCGCCATCAATGATTATGCAGACAGGGATTTTGATAAGCACGTCAAACGCACCGCGCAGCGCCCGCTCACCGCGGGCAGAATCGCCGGCTGGGAAGCGCTGACGGTAGCCGGCGCGCTGGCAATTGCCTCGTTCGCGCTGATATTGCCACTCAATCACCTGACCAAATACCTGTCGCTCGCGGCGGTATTGATTGCGGCCAGCTATCCGTATTTCAAACGTTTTTTCGCCATACCGCAGGCCTATTTGGGCATTGCATTCGGCTTTGGGATTCCCATGGCGTATGCCGCAATTCAAAATCAGGTTCCTGTCATTGCCTGGCTATTGCTATTGGCTAACGTATTCTGGGCGGTCGCATACGATACCGAATATGCCATGGTAGACCGGGATGACGACATCAAAATCGGCATACGCACTTCGGCGCTGACGTTTGGACGTTATGATGTGCTTGCCGTCATGTGCTGCTACGTGATTTACCTTGCATTGCTGGCTGGCGCGGGATGGTCGATAGGATTAGGATACTGGTTTGCGCTTGGACTTTTAGCAGCCGCGGCCTGTGCCATTTACCATTATTTTTTAATTCGCAACCGGGACCGCGACGCCTGCTTCAAAGCATTCCGGCACAATAACTGGTTGGGATGCATGGTCTTTATTGGGTTAGTATTGGACTTTGCATTACCGCATTGATCAGCACCATTCACTAACGTATTGGAGAAATCATGAGCCGAGTTGACCACAATGAAGACCGTAACGAGCAATTAATGCATGACTTAAAGGCGGTGATCAAAGATGCCGAGTCATTATTGACAAATTCCGCGCTGCCCACCAGCGAAGATTTCCGATCCGCCAAAGAACGCTTCGAAAAAACCATCAAAACCGCCAAAGATGAAATCGTCCGGTTAGAAAAACTGGTCGTAGAAAAAACCAAAGAAGCTGTTCATGCCACCGACGACTATGTCAAAGAAAACCCGTGGCAGGCGGTTGGACTGGGCGCTGCTATCGGTCTGGTAGTCGGCCTTTTGATTAGTCGCAAATAATGGCGCTGACCGACAATATCAATCGCGTCTTGTCCACGTTGGCATCCATGCTGCATACGCGTCTCGAATTGATGAGTGTGGAATTCGAAGAAGAGCTGCTCCGCTTTTCTTCTTATTTTATTTTCGCACTCATTGCACTGTTCTGCGCCGGCGTAGCGATTGCGCTGGGTATTATTTTGGTGCTCGCCTTGTTTTGGGACGACCATCGCATCGCCGCGTTGCTGTGTCTGATCGGACTATTTGGCGCTATCAGCATTTTTATTGCAGCCTGGCTGAGGAAGCAGTTTTTAAATAAGCCTCGCCTGCTGGAACAGACCATGGCCGAATTAAAAAAAGATGTCGAGCTAATCAGCCGGCGTGAACCAGACGCAAATCAGGAGCAGCCATGAACCGCGCACAACGATTAGCACAGCGGCGCGCCATGCTGGTGGCCGAATGTGAGTTACAACGCGCCACACTGGTTGCGCAGGGCCGTCAGTTGGGAGTTAACTCAGGCTGGATGAAATCAGGCGAAGGTTTGTTCGAGCGACTTCAACATATTCCTAGCTGGGCCAGCGTACTGCTGGCCGCTGTGGTGGTATTGATGCCCGGACGTTTTGCCAGGTTGGCCAGAAGCGGACTGATGTTGTGGCAATTCTGGCGCAATCTGAAATCTGCGACTGATTCCAAATAATCTACTCAGAACCCAACGCTACCGGCCTTCTTGGATCGATACACCACTCGCTCCAGGAGCCCGCATACAATGCTGCGCCCGACATGCCGGCTACTTCCAGTGCCAACAAATTATGACAGGCCGTCACACCGGAACCGCACTGCATGATCGCGTTACCGGAATCAGGTACGATAGTCGCCCATTCGCTGCGTAACTCTTCTGCCGATTTGAAACAGCCGTTATCTTGCAAATTATCTTTAAAGAAGCGATTTTTTGCGCCGGGGATATGCCCGCCTATCGGATCCATCGTTTCATTTTCACCGCGAAAGCGGTCCGGGGAGCGCGCATCGACCAACGTTTTTAATGCGGATGAAATATTGCTCTGAACATCCTGCACGCTGGCCAGTTTAACCAAAGATGATTGCTCCAGGAGCGTCCCGTGTTTGACAGCAGGTGCGCCGGTGGTGATGCCATGTTTGCTGGACAGCCAGGCCGGATAACCACCGTCCAGCACCGCCACCGCCTGATGACCTACCCAGCGCAACATCCACCACAGTCGGGCCGCATAGATTCCGCCTTGCCCATCGTAGGCCACGACCTGGGTAGTATTGTTGATGCCCCAGCTGCGCAATTTGGCGATAAATATTTCGCGATCAGGCAAGGGGTGACGCCCGCAAAACGCGCCGATGGCATTGATTTTATTTCCCGACAAATCAAAATCAAGATGCGCGAATTGCGCAGTCGGGATGTGACCTTCGGCATACGCCGCCCGGCCAAAATTCGGATTGGTGAGGTCGTGTCGGCAATCTAATATGATCCAATGAGGATCATTGATATGCTTTGCTAACTCGTTGGTGGAAACTAAAGTGGTAAAGAAGCTAGTGGGTGACTCCGACATGCCTGTTCCCTTTCATGTTTTTTGCTTATGCTTTGCTGACAGCGGCTGGCAATTGCAATTGCGCCTGTGTGTGTTTGTAGGTAGCCAGTATGCCACTAATTAATATTACTGCGATACCCGACCAGCTTAACCAGCTGATACGGTCATGCCAGACGATAATCCCAAATACACTGGAAAACACAATACCGCTATAGGTCAGATTGGCGGTCAGCAGAGGATTGCCGTAACGATAGGCGCGGGTCATTGCCAGCTGTGCGGCACTCGCCAGTGAACCTACCAGCAATAGCAACAGCATGCCACTACCGTGATGCGGATGCCAATCCTGATCTACTGCGCCAGCCAGCGCACCGGACACCGCACTGCACAGAGAAAAATAAAATACCACCCGCGTTCCAGGCTCGCCCAATAATCCCATTTGACGCACCTGCAAATAGGCCAATGCCGTCATCACCCCAGAGCCCAGAGCGATCAGCGCATAAGGTAGTTGTTTTTCGTGCATGGACGGCTGCAATAACAGAAGCACACCCACAAAGCTCAATAAAATCGCGCCGGGCAATCCCCACGAATAACGTGTCTTGCCTTGCCACCAATTCGCAGCGAACAGAATTGCGGCGATCCAGACCGGGGACAGATAATTCAAGGTATTGGCCATTGCCAGGGGCAATTTACCTATCGAATAAAACCACATCCATAGCGAGATCACCCCTACCACGCCGCGACTGAAATGACGCAGCGGCATCCTGGTGGTCAAATCGGTGCGATTGATTCTTGAAAGAGCAAACAGAAAGATGACGCCAAAAATGCCACGATACATGACGATTTCTGACGTGGTGTACATAGAGGAAGCCAGCTTGACGCAAACACCCATCAAGGCAAACAGCAAACTGGCCAGTACCATCCAAAGTGATTGCATCAGGAGTTAAGGTTAAGGCTAGAGTTCGGGCGATTCACTGAAGGTCATGTTGGAGCGGAACCATTCATGAAAATGCTGCATGCCGTCTTCCATCGGTGATTGATAAGGACCGGATTCGGTTTCACCGCGCTCAAATAAAATCCGACGCCCGGCATCCATACGCAGCGCAATTTCATCATCTTCGATGCAGGTCTCCATGTACGCAGCGCGTTCGGCTTCAATAAATTCACGCTCGAACAACACGATTTCTTCCGGATAGTAAAACTCCACCACGTTACGTGTCTTGCCTGTGCCCTGCGGCCACAAGGTCGACACCACCAGCACATGCGGATACCACTCCACCATGATGTTGGGATATAAGGTCATCCAGATCGCGCCATACGGCGGTGCTTTCCCTTGCCTGAATTTCAGCACCTGTTCCTGCCAGGCCTGATATTTTGCAGAGCCCGATTTCAACAGTCCGCTTTTGACGCCCACGGTCTGTACGCTGTAGTCGGCACCGAATTCCCACCGCAAATCGTCGCAGGTGACAAAGCTGCCCAGACCGGGATGAAACGGTTCGACGTGATAATCTTCCAGATACACTTCGATAAAGGTTTTCCAGTTGTAGTCGCATTCATGCACTTCAACGTGGTCGAGCATATAACCGGTGAAATCCAACTCTTTGGTGACCGCCAAAGTGCCCAATTTTTCCATCACGTTATAACCATTCTGCTCGAACAGCAGACCGTTCCAGCTTTGCAGTTTCGTGTTCGCGAGATTCAAACAGGGAGATTCGTCAAAGTGCGGCGCACCGAGCAGTTCGCCTTTGAGGTCGTAAGTCCAGCGATGTAACGGGCAGACGATGTGTTTGGCATTGCCGCGGGTAGTTTGTGGCTTGTTGCCGGCGCCGCCGAACATCAATGCCTGACGATGACGGCACACGTTGGACAGCAGCTCGATGCCGCTTTCGCTGCGCACCAGCATGCGACCTTCGTTCTCGGCTGCGAGGGTAGCAAAGTCGCCCACATTGGGGACCATGAGTTCGTGCCCGACGTAACGTGGGCCTTGCTGAAACAGTTGTTTGATCTCACGCTGCAAAAGCGCTTCATCAAAATAAACAGAAACCGGAAGTTGCGTTGTTGAACGCTGTAGTTTAGCGAATGTTGCCAGATCGGACATCCCCACCCCCCCAAATAATTACTCCACCTAAGAGAGAAAGAATCCGCAAAGACCAGTATTCAGTTACGTGAAATGAATCGGAAATTTTGGACAGAACCCGGGATTATACCGAACTTTTATAATCACACGCTAATTTCTACCATCGTTCCGTGCGCAGGTCATGAATCTGACTGCGACGAAATGGTGGCGGCATCACCGAGTTACCAATTGATTTAGCCAAATCAGCAAACATGGTAAAACAATATTTCTTTGCACAATACAGACCAATTCCGTCAAAATTAGAATGGGTTTCAAACGCAATCGTTCTCGATAGCCCTGAAGTTGTTTTAGAATAGCGGGTTGATTGACGATAGCTTCATCACCGAACTTATTTAACCGAATCTTGATAACCGAATTTTAATATCTACGCGCCATGACAAAAAAAACAGCGGTTTCACATTCCACCCCGGCTTCTTTCGAAGCCGCCATGGCGGAGCTGGCACAGCTGGTCGCCCGCATGGAAGCAGGTGAGCTGGCTCTGGAAGCCTCCGTGGCCGCCTATGCGCGCGGCTCAGAACTGGTGCAGTACTGCGCAGCGCAATTGGAAAAGGTCGAACAGCAGGTGAAAATATTGGATGGTGACATGCTGAAGCCATTTCAATCTGATTCTTCCGACGCCTAGCATCAACTTAATTCCACTTATTCTCAGCCTACTTTGCAATCATCTTCCCAACTCGCCCCCCTCACCAGACCATCACCTGATCGCCTGACCCCACTATGTTGAATTCAGCCCAATCCAATGCAACCGTCAGCCTGTCCGAATGGATGAAACAAATCCAGGCTCAGGTAGAAATCGCACTGGCCGAATTTCTGCCCGCAACACAGCAGATTCCCAGCACCTTGCACGCAGCGATGCGATATGCCGTACTCGACGGCGGCAAGCGCGTACGTCCGCTGCTGGTATTTGCAGCCGGCCAGCTGTTTGACGCGGACCATGCAGAATTGATCCGTGCGGCCTGCGCCGTTGAAATGATCCACGCGTATTCGCTGGTGCATGACGACATGCCCTGCATGGACGACGATGCGCTGCGTCGCGGCAAACCAACCGTGCATGTCAAATTTGGTGAAGCCACTGCTTTACTGGTGGGCGACGCTTTGCAAGCGCAGGCGTTTATGGTTTTAGCGCATGGAAAAAATCCACCTGCGCGCCAACTCTCGATGCTGCAAATCCTGGCGCAGGCGTCCGGTTCGCTCGGCATGTGTGGCGGACAGGCCATCGATCTGGCCAGTGTCGGCCAGCAGTTAACGCGCGACCAGCTAGAACAGATGCATCAGCTTAAAACCGGTGCGCTGCTGCAGGCGTCGGTTTTGCTGGGTGCGCATTGCAGCCGCAAACCTGGCGACAACAGACCCGCCGGCCAGGAATTAAACGACATCGAACTGGCCGCCTTGCATCGCTATTCAGACGCGATCGGACTGGCCTTCCAGGTGGTCGATGACATTCTGGATGCCACCTCCGATTCTGCGTCACTGGGAAAAACCGCCGGCAAAGACGCTGCAGACAACAAACCGACCTATGTGTCGATATTAGGACTGGAAGCATCGCAATTACTGGCTGAAAATTTGCGCCAGCAGGCGCATGCCGCATTGACCGTATTTTCCAATTCAACGCATCCGCTTATTGACATGCAGCTGACCACGTTGCGTCTTACTCAGCTAGCTGATTTTATCGTACAGCGTACTGCCTAAAAAAAGCCATTATGACCCTGCTTACCGACATCAATTCTCCTACTGACTTACGCCAGTTATCGCGCGCGCAGCTCAAGCCCCTGGCTGACGAATTGCGCGCTTTTGTGCTGGACTCCGTATCTAAAACCGGCGGGCATTTGTCCAGTAATCTGGGGACAGTAGAACTCACCATCGCGCTGCATTACGTGTTTAATACGCCGGAAGACCGGCTGGTATGGGACGTGGGCCATCAGACTTATCCGCACAAAATCTTGACCGGCCGTCGCGATCAGATGCATACCTTGCGCCAGTTCAAGGGCATTTCCGGTTTCCCCAGACGCAGTGAAAGTCAGTTCGACACGTTTGGCACGGCCCATTCCTCCACCTCGATTTCTGCCGCGCTAGGTATGGCGGTGGCGGCAAAAACCAAGGGCGAAAATCGACACTCGGTGGCCATTATTGGCGACGGCTCGATGACCGCTGGCATGGCCTTTGAAGCCTTGAATAATGCCGGTGTGATGGACGATGTCAACCTGCTGGTGATTTTGAACGACAACGATATGTCTATCTCCCCACCGGTCGGTGCATTGAACCGCTATCTGGCGCGCTTAATGTCGGGCAAATTTTATGCCGCGGCAAAAAATGTCGGCAAATCGGTGTTGCCTCCGCCGATGCTGGAAATTGCCAAACGCCTCGAAGAACATGCCAAGGGCATGATCATGCCGGCGACCCTGTTTGAGGAATTCGGCTTTAACTACATCGGCCCGATAGACGGGCACGATCTGGACGCATTAATCCCGACTTTGCAGAATCTGAAAAATCTCAAGGGTCCGCAGTTTTTGCATGTCGTCACCAAAAAAGGACAAGGCTACAAACTGGCGGAGGCTGATCCGGTTTTGTATCACGGACCTGGCAAATTCAATCCCGAAGAGGGCATCAAGCCGGCACCCGCCACCAAACTCACCTACACCAAAGTCTTTGGCGACTGGTTATGCGATATGGCAGCGCAGGATCAGCGTCTGATCGGCATTACGCCGGCCATGCGCGAAGGATCGGGTATGGTCGAGTTCGAGCAGCAGTATCCGGATCGCTATTACGACGTCGGCATAGCCGAACAACACTCCGTGACCTTTGCAGCCGGTTTGGCCTGCGAAGGTCTGAAACCGGTGGTGGCGATTTACTCTACGTTTTTGCAACGTGCTTATGATCAGTTGATCCATGACGTCGCACTGCAAAATCTGGACGTTACTTTTGCGCTGGACCGTGCCGGCCTGGTCGGCGCAGATGGTGCGACGCATGCCGGCAATTACGATCTGGCCTATCTGCGCTGCATACCGAATATGGTGATCATGGCCGCCTCCGATGAAAATGAATGCCGTCAGATGCTCACCACCGGGTTCCACTATAACGGCCCGGCGGCAATACGCTATCCGCGCGGTGCGGGCATCGGTGCAGAAATACACAAAGAACTGACCACTATTCCGCTGGGCAAAGGCGAAGTCCGCAGACAGGGCGAAAAAATTGCCATTTTTGCGTTCGGCACCATGCTCACTCCCGCCTTGCAAGCCGCTGAAAAACTCAATGCAACGGTTGCCAATATGCGTTTCATCAAACCCATCGATGTGGACCTGATCAAACAGCTAGCCGAATCACACGATATGCTGGTGAGCGTCGAAGAGGGCACAAAAATGGGCGGCGCCGGTTCCGCAGTCGCCGAAGCGCTGTCGGCGCTGGGCATCTGCAAGCCGTTGCTGATTTTAGGTTTGCCCGATGAATTTATCGACCACGGCGACGCGGGTCAGCTATTGGCACAGTGCGGGTTGGACAGTGCGGGAATTTTTAATTCGATACAAGATCAAATGACATCCGGCTAAACCAGATAACTGCCGTTATCGGCAATGCAAAAGGGCGCGCACATATCGCGCCCTTTTGCCGGAAATAGCTACTTCAGGATTTCTTGGGTTTCTTCGCATGCTTCCACAGCACATCACTCCCACCCGCATAACGATTTAATACCCGCGACAACACAAACATCAAATCCGACAGCCGGTTCAAATACTGGCGCGGCTGCGGATGTATAGCTTCCGCCTTGCCCAAACTTACCAGCATGCGCTCAGCACGGCGACACACCGTGCGGCATACATGCGCTACCGACGCTGCGCGCGATCCGCCCGGCAGGATAAATTCCTGCAAAGGAGGCAGGTCGGCATTATATTTTTCCAGTAGCGCATCCAGATTTTCGACCTGACTATCGGTAATCAGCTGGTAACCCGGGATGCACAACTCACCACCCAGATCGAATAAATCATGCTGTATCAACAGCAGTTCATCGGCCAGACCTGCCGGTAAGTCTTCGCACAGCAGGACGCCCAGTTGCGAATTCAATTCATCCACATCGCCCATCGCCTGGACGCGCAGACTGTCTTTATCGGTGCGGCTACCGTCACCCAAACCGGTAGTGCCTTGATCGCCGGTTCTTGTTGCTATTTTTGATAATCGATTGCCCATGATAGTCTTAACGAGAGTAGTGTTAGAACGACATAGTATACGCGCAATTACTATCCTAATTCCGGGCTGCGCTGTAGAATCACGACACGAAATTGAAAGAGGCGTGGCAATTCACGCACCAATCAGCGTGGCAGGTAGCGATAATTCCGGGTTGAACTATTTAACATATCCAATTCACTGAAAAATAATGGCTAAGACGAACACCCTGATTTTTTTTGTATTTGGTCTGTCGCTGGCATGCCGCGCGCACGCGGATATTTACAGTTGCAAAGATAATTCAGGGCACCTGCTCACTTCTGATCGCCCTATCCCTGAATGCGCCGACAAGCCCGTGCAGATCTATAACAGCAATGGCACATTAAAAGATCAGATCGCCGCCCCGCCAACTCCGGAACAACGTCGTGCGGCGGAACTGCGTGAGCAGCAGCACCTCAGAGAGGCGCAACATCAGGAAGATGTCAAACGTGAACAGCTGTATCTGACTGCGCACTACCCCAACGAAGCGGCGATAGAAATTGCGCGCAAACAGGAGATCAGTGCAATCGAAACCAAGATAGCCATCGAAACGCACACGCTTGAAACGACGACCGACACTCTCAATCAAAGCCAGGAAGAACTCAACGCCATACCGGATAATCAACCGGCAAAAATCAGAGCGGCGCAATTGAAAGTCGATGATCTGACTCAGTCGGTCAACGAATCCAATCACCTGATACACAATTATCGCCAGGAAGAAGTCAACATCAATCGTCAATTCGACGAGACCCATCGGCGCTATCTGGAAATCATACCTGCCGCCGGCCGATAAAGTCGGGGACGCGTACTGCGAATGTTTTCGTTAGTGTGCTTAGTGAAGTGATTAGTAGAGCCTGCTGATTGGCCTAACTCTTTAGCGTGGATACTGCGCACCCAATATCCGCTCACCCGCAGCGCCGGTCACTTCCGCCAAATTTCCAGCCAGGCGCTCAGTGTGGCGATAAGCCAGCCATGCAAACGCCAGCGCTTCGACGTGATTCGGTGAAACGCCCAGCACTTCAGTACTTTCCACGCTAACGGTCTGCCCCTGCGTGCGCAGCAGAGACTGAATCAATTCCAGCAAGGTTTTGTTATAGGCGCCGCCGCCGCAAATATAGACATGCTGCACATCCGGGGCGTAAGCATGAATGGCATCGACCAGCGTATGCGCGGTAAACGCGCACAAAGTAGCCTGCACATCGACGGTTGAGATGCTGCGAAACAGGTTTAATTTTTTATCCAGCCAGTCCGCATGAAACAGATCGCGACCGGTACTTTTCGGTGGGAGCTTACGAAAAAACGCATCGTCTTTTAAATGCGCCAGCAGGCTGACATTAATTTTCCCATGTCTGGCCCAATCACCACCGGAGTCAAATGCCTGCGATTTATGTTGCATGATCCAGGCGTCCATCAACACATTCCCCGGTCCGGTATCGAACCCGCGTGTCGCTCCGTCGGCACGCAAAATACTGATATTGCTGATGCCGCCGATATTTGCCACTACCCGGGTTTCGTCCGGCTTGCCAAATACGCTGCGATGAAATGCGGGAACCAATGGCGCGCCCTGACCACCGGCGGCAATATCCCGACTGCGAAAATCGGCGATGACATCGATATTGGTCAGCTCAGCCAACAGGGCAGGATTATTTATTTGGGTGGTGTAACCGAATTCAGGGCGATGCCTGACGGTTTGTCCATGCACACCAATTGCAGTAACCTGCTCAGATTTGATGGCAGTGTTTTTCAGTAAATGCAAAACACATTCGGCGTACACCAACACGATTTGATTGGCGACTTGCGCCACGCGATGAATTTCGTCAAATCCACTGAACTGCAGCGCGAACAGCAAAGCACGGATATCGGAACTAAAGGGGACGTAACTTGCAGCAACCTGAGAAATCTCGCCACCCTCGCCTATTTGCACCAGTACTCCATCGACACCATCCAAACTGGTACCGGACATGAGGCCGATGTAATAGTGCATGGGCAACCTTACAATACAAAAGTGGAAATAAGATTAAATAAGTATGATGCTACCGGCAAGGGACTGGCTGGAGCAAATGACAGAAGCTGATTAAATTTTTGTCTCATCGGGACGTAGCAATGCAAAGCAGTGCTGCACATCCTGAACCTGGTTATGAAAGCGCGGCAGATTCGCTGCCGTTAACGTTTGCGGCGTATCCACTTTGACCTTTAATGGATCCACTGCCTTGTTATTGACGCGGAACTCATAATGCAAATGCGGGCCCGTCGCCCAGCCAGTCATGCCGACATAACCGATCACATCGCCCTGTTTGACCTTGACGCCTTTGTGCATGCCGGCAGCAAAGCGGCTCATGTGTCCGTACGCGGTGCTGTAACCGGCCCAATGCTTTAACACCACCAGATTGCCGTAACCGTTGGACGGACCTACAGTATCAACGACACCGTCAGCCGAGGCGTGGATAGGTGTGCCCATCGGCGCAGCAAAATCAACGCCGGTATGTTGCTTCCAGATTCCCAGAATAGGATGCAGACGCATCGAGAAGCCGGATGAAATACGGGTGAAGGCAATCGGCGATCTCAAAAATGCTTTTTTCATGGACTTGCCGTCAAATCCATAATAACTGCCGTCTCCGCCGCCTTCGTCAAACCATACCGACTGATAGGTATGACCTGCATTATTAAACTCACCGGCGATCACGCGACCGGTACTGATCATTTCGCCATTCTGCCAAAACGTTTCATACTCGATCTGAAAATGATCACCACGGCGCAGATCTTTTCTGAAATCGATATCGGTCGAAAACATCTCAATCAATTGACTCGCCACTGCATCGGGAATTTGCGCCGCATCGGTTGCCGCAAACAATGAACTGGTGATGTCGCCGGTAGCGATTTCCACATGACGTTCTAACGGTGCAGTTATTTCGACGGCTTTAAACTTATCGGTTCCGGCGATACGTTCGACCCTCATTTTTTTTACTTCAGCAGCTTTATCGTGGCTATCGTGATTGACCGAAAAATACGTTTCCAGCCACTCCAGTTCACCGTCTTCATCCGTTTTTGCGCGCACGGTATTGCCGGCTTTTTGCTGGATCAGCTGATGGGCAGTCTGGTCGGATTTAATAAATTGATTGGCCGCGTCGTCATCGACACCGAGCCGCTGCAATAAACTGGCGAGGCTGTCGCCGCGTTCAATATTTTCTTCGTGTATGTATTGATCCTCGCGCGATTCTATTGCTTCCATTTGCGCAGCCAGCGTTGGCACTTCAAGTTGTACAGTGATTTTTTTGACAGGCAGATCGGAGGCATCTGGCGCTAACGGCGCTACGGCGGCGGCACCGAAAGCGAGAACGGCAAGAAAAATTGCGGATGCAATCAGGATGCGCGATTTACGATAAGTGGCAGCGTTTGAATTATGTAGAGTGGTCATGCAATAAGCTAAAATAGGCGTTTTTGTATGGATCTGAATTTCGCAAACTAAATATCATATAAATAGCACAACGACTTCTGACGGATCGCGTATTATACCAAACAAAAAGTTTTTGCCTAGAAATTAAGCAGCTAATTTTTGGCCACACTTCATGTCAAGTTTCAACCAACCATTAATAAATTGAATTGAATTTATGGAATCAACCTCACCCGCTTCTGAGCAAAACCCCCCCCTTTCCGACAGCGTAAAAAATGCCTTGGAAATTGTCAGGCGAGGCGCAGATGAATTATTAATTGAATCGGAATTTGCGCAGAAATTGGCGCGCAGTGAAAAAACCGGCGTGCCTTTGCGGATTAAATTGGGTCTGGATCCAACCGCACCGGATTTACATTTGGGCCACACGGTCGTGCTGAATAAAATGCGTCAGTTGCAGGACCTCGGGCACACCGTCATTTTCCTGATCGGCGATTTCACTTCCATGATCGGCGATCCGTCAGGTCGCAACCAGACCCGTCCGCCATTGACCCGTGAGCAGATCGAAGAAAACGCCAAGAGTTATTTTGCCCAGGCCACCCTGGTATTGGACGCCAGCAAAACCGAGATCCGTTATAACTCGGAATGGTCGGATCCGCTCGGTGCGCGCGGCATGATACAACTCGCTTCCAAATACACGGTGGCGCGCATGATGGAACGCGACGATTTCACCAAACGCTACAAAGCAGGCACGCCGATTTCGGTACACGAATTTTTATATCCGCTGATGCAGGGTTACGACTCCGTCGCGCTGAAGTCCGATCTGGAGTTGGGTGGTACCGATCAGAAATTTAATTTGCTGGTCGGTCGCGAACTGCAAAAAGATTATGGTCAGGAGCCGCAATGCATTTTGACCATGCCGCTGCTAGAGGGATTGGATGGCGTAGAAAAAATGTCCAAATCCAAAGGTAACTATGTCGGCATCACGGAACCGGGCAATACCATGCTCGCCAAGATCATGAGTATTTCTGATCAGATGATGTGGCGTTACTATGAACTGCTATCGTCCTGCAGTCTGACTGAGCTGGCCGCGCATAAACTGGCGGTACAGGAAGGCAAAAATCCGCGCGATCTGAAAGTGGCATTTGCGCAGGAAATGGTCACGCGTTTCCATAGCAGGCAGGCTGCCGAAGATGCGCTCGCCGATTTTATGAATCGCGCCAAAGGCGGCATACCTGACGATATTCCCGAATGCAAATTGAATGGCGCGCCGCTGGGTATCAGCCAGCTGTTAAAACAGGCAAACCTGTGTCCATCCACGTCGGACGCCATGCGCATGGTGGATCAGGGCGGCGTACGCATCAATGGCGACGTAGTCACAGATAAAGGATTACAGATCGCTGCCGGCGAATTCGTTTTACAGGTCGGCAAACGCAAATTCGCCAGGATTATTCTGACGTGATCGCGGCGTCATGATCACCCTGATCCAACGCGTCAGCCATGCCCATGTCAGCGTGGCCGGTCAAATCATCGGCAAAATTGAGCAGGGACTGCTGGCACTGGTTTGCGCCGAACGCGAAGACACGCCAGCCCAGGCGCAGGCACTGTGCGATAAATTGTTAAAGTACCGGATATTTTCCGATGCGGCAGGCAAAATGAATTTAAGTGTCAGCGATATAGGCGGCGGTATTTTATTGGTGCCGCAATTTACGCTGGCCGCCGATACCAATTCCGGCATGCGTCCGTCATTTACCCCCGCGGCACCACCTGCGCTGGGGCGTGAATTGTTTGACCATTTCGTCGCGCTCACCAAAGCAAAACATCCCCATGTCGCCACCGGAGAATTCGGTGCCGATATGCAGGTCACACTATGCAACGATGGGCCCGCAACCTTTTGGCTGGAATGTAAAAATAAATGAGTGAATTACCATGAATAAGCTACTCGTCATCCGTCATGGCGAAACCGCCTGGAACGCAGAACGTCGGTTGCAGGGCCATGTCGATATTCCATTGAACGGCACCGGCATGCAGCAGGCACGCGCGGTGGCTTACGCACTGAAAAATGAAACGATAGACGTCATACTGTGCAGCGACCTGCAGCGTGCCATGCAAACTGCCGGTGCGATTGCAGAACCAAAAAATCTGCAGGTTCATATCAACCCTGCATGGCGCGAACGCAGCTTCGGCGGTTTTGAAGGTGAGCTGATCGACACGCTGGAACAACGCTACCCGGTTGAATATGCGGCATGGCGGGCGTACGAAGTCGATAACGTATTTCCGGCAGACCGCGAGGGAAAATTCAGCGGCGAATCGATACGCCAGTTTCACAGCCGTATCGAAACCGCATTGCAGGAATTAAGTCGGCAGTACAGCAATAAAAAAATTGCAGTAGTCGCGCACGGCGGCGTATTGGAATGCCTGTATCGGATCGCCCATCAACTGCCGCTCAACGCGCCGCGGCGGGTCACCATGTTAAATGCCAGTGTGAATCGATTTGAGTTAACGGCAAGTCAAAATCATATCAATCTCAACTTGATTCAATGGGGCGACGTTGCGCATCTGGATGTCGCGCTAGACGAATTGAGCTGATCACCACCACACTGCCAGCCGCGCTCAACGTGCTCAACGTACTATTAACGCGGTTAATTTCATTGCAAAAATTGAGCGATATTTTTTTCATTTTCACGCAAAAATCCAGCACAAATTCAACTGAAAAAATTCATTTTAATTTGCTGATTTTTTAGGCAGATTCGATTAGAATGGCGTCTCCCCAAAACCAATATACCTCCCCACTGTGCAAATCGGCCCACACATTTTGCGAAATAATGTATTTGTTGCACCGATGGCCGGGGTAACGGATCGACCATTTCGGCAACTGTGCAAAGAGCTCGGCGCCGGTTATGCCGTATCGGAAATGTCGGCATCCAATCCGCGCCTGTGGAAAACAGAAAAATCATCGCGTCGCACCAATCACGAAGGTGAAATGGAACCGAAAGCGGTGCAGATCGCCGGTGCAGATCCCATCATGCTTGCGGAATGTGCCAAACATAATGTGGCGCACGGTGCGCAAATCATTGATATCAATATGGGCTGTCCGGTTAAAAAAGTATGCGACAGCTGGTGTGGTTCGGCATTACTGCAAAACGAAAAACTGGTCGGTCTGATTCTGGACACGGTTGTTGCGGCAGTCGATGTCCCGGTGACATTAAAATTTCGCACCGGCTGGAATCGCGATAATAAAAATGCATTGTCCATTGCAAAAATGGCCGAGTCGGCCGGCATTGCCATGTTGACGTTACACGGCCGCACCCGCGCCGACGGCTACAAGGGTGAAGCTGAATATGAAACGATTGCGGCGGTCAAAGCCGCAGTCACAATTCCGGTGGTTGCCAACGGCGACATCACGACACCGGAAAAAGCAGCGTATGTGCTCAACGTAACGGGCGCAGACGCTGTCATGGTAGGGCGGGCGGCGCAAGGCCGACCGTGGATATTTCGAGAAATTGCGCACTTTCTGGCAACGGGCCAGCATTTACCCGCCCCGTACGTTTCCGAAGTTCGCCACTTAATGGAACAACATCTGTTGGCACATTATGCGTTTTACGGTGAATTTATGGGGGTACGAACGGCACGCAAACATATAGGTTGGTATGTGCGTGATCTGGTAGGTGGAGAATTTTTCCGGCAGTGTATGAATAAAATCGAATCATGTGAGCAGCAATTACAGGCAGTGCGTGATTTTTTTGATTCTATGCAGTCTGAACGATTACAATACTGCCCCGTACTTCAGTTTGACGATGAATGGGATGCGAATTCAACGATTCCGATAACTGATTATTCAGATCAGAAACAAGCCGCATAGTACGACCAGATTGCACCGGCTAACAAGCCATGCATCTTCAAAAAACAGGCCAAAACAGGGAAGCTAATACACAGCTCATTCGGCCTTTACCTTCAATTTTTAAAACAAAAAAAATATGAGCAAAGATAACAAAGATAATATTCAAGAAGCCGTTTCCAAAAATCTGGAAAAATATTTTCGCGATTTGGGTGAGCAGCAAGCGTCCAATATTTATGACATGGTGGTGTTGGCGGTTGAAAAGCCTATGCTGGAAATGGTCATGACGCGAGCGGAAAGCAATCAGTCGCAAGCCGCCGATATGTTGGGCATCAATCGTAATACCCTGCGTAAGAAATTACAGCAGCATGGTTTGCTGTAACTTTATTCAAACACCCATTCCTTCCTTCTTCTATATACCACGATCATGATTAAACAAGCCTTGATTTCCGTTTCCGATAAAACCGGCGTAGTTGAATTTGCACGCGCGCTGTCCGCTATGGGCGTGCAACTGTTATCCACCGGTGGCACTGCCAAATTATTGGCCGAGCAAGGTTTGCCAGTCATTGAAGTGGGAACTTACACAGGCTTTCCCGAAATGCTGGATGGCCGGGTTAAAACCCTGCATCCCAAAGTGCACGGCGGCATTCTGGCGCGTCGCGATTTCCCGGCGCACATGGCAGCACTGGATCAGCACGGCATCCCGACCATCGATATGGTGGTGGTGAATTTATACCCGTTCCAGGCCACTGTCGCCAAGAACGAATGCAGCCTGGAAGATGCGATCGAAAACATCGATATCGGCGGCCCAACCATGTTGCGCTCGTCGGCTAAAAATCATAAAGACGTCGTGGTGATCTGCGATCCTGCCGATTACAGCGTCGTGCTGAATGAAATGAACACACAGCAGGGCGAAGTCAGTTACGACACCAAATTTACGCTGGCAAAAAAAGTCTTTGCGCACACCGCCCAGTACGATGGCGCCATCACCAATTATCTGACCAGCTTAGGCGCGGACAAAGCGCACACGACACGCAGTGAATTCCCGCAAACCCTCAATCTGAGTTTTGAAAAAGTGCAGGAAATGCGCTACGGCGAAAATCCTCACCAGTCAGCATCTTTTTATCGCGACCTGCAGGTAACCGATGGCGCGCTGGCCAATTACGTTCAGTTGCAGGGAAAAGAACTGTCCTACAATAACATCGCCGACGCCGATGCAGCCTGGGAATGCGTGAAATCGTTTGATGCCAAAGATCTGGCTGCCTGCGTTATTGTCAAACACGCCAATCCGTGTGGCGTTGCCGTTGCAGAATCTCCATTGGCCGCTTACAGCAAAGCCTGGCAAACCGATCCAACCTCCGCTTTTGGCGGCATCATTGCCTTCAATCGCGAGCTCGATGGTGCAGCCGCTGAAATGGTCGCCAAACAGTTTGTGGAAGTCTTGATTGCGCCGGCGTTCACCAAAGAAGCTCTGGCTATTTTTGCGGCAAAACAAAATGTACGGGTCTTGCAGATTTCTTTGGGCAGCTCACAAGCCGCCGTCAATAAACATGATTACAAACGCGTAGGCGGCGGTCTGCTGGTGCAGTCGCCTGATGCAAAAAACGTAGGGCCTGCCGACTTTAAAATCGTCAGCAAACGTCAGCCAACTCCAGCCGAACTAAACGATCTGCTGTTCGCGTGGCGCGTGGCAAAGTACGTCAAATCAAATGCGATTGTGTTCTGCGCTAACGGCATGACCTTAGGCGTAGGCGCTGGTCAGATGAGCCGTGTTGATTCTGCGCGTATCGCTTCGATCAAAGCGAAAGGCGCCGGTTTGTCGCTGGCCAATTCAGTCGTCGCATCCGACGCGTTTTTCCCATTCCGTGACGGCCTGGATGTCGTCATCGATGCGGGTGCGAGTTGTGTTATTCAACCGGGCGGCTCAATGCGCGATCAGGAAGTGATCGATGCGGCCGATGAGCGCAATGCCGTCATGATCTTCACCGGCATACGCCATTTCCGTCACTAAGCTGCAACTAAGCGGCAACTAAGCAGCGACTACGCTACCGACTACACACATCAACAACCCGGGCCGATATCCATGAAAATACTTGGCATCGACCCGGGCTTGCGCACTACCGGTTTTGGCCTGATCGAAAAGCACGGACAAAAAATCAGCTATCTGGCTTCCGGCACCGTCAAAACTCAGGATGCCTCATTACCCGAGCGCCTCAAAACCATTTTCAGCAGCGTCACTGAAATCGTCGCCACCTATCAACCCGACTGTGCTGCGGTCGAGATCGTGTTCGTCAACGTCAATCCTCAATCTACCCTGCTGCTCGGTCAGGCCCGCGGCGCGGCAATTTGTGCGCTCGTCAATGCCAATCTCGATGTCGCCGAATATACGGCACTACAGGTTAAACAGGGCGTGGTCGGTCACGGCAAGGCCAAAAAAGAACAGGTGCAGGAAATGGTGCAGCGCCTGTTAAATCTGCCCAGCCTGCCGGGTCCGGATGCCGCCGATGCATTGGGTGTGGCAATCTGCCATGCACATAGCGGCGAAGCGCTAACTGCGTTGAGTAATCTTGCGCCTGGTTTGGTCAAGCGTGGATTTCGTGTCAAGGGTGGACGATTAATAGGGTAAATTAGCGGGTAAATTTGCAGGTAATTATTTCTAACAACAACAGGAGAGGCAGCGTTCATGAATGACGATCAGAATATCCCTATGCAACGTAGAAATTTTCTTAAACTGTGTGCCGGCACCGGACTCACTGCTGCCGGTCTCTCTTCCCAGGATTACGCTCTGGCTCAAATACCCTCCACAACGAAACCGGTCAAACACATGATGATCATCGACGCATTAGGCGACATCGCCAACGAAAATTTATCTGAAGCGGAACAAACAGGCCCCAATCAGGGCATCGATGCACGCGCCCTGGCGGACGCCAAAGCATCCGGGCTGTGCGCATTCAATCACACCCTCGGTTATGTCTTCGGTGATCAGGAGCCGTTTGAATTCAGCATGAGTGAAATCGGCATTTGGGACACGTTAATCCGGCGTCATGCCGACACGCTGACCAAGGTCTACACCGCCAGCGATATCCTTGCGGCGCAAGCGGCGGGAAAAATCGGCGTGATCTACGGATTTCAGAACGCGGCGATGATGGGACACGATGCCAAACGGGTTGAGATTTTCGCCAACCTCGGTGTCAAGGTGATCCAGCTTACCTACAACACGCGCAACCAGTTAGGCGACGGCTCCATGGTTGCGGAAAATCACGGCTTAACTGAATTCGGTCGCGAAGTCGTGCATGAATTAAATCGCAACCGGGTCATGGTTGATTTAAGCCATAGCGGCGAACGCACCTGTCTGGAGGCGAGTGCTGCGTCTACCCAGCCAATTATCATTTCGCACACCGGCTGTCGCGCCGTGACAAATTTGCCACGCAATAAAACCGACCGGGAGTTAAAACTGGTGGCAGATAAGGGCGGCTTTGTCGGCATCTACTTTATGCCGTTTCTGGCTATTGGCCGGCAACCGATGGCAGCAGACCTGATCGCGCATATTGAACACGCCATACAGGTGTGCGGCGAAGATCATGTCGGCATAGGCACCGACGGCAGCGTGCCTAAAATCGACGACATGCCTACCTATATGAATAACTTAAGAATCGAAGTTGAACAGCGCAAGGCCACAGGAATCGGCGCAGCTGGAGAACGTGGCGATATCGTGAAGTTTTTACCCGATCTGGTCGGCGCGGATAAATTTTATAAGCTGGCTGATCTGCTCGCACAGCGTGGGCACTCGAGCGGCCGCATCGAAAAAATACTAGGCCTGAATTTTTTACGTACTGCCGAAAAACTTTGGTAATGGCACTCATCACCCGGAGAATAAAAATGCATTTGAATCGTCTTCACACCGCGCTGTCCGCTGCTTGCATGTTGATCTGCAATCTGACGTTTGCACAAAAATCCACATCCGTAGAATTTCTTAACTCGGGCAAAATCGCACCGACTACTTTGCCGTTTTCTGAAGCGGTCAAAGTCAATGGCACGCTGTATCTGTCAGGTCAGTTGGGAAATATTCCCGGCACCATGAAACTGGTACCGGGTGGGATGAAAGAAGAAGCGCGCCAAACGATGGACAACATCAAGACCGTGCTGGAAGCGCAGGGATACACCATGAAAAATCTGGTCAAGTGTACGGTGATGCTGGCCGATATTTCCGAGTGGTCGGCTTTTAACGATATCTACAAAACCTACTTCGACACGCACTACCCGGCGCGCAGTGCTTTTGCGACCAACGGACTGGCACTGGGCGCGCGGGTTGAAGTGGATTGTATCGCCGTAGCCAATTAATCGTCGGAATCAGGAACGGTCTGCGGATGATAATCGCTGCGTGAAAACCGCAGGCCGCGTTTTACTGTCAACACCACCGAATGCAGGTTGGCGATGTCTTTGGTGGGATCATCTTTAACGAACATCAGATTGGCGTATTTGCCTGGTGCTATCGTGCCGATTTCATTTTCCTTGCCCAATGCCTTGGCCGCATTTTTAGTCGCGGCGACAATCGCTTCGCTCGGCGACATGCCTGCATATTGCACCAGATAGGCCAACTCGCGGTTCAGTTGCGGATACGGATCATCCGGAGCCGCATTGTCATCCGTGCCGGCAATCACCGGTATGCCGGCGTGTATCATCGCGCGGGTAATTTCACCAGCCAGTTCGATCGTGCAATACGATCCGGCGGGCTTATTCGCCGGAGCCGTTTGCCATACACTCAACGTGGCGTCCAGCATGGTGCCTGATTTGCTCAGGGCAGCAATGTATTTTTTAATTTCGGGATTACCTGCGGTGATGCCGGCATACGATACCGAGCCTGCATGTTCATATTTGGCTTTGCCGGGTTGCGCCGCATAACGCGCGATCATGCAAACATGCGACACCGTAGTTGCACCGACAGAGTCATAGGGCGTAGCAGGAAAAACCTGCAAATGCGTCCATACCGGAAAATTCTGCTTATGCGCTTCTTTGATCAGATCTCGCACCAGATTACCCGGCAGGTCGGCGTAAATTTTTAACCCGGTAGCGCCGGTACCGCGTGCCTGCGCGATCGTCAGCGGAATATTGGTTTTGTCCGTCACCGCATACATCCACGGTGCCTGACCGGCCGGTATGCCGAGTGACGAGGTCACCGTGCGCGGATCGGCAAAGAAAATCGGGCCGGCTACCAGCGAAGCATAAAAAATATCCGGAGCGGGAATTTCATTGATCAACGAAGCGCGCTTCAGATCACCAAGAAACCGCGCATCGCCTGCCATGTCGCGTACATCGGTAATGCCGGAATACAGGTCACGCTTCAACTGCAGTTCGGCAAAGGTACGGGTCGGATGTGTCCCATAATGCACATGTGAATCGATAAGGCCTGGCAGCACAAATAGTCCGTGCATATCAACGATTTCCGCAGCGTCGGTGTTGATGTGCGCCAGGTCTGCCATCGGCACGATGGATCTGATCCGATCGCCGTCAACGACGATCGCCATATTTGTCTGCACCGGTGCTTTATCTCCGGTAAAGACATTGACTCCCTGATAAACAACTGTCCCTGTAGCCGTACCGGACATCTTGGCCAGATGCTGTTCCGGCGTTAGTTTGGCGGACTCATCCGCTAAACACGTTAGCGTCGTGAGCATCAACATCACAATACAACTCGTAAAATTCGCACTTTTTTTAAACATGGCTCACCTTAAAAAATACGCCGAACTGAGCGGCGTATTGAGTTAATCGAATTAATCGAACTAATCGAATTATTTTACTTCGATCTAACGAAGCATATTGAGTGTCCACAAATCTGGCAACTCAATTCCGTACGGATCAATGAACCAGCGCACCATATCCTGATGGCCACGGCAGGGCTCACCATCTTCGACTGCCGTCAACAAGCCTGCCTTGGAAGTCACAATACGATCATAGCAGCTACCGATAGAATCTTTGAAATTGAAATGTTGCACGCTTTGCTGCCCGGTATTACCGGTGAAATTACCGCTGGCATCAAAATCCAGGGTATCGGTTGGCGTAACCTTGTTATGTACTTCGCTTTGATAAACCGGCCAGCCGTTCAGTACCAGCGTATTCCAGCCGTCATACGACTGCACCACCGAGGTCGCCTGTGTTTCTGGCAGTCCGGCCGGCGTAGCATAATTAATATCCATGGTCAGCGGGAATCTGGTGTGATGATGTTCATGCAGCTGACCCTCATCGCTAGATAGGGCAGTATCGGTCTCAACGTCCGTGTTTTGCCTAATGTTTTGCACATAGTCGCTGCCGTTAATCGTAAACGCCTGCTTGTTCTGATAATTCATTTTTTGCGTAACGACCATATCGATACGACCGTGCGAAGTTTGAATATAGCCGGCTATTTCAAAGTCGCGCACCGAGCTGGTGGTTAATGTGCCGCTGATATTGCCGGAACTGTCGCTAGCAATTTTATTGGTGATGACAGGCGCCACCGCTGCCTTCAATGTATTCGACGTTACCGCGCCTTTGATTTGCGCAGTGCGTGGATCGAGATAGGCCAGAACAACGCCTGAAGCCAGGAAGTATCCATTGGCATTGTAGACACTGATCGCCAGCGTATGAGGCTGACCATTACTCAACTGACCGGCGAATGGAGAAATATCAACGCGATATGGCATGAGGTTCAAGGTCTGCACACCCGGTGTAGGGCGCCATAAAAATGGATCGACACCGCCGGTAAATATCCAAGGATAGACCGGTGCGACACCGGCAGGCTGTCCATCTATGCTGATTTCCGCTTCTCGAAATGCCGTATTACCACAACTCTCCAGCTGACTGGACTGCGCATTCGGTACGCAGGTATACCAGAATTCGTCGCCAGACTGCCCTTGCGCCAACACGTCTATAAATGCGCGTTCCACATTGCTTGGGAAAGTGATTGTTTGAGTCAGCTGATCGGTCGAAGTATTCAGGGTCACCGCACCACCGGTGGCAGAAGAGGACATGGCATAAACCTTGTCGGCAGTCCGTTCCGGCTTCACACCACGTAACGCCGGATAAAACTGCAATGTTGCGGTTCCTTGCAGGATGCCGGTATAAGTCGAGTTGACCAGATTGCCAAGATCGACGCTACCCTGTTGTGCCGTTGCGAATAACACCGAGTAATCGGTGATGTCGCGTTCAACGTGCCAGTTGCGGGTGATGACCGCATCAGGTTCTTCAGTGGTGCCGGTATAAATATTGACGCCGCCGACCCAGATATGCGCAGTTCTGTCGTACTGAACGCCGGCGTTAATCGACAAATCCACTTCCAGCACTACTTTAGCCCAGGGACCGGGACAAGCTGCCGGTGGCGCATAGTTAAAGCTGTCGCTATTGAAATTGGCAAATGCCTGATTGCTGAATAAAACGACAGAGCATGGCTGAGTCGGTGGACGAGGTACTGTGGGGTCGGCGATAGCGACATTGGCCGAGCCGATAGAAAAACCGGGAGGTATAGCCCCGGCGATTGCAGACAACTGAGTGAATAAGAAGATAACCAGACATAAGACAATACGTGACCGCATTTCATTTCTCCCTGATCGTGACGTTATTTTCGGAATATAGAAATGCGGGTAATGTCGAGCCAACTGATCATGGTGAAACTATGCCAGTAACAAAACCGCAATCATTTCCATGTGAGGGGGATAATTTACTTGAGTATTCATTAACTCACAAGTTCAATCGCGGTGAATGTCGGAGGGAAGCGGTCCGGAAAGCGGACCCGCTGCCTTCCCTCCCTGAAAGCATCACACCGAACGGCGTCTGCACAGTGCCAGGCCGACTAGCCCTGCGGCGAAGAGCAAGACAGTCGCAGGTTCCGGCACTGCGCTGGCATACGTGTAGGTCAGAATCGCGCTGCCTGTAAATGTCGTCAGGTCGGAAGTCGAGCCGCCATCAGCGATTCCGGGCGGAAAAGAATAGCCAGTCAGAAAACCATACTGGATCAAGTCCTGCGGGGTGGTGGCCCCGGTCTCAAACGCGGCAAAACCTGCGCTGCTGAGGTCGAACGTATGGTCAACCGCCGTAGCCGATCCGACCAGAAACACCTCGTTATCGCTTTGCTCAACCGCTGGTACAGTCTGGGAACCGAGGGGTACGCTAGTCACCGGAAAGATGCTGCTGCCTGGTACCTCGACAAAGAGATTGGTCGTCAGGTTGGTTGTCGCCGGAGGGGTGGTATAAACGTACACATCGATTTGCGGCGTGTAGGTGCCGATCAGCTCTACGCTGACGTCCTGAAGAACGCCGAGGGACGGATTGAACGGCAGCGCATTGATATCGAATGGAACAAAGTCCCCCATATTTTGATAGAGACCGGTAATATCCTGGACGCTCGTTGTAGCCTGGGCGGGATAAGCGGCTGCCAGCAATAACAACGAGCCGGCAAGTGCAAGTGTTCTAGAGCGCATCGTGTTTCTCCAAGTGGGTGAGCCGGGTAAGTTGGCGCGTTATCGGGCAGTACATTGGGCGGAATCGGTTGTGTAGCCGCGTCCACATCCTGTGGCAGTAACGCGTTGTTCAGGCGAAGCTGCCGATCACTTTTTGCGCAGATACACAAGCAATAAGAATGCCTATTTGTGTGCGGCAGAGATAACCATAATAAAATCATTGAGTTATTTCGCGCCGCATACCTGGCAGTTGGGGCCAGGCGTTTTTTTTGGCTGCGAATCTAACGTACTGTAAAACATGTCGACACCAGAAGAATGCAATAAGTAGCACAGTTGTGCTACAGTACAGAATCCCAAGGAGGTAATCATGTCGACCACAACTATACGAATGCCAGAAAAACTTAAGATGCGCGTCGCCGATGCTGCCGATCGCGCCGGTAGCACAGCGCATAGCTATATCCTGGAAGCCATCTCCGAAAAAATCGAACAAGACGAACGACGTAATCAATTCAACGAAACAGCCGATGAGCGTTACGCAAACATAGTCGCAACTGGTAAAACTATCTCGTGGGATCAGATGCGCCACTATCTGGAACAGCGCATAGCCGGGAATAAAGTTTCCCGCCCTGCAGCGAAAAAATTAGCGCGCTAAAAATATGGCACGGATTGAATTGGCTCCAGAAATTAACGATGACGTCGATCGGATTTTCGATCATCTACTGGCGCATGAAGTTGACAACGTAGCGTTACGCATAGAAGAAATCATTCAAGCGATATCGGTTTTAGAATTCAATCCTTTGATCGGAAGACCAGTCGAAGGAGAAAAAGGAGAACTGAGTATTGGGCGGCGGTCAAAAGGATACGTAGCGCTCTACCGTTACATCACCGAAGTCGATACTGTGTTCGTGCTTGCTTTGCGTGGCCAAAAAGAAGCCGGATACGACCGCTGATTCGATCCCACTTTTGTACTGAGATCGACAAATTTATCAGAAGGGGAAGTCATGGACGTACAAGAACAAATCAACCTGTATATCAGCAGCCAGCCTGAATCAAAACGCAGCGACATGCAGGTGTTGCACCGCCTCATTCTGCAGTTAATGCCGGCATGTAAACTATGGTTCCTGGATGGTAAAAACGATGAAGGTAAAACTGTTTCTAATCCAAATATTGGGTATGGGCTTCAAACCATCAAATACGCAAATGGAAAAACCAGGGAGTTTTATCAAATCGGTTTCAGTGCAAACACAACTGGAATCTCGGTCTATATCATGGGTATCAAGGACAAACAATACCTGGCCCAGACATATGGGAAAGACCTCGGCAAGGCTAGCGTGAGCGGATATTGCATCAAGTTCAAAGCGCTCAAAGATATCAACATTGATGTGCTTGAGGCAGCAATAAGATATGGAGTTGGAGCGCAAACAGAGGATTAGTTTGGCAATGCGCATTGATTCGCGTGCGGTTAATAAATACAGAGTCGGGGTCAGACATCACCATTTAACAACTCCCCGAGCAACGCGATTTTTCCTTTCTTTGTCACATCCAACTCCCTGGACTCTGCTCTGCGCCGCAGCCATCCCCGTTCGACAAACGCGTCCAGCATCGCCACTGCCAAGGGTCCGGCAAAGTGATCCCGCCGTTCAGACCAGTCAACGCAGCCATACAATATTCGCCTGTCGGTTAAGACGGGTGCGTCTTGAAGCAGCAAGCCAAGCCGCTTTAATTCAGCAACGCCTGTTGCGGTCAGCGGGTAAGCGTGACCACCATCGTCGGCTTTGCAGACCCAGCCACGCTGCACGAAGGACTGACAAAGTCGCACACCAAGCTGTCCCGCCAAATGGCCGTAGCAGCTTCTTGCGTGGCGCAAATCACGCATGGCCGGCGCTTGCCAGCGACTGGTTTCGGGTAATGCGCCATCTGCAACCACAAGTAACGCTTCCAACGCATGTGCCACATTTCCATCCGCGAGCATGAAGTAACGATGCCGACCTTGGGCGCGTACTCGTATCAGACATTCGTCAACCAGCAATTTCAGATGCTGCGAGGCTGTGGATGCACCGACGCCTGCATGCGCGGCCAAATCCGTCGCTGTGTAGTATCGCCCATCAAGCAAACGGGACAGCATCAACGCGCGGGTTGGGTCGCCAATGGCTGCCGCAACGCGGGCGAATCGCGGTTGTGCGCTGCTCATGCTACGACGTCCATCATCTGCGCCGGGATACCAAGCGTGCCGTCGACAACCTGGACGAAGCTGCGCTCTTCTTTCAGGATAAATTTTCTTTCTTGGGCGAATGCAAAATTGTCGCGTGCGTGCGGATCCGTTTTAAGGCGAGCGCGATAAGTCTCGTAAGCGGCAAGTGAGCCAAATGCGATCAGGCCCCATGCCACGTAGTTCGTGCCTTCATGCGGCAAAAAATAGCCGACCAGATGTCCTCCGCACCGGGGAATAATCTTGCCCCAATTTTTTGCATACTCGTTGAAGACATCGCGTTGGAACGGATCGATTTCGTATCGGATAAAACAGGTAATCATCGTGTGTACCTCGCGTTGTTGAGTGGACAGACAAGATAACGTGGTGTGACTGCGCAATGCTTCGGTATGGAACAAAGTATTTATGTTTACGGTGTGCCAACCAAACGACTGAACGAGCAAGTAAAGCGCAACAAGGACCGACTGTTTCGTGCCGAGGCCGTGTACAGCCCGGCGTTTAAACATCCTGACTAGCGCTTAATTCTGCGCATTGCAGTCAAATCATTGCGGCGGCTTACCTTTGCTTGACTACACCACTGACAATATCTTCCAGCTGCCATCCACCGACTTCATCAACTGCCAGACTTCAACGCCATGATTGAGAGTGACGCTATCTATACCCTCAGCAGGCCAAGAGGATGTAAACAGGATCTTGGACTTAAGGTCAGCGTATTTCGCATTACGACTAACATTCCTGCAAAAGATCTTCCAATAGCTGCGGATCGAGCGGCTTGTGCAGCAGCTTAAATCCGCTGGCAGACGCCTCCCGGATACCATCCGGTGACGTGTCGCCGGTAATGATGGCCGCTGGCACCTGCCGATGCAGGACCGAGATGACGGAACGAATGACATCTGCACCGTTCACTTCATCACCCAACTGATAATCCGCCAGAATCACATCAATGACTTCAAAATGGGTATCAGCCGCCTGCAACGCCTGCTCCTGCGTTGCGGCAGAAATCACGATATGGCCCCACGCCGAAAGTAATACGCTGATTGCCTCGCGCACCGCAGGTTCGTCGTCAACGATCAGTACCGTCTTGCTGCGTCGGGGTTGCCCGACTGGCAGCGCGGATTTGTCTTCAAGCGGTGATCCGCTCGCAGTCGCAAGCGGTACCGTAATCGAAAATCGTGATCCCTTGCCGAAGACTGATTTCACATCAAGGCGTGCGCCCAGCAAGTGTGCGGAACGTCGCACGATGGCCAGACCCAGTCCCAAACCCATTTCATGATTGCGGGCGGAATTACCGACCTGATAAAACTCGTCAAAGATCTTGTCCAGTTGATCCGCTGCGACGCCGATACCGGTATCCCACACCTGAATCTCCACTTTATCGCCGCGATTTTCACCCTGCTTATCACCGCGTAATCGGCAAGCAACCAGAATGCCTCCGAAGTCCGTGTACCTCACAGCATTGGCAATTAGATTCGACAGTATCTGATGCAGCAGTGTCGTATCGGCATACACCCAGACCTCATGCGGACAACGTATTCTTAACGCGATGCCTTTGTCTAAAGCCGGGCCGGAAAAACTGTTGCGCAGAACTTCCAGCTCATGGTTCAACGAGAAGACCTGCCTGTTCACCTCCACCGCGCCGGAATCAAAACGTGATACATCCAGCACGCCGTTGAGCAGTCGTCCGAGGCCAGACAACGCACTCTTTTGCTGAATCGCGATATGCGCTATCTCGTCTCTGTCGAGTTCCGGGCGTTTGATGATGGTCTGCAAAGCCGCAATAAATAAACCCAGTGCGTGTACCGGCTGACGCAAATCATGGCTGGCGGCTGCCAGGAAGCGGGATTTGGCCAATACGGCCGATTCGGCGATGTCTTTTTGCACGGTGAGCGCCTCGACCAGTTCAATATTCTGAAAACGCAACCGCAATGATCCGATCAGCAAATGATTGACATAGATGGCAGCCATGATGACCATGGGCGCGAACATGGCGATAGACAGCATGGCGGAATAAAAAACGGTTTTTTGAATCGCAATAATACAAAACGCAGAAAGCGAGAAAGGCAAAAAGGTGCACAGAAATGCCGGTATATAAGTGGCAAATCCGACCGCCGTGCTTAATCCGAGTATGACCACCGCGCACATAAATGCAAATTGCTGGATTAGCGCGCCATGCGGAAAATAAAAATACATGGCGGTACTCCAGGTCGCGCTGGCAATGCAGCCTTGAATACATAGGTAACGAAAGAGATTGTGTGCCCGTTGTGCTGTGTACTCCACGCGACGGTAGTTCAGCGAAGTATGGATAGCGTGAGCTTCCTGAAGGACGAAGATACTGACAAGAATAACAAGGTAATAAAATGGAACGACACTCGAAAACACCCAGGCAGTCGTTACGCCACCGATCAGATTGACGACCATCATTTTTGGAAAAATGATATTGGCATACTGTGCACGTTCAGCGAGCATGGCATCTTCGATTAACACTGTGTTCTTTCCAATATTGTGAATTGTTTATGAAAGTTGACATGCAATGATTATGTTAAAAAATCATTGCATGAATAGTAGTGGCAAGTATCGCAGAAAAGTTGCTTCGCTTTTGATTTCTCTTACAATTCACCGTGTAAGTAAAGTAGACTGCGAAGCAAGCTGCAAGGCAGGCTGTGATTCAGTCTGCAGCGCAGATTGCAAAACAAATAGAAGCCGGCAGCATTGAACTCGGCACGATTAAAATCTTTCTAATTTATTCATATCATGGCAACTCGGGCACCATCGCCGATAGAACTCGGCACGACCCAATCTCGCGGAAACGACATCGACAAAAAAATCAAGGTCATGCTGGCCGAAGATCACGCTCTGGTGCGCGAAGGCTTAAAGCTGCTGATTCGGGCCGAACCGGGCTACGAAGTCATCGCAGAAACTGCCGACGGTGCAGCGGTCGAACAGCTGGTGCTCGAAGTCAACCCCGAGTTGCTCCTGCTGGACCTTGATTTGCCGGGCGCACGTGGAAACGAGATCGCACTGCGCCTCAAGTCGCAATGCGCGTCGGTCAAGATCATTATCCTGACCGGCAGCCTCAATCCGGAATCTTTGCGCCAGGCATTAGCGACCGGTGTCGATGGCTATGTCATCAAGCATGAAGAGACCAGCGAATTACTGCGTGCGATGCAGGCGGTCATCGCCGGTAAGCAATATGTCAGCAAAGGCATAGCCGACATGTTTGATGCCAACCGTGCTGGTCACAACACACAATCTGCGGGGGCAATCACACCGCGCGAGCGCGAAATCTTGGGATTGATAGCCAGCGGCGCGACCAATCAGGAAATCTCCGAAAGACTGTTTTTGAGTGTGTTGACAGTGCGTACGCACCGACGCAATCTGATGGAAAAATTAAACCTGCGCAATGGCGCTGAAATTACCGCCTACGCCGTTAAATACGGTCATTTCCACACAACCTGACCGGCTTTTGGCGAACAGCCAAACCTGCCATCAGCACCCATCGCACCCACCTCTCGTTTCACCTCACCGCGTTACGGCTAACCGACTCTATTCCGCAGCACCAGTCAAAATACCGCTCAAAATACTGCGAATGCAGTATGGGCAATCGAACACTCTTTATTTACCATCCATTTAGCTGTGACGTATTTCGGGATGCCGGTTCGCTTGTCTTTGGAAAAAATGATGTGGTGTCGAGATAAAACTATTCTGCTTTTAGTCATGCTTGCCGCGTTGCTGACAGCATGCAGAAGTGACGGTGGCGCACGATCAGGCGCTCCTGCCAGCGCAGCCGCTCCCACCATACTCAACGGCGTTGCCAGCAAAGGGCTGCTTAACGGGGCCAGCGTGTGCGCCTATTCGATAACCGCTGATGGTACAAAGGGAGCACAAATCGGCAGTTGCACAGCGAGCGACGCCTTCGGCAACTACAGTCTCAATCTCGGCACCTATAGCGGCCCTGTGCTCGCTGTTGCTACCGGCGGTACCTACGTCAATGAGGCGACCGGCGCAACTAATCCGCTGACTTTGCCGCTGACCAGCATGCTTCTCAATGCGGCTGCCGGCGCTAACAGTTTGGCGATCACTGCACTGACCGAACTGGCCTATCTACATGCCAGCGCACTTCCCGGCGGGCTGACTACCGTCAATATGCAGCTGGCCATTAGCGCCGTACAAAACAATTTCGGCGTGCCTGACATCATGGGCACGATGCCGGTGTATGCGCTGGACCTGCCGGACGATGCAACACCTGCACAACTCAACTACACACTGGCGTTGGCCACGTTTTCGCAATTCATGCACGCGCAACCTGACGGGTCTACGCTGGAAAGCACGTTACACATACTGGAGAATTGTCTTGCGGCCCCGACCACCGGCTGCGGCACAGGTGCGGCCAGCGTCGGCACATTGTTGAACAATGGACTGCACACATTCATTGCGCATCACTCTGCCTACAAAAACCTGACAGGCTCAACGGGACGGGTGGTATTTTTTGGCAAGGTGACGATACTGCCGGCAGAAGGGGCCGCTGGCACCACCGGATATGCGGGTCCCGGCATTAGCTGGGTCGATTCCGTCGCATCATCCGTGCAGGCGGAATCGAATACCGGATATGTGTCAGATGACGGTTCACATATGGTCACCATCACGTTGCCAGCTTCACCCAATGTCGGCGATATCATTCAGGTCAACGGTCGCGGATCGGGTGGTTGGGCGATAAAAGGTCAGAATGACCGGCAAGTGATCGTTCCACAAGACATACTCACTATTCCTGATCCTCCAACCGCAACACAGATCATCGGGCGGCAGCACGATGCCATCGAGCTCCAATATATCGGTGACAATCACTTTTCGGTATTGAACTTTGTGGGAGATCTTGAGCTGGTGTTGAGTCCGAATAATACTAATTCTGGCTCGCTCCCCGCATGGTCGCCGAGCCTCGGAGCGACCGGCAGTAACACGCTCTTCAAGCCTGGAGACGGCAGCGCGCTCTCGAGTGTCAACACCGACAAAAACGCTCCGACATGCGTCCTGTAAGAATCCGTGCTTTTTAAATAGTTATTTAACAGGCCGTATCTCCGTACCCGCCCCCATCGTAACGTGCAGCATACGGCAGATTTTTTTAACTTTGGCGGTATGCCAGATTCCTTTCGGTATCACAACTGCAGCGCGATCCTGCATCGTAATCACACGCAGTCCATTCGGCTCGTCCAGATGCAATTCCAACTCACCGGATAACAGATAAACATATTCATCCGCAACCGGATGCATCTCCCAGGTTTTCCAGTCTTCGGAAAATTCGTATTCGGAGATCAACCAGCCGCGACCGTATTTTTCGATTTCCTTGCGCGGCAAAGACCAGAATTCATTGCCGCCTGCTACCGGCGTCGCTACGCCGTCAGCGTCCAGATGCACATAAATTTGGTCGGAAAAAGAAGGAGTTAGTTTCATTGCAGTCACCTTATGCAACATTCACATTATTGAATGTTCATCCAATACAACAAGGTTTTAACAAAAAAGACACACAAACGACATTTTTATTGCCACACAGAAACTTATATGGCAAGATTACTATTCAGTTTCATTACGATAACAACATTTATTCAAAAATTCAGCAACTTAGGCCGTATTATTGATAAATTAATTTAACTATAGTTCGTCAACTGAAATTGTTATAAGAAATTAATTCTCTTAAATCAAAGCGCCTTGGGCCTGAAATGCATAAGCCCTGTGTTCTCTGATTCTAAACGCAACTTTCTCAACGCTACTTTGAATTGAACACACTATGTCTTTTCTTAAGTCAGAGCCATCCAACGTGCTGCCCTGGAAAGTATTGATAGTTGATGATGAGCCGGATATCCACAATGTGACCAAGCTGACGTTGAGTCGCTTCCGTTTAGATAATCGCCCCCTCGCGTTTTTTCAGGCATTCAGCGGACAGCAGGCTAAAGAGATACTCAGCACCGAAACAGACATCGCGCTCGTCTATCTGGATGTCGTCATGGAAACCGATGGCGCCGGGCTCGAAGTCGCGCGCTGGATGCGCCAGGATTTGCAGAATAACTTCACCCGTATCGTATTGAGAACCGGCCAGCCCGGACAGGCGCCTGAAGAAAGTGTGATCTTTGAATACGACATCAACGACTACAAAGAAAAAACCGAGTTAGACCGTAAAAAATTATTCACCACAACCTTCGCCGCACTGCGCGCTTATCGCGACATTATGGCGGTGGAAGATTCACGCCGATTCCAGGCAACCTATCGTGCCGGTCTGGAACGGGTGATTGAAGCTTCCAGTTTTATTTTCAAACAGCGCAATTTGCACGACTTCGCCGATGGGCTGTTGCAGCAGGTGGTCGCTTTATTGCAGCTGGAAAAAAGCATGCTGGTGCGTCTGCGCGGCGAGTCAGGTATTTCGGGTGAAAAGAAATACGAAGTGCTGGCCAAAATCGGCGATCTGCAAAACAACGATCAGATTTTTACACCTGAATTACTGGCACAGCTTAACGAAACCTGCGTCAATCGCATCTCGCATTTGTATGGCGATACTTACGTCGGCTACTTCCCTAACAGTAGCGGAAAAACTTCGCTGCTGATACTGCAGGGAGTCAACAACGTATCGGATATCGACACCAAATTGCTGGAAATATTTTCTTCGGGTGTGGCGATTGCCTTCGATAATATTTTATTGAATCAGGAGATCACAGATACGCAGGGTGAGTTGATTATGCGTCTCGGTGATGTGGTCGAATCGCGCTCGCATGAAGCCGGCAATCATGTGCGTCGCATGGCGGAGGTGTGTTATCTGATTGCGATGGAATCCGGCATGGGAAAAGATCAGGCCACCATACTCAGGCAGGCTGCTCCTATGCACGACATCGGCAAAATCGCGACGCCGGATTCCGTGCTGCTCAAGCCTGGCAAACTGGATATGGATGAGTGGGAAGTGATGAAGCTGCATCCCGGGGTAGGACACTCGATACTCGACGGTTCGTCGCGTCCGATTCTGCGCGCCGCAGCAACAATCGCGCATCAGCATCATGAAAAATACGACGGCAGCGGTTATCCGCAAGGATTGAAAGGCGATGAAATCCATCCATTTGCGCGCATTGTTGCAGTTGCCGATGTGTTCGACGCATTGATCCAGAAGCGCTGCTACAAACCCGCCTGGCCTTTGGATGAAGTGATGACGCATTTAAAAGAAGTGGGTGGCACTCATCTTGATCCGAATTTTGTTGATATCCTCATCAATAACATCGACAAAGCGATCGCTATTAATGATTTTTATCCTGGCTAGGCTACATTAGATCAATACCGTAGAAGCCGCACGACGACAGGGGAATTTAACCTGATACTGCAAGCCGGCACCGGGTGAGCTGGTGGCTTTAATTGTTCCGGCCAATGGACCGGTGACAAGGTTATACACGATATGGGTACCAAGGCCACTGCCGCCCTGGCCGCGCTTGGTGGTAAAAAACGGCTCGAACAATTTCTCGAGCGCGTCGGCCTCCATCCCCATCCCGTCATCCGCAAAAGTCATATAAGCCATATTGTCGACTACTTTTGCATCGATATTGATATGCCCTTTGTTGCGATCTTCAAATCCGTGGATCAGCGAGTTGGTCAGCATATTCGTCATCACTTGCGACAGTGCGCCCGGGTAGGTTTTCATGATGATCCCATCGGGACAATCTACTTTGACGATGATTTTTTTCCCTTTGAATTTGGGCTGAAGAGAAAATAAAATCTCATCCAGATACGCGCGCAAATCGAATTCCCGTATGCTTTCTGAAGATTGATCCACCGCTACCTGTTTAAAGCTTCTGACCAGATTCGCGCCGCGTTGGCTGTTGGTGGTCATGATGCGCAAAGACTGATCAAAAATATCGACGAATTCGACCAGTCCTTCTTTGGTCAGCTGTTCTTCATCCAGCTGTTTTTTCAGCAGCGCCAGTTCTTCCACCATATGACTGGTGGCAGTGACGCAAATTCCCAGCGGCGTATTGATTTCATGCGCGACGCCGGCTACCAGGCTCCCCAATGACGCCAATTTTTCCTGACTGACCAATTCCGCCTGCGCGGAGCGCAAGGTCTCCAGAGTCTGATTCAACACTTCATTTTGCTGCTCTAATTTAATTTTGGTGCTATGGATATCTTCGTCGGCGCGAATTCTGGCTAACGCCGCCGCGACATGGCTGGCCACGAAAGCAATCAGATCCAGATCCGCCTGGGTATAGATCAGATCCGGCGAATAACTTTGAATAATGATGACGCCGTATAACCTGTCGTCGACCAGCAAAGGTGCACCCATCCAGCTATAGCTGGCGATTTTACCCAGCACTTTAATTTCATTGTGCGCGATGAGTTCATCCAGCCTGGTGCGATTAATTAATTGCGCCTGCTTTTTTTTCACAACGTAGGAGGTGATGCCGGCGCCCATCGGAAAACGTCTGATATCGTTATTCTGATTTACTTCGTCGATAAAATATTCAATCGTGAATTCTTCCGATTTTTCGTGATACAAGGCGACCATGAAATTCGGCACGCTGATAAGCTGACTGATAATGTCATGCAGTCGCATAAACTTTTTATCGTTTTCAGATGCGATCGCCGACAGTTCGGCAATCTGGTACAGCACGCGCTGCAAGGTTTCCGCTTTGCGACGCTCTTCAATTTCGCGCTCCAGCATCGCGGTACGCTCACTCACCGCCTGCTCAAGCCGGTCGACGCTGATTAAACTTTGCAGCGCAACCGATACGTGAGACGCAATCAATCCGAACAGGCCCTGATCTTCTATCGAATACATGTACTTCTTGTTATAACTTTGAATGACCATGGCGCCTAGCGGGCGACGCTGATGATCCAGCAAGGGATATCCCATCCAGTGTTCGGCGCGCGAACCACTGCCCCATTCTTTCTGCTCGCGTTCACGTGCTTCATCTTCTTCAGCGGTTAGCACGAATGGCTGGCAATTCAGAATGACCCATGCGGTGGGCGATTCTTCGGGAGAGGCGAGCTTGAAGTCTATGGTCGGATCTTTCGGGCCGTCCAGTTCATCGACCTGATACACAAATCGAATACTGTTATGGGACTGATCAAACAACGCCACATAAAAATTGGCCGCATACATGATGCGGCCTATGGTCTGATGCACGGATCTGAGAAACGTCACGACGTCGCTGCACGACGCAGAAATTTTGCTGATTTCTAAAACTACTTTTTGTACTTCTTCGAGTCGTTGTAGGCGAGATAACATGTAAACGCTAACTCCAGAGTAGTGGTATTGTTTCCCAACAGCATGATTAGAAGCATATAGCGAGCTACCCGGAATGTCTATGCAAAACCGGCGGCAAATTCACAAAACATCCTGCAACACATTCAGCCTGTTAGTCGGACTCGACCCGGACTCAGGCTGCGCTCAGTTTTCTCTGCCGCTCTTCGCGAGGAGTAATGCCGAATTGCGCTCCGAATGCGGTAGAAAAATGCGCGCCGGATGAAAATCCGCACATCAGTCCAATCTGGACGATAGAACTGTTTGATTCCAACAACAACTGACGTGCTTTTTTAAGGCGCAGCTCCAGATAATAGCGCGACGGCATGGTGCCCAGATACTGCTTGAACTGGCGCTCCAACTGGCGCCGAGAGAGTCCGACCAGCTGTGCAATATCGTCAGTGCTCAAGGTCTCTTCAATATTACTTTCCATCAGAGTGACCGCTTCGCTCAACTGCGGTTGCAATGCCCCGAAGCGGGTTTGCAATGCAATGCGCTGGCGTTCGTCACCGCTGCGCACCCGTTCCACGCACAGCGCCTCCATGATTTGCGCCTGCAGGTCGGCACCGAACAGCGCGTGAATTAATGTCAGCGAAAAATCGATGCTGGCGGTGCCGCCGCAGCAGGTCAGGCAGCGATTGTCGAGCTCAAATAAATTGGGAACCAGTATGGCCTGCTCGGCATCTTCGTTCACGTCGGCATAGACAGCCCAAGGCAATGCAGAACGAATTCTGGACAGCTTACCCGAGCAGGCCAGCCACAACACCGCCGTACCGACTCCGCCCCAGAAACGCGCCTGCTGACAGAGCTGCGCCAATTTCCTGATCTCATCAAGATCAGGTGCCGCTGAATTGGCCATAGCGGTATCATCGGCAACCAGCAGCGCCAGATGAACATGTTGATTGATGGTCACACCGCGCTCTGCGATCTGATCAAATCTGGACACGCGATGCAAAATAAGTTCGAAACGCTCCGCACCCACAGACCGTTCCACCAGTCGCAGAGGTGCGACCAGGCCGGCCAAATTTAAACCGCCCGCAATATCTGCATCGTCTGCATCGACATCATTTCCAACATGTAGTATCGCGATTCGTATCGGTGCTTCACGACTTGCCAATGCTGAAAATGACGTCATTATTTACCAAACTTTTTTAGGCTAACTGGAACGGTAACTTACGCAATCGCTTGCCGGTTATTTTGGCAATCGCGTTGGCGTAAGCGGGGGCTAACGGCGGAAATCCTGGTTCACCCATACCGGTGGGAGGATCATTGGACGGTACGATGGCGACCTTCACGGTCGGCATATCAGACATTCTTGCGACGATGTAGTCGTTGAAGTTTTGCTGTTCAACCGCACCGTCTTTAAACGTGATCGCTGCGCCGGGCAATGTCGATCCCAGTGCCATCAGTGCCGCTCCCTGCACCTGCGCTTCGACCGTGAGCGGATTGACCACCTGATTGCAATGCACGGCAGCCCAGACCCGATGCAATTTCGGAACATCTTTAGTGACGCTGGCATCAACCACATACGCCACGACACTATCAAACGATTCATGCAGCGCTACGCCAAACGCATGTCCTTTGGGTAATTTGGTTTTGCCATAACCGGAAATCTGCACCGCCAGATCCAGTGCGGCGATGTGGCGCGGATGATCCGCACCCAACAGTTTTTTACGATACGCGACCGGATCACTGCCAGCCACATGCGCCGCTTCGTCGATCAAGGTCTCCATCACAAATGCGGTATGGGTATTGCCTACCGAGCGCCACCACAGCACCGAAGCATTAGCCTGAGTATTGTGCACGGAGATCTTATTGGGGATGTCGTAAGCGCCATCCAGTCCTTCGATCATGGTGTCATCGACACCGTCTTTGACCATCATTTTTTCAAACGGCGTTCCGGACGTGATGGACTGACCGACCACAGTATGGTCCCATGCCAAAATTTTGCCCTGCTTGTCAAATCCGATTTCAACCCGATGCACATGCGCAGGACGATAATAACCGCCTTTGATATCGTCTTCGCGGCTCCACATCACCTTGAGCGGACCAGACTTGCCCAGTTCACGATAAGTCTTGGCGATGTGCGTTGCTTCGACGATGTAGTCCGAAGTCGGTACCGCACGTCGTCCAAATCCACCACCTGCCATCATGGTATGTAAAGTGACCTGTTCCGGCTTCAAACCGGAGGTGCGCGCAATGGCAGCATGGTCGAAGGTCTGGAACTGACTACCGGCCCACACCGTGCAGGCGTCATCGCGCAGGTCGACCACGCAATTCAGGGTTTCCATCGGCGCATGCGCCAAATAGGGAAATTCGTATTCGGCGCTAATTTTTTTGGCAGCATTCGCCAGCGCCGACATATCCCCTTTTTTGGCAACGGTACCCGGAGTTTTGGCCAGCTCTTTATAGGCAGCCAATTGCTTGATCGAGTCCAGCTTTTCAACGTTATCGAGATTCCACTTCACAACCAGTACGTCTCGGGCCTGTTTCGCCGGCCAATAGCCGTTCGCGACTATCGCGACGCCGGAACCGCCTCGGTCGGTTGCGATTTTAAATACGTCATGCACACCTTTGATTGCCAATGCCGGAGCAGCATCAAAGCTTGCCACGGTAGCGCCAAATACGGGTGGCCTGGCGACCAGCACCACTTTCGTATCGGGCGGTTTGAAATCGATCCCGAACTGTTGTGCACCGCTGGATTTTGCCTGCGCATCGATACGCAGGGTGGGCTTGCCGATGATGTTGAATTGAGCCGGCTTTTTCAGCGTTACCGAGTCAGGCACAGGCAGCTGCATCGCACTTTCAGCCAGAGAGCCAAAGCTGGCTTTGTAACCCAGCGGGCCGATGACCATACTGTTTTCAGCATGGCATTCGGGGACAGTGACCTGCCATTGTTTGGCCGCAGCAGCAATTAACATCGCGCGCGCTGCAGCGCCGATTTCACGGTACTGAATATAAGAATTTTTTACGGTCGACGATCCACCCGTCATCTGTATACCAAACACCGGATCGGCGAAAATCGCAGCAGCCGGGGCCAGTTCAAAACGCATTTGCGACCAGTCTGCGTCCAGCTCTTCCGCTATCAGCATAGGCAGACTTGTGGAGACGCCTTGCCCGAATTCCAGCCGGTTAATCGCCACGGTAATCGTATTGTCCGGCGCAATGCGCAAAAACGCATTCGGCGTTATCGGTTTTTTCGGGTCAGCGGCGCGTGCCATCTTATTCGCGCCCGGCACAAAGAATCCAAGTACCAGACCGCCACCGACTACACCTGCGGCTTTTAGAAATCCGCGCCGGGAAAGATCGGCACCGACGTTATGTATTCCATTCATCCAATCGTTACGCATAGCGACTCCCTGAATTAGGCCAAATGGTTAGCTGCATCTTTAATTGCTTCACGTATGCGCTGATAAGTCCCGCAGCGGCAAATATTGCCGCTCATCGCCGCATCGATATCCGCATCGCTGGGTTTGTGATTCGTTTTTAGCAACGCCGTCGCGCTCATCACCTGGCCGCTTTGGCAATAGCCGCATTGCGGCACATCGTGCTTAACCCAGGCGACCTGCACCGCCTTGCCTACCTTATCCATTTCCATGGCTTCTATCGTGGTGATTTTTTGACCACTACCAACACTGGAAATCGGCGTAATGCAAGATCGTATCGGCTGCCCATCCAAATGTACGGTGCATGCGCCACACAAGGCTGCGCCGCAGCCAAACTTGGTTCCGGTCATATTCAGCGTATCACGCAATGCCCATAAAATCGGCGTGGATGGATCGAGATCCAGCTGTTTGTCCTGACCGTTGATGTTTAGTGTAGTTTGAAATTGCGTCATGAAATCCCCCTGTGATTTTGCTGCGGACGAACCGAAGATATTCAACTGCGATGAAACCGCCAATTCTACTCTTCCGATGAACTATTTACATCCCGGCCAATTTTCGTAAAACCAGCGCCGTGGCGTGCATCCCGAAGGTTGCCGTCACTACCATGGCAGAACCAAACCCGGCACAATTCAAGCCCGTAATACCGTCTGCGTCTGTGGTGGTTAAACTCACTTCGTCTACGGCACAACTGGCATCAGGAAACTTCAAAGGCTCCATCGAAAAAACGGCATCGATGCCGAATTTATTCTTGACCCCGCGCGGGAAGCCGTAATTCTGACGCAGGCGTTTTCTGACCAGTGACAATAGCGGCTCCTGCTCGGTGCGGCATAAATCACGGATTTCAATTTTGCCCGGATCAATCTGTCCCCCGGCGCCGCCTATCGTCACTACCGGAATCTGTTCTGCACGACAAAATGCCAGCAAGGCAGTTTTGGCTTTAACGCTATCGATTGCATCGATCACATAATCAAAACCGGGTGCTTTGATCAGTTCAGCCAGATTTTCAGGGGTCACGAAATCCTCGACCTGAATCACTTCACACAATGGATTAATTTCAGCTATGCGTTCGGCCAGCGCGGCAATTTTGGCTTTACCGAGTGTGCTGCTTAGCGCCTGTATCTGCCGGTTGATATTCGATTCCGCGACATTATCCAGATCGATCAGGGTCAGTTTGCCTATCGCGCTACGTGCCAGCGCTTCCACTATCCAGGAGCCGACTCCGCCGACGCCGACTACGCAAACGTGCGCGGCCTGAAATCTGACCAATCCCTGTGCGCCGTATAACCTGGCAATACCGCCGAAACGACGCTCAAAATCCATGGAATCCATATGCAATGCTTTAGAATAGTGGGAAAAGCGCTATTTTATCGGACTTATCAAGGAACCAGCATGAGCATTGCCCACATCCGTACGGAATACCAACGCGCCAGCCTGTCAGAGCAGGACGTGGATGCAGACCCCCTCCAACAATTTCACAACTGGTTTAAAGAAGCGGTAAATGCAAAGGTGGAGGAAGTGAATGCCATGAGTCTGGCTACCGTCAACGCAAAAGGCCGGCCTTCTTCGCGGATCGTATTGCTTAAAGATATAGATCAGCGCGGATTTACCTGGTTTACCCATTATTCCAGCCGCAAAGGCGAAGAGCTGGCAACCCATCCATTTGGCGCGTTGCTATTTTTCTGGTCCGAGTTGGAACGTCAGGTACGCATTGAAGGCCGCGTCGAAAAAATCAGCGCTGAAGAAAGCGATGCCTATTTCAACAGCCGACCTGTCGCCAGCCGTCATGGCGCTTTGGCGTCGGATCAAAGCAAACCCATCGCCGACCGAAGTTTGCTGGAAGAACGCATCAGCACTGTCGCTGCGCAATATGGTGATCAGGTACCGCGCCCGCTAACCTGGGGTGGCTATCGATTAATACCTGACTACTTCGAATTCTGGCAAGGCCGTCCGTCGCGACTGCATGATCGGATTGTGTTTGCAAAAGATGAAGATGGGGTCTGGATTAGGAATCGCCTGCAGCCTTGAGCATAGAACATGGCTACGTGATGCAACGAATATTTTTCATGTCGTCAAACAATGTAGACTGCAAAACGCATCAGATTTATATATTTGATCAACAAATTCAATAAGAAGAAAATAAAAATGAGTGCTAAACAAAAAGTAATACCGATAGCAAATATGGGGCCGCCAATTAAAGTGCGCGATGCCATGCAAAAATCTGCCGACATTCTTGATAAGAGAGCCTCACCTGAAATTGTAGTCGCTTTTATGGGAGCTGTTGGTTGTGGTTTGCCTCGCATTATCACAGAATGCGACTCAAAACTTATTAAACTCGGTTATCGCGTAATTAGAATTAAATTGAGTGAGTTTATTAAGTTAAAAATTAAAAGCGGAGATATTACGATACCGTCAAATGAAGCGAATATAAAATATTTGGCTAACCAAACAGGCGGTAACCACTTACGAAAAAACTACGGGAATGAGGTTCTAGCGAAATTTGCTATTAGTCAAATTACTCGAAATCGATTGGTCATAGATCAAGAGGCTAAACAACTAGACCGAGAACCCCCTAGAGTTGCGTATCTTATTGATCAAATCAAACACCCAGATGAAATCATGTTACTTCGCATGGTTTTCAGGAATTTGTTTTATATGATCGGTGTAATGAGTACGCAAGAAAATAGAAAGTCGAGATTGGCGGATGAGGGTACTCCAAGAGGTCAGATTGAAGACATTATTCACCGCGACCGTAAGGAGTCCATTGATTATGGACAGCAGCTCGAAAAAGCTTTTAAGTTGGCTGATTACTTTATTCATCATCCTTTGGGTGATGCATCGTTGATACCTGCCCAGTTAGATCGATTTTTAAACCTGATACATGGCTCGAATAAAATCACCCCAACGAAACACGAACATGCAATGTACATCGCATACTCCACCGCATTAAAATCTAGCTGTATGTCACGGCAGGTTGGGGCAACTATTACTGACAAAACTGGTCGGATTGTCGCAGTAGGAACCAATGATGTTCCTCAGTATGGCGGCGGTTTATACAGCAATGATAGTGCAGTTGATGATCGATGTTTTAACGCCCGTGGGGTTTGTGAAAATGATGCTCAGAAAAATTTGCGCAGACAAAAGATTGAAACAGGAATAGCAACTGAAATAAATAAAATATTCCAAGATACGCAGATGCGGAATATAGCCACTTCGAAAATTAAGGAGTTAGCTGATGCAGTTTATGCTCAATCTGGCATTGGTGACTTGATTGAATTTTCCAGAGCGGTTCATGCTGAAATGGACGCTTTAATATCTCTGTCCAGAGGTGGAGGTGGATCAACAATTGGGGCAAATTTATATTCAACGACATTTCCGTGCCATAACTGCGCAAGGCACATAGTGGCAGCAGGAATTGAAAAGGTATATTACATAGAACCATATGAGAAAAGCTTAGCTCCAGACGCCCACAGCGACTCAATTGTGGTTTTGGATCATGATTTAGAGCCTGTCGAGTCCAATTCAATACATAAAGTTAAATTTATTCATTTCTCTGGAGTGGGACCAAGACTCTATCCAGAACTGTTCTTGCGCAATAGTAGAAAAGATGGGCAAGGAAAGTTGGTTGATTTTTCACTAACACCACAAACTCCTCCATTAAAAATTATTAAAGAATATATAGACTCCTATCGAGCGTTTGAAATCAAAATATCAGCAATGTTTGATGAAGAGTTCCCAGTTAATGAGGATAGACTATGATTTAAATCAGCAACGGATTTAAAACTAAATTTACCTAGGCTTTTTAAAATATGATAATTTAATCGTATAATTGCGATCCAGTTATTTTTTATGTATTTGGCGGAGGGAATAATGCGTGATGATCGTCAAAATAATAAGCAACTTTCGCTTAACTTTGAATCAGAAGTGCCTCAATTAATAACTCCGGAAGTAAAATCTTCAACATGGATTCAAAGAGATAACTCCCAATATTTATCTCTTGTTGTAAGCAATCGCTCCATTTCAAGCGAGGTTTTTAGTCAAGAGCTTAAACCAAACTCTCCCGAAATTACGCAAATCATTAAATCAATCGGTAAGACTTTGAATTGGTAATTTCATCTTCAAATGCTCTTTCAATACGCGCATGTCATTAATTTGTTTTTGGGATTGCTCATGATATTGCTGCGCCAAATCATTTTCAAATCCCAATTCTTTAAATAAGTTAGCGTCTGACTTAGTGACATGGCGGATTTCTGTGTCTATTGATTTCATCTTTTCCATTCCAGATTAAAAAATTTGACGCAAGACGATTAATAGCTGTGCTACATCACCCTCCTCAATAAGCTTATTGACAACTTGCATGGCGAACTCTGGATCGTCCCGATGTAGTTTGGCCATCGCTTCGTCAGGCTCTACTTTTCAAAATCCATACTCCTTTGCCGACATTATCAACATCCATGCACAATGCTTTATTCGGATTGTTAATTTCTACACATTATACGTAAATAAAATGCAATTCCCCCTTATTGCCACACAAATTGAATTTGGCATCAGTGAAGCATAAATGTTTTGATTTGTTGACATATGACCACACTAAACCCGCTAAAATACGCGCTACTTCATAAGCTGAAAGATTCGTGATGATAGGTCGTATCGCTGGGGTTTTATTAGAAAAAAATCCACCCCAAATTCTGATTGACTGCAACGGCGTAGGTTATGAAATCGATGTGCCGATGAGCACTTTTTACAACCTGCCCGGCCTGGGCGAAAAAGTCGTGTTGCATACCCATTTGACCGTGCGCGAAGATGCGCACATTCTGTTCGGTTTCAGCAATCATGAAGAACGCAGCACTTTTAAACAATTAATCAAAATCAGCGGCATCGGTGCCCGCACCGCATTATCGATATTGTCCGGCATGTCGGTGGCGGATCTGGCGCAGGCGATTACGCTGCAAGAAGCGGGTCGATTGGTCAAAGTACCAGGTATCGGCAAGAAAACCGCCGAACGTCTGCTGTTGGAACTCAAGGGAAAACTCGGTGCTGATTTAGTCCATGCAAACGGTGGCGTCAGCGCACCGGATAGTTCCAGTGATATTTTGAATGCCTTGATTGCGCTGGGTTATTCCGACAAGGAATCGCTGATGGCATTGAAGCTGTTGCCTAAAGATTGCGGTGTTTCAGACGGTATCAAGCTGGCGCTGAAGTCGCTTTCCAAATAGTTATTCCCGACATAATTCACATTAAGTAACCATGAGCATCCAGACCGATCAATTTGCCAATCCCAATCCGCGCATCATCACGGCCGAGCCTGTGTCAAAACAGGAAGAAGTGATCGAGCGCGCGCTGCGTCCCAAGCAGCTGGATGAGTATGTAGGTCAGGAAAAAATTCGCGCGCAGTTGGAGATTTTTATTGCTGCAGCAAGAATGCGCAAGGAGGCGCTGGATCACACATTGCTATTTGGCCCTCCGGGTTTAGGTAAAACCACGCTGGCGCATATTATCGCGCGCGAAATGGGTGTGAACCTGCGGCAGACTTCCGGTCCGGTGCTGGAGCGTCCAGGCGATCTGGCGGCGATACTGACCAATCTGGAAGCCAACGATGTGTTGTTTATCGATGAAATCCACCGGCTCTCGCCCGTCGTCGAAGAAATTCTGTATCCGGCACTGGAGGACTACCAGATCGATATCATGATCGGTGAAGGTCCTGCGGCACGTTCGGTGAAGCTGGATCTGCAACCGTTCACACTGGTTGGTGCGACGACCCGAGCCGGGATGTTAACCAATCCGCTGCGCGACCGGTTCGGTATCGTGGCGCGCCTGGAGTTTTACAACGCTGAAGAACTCACCAAAATCGTCACGCGCTCCGCATCACTGCTGAATGCGCCGATAGACGCCAAAGGCGCTTTCGAAATCGCCAAACGCGCACGCGGTACGCCACGGATTGCTAATCGTCTGCTGCGCCGGGTGCGCGACTATGCCGAGGTCAAACACGACGGACAAATCGGTCTGACAGTTGCCGATGCAGCTTTGCAGATGCTGGACGTCGACAAACTCGGTTTTGATTTAATGGATAGAAAATTACTCGAAGCCGTACTGTTCAAATTTGGCGGCGGACCGGTAGGTGTCGACAATCTGGCCGCAGCAATCGGCGAAGAGCGCGACACGATAGAAGATGTTCTGGAACCGTTTCTGATTCAGCAGGGATTTTTACAACGCACGCCGCGTGGCCGCATTGCCACACCCAGCGCCTATCAGCATTTCGGAATTACGCCACCCTCATCGGGATTAATGAATGATTTATGGTCAAACCCAGCCTAATATGCTCACACTCGCTCAAGCCGATTTTTATGCGCAGCAGTTATTAACTGCGCGTGCGCAATCGACACTATGCAACCCATTCCCGGCGAACGCACAGATCAATCTGGATGATGCGTATTTCATCGCCCGACAAATTCAGGCCAAACGGATAGAAAACGGCGAGCAGTTAATTGGACGCAAAATCGGCTTTGCCAATCACAGTTTATTAAAAAAATACGGCAAACTCGCGCCCATACACGGACTAATTTGGACTCCGTTATTTTCCAGCACCGTGCGCTATTTGGATCATTCATTTGGCGTACAAAGTCTGAAAGGCGCAGTACAGCCGCGGATAGCGCCGGAAATTATTTTTAAGCTCGGCAGCACCCCCAGCCCCGATGCAACACTGGATGAATTATCGGACTGCCTGGAATGGATGGCGCATGGCATGGAAATCGTAGTGTGTCCGTTCCCAAACTGGGAATTCGATACCGCCGATGCTGTCGCTGCATTTGGATTTCATGGTGCACTGCTGATCGGTGAACCGCATCAGTTGGCGTCTACCACGCGTCATCATCTGGGTTCGATTTTAGCCAATACCTCGGTATCGCTATCGTGCGACAGCACGTTGCTGACAGCAGGATTCGGCAGCGACCTGCTGGAAAGTCCGCTACATGCGCTCTGGCACCTGCAACAGCTGCTGAAAATCCAGCCGGAATCGACCACTCTGCAGGCTGGGGATATTATCAGCACCGGCACCTGGACTGACCCGCAGGTCATTCATCCCGGACAAACCTGGAGCACGGCGTTTTCCGGTGCCAGTCTGGCGGGATTATCGATTAGTTTTGTGGATTAGTTTTGTGAGTGAGTTGCGTAACTCAGCAGGCTAACACCGTCAGGGAACGGACGTCCCAGTCGACGCACTCCAGATCGAAAACCAGTGCGCGCGAGTAAGCGTCAACTCGGTTGCGGCAACAGCCTCCTGCAATACACTCACGCGCCCCGAGCCGGTCAGCACCACCGGTTTGGACGGATGCTGCAACAACCACGCGTAGACTATCGTCGCCGCGCTTACACCATAGTGAGCGGCGAGTTCATCCAGTGTATTGCGCATCCGCTGTGCCCGTTCCGAACTCTCGGCAAACACCCGACCTCCTGCCAGCGCCGACCAGATCATCGGAGAAATTCGGTGTTGCTGGCATTGGTCTAACGTTCCATCATGCAGCGGGTCCAAAAACAGCGGCGACAGTTCAATCTGGTTGGTCACCAGCGGATGACGTGAGGCCAATAAATCAAATTGAGGTGGCGTAAAATTCGACACACCAAAATGACGCACTTTTCCGCTCGTATGCAGATGCTCGAATGCGGCCGCAATTTCATCGGCCTGCATTAACGGATCGGGTCGATGGATCAACAGCAGATCGACATACTCGGTACGTAAATTGCGCAGCGAATTTTCCAGTGAGCCGATAATGTAGGCGCGGTCGGTGTTGTAGTAATTGATGGGCTGGTTGAGAATAATGCCGCACTTCGTCACGATTTCAATGCGGTCGCGCAGACTGGGGGCCAATGCCAGCGCCTCTCCAAACGGCGCCTCGCTCTGATAGATATCGGCGTGATCCAGCGTGGTGATGCCAAGATCTAACGCCTGCTGAATTAATGTCAACCGCTGCTGGGCGGTCAGTTGCCAGGAATTCAGGCGCCACATACCAAACGCTATACGTGAAAATTCCGGGCCGTTCGCACTGATCTGGATTCTTGAGTTAGGCATAAATAATCATCTAAAAAGTTGTGGGGGGGGTGGTGAATGGCGCAGACATACGCCGGTTCACAAAACAAGTAATTTTACTTAGACCACACAGTATATCTCTGGATTGAACTTAATAATTCCCTGTATCAGAATGCTGCCGCACCCGAATGGTCGTCAATATTGTTCAGGTGTTCGTGTGTATCGATAAAATGCGCGGCATCACAGGACCGGAATTTGACTTTCACTGCACAAAAATTCATACAAAGCCGTTGGCCATGGCTGGCTGCGTCTATTCTATTGACAGTCGGTCTATTTGTCACAACTACCTTAGGCTGGCTTTGGTATGTCGATCAACGCGACTCAGCCGAACGGGTATTGTCACTGGATCTGCTCAGTCTGGAGCGCAGCATCATCCAGAATCTGGATGAAAATCAGCAAAAGCTGAAAATCTGGTCGCGCAAGCTGCAGCACCCCAACTCCCGTAGCACCATAGAATTTCTGTCACTGTCCGACGGACTGATGGAAGAAAATCCGGCACTGGTCGCCATCGACTTTGTCGACCAAGATGGCCAGCGCGTGATGGGCCTGCCCACCTATGTTGACCGACCGGAACGACTTCCAGACGTCACCGACCCTTTGATTATTGACGCCATTCAACGCTGCCACGACATGAAAATTCCGGTGTACAGCAGAGTGATCGAACGATTTGCGCCGCTTTGGGTTCTGGCTGTTCCGGTCTCGGATGAGGCGGCCGAAGACGGCGTGGTGCTGGCCACCTACGATCTGGATCAACTGCTATCGTCACAAGTTCCGTGGTGGTTTGTGAAGCGGTATGACCTCTCCCTGATTGATCGCGACAACAATCAGTTATCGCCACGCGACGGCAGTGTCGCCGGCGTTATCAGTGACGTCCATAAATTAAATTTTGGACCGGACAACAGCGGCCTGTCGTTGCATGCCAGTCCGCGTGCCGACGGCTACTCCAGACAAACCCTGCTCTGGCTATCGGCTGCCGTGATCGCACTCGGTGTTTTGATTATCTGGCTGCTGCAACTGCTGCAACGCTGGCTGCGTTTTCGTCAGGCGGCACAGGAAATGACCAGGCAACGCGACGAGCTACTACAGCAAACCGCCAGATTGTCCACACTGGCCGAATTTGCCACGGGCATAGCGCATGAACTCAATCAACCGCTGTACGCCGTCTCCAATTATTCGGCCGTCGCTTTGGCGCAATTGGAAACACAGCCACTGGAGATAGCCAAAGTTCGCCACGCTATTCAGCGTGCAGGTGAAGAGGCGGTTCGCGCCGGGAAAATTATACAAAGCGTGCGCAGCCTGATCAAAAAAAGTCCTAGCAATGTCGCCAGATATAAACTCATCGATTTACTGACCGAGCCGCTGCTGTTATTGAAGCCTTTATCGCAAAGGTTACAGTTGGGCATTAACGTTAATGTGCCGGATCGCGATATCATTCTCGTATGCGATGCGGTGATGATAGAGCAGGTAATTTTAAATCTGATCCGCAATGGATTAGAAGCCGTTGCCGAAGCCGGATGCAGTGCAAAGACCATCAACGGCATGCACGATGCGGTGACGATACAAACCGTACTTGATCAAGACTTCGTGGTTGTGTGCGTCTCTGATCGTGGCCCGGGAATTGCATATCCCGACAAATTATTTCAACCGTTTTATACGACCAAAAAAGAAGGAATGGGAATGGGACTGGCAATATGTCGCACCGTAATCGAAAACCACGGTGGAAAATTATGGGCCGAAAATAATCCGGCAGGCGGTGCCAGTTTCTATTTCAAATTGCACTATCTGAAGTCCCCGAATGAAGTTCAACTAATTGACAATGAGGTTAACCATAAATGAATAGAGATGTGCTCCCCCCAGCCATACCGCACATCGCCATTATCGACGATGACGCATCGGTTCGCCATTCCACCGGAATGCTGCTCGAAACCAAATCCTACACATTTGCCGAATTCGAGCGAGCGACAGATTTTATTGAAACCGCCCTGCCCAGCGATTTTAGTTGCCTGATTATTGATATACGCATGCCCGATATGAGCGGCCTGGAGTTATACGACGAGTTAATTCAGCGTTCCGCCAAGGAGCACACCTATTTGCCACCGGTGTTATTTATCAGCGGTCACGGCGACATTCCGATGGCAGTCAAAGTATTACATCAGGGTGCAGCGGACTTTCTGGAAAAGCCGGTTAACCATCGCTCTTTTATCGATGCCGTAGAAGCTACAGTCAGCAAGGACATTAAAAAGCGCGCCGTCTTTATGGCGCAATATCAGCTACGCGAGGAAATAGCGTCGCTGACCTACCGGGAACGCGAGGTCCTGACCGAAATCGTGACCGGCTATTTAAGCAAGCAAATCGCCGAACGGCTTCATATCAGCACCAAAACCGTCGAGGCCCACCGACTGCGCATCTGCCAGAAATTTAGCACCAGAACCAGTATGGAACTGGCTGCCAAGTTGCGCGATGTACCGTCGGAATATTGGATACTGGACAAAAATAGAAGCCCGAAAGTAAACAGACTGACGTCAAATGACTAGGTAATGTTGCTGGCACGTTCAGGTAAATTCAGGGTTGTTGCGGTACGGCCGTATAATTAGATAATTCATTTATTGCGTTTATTTCGAATATTTCGTATTATTTTCGCGATTCATCCTAAAATCCAATCTCCCGAATGAATAATTCAAATGGCAATTTATTAATGAAACCAAGAGGAATAATTGCCGAAATGTTGCGACTCAATCTAATCGGCAAAATTAACTCCGAAGGAAAGTCATGAACAATCGCGACTTACTTAACACTGTTCTGAATCCAAAAGAAGCCGAACTCGCAAAAACAGCGCAAAGATGTTTGATAGCGGCGTTAGACCATTCGAAGGCGGTAAATATTGCGATCATTGAAGACGGTGTCGAACAGCTCGGCGATGGAGCGCCGTTATTGCGACTTCCTCCCAAAGTTTTAAGGTTATTTGCCGACATGTTGGGCGCAATGGCACAAGGTCAACCGGTGGCTGTTTTACCGCAATCTATGGAAGTAACCACCCAACAGGCCGCGCATTTTTTAAACGTATCCAGGCCGTATCTGATCAAATTACTTACTGAAAATAAAATCCCATATCATAAGCTTGGCAAACATCGTCGGATTCTTCTTGAAGATATATTGAAATATAAATCTGAACGAAGAGACGCTTCCCTGAAGTCCTTGCAAGAACTGACTGATCAGGCACAAGACTTAGATATGGGGTATTGATGGCTGGTTTTCGAACGTTTACTGCTGTGCTGGATGCCTGCGTTTTATATCCAGCTCCATTACGAGATCTTCTGTTAAGTCTCGCAGTAGATGGCGTATATCGAGCTCGCTGGACTAATGAAATTCAGGATGAATGGATACGAAACATACTGGTCACCAGACCGGATTTAAGCGAAGAAAAGTTGAGACGAACTCAACAGATAATGAACAGTGCGATTGAAGACTGTTTGATATTTGGCTATCAAAATTTCACAGATACTTTGCAGTTGCCCGATGAAAATGACAGACACGTACTGGCAGCGGCAATTGTTGGACATGCTGACGCTATAGTCACATTCAATTTAAAAGACTTCCCTGAATCAGCATTGTCAATTTTTGGAATTGAAGCCATTCACCCTGATGATTTTGTTATGCTTCAATATGATCTTAATTCAATCGGAGTATTAGCTGCTATCAAAGCGATGAGAGCACGACTGGTTAATCCATCAAAAACAGTAGCTGAATTTTTAGAAAAACTCGAAGCTCAAGGTTTGCCACAAACATGTCAGGAACTCAAAAACGCTGCTGACTTAATTTGACAGCAACTATTTCCTCTGATGACGTACATCGTTAAAAAACCATCCAATCTATTCCACAGCAATATTCCTGGTCCTGGGTCCAAACAAATAAATCGCCAGCGCAATAATCATCATCGAGCACCCGATAAGCCAGAACACACCCGATACGCCATCCAGCCGCAACATGGCGGCAATCATGAATGAGGTAAAGATGGCGGCAAAGCGTCCCCATGAATACACAAAGCTCACGGCGCTTGCCCGGATTGCGGTCGGAAACAGCTCCGCCTGATACGCGTGATACGTGTAAGACAGTATATTGCTGGCTAACGTCATGCAAACGCCCAGACAGATTAACGGCAGCATTTGTGACGCCTGACTAAACAGCAATCCCGCAAATAAAATACACAAGGACGAGCCGATAATCACGTGCTTGCGTTCCAGTTTATCGGCGATGAACAAACCGATCAACGGCCCGACCGGTGCCGCCAGCGCGATTATGCTCGAATACAGCAAGCTGCTGGTGACAGTAATACCGTTACGGACCAACAGCGTTGGTACCCAACTGGCAAAACCGTAATAGCCGATGGTTTGAAACACGTTAAACACAATCATCAGTAACGTGCGGCTACGATAAGGAGTGCGCCACAGATCGGCAAATTTTGCCGCTGACGTTTTTTCTGCAGCGCCCACTTCCGCGATCACCGGTGCAGGTAAAATTTTTCCATATTCCGCCTGCACTTTATTCTCCAGATCGGACAAAATCCGATCTGCTTCGGCCAGTCTGCCCTTACCTGCCAGCCAGCGCGGGCTTTCCGGCAATGCCCGGCGCACCCACCACACGAACAACGCGCCATGACAGCCGATGATCACCACCCAACGCCAACCGTCAAGACCGAAAGGCTGCAGCGGGACCAGCAGATAAGCCAGGTACGCAGCTATCGGAATCGCACAGAATCCCACCGCCTGACCACAGGCGAAGGCGCGTCCGCGTATCTGCTTAGGAACCAGTTCGGTCATGTAGGTAGCAATCACCACCAACTCGGATCCGATACCGATACCCGCCACGAGGCGCCAGAAATTCAGCCCGAACGCGGTATCCTGAAATGCCATGATGGCATTGGCCAGTGCGTACCAGATTAATGACCAGGTGAAGATTGCGCGGCGACCAAATTTATCCGTGACGTAGCCGCACAGCGACGTACCTATAAACAGGCCTGCAAACAGTGCCGCCACAAAACTGGCCACGCCCGCGCTGCCAAACAACCCCGGCGTCGTCGTGGTCAGAATGCCGCCTTTGACCAGCCCGGGCGCAATATAGCCGGTGTACAGCAAATCATAAAATTCAAAAAAATAGCCGAAGCTAAGTAGAATGACGAGCTTCCAGATGGTTCTGGTGGCAGGCAAACGATCAAGTCTGGCTGCGATACTTGCCGCACTCGTTTGGCTAGCTGTCTGATTGGAATTGACTGCACCTGAAAGCATAACGGTTCCTTATTCAAGATTTATTTGCGACGGACTTTCAAGTTCAAGCAATAATTGATACAGCTTTTCCGTACACGCTATTTTTTGGCTATCACGTTTCTCGGTGTCGTCCAATTTTAGACGGCGTTCTATATCCATTTTCAATGCGGCGATGTCCGTTGGTGAAATGCTGCCTGGAACGCACTGTGCGATTGCGCCGGTAGCCAGCAGTCTGATCGCTTCATCCACTGATCCGCGCTTAAGACAATACTGCAACGCAGTATCTCCTGAAACGGATGGCACGTCCAAAATTTTTCCGAGATCGGATCCCCGATGTTTGGCGAAAATAGTAAATAGATCGGTCATGTCTTTATCTCTGTCCAACACCAGATATTTACATGAGTGCAGTGCGACCAGATGCAGGACTGTATGTCCATGACGGTCCGTGCTATGGCAATCAAATCCGTGAGCAAGGCCCGCCTCCAGCATGTTGTAAAACACATTTCGACAATACTTATCACCGGCATATCGCCCCAGATAATGAACCGCTGTATCGCCATTTTTATCCTTAATATTAAAATTAATACCAGGTACGCTGGACAGAAGTTGATGAAAAATGATGGGACGGGTGGAGTCAAGCATAATTCCAATGTTGGCAGCATGATGCAGCAGGGTCTTGCCGATTTCATCCCGATCATTAATGGATTCAGGACTACTTCTTATATAAATAAATAACTCCAAGGAGTTCGTGCACAGATAGCTAAAAAAAGCTTTTTTAGATTCGAATGTATTTTCTGGACATCGCAAAGCAGGCAGTCTTTCGCCATTTGCGATGAGCTTGTCTGCCATCTCAAATATTTCGTGCTGGTGACCGGGACGAAATTTCCAATAATGCAGATCAGCCAAACATACATCTTCGACTTTTATTTTGGAACCTGATGAAGTAAAAGATGAAGTAAAAGAGGTAGTAAAAGAGGTAGTAAAAAATGAAATTGAAGATGCGCTTGACGACGATAGTGACGATTTCGACGATGAGTCCGACCATATCATAGGCGCCGATGACGAATCAATTTCAGCCCTCCCGGAATTCGTCAACAGCGACAAATGCGCCGCGAAACTCGCTGCCAGCGCGGATGTGCCTTGATCAATAGCACCTGCCAATAAAGGCACGACAGGCGCATCGCTATCAGGTCGGTGCGCATCGGGTACCGATGTCACGGACGACGCCACATCTAATGCAATGCGCGTTGATGGCGACGGAGATGGCGACGATGTGGTTGCCGGCAGGCCGGTTTGAACTTGCTGAGTTGATTGGTTCGAATTAGATAGTACAGCTTCCATAGTGTCACCTGAACAAAAAAGAAAGAGAGTGGGTCAGCTAGTGTCCTGATTGGGTCACACGAAACAGGACTCGCGATTTAACTCTATTCATCCACATTGCGTAACTCGTATTTTTACCTTAACGTTCCAACTGACAGTGTGACCGCCATGTCTCATTACACACGCCAACGGCGGATCCACAATCAAACCGTGTAATAATGTCCTTCCCGATTTGACTACTGCCTGGCTCATGTTTTCAATATATCGCTGTTTGTCACCGCGCCGCTTTGTTAACCGGCTGCCCGGCCTGCTCGCTGTCACTCTGATTTCAATCACCACGTTAGCTCCAGTACTGGCCCAAACCCGTCCAGGGCTCATCTCTTTCCACCGCATAGAAATTCCCGATGATGTCCCCGCCCATTTAAGTTCCGCCATGGTGCAGGACGCGCAGGGTCTGATCTGGATAGGCACGCAGGATGGTCTGGTGCGTTACGACGGTTACAGCTACAAGGTGTATCAACAAAAGAGTAATGACGCGACCAGCCTGGGCGGCAGCTACATCCGCAGTCTGTTTGTCGCGCGTGACGGGCGACTGTGGGTCGGATCCATCAGCGATGGCGTATCGGTGTTCGACCCGCATACGGAAAAATTTACACGTTACCGGCATGATGCCGCGCACAGCAACAGCCTGGCCAACGACAGGGTCGAAGCGATAACGCAAGATCGCGACGGCCGCTTTTGGCTGGCAACCGATAACGGACTCGACCGATTCGACCCGGCCAGCGGAAGATTCGAACACTTTCAACATGACGACGCCAACCCTGCCAGCCTCGATAACAATCAGGTGCGCGCTCTGTTAATCGATCATGCCGGACAACTCTGGGTCGGCACGCGTAACGGTTTGCAGCGCCGCCCAAGCGGCTACAGTGGCGCCGGTGGCTTTACCAAAATCGATACCGATGCCCATGATGGCGACTCGCTATACGGCCAGAACATCAGCAAACTGTTTGAAGATACACGCAATCAAATCTGGATAGGTACTGCCGATGAAGGTGCAGCGGTGCTGGAAGCCAATAGCTCACGCTTGCACCGGCTACGTCCGGCGCGCAGCCAGTCTGATACCGATGGCCTCAGTCATTACTGGGTACACAGCATTGCGCAGGTCGGTAAAAATGAAATCTGGATCGGCACATTCGGCGGTGGAATCGATGTAGTGGATCCGGTTACGTTCAAATTAATCGACCATTTACGACACGACAGCGCGCTGACCAGTACGATAGGCAGTGACCGGGTCGGTACCTTGCTGGTCGATAAATCCGGTCTGGTCTGGGCAGGCACCTGGGGCGGTGGCATGGCATGGCACGACCCGTCGGCGCGCGCGTTCATACAATGGCGTCATAGTCCCAACAATCCCGATGGACCAACGCAGACAGCCATTGTACGCAGCATGGAAACGGCAAACGGCAAAATCTGGCTGGGTACCGACGGCAACGGGATTGACGTGATGGACAGCGATGGTCATCTGCGCGGCGGGTTCCGCCCGAATCCCGGTGACCCCGGCGCACTGCAGGACGGATCGATTACCTGCATGGCGCAGGCTCCGGATGGCACAATCTGGGTGGCAACGCTGGATGGCACACTGCACCGCATGCGCAGCGGACAAAATGAGTTTGAACGATTTCGCCCCCGGGAAGGACTGCCCGGCGGCCCGATACGCGCCATGGCATTTGATGCGGACGGCAGCCTGTGGGCAGGTTCGCTCAATGGTCTGGCACACATCGCGTCAGACGGTTCCATCCGCGCTTTCGTCCATCGTGACAACGACAGCAGCTCGCTGTCCGGCCGCGAAGTCGAATCGCTGGCTTTCACTCCCGACGGTACGTTATGGGTCGGTACAGAAAACGGCGTCAATGCATTTAATACCCAAACCGGCAAGGCTGTACGGATTTTGCGCGACCCGCAACGCGCCGACAGTCTGCCCGACAACTGGGTGCCGGATATGATGGTCGCAAAAAACGGCAGGTTATGGCTGGCAACGCAAGCGGGCGTGGCGATACTTGATAAATGGGATGGCCGTCAGGCGCATTTTGACGTACTCAGCACACGCCTGCATTTGCCCGGCTATCCGGCCGATACGCTGATTCAGGATGCACAAGGCAAGGTCTGGTTAGGCAGTCGCATCTGCATAGATCCCGTCACCTGGCAATACCGCAGCTTCGGCCCTGCCGACGGCAACGAATTCCGCACCACGTATATCGCCAGTCGCGTGCGCACCAGCCGCGGTGAATTATTATTTGGATCGCCCGAAGGTTTGCTGATGCTGCGGCCGGAACTGTTGCGCACATGGTCCTATCAACCACCCGTTATCGTCAGCATGGTCAGTATTGACGACAGCGAACTGGCAGGTGCCACCACGTTAAAGCAGTTGGCGCTCAATGCCGAACAGCGCAATGTGCGTCTGGAATTTGCCGCTCTGGATTTTAGCGCCCCGCAAAAACTGCGTTATCGCTACCGGCTGGATGGATTCGACAACGACTGGGTGACAGTCAACGCAGAAGAACGGGTCGCGATCTATACCGGCCTGCCGCCCGGTAATTATCAACTACGCATTCAAGGCAGCAATCGGTCCGGCGCATGGAGCCCTGCCGAATTACGCCTGGCGCTCGCTGTCGCACCGGCTTACTATCAGACCTGGTGGTTTCGCATTGCGCTGGTGTCGCTGGTATTGTTGGCAATCGCGGCTGCATCGCAGTTAAGAGTACGGCAATTGCGATTGCGCAGTATCGCTCTGGAGCACGCGGTAGCCGAACGGACTGCCGATCTGCAATCCGCCTACCAGCAGATCGAAGAAGCCAGTCTCACGGACTCGCTGACCCAATTAAATAACCGGCGCTTTCTGGAAAAAACCATCCAGTCCGAATTTGAACTGGCGGCACGCCAGCACAGCGGCGGCCATGCACCGCCCAATTCCGACCTGGTGTTATTCATGCTGGATCTGGATTACTTTAAACTGGTCAACGATGAATACGGCCATGCCGCCGGCGATGCGGTGCTGGTTCAAACCGCGCACCTGCTGAAACTGTGCATGCGTGCGTCGGATTATGTCATCCGCTGGGGCGGTGAAGAATTTTTGCTGGTGGCACGGTTTATTGATCGCACCCAGGCACCCGCCCTGGCCGAAAAAATTCGCAGCACCATCGAAGCCCATCCCTACACGCTACCCGACAGTCGCATCATTCATAAAACCGTCTCTATCGGCTTTGCGACATTCCCTTTCGTTGCCGGGCATCCTGGCGCGATGAAACTAGACACGCTGCAGCGCATTGCCGACCGGGCTTTGTATGCAGCCAAACGAAGTTGGCGCAATGCCTGGGTAGGCGTGGTGGCGGTGAATACTGCATTCGCCGTTGCTCAGAAAGAGGGGGCGATGGCTGAACCAAACGAAGATCAAAAAATCGCACAATTTTTAAATGACCCGGAATGGGCCGTGGTCGAAGGTCTGGTCGAAGTGATTACCATGCCCGATAAAACGGGAGAGCTGCGCTGGTGACCATTTTGCAATTACGCCGTGCGGAAAAAGTGCTAAACTAAATTCGCGCCAAAATTCGTTTTAAAACTGGTTTAATAAATTCGATAAAAAAAGGGGAACATGATGGGCGAACAAAAGAATTCAACACGTCGTCGTTTTATCAAACTCACTGGCATGGCATTGTCCAGCCTTCCACTCATATTCCTGCCAGACAGATCACAGGCCGCAACCAATGCCGGCATGCGTGCCGCGATGAAGTTTCAGGATAAACCAAACGGCGATAAATCCTGCTCGGGTTGCATGCAATTCGTCCCCGGCAAAACCGCCACGGCTTTAGGCGGCTGCAAAATATTTACAGGCGATACCGAAATTCCTCCAACTGGATATTGTATTGCGTGGGTAGCCAAAGCCAAATAAGCCGCTGCGCTTCGTAAGCGTAATTGTAATTGTAGGTTGGGCTACGCACTGTCTGTGATCAGATCCCATCACTGATACGACACAAAATCGTATGGCATGGAATTGATGTGGCAACAGATCATCTCCTCATCCCTTTTTCTTCAAATGTCACACACCGGCTTTGCGGGCTATGTGTGCCAACGAACTGACCGTTCATTCCCAAGTGGATATGTTGTATTCAATTGGAGAACTATCATGACAACCTGGATACTGACAGCCATTCTGGCTACCCTGGCCTTAACCTATTTTGAGATCGCGGGCTCGTATTGGATCGCCGCTATCGTGCTATGGATAGAAGCCGGCTATTTTGCCGGACTATTCGGAATCGGCGTTAGCGCAGCACTTCTGCTGTGCATCGCCTTGCCCGCTACAGTGCTGGCAGTCCCGGCACTGCGCCGTACATTAATTTCACCGTCGATACTCGATTTGTTTAAACGCCTGTTGCCGGCCATGTCAGATACCGAGCGCGATGCGCTGGAAGCCGGGACAGTATGGTGGGATGCAGAACTATTTTCTGGAAAACCAAACTGGAGCAAGCTGCTCAAATTTCCGGCTCCGACGCTCACCACCATCGAACGATCTTTTCTTAATAATGAAGTGCATGAACTGTGCGACATGATCAAAGATTGGGATACCACCCAGGTCTGGCAGGACTTGCCGCCGGAAGCGTGGCAATTCATTAAGGACAAGGGCTTTCTGGGCATGATTATTCCGCGCAAATACGGCGGCAAGGAATTTTCCGCTTACATGCATTCACAAGTCATCATGAAATTATCGACGCATTGTTCCGCGCTGGCCGTATCGGTCATGGTGCCCAATTCGCTTGGGCCGGCCGAACTGCTGCTGCATTACGGCACCGAAGCGCAGAAAAATTACTATTTGCCGCGCCTGGCTAACGGTCTGGAAATTCCCTGCTTTGCATTGACCAACGCGTATGCCGGTTCTGATGCCGCGTCGATTCCCGATGTCGGCGTAGTTTGCCGGGTTGAAATTGAAGGCAGGCAGGTGCTTGGATTACGCGTCACCTGGTCGAAACGTTATATCACGCTGGCACCGATAGCCACATTGCTGGGCCTGGCATTTCGCACCACTGATCCCGATCACTTGCTCGGCGAGCAGACTGAGTTGGGCATCACCTGTGCGTTGGTGCCGACCTCACATCAGGGCGTGGTAATTGGACGTCGCCATTGGCCGCTCAACGCGGTATTCCAGAACGGCCCTACGTCAGGTAACGATGTATTTATTCCCATGGATTGGGTAATCGGCGGCATACCGCAAATAGGCAAAGGCTGGCGCATGCTGATGGAATGCCTGGCCGCCGGTCGCGCAATTTCACTGCCGTCGTCCAACGTCGGCATGGCCAAGCTGGCCGTACGCGGCACCAGCGCTTATGCGGCAATCCGGCGCCAGTTTCGCACGGCGATAGGTGAATTTGAGGGCGTACAGGAAGCATTGGCGCGCATGGGTGGGCATCTGTATCTGATGGACGCGGCGCGTCAGTTGTCCGCCGTTGCGCTGGATTCCGGCGAAAAGCCTGCCGTGATTTCTGCCATCGTCAAATACCATGTGACCGAACGTGCGCGCATGGTGGTCAATGACGGTATGGATATCTTGGGCGGCAAAGGAATATGCATGGGGCCGAATAATTTTCTGGCGCGCGCTTATCAGCAGCTGCCGATAGCCATTACCGTGGAAGGGGCCAACATATTGACGCGCTGCCTGATTATTTTCGGGCAAGGGGCGATTCGTTCCCATCCGTTTGTACTGAAAGAAATGCACGCAACCAGTGAGCGCAACCGCAAAAAAGCGATCTTTGATTTCGATCAGGCTTTTTTCGGGCACGTCGGATTTTTCTTCGGCAATCTGGTGCGCTGTCTGGTGCATGGTTTAACTGCAGGATACACAACATCCGCCCCCGCAAATTCCACTACTGAATTGCACCGTTATTACCGCGCCGTCAGTCGTCTGTCCTGCGCATTTGCCTTGCTCACCGATTTGTCGATGTTTGTGCTGGGTAAATCATTGAAACGACGTGAACGCATATCAGGCCGGCTTGGCGATATTTTGTCGCAGATGTATCTGATCTCGGCGGTATTGAAACGGTTTGAAGACGATGGCCGCCCGGCAGCAGATGCGCCGTATGTGCATTGGTCTATTCAGGATGCGCTGCAAAGAGCGCAGCAGGCACTGATCGGTGTATTGGACAATTTTCCGAACCGCCTTTCTGCAATACTGATGCGTATGATCATTTTTCCACTGGGACTGCCGCACCGCGCACCGCTCGACGCATTGGGAACGGAAGTCGCAGTGGCCATGCAAACCACCGGTGAAAGTCGCAATCGATTACTGGCCGATTCCTTTATTCAAGGCGAGTACGGAGATATTATTTCCAATTGTGAAATGGCGCTGATTTTGCTGCCAAAATTCCAGGCTATCGAACGACGATTACAACCATCCGTACATGCCGGCGCCATCGAATCGATACCACAAAATTTAACAGCGATGCATGACTGGGTCTTGCGCAGCAATCTGCTGGGGCTCATCGATACCGAAGAGCGTCGCCTGATGCTGGACTTCACCCGCTTTGCCAACATTGCGATTCAGGTCAATGATTTCCCGCAAGACTTCAATATCGTGCACGACACAGAAAAACGACACGGACTGGAATCGCATACGCTGACGTTTTAATTTAATCGGATATGTTAGCTGGCGCACAGAATCGGATCGGATTTATCATTACCATGGTGACTTCTGTTTTAATAACCGCAACCCACAAATTAATTAAGCTGGTTGTTACGATAGTCTACCGGGGCTGGCGGTCGGGAAATATTCCAGCACCAAATTCTTTGCGTCAGCACCTTTGTGTGCTAACGAACAGATCAATTCCTCGAAAGAGGGAATAGTAGGGCATGGATGAGATCAGACCACTTAAGTTTTAAAAAACTGACTCTCATCTTTCACCAGACTTTGTCAATTTCGATTGGCATTGCTTTCAACCACAAGAGGAGTAATACCATGATGAATATTCGCAGCAGTTTTCAGAAATTAATCGTAATCACCACTGCCCTGTTTGCACTGACGGCGTTTGCCGGTCAGGCGAATGCAGCAACTGCAGAAGAACTCAGCAAAGATGCTAACGCATCGTTGCAGGCCCTGTACAAAACCAATCCCCTGGCTGCATCCTTGGGCAAAAACGCCAAAGCGATTCTGGTGTTCCCGCACATCGTCAAAGCTGGTCTGGTATTTGGCGGAAGTTATGGTGAAGGCGTGATGACTAGAAACGGCCAGTTTGACGGCTACTACAATTCTGTTTCGGCCTCATGGGGTTGGCAGGCAGGCGCAGAGTCTTATGGCTATGTCGTTTTCCTGATGACCGACAAAGCGGCGCATTATCTGGCTAAAACACGTGGTTGGGAATTTGGCGTTGGACCAAGTGTCGTTGTTGTCAACGAAGGTGTTGCGAAGAATTTGTCGTCAACTACATTGAAAGATGATGCTTACGCCTTTATTTTCGATCAATCCGGATTGATGGTTAATCTGAGTATCGAAGGTACAAAAATCTCACCGATCAAACGTTAATACTCGCCTTACCTAGTTAACGTAAAGTCAGGCATCAATACACCACGCCCATAATCAGCATTGCAGCTGATTATGGGCGTAATTCAATCTACTATTTGGAGACCGCTATGAACATCACTTTAAATTTAATTCCTATCGTTTCACTGATCGCAGGCATCCTGATACTGATTATGCCCAAGCTGCTGAATATGATTGTTGCGATCTATTTAATCGCAATTGGTATAGTCGGCTTGATGGGTGCCAATCATTTCCTGCATTGATATTTCTGATTGAAAGAGGAACGCAAAATGAATGCAATAAAAATGGCAGCAGTCGCGTTGATCGTGGCGGGGATACTTGCCTTGGTCTACGGCGGATTCACTTACACCAAAGAAACCCATGAAATTAAACTCGGTTCGATGGAGTTGTCACTGAACCAGACACAGACTGTTAACATACCCCTGTGGGCTGGCATAGGAGCGATCGGATTGGGCGGCTTTTTGCTTCTGATCGGAAGCAACAAGAAGTAAATCGTAAAAAAGAACGGTGTAAAAATTGTAGGTTGGGCTACGCCTCACCAGCCCAACACACTGTCGATAAATAACTGCAGAAATTAAATTATTTGCAGAATAAATTCCAAGAACATTGATGGCTGATCAGAGATATGTTGGGCTGGTAAAGCGCAGCCCAACCTACAGCCATGTTTTACCTAACCATGCCCTGCCGAATTACCTGGCGGGGCTGTGTCAGATCGCTTTATGTTTGCGTAGTTTCACGAATAGAAGGAAATATGATTGCGCGTAGAATCCCGACGCCTGACTTTCGCCGCTTTGAATTTTAAAGTTATTCAGATAGAGGTGATTTGATCAGACCGCAATCAGCTAAAAAATTTCTATGGGGGTAGTAACTATGCAGTTTCCAAACATGAGTTCCAGGTCCATGTCTTCATCATCAATTTCCCCAACGCTGCCCAGCCCGAGCAAGAAGGAATCTGCGCCAGACGGCTTGGTAACTGTTCCCTATCCCGGGGAGGAAGCGGAGTCGATACCAAACTCCTCTTCGTCATCGTCATCATCCTTCTCATCATCCTTTTCATCATCACCATCGTCGTCTTCACCATCTTTCTGGAGATCATCTGGTTCGTCGTCATTATCCTCAAGTTTTTCCGGTCTGAGATTGGAATCTGAATTAAGACAACAATCGTCCAGCTCACCTACGTCCTCATTCAGCTATTATTCAATCGCATCCGGCTCATCGTCATCATCATCGTCATCATCGCCGTCTGGTTCAGGTTCAAAAACATCGCGTTCATCAGTTTCAACAGCTTTATCTATCGGACATTTAGAGCTGTATTCGCAAATGTCAGTATTTTTAAGAAAGCTTGAGCATTCAGCCATAGCGAAAGAAATTTGCGGAAAGGATAGTAGCCCGGAACAGTTGAGTGATGCCCTCACGGTCGCATTTGATAACGTAGTGAAGAAATTTAGTGATGAGGGTGTGTCTGATGAGGATCTGGAAGATATAGACTCTTTTCAGTCAGAAGACCACGATCGCAGTGTCCAAATTGGTAGCGACAAATTAGGCTGGACAATAGTTAGCGCTAAGTCTGACGCGGAACCGATGCAAGTCTCCTCATCGTCCTCATCGTCCTCATCATCCTCATCATCCTCATCATCGTCATCGTCATCCTCATCATCACTGTCTGGTTCAGCTTCAAAAAAATCGCGTTCATTAGTAGAAGATTTAACAATCGGACATTTGCAGCTATATTCGGCTGAGGCCATGCAGGCAAGAAGCATTAAGAATTTAACAATGGCAAAAATAATTTGCGGAGAGGATTGTCACCCGGTGCGGTTGGTGTATGCCCTTACGGTCGCATTTGATAACGTGGTGAAGAGATTGAATGATGACGGTGTGGGTGATAATGATCTGGAAAATATAGGCGCTTTTCTGTCAGAAACTCACGATCGCAGTGTCAAAATTGGCAGCCACAAATTAGGCTGGACAATATTTAGCGTTGAATCACTGTTAAAAATAGATTGGGAGGATTTTCGCGCGCATCTGCAAAATTTTGAATAACACGTGCAGCGCCTATCCATATTAAAAAAACGTGACCAGCAGGGTCACGTTTTTGTTGAGATCGAATTCAACTCTAAATTCTTCCGGTAATCAAAAGAATAATCAATACAATGATCAGCAGCCCGGAAAGACCGCTAGGTGCATAGCCCCAGTTGCGGCTGTGCGGCCAGGAAGGAAATGCTCCGACCAGAAACAGGATCAAAATAATCAGTAAAAGTAAGCTCATACAATTCCCAGGTTAGATATGCGTTTTGAAATAATGGAATGAATCGATGAGCACGTCGCGTACTCTCTCGGTTTCTGCGACCAATTGATCCCAGGTGTTTTCACTTGACGTTTTGAGCTCCTCCAGTTTTTGGCGCGTCAATGCCATCTGTTGACGCAGTTTGAACAAATTATCTTTATAGAGGATCTGTGCGTCGCCTTGCGCCTGATGGACTTTGTTTTCGTAATCTTCAATCGCGATATTAAGTTCGTCCAGTTGCTGTTTCATTTTGACGATGTATTCTTCTCTGGTTTTCATGATAGTGCTCCGGTTATGAGTAATCTAAATGGGCTTGAATGTGCATTCAATGAAAACAGCATACGTCCGGAATGGCGCGCTGTCGGTGCGCTGACGAACCTAATGACGAATTAACCGATAACAGGCACGCCGTAACCCTGCTGCAACAGGATTTCAAATTTTCCCGCCGTGACAGGCCGGCTGAAATAATACCCCTGCATCTGATCACATCCGTTTGCGCGCAAAAACCAGAGTTGCTCTACGGTCTCGACGCCTTCGGCAACTACTGACAAGCGCAGACTATGTGCCAGCGAAATAATCGCAACCACAATCGCAGCAGCATCGGCGTCATCTGTCAGATCACTGACAAACGATTGGTCTATCTTCAGGACATCGATAGGAAAGCGACGCAAATAAGACAGGCTGGAATAGCCCGTACCGAAATCATCGACGGCGATTTTCACGCCCAGCTGTTTTAACGTTTCCAATATCGTGACCGCACTGTCGACATCATTCATGATCATGCTCTCGGTCAGTTCCAGTTCGAGACAATGCGCGTCCAGTTCGCTGGCCTGCAACACGTCGGCGATCGATTGCGCCAGACCTTTTTGGGTAAACTGACGCGCCGACAGATTGACTGCAACACGCAGATCCGTATAACCGGCCAATTGCCAGGCCCGGGTCTGGATACAGGCAGTACGTATCACCCAGGCACCGATAGGAATAATCAAGCCCATTTCTTCGGCCAGTCCAATAAAACGGTCGGGTTGAATCGAACCATATATCGGATGCTCCCAGCGCAGCAGGACTTCCATACCGACGATGCGGCCATTGCTCAAATTGATTTGCGGCTGGTAATGCAATACGAATTCGTCGCGCTCCAATGCGTGTCGCAGGTCGGCCTCGATGCTTAACCTTTCCAGCGTGCGCTCTATCATGTTTGCTGCGTAAAACTGGAAGGTATTGCGTCCCATGTCTTTGGCACGATACATGGCGATATCGGCCTGCTTGATCAAACTCTCTGCGCTGTTGCCATCGCCGGGATATTTGGCTATTCCCATGCTGCAGGTCAGGAAAAATTCATGGTCCTGCAGCATCAGCGGCTGCGCAATGGATTCCATGATACGTTGCAGGACCGCCAGACCGGGCGCATCGTCGATCTGGTCAGGCAACACCAGGACAAATTCATCTCCGCCCAGACGCGCCACGGTGTCGCATTCCTGGGTGGCGGATTGCAGGCGCGCGGCCAGTGCTTTCAATAAAACGTCACCGGCTTCATGACCCAACGTGTCATTGACGAATTTAAATCTGTCCAGATCAATAAACACCACCCAAAGTGGATTGCCGCTCTGCGTTGCTGTCGCAATTGCCTGGGTCAGACGCTCACGCAACAGATTGCGATTGGCAAGTCCGGTCAAAATATCGTGATGTGCGTGGTATTCAATTTCAGCTTCATAATGTTTCACCGCACTGAGCAGCGTAAGATCTTCTGACAAACGTAAATTGGCGAACTGCAAAGACGCCGTGTATTCTTTGGAGTTTTTCTCGATTGTCACTATCCGCATCACCAGTATGTAAACATAGCCAGACGCAATCAGACTGGATAGCAGTCCGCCCAGCAGCACATATAATGCGCCATGGTTATGAACGATAAATGGCACGGCGGTTTGTTCAACCCGAATGTGCCAGTTATTGCCAGCCAGCGGAAACGACTCTTCCAGCAGTGGTGCGCTATCGTAAAACAACCAGCCGGTGGCTCCATGCAGCACATTCTCCGCGGCTAATTTTTCGCCTTCATGGAACGCCAGATGCTCCTGATCGGACTGATTGTCGGCAGAAATACCGATAGTCATACCAGGCGAAGGGACAAAGCCGCTGCTACGTAAAATAGTATCGATCAGACCGTCAACCCGAAATACGGCGGAAATTTCTCCGATCACCGCGCGTTCGCGTGCAGCAACCGTATCGAGCGGTGCGCCGCGCCAATACACGGGTGCCAGTACCAGAAACCCGGTATTCTTGCCATTTACCTGAACCAATGAAAGCAATCCTGTCGACACTGCAGTACCGGTATCGCGGGAACGCTGCCGCGCATTGGTTCTGTCGTCCGTATAGGCCGTATCAAGCCCGAGCGCCGACTCATTGCCGATGACGGGTTCGATATAGTCAATCACGTTGTAGCGATCACGTACCGAGGCAGGTCGCTGTTGACCGTCAACCACTTCAGTAATTTGAAAGTCCGGAATACGCTTGCGCATCTCCATCTCAAAACCATGGCGATCGGCATTGTTCAACACACGTTGATAGCTCAACGCCTGAATCTCAGGATAACGATGCAATATCGGTGTGGTAAACGCGTGAAACTGCTCGCGGCTGATCGCGCCAAAAGTGCGAAATAACTGATTCAGCACCACCAGTTGTTCAACGGCGTCATGTAAATCGGTTTTGATTGCGGTGGCGCGTAGTCTGGCGCTTTGATCGAATTGAGTTTGCTGCCGGGTTGATTCGACCTGGCGCACTGCAATGAATGTCACCGCGGTTAACAATAGTCCGACGACTAAAGTCAGGAACGCTGAAACCGAGACCGAGAATCTAACCCGGCGTAATAGTTTTTTCATATTAATATCGCTTAAATCAACTAGTTGTCCGAATATCCGCCAAAGCACATGCGCCGTATGTGCGATAGCAAACATACTGAGGCGCTTCTTCTTACCCAAAAGTTTCTTATGTGCGCTGGCACACAGACCAAAGCTCCCCCGCTCGAATAGAGTCTGTCTGGCACAAATGATGTGTTACCCTGCATAAAACGGTAAGTTGTTATGCGCCGCTCTAACAACGCCTTACTGGAAACGGGAACCCAGATATGTCCAGTCCGCACGACCCCAATCAAAACCATCTGCTTGCAGCGCTGCTGGATGCCGAATTCGATCGCCTGGCACCGCATCTGGAGTTAATTCCGATGAAGCTCGGTGACGTGCTGTACGAATCGGGCGGCAAACTGCAGCATGTTTATTTCCCAACTACGTCTATCGTTTCGCTGCACTATGTTTTAGAAAACGGTGGCTCGTCAGAGATTGCCGGAGTCGGCAATGAAGGCGTGCTGGGCATTTCGCTCTTCATGGGCGGCAACACCACACCGAGTCGCGCCATCGTTCAAACCGGCGGTTATGGCTATCGTCTTAAAGCACATCTGTTGATGGAAGAATTTGATCGCGCCGGCGCAGTAATGCGATTGCTGCTCCGTTATACCCAGGCGCTAATCACGCAGATGTCGCAAACTTCCGTGTGCAATCGTCATCATTCCGTTGAACAGCAACTATGCCGATGGCTATTGTTGACATTGGATCGCATGCCAGGTAATGAACTCACCATGACCCAGGAATTGATCGCCAATATGTTGGGTGTGCGGCGCGAAGGGGTGACTGAAGCCGCCGGAAAATTGCAGAGTGCCGGATTCATCAGCTATCGGCGCGGACATATTACGGTGACTGACCGGGTTGGGCTGGAACGTAATGTATGCGAGTGTTACGCCGTGGTGAAAAAGGAATTTTCACGTTTGCTGTCGGATGTCCGGCAACGTCAGGTTGCGCCGGTTGTTTCAATCAGGGGCCGATAATCGTAAGTAGCGATTTGCTGTGATTTTTTTAAACCGTCGCTCCCGCGGGTTTAGGCGGGAATGACGGTAAGACTACCTTGTTTGAGCCGAGGCCTGAGCTCAAAAATTAACGAATGCCTGAATTTATGTTGAAAATGGAAAAAATCCCCGTCGAACGACTGATGTTGATGGGATTCGGATTTACCGTCGCGGTGCTTTTGCTGATTGCCGGTATTGCATTCAGCAATGCCAGTGCACCGGCGATACTTCTGATTGCAACGTGTATCGTCCTGCTATTGGCGTTTTTATTCCAGATGTTTGTACGTATCCGTCGTGAAATTCACGGCCATATTGCAAACCAGGAAGCCATGTATCAGGTTCAACAACCGCTGCTGAAAACCGGCAGTCTGCAAGACGCCATTTTTAACAGCGCAAATTTTTCCAGTATCGCCACCGACGCACAGGGTGTGATCCAGATTTTCAATGTCGGCGCTGAACGTATGCTCGGCTATGAAGCGGCAGAAGTAGTGGATAAGATTACGCCAGCAGGTATTTCGGACGCACAGGAATTAATTGTGCGCGCCGCTGCACTAAGTCAGGAGTTCGACACCACGATTAACCCCGGCTTCGAGGCACTGGTTTTCAAGGCGTCGCGTGGGATCGAAGACATTTATGAACTGACCTATATCCGCAAAGACAGCAGCCGCTTTTCGGCGATTGTTTCTGTCACGGCCCTGCGCGATGCGGAAGAAAAAATCATCGGCTATCTGCTGATCGGTACCGACAATACCGCACGCAAGCAAGTCGAAGCCGAACAGGCCTTGTTGTATCAGCGTTTGCGCGACCAGCAATTCTACACACGCTCGCTGATCGAATCGAATATCGATGCCTTGATGACTACCGACCATCGCGGCATCATCAGCGATGTCAACCAGCAAATGGAAGCACTGACCGGCTGTACGCGTGACGAATTGATCGGTGCCCCATTCAAAAATTATTTCACCGACCCTAAACGCGCAGAAGCAGCCATTTCACGCGTGCTGCACGAAGGCAATGTAAAAAATTACGAGCTGACGGCAAGGGCACGCGACGGCAAGGAAACCGTGGTTTCCTATAACGCCTCTACTTTTTATGATCGCGACCGGCGTCTGCAGGGCGTATTCGCCGCTGCGCGCGATATCACCGACCGCAAGCAATTCGACGACAGACTGCAAGAATATAATGTCGAACTGGAAAACGCCAAAGCCGTCGCAGAAAAAGCGAATCTGGCCAAGTCTGAATTCCTGTCCAGCATGAGCCACGAATTACGCACACCGCTCAACGCCATATTGGGCTTCGCGCAACTGATGGCAACCGACGTTCCGGAGCCGACATCACAGCAAAAACAGTCGATCGATCAAATATTGCAGGCCGGCTGGTATCTGCTGCGTCTGATTAATGAAATCCTCGATCTGGCCATGATTGAGTCCAGAAAAGTGACGATGTCGCAAGAAGCCATGTCGCTCACCGATGTGCTGCTGGACTGTCAGGCCATGATAGAACCGCAGGCGCATGGCCGTAATATCCAAATGACCTTTCTGCATTTTGAGACACCGTTTTTTGTGCATGCCGACCGCATCAGAGTTAAACAGGTCATCATCAATTTATTATCAAATGCGATCAAATACAATCGTCCCGGCGGCGGGGTTATTGTCGATTGTGTGATGTACGGCAAAGAACGCGTCCGCATCAGCGTCAAAGATACCGGAACCGGGTTGTCGGCTGAGCAAATCGCGCAATTATTCCAGCCGTTTAACCGGCTTGGTCGCGAAGTGGGCGACGAAGAAGGCACGGGCATCGGACTGGTCGTGACCAAGCAACTGGTTGAACTGATGGGCGGATCGATAGGTGTGGAAAGTATGGTCGGGGTGGGTAGCGTATTCTGGGTTGAATTCAATGCGTCCAGTGCGCCCAAGCTTGAACACGATGAAGTCGTCAAGCTGGATATCGACCACAAAAAACAGCTCGAACAAAATCCGCATGCAGAGCAAAGTACCTTGCTGTATGTTGAAGATAACCCGGCCAATCTCGCTCTGGTAGAACAACTGATAGCACGGCGTCACGACATCAAATTGCTGACTTCGATCAACGCTCATTTGGGCATACAGCTGGCACGTGCTTATTTGCCGGATGTGATTTTGATGGATATTAATCTGCCGGGCATCAGTGGATTTGGCGCATTGAAAATATTGCAGGCCGACCCCGGCACTGCGCATATACCTGTGATTGCCTTGTCAGCCAATGCCATGCCGCGCGACGTAGAAAAAGGGATGGAGGCCGGATTTTTCCGCTACCTGATCAAGCCGATCAAGGTCGATGAATTTATGGATGCATTAAATACCGCATTGATCCATGCAAAACAAAATGACGCCAGTGCAAGTGCGGCATTGCATGATGAATGATTTTTTAAAAATAAGTACTGAAAGCCGACGATGTTAACCGCCAACAATATACACAACGCCAAGATTCTGGTCGTCGACGATCAGGAGGCCAACGTTCTGCTGCTGGAACAAATGCTGCAGAAGGTTGGTTACATTAACGTGACCTCAACCATGGATCCCAGCACTGTCGCAGGCCTGCATGCGGTTCATTGTTATGATCTGATCCTGCTCGATTTACAGATGCCGGTAATGGACGGATTTGCGGTGATGGATGAACTGGCCAAAATTGAGACCGGTGGTTACGTTCCGGTTCTGGTCATTACCGCGCAGCCGGCGCACAAATTGCGCGCCCTGCAGGCGGGTGCAAAAGATTTCGTCAGCAAACCGTTTGATTTGCTGGAGGTGCAGACCCGTATCTACAACATGCTGGAAGTCCGCCTGCTGTATCAAAAGCTCGACAATTACAACAAGGAGTTGGAAACGGCCGTGCAGGAACGTACTGCCGAGCTGAAAGAGAGCGAAGAACGTTTCAAAAGCTTTACCGAACTTTCGTCCGACTGGTATTGGGAGCAGGACCAGTTCGGCAACTTTACCCGAGTGTATGGCCCGGTATTCGACATGCTCGGCATAGACAGCAATGACAGCACTGTCGCCCATTTCAGCAGCGAATGGAATGTGGAAGAACGTGCGGAGCTGGATGCCAATATCGCTGCGCGCAAACCGTTTCTCGATTTCATATACAGCCGCGTCAATTCAGACGGCAAGACGCAATATCTGCAGGTGAGCGGCGAACCCATCTTCGATGTGAGCAGCCGTTTTGTCGGCTATCGGGGCATCGGTTCGGATATCACCGCGCGTATGCAATCCAATGTGGGCTACGCGCCGTAGGTTGGGCTACGCCTCACCAGCCCAACACCCCCATACCCCAAACACGACCACCATAAATTCAAAAACGTTGGGCTGATGAAGCGTAGCCCAACCTACGAGCTATTGCCCAACACGCCAATGTGCGTCACCGAACCGACTCCGTTATTTAACTGGCCTATAACATCTACATCGATAGAAAACCAATCGATTCACAGATAACAGGAGAATAACGATGAACACAATTTCAAATCAGGGTCGGTTGGCAATTTGCCTGGCAGTCGCTCTATTCATTGCCGGCTGCTCCGATATGAAAACACCGGCAACCGCCAATGTCGCCGTATCCAGCGCCGCAGTCGACAATGCGTCCACTGCAGGCGGCTCAGAGTATGCACCGCAGGAAATGCGTACGGCACGTGACGAGCTGGCACAAGCAAATATCGCCATGACCAACAAGGATTACAAGAAGGCTGACGACCTGGCCAAAGCAGCGCAGGCCGATGCAAAGCTGGCTCAAAGCAAGGCTGACACAGCCAAAGCGCAGGCAGCCGCCGCCGCGCTGCAAAGCGATATTCAGGTATTGCAAGATCAGATCAATCACAGCAATCAAAACCCATAACGAATTCAGCGCCCGGGCTCAACAAGTCCGGAGGGCGCTTTTATTCATCGCTTTTATCCGGAATCGTCACTTAGGAAATATCATGAAAAAATTACACCTTGTCCCAACCATACTGAGCATGGCAATCGTGGCAACGCTGATCAGCGCATGCAGTACCGTGCCGAAAACCACCAGTTTGCTGGATCAGACCCGCACTGATTATGTTGTCATACAAAACAATCCCAATGTAGAGCGTTACGCGCCTATGCAAATGCAACAGGCGACTACCGCCATGAATCTGGCCAACGTCGCAGCGGACAAGCGCGACAGTGACGCGGAGATCGACAGGCTGGCGCATATCGCAGACGATAAAATCGGCGAAGCCAGAGAAGTGACCAAGCAAAAACTCGCCGAAGCAGAAATTGCCCGGACCGCCAAAGAGCGTGACCAGATGATTTTGAATCAACGCACGGCTGAAGCGGATCAGGCCAAAGCAAACGCCGCTCAGGCGCAGTTGGCCGCACAGTCTGCACAGGCAAACGCTGCAGCCTCACAGGCAGATGCTGCCGCTTCACAGGCACGTACTGCACAACTGGAAGTTGAATTGGCTGCACTGTCGGCCAAAAAGACCGATCGCGGCATCGTGATCACGCTTTCCGATGTGTTATTTGGCACCGATCAGTCACGGCTAAATCCGAATGGCATGGCGACCGCACAAAAACTGGCCGATCTGTTGAACCAAAACCCAAGTCGTAACGTCTTAATTGAAGGCTATACCGACAATACCGGCACAGCAACCTACAATCTGGATTTGTCCGAACGTCGTGCCGAGTCCGTACGCCATGCCCTTCAGGATATGGGCGTCTCCGTCAACCGCGTATCGATACGCGGCTACGGCAAGGAATTCCCGGTAGCGTCTAACGACAATGCCGGAGATCGTCAACTGAACCGACGTGTTGAAATCATTTTGTCGGATGACTCCGGCAAGATTATTCAGCGTTGATCGCAAGATATAACGAAAGGAAAATCATGTCTCACGAGTCAAAAAAATCTCATGGCGGGATTGATATTGCCGCCATTCGGGCCGCGGCAAAAAATCTGGAGGATGGCGGTGTGACTGCCGGATACCAGGCCAATCGTCATGAAATTATCGCCATGCTCAACGATGCGCTGGCAACCGAACTGGTCTGCGTCTTGCGTTATAAGCGCCACTATTACACCGCTACCGGCTTACAAAATGGCCCGGTCAAGGCGGAGTTTTTGCAGCATGCCATTGAAGAGCAGGGCCATGCTGATTTATTGGCTGAACGCATCGTGCAACTGAACGGCAATCCGGACTTTAATCCGGCGTCGCTCACTGAACGCAGCCATGCTGAATATGACGATGCGGAAGACATACAGGCGATGATTAAATCCAACCTGATTGCCGAACGCGTCGCCATCGAATCGTATCGTCAGATGATTACAAAGATTGGTGATACCGATCCGACCACCAGACATATGCTGGTCGGCATCATGGCGACGGAAGAAGAACACGCTGACGATATGCGCGATTTGCTTGCGTAATACGTCATCTGATTTTTAATTTGATTTGAAACAATTTAACAGGAGCTCATTATGCTGGAAAAAAATGTGAATGCGGTCACCCGCGATGTCAAACTGTTGGTTACTGATGCGCAGGCGCTGTTGGAAGCTGCAGCGACCTTGACCGGAGATAAAGCCGAAGAAATGCGCAAACAGGGTATCGAACTGTTGGAGGCTGCGCTACTCAAAGCCCAGGAAACACATGCGCAGGCTCTGGCTGCCGGGAAAAAAGCGGCCCTGTCAGCCGATCACTATGTAAAAGAAAATCCATGGCGCTCGATTGCCACGGGTGCCGGTGTCGGGCTTTTATTGGGCGTGATACTCGGGCGCCGTTAAGACTCCCGCTGCTCGCAGCCATGTTGAATGGGGAACAGCACGAAATAATCTGTTCCTCCCCCCTTTTGTACACCATGACTTCCCGCACCGGCATCGATGCTTCACTTTCTACGCAATAATTCCGACATGTATTGCGGCGTTACATTCAAATAAGACGCAAGTATTTTTTTCGAAATCCTTGCTTCCAAATCTGGATACTCAAGACGAAATGTAGCAAGTCTTTCCTGGGCTGTAGACAGGCACTTATTAACGTCGTGATCCGGACTTAGCTTGACTTGATATTCCAGTAATTCGCTTCGGTATTTATTGACTAAAGGATGTTCTGCGGCCATCTTGTCCAGGGTATCAATTTTTATTCTAAAACCTTCCACATCCGTTTCCGCAATTAAAAAACAACCGGCAGGGTGTTTCGTTTTTGAAAAAAAATGATCGGAAGTGAATCCCCTATAACCTTCTGCGTAAAACCGGACTGTCACTTCTTCGCCGTTTATTCCGTAGAATCCACTGCGCACAATTCCCTTGGTCAGCAGGTATATATACTCAGCGGGAATGCCTATGCGCTGCAAATAGGCTCCCTTATTGACACTAAATTCTTCAACCATCGTCGCGACATGTTTTGCAGTTTCATCAAAGGCCGCTTCCGAAAATCCATATCGATGTAAAGACGCAGCTTTGGTCTTCATTATCTCCAAAAAATATCGTTCATTCATTATTTGCCTTAGTCTCAAATTGAATATGTTATTTTGATTCTTCTATTTACCTGAGCTCAAAGCGAGTCAGCGGGATGAAATTCCGAAAATTGGCGCTTGCCGTTCTCTCTCCCCAAAAATTGATAAATAATTTAACGGACAACAACATCGCTGCGTTGACATTCCGCGTTGATTTAATGCATAAGCAATTTGAAAACTGTAATTAGGATGTTTCCGTGAAAATCCGTCCGGGCGGTCATTTTATTATCGGATAAATAACGAAGACCAACCAGCATGGGCAATTTCCCTCTCTAACTTCAACTGGTTGAATTTCAATTTTAGGAAATTCAACTAGTATTTCAAGACCAAAGCTTTTATCCAGGTATTTTCCTGCCAGATCCTTCGTTTCATTGTGTATCTGTGCGAACGTTTAAATCCGTTCGTAATGAAACCGACCTACTCAATTTCCAAAGAACCAATAACACTATGCCACCGAAGAAAAAACCCAATGCATCGTTTCCCTCATTACTGAAACAATTAGGAAGCATGACCGCAATTCGCCATATTCATCTGGTTGAGCAAAGTTTATTACGCACGTTGGGGCCAACGCTGGGTGTCGCCAGAACATCACTGTACCGGATAGACCATAGAGACCGGGTGACAAGAGCGCTGCACCACTCCCGTTCGTCGGCACTTGAGGACGGTGAACTTCTGCGTGTCAGTGAGCACATCGAAGAAGTGAACAATCCAAAAATCAGCAATCATTTAATTCGCAGCTTGCTGGAAACCATGCGCCTGATGGATCGTCCGAGCAGTTGTTCGAGTGAAAATGGTTTCCTGTTCGGTTACCCATTGCGCGCAGCCGACCACTTGTGCGGCTATTTTATTTTTGAACGCGAACAGGAAATAACAGACATTGAGGAAGCGGTTATTCATGGGGTGCTGGAAGTTTTTGCAAACTATTCCGATCTATTGGATGCAAGCCAGCGTGATCCGCTGACGGGGCTGCAAAACCGCTCTTCGCTGGAAATCAATCTGAACCGTCTTTGGGATTTCGTTATTGGGCGCAACAAACAATCCAATATTGGCGGTGATGGTAGTCGGCGCGAACACGATCGACAGCATTACTGGATAGGTATTCTTGATATCGATCATTTCAAACAGGTTAACGACACCTTCGGACATATATTGGGTGACGAAGTCTTGCTGTTGACTGCACGCCTTTTGGAAAGCGCATTACGAAAAACCGATCTGTTGTATCGCTACGGCGGGGAAGAATTCGTCGCCATTGTGGCGGCAGAAAATGTCGAATCGGCGATGAAAGTGTTTGAACGGGCTCGTCAGGCCGTTGAACAATTTTCATTTCCGCAGATTGGAAAAATATCGATTAGCGGAGGTATCTGTGCAGTCGATTCAACTGTTCTTCCGCAATCCATTATCAATTGCGCGGATCGGGCTCTTTATAAGGCCAAGGACGACGGCCGCAACAGAATATATGACTACGCCGATTTACTGGATTCTGGCGCCCTGGAAGAAATCCGCTCCGGCTCGATAGATCTGTTTTAGAAAAACCGACTTTTTATTCCTGCCAAGTTGGTTTCTTTGAGTACTCTTCATCAAATACAGCCTCCAGCGCCGGAGATACGCCGCGCATATGGTTGACAGTGTGCCTGACGCTCATGATTGCCGCCCGCCCCCATTGCGTCGGTTGGTGCGGACGAATTGAGTGACCGCAGCGTGCAGATAATGTCAGCCAATTTAATTAACTTTGCTCTTCTTGAAAGTTGAGACGCGCGTTGATCCATGGATTGCAGCGCATTGTTATCGACTATTTCCCTGACCGTGTCCCAAACAGTTACGCCGAAAATTGCGCGTATGTCCTCCATGCTTGTCAACGTATCCGTCAGCGTACATTGCAATATGGCCGCAACAATAATCTGGACATTGCTAATATTTCCCTCTACGGCCAGCACATTCGCCAGCCGAATTGAATGAACTATTTTTGAACAGTCGGCTTGAACACCAGGTTGTTCAGTGCCGAGTCTTTGTCCTGCAAAGTGGAATGCCGAAATTAAAAGTTGAATGTCATTTTGGTTGTTTAATTTATAGAACAAAATTGGCACCTTTTTCAACTTGGTTTGGCTCGTTACATCGATTCTTGCTGGATTTAATCTGATTCATTCAAGTTCATTTTTGCCAATATATTTTCCTTAAAGTAGAGTCAGGTAAATTGTTGCCGGCTGAATCTATCACACATAAAAAATCCGTTCAATCAACTGCCGTTAGAAGACTGAATATTTTTTAACCTAAAGATTCATGTAGTTGAAGGACATCGTACAAACTTTCAATTTACAGTTCTGTAAGATTTTAAAATGCTGATTTGACTCAGCCGTTTAAGTTATCTTTTAATTTTCATTAAAACGTATTTATTTTTCGAAGGTAAGGCATGAGCAAATTCAAATATCTTTCAATGGCTGCTGTTATTTCACTTTCCGCGACTTCAGTCAATGTACTGGCACAAAACGTAAGCGATAATCAATCAAATCAGGCCGCGCCTGCAGTACCTGAATTCGACTACAACCCATCCTGGTACATTCAGGCTAATGCGAATTTGATCCGCCCTGATTCGGAATTTGGCGTTGATGAGCATGGTGCAGGTTTTGGTTTCAATCTCGGCAAACCGCTGTCGGAAGATTGGGATATTCAGATCGGAACGCGATTTGCCGATCAACGCCAAAATGGCCTGAACTATCAGCAAAATATGTTGGGCGTAGACGGCCTGTACATGCTGTCCCGCAGCACTTTCCGTCCGTTTATTTTGGCAGGTGTGGGCTATCAGGAAGATCGGCTCAGCAATACTCCAGCCGGTGAACTGCAAGGCTACGCGCCATTTTTGGAAGCCGGTGTCGGTGTGCAGGCAGTGTTGAGCGACCAGTGGTCTTTGCAACTGGATTTCCGTCGTGAACACGGTTTTCTGCGCAACAGCGACTTTGGCAGCAACGGCAATAACAATAACTACTTAAGCCTGGGTATCAGCTATTCATTTGATAAATCGCCGACATTGGCAGTAGCAAAGGCAGCGCCAACTCCGCCGCCGGCACCGATCGTCGCAATCGCTCCGCCACCTCCGCCACCTCCGGCTCCGGCACCGGCACCACGTTTTGAAAAAATCGTGCTGTCGTCGACGGAATTATTTGGCTTTAATCAATCGACTTTGCATATGCCACAGCCGAAACTCGATGAAATTGCCCGCGTACTCAACAACAATACGCAAGTCAGCAACATCGTCATCGACGGCTATACGGATCGCCTTGGTTCAGATAAATACAATCAGAAATTGTCCGAGAAGCGTGCCAACGCAGTGAAGGACTATTTAGTTTCCAAAGGTATTGATGCCAGTCGTCTAAGTGCTGTTGGTAAGGGCAAAGCGAATCCGGTCGTAGAATGCAGCCAGAAAAAACATGCAGAATTAATTACCTGCCTGGAACCGAATCGCCGTGTTGAGGTGGAACAAATCACTGTTGATCAACGCATCAATTGATTTTTCCCGCAAGATTTGTCGACCTGGCGGCAAGTCCATCTTGACTGCATAAGTGCATGCCGGTAATTGGGAATGTCATTGAAGTTTGATTTTCACAATTACCATCTTCCTGAGCATCAACGGGAAGCTGGGAACGAAACACATCAATCTTTGCCGAATACATCGCTGATATTTCAATTCGATAGTCTGGTCTATAAAAGTAATTTTCCGGAGACAATTTTGCGCACGGTTTCAAACTTACTTAAACTCAAATCAAACAAAATTATCAGCAGTATTGCGTCGACTGCGTCGGTGCTGGAAGCCATTCATATTTTTGCAGCAAGAGACATAGGGGCGTTAATCGTGATGCATGATGGTCTCATTGCCGGCCTCGTCAGTGAACGTGATTATGTGACGAAAGTTGAACGCGTGGGTCGAATGGCGCGCGATACACTGATCAGTGAAATCATGACGTCTCCGGTGATCTGTGTCGGCCCGGACCATACCGATAAACAATGCCTGGCGTTGATGAAAAAAAATAATTTGAACTACCTGCCGGTCATGGACAACAATAAATTGATCGGCCTGATCTCCATCGGCGACTTGATCAGCACTATTTTCTCCAAGCAGGAATTCATGATTCAACAACTTGACCATTACTTTAGTAGTTGGAAAGTTGGACGATGAAACTCTTATCTACTATGTAGATTCTCTATTTTTCTGGTCGGAATTTTCAGAAAATCAGGCACTTCTCCCGCAAAAATTCTCCCTGTCTCATGGACAGCAATGGGTAGCAATGGGTAGCAATGGGTAGCAATGGGCGGCAATAAACGGCTACTAATTTTCGATTGTTAATTACCAAAAATGAGTAGCAAATGAGTAGCAAATGAGGATATCAAATTTTTCCAATGCGCTGAAAACGCATGTATTGGTCTGCCTGGCTGTTTATGTTTCGCATAACGCCTGTGCTGCGGTATCACAGAACGATTACGATGCGCTCATTCAAAAGACCAGGGGTGATCTGACCAGTGAGCAGTTAGCTCCTGCGATAGCGCAGTTGCGTATGTGGCATCTGGATACGCCGTCCGACCTGCGCATTGTTTGCGATCTCGCCGTCTTGCTGGACAGGGCTGGTGATTATCAATCATCGGTTTGGTATTACGCGCAGATTGTTCAAAAAAACGCGCCGGCGTATGCGATTAGCGCGGTTGCGCACGCCAGCCTGAAAGAAAAACATTTTAAAGAGGCGGAAGCTGCATACCGGCTATTGATTGTTAAAACCCCTGACGACATCAATGCACACGTCGGGTTGATCTATGCGTGGATGGGACAGGCGCGTATTCAAGAGGCGGTTGATTATGCACTGAGCAGATTATCCAAAAGCGAACAGCAAGCCACCACGCAAAACCTACCGATGTTAGTCGCGCTGGGTGAGCTCTATGAAGCACGCAAAGAATGGCTGCAGGCCGCAGAAATATTTCAAAAAGCAGTGCGAAGCAAGCCCGATTTTCGTTACGCACAACGTGAACTTGATTTTGTGTTGCGCCAGGAAGGCGCTCCCTATCTGGTCAAATACTATACCGGTCAATCTCCTGCAGAACTGGATGATGATGAAAAATATCAACTGGCACTTGCCGATGCTGCATTGACCATCCGTTTCGGCGAAGCACAATTGGATTATGAATACAAACGTTCGCGCGTTAACACGATTAATATTGCGCTCGCCGAAAATTCCGAACTGACCAAACGCTTTGGCGATGTGCCGGCAACAAAATTTGATCGGATTGCAGCGCTGGTTGATCGTAATTCCATGCAAGAAGCCGTCGATCTTTATGTAGCCCTGGTTGCGGCGAATATCAGTACGCCACCCTATGTGAAATTTGCCGCGGCAAATGCCTATTTAACCCTGGAACAGCCGGAAGCGGCCCGTGATCTCATTCTCCAGGGGCTCAAGGAGTCTCGTGACGATGATCCGACCTCATTGATGAATGCGCAAATCGCCTTGATTGATGCCTACAGTGAAGCAGGACAATATCGCGAGGCAGAAACATTGTCGGAGCAGATCTTGGCCAATCAGTCGCAACTTAGTTATAAAGGCATGGCCGGTTTGGAGGAGATCAATTCGAATTACATTCGTGCCTATGAAGCAAGGGCACAATTGCTGGTCAATGACGATCGTCTTGACCGTGCCGAAGCCTATTTAACGGCGTTACGGGCCCAGATTCCTTTCAACCGTGAGATTCGATCTGCATGGGCATCATTACAGGTTGCCCGCGACCATCCACGAGCAGCATCAGATGAATTGTCATTGATGCTGATTGACGATCCGACCCTGCTTGATGCTGCAATCGGGCGCGGTGAGACTTTGTTGTCCCTGAATGAATTCGTCGAAGCCGAAAAAATATTGCCTGCTCTGCTGGAGGATAATCCGGACAACAAGGCCCTGCAAAACTACGCAACAAAACTGAATAATTACGGCCAGCCATATTACAAAATCGAGAACACGTTTGGTCATGGCGAAACTGGCAGCAGTGCGGACTCGTTGACGGATGCCACTGTCTATTCAGCGCCATTAGTCAGCGAATTAGGCGACAACATTCGCCTGCTTAGCCATTTTGTACATGCGGAAGGCGATACAACAACGAATGAAACTGCATTCCGCAATCGTCTGGGAGTCGGTTTCGACTATCGGGCGCGCGACATCGATGTGCAGGCGGAAATCGATCATACATTGGACAGTACCGGCGCCAACGGTTTGGCGTTGACGCTGGATTGGGATTTGTCCGATGCCTGGCATGAACAGGCGATTGTCGACACGAACGTCATCAATCTGCCAGCCGAAGTACTGGCAGAAAATATCAGCGCGAAAGAGGCGGCACTCAACACAACATGGAGCCTGAATGAATCACGCAAAGTCGGTGCTGATATCTCCACGATGCGTTTTTCAGATGACAACATGCGCAATCTTGCCGGCGTCTGGTGGCAGGAACGTTGGGTCAGTAATCCGATTTTTAAGATTGATACGGTTCTTGATCTGACGACGTCAAGCAATAGCGAGCTCAATCGCACCTATTTCAATCCGCTCAGAGATGTCGACCTGAATGCAGAAGTCAAGGCTGAATGGATGACCTGGCATCGTTATCGCCGTTCATTGAAACAACGCTTCGAATTGGCTTCCGGCCAGTACAGTCAACGTGGTTTTGGTTCCGGCGGAACGGCAGGAATGCTTTATGAGCACGAATGGGATCTGGACAACGATCTGGCAATTAGCTATGGAGCAGGGCGCGATTTTCAGCCTTACGACGGTATCCGGGCATACCGGAATTATATTGTGTTGAATTTATCCGGGCGGATCAAATGAGCTGGACCTCTCTTTTACCGGTTGCAGCATCATTGGCGCGTGATAACACGCAATGCCATACAAAGCGTGGCGTGCAATGCCTGTTGATGATGCTGTCGCTGCTGTTTTTTTCAAACGGGACAGTGAAGGCGCAGGATTCAGGGACCGCTATACAGAACCTGCTTTCTCATGCGGTGGCGGCACCGGACGATGCGCCTCAGAGTTTTCGTGTGCTGTGCTATCACGATGTGGATGACGACTTGATGGACGCATTTAAAACGCGACCTGAACCGACCTCCGTTGCAACAAAAGAGCTGATACGACACTTCACCTGGCTAAAGAATAATGGTTATCACCCGGTCAGCCTGCAGCAAATTATTGATGCGCGCGCCGGACGTACCACGTTGCCGGATAAAGCGGTGCTATTGACTTTCGACGACGGTTATAAAAGTGTGTACACCAAAGTCTTCCCGCTATTAAAGCTGTTTAATTTCCCCGCCGTGATTGCCATCGTCGGAAAATGGATGGAGACGCAACCCGGCGAACCAGTGCTGTTTGGCGACAATCTGCTGCCGCGCGATCATATTGCCGATTGGGACGATATCCGCACCATGGTCAATTCGGGCCTGGTCGAGGTTGCCTCGCATTCGTATGATTTGCATAAAGGCATCCTGATTAACCCTCAGGGCAATTCGTTGCCAGCGGCGATTTCACGTTATTATTTTCCGCAAACGGCATCGTATGAATCCGACCTGCAATTCACTGAACGCATCAAATCGGACCTGCAGCGCAATTCCGATTTAATTGAGCGTCAGTTGCACAAACGACCCAGGGCAATGGTGTGGCCTTATGGCAGTTATAACCTGGAGACCATCCGGTTGGCGCAGGACGCCGGCATGCCGGTTACGATGAATCTGGACGCCGGTCCGAACACGCCTGTCGATTCGCTTGCCAGAATGCGGCGTACCCTGGTCAGCTTTGATACAAAACTCGCAGACTTTATACATCTGCTGCGCGAACCGATAGCGTACTCAGGACGAAAAACGCCGCTGGAGCGTGTCATTCATATCGATCTCGATTACATTTACGACGCCAACCCTGTGCAGCAAGAAGCCAACCTGTCCCGCCTGCTGGACCGTATTAAGCGCATCAAACCAACCACCGTCTATTTGCAGGCGTTTGCCGATCCTGACGGCACTGGCGTAGCGGCTGCAGTATATTTTCCCAACCGCCATTTACCGATGCGCGCAAATCTGTTCTCGCGGGTGGCGTGGCAGCTCAGTACCCGCACCGGCGTCATCGTGTATGCCTGGATGCCGGTGACGGCGTTTAAGCTGCCCGATTCCGACCCGGCGGCATCACACGTCGTACAGGTGATGCCGGGCGCTCCCGCTGCGGCATCAACCAACCGCTATCATCGCCTGTCACCGTTTGATCCTTTGGTACAGAAGACCATACTTGAAATTTATGAAGATCTGGGCAAGTCGGCGATATTTGACGGCATTCTGTTTCATGACGATGCAACGTTGTCAGATTATGAGGATGCCAGTCCGGCGGCCCTTAATTATTATCATGAAAATTGGCAGATGCCGGATTCGATCTCAGCAATTCGCAAAGATCCGGCAACGCGAATTGCCTGGGCCGCGAAAAAGTCTGCGTATATCGATGCACTGACTGTCACGCTTGCCAACAAGTTGCGTGAATATCAGCCGACCCTGCTCACCGCCCGAAACATCTACGCACAGCCTGTTTTGGATCACGCTGCGGAGGAATGGTTTGCACAGAGTTTTCCGAATTTTTTGGCTACGTATGATTTCACCGTCATTATGGCCATGCCCTATATGGAAGGGGCTGCGGATCCCGATAAATGGTTGAATCAATTACTGCAAAAAGTAAAAGATCAGCCGGGTGCGTTAGACAAAACGGTATTTGAACTGCAAAGCCGTAACTGGAAAACGAATCAGCCGATACCGACACGGACTCTCGCTGCGCAAATGCGCCAGCTGCATTTGAACGGTGCGCGCAATTTTGGCTATTACCCGGATGATTTCAAGGCGAACATGCCGGATGAAGATCTCATCAAACCCGTTATTTCCGTGCAGACTGACTAGGAAATGACGATGAAACCTGATGTACTCCTGTTCGATTTCACCTTCTACTATCCGCTTTTCATGGCTTATTTCTGGATGATAGGCGGGGTGACTTACTATCTGCGTTACGAACGTAAAACTAATGGCATCAGGAACCCGATGTCGCTGCTCACAGAAACGCCCATGGTATCGGTGATCGTCCCTTGCTTTAATGAAGAAGAGAATGTTCACGAGGTGGTCGCGTCTCTGTCTAAGTTGAACTACCCCAACTACGAAATCATTTGCGTTAATGATGGCAGTCAGGATAAAACCGGCCCGATTCTGGATGAGTTGGCCACAATCCATCCCAATCTGCGCGTGATTCATCAGGCAAAAAATCAAGGCAAGGCCGTAGGGTTGGATACCGCTGCGCTGATGGCCCAAGGCGAATTTCTGTTATGCATCGATGGCGATGCGATTCTCGATCGCGATGTGATTCCCTGGATGCTGCGCCATTTTGAAGAGGGGCATCGGGTCGGCGCGGTTACCGGAAATCCGCGCGTACGCACCCGATCGACCTTGCTTGGGCGCTTACAGGTTGGTGAATTTTCGTCGATAGTCGGCCTGATAAAGCGCACCCAGCGAATTTACGGAAGAATATTTACCGTCTCCGGCGTGGTGGCGATGTTTCGACGACGCGCTTTGCTGCAAGTCGGATTCTGGAGCCCCGATATGTTGACCGAAGATATCGATGTTAGCTGGAAGCTGCAAACCAATCACTGGGATATCAGGTTCGAGCCAAGCGCATTGTGTTGGATTCTGATGCCGGAAACTTTTGCCGGACTGTGGAAGCAACGGTTACGTTGGGCGATGGGAGGAATTCAGGTAATTGGGAAATATGCCCATACCTTATGTAATTGGCGCATGCGTCGCATGTGGGTCATTTATGCAGAATATCTGACTTCCGTTCTTTGGGCGTACGCGATGCTCCTGGTATTGTTAATTTGGTTGATGGGGCGGTTGGTAACGATGCCGTTGCGCTGGCAAATCAGCATCATTCCCGGCTGGCATGGCGTTTTGATAGGCGCAACCTGCCTGATTCAAATTTCAATCAGCATGTTATTGGACCGTCGATACGACCATAAAATATTTCGCCATTTTTTCTGGATGATCTGGTATCCCCTGGCGTATTGGATACTCAATATGGCGACTATTGTTTGGGCCGTGCCAAAGACATTTCTCAGAAAACGCGGCAAGCGGGCGGTTTGGGTCAGTCCCGATCGCGGCTTGCGTAATGCGTCGTCAACAATGCAAGCTGAAAGTAGTCCGCGTCCTTTGGTACGACCTGCCAACCCGGCAAAGAAATAATCAATCAGGAGTCTGGCCCATGGCAGAAGTACCCGAACAACTCAATCGCCTGTATAGGGAAAAACTGATCATTGAAAAAGCGTCACTGGCCGCATTATCCAACCGGATAGGCTGGACGTTTGTCGCAACATTTTTTTGGGGCATGTGGGTTTATTTGTGTTTGCCGCTAGTTACTTTTGTCGTGTGGTGGTCTGGATGTAATTTCTTTGACGAATATGTTTTAAACGCAGCCCCAGGCGAATTAATGGATATTAAATATCTGTTCCTTATTTATGCCTGCGTGATCGTTTTTATGGGCTCCAGTCTGCTCATCTGGGCAAGAACTGAATTTATCCGATTTCGCAATGTTCGTCGACGCGGCAAGTCAATGCCGGCGGGGATTACAGAGTTGGCTGAATTTGCACAAATTCCGGCAAGCACAATGACGCAATTAAGGTTCGCCCGACAGATGATTGCGCATCACAACCAGCATGGAAAATTTTTGTATGCTGAAATCATTGAGAGTGCCAAAGCCATGGGAGATAATTAATTTCAGCCGAATTCTCACGCTGGCCGGCGACTGGCATACGGAAGTCGCGGAACCTTGATCTGACGGCACGAATACGGCGCAAGAACAGAAATAGAAAAAAGGCTGCAACGAATTGAACCGCACCCCTTTCACATTGTTCAGTCAGGAAGATCGAACTACAATCTCGAACGACCGCCTATGACATTCACCAGTATCATCACTATCGCGATCACTAATAATATGTGGATAAATCCACCGATGGTGTATGAAGTTACGATACCGAGTAACCACAGAATAAGCAGGACAACTGCAATGGTATAAAGCATGAAATACTCCTTGAATGAGCGTTAAGCGCATTGAATTCGCGCTACGGAATCATCATCGGCGCATTTTCACTGTGCGTCTGTTCGCTGGAGCACAGAATAACCGCGTTGAATCATGGCTGTCGGCACGGTTTCATGTTTGCGTAATATCACGAATAGGATAAAAAAATATCGCGCGTAGAATTCCGACGCCTGACTTTAGCAGGCTTGCATTTCCAAAACCATTCTCGCCGAAGCGAACTGATCAGATTGCAATCAACATCCATTTTCTATCGAGGTAATTATCATGCAGTTTCCAAACCCGACTTCCGGACCCAAGTATGCGTCCCCTTATTTATCGAGCCCGCCCGAATCGAGCAAGAAAAAAACTGGCAATGACGAAATATCTGCGCCCATATCTTCACCCACTCCAGGAATTGATGATGAGGCAATGCAAAGTGAATCATCGTTGATGTCATCTTCTGAGCAGTCGATAACGTCATCGTCTTCTGCATCGTTCAGTGTCGGTTCCCAGCCAGGCTCTGATGACGAGGCAGTGTTCAGTTCCTTATCTTTGACGTCATCTTCTCAGCAGTCGAACATATCATCGTTTTCGACATCGTTAATGTCTAATTTTGGCGCCAAGAAGAGAGAAATTGAATTGCGACAGCAATCTTCCGCCGGTTCAGCTTCTAGTTCAGCTTCCAGTTCAGTTCAACGTTCGTCGACATTACCGACCGAGATACCTATAACACCCGGATTTGCGGAAAAATTTTGGTCCACATTTGAGCCAGACAATTCTGGCATATTTCGCAATCAATCAACGTCACCAATTTATCGCCTGGAGTTATTTTCAGACGAAGAAATAGCATGGAGGTCTGTAGAAATAACGACACTGGCCATGTTGCTTTGTCAGTCCAAAACCGACGGACAGTCTGCGCTTTTTATGGTAGTCCGCGGTATGGCTCTGGCGTTTGAAGACACGGTGAAGAAATTTCATGCCCAGGGTGTGCCTGACGAGGACCTGGAACAGATAGAGCTCGATCACACAGATAATCACGGCGGCTGCATTTTAGTTGGCAGTAAGAAATTAGGATGGACTGAATATAATACTGGTGCGTTGCTGAAAATGTGGAACGACGAACACGCGGCATCGAGCCCTCATACCCATAAATTTGCCAAAGGTAAAGATTGAAATTCAGATTCAGATAAAAAAACGTGACCAGAGCTTAATCAGGTCACGTTTTTTTAACTTCGAATCCGGCGCAAAATCCTTGCAATATTTTCCGACCTCTTCCAATACTTAGTGCAAGAAATTAACGATGTTCTTCATGTGAGCCACCTCCATGCGAACCGCCGCCAGGTGCGCCCTGACGCGGTTGCGAGTTACCCCGCGGTGCAGCAGCTGCGGGTCTGGCAGCGCTTATGTTCGGCGCATTAAACTTACCTGGCTCCGGCGTCGCAGCAACTGGTGGCATGCCATGATTAAACGAAGCACGTTGCGGCTGACTGTCGCGTGCGGCCGATTCATGATTGGCCTGTGGCGCGGTTGGGCCGTTGTGCGGCATGTTCGAAATCATCTCATCCGATTTGCTTTGCTGCATATTCACGCCGCCCTTGCCGCCGTTAAAACTGGCGCGATTGTTGCTCACATTCGTCACCCGTTCATTGTAGACATGAGCGCCGCGAACATTACCAACGTTATTCACGCTGCGGTTATAGTTGAACGAGCCATGATCCCAGTGACCACCCTGATACCCGTTACCGCCGTACCCAAATCCATAATTGACGCCACCGTAGTAACCGATGTGCGTGCCCCAATATCCGCCGTGCCATATGTACAGCCCGCCGCTCCAGCCCCAATAGCCAGGCGTCCACAGCGCTCCGGAATACGGTGCCAACACCCAGGTGCCCGGCACCCAGTAGTAGTCGTTATTGTTGGGGTCCCATCCCCAATACCCTGGTGTCCACATATAGCCGTCACCAGGCATCGGTGGTTGGGCATAGACCGGTAAAGGTGGGGGTGCGATGTTGACCGACAGTGAAACGCCCGCCTGCGCAACCAGCGGACTAAATGCAGCCGCTGTTACAAGCAAAAAACTGGCAATAATTTTTTTCATGATTTCCCTTTCATGTCGCGCAATGCGACTTCAGATTCCGACTTCAGATTCCAACTGTGATGCAATCAATGTCAATAAGTGACCAGATAGTTAACTTAACGCTGCACGCGGTACTTTAGTTGACCGAATTGGTTATTACAAGATTTACCATGGCAAAAACGGCAATCAGGACGAAAAATCATCCAATCTTCCAATTATCCCCGAATGTACGTCAACGCACATACAAGTCCAACTCGGCGTGGTTGAATCTGTCTTGCAAACACGGTTTCAAACTTGAACTTTATCGAATTACATCCACAGGGGAATCTTATGAAAAAATATTTAATCGCACTCGCATCGACCGTTTTAATTACCAGTGCCTATGCACAGGCACCAGTCGCCGACACCAGCGCCGCAGTCACAAAAGCAGCTGACAAATCTGACGCAAAGCGCGAAGCGGTCAATGAAAAACATATCAAAGATCTGCATGCAAAACTGAAAATTACTGCAGGCGAGGAATCACTTTGGGCACCTGTTGCAGCAACCATGCGGGCCAACGCCGTCGACATCGATAAGGTCGTCGATAAACGCGCAGCCATCATAGCGACTGCAACCGCAGTCGACGATTTGAATGCCTATGCCGATATTGCCCAGGCTCATGCTGATTCGGTAAAAAAACTGTCGCAAGTCTTTGCACCGCTGTATGCCGCGATGCCAGATGCGCAAAAGAAAATCGCTGACGAGGAATTTACTCAGCGCGGACACGGCGACAAAAAAATCAGTTCAGGTAAATAACCTTGCTGTTAGCGAGTAAGCCTGTCGCTCACTATTAACTCACTGGATCTATCATGAAAATTAAATTAATCCCGATTCTATTGGGCTTTGCATTCCTTATAGCGGCACCGATGTCAGAAGCGCAGATCAGTATCGGCGTTGGCGTTGGCGTCAACCCTTGCGGCTACAATTATTACAACTCCTGTCCTGTTTATGCACCGCCAGTCGGTGTTTATCTGGGCGGCGGAGCATGGGGCGGCGACCATCGTGACCACGGCAGAGGACATGCGCGCGGCCACGGTCGTCGATAAATCCGAGCGTGAAGCAATTGGTCTTCATTCATTTTTTTGAGTGAAGGTCAATTGCATCTTCATCGCACTTATTTATAGTCCGTTGTGATGAGCACCCATCCAATCGATTCCGATCTCGATCCGATCGCCCAGAATACTGAAACCATGCTGGCATTTCACCAGCACGAACAGGGTACGATCAGTCGTCATCAACAGTTACTGGAATCTGTTAGTGAAGTAATCGGCAGTCCGACATTTTTTGCTGCGACGATTTTCTTTGTCACGATGTGGATAGTCGCCAACCTGCTGGCCAGGCAATACCACCACAGACCTGTCGATCTGCCTCCTTTCCCCATATTGCAAGGCATACTCGCGCTAGCGGCCTTACTGACGACGATAGTCGTTTTAATCAAGCAAAATCGTTTGGGAAAAATGGAAGAGCGACGCGCTCATCTGGAGTTTCAGGTCAATCTGCTGACCGAACAAAAAGTGACCAAGCTGATTAATCTCATTGAGGAACTGCGCCACGATTTGCCGATGATCAAAGACCGTTTTGATGCCCAGGCGGCAGCCTTCCAGAAACCGACTGATCCCGAGGCCGTATTGAAGGCACTGGATGACAGGAAGGACACTTAGCGCCGGAGTGCACACGTAACGGTTGTAGCCCCGACATCCTATGCATGGAAATTGCAGAAACGTTAGGCGCAGGTTTGGCCGGCATCGTTGCATGGGCGGCATTGTCGGACGGCAGTACAGAGCCCATCAGCCCGTAAACATGGCAAGCTGATGTCAGGCTATTGACCGGTCCCACCTAACTCAAACTGAGATGCAATGCGCACCGAATCAGTGCGATCAAATTTTCTCTGCACCATCTCAGCGTGAAAAGCCATGCCATTTTACTCACCCCTCAATCCCCTCTTCCTATACAACCGCCCCATTATTCAATCTGGCACGTATGTTGCATTGCAATGTAAGGCTAGTGCAATAACGTGTTAGCAGTAATGCGCTTTCAATCAATTCGGTATGCGGCAAAAAGGACAACGGCGTCCCCTCATCTTTCAGTATGAGCGGGCGCCGTTTTTATTTGTATCGCACGTTGCGATATTACTTGGTGAGGAGCTTCTATGGATCGTAGTTTCTGGCGCTCGGGCCATACCCCGACATTATTTTGTTCGTTTCTTTATTTTGATCTCAGTTTTATGGTGTGGTATCTGCTCGGGCCTATGCAGGTGCAGATCGCGACCTCACTGGAGTTATCGACCCAGGCGCGTGGCCTGATGGTGGCGACCCCGATACTGGCCGGCGCATTACTGCGCGTATTCATGGGCCTGCTGGCGGACCGGATCGGCACCAAACGCGCCGGCCAGGTTGGTCAATTGCTGGTGATCGCAGCATTGATCTGCGCCTGGCAATTCGGTATCCACAGCTTTGCCCAAATACTTTTTCTGGGTGTTTTTCTGGGTGTGGCCGGCGCATCGTTTGCTGTGGCGCTGCCACTGGCTTCGCGCTGGTATCCGCCGCAACATCAGGGCACAGCCATGGGTATCGCCGGTGCAGGAAATTCAGGAACGGTATTGGCCGCATTGTTTGCGCCGGTGCTTGCGACTGCTCTCGGCTGGCAAAATGTTTTTGGACTCGCCTGCATTCCGTTGGTGCTGCTGCTGGTGGTTTATTCGCGTTACGCCAAAGATGCACCCGGTGACTTCAAACAAAAACACTTCGCCGATTACCTGCACATGTTGCGTGATCGCGATGCCTGGTGGTTTATGTTTTTCTATGCGCTCACGTTTGGCGGCTTCTCCGGTTTTGCCAGTGCCCTGCCCGGCTATTTCCACGACCAGTTCGCCTTCGATCCCAAGACCGCAGGATGGGCAACGGCGGCCTGCGTATTTGCCGGATCGGCGATGCGTCCTTTGGGTGGCGTGCTGGCGGATCGGATCGGCGGCACCAAATCACTCCTGGCGGTATACGCCGCCAGCGCCGTGCTGATAGGTACGGCAGGATTTCATGTCGGTGGATCGATAGGTGCATTGCTGCTGTTTATTTTGGCGATGCTGTGTCTTGGTGCCGGGAACGGCGCGGTATTTCAGTTGGTGCCGCAACGCTTTGGCAAGGAAATTTCCATCATGACCGGTTTGATCGGCATGGCAGGCGGGGTGGGCGGCTTCGCGCTCGCGGCGAGTCTGGGCGCGATCAAACAGGCGACCGGCGATTATTCAATTGGTCTTTGGCTATTTGCTTTTTTAGCCGCAGCAGGTTGGGTCAGTTTGAGTGGTGTCAAGGAACGTTGGCGTAACAGCTGGTCGATTGCAATGGCACGGGTGTAGCTGCGTAGGCCGATACAGTTCGTAGGTTGGGCTACGCTTCACCAGCCCAACACTCACCTCCAAAACAAATGTACACGTAATTTATCCAATTAATTTTTAATTAAACGGTATTGGTTTATTGAGCAATGTTGGGCTGGTGAAGCTTGGCCCAACCTACACAACCAAACCAGCGGCAACGTCGATAGTCAGGGAGTTCAGAATGAAAAAATTAAAATTAGTCGTAGTCGGTAACGGCATGGCAGGCATACGCACCGTTGAGGAGCTGCTGCTCATCGCACCGGACATGTACGACATCACGGTGTTCGGCAACGAACCGCATCCCAACTACAACCGTATCCTGCTGTCGCCGGTCCTGTCGGGCGAACAGGCGTTTAAGGATATCGTACTGAATCCGGTGTCGTGGTACGAGGACGCAGGTATCAATTTGCGCATGGGCTGCGAGATTTCCAAAATCGATCGCGTACAGCGTGCAGTCATCGATAAAGACGGCAACAGCACGCCGTACGACCGGTTGCTGCTGGCTACCGGATCAAGCCCGTTTATTCTGCCGATACCGGGCAAGGATTTAAAAGGCGTCATCAGCTATCGCGACATTCGCGATACCGAAACCATGATCGACACCGCAAAGGTGAAACGCCATGCGGTGGTGATCGGTGGCGGCCTGTTGGGTCTGGAAGCGGCCAACGGACTCAAGATGCGCGGCATGGATGTCACCGTTGTGCATCTGGCCGACTGGCTGCTGGAACGTCAGTTGGACACCACGGCCGGCAAGTTGTTGCAGCACTCGCTGGAAGAACGCGGTCTGAATTTTCTGCTGGGACAAACTACTTCTGAAATTATCGGCAACGAAGCCGGCGAAGTTAGCGCGGTACGATTCAAGAGCGGCGAAATCATCCCCGCCGAACTGGTGGTGATGGCGGTTGGCATTCGTCCCAACTATGCGCTGGCAGAAGCCGCCGGTATCTATTGCAATCGCGGCGTGGTGGTCAGCGACGCCTTGCAAACTTACGATCCGCGCATTTATGCAGTCGGTGAATGTGTCAGCCATCGCGGCATCGCTTATGGTCTGGTTGCGCCGTTGTTTGAACAGGCCAAGGTATGCGCCAATCATCTGGCGCAAATGGGTATTGGGCGCTATCAGGGTTCGGTGCTATCGACCAAATTAAAAGTCACCGGTATCGATCTGTTTTCTGCCGGCGACTTCATGGGCGGCGATGCCAGCGAAGAGATAGTCTTGTCCGATCCGGCTGGCGGCATCTACAAAAAACTGGTGATTAAAGATGATCAGCTGGTGGGTGCCTGTCTGTATGGCGACACTACCGACGGCAGCTGGTATTTCAAATTATTGAAGGAAGGTCGCAAACTCGGTGAGCTACGCGACAGCATCATGTTTGGCGAATCCAGTGTCGGTGACGTCGGCGTGCAGGGACAAAGTCGCGCCAATGCGATGCAGGACAGCGACGAAGTGTGCGGCTGCAACGGCGTATGCAAAGGCACTATCGTTAAAGCAATCAAAGACAACGGATTGTTTACGCTCGACGATGTCAGAAAACATACCAAGGCGTCCAGCTCCTGCGGTTCGTGCACCGGACTGGTGGAGCAGATTTTATTGAATACGGTGGGCAGCAGTTTTCAGGAAACGCCCAAGACCAAGGCGATTTGCGGCTGTACCGACCGCAATCACGGCGAAGTGCGCAAGGCGATACGCGAACACAAATTACTGACGCATCGGGCAGCGTATGATTTTCTGGAATGGCGCACGCCTAACGGCTGTGCCAGCTGCCGCCCCGCCATCAACTACTACCTATTGTCGACCTGGCCGCATGAAGCGCTGGACGATCCGCAAAGCCGGTTTATCAACGAGCGTGCGCACGCGAATATCCAGAAGGACGGCACCTTCTCGGTGATTCCGCAAATGAAAGGCGGCGTGACCAATGCGTCCGAACTGCGCCGCATTGCCGATGTGGCCGATAAATATCAGATCCCGATGGTGAAGGTCACCGGCGGACAGCGTATCGATTTGCTGGGCGTAAAAAAAGAAGATCTGGTCAATGTCTGGTCCGACCTCGGCATGAACTCGGGTCACGCCTACGGTAAATCAATACGCACGGTAAAGACCTGCGTCGGCATGGAGTTCTGCCGCTTCGGTACGCAAAACAGTACGCAAATGGGTATCGATCTGGAAACCATGCTGGCCAATATGTGGTCGCCGCATAAAGTTAAACTGGCGGTCTCGGGCTGTCCGCGCAATTGTGCGGAAGCGGGTATCAAGGATGTGGGCGTGATCGCCGTCGAGAGCGGTTGGGAATTGTATGTGGGCGGCAATGGCGGGATTAAAACCGAAGTCGCGCAGTTTCTGGCCAAGGTCAAAACCGCGGAAGAAGTCAAAGAGTATGCAGGCGCTTTCCTGCAGCTGTATCGCGAAGAAGCGTATTACCTGGATCGCACGGTGCACTACATCGCCCGCGTTGGGCTGGAGTACATCAAACAGCGTGTTGTGACCGATGCAGCGAATCGCAAGGCATTGCATGAACGTTTGCTGTACGCGCTGGAAGGATTGCCGGATCCATGGGCGGCGCGGGTGAAGGGTGCGCAGCGTCGTGAATTTATTCCTTTGAAAGTGATAGCCTGAGATGGAGAGCAACATGCAGACAACCGAGATAAAGACTGAACACGCATGGACACAACTGTGCAGCGTTGAAGATATTCCGCCGCTGGGCAGCCGGTTGGTGGAACGTGCCAGCGGCAACATCGCGGTGTTTCGCACTGCCGATGACAAAATATTTGCCTTGCTGGATCGGTGCCCACATAAGGCCGGGCCGCTGTCGCAAGGTATTGTGCACGGTCAAACTGTGACCTGCCCGCTGCATAGCTGGCAGATCGATTTGCAAAGCGGCGAGGCAAAAGCGCCGGACGTGGGCTGTGCGCGCCGCTTTCCGGTCAAAGTCGACGGCGGCAATGTGTATCTGGTTTTGTAGGTTGGGCTACGCTTCGTAGGTTGGGCTACGCTTCATCAGCCCAACACTCAACCGCAAAATAAGCGAATACCTATGTTATTTGTTGAATCAATTTTTAAAATACGATCCCGGCTCATTGATCAATGTTGGGCTGATGAAGCGTAGCCCAACCTACGGAACTCGCTACGGAACTCGCACATATGACCACAATACCCATCATCACCAAATCAACCTGCTGCTATTGCGGCGTGGGTTGCGGCGTGCTGATTGAATCGCAGGGCGATCGCATCACAGGTATCAAGGGTGATCCGGATCATCCGGCAAATTTCGGACGCCTGTGCAGCAAGGGTCTGTCGCTACCGCTGACGGTGGCCAGCGATACGGGACGGGTACTGTATCCGGAAATGCGGTTGCAACGTAATGCAAGCAGACAGCGCGTGGACTGGGAATCGGCACTGGAAACCGTCGCGCAGCGGTTCACCGAAATCGTGCGCGAACATGGTCCCGATGCCGTCGCATTTTATGTGTCAGGCCAGATGCTGACCGAAGATTATTACGTCTTCAACAAACTGGCCAAGGGGCTGATCGGCACCAACAACATCGACACCAACTCGCGGCTGTGCATGTCCAGCGCCGTTACCGGTTACAAGCTGGCGTTCGGCGCCGATGGCCCGCCGGGCTGCTACGAAGATCTGGAACACGCCCGCACCGTGGTTTTTGCAGGCAGCAATATGGCGTATGCGCATCCGGTATTATTCCGACGTCTGGAAGCCGCCAAAGAAAAGGATCCGGGCATACACTGGATAGTGATCGATCCGCGTCGCACCGACACGGCAACCATGGCCGATCTGCATCTGGCGATCCTGCCGGGCACCGACGTCGCGCTGTTTAACGGCATGCTGCACCATCTGATCTGGGAAGGCCTGATCGATCAGACGTATATCAATCAGCATACCGACGGTTTCGCCGCACTAAAAAATCTGGTGCGCGAGTATACGCCGAGCATGGCTGCGGAAATCTGCGGCATCTCTGCTGCCGATCTGATCCAGGCTGCCGTCTGGTTTGGCGAATCTCCTGCGTCGATGTCGCTGTATTGCATGGGCCTGAATCAATCCAGTCATGGCACCGATAAAAATCTGGCGCTAATCAATCTGCATCTTGCCACCGGCCAGCTTGGCCGGATTGGTGCCGGGCCGTTTTCATTGACGGGGCAACCGAATGCGATGGGCGGGCGTGAAGTGGGCGGTATGGCGACCATGCTGGCGGCGCATCGAGAGATTGCCAATCCTGTGCATCGCGCTGAAGTGGAAGCGTTGTGGGGTGTGAGCAAACTTTCCGACAGACCGGGCTTGCCCGCGGTCGACATGTTCGATGCGCTTGATGATGGACGTATTAAGGCGGTCTGGATAGTGTGCACCAACCCCGTTCACTCCATGCCCGATATCAAAAAAATTCGCGACGCATTAAATCGCGCCGAATTCGTGGTCGTGCAGGAAGCCTATCTGCAAACCGATACGGTGCCGTTTGCCGATGTACTGCTGCCGGCCAGTAGCTGGGGAGAAAAATCCGGCACGGTCACCAATTCGGAACGGCGTATTTCACGGGTGCGTCAGGCAGTCGCACCGCCCGGTGAAGCGCGGCCGGACTGGTGGATCGCGAACGATATCGCACGACGTATTCAAATTCAGCTGCATCCGGAATACGATGATCTGTTTGACTTTGCCACACCGGAGCTGGTGTTCAACGAGCACCGTAAGCTGACTGCGGGACGCGATCTCGACATCGAAGGATTGAGCTATTCGATACTGGAAGCCCAGGGGCCGCAGCAGTGGCCGTTTCCGCAAGGACAAAGCGGCGGGCAGCAACGGCGCTACACCGACGGCCAATTTGTCACGCCCAATCGGCGCGCGCAGTTTCACGCCACCACCTATCACCCGGTAGCGGAGTCGACCAACGCGCGCTTTCCGTTTCATCTGCTGACCGGACGGCTGCGCGATCAATGGCACGGCATGAGTCGCAGCGGACGGGTTGCCGCCGCATTCGCGCATGCGCCGCAACCTGCTCTGACCATGAATCAGTCTGATGCAAGCCGACGCGGATTAAAAGACGGCAGTTTCGTCTGCATCACCAGCAAGAGCTCCAACATGATTTTGCCGCTGGAGATATCAGACGATGTGCAGTCCGGCACCGTGTTTGCGGCCATGCACTGGAATGCGCAATTTTTAAATAGCGGCGGGATCAATGAAGTCACAGTCGGCGCGGTGGACAAACGCTCTTTTCAGCCTGAACTGAAGCACACTGCAGTACGGATCGAAGCGATCGATTTACCGTGGCGCATGCAGGCTGCACGGCGCGGCGATGTCTTGCAGATTCAGGCCAGGGTACAGGAGCTGCTGCGCGATTGCGCGTATGCGGCGATCACGATTGAATCCGATTTGCTGATCGTCAGTGCGGCACACCGCGAACCGCCTGCACAGTGGCTGGAAAAATTATATGTGGCGCTTGACCTTCCGACCGGCGCCGATACGCTGGAATATCGCGATGAACGCCGGCGTCTTGCCAAACGCGTCATGTGGCATGATGGTGCATTGGCCGGTTTCGTTTTCGCCGGTGAACAGGACGGGGCAATCAAGGGTGCCGATGCGGTGCTGGAAAATTTACGACAAGGTCAGCCTTGGCAGGGTTCGCGACTTGCGGTATTTACCCGCCAGACCGCAAACGTGGTTGTTGATCGCACCATATGTCTGTGCAGGCAGGTGAAGGCATCAAGTATTCATCAGGCCATTGCAAAAGGCGCCACGCTGGATAAACTGAAAGCGACATTGGGATGCGGTACCGTTTGCGGTTCCTGTGTGCCTGAGCTAAAGCAAATGTGTGAACAGAATAAAATTCCTGCGTAGGTGAGCAGGCTTCGTAGGTTGGGCTAGGCTTCGTAGGTTGGGCTACGCTTCATCAGCCCAACACTCAACTTCTAAATAAATACAAACGCATGTTATTTGCCCGATCAATTAATAACAGACGATATTGGATCATCAACCATTGTTGGGCTGATGAAGCGTAGCCCAACCTACGAATCAAAGCCAATCTACGAATTACGAATTACAAATTACGAATTACAAATTACGAATTACGCCCAGTAGATACAGATAACTAATATGCTCCGAGTCCTGCTCATTAACGACACAGAAAAACCCATCTCCCAACTGGGCGAGGTGCTGGTCAAACTCGGCTACGAAGTTTTTCCGGTAGTCGTTAGCGCCCGGGAATTATCGGAAGCAGTAAAACAGCAGCGTCCCGACATGATCATCGTGGATACCGAATCTCCTTCACGCGACACCTTAGAGCATCTGGCCCTGATGCACAGCGATGCGCCGCGCCCGGCAGTCACATTCGGTCACGACGCCGATCAGCAGCTGCTGCACGCATCAGTCGGTGCCGGCGTGACGGTCTATGTGGTTGAAGGCATCGAACCGGCGCGATTAACCCCCATACTCGAGGTCGCCCTGACGTTGTTCGCCGAAGGGGCGCTTGCCCGGCAGCGGCTCGCAGAAGTTGAAGCTGAACTTGCCGATCGCAGACTGATAGACTGCGCCAAAGGTATACTGATGGATAAAAGAAAACTGGACGAGGCCCAGGCTTATGCAACATTGCGCAAGCTATCCATGAATCAGGGCATAAAAATCGCGGACGTAGCGCGCCAGATTATCGCCATCGCAGACCGGATCACACAGAAAGATTTCGATGACAGCCAACTCTAACTCCTCTGTCGAATTAGCCCGTCCGGAACGCCGTCATTTACGGATAGGTTATGTGCCGCTGACAGACAGCGCACCGCTGATCGCCGCCATGATGATGAACATGGGCGAGCGTCACGGACTGGCGCTGGAATTATGCAAACAGCCGTCCTGGGCTGCGATACGCGACAAACTGCTGTCCGGTGAACTGGATGCAGCCCAAACCCTGTATGGCATGGTGTACGGCGTACAACTTGGGTTGGGTGGACCACAGGCCGACATGGCGATCCTGATGACGCTGAACCGCAACGGCCAGGCCATCACCGTATCGACCCAGATCGCTGATTTGCTGCAGGAAGGCTGGAGCTTGAAATCGGCATTGGCGACGCTGAACAGAAAGCCGGTATTCGCCCAGACTTTTCCGACCGGCACCCACGCCATGTGGCTGAATTACTGGCTGGCGGCAAATGGGGTACATCCATTGCACGAGACAGACAGTATCGTGATTCCGCCGCCGCAGATGGCTGAAGCGCTGGCGCAGGGCGAGCTGGATGGATTTTGCGCCGGAGAACCGTGGAACGCGGTGGCCGAAAGCAGACATTGCGGCCGAACGATAATTAGCACCAGTGAGATCTGGCCGAATCATCCGGAAAAGGCACTGGCCTGCCGCCTGGAATTTTCGACGTTGTATCCGAATACGGCCCAGGCGTTGATACGCACCATGCTGGAAGCGGGGAAATGGCTGGAAGATCCCGTCAACAAGATGACGGCCAGCGAGTGGCTGGCACGTCCGGAATTTCTCAACCTTCCACAAGAATTAATTGCGTCGCGCCTGTGCGGCCATGTTGGCAGTGCAGCGACATTACCGGTGCGCTTCTTTGATGAACAGGGCATGAACTACCCGCTTGCTTCTGACGGTCTTTGGTTTCTCGGTCAGTTTCAGCGCTGGGGTCTGCTCAACTCAACCGACAATTGGGAACGCGTCGTCAACCGGGTCTGTCAGGTCGAGCATTATTGCAGTGCGGCGTCCAGCCTCGGGATGACGCCACAACCGACACCGCAACGGCTAACGACATCATAAGGTCCCGACGAATTCACGACTGCCTGTTTTCAGTTAGGCGCAATTTTGCAAAGCGCTCTGCCGGTAAGGACGAAGCAAACGAAGAAGAATACTGTGGAGAAGACTGAGAAGCAGATGAGCCGGGATTAGAATTTTCACTAGCAACTGATAAGTTATTACTGGTAGCTATATCGGTTGATCTACTTTTTTGGTCAGGCAAGGTCGGATAATTTTTTTCAGCCAATTCACTGAATTTTTTAATCCAGAAATTATGGGAAATTCCTCCACCAGACATTCCGCCAACGATTTTGCTACTGAAAGATCGAGTAGATGATTGTTGGTCCGCCTCCAGCCTATCACCAGTAAATTCTTCAAATGCACGATAGAGGATATTTATATACTCATCTTTGGTTGTCGGCATTTCCTTCTGGCCCATTGCTTTTCCCAATTGCTCAAATAGTACGGGGTCACCACGCAAACCCCAACTGCCTCTATGAACAATAAAATCCTTGCTCATATACAAATTGGACGCAGTTGAGGAGGATGAAGCGGAAGATGAGGAACTGGAAGAAGAAATTTCACTATCTGTCGGTGTGTAAGCGACAGGAGATGGAGGTCGGGATATTGGGTTCACTTGAAAGTCCTTAAAAAATGATTCAGAGGTTCTTGACACCATTTGGTCTCAAGACTTAACAACAATCCGGTCAAGTCACGGGCATATCGACTTGATGAAGGCGCGATTGTCTTACTTCCCATTTCATCAACAAACTGTGAATTTCACTTAAAGGTCAGTCGTATAGCGCATGCCTGGATCAGCTTTCCTCTTAAATCACGCAAAATGCCCTAAATAGGGCATCGCCAAGTCCTCAAATACCTTATAGGATTGCGGAGATTAAGTCGGGGAGGATCAATTGATTACAAAAATTCAGGCAGAAATCATTTCTGACCAAATAATTCAGGAATCCAAACCATCCATTTCAAGGCCTTCAACACTGCCGCGGCACCACGGTTGGCAGAGCTTTATGGCATCCATGAGCTGTATCGTTGCCATACTGTTGGGTAAGCACGCACCTGGCTGGTTTTTCGGCTTATTCATTACTGTGTCGGTGTGTCTGTCTTTGTTGGCGATCTGGGCATATCGGAAACCTGTTTTCGAGATAGATGGAATCCATTTGATTTACCACGGCTTTTGGCCTGGCAGTATTCGCATCATTTCAATCGACGCGATTTCCAAAATCACCTTTTTTACAAAGATGCGTTTTCTGCGCTCCGCGCGGCTGATATTGATTGAAACCGATACGGAAGAACTAAGAATATGGCTGCGATCAAGTTATGAATTACAGGTAGCTCTGGTTAGTCACTTTTTTAAGGCAAATTTTCGCGATCAGTTTATCGACATCGCAAATTGATCTTTACGAACCGTTATTGAGGTTGCTCTGAGCATGAAAAAATGATTTGTTTGAGAGTTAAATTGAAAAAATATTTGATCGGTACCTTTTCCCTGTTAACGTTATTTGTGACCCAATCTAGTTTGGCCGTGTGTCTCGACGATAAAGGAATTAGCGGGTACCACATACCTTTGAATCAAGAATTGAAAACCAATGTGGCGGTTATTGTTGGGAAAACTATTGGAAGTAAAAATTTAATGAACGATCAGAGTGATCCTGATGGAATTACAGCAACTGTCTGGAAAATTCAGGTTCAAAAAATCATTCGAGGAAAAATTGAATCGACATTCGAGATCTACAACAAAAATGATTCAGGCAGATTTCCATTTTATTTGCATAAAACCTACTTACTGTTTATAACATTGGTCAATTCAAGCGGCCCCTCTATTAGTAATAACTTCAAATATTGGGCGGATCCCTGCGGTAGTTCGGGAGAAGAACTGAAAAGCAAATCTGTTCTCAGTCAGTTAAATAGTATTAAGTAAAAGCGCGCTTTTGGCACTAACCAGACTGTTGGGATTTTTTTCAAATTACCAAATTTAACTCGGAAAATGTGGAATGCATCGAATATTGACGGCCTTTGTAATCGCTACCTTGTTTTCATTGGCCAATGCGCAGGTATTCAAGTGCAATCAGCCAAATGGGTCCGTTAGCTATTTGTGGACCTGATAGCTCATATTTTGACGTGACCTGCTCCCCTTATTAGAAAAAATTCTAGAAAAAGAAAATGAGAATAGTCAATCCAATATATCTACCACTTATATGCGAACATTTTTAGTTTCAATTTTATTGTTGTTGATGCTTGGCTGTTCACGTCAAAAGCCTGCAACTGATAAACCTCTGCCGCCAGTCCAAAAGACGAACTCGGCCGCCTCGTTAACTCCGCCCTTGGAAGCTCCAGACAAGGTTGATCCAAAGATTTTGATGATTGCGGCATTTGGTGAACAATATCGGTCGAAATCAAACGATGCAATTGTCGACCTATTAGATCCGGAGAATAGGGAGAACCGCAATTCATATCTTGTGGCTCCTGTCGCGGTCAAAGTGATCAAAAATGGTGAAGCTGTTTTAGTCCTTAACGGCCAAAATGTAGATGATGATGGCAACGCGACTTCAGCGCACTCAGAGGGCGGTCTCCTCAGTGTATTTTTCTTTCAGTATAAGAATGGTCATTGGATGGAACTCAGAAGACAAGAGAACATTGAATCGCTAGGATCGTCTGGATACATTGGAACAGTGGAATGGACAATGCTCGCGCCAGATAAGCCCGGAATGGTCATATTAAACGGCGGCACATGGCAGGGCTATACAGTTTCCAACATGTCGATTTTTGATTTAAGCGCTTTCCAATTGCAGGATCTTGCCGGAGAAATGATCAAAATTCATTCTGATAGTAACGGCGCTTGTGAACCGTCTTCGAATAATTGTTGGGATGTGTCAGGGGAATGGAAATTTGATGAAAATGAGCATACAAAACCATATGGCGATTTACTCATTACCTTCACGGGTAAAAAGAAATCTCCTTCAGATAAAAGTAAAACCAATCAGGGAAAAACGGGCAAAGAGGATGACGCACGAGTTCATGAGACAGCTCGCTACGACTTTGATGGAACAGGTTATAAGCTAGTTGAAGGTATAAATCCTGTTCCTGATGTTTGATTAAATCCAATTGTTTTGCGCTAGCCACTTTCGGCACAGGTTGGCACAAAACGTATGTCCGGTGATAAGTCTGAGGTGTCGTTAACTGTATGTCCGCAATGGCAATAGCGGTTCAAGCGACATACATTACACGTAATGTGACAAGGCGATCAGCGTGGCTGAGTGGCTCAGCGCGTGATGTGGTCGTTTGCTGCGGCAATCACGCCTGAGAAAAGAGGGCTTCAAGTTAAAGCCACAAATCTGTACAGTGGGGAAAGTCAATCGTCAGATTTTTTTGTAGACGCCAAAGAAATCCTAGAATGAAATGTTCTTTTTCGACCGCCAAGATTGCAATTCTACATTGGCAAAAATCGGCACGAAGCGATCAATTGCGCCCTAACCTTGAACAAGAAATTTTTATTACTCCAAAAAAAATGAATAAATTTATTATGCAATTGAGACCATTAAAAGCGACTTTGTTTTTGGCATTACTAATCGTGAGTATTAATTCGAATGCTCAGGGGGCAAACAACGAAGCAGATTATTTTTCAAATATTTATTTGTCATTGTGTATGAAGAACATAAACAATTTCGAGGCACTTCGAAATCAACTATTAGGAAAAAAACTTCCCGAGTTGCCGTTTGATCAAGCTAAATATTTTTTATTCGGAGGGGGAGGAGATGCTTGGCCAATTCCATATCAAGAAAAGTTAGGTAATTTTGTTTTGTCACTACCAACAGGAAAAAACATGTGTGGAGTATTCATGCGAAAAGGGAATCCAAATGAAGTCGAAGCCAATTTTATTAAATTAGTTTCGAATGCACCGAAACCACTAAATTCGATTTTAAAACTCGATGAAAATAAAGAGTCCGCCACGAATGGCAAAACGCACACTCTTTCTTATGCTTGGTCGGTCCCAGATGCAACAAAAAAAATGCTATTTACATTGACAACAGTTAGTTCGCCAACTGCCGACATACAAGCATGGGCTTCGGCAACAATAATAAGCGATTAATTTTTAAATTTTATAAACGAGTTCGTATATCTAACACCACCCTAAAATGCTGTCTTGGATGACCGCAATGTAGAATCCTGAGGACGGCACATCCCAACCAGTGGATTGATATTTTTCGGAGTCAAAATTGCCAGCGTTCTCAAACGACCGATCAACAATTAGAGACCACATGTACAAATCTAATTGTTCTGACTACCCAAACGTTGACCATCGAACCATTGTGACGTCACATTGGCACCGCACCAATTTGTTGGAGTAAGCCAAGCATGTCGGGCTGACCGAACTCCCTTATGATCTTGCCGTTGGCTAAGTAATAGAAGTTAATCGCCGGTACTTCAATCGTTCTGCCTGTAGGAGGAACGCCAAAGAAAGCACCTTGATGAGTTCCCCTCATAATGTAGCGGGCGGCAATATTGTCCCCTTCGATGATCGCTTCTTCCAATGTCCATTGGATGTCTGGGAAGCCGCCGCGCATCATTGCGATGATTTCCAAATAGCCTGTCGGGCCTCGCACCGGCTCCAAGCGCCCCGGAACGTGAAATTCAGCCTGAGGTGAGACGAGCCTAGTTGCCAGCGTTTCACTAGCAGTATTGATGAACTCGACAAAGGTGGACATGACGACTTTTTTTGCGTCATTGGTCATTGGGACTTCCATTTTGTGGGTGGGTTAATTGATTGGTGCCTATGCCATCTCAGGCATTCCCAGTTCAGTTTGATCAAAGGAATTCGCCAAATGCATTCGCAGCCGCTCGATATCTCCTTCAACATCTGGGTCTTTCATCACGTCGTGGGATGAGAAGGACGGCAAAATTTCCACACCACAAAATTTGTAGTTGGCCGTATTATTAACGAATACGTCATCAACGGTTTTTCCATCAAACAAACTTTGGTTTTGATCTCCGAACGCTTTTCTTGGTGCGTTCCAGGTCAATGAGATCATGTATTTCTTTCCCTGTAGAAGACCACCAGTGCCGTACTGTTTTGCTGGCGAGGTTCGAGTGCGTCCGTCGCCTGTGATGAAAAGACCTTGCATCATGCCCGCCGTAAATACCTCATCCACGTACTTCTTGTAAATCCATGGCGTTCCAAACCAGTACACAGGGGATTGTAGAATGATGATGTCTGCCCAGACATGCTTTTGCACTTCGGCGTCAATTTCGTAGCCATTCTCAATGTTTGTTTCTCTGACTTCAAATCCGCGGTTCTCCATTTCCTCCTTAATGATTCCGGCCATGGTCTTATTCAGTTTTCCTGAGGAAATTCCTTCATAGAACTGGTGTGCGTTGATTAGCAGTACGTTTTTCATCATGACTCCTGTGTGAGTGAATGCGGTCTATCCATGGCCTGTAGTTTCACCCAATGTGGCTTAAAGCCGTTTGCCGGATTTGATTTGATTGTTGCCTAATTTGACGAATAGCAATTAATCACTGGGAAAGTTGACTTGGTTGGTGCTACGCTTCAATTTGAGCATTTAGGGCGAATTGCCTTGTAAAACGTGGAGTACAAGATGCACGCTAAAGCACTGATGGAAGATATTTCACTCGCGGGCCTTGTGAACAACATTGCCCAAACCGATGGTGACTACGACACGCCAATTCCAGCACTGATGATTTATCGCCGGAGTTCAGCCACTGATCCCATGCCGTGCATTTATGGGCTGGGATTGGGAATTACGGTGCAGGGTGGTAAGCGAGTAACGCTTGGCGATGAATTGTTCGACTATGGTCCGGGTCAATCTCTGATCACAACTGTCGATCTGCCAGTTGTGTCGTATGTCACTCGGGCAAGCGTTTCAGAACCCTATCTTGGGGTACGACTTGAACTTGACGCACGGATTATCTCTCAGCTAGCCGCTGAGATTGATTTTTCCAGTCCATTGAAGGAATCAAGTTCGCCGGCGATTTCAGTCGTTGCACTTGATCAAGGATTATTGGATGCCGTGATCCGACTCATTCAATTGCTAAGCGAACCATCGCTGATGATTCCCCAAATCGCCCCATTAATTCAGAAGGAAATCGCAGTTCGTCTGCTGAATGGACAACATGGCCCGACGCTGCGACATCTTGTCGCCCTGGGTTCACCAAATCAGCAGATTGCAAAAGTAATGTCATGGCTCAAGTTGAATTTCGCAGCCGATGTGTCGATGGACGATCTTGCTGCAAAAGCACATATGAGTCCATCGACGTTTCGCCAGCACTTTCGGACAATTGGTGGCATGAGTCCGTTGCAATATCTAAAGAACCTACGTTTGCAGGAAGCGCGGCAACAAATGATGAATGGGAATCTCGACGCAGGCAGCGCCGCTTTGCGCGTTGGATATGAGAGTGCATCTCAGTTCAGTCGGGAATACAGTCGTCTGTTTGGCGAACCGCCGCACCGCGACATCATGCGCATGAAAGAAGTCTAGTCGAATGAAAAGTGAAATCGACTTCTCGGATATTCCCGCCACATCTGAGTTGGACTGGCAGGACGCCATCCGTGGCAAACATGTTCGACCTAACGAACGACAATCAACCGTACACACTGATGCCGATGTTTTGAAATGACTTAGCAGAATGGCGCTCTAGTGGAGATTGGCAATGACAACAAAACCTAAATCAAAAAGCAAGATTCTCGACGCTGTTCATGAAACAGCAAATGATTTACATAAATTGGGATTTATCGATAAACGCAAAATGCGAAATTTTGAGCTGCTATGCCTTGAACCAATACCGGAATATAACAGTGAAAGAATTCGCGCGTTACGTGACCATCTTCAATTAAGCCAGGCGGTATTGGCCGCAGTGTTAAATACGAGCTTATCTACAGTACGTAAATGGGAAATAGGCGACAAACATCCGAGCGGACCTTCGCTCAAATTGTTAAATCTGCTTGATCGGAAGGGCTTGGAAGCGATACTTTGACACCTCGAATTCAATTATAAAAGTGTGTGTGAAACTGAGCAGCGCGACTAAATTATCGCGCTGCGCATTGCGTTATAACAAACCACTGCTAATATACGCAACGGGATGGCAGCGACCCGATCGCAAGCCTTTAGAGAATAAATAGAAACCGGGTATGCATCTAACCTTCTTAACATTTCCATTTCGTCACGTCGTCTGCCTGCTTGCAATGACGATACTGGTTGCAGTATCAGGATGTGATCAAAATAACAGCGTCCATCAACCCGTCAACTCCGACGCGCTAAAACAGCGCACCACCATCACCGCACTGATCTGGGCGCCGGACTGGCCGGAGCAGATGCTGCAGATCGCCGACGAGTTCAACAAACACAATCCGGACATCGACGTCAACGTGCAGTTCATGATCGGTGATTCGGTCGAACAAAATATCAAGCCCAGGGTGGCGTCCGGCAATCTGCCCGATCTGGTGTCGGTCAACCCAAATTCTTATGCGAGCGAACTGGCTGACCAGGGCGCGTTGGTAGATGTCGGTCAGACTGCGGCCTGGAACACCATACAGGACAAACTCAAAGCGGACTGGACCTCACCGGGCAAAAAGCGCTTCGGTATATCCGGCGGTATCGCCACAACGTTGATGTATTACAACGAAGACATGTTTGCCAAAGCGGGTATTAGCCGGCTGCCCACCAATTTCAACGAATTTCTGCTCGTCTGTCAGCAACTCAAACTGGCGGGCTACACACCCATAGTCTGGAACGGCGGATTTCCGAATATGCTGGGTAATGGGCCATTCAGTTTTGGATTTGGCAACAACGTGGTCGCGGCTGAACCAGCATGGAAGGAAAAAATGGCAAACGGCACGTTGAATCTGAATACGCCGCAGGTGGCCGATATCTTCTCCAAAATATCTTTGATCGCCGATAAAGGTTATGTCCAAAACGGTTATATGAGCACCACTTACGATGAAGGAATCAACCTGTTCACCGAGGGCAAAGTCGCCATGGCGTTTCAGGGTAGCTGGGCAGCAGGTCGATTGATGCACGGTCAAGGTTTTAAGACCGGCGTCTTCATTCCGCCCTGGAATGCGCCGGGTCAAACCGTGGTGCCGGTGATCGGCAGCGAAACCGGCTTTGCCGTGTGCGACACTCCCAACAAGGCTGCCGCATTGCGCTTTCTCGAATATATCGCGGGCCCGGGATTTGTTGATCTTCAAAAAAAGCGACGCAACATTTCGCCATTCAAACCACAGTTCAAACAGGCGTCGGAGCAAGACATTAGCGAACCGCAGATCGCCGCCTATACGACCATGGTGAGTCGTTATCCGGTCACAGTCGGTCTGTATTATTCCTTCCTCCCGGCAAATACGATAGCCAGTCTTCATCCGCTCATGCAGGATGTACTGCTTAAAAAAATTACGCCGCGCCAGGCTGCGAAAATGCTGGACTCGGCGATCAAAAACGAAGCGAAAATGCACTATAAATGAGAAGCAACCCACCAAAACGCTGGCATGAAACCATACCCATCTTCCAGCTTCGACGCATTGAAATCCGTCACCGCCTGATCAGCGCTTTCGTGTTGCTGACGCTGCTGCCGTTGCTGATTTCCGGTTACATAGCCTACGTCGATTCGAACAGTGCGATCGAGGCCAAGACGCGCATCTTCTCCACCGAGGTGGTCAAGCAGGTATCGAAAAACATCGCGCTGAGGATGGTGCAGATCGACACCGAGAGCGCCAGTCTGGTTTTGTCGGACCAGGTACAGGATGGATTGACGGCCTTTTCAGAAAACAGCGAGACCGAGCGCAGCGCCGCCCGCCGCGAACTGACCCAGGTATTGCTGGATCATTATGGTGCGATCAGTTACATCAACCAGAAGTATTTTCTGGACAGTCACCATCGGGTAGTCGACACGCAGGCATTCGCCCAGTTGACCAGCGGCGTGGCGCGCTTTGTCAAGAACGCCGATGCGGTGACGGGACGGCCTAAATGGGGTAGCTATGACAACGGCGTGGGCCAGCAAAACATCGGCATGGTGAGGGCAGTCATCAGCAAAAATAACAACGAAGTCATCGGCGCGATTTTTCTGGCGATCAATCCGGAGCATTTTTCGGCGATCTTTGATAACGTCGATCTGGGTGGCGGCGCGGAAATGTATATTCTGGATTCCAATACCGGCAAAATCGTGGTCTGGCCTACCGGAAAACAACCGCTGGCTGGCGACAATAAGGACAACGCATCAACCATGCTGGGGAAAATGACAGCCGGTTTGAAGCGCGGCGACCAAAGCGGCTTCGTCACCTTTACAGATACCAGCCGCGAACAATATGTAGTCGCCTACGCAACAATTCCAGACACGTCCTGGCTGGTGATCAATACCATCCCCAAAAGCAGACTTACCGCAGAAATCCTGGCGGTGCGCAACAAGATCATACTGATCGGCGTGCTGTGCTTTCTGATTGCGATTGCACTGGGTACCATTATCGCCAACAGTATCTCCAGACCGCTCAAAGCGCTCATGGACAGAATGGACCGAACCGGCAATCTGGTCGACCCGGCTGCGCAGAATGCTGATCAGCGCCGGCTGGAGGAAGTGGAAGGCAAGGACGAACTGAGCAGACTGACGCTCAGCTTTGCCGCCATGAATGACATCGTCAACCAGAAGATCGCGCAGATCAATGAGATCAATGCCACGCTTGAACAGAAAATCATTGAGCGCACCAAAGCACTGGCTGCCAGCGAACAGGAGTCGCGCACCCTGATCGACAATTCTCCCGACACGATAGCCCGCTACGATCTGGAATGCCACCGCATTTTCGTCAACCCCATATTTGCCGCCCTGTCATCAGATGGTGCCCAGTCACTACTGGGGAAGAAACCGTCTGAAGCACCGGGAGGAGTCAACGGGGAACTGTACGAAGCGAAACTCAGACAGGTTATCGCTACCGGTATCAACGATCAGGTTGAGCTGCGCTGGACGGGCAAGAATGGGAAGGAAATTTGCAGCCACATCCGGCTGACGGCCGAGTTCGATACCTCAGGCAAGATTATTTCGGTCATGGGCGTGGGACGCGATATCACCGATCTGAGTAATTCGCGCGCTGAACTCAACGCAGCCAATGTCCAGTTGGCCGAGATGAACGCGTTGCTGGAGTCGCTGGCCACGCTCGATCCGTTGACCCATTTGCCAAACCGGCGCCTGCTGTTGGATCGTCTGCAGAAAGCGCTGCCGGCCGGTGAACGCGCGGGCCGATATGGCGCAGTCATGTTTATTGACCTGGATAATTTCAAGACCCTCAATGACACGCTGGGTCACGACATCGGCGATACACTGCTGCAGCAGGTTGCACAGCGCTTGCACGAATGCGTGCGGATTTCCGATACGGTGGCGCGCATTGGCGGTGACGAGTTCATCGTCATGCTGGAAAGTTTAAGCGAGACCCCGTTTGAAGCGGCCTCGCAAACCGAGGCCGTCGGACACAAAATACTAGCCATGCTGAATCAGCCGTATCAAATGGCCACCAGCAACTATCAGATCAGCGCTTCCATCGGTGCCACACTGTTCAACGGCAATCTGCAGACCGCCGAAGAACTGCTGCGGCAAGGCGATATCGCGATGTATCAGGCCAAGAAGTCCGGGCGCAATGCGTTGCGCTTTTTTGATCCCCGGATGCAGGAAGTCGTCAACGCGCGCGCATTGCTGGAAGCTGAATTGCGCAAGGCGATCATCGAGGGTCAATTCCAGCTGCACTACCAGATACAGGTACAGGGTTTGCAGAAAGGTGTGCAAGAGCATGGCACCCTGCGACCATCCGGCGCCGAGGCGTTGATACGCTGGATCCATCCAACCCACGGCATCGTTGCGCCGAACACGTTTATTGCGCTGGCTGAAGAAACCGGGCTGATACTCCCTATCGGTCACTGGGTACTGGATACCGCCTGTGCGCAGTTGCATGCCTGGCAGAACGATCCGTTGACCAGCGAGCTGGTGCTGGCGGTCAATGTGAGTGCCAGACAGTTTGTTCAGGCGGATTTTGTCGTGCAGGTGCTGTCGGTCATTCAGCGCTATGAAATCAATCCGAACCGTCTCAAGCTGGAACTGACGGAAGGCCTGCTGCTCGACAACATTGATGAAACCATCGCCAAAATGAATCAGCTCAATGAGATAGGCGTGCAGTTTTCTCTGGATGATTTTGGTACCGGTTATTCGTCATTGCAATATCTGAAGCGTCTGCCTTTAAGTCAGCTGAAAATTGATCAGTCATTCGTGCATGACATTGAATTTGACAGCAGTGATCTGGCTATCGTCAGCACCGTTATTGCGATGGCAAACAGTCTGAATCTGAATGTCATTGCCGAAGGAGTCGAAACCGAAGCGCAATTCAGATTACTACTGGCGAATGGCTGTCTTCATTACCAGGGTTATCTGTTCGGCAAACCATTAGCAATAGCTGAATTTGAAAAAACCTTGAACCAGGATTGGGAGCGAATTTTAGTAAATAAATCTGCCGTTTGACACTGGCGGACTGTAACAGCTCACCAACTGTCACCAAACTGTGTCAGCGCACGGCATTACCCCGGACTGTTGCAAGTATCGATGCGTCAATTTGCGCGATCGATGTCACTCCTGTCAACGTCATCGCCACGCGCATTTCCTGGGCAAAAATCGACAGCAGATTTTCTACGCCGCGCTGTCCATCGGCCGCCAGGGCATAGGCTATCGACCGCCCCAATAACACACCGCGGGCCCCCAGGGCCAGCATGCGCACGACATCCAGACCCGAGCGTATGCCGGAGTCGGCCAGCACGGTTAAATCGCTGCCGACCGCCTGGGCTATGGGAGGCAGGGCTTGGGCAGTTGACAGCACGCCATCCAGCTGCCGTCCACCATGATTGGAAACGACAATCCCGTCGGCACCGAATCTGACTGCATCCTTCGCATCTTCCGGGTCCAGTATGCCTTTAATAATCATCGGACCTTTCCAGAAATCGCGCACCCATTCCAGATCGGACCAACCGATAGAAGGATCAAAATTTTTACCCAGCCAGCCTATGTAATCTTCCAGCGTGATCGCTTTACCCAGATAGGCGGATACATTGCCCAGATCATGGGGGCGTCCCATCAAACCCACGTCCAAGGCCCATGCCGGTTTTCCGAGAATTTGCAGGAGTCGGCGCAAGCCGGCATGCGGGCCGGACATACCGGAATGCGCATCGCGATAACGCGCACCGGGTATAGGCATATCAACCGTAAAGACCAAATTTTTTATCCCGGCCGCCTGCGCACGTTCCAGCGCATTTTTCATGAAGCCGCGATCTTTCAGTACATATAACTGAAACCAAATCGGTGCAGAACTTTGTGCCACCACTTCTTCCATTGAACATACCGAAACGGTCGACAGGGCAAATGGAATTCCTTTGCGCCGGGTAGCGCTGGCGACCTGAACTTCGCCGCGCCGCGCAAACATGCCTGTCAGTCCGACCGGCGCCGCAATAATGGGCATGGCGTAGTCTTGACCAAACAGCGTCGTTTCCAGATTCAGGTCGGTCACGTTGTTGAGTATGCGTTGTCTGAGACTGACAGCTTCCAGATCGGAACAGTTAGTTCGCAGTGTATGTTCGGCATAACTTCCGCCGTCGATATAGTCGAACAAAAAACGCGGCAGTTTACGTCTGGCCGCGTTGCGATAGTCGGAAGCTGAAGAGATAATCATGCAGGCAATGCTACACTATTCCGCTGCCACTGGCACCGGCTTTCGGCGCACGCTATTGACCTTGGTTGGCGTGACAGTGGAGTTTGAAAAAACACCCAATCAGGACATGGAGCAAAGAGCAGATTTTATTAAAAAAACCTGCCCTTAGACACCAGCAGTAAGCACTAGCTTTCAGCAATCCGTGTCAGCGCACAGCGATACCCTGAGCGTAGGTCGAGAAACCACCTGCGACCGGAGCGAGCTTGGTCAGAGTGCCATCATGCGCAACCCGGAACGTGTCGATGCTCAGACTACCTGGATCCAGCGCGTATAAAAATTGGCCGTCCCTGGTGAGGGTAATATCGAGCGGCGCGGTTCCGGTGCTGGCTACACCGCTTTGCAATGTAATGACACCGTTGCGCGCGTTGAGGTTATAAGTAGAGATCGATGCAGTACCGGGATTGGCGGTAAAGATATGGTGCCGGCCATCCGTCGCGATCCAGCAGGCTGCCTTTTGTCCGTTGCCTATCATTGCACTGATGGTCTGCAATGTGCCATTCGCTTCGAGTTTGTAGGACGACACTGCGTCACTGGTTGCTGCCACGACCAGCAGATGGTCCCGGTCGTCAAAACTAAGCCCGAATGGTGTGACGCCGCTTGATGCTGAAATGACCGGATTCGCTGCAGGCAGTCCACGGTGATCTACCGCGTAAGTTAATATCCTTGAATTGCCCTTGTCGGTGACGACCAGCGCTTCACCGCGGGTATCGAAGCCGACTTCTGCATAGGCACTTGCGCTCAGCGTCCTTGTGGAATTGGCTATCGGTGTCAGGTGACCGTCGTGGCCCAGATAAAATCCGGTGATATTCGGTGTGGCACCGCCATTGAGCACATATACAAGATCATGAAATACGGCCGCGCTGACCGGGAATGTGCCGCCGGAACCGGTCTTGTAGGCGAATTCAAGGCCATGCGGTACTACCCTTAATACGGAAATTTCATTGCTGCCGGCATTGGCCGCAACCAGCCATCGATCATCCTCCGTCAATACCAGTGAATGCTGCGAACCCAGCGCGTCGAGACCACCGCCGGAACCTGCGCCTTGCGTTGATACTGCCTCTGCGGCGGTCAATGCCCCATTGCCGTCGCGATTAAATACAAGTATCTGATTGCCGGACGATGCGTTGCTCATGGTATACACCGCGCCGACATCCTCGTCATCCGAACCGCCTGCTGCCATTACACTGGTAGCCGACAGAACCAGCATTGCGGCCATAGTCAATTTTATCCATGGATTACTGTTCATTTGTTGCTCCTTCAAAGTCAGTCATATTTAGGATCGGGCACGAATAGTGCGTTACGCCTTTCGTACCTGCTCGTTGGGCAACACTCTCCCCCGACCTGTCATGCCGATGGAGTAATGCGCTGCCAGTGCGTTAGTCAGCGGATCGGGATGAACCTTACAAAATTGGCTAAAAATATTTGTAAATTTTTTGTGGTCATTGAAATTGAGCTTGAGCCACAGTTGTCAAACAGAGCTCACTATTTTCAGGAATCTATATAAGCTATCTTCCATACGCAGATGGGAAATAGCGCCATGACATTCTTCGTTTACAATGCTCAAATGTTTGACACCATGCAGGGCCGTGACTTTACCTTTTCAACCATGATTATTTATCTTAAAAGGCGCCATGAATTCATCTAACTCCTCTTCGAACCCAGCAATCAGAATCGGTCTGGCTGCAAACCGGGCTCATCAGGATGCTGCAAACTCAGCATTGGTGCAGTTGCTAAAAGGCGGGCAGACCGCGATCGAAACCCATCTGAAGCCGCAAATAGTTGTCGTCGGCAGAACCCTGGATGCGATGCAAAGTCACGGTTTGTTATCCGGCTATCCGCACATAGAACGATTTCCATATGGGCGTGAAGGCGGTCTGATGATGCTGGTGTCGCGGGTAGTCGAAACCGACCCGGCCAAGGCATTGGACGCGATTATTTATCTGATCGATCCGGTCGATCCTTCATCGAATTTTCCGGAAGCGCTGGCATTAAAACGCCAGTGCATCATCCACGGCAAACCATTTCTATCGACGCTGGCAGGCGCGCGCGAGTGGCTGGAACTGGAAGCCGTTGCACTCGGTGCCAGGCCCGATCCGACGCTGGATGCCGTATTTGATTTTGAAAACGAAAGCATCGCCCTGATCGCGCACGATGCGTTGAAGGACAAGATGCTGGCATTGGCGGAACAACATTTCGATCTGCTGGACCGTTTCAAGATGCGCTGCGCAACCGGCACCACCGGCGGCTTGCTGAATAAGTTGGCGCAAAAAATCAAGGGTGAGCAGGCCGGCAAAAACTGGGTCACACCATATCGCAGCGGCCCGCTCGGTGGCGATGCACAAATCGCCGAACTGATCCTGAACCGTCAGTGTCGCCGCGTCCTGTTTCTGGAAGACCCGCACGTCGCCCGGCAACATGAAGCCGACATCCAGTTGCTGGACCGCGCTGCGCGCACCGTGTCTGACTACGCGTCGTGCCGAAGCGATGTGCACGGCGTGGATCGCTGGTTGAACCTGCTGGCATTGCGCGGACAGATGTCGTAATTTTCCAAAGAGGTGCTTATGTTGCCGGCCTATATTTCACACCCCGACTGTATCAGACACGAAATGGGCAATCAGCATCCCGAGTGCCCCGAGCGACTCGGTGCGATTCAGGATCAATTGCTGATCAGCGGATTATTGAATTGCATGCGCTCATACGAAGCGCCGCTGGCGACCGAAGAGCAGCTGGCGCGCGCGCAGGCCCTGTCTTATATCCGGCAACTGGAAGCACTGGCTCCGACAAAAGGATATGTGCATATCGATCCCGATACGCAAATGAATCCCTACACCTTTCAGGCTGCATTGCGTGCCGCCGGTGCCGCAGTATTGGGCACCGATCTGGTCATCAGCGGACAGGCGCCGGTGGCGTTTTGCAATGTCCGCCCACCTGGTCATCACGCCGGTTATGCGTCTGCCGGAGGATTTTGCTTCTTCAATAATGTGGCTGTCGGAATCCGCCACGCGCTGGACGTGCACGGTCTGGAACGCGTTGCGTTAATTGATTTTGATGTCCATCACGGCAATGGCAGTGAGGACATTTTGTGTGCAGACCAGCGCGTATTGATGTGCTCCACGTTTGAACGCGACATTTATCCGTTTTGCGGCAGCACTCCCAAAGGTCCCAACATGATTAACATCGGTTTGCCTTCGCGCAGCAGCGGTGAGCAGTTTCGACTTGCGGTGGAAACCGGCTGGCTGCCGGCCCTGCATGACTTCAAACCGCAGATGTTATTTATCTCGGCTGGATTTGACGCGCATCGCGAAGACGATATGGCCAACCTCGCGCTGGTGGAGGCGGATTATGAATGGGTCACCAGACAAGTCGTTCAGATCGCCAAACAGTATGCGCAGGGGCGTATCGTATCGTGCCTGGAAGGTGGATACGCGCTGTCGGCTTTGGGTCGCAGCGCCGCTGCACACGTCAAAGCCCTATGTGAATTTTAAGCATTGAAACCACTAGTCAACACAGACGGGAACACATATGGACAAGCATTATTTGAGCCCTCTTTTCTCGCCACGTTCCATCGTTGTGTTTGCCGGTTGTACGGCAGATTCCAAACCGGCCACCAAAGAAGCGCAACTGCTGGTCGACCATTTCAGAAGCGGCGGCTTCGCCGGCCCGCTCACCTATCTGCATGTCGGCATGAGCGGAACGCTGAGCGATCTGGCACAGTCGCGGGTTGATCTGGCGATTATTGCACTGCCGGACAATCAGCTGGTCGCCGCGCTGGAAGTCGCCGGGCGTATCAACTGCAAGTCAGCGCTGGTCATCTCCATCAATATCAGTGCTGCACTTGCCAAACAACTGCAGAGCATCGCGCGTGGCTACGGCATGATACTGCTGGGCCCGGACTGCATGGGATTCCAGCGCCCGGCCCAGCAGCTCAATGCCAGCACGCTGGGACGGCTGACGCAAAAAGGCGCAACGGCGCTGGTCTCGCAATCCGGTGCGGTCACCACCTCAATCTTGGATTGGGCCAGCAGCAACGGAGTCGGCTTTTCAGCCATCGTATCGCTGGGTGCGCAGTCGGCGGTGGATCTGGCTCAGGTACTGGATTTTTTAGCGGAAGACAGGACCACCCAGAGCATCGTGGTGTATCTGGAAGGGATACGCAATGCACGCAGTTTTATGAGTGCATTGCGTGCTGCAGCGGGCGCCAAACCGGTGATCGTACTCAAAGCCGGGAGAAAGCCCGACGGCGCCCGCGCAGCGTTAACCCATTCCGGAGCAATCATCGCCAGCGACGATGTATTCGACGCTGCACTGAAGCGGGCCGGTGCAGTCCGGGTGCGCACGTTTGTACAACTTTTTTCCGCGGTCAAATGTCTGTCGTCGCGCTACCTTCCGGTAGGGAGTCGGCTGGCGATTATTTCCAATGGCGGCGGTCCCGCCGTGATGGCCGCAGACTGGGTGAATGAATTGAATCTGGAGGTCGGCAAACTGTCGGCCGGGGATGCGGCAAAATTATTGCCACAACTGAGTCCGGGGGCAAGCGTCAAGGACATCATTGATCTGGATGAAAGCGCCGCTGCCGCGCACTATCGCGCCGCGGTCCTGGCAGTGCTGGCCAGTCATGAAATCGACGGCATACTTGTGCTGTTGGCGCCGAAACCGGAGCTGGATATCAGCGCGATTTCACAGGTGCTGGCCGACCTGCAACCGACTGTCACCAAACCATTGATCACCTGCTGGATGGGTGACGAACAGGTGGCCGCCGGACGCACGATACTCAACAATGCCTCGATCCCGACCTTCCGCACGCCGGAAGCTGCGGTCGACGCGTTTAACAATATCGCGACCTTCCATCAGAACCAGCAGTTGCTGTATCAGGTGCCCTCCTCGCTGTCGGAACTGGCCAAACCGGATATCGAAGGCGCGCACATCCTGATTGAAAGCATACTCGCCGAGCGCCGCAACGTGCTCACGGAAATGGAGTCGAAGGCGCTGCTATCGTCGTTCCATATTCCGGTCACCAGAACGATACTGGCGCGCTCGGCCAGTGAAGCGATACTGATCGCCAACCAGATCGGCTATCCGGTGGCGCTTAAAATCGATTCTTACGATATCACCCACAAGTCCGACGTGCAGGGCGTGGCACTCAATATCCATAATGCAGCCGGCGTGCGCGATACCTGGATAGAAATGATGGACACGGTAGGCCGCTTAAAGCCCGATGCGCGCATCAACGGTGTCACCGTGCAAAACATGTCCGGCAAACCGGATGGCCGCGAGCTGTATATCGGCGTTCGCACCGATTTGCAGTTTGGTCCGGCGATTTCATTCGGCGCCGGCGGCACGATGATCGAGTTGATCGCCGACCGCGCCATCGAACTGCCGCCGCTGAACCAGTTTCTTGCGCACCGGTTGATCGATCGGGTACGGTCAGCCGAAACCCTGGGCGTCTGGCGCGGCGCACCTGCGGCGGATCGCGATGCACTGGAGCGCATACTGCTGCGCGTATCGGAAATGGTGTGCGCGTTGCCGCAGTTGCGCGAGATGGATATTAATCCGGTGATTCTGGATGCGACAGGCGCCATGGTGGTCGACGCGCGCATTATGGTCGAGAAGGCAGCCATCGGCTCGGGACAATATCCGCATCTGGCGATACTGCCCTACCCGGCGGACCGTGAATCCGAATGGCCTATGCGCAATGGCAATCTCTACAAAATCCGGCCATTGCATCCGCATGATGCGCAGATGCTGCAAACGCTGGTACGCGGTCTGTCGCAGGAAAGCCGTTATTTCCGCTTTATTTCAGTCATGAAGGAATTGCCGGACCGCCTGCTGGCGCGCTTTACGCTGATCGACTATGACCGTGAAATGGCGATGGTTGCCGTGTATCCGGAGCGCACCAGCAATCCGGTCGGCGGCTTTTCTGACACGGAAAGGATAGTTGGCGTGTCGCGCTATGTGACGAATCCGGACAAAAGCAGCTGCGAGTTTTCTTTGCTGATTGCCGACGACTTTACCGGCCAGGGTTTGGGCACGCGCTTGATGCTGGCGCTTATTGACGAGGCGCGCAGCAAGGGTCTGACATTGATGGAAGGACTGGTGCTGAGCAATAACACCGCCATGCTGAAACTGGTGCGCAGCCTGGATTTTGTGATCAAGCCTTACGAGGACGATCCGACTCTGCGGCTCTGTGTGCGCACCCTGTAGTACAGGCGTTATTATTTACGTTTTATTGTTTGCGTTCTTTCAGTTCGATTTCAAACAGGCTCGGCCAGTGTTTGCCGGTGACATAAAGACGTTTTTGTTTGCTGTCGTAAGCGATCCCGTTTAATACATCATCGGGGCCGCGCATCGGTAAATTGATGATGCCGGTTAAATCGATCACGCCGATAACATTGCCGGTCATGGGATTGATGCGGGCGATTAAATTTGATCCCCAGATATTGGAATAAATTTCACCATCCACCCATTCCAGTTCGTTCAACCGGGCCACGTCATGGCCTTCGTAGGTCACATGGATGCGACGCACTTCCTCCAATGTTTTGGGATTGATCACGCGAATATCGCTACTGCCGTCGCTGGCGTAAAGATTATCGTCATCGCTGGTCATACCCCAACCTTCGCCCTTATAACTGAATTTGCGTTTGACCTTAAAGGTCTTTAAATCGTACACAAACCCAACCTGACTTTGCCAGGTCAGAGCAAATAATTCGTTACCGAAAATCGCGATACCTTCGCCGAAATATTCGGCCGGCACATCGACTTTCATCAGCACATGGCCGGTTTTTACATCCCGTTTGCTGATCGTCGATTTGCCTTTCAGTCCGGTGCTTTCATACAGATAGCCGTCTTTAATTAACAGCCCTTCAGTAAACGCATCGGTATCGTGGGGATAGGTATGTTTGACCACGTAGTCATAGATGGGAGGTGAAGCAAATACCGAGGTGGATAACAGCCAGCCGCCGATCAGGATGGGTAATGTGCGACTGGCTGTGTGACTGACTGTATGACGAAGAGTGCGACAGGTAGTTTTAATATTTGTTATTAAATACATTGTTTTTAAATTTGAAATTAATCACAGGTGGATGGCGACAATATCGCACAAGTATAACCTCGCCATCACAAGTTAAGGGCAGCCCAAAGAAAATCGTGATTCTCGCATTTATGGTTTCACAAACCTTAATGTCATCCGGTCGCTTTCACCGATTGCGACGTATTTGCTGCGATCTTCATCTTTATTGGTCAACGTTGGTGGCAATGCCCACACTCCGTTTTTATGATCGGCGTGATCTTTTGGATTGGCATTGATGTCCGACCTGGCTGCCAGTTTGAATCCCGCGCTTTCAGCCAGTTTGATGACATAGGCTTCCTGCACGTATCCGGTTGAAGCCTCTTTATCCTGCACTCTGTCGGCCGGCAGACGATGGTCTACCACACCGAATACGCCGCCCTTTTTCAAACTGTTAAACACAGCTTTAAACAGTGCCTGCATTTTTTCATCGCCAAAGCCGACCCAGTTATGCACATTGCGAAAGGTCAGCACCATATCCACGCTGTCATTCGGTGCGAAGCTTAATTTGTCAGGCGGTTCAAATGTGGCGGTTTTGACCTTGTCATACAGTGCCGGGCTGGCATTCATTTTTTTCTGGATGGCGGCGACTTCATTGCGACTTTCTGCGTCTTTTGATTTGGGATCCGCATACGCTTCAATCAGCTGTCCCTGCGCTCTTAAATAGGGCGCCAGGATTTCCGTGTACCATCCGCCGCCGGGATTTAATTCAACCACGGTCATGGTCGGCGTGATGCCGAAAAATTCCAGTGTCTGCAATGGATGGCGCGCACTATCACGGGCCTTGTTGGCGTCTGACCGTTGCACTCCGTTGATGGCAGCTTGCAGCGCGTCGTCTGCAAACACCGGTAATGAACCGATAGTACCCAACAACGTTATTAACAACATCGCATACTTGATTCTTTTCATGGCAGTGCTCCTATGTGGACGGGATTCCAAACAGTCGAGTATCTAAATTTAATTGAGCTACTATAAGCTGTTCAACATAAAAACGTGTACATCATGTACCTCACCAAATCCGCAAGTAAATTCCTTTTCGCGAATTTCAACCAGTTTAAAACCTAAATGTTGAGCAAGCTGAAGGCTCGCCTTATTGGCAGCAATGATTCGAACGATGATGCTTCTAAATTGTAAATCGGTAATGGCGTATCGCATAATCCCCCAAATACCTTCTCGGGCATAGCCATTTCTTTGGTATTCCTGACCGATGAAATAGGAGAGTTCCAGAGATTCATTTTGCAAATCGATATTCTTTACCTTGATTTGACCTATCAACTGGCCAGCGTCAACGTAAAGGCCGAAATGAAACGTGGCTCCCTGATCCCACTGCTGTTCGCAGTCAGCAATGAAATTCCTGGTGCTTTCAATGCTGGTCAGTTGCTTTGCAGTTGGGCCAAAATTGCTGATTAATTGGCTGCGATTTTTTTCTACAAGCTCAAATAAACAAATTGAATCTTCCATAACATACTGTCGCATAGTCAAGCGTGCGGTTTTTATACGTTCTGGGAATATTCGGGAAACCATATTATTCAACGCGCCCACATCATCAATAAGAGATTGCAAACAACGTCAACAATCGACGCGTCACTTTCTTTAGCGGAAAATTGCTGCAAATTCGTGATCCGCAAGCAGGTTATCCGTCAATCTCCGCAGTAAAATCCGATTGAATTCACGCTCCTCGATGAACTTGACATCCGGCGATTCATAGGACGCCTCTGCAGATTTGGTGTAGACGACTTTTTGCTCTCGCTGTGAAAATACTTCCCATTTTGCCTGTACGTAGGTCTGGCCATTGATGTGTTGCGAGTTTCCTGTCGCCGCGCACTGCGCGAATTGCAAATTGGTGACCGTTACAGCAATGCGAAAATCTGCATCGCTTCCCAGTTGTGTTTCAAACAGTGACAGATCGGGTTCGTAAGCAGGATATCCGGACTTTTCCAATTCTGTCGCAAATATTTTCCGTAAACTTTCAAGATCAAAACCGCCCCTGATAATGCCCAATGGCTTGTTCGCCGACATCACCTCCCAGGCACCAAAGCTTAGCGTATAGGGAGTCCTACAACCTGACCTATAGCTCTTGGTGCCAACATCTGCGTTATCGGCAATATCGAACCGGAGCATTCCGACCTGCGCCGTCTTTGTAAGGTGCAAATTCCGAACATCGAGTGGGTTCACAGGCGAGACTGATTTAGGGTTGACAGGCTCGCCCGCGAATGCGTGCAACTGAATCAAAGTATAGAGAATAGACAGGACAATCAGTCTCACGGTAATTACCTTATTGTAAGTAGCAGGAACGGGCACTAATTTACTGTAACGCTTAGTTTCTCAAGCGCTTCATCAATTGGAATAAATAAATTTATGCCGCCGCTTTTACCCACAATCAGTTGCGCAATGCCAATCACCGCACCTGACGAATCGAGGAGGGGACCACCGCTATTTCCATGTGAAATGGATGCGTCGCTTTGTAAATACGTGACACCTTCCAAAGTCCGGCGCGAACTAAGCATCCCTTGTGTCATGGTGCCGGCCAGTTCTTCACCGTAGGGCGAACCGATAGCATATACAGCCTCTCCAGTAACTGGAACCGCTTTACTTACTGCCAGAATCTGCATTCCACTTGATTCCGTTTTAATCAATGCAACATCCCTGATCGAATCAATACGAATGACCTGACCGATCAGGCTTTTCCCGTCCAGCGTCTTGAGCTTGACATATTTTGCACCACCGACCACATGCTCATTCGTGAGGAGGTAGCCGTCATCACTGATAAAAAATCCGGAACCAACACCCAGGCCGCTTTCAACAGTTACCACGGCAGATTGCAATGCAATTGAAGATTTCTGTACATCGACCTTGGCTGGCGCGGCGGACTTCAGTGCGATGACAGATTCGCTGGCTTTATCGCCGCTGCCGCCCTCTCCCGTTTCGAAGGTGCTGACAAAACCAGTATCAGCCAATAAATTATCGACCTCTGCTCCCAATAATTTTCGGAAGAAATCGTCGGAATTCAGGACAGGTCCAGATTTGTTATTAAAAGAGGCTTCGATTGTTTTGGTGTATACAACTTTTTGCCGCAGAACTGAAAATAACTCCCATTTCATTTTGACGTATCCGACTCCGGTAGTATCGTTGCCTGTACCGCAAAATGAATACTTTAAATCGAGTAAAGTAACCCCTGCCTTAAAATCAGCATCACTTCCAATCTTTTGGTCAAAAGCCGATTCTCCTGCCTGATGCTTCGGGTACCCGGCCTTGAGCGCATTTTCCATAAAAATGTCGCGCGTTGTTCCACGCAACCAATCTCCCAACTTCGGCCAGTAACGCTTCTCTTGGGGATCAGAACAAAATATTCCTGGGTGATAGGTTCCGATCACATCTATCGGATCAATATTGACTTTCCACGCCTGGAAATCAACTGTGCGCGAGATATTCTTTTGTGATACGTCAATCGGCTTCTTGGCTGCAATCTGTGGTGGCACAATTTCTGTAATTTCGGCTAGCGCCAATGAGTTGACGAATATGCATGAGATGAGAAGTAATGGGCTAATTAATTTCATGATTAAGATTTATATTGGGTCGTCGATATTAATAGACTTGCAGGTTATCGTTTGAAACTGAAACATTAATTGCGCTCGATTGTACAAGCAAGGTCCTGAGCGAAGAGATTAATTACATTCAATTTTCAGAAAGTGTCGCATTATTTTAATTTCTCTTATTCAGCAACGCCTTAGGCTGTGAATCGACTGCTGACTTTGAACTGTCAACAGCGCTAACAATCAAATTGCGGAAAGACCATGACCGACCAATTTCCAGAAAAGATTTTAATTTTCTTCTCCAAGATTATTCGTAACATGGCATCACTTCACGTTTATATTCTTCTGCAATCATAGCGACAGATTTGTGATTTTAATAAATGCCTCGGCTTACTAGTCGCATCCAGTTTGCCTTGTTCTGGAGATGCCATTGTGAGACAGTCACCGCTCTCAAGGTGCGGCATTTGTAGATTCTAAAAAATGGTTGATCTTAACCAGAGTGTCTTCCGAGCGATTCACCATTTGCATGTGGTCAGTATTTGATAAAACCATCAGTTGCGATTTCCGGATCAAACCTACTATCCTCTTTGCGTGTTCCGGAATCACAATGTCCTTATCTCCAATTAGCAACAACGTCGGTGCCGCTATGGATTGAATTTCTAAATCCGACCATCCGGCAAAGTCTTTCATAAGCTGAACACCTTTATAGAAATATTGTTCGAAGTGGTCAGGATCAGGAGCTACATCGAGATATTCCTGACGCAGTTCTGGAGGCATATCAGACACTTTTACGTGATTAAACATTTCCCAGAATGACGGGTCGTTGCCGTCGCGGGTGAACATTGAGGATTCCACGATTAAATTGTTCACAATGCCCGGATGATTCAACGCCAACTGAATCGCGACATGTCCTCCGGCGCTATATCCCCAAAAATCAGCGCGTTCAATTCCCAGGTACTTCAAAAGTGTAATGCAATCTTTGACTGATCTGTTGATCGTAAAAGGCTGATCGTCATCCGATGTCCGTCCGTGCCCTTTACGATCGTAGGCGATCACCTGACGATCTTTTGCCAAAAATTGTAGCGATAATCCAAAACTGGTGTGCAATGTAGATCCACCTCCATGCAAGAGGATCAAAGGAATATTTTTTGCATTGGGCGCGCCCATTTTTTCGTAATATAAGTTCAGCCCATTGATTGGCGCATAAGGCATAGATTCTTCTCCTGCAATTAATAACCGGCTTCCCGTTGATGACGGATGGCGAGAATAAATTAACCGCGCCAATTTTTTTCCTTTGGTTTTGAGGTTTTGGTACCGGCAACCCGTGCTTTTATATACGCATGCACGTCCGCAGCTTCAAAGCCTTTGCCAGAATTTAGCATCTGCTCACGTGCGAACTGTACCTCTGTCACAAAATTTGCCCGACTTTCCGCAGCAGCGACCGCGCGCTCTATCGCATTGACCATAAATGCGTGGGTAGATACGCCTTGTGACTGGGCCGCCTGGACTGCACGCTCCTTCAAGTCGTCGGAAAGTTTTAACGAAGTAGTTATCATGGCATGTTCCAATCGAATAAAAGTAACACCCTGAAAATCAATTGGCAAACTGGGCAAAAATTCAAACAAAGGCAATGAATAGGTCAAGCTGCCATTTCAGTCAGGAGGCTGTCTCAAGATCCAGCCATTTCCATCTGGATCTGAAAACATGGAAAATCGCCCCCAAGGCTCCTGTTTAATTTCCGACAATTGCAATCCACGGGAGCTAAGAGCTGCATGATCCTGGTCGATGTTTGTAACGTTCAGCATTACACCTTGAAGTCCGCCGGGACGCATTGCGTCGAACCAATTTACCAATGCGATTGTCGTTGAGCAGTTTTTCGGTGCAAGCTGTATCCATTTCATGTTTGGTCCCATCGGCGCTTCACGTATCAGATCAAAGCCCAACACTTCAACATAGAATCGCTTGGATTTTTCCTGGTCAGATACTGGAACAGAAATGATTTCGAATGATGTGATAGCCATAAGTCCTCCCATTAGGTTGACGTGACAAGCTTACTACTTTAGAAAATCTGGCACTGGATAGGCAATCGAAATAAGGTAGGTCGCCATCGCACCGGCGACCATTTTAACTGCCGGGCGCGCTGTCATGCGTCGGCGCCAGTCAAGCAGATTAGGCGTCTCGCCTGTCATCGGCGCGCCTTTGCGCTCACCAAATAATTGCGCCATATAGAACGCGATGTCGGCATAGGAATATTCGCCGGCAAGGAATTCACGGTCCGCAAGAATAAGCTCCATGTCCCGATAATATTGTGCCGCCGCGGCACGGGCGGTCTGCGCTGCAGGATCGTCAGGCGTTTCTTCAAGGCCCATGAGGCGTATGACGTGAGGAAAATAAACCTCGTCGGAACGGTGTTCCAGTTGCCGCGCTATGGCGCGCTGCGCGGCTTGCGCTGGCCATAAAGCGGGCTGCGGTTTTTTGTCTTCCAGGTATTCGAAAATCTGCGTGGAATCAAAAAGTTCAAGATCGCCGTCTATCAGAACGGGCACCTGTCGTTTGGGATTAATGCGAAGCACATCGGGGTGCTTGGGATCGTATCCGCGGGCTTGCGAGAACGGCACCATGATCAGTTCAAAGTCGAGCGACTTTTCCCGCGCGGCGATCTCGACTTTGGCACCGAACATACTCAACGGGCCGGAAAATAATCGCATCTTTTTTTTATCTATCGTCATCGTGTGCTCTCCCACGGGTTCAATATCTGCGCACCAGTTACTGCAAAATCGGCGACGTTACGCGTAACTATCGTCATACCGTGTACCAGAGCTGTAGCCGCAATCAGTCCATTCCGGACAGGACGAGGATCAGGAACATGGAGTCGCGCGCTGCACTGTGTGACTAGCGTATCAATGGATAATATGCGGCCGGAAAACGCTGGCATAACATGGCTGTTCAACCAGGTTCGTAACATGGCACCTTGAACGGCGTCTCGCCGTTCTGCCAATAGCACGCCAATTTCCAGCTCTTGGATTGTAATAGCAGACAAATACAAGTCGGTTGCGTCGATGCTTTCAGCCCACCTTGCAACGTTTCTATCTGCTTTACCTGAACGAATTTTTCTCAGTTCTGATACCACATTGGTATCGACTATATACATCATGACAGGTCCGCGGCCTGAGCCACGTCGCGCATTGGTGGTGCCTCGAAATCCACATCCTCAATGCCAGGCATTGCCAACAGATCAGCGATTTTTTGATGGCTACCAGTTATGCGTTGGTACTCTTCAATACTTAATAAAACATGCGCCGGACGCCCCCTGTCAGTGATAAACACTGGGCCCTTATTGGCCGCCTTTTTCGCGTCGCTGGCGTGCTGATTAAATTCCCGGCTTGATAGTGTGGTGATGATCATGATGGCATCTCGGCTTTAAGATGTAGATATGTTACTACAAACGATACCATTGAGCAAAAAATGTAGAAACAAATCAGATTCACACCTATACTTTTTCAGACCTCAATTCTAACGGAACAAACTATGACTTCATCACTACGCCTTTCCTTCGCCGCCCTGGCCATCGCCGCAGCGCTGAACGCGCAGGCCGACAGCATCGCCTCTTCCGCTTCCAGTGCCGGATCAGACTCCAGCGGCAGCGTATCCGACTCGATTCACGGTTCAAGTGACAGTTCCAGTAACAGCTCAAAAGACAATAAAGTCGCCAATCGTGACTACCACGTTGTTGATGTCGCGCAGGCCCCGCAAAAACCTGGCATGGCGCGCATTACGATGGCGGCCAATGATAACGACTGGCGCGTTATGCTGGATGTACCGCAGGCAGTCGTCGACCGGGAACAATTGAAAAGCGGCGCTACGGTGCATGCACAGCAGCGCGAATATGGCATCGCGTTCGAACACGGCGACACGCGTCAGGCCTTCTTCCTCGCGCTGAATGACGATTGGACCAACGAGTTTGCCGCGCGTAAGGTCAGTCTTTGAGATTGTGCCGTCCGATTGGTCTATGCGTTACGCTTTTATTCACGCTGCTACTGAACACCGCGCAGGCGCAATCCGGTTCCGGCAGTAACACATCGTCAACCGGATTCTGCGACAAAAACAGGCAAACCACTGCAAGCGAGCAGGACCGCATACTGCAATTTTCTGCAGCACTACGCGACGAATTGGATGCGACCGGCAGCGACACGGTTATCATCAGTCGATCGGGGCTGGACCTGTCGCGCTTTCAACTCCGCTACTCCCACTCGGCCATTCTGACCAAAAGTGCCACCGGCGCGTGGACGGTGCGGCAACTCTACTACGCGTGTGACGAAGGTCATCCGCGACTCTTCGACCAAGGTTTGGCGGGCTTTACCGCCGGCAGTGACAACCCTCAACTGGGCTACATTTCCATCGTCGTCATGCCGACCGATACGGCCAACGCAGTGCGACTGGCATCGCAGGACAGCGCACGCGCACTGGGTCTGCTGGCCAGCACTTACAGCGCGAATGCCTATGCATTCAGCACGATGTACCAGAACTGCAATCAGTGGGTGATTGAGTTGCTGGCGATCGCCTGGGGAAATTTAACCGGGAGTGACGACACACGCGCCAACGCTCAGCAATGGCTCAGACAGGCGCATTACGATCCGCAGCCTGTCTTTGTGAACTCGGGCATATTGATGATTGCATCCGCCTTTACACCCATGCTGCATTTGGACGATCACCCGAACGATGAGCGTGAAGCGATGCGCCTGAAGGTTAGCCTGCCATCGACTATAGAAACGTTTATCAGAGAACGTTTACCCAACAGCCGACATATCGAGCTTTGCCACAATGAGAAACAGATCGTGGTTCATCATGGCTGGACGCCGATTGCCGATGGCTGCATGGCGGGCGATGGCGACCGCGTCTTGTCGCTGTTGTAGGTTGGGCTACGCCTTACCAGCCCAACATGCCACTATTGTAGGTTGGGCTACGCTTCATCAGCCCAACATGCTGCTGTAAATGAAGGAAGATTTCAGATTTTTGCGGTTGAATGTTGGGCTGGTGAAGCGTAGCCCAACCTACGAAGCGCAGCCCAACCTGCAAAACATAACCCAAACAATACGCAGTCCGTACGAAGCTAACCGCCTGTCGCTGTCAGCACCGACAATTTGCTGATCCCGGCGCGCTGGATGCTGGCAATGGCCCGGGCGACCGAACGATACGGCACACCTTCGTCCGCCTGCAAACTCAAGCCAAGATCCGGATTGTGCAGCACCAACGCATGCAGCTCAATTTCAAGCGCAGCCGGATTCACTTCACGCTTATCGATATACACCCGGTTGCTGCCGTCTATGCTGACCGTCACCGGCTTGATATCGGTGGGTGGTGCAGTGGTCGCCGTCTTGGGCAGATTGATATGCACCGCGTTGTTAAGCAAGGGCGCGGTGATGATAAAGGTGACCAGCAAAACCAGCATCACATCGACCAACGGTGTGATATTGATTTCACTGAGCACTTCGGCACTGCTGCTTCCGGTAGAAAAGGCCATTATGCAAATACCCCCGCCTCAGTCACAACACCATCTGTCATTCCCTTGCCCTTTTGTGATGAAGCACGCGGCACATTTCTGGCAACCCGGAAACCGTTTTTCTGCGCCAGATTAACGAAATCAGTCGCGTAATTATCCAGATCCGCCGCCGCCACTTTCAATCTACGCACATAAAAATTGTAGGCGAGGACCGCCGGCACCGCTACAGCGATACCGACACCGGTCGCCACCAGCGCTTCGCCAATAGGCCCCGCCACCACATCTATACTGGCACTGGCATTTTTACCGATGGCGCTCAGCGCATGGATAATACCGAACACCGTTCCAAACAGGCCAACAAACGGTGCCGTGCTACCTATCGATGCGAGCACCGCCAATCCGCTTTCCAGCGACTGGTATTCTTTTTGAATTTGCTGACGCAGGTGGCGTTCCAGTAATTCCTGCCTGTCCCAGCTATGTTCCAGATCGCTGCTGGTAGTGCCGCCTTCATGCACAAACAGTGCCTTGAAGCCGACACTGGCCAGCCGTGATTTGGGGCTGGCGATTTCAGTCAGCGCAGCCGCTGCATCCAGACTGCTGGCACTCCAGAACTGAAGTGCAAACAAACGATCGCGACGCGCCACTCGCCAGTGTTGCACACCTTTGATAACGATCAGTACCCAGGTAAGCACGGAAAAAAGAACCAGTGCGGATAGCGCACCCTGGACGATGAGATTTAAATTGAAGTCAGTCATGATGTCTGCAATAAGAGTTAAGAAAGATTGAAATTGATCGGCACGTTAACCCAACCGTCTATCGCTGTTTTACCCCGCCTGGCCGGCTCGAATACCCAGGCGCTGACCGCCTTGACGGCCGCTTCATCCAGCACGGCAAAGCCGCTCGATTTGGCGACGCTGACATTGTCTGGCTGGCCGTTGGTAAGCACATGAATTTTAAGGATGACCTTGCCTTGCAGGCCGTGCTTTTGCGCCGCCAGCGGATAAACAGGCGCAGGGTTATTCAGATAGCCGGCGTAACCATGCGGCTCGGTCACCGGTTCAGGTACCGGCGCAGGCGGCGGCACAGGAGATGCCGCTACCGCGACCTGAACAGTTTCGGCAGATGGCGTGGCCACATCGCTTACGCTTTGAACGACAGGCAGCGATGGAGCCGGTTGCCTGACTATCGGTTTTGCTGCTGCAACCAGCGGTAACGGTTTGGGCTTGATCACCGGCGGCGGTGGCGGTGGCGGAACCGGCGCAATATCGATAGTCAGTGCGGTTGCCTTATGCGGCATTGCTGCGATCGCGGATGGACGATCGATGACGTTAATCACGGCAACGTGCAACGCGACCACGATACCGACTCCGGCAAGCAGACCGACCAGGTCACGTGATCGCTTTGCATCGGCCGGACTGACAGCGATTGCCACAGGAGGAACAACAGTTGATCCGGCTCGCGGCGCTACATGATAATTTCTGCGCACCGCCGTGCGACGCGGCGTGCCAACCACGCTTTCAAATGTCATTGCAGTCATCACTTCCTCCTGTTGGTTGTACTAGCTGGCGCTATTTAATGTATTCAGGTGCGCTGGCGACGCGCTGCACTTTGACTAACGGCTTCTTCTCGCCGGCGGGTATCAGAAGCGCGGTCAGATGATTCTGTTGTGGCGCGATCTGGCAATTAAAAAACGGCGAGACGGCGCAGGGCATGTTGAACGCCTTGTTGAAATCAAGTTTGACGTTGTCGCCAGTGAGCTGTTCAATCGGCACTACGCGTCCACCGCCATACGTCGCCTTGCCGGTAGTGCCGTCAAAGAAAAATGCGATGTAACCCGAACCGGTGCCTGACGCCTTTTGCACTTCGAGACGATATTCGTGGCCGTCACGGGTAAAGCTCACATAACCGGGACTGATGCCGGTACGGGTACCGCCGGTGGCGGCTTCATAAACTAACGTTTTAGGTGCAGCGAACGGAACGAAATGTCCTTCCATTATCCAGCTCTCGTCGGCCGGAAACCATTGCTGTCCCGGAAAATCCCGTCGCGCTTCACTGTCCGGATCGGTGACCCGGACTGCCAATCCCAATTCGCGGTTGACGAACGAGAACTTGAGGCGCCCCAGTTTGAAAGTGCTTTGATCTAACTGTCCGTCCTTTTGCAACGAAACGTGCGTTGTGTCTTTCCCGTCAACCGACACGACCACGTTATCAGCTGCGTCAAACGTGACTGATGAACCCACCACTTTGATAATACCGGCCTTCACCGGCGCCGCGTTCGACGACAGCACTACTTCATCACTCGGATAGGCACCGACTTTATTAACGCCGTCGTGCAGCCAGTACAGACCGACGGCCGAGAGCGGCCCATCTTCTGCACGTATTTTTTCATCGGCATGTTTGCGCCATGCGTCCAGCGAGCTGCTGTAGTTACCGGCTGAATTGCCATCTGTCGCGGCCTGAGTTGATACGTTAAGCAGCAGAGAAAAAAACAAACCGGTTGCGAGAGTTGACATCAGCGATTTGGGAACAGGTTTCAAAATAGGCTCCTTAATATAAATAGATGAATTTAAAATTGCAGTTAATGTTTTACGGTTGCATCAGCCAGCCACTGCTTCAACAGACGCGCATCAACCGCGCCGGCATGGCGTTGAATGATATTGCCGCGACTATCAAGCAATACAGTAAACGGCAGGGCGCCAAGTGCATTGCCGCCTGACTGCATCAACCCTTGCCCCTGCTGCTCCGCAAATAAAATCGGGTAAGCAATTTTGGCATCGCTGGCAAAAGCACGAACGTCATCAGCACCATCGAGTGCGACGCCGATCACTTCAACATTTTTTGCGTGCCACTCGCGACTCACCGAAGATAAAAGTGGAATCTCATTGCGACACGGTGCGCACCAGGTTGCCCAAAAATTGACGATGCGAATTTTGCCGCGCCAATCATTAAAGTTGTGCGCCCGTCCGTCTGATCCAGTCAGCGACGTAGACAAGAAATCAGGTGCGGGACGTTCGACGGCCAAAGCATCAAAGGGCTGCAGCGTGCTGATGACCAACACCAGCATCAAAATCGATGTGTTCAGTTTCATAGAATTCGGATTTCGTTGTTTGTGACCTGCGGTGATACGCCAATTTCACGGTTTGAGCACTATGGTTTGATGTAGGCAGCTTTTTCTTCAATTTGCAGACGCGCGATTTCAGCAACGCCCGCCGGCACTATTGTTGCCTCTGCGATTACCGCATCGTCACCCAGTTTGCGACTGTTCAAAGAGTTCCTGCAAACTTTGAATGCAACCCCTTTTGCAGCCAACGCCTCAATCGTAGGTGCATACGATTTCCCGTTACTGTCTTGCGCACCTTTGAGTAAAAACTCGATTCCCTTTCCGTTAGCAACGACGTGGATTTTGGTATCTGGCGCAGCAATCAGATGGTTGTTCACATTACCCAACAACATGTGCGCATTTGCGCTGTCGTCAATATGGTAGACCACCGTCGCTCCTGCAGCCCAGATGGCATTGGAACAAAGCAAAGCAAACCCAAATAAAAATAACTTCACGTTACGGATAAATTTCATATTTTTCTTCCCCACGGATTGATGTAATTGCAGAGCGATCTCTTTGGACCGCTGTGTATGCCGGAGAAGATTAGCGGATCGAAGCGGCCGCGTGAACAAATCATTTCAACTTAGCTTGCTTGGTTTTCGCATAACGCGGCAATGAAGCCATTCTCACTTCTGTTAATTCAATTGCGCATATACAAGCACGATTTGATTCGTTCACATTACAGCTGGCGACCGATAGCATTGCCGTTTTTGGAAGCAGGTCTTGTTACAAGGTTTTAGAAAATAAGTCATTTTAATAATATAGATAGGGGAAGAAAAAAATGAAGAACACCACCGGGAAGACGGCGTTACACGCCACGACAACCGCTCGAACGGCAGCATCTAAAACAAACCGGATTCGGATAGGCACCGCAGCCGTCATCAGCGCAATGTCCATACTCTCATGCGGCCACGTGTTCGCCGCGGATGAACAATCGGTCGCCGACCTGCAAACAGAAAATAGTCGTCTGAAACAGGAGATTGCAGAACTAAAAAAAACATTGAGCTCCTCCGCGACACCGACCAGCCAGGCGGATGAAAAGGTAAATGAAAATAAGGCTGATGCGGTCAGCGTTCCACCTGTCGTCGCTGCCGAAGACGCCAGCGCGCCGACACTGGACCAAATTACTGTGCGGGCCCGCGAGCGCGATGAAAATTTGCACGATGTACCTATCCCGGTATCGGCAATTAGCGGCACCGTGCTGGATCGCGACGATGACGTCTCCATACAGGATTTTGACAAGCTGACACCCAACCTGCTGGTACAGGCGCCGAATGCGCGGCAAACCAGCATCTCCCTGCGCGGCGTCGGCAAGAACACTGCCAACGATGCGCTGGAACCCAGTGTCGGCGTCGTGATCGACGGTGTGCCCAGCGCTTTTATTGCCGGTTCATGGGGCGACTTCGATGACCTCGACCACATCGAAGTATTACGCGGCCCGCAAGGTACCTTGATGGGAAAAAACACCACGCTGGGCGTCATCAATATTGTGACCAAAGATCCTAGCTTCAAACCCGAAGCCAACGTGCAACTGTCGGCAGGGGAGTACGATGAACTCGGTGCCAAGGCGACGATAGGTGGCCCGATCCAGGATGGCGTACTGGCGTATCGACTCTCCGTCTTTTCCGACAAGCGCAACGGTCCGTTTCAGGATATCGCACCCGACCACACGAATGAGACATTTGGAAATCGCGACCGCGAAGGCGGGCGTATTCAATTCCTGATACTGCCCACTGCCGATCTGTCGATACGCATCGCCATCGACCGTCAACGTTCTGAAGAGATGGTGCCGTTTGGCGACCCACCGCTGATCGGCGAACCGGCCACCTTTGCGGATGGCGCATCGCGCACTGCCGGCAGCGGCACGACTTTTTCATCGCGTCTGGCACGATCGTATTTTGGTGATTACCAACCGCTGATCGGCAACTGGAATCAGGTGGTGAACGTGGGCTCATTGCCAACCGTCAGTGCATCCGGGGGTGAGTCTGCCAACATCAACTGGACTCCGCTTGAGAACGTCACGTTTACGTCCATCACCGCCTTTCGCAATTCTTTGTTCGACGCGCATAACGCTGAATGGGATCCGTTCGATATCCGTCAATATGGCGCCATCATTAATCAGAAACAGTGGTCTCAGGAATTCCACGTGAACTCGACGGTCAATAAAACGGTAGATTACACCGCCGGTGTTTACTTCCTCGCCTCGACCGTCGACTCTACCGACCGTACGCTGTACGGACAGGATGCCGGCGCGTTTTACGCAACGAATGCGCAATACAACTCGTTGTCCGGCAACACGGTGGGCACGAGATTATTGCAGGACTCCTTAAACGGATTGTTCGTCAATACCACCACGCACCCCGATACCAAAAGCGCGGCCGAATTCGGCCAGTTGAACTGGCATATTTCGGATCAGGGCACGATCACGCTGGGATTGCGTCGCACCGCGGAGGACAAGACCAATGACTATACCAATGTGATTGCAGACAGTGCAGCATTGCCGGCGAATTTGCAGACCACCACATTCAATGGCGCAGGCAATGCAATCGGCGGCACATACAGCGGCGCGACCGCGGCACAAATCACTGCCGCCAAGGGCATACTCAGCAGCAAAGATTCCAATCTGGGTTTCGTTCAGGGTCAGGAAATCGATGCGACTTCGTATGCATGGCTGATCAACCCGAGTTATAAATTGAGCGAGAACACGCTGCTGTACACGTCAGCGGGTTACGGAGAGAAATCCGGTGCGGTCGAATTCAACACCACCACCTTGACGCCGCAAAACGTGGCGCCGGAAAAAGCGCTGGATTTTGAACTGGGTTTCAAGACCACCCAGCTGGATCACAGCCTGATCCTGGGCGTGAATATCTACCACACGGAGATCACGGACTATCAGCAAAATCTGTCTGTGATTGATCCGACCTTATCGACGCAAAACGGCGCCACAACCTATCGCACTTATTTAGGCAATGTCTCCGGTGTCACCTTGCAGGGTCTGGAATTTGATGGCGCTTATGCCGCGACTGAACGTTTGCATTTCAACTTTAGCGGTGCCTACAACAAGGCGTTTTATTCCGACTTTGCCGACGCACCATGCCCGGTCGAGATTTCCGGTGCACCGGGAGGCGCGCAGCAATGTAACTTTACCGGCAAGCAGCTGCCATTCGCACCTAAGTTCAGCACCAACGTCGGTTTCGATTACCGCATCGCCCTGGCGGGTGGATATGTGCTGCACCCGTACAGCAATGTCGTTTATCGCAGCGGTGCCAATTACAACTCGACGCTTTCGGATGTCGGTGTGCAGGGTGGATATAGTCTGATTGACGGCGGCATCGGCATACAAAGTCCGGGCGACAAATTTGAGCTGACTGTAGTCGGCAAGAATCTGGCCGATACGCATTACGTCACCAACATCGATTCGTACGGCACCACTAATGCAGTGACAGCCACGCCGGGAGATCGTCGTTATGTCGGCGTTGTGTTGCGCGCCAGTCTTTGATTAATCGGGTAACGAAGGTGGCGCTCCGTTACCCGAACTCTGTATCGAAAATCGACTGTTAAGTGCAATGACTGTTTCCAACCGTATCGTCCATTACGGACTTCCTTTTGCATTAAATGCAACCCCAATCGATTCCGCCTGATCTGCAGCATGGAAACTCGGCGTGAGGGTATGAATATCACTTCGGCTGACGCCGGATTCCTTAAAGACCTGCTTCCATTTGGACACCGCCTCCCTGACTTCGCCGACTATCGCCTGCGCCTCTTGTGGTTTGAGCAGGAATCTTCCGCACTGAGACAAGGCGTTTGAGATTGTGCTTGCGGTCCCTGCCGCACCAACGCCGATAGATTGCGGTAACGACATTGCATCCATGTGCGGAACAATATCAAAAGCTGGTGACAGTTCAAAAGTAGCGTCAGCGTTCATTAAAAATGCATGATTTCGCATGTGATCGTCGACGTTACCAACCAGAATATTCAACACCATGCGGCGAAATAACTGATGACTGTCTGCCACGCCGTGGCTGCTTTTCGATCGGCTCGCCTCGGCGATCCCCGCATATGAATAGCCGGCCTTGTATTCACGATGATCGGCGCTGATTGAGTCGATATTGATAATCGTATTCGCACTCACATAGTGACGTCGCTTTCCGTTTGCGGTGCGATCAAATCGCGCCAACACAAGCACAGATCGATTTGCTATATCCAACAGCTCAAAATCAGGAAGGATGACGCCTGCGTTATGCGCAAGTCGTAGCGTGGCATATTCCACCATCGGAACGTTAAACCTGTCATCCTGCCGGCTGAATTTCGCAATGTATTCTCTGCCTTCGAGCATGACCACAGTCTTTGGACGAACGCCGCCAAGGCTTCCTCCCGGATACAAGAGCCGGACCGCTTCAGCATCCAGTTCAGTATCCGGTTCGACAGCCAGTACAGCAATCGTATCTGCCAGTCGCCTGGTAAGTTCGGATACTGGTATCGGCTCTGTGCCAACTCGCGGCTGCGCGTCTGGCGATGGCGAGAATCCGAGGCAGCCCGCGCCGTGGTGCCAAGACATCAGAAACCATTCGACTGGTGTTGCCGGTATCGGACTTTTTTTCTTACGCAAAATACTGCTTGTCAGCTTGACGCCCCATGAGTCCGGCCCGGCATCAGATAGCACGCCATACGAGCCATCCTTGCGACGCGGGATACTTTGCTGATACTCGTATAAAGAAAGGTGCCAGGGATCGATAGAAAAACTGTCATCGCGCGCCAGATAACTTTCACCATAAATGAAATGTCCGTCACCATTTCCGTCTAGCGCAAACTTCGCAATAGGAAACGGATGTGCCGGATCTTCGCACTGGAACACTATGCATTCATGGATAGCTGCCATTTAGAAGTCCCCTTTCAGGCTGGGGATTGGAACTTGCCGCTTGTGTTTAGGCTTTTCTGGTTGACTCAGGAGTAGCTCGATGTCGCCCAATTCGTCGAGAGAATCTAACACCGTCAGAAAAACTCCCAGCGAGACCCCGGTATCGCCTCGTTCGAGACGTCCAATAGTCGTGTGGTGAACCCGGCAGCGTTTTTCAAGATCAAGCAGCGTCAGCTTGCGCACTTTACGGGTACGGCGGATACGCTCACCAAGCCGATTGAAAACGGCGACTACCTCCAGGGGTAATAATTTAGATTCACTATGCATATATGCAGCATTATCAAAAATAAGATGGATATATGCATATTATAGTGGTGGATTGAAGTGCGCAATAGTTATTACTGAAGCAACGCTGTCGACAGACGCAGAACGATTGCAACCAGTAGCGCCAATTCTTTACCGATAAAAGTATGTTCATTGAATGTCTCGGAATCGACTATCCCCAGCACATTTCCATTCCCACCCAAAACCGGCAGACACGCTTCGGCGTTCACCTTGGGATCGCAGGTGTAATATTCCCCGCCTGTTTCACGATATTGACTAACCTGGTTGATGATGCGTCCTTTGCCGCTTAAACCGACTGTGCTGTTATTGCTGATCGCCGCGAATTCCGGCGTCAGAGGAAACTCGGGACGGGAGGCTGCGCCGTAGTAGGCTAATTTGGTCAGTACAGATTCACCCTGTGGATTCAGGCGCTTTTGATAGATTCCGAACCAGTCGCTGGTCGAGTGCTGCCGGTAAAATTCCACGAGCGCCGTTGCCTGTCGCAGCAACGCTTCGTTCTGTGCCGTTTTACCGCCCAAGCTGTGCGCCAGATCATACGGCTCTGCAGCGAGTTGCCCGAACAGCGAGCAGGCGCCACCCTCTCCTAATTCCGGTACCTGATATTGCCATTGCAAAGTTGGTTGTGATGAGGAGAGGTGTTTGTCGAGGTCTTGCTGAAATTGCGCCAGTTGCGCATAAAACTCAGCGGTAAATTGAACAGGATCGATACCGCTGGCGGCTAAATAAGTTTCTAATGACATGGTAATGACAGGGCGAAATTGTGGAACTATACATGAGAAAGTCAGCAGACTAATTCCGTTGATTCAGTCAGCTGACAAATACAGGCAGCAACTCCGCGCTTAAGTGATTAGCTTATTTATCAGAATGGCGACTGGCTGCCTGCCTGACAGGCGCTTCCCGTCTGTGCTCGACCACAACATGTCCTACAGTTCTGGTTTCCACAAAATGACGAGAGTTTGAAACAACCACCTCATTGATTTGTCCAGCCGCATAGGAAGGTCGATATCCGCTGTCGGTCAGGGTTGTGGAACTACTGTCATATCCGGAGGAGCCAGTATTGGCGACGACGTGGACCTGCGTATTCGTGCCACATGGCTTATCGGAAAAAGTCTTGGCACCACTGGGTCCGACACATTTGTACATTTGCGCCAGGCTAAGCGCTGATACGGATGACAGGCAAAGAAACATCAATGAACCTAACAGGTGCCGTTTCATAGAACATGTTCCGATCTTGTTAAATGGATGAGGGTTGACAAGTCCTGACGGTAAAACAGGTTGTTTATTGAAAGTCCCTGTTAATTAAATAAAACGCACAACAACATGCACTCTGCCAGTCAGGCTTCTATTGAATCTGGATCGGAGTTTATAGTCATTTGATACGACTGGCTATGCCCTATTTAGGGCATTTTGCGTGTTTATATCCCATCAATAAATTTGTCACTCCGTCGCCGTATTTTGCAAACTGAGTTAAGCTGCGGTTTTATTGGCCGTTACGACTATCAAGTTCTGCGTTCGGCCCAGGCATCTATCACTGGTAAATTTATTATGACAATTAAACATCCACACCTCCCCATTCCAGCATCGACAACGGACGAAACGTCGGTATCGACAAAAATTCGAGCACGCCTGACCGCAGCCAATAAACGCTTTCATGCCAATGACAATATTTCCGAATTCATCCATGACGGTGAACTGCCGCTATTGGTGGCAGAGGTCGAAAAGAAGATGGCCGGTGTGCTGGACAGTCTGGTGATCGACAGCGCCAACGATCACAACAGCAAAGAAACCGCCAAGCGCGTGGCCAGAATGTACGTCAATGAAATTTTTCACGGGCGCTATGCAAAGCAACCCGTCATCACCAAGTTTCCGAACGATGTCCAATTAAACGAGTTGATGATAGTCGGCCCAATCACGATACGCAGCGCCTGCAGTCACCACCTGTGCCCGGTGATAGGTAAAGTCTGGATCGGTATCCTGCCGAATCTGAATGCGAACGTCATAGGCTTATCCAAATATGCCCGCTTGACTGAATGGGTGATGAACCGGCCGCAAATCCAGGAGGAGGCGGTGGTTCAACTTGCCGACCTGATTGAGCGCGAAACCAAACCGGACGGGCTGGCGATTGTCATGGAAGCGACGCACTATTGCATGGCATGGCGCGGCGTCAAAGATCTGGATAGCAAAATGATTAACTCGGTGATGCGCGGAACCTTCCTGACCAACCCGATCTCGCGTCAGGAATTTCTCACGCTGATTCCCAAATAATCTTTTCTATCCTAACGACAGATCTTCCAGCGTTTGAGTAATAGCGCGTTGCTGATGACGAATACGCTGGAGAACGCCATCGCACCACCGGCTATCATCGGATTGAGCAAGCCAAACGCAGCGAGCGGCACACCGACACTGTTGAACACGAATGCCCAGAACAGATTTTGCCGGATCTTGCCGTAGGTACGATGCGAGAGGTTGATCGCGTCCAGCAGCAGACGCGGATTGCCGCGCATCAGCGTTACGCCGGCGGTATGCATGGCCACATCGGTGCCGCCGCCCATCGCGATGCCTATATCCGCTGCTGCCAGCGCCGGTGCATCGTTAATGCCGTCCCCCACCATCGCCACGCGATGTCCATCCTGACGAAGTTGCGCGATCACAGCGGCCTTCTGCTCCGGTAATACTTGCGCATGCACTTCATCGATGCCGAGCTGCCGGGCAATGTGATTGGCACTGCCGTGATTGTCGCCGGTGAGCATAACGGTTCGTATCCCCAACGCGTGCAGGCCGGCTACGGTTTCCCTGCTGTCGGGTTTGACGCTGTCGCCGAATGCCAGCATGCCGATCAGTACTGGCGTCGGTTCGATCTGCGCCAGCCACGATACCGTCTCTCCGGCCTGCTCATGGTCCTTGCCAAGGCCGCCGTCGATAACAACACCGTGCTGTTCCAGCAGGCGTTCATTACCGAGCACCAGCAGATTGCCGTCGACGCGCCCCATGACACCGTAACCGGGCAGCGCTTTCATTTCACTCACACTCAGCGGGGCAATGCCGCCAGCCAGCGCAGCATCGCGTACCGCGCGGCCTAAAGGATGTTCGCTGCCACTTTGCAGTGCGGCCGCGTGAGCCAGCAAGGCGTCGTGATTGCCAGATAGGGCAATGCCGGCAGTCAGACGCGGCTGCCCGACAGTTAACGTTCCGGTTTTGTCAAAGACCACCAGATCGACGCCATGCAACAGCTCCAGCGCCTGCGCATCCTTGATCAGAATGCCGTGTCTGGCGGCCACACCGGTGGCGACCATGATCGCGGCCGGCGTGGCAAGACCGAGTGCGCAGGGGCAGGCAATGACCAGTACCGCTACCGCGTTGATTATCGCCTCGCTCCAGGAAGCGCCAGCCAACACCCAGGCCGCCAAGGTAAGCAGCGCAATGATGACTATCGCCGGTACAAACATGGCGCTGACTTTATCCACCAGTCTTTGCACCGGCGCTTTGGACATGTGCGCATCTTCCACAAACCGGATGATGCGGGCCAATGCCGATTCGGTGCCGACTGCCGTAGTCCTGGCAATAATCAGTCCTTCTCCATTCACAGAACCGCCGGTCACCATGGAATTCGGCGCTTTGCCGACTGGCAGATTTTCTCCGGTAAACATCGATTCGTCGACATGGGTATTGCCGTCGATGATCTGACCATCCATGGGTATGCGTTCGCCGGGGTGTATCACCACCACGTCACCGACACGCAACGCGGCAATCGGCAGGTCGCGCTCCACATCGTTAACACGCACCCGTGCCGTTTCAGGTCGCAATGCCTGCAGGGCGCGTATCGCCGCGACGGTTTGATGCTTGGCCCGGCTCTCCAGCCACTTACCCAGACGGACCAGCGTAATGACGACAGCTGCCGACTCGAAATACAAATGGGTATGTGCCGGATCGGGCGCGACCATCCACAAGTACAGACTCAAGCCATATGCAGCGCTGGTGCCCAGTGCTACCAGAAGATCCATATTCCCTGCCCCGGCCCGCAATGCCCGCCAGGCGGCGCGATAAAAGCGCGCCCCGATTAAAAATTGTACCGGGGTCGCGAGCAGACATTGCAGCCATGCCGGCAACATGAGATGCGCACCCCACATCTCACCGACCATAGGCAGCAGTAACGGAATCGTCAGCACAACTGAAATCACGATCTGCCACGGCTCGGGAATCGTTACCGTCTTCGAAGTCGGCCCGGTTTCATCTGCGCCTGCGCTGACCGGGTGTTCTGCCGACTCAATCTGCCGGATCGGGACGACATAACCGGCTTTTTGCACGGCTTCTGTCAGTTGATCAATCGACATACCATCGTCCCCGGTCACGCGCGCCAATTCACTGGCCAGGTTGACCGACACGCTGTGCACATTGGGCAATGCGCCTAACGCACGTTCTACCCTTCCGGCACAGGACATGCAACTCATCCCTTCGATAGGGATATCCAGTTGCTTGATGGTTGTTGTACTCACGTTAAATCCCCCTTTTGCTGGTTCAATACCGACATAATGGACCTTACCATGGTGGGAAGATCAAGGTTTGCTTTTAGAAAGCGGCACGCATAAAAATTAACCATCTGCCAATTTAATCATAATTTCGTAATCGTTTTTTTATAAAACAGATGATTTGTAATCGTTTTTTTTGACTTATAATCGTTTTTCTTGATTTGGCGGATTTTAAACCAACCCCCTTTTTCTTGTTTGTGGAGAAATGATATGCCTGAAATTGGATGGGAATGGCTGGCTAAGCGATATGGAATTCACACTATTTTTCCTTCCCGCATCCGCAGCAAAATCGGGAAAATCAGGCGCGTAGATGTTTTTGATGGATTTACATCACAAGAATTTCCGCCAACATTCCGGCCCGAAGAATCCTTCGCCGGTCATATGACGTTTACCTTCAAGTACGAAGGCATCCATCTTGAATTTCTGGCGAGATTATTTTCTTTGCCTGAAGTCAGGGCCGAATTACTTGAATGGATACATGCCGAACCAACCGGCTCATACGCGCGTCGATCTGCATTTTTTTATGAGTGGTTTAATGAGGATGCGTTACCCGTCGACGATTTAGCATTTGGAAATTACGTTGATGCTGTTGATGGATCAGATTATTTTACGTCGGCTAACCCGATCAGAAATAAGAGGTGGCGCGTTAGAGATAATCTTCCAGGCTCATCAGAATTCTGTCCGATGATCCAATTGAGCGATGGCGTTAAGGCCGCCGTCTCCTATCATTGCGCCGACAAACTGGTTGAGCTCGAAGCCAAATTTGGCACTGATATTATTCAACGCAGTGCAGTTTGGCTGACCATCAAAGAGAGCAGAGCAAGTTTCGCCATCGAACATGAAGAAGATCAAAGTGATCGTATCAAGCGGTTTGCCGCTGTCATCGAGAGTCGTTGCGGCAAAGACGACGATCCTTTAAGCGGAAAATCGTTGCTGAATCTGCAGTCAGAAATACTTGGCGAAAATACGACCCAATATGGATTGAGAAAATCGCCTGTTTTTGTGGGTCATGCTAGCGGCTATATTGAAGTCGTCGATTACATAGCACCGCATTTTACAGACATCAATTCCTTGCTCGATGGGCTTCGTTATTCGTTGCATTCGACAACTGGACAATCTTCAATTATCCGGGCGGCGATCGCGTCTTTCGGGTTTGTTTATATTCATCCAATGTCAGATGGAAATGGAAGAATTTCCAGGTTTCTGGTTAACGATATATTGCGTCGGGATAAAGCCATTCCAGAGCCCTATATTTTACCTATCTCCGCAACGATCACACATACTGCGATAGCCAGGGCTGGTTACGACAAGAGTCTGGAGTATTTCTCCAAACCGTTAATGAATAGATGTTTCAATCAATATCGGTTTGGACAAGACCAGGAGTATGCCGACGGAATACACTCCAACTTCGAATTTAGCGCATACGACGAGATGCTTCCCGCCTGGCGCTATCCTGATCTCACGTCGCACTCCGAATACCTGTTTGCAGTGATCAGACAAACCATCGAACAGGAAATGAACGATGAAGCGCAAGCCATGCGCAGCATTCATCAGGCCAGGAGAAATATTAAAGAAGTTCTTGAGGCACCGGATACATCCATAGACCGGATTATTCGCTCCATCAAAGAGAGCAACTGGGTTATATCGGCAAAATTAATAAAGGAATTCCCAATTCTGAAGAACGACACAATTGCTACGGCTGTGGCTGGCGCTGTGCGAGGTGCTTTTCAATATGACGAGTTGAGTCATGACGCCGAGGATATGGACTAACATTGGTCCTGCCGATCAAACAAGTTCGTTTGCACTAAGCTCACTTATACCCACCATACTATTCCCTTTTTTCAGGGGAGCCACAAGCATCAATCCATGCAATCTATGGCGTCAAGCATTTTTTTGAAATAGCTAAGTTTAATTCCCCAATTAATTTAACGGAACCAAACAGACAGAATCAGAAAATTTTCCGTGATCGCAGTTCTTTTGAATTACGGCGTCTTTAGAAACAAAATTCAATATAGAATCGCCAGTGCTGGTGGTAATGATACCGCTCCATCTTAGCTTGGGAGGTTGATCATCAAACGCCACATTTGCCTCAAACATCCTGGCACCCAACCTTGTTAACATCCCTAATTCAACAGTGCTCGGTTTATAGCCAGATGTTTTCAACCAGGACTGTGCTTGCTCTCTGGTGCCAATAATCTCGCCTGATTCAGCGCGCGCATACGTTTCCACAACCCAGCCATTTGAATTTTGATACTCAGTAGAAAATGGGTAGGCAACTGCGCTATAGTGTTTTTCATGCAGCTTGAGCTGATCATCTTTTGAAATAAGCAATGCAGTAATTTTTGACTGCACCAGATTTGGAGGAATTACTATAGCGACTTCAAACGAAATTAAATTATCAGCCAAGAACTCTGCAAGACCCTGAACATATAACGCCGAATCTGCCGTATCACATTTATTTAGTTCGTGATAAACATTCCAAACTCCATCAACGTTTAGCGCAAATGCAGCATGTGAATAATCTATCCCGTATTTTTCAAGATTCTGTCCTCGTCTGGCAATAACAACTAATTTCTGTCCGGTGTTATCCAGAACATCTTTCAATTTCGCGGCGGAATTGAAAACAGCTACCGCTTTATCCGGGTCAGCCTCTGCAGCCTTGCAGGCGTGACCCGCCCATGCGCTAGGCAAATGGATGCCCAACAACATTAACGAAATCAGACAATAAGCTCTAATGGGATAGTTCATTGCTATGAGATAAAGTAGAGTTGGCCGAAGAAACCAGATACGCAACGGGGGTATTTTGTTTCGACAAAATAGCTCCGGTTTTTGTCCTTTTCACTGTTAATTGATCACCCTGTCTAAGGTTGGTTTTAGAAACCAAATCGGATGTCAACAATAAGGTCGTCGCTTCACCATTTCCTGCTTTAGCCACAACATTAACTTTGCCCGGATCGTTTTGCGATCTGGAAATGCTACTGATTATGAGAAATGGCGCCTCGATGATAATAACCGAGACTGACACTGCAATGAGACCGCCAATCAGGCTCACTTCTGAAGGATTGGTATTGGAAAAATTATTTTGCCCCTGCGCCACAGAGAAGGGGGTAAGTGCCACAAGCATCGTAATGATTAGAATTCGTTTCATAGTAGCTTCCATGGATAATTTAAAAAAAATAAATATGTCGCGTTTAATTACGATTAAATAAATCAACAACTCGTTCCCGCAATAATTCAGGCTGAACCTGATCTGCCATTATTGCGGAGCCGATATTCAATATTACCCGGCTAAAGAAGCCGCGACGAAATGGTTTGATCATTGCAACCTGTTCCCCGCTCACCAGTTCGACGCGGCTGAAAAATGAACCCCACAAATTGATCAGCGCCATCGGCACTACCGGTGGCGTATCACCGTTGGCTTTGGCCAATTCCAGAATTTTCATGATCCCACCTTTGAATGGCTGAATCTGACCATCCCGCGTCAAACCGCCTTCAGGGAAAATCGCCAGCAGATCGCCCTCTTTAATTACCTGCGCCGCGCGCTCAAAGGCTCTCTGGTAGGTGTCCGGATCTTCCGCCTGCGGTGCAATTGGAATAGCCTTACCCAGGCGGAATATCGCACCAAGTAACGGGATTTTGAAGATGCGATGATCCATCAAAAAATATATCGGTCTGGGGCTGGCGGCCATCAGCAAGATCGCATCAACAAAACTGACATGATTGCAGACCAGAACGGCTGCGCCTTCGGTTGGAATATTGTCGTCGCCTTGGACTTTAAATCGGTAACCGATGTGCGACACAACCCAGGCCACAAACCGCAGCAGATATTCCGGAACCAGCAGAAAAATATAGAGCGCAACCACTGCATTGGCAACCGCCACGAATAAAAATATCTGCGGAATGGTGGCGCCAAACTTGAGTAACAATCCAGCGATGACTGAACTGGCAATCATGAACAGCGCATTTAATATATTGTTGGCAGCGATAATTCTGGCACGGTGACTGGGTTGCGAACGCAACTGGATCAGGGCGTACATCGGTACACTGTAAAGACCTGCAAACAAACTTAACAACGCCAGATCTGCCATGACCCGCCAATGCTGCGGTTGATATAAAAACAGTTTCACGGTCATCGTTTCCGACATAGGCAGGCTACGTGAGGCAAAATACAAATCGAGTGCAAACACGCTCATGCCGATAGCGCCGAGTGGCACCAGACCGATTTCAACGTGCCGGCGACTGAATACTTCGCACAATAACGATCCGGTGGCAATCCCGATAGAAAACACCACCAACAACAACGAGGCGACCTCTTCATTGCCATGCAAAACGTCTTTGGCAAAACTGGGGAATTGGCTCAAAAATACCGCACCGAAAAACCACATCCAGCTGATACCGAGCAATGAGCGAAACACCGCCAGATTACCGTGTGCCATTTTCAGATTACGCCAGGTTTCGGAGAAAGGATTCCAATTAATCTTTAAACCGGGATCTGTGGCGGGTACGCGCGGAACGACCTGCGCACTTAATCTGCCAACCATTGCCAGCACTATGCAGGCAATAGCCACCTGGGTATGTCCGACCTCGGGAACCGCGACCAGTAATCCACCGGCAATATTGCCAAGTAAGATTGCTACAAAGGTGCCCATTTCAATGACACCATTTCCACCGGTCAGTTCACGCTCATTCAGCACCTGGGGAAGATAGGCAAATTTCACCGGACCGAATAAAGTCGAATGTATCCCCATCAGGAAAATACAGAACAGCAGCAGGATCACGTCGTTATACATAAATCCGTAAGCGGCGATCGCCATGACGACGATCTCAAAATTTTTGATAAATCGGATGATGGCAGTTTTTTCAAACTTGTCAGTTATCTGACCGCTGGTTGCCGATAGAAGCAGATAGGGAAGAATAAATAAGGCGCCTATCACCAGGCCTGCCATTGCAGGCTGTAACCAGGATACCTGAAGCTGATAGGTCACCATCACTGTGAAAGCAAACTTGAACAGATTGTCGTTGGCTGCACCTGCGAACTGCGTCCAAAAGAAAGGTGCGAAGCGGCGTTGGGTCAGTAACGCAAATTGATTTGGATGAGTTTCTGAATGAAGCGGCGGATGATCTGCAAGGTCGTTGGAAATGGAGTTATCGACAGATGAATTCATTACTGGCCCTATTTGTCTCATTGATATTGTCGCGACAATATACCTGCAAATAACCGAATCACGAAAAATATCTGTACTATTTATATCCGACGATACTGACGGTATCACTTTATAAGACTACAGGGAGTTCCATGACCACCACTGCTGCGCTGATCGATGCGCTTAAAGCTGAACTGAAGGCCTCTCATATTACCTACGCCGAACTGGCAGATAAGCTTGGTATGGCAGAGTCGAGCATAAAACGTATGCTGGCCAAACGCGATATGGCCTTATCGAAGATAGATGCCATTTGCGCAGTGCTTAAAATCGATTTTGCCGATCTGGCGCGGCGAGTGGCGGAATCGCAGGTACTGCTCGCCGAATTGACATTGGCACAGGAAAAAACAGTGGTGTCGGATAAGAAAATGTTACTGGTTACCGTCTGCGTATTAAGTCAGTGGTCGGCCGAGCAAATTACTTCGCACTACAAATTCACTGAGATAGAAGTGATTAAATATCTGACGCAATTAGACCGGATAGGCATTATCGAATTGCGACCTCTCAACAGATACAGTCTGAAACTCGCCAAAACATTTCGCTGGAGACCACACGGACCGGTAATGAATTTTTTTCGTGACCATGCATTGTTAGATTATTTTAATGGCGGATTCGATCAGGAGTCCGAATCCCTGTTACTGGTGCATGGCACCATCAGTAAAAGCATGGCCCCCTCGTTTGTGGAACGCATGCAGCGTGTCGCACAAGATTTTGCGCAACAACACCAGACAGATCAAAAGCTCGGCAAACACCATACGCAAGGATATACGTTGTTGCTGGCAATGCGATCCTGGGATTATGAGGTGTTTGAACAGTACCGGCGATAGCGGATCGTAGGCTACGGTATCGGATAAAGATACCGTTAATCTGATTTAAATCTACTTTGTTGATCAAGGTTTCGTTGATTGATATTTGCAGTCAGACTGGCGCCATTACTTGACCTGGAAAATAATCATGAAACGTTTGCTTATTTCGCTCCCCTCTTTGATCGTTATATTAGCTGGCATCATTTTGTTGGCGCACGGCCCAATTTTGCAGTTCGCCCATTACCATGATTTTGCCGATCACTCGGTATTTCTTGGTGTGCCACATGCTGCAGATGTTTTCTCAAACATTGGTTTCTTCATCGTTGCAATATGGGGCATGTGGAAGCTTCGTCCTCTACGCAGCCATTCTGCGCTGATTGCAGGGTGGCCCGGATACAGATTATTTTTAATCGGTTTGCTGTGCACGGCAATTGGTTCAGGCTTTTATCATCTGGCTCCAGACAACGCACGGCTACTTTGGGATCGCTTACCTATCGCCATAGCGTGTGCCGGCTTGCTGGCAGGTGTGAGATCCGAAACACTGCCGAATGTGAACGGGCCTTTGAACGCGGCATTGCTGGGAGCGTTTGCAGTTTTTAGCGTCGCCTGGTGGTTTATAACAGAGCAATATGGAGCCGGTGATTTGCGACCGTATTTATTCCTGCAAGGTCTTCCACTGATATTGATTCCTCTGTGGCAGACCATCTATCGTGCGCCGCGTGCAGATAGATTGGCGTTTGTGACTGCACTATTACTCTATATAGCCGCAAAGATATGTGAGCTAAATGATTATCAAATTCTTAGTGTCACAACCGTGATCAGTGGTCATACGCTGAAACACTTGTTGGCTACTGCCGCAGCAGCTGTACTGGTAAGTCGGCTCATAGCCAGAGTTCGCACCTGAGTATGATAGCTATTAGAGAATAACTGGGTTATATCCGCAAAATTAATAAAGGAATTCCCAATTCAGCGTCGCTGATTGATTCATAATGCTTGTCGCCGCAACGACAATAGCAAAGCGCCAAACGAGACGAAAACTGTACCAACAATACGATTCATCGCCTTTGCAAATCCTGGCTTGTACAATACTTTCCCAGCCCGGGAAGCGAGTACGGCATAGCCCATGTGGATGGCATAGGACAATGCCATAAATACGCCTGTCAAAATAAAAAACTGCGACATTAGCGGTGCTTGTGTATCGAGAAATTGAGGGAAAAGCGCCGTGAAAAAAAGCACGGCTTTGGGGTTGGTTGCCGCTGTAAGGAACGCCTCCTGATAAAGGCCGCCGCGAGCAGGTGCAATTTTAGGCTGGCTATTAATCTGCGCATCGGCGACTACGGTTGCACGTCCGAATAAATGTCTAAGCCCAATGTAAAAAAGGTAGCTGGCACCAATCAGTTTGACAATGCCGAACAGAAGCGCCGACGATTTGAGCATCATGCCCAGACCAAGTATTGCCGCAACCGACAAACAAAATACACCGCAGATGTTTCCAAGTGCCGACCAGGCAACCGACTTGGCCCCAGACGACGCGCCATTACGCAATGTCAGCAGGACTGCCGGACCGGGAGTCGCAATGGAAAGTCCGGCAACTGCTGCGAAGGTTAGAATTGTGTGCGTATTCATTTGATGTCGGAGTTGTCAAGTCGAGGCGCAATTTTATCATTTCGGGCGTCGCGCCATGTCCGGACGAAAGCGCTACGATAATTTAATGCTCAGGCATACAACCCAGACTGTCCAGCGTCTGCCGCATTGCTTCGTCCAACGGCGTATGCGGTTCCTCACCCAGCACACGCAGCAGCTTGCTGTTATCCAGTCGCAGTGGCTTCTGCCACAAATAACGCATCTCCATCAGTTCGCGCATAAATCCGGAAAATGGCGCGACCAATTTCATCAACGACCACGGCAACACGCGCAGCGGCACTTTGCGTCGGACCGTACGTTGAATCGACCCCATCAGGATGGACGCAGAGTCCAGCCAATGTCCGCCGAAATGGTAGGTATCGAGATCCGGCAATCTGGCTTCAATCTCGACGAGTCGCGCCACGGTTTCTCCGACGTCCGGCAGAAAAGCCCAGGCATGCGCAATCTCAGGTTGACCGGGATACCACACCGAACGCACCGGCTTGCCCGGCTTGACCATGGCAGCACCGAACCACGAACTGGTTTGACCGCCAGGCCCAAAAAAATCACCTGCCCGGATCACTATCGCCCTGGCGCCATTACGCGCGCCTTCGGCCAACATCTGCTCCATCTCAAGACGAATCTGCCCCTTTCCCGTGACCGGATTCACAGGGGAGTTTTCATTAACGACTTCACCGGCATCGTCACCATACAGATAGACATTGCCGGGAAATATCAGCCGGGCACCTGACGCCCTGGCCGCCGCGATGGAGTTGGCAAGCATCGGAATGGCCAGTTCACGCCAGCGGCGGTACTTTGGCGGATTGAGGCCGTGGACGATCAGATCAACGCCTTGCGCCGCTTTGCAAACATCAACCTGACTCATTGCGTCACCACTCAGCCAGTCTATGTCCAGGCCGGGTAGCAAAGCATGCCCGGCTGCCGTGTTACGGTGCAGTGCACGCAATTGCCAGCCGTGTGCCGCCAATGCGGTAGCAACCGCGCAGCCAAAGCCGCCGGTAATGCCCAGTATCAGTGCCGTCTTGCGGGTAGATGTCGTTTCCATGTTGAAGATTCCTGATTGATTGAAGATGGGTATCAGCATAGCCTCGCCTGGGTTAAACTAGAATACATATAACCGGATGATCATTATGCAAAAACGTTTAACCACCGAAATAGCGAATTGGGAGTTGTACCGCTCTTTTCTCGCCGTTGCCCGGCTGGGTAGCCTGTCGGCAGCGGCCAGGTCTCTCGACACGACGCAATCCACAGTAGGACGCCATATCGACGCGCTGGAAAAGCAGCTGAAAACAGCGCTGTTCGGCCGCTCTCCGGCCGGCCTGATTCCCAATTCGATCGCCCTTGAACTGGTCCCGCATGCGGAAGCCATGGCCGCTGCGGCAGATGCATTTATCCGGCGCGCTTCCGGAGAATCGGACATGAAGCAGGGAACGGTGCGGATTACTGCAAGCGAAGTGATCGGCGCCGAAGTATTGCCGGGATTGCTGCTGCCCTTCCACCGCGAACATCCCGAAATCACGCTGGAACTGGCACTAACCAATGAACCGGAAAACATGTTGCGCAGAGATGCGGACATTGCCATCCGCATGTTCCGTCCAACACAAGGCGCACTCATCGCCAGTCGCGTCGGGCCGGTGGCCATTGGCTTATATGCCCACCGCAGTTATGCGGACGCAGTCGGTCTGCCGAAGAAATTTGAGCAACTGGACGGTCATACCTTGATCGGCTATGACCGCAACCTGTTTGCCATACAGTCGGCGCAGCGTTTGGGACTTCAGTTAACGCGCGACCAATTCAATATCCGCTGCGACAATGAGCTGGCACAAATCTCGGCGCTGCGAGCCGGACTGGGTATCGGCGCCTGCCAAAAACCTATCGCCGCAAGAGATAAAAATCTGCTGCCGGTATTGCCGAAAGTGATTGCGCTGGAATTGGACATGTGGGTCGTTATGCAGGAGGACATGCGCAATTGCTATCGCGTTAAGCTGCTGTTCGATTACCTCAAAAATGTGCTTGCCGGCTACTGCGCTGCAAAGGCATAGCGATCGCTTGCAAATCAAATCGGCGATTCCTTCTCCCATTTCTCTTTGATTTGCAGAAGTTGCGGAAGTATTTTTTCGAACAGAGCTTCCAGGCGCGGGTCAAAATGTCGCCCTGCCCCTTTTTGAATTTCAGCCAGACTGTCTTCGATACTCCAGGGCTCTTTGTACGGACGCTTCATCGTCAATGCGTCGAACACATCGGCCAAAGCGACAATTCGTGCAGACTCGGGGATCGCATCTCCCACAAGCCCTTCCGGATAACCGCTACCGTCCCATCTTTCGTGATGAGATTGCGCGATCTCGGCAGCCATAACGAAGACCTTGCAATTGGATTCCCTCAGGATATTGCTGCCAATTGCGCAATGAGTACGCATGACTATCCATTCTTCAGCGGTCAGCCTGCGCTGCGCCTTGAGAATTTCATCGGGAATGCCAATCTTGCCCAGATCATGCATGGGCGCTGCAAGGCGCAGGTCCTCGACATCGGATTCCGACCATCCCGCCGCAGTCGCCAGAGCGCATGCATAGGCTGCCATGCGCCATATGTGGACTCCGGTATCGGTGTCGTTATAGTGACCTGCGTGGCCTAGCATGTGGGTTGCCTCTTCATAGCTTTTTTCCAGCGTGTGCATTTTGACCAGCGACAGGTGAGTCTCAATCCGACGCAATAAAATGGGGGCGGATATAGGTTTGTGTATGTAATCAACCGCGCCAACGTCAAACCCGTGCGCCTCGTCTGCGATCTCGCTCATGGCCGTCACAAAAATGACCGGGATGTCTTTGGTCTCTTGCCGCTCCATGAGTTTTTTGCATACCTCGTAACCGTTCATATCGGGCATCATAATGTCTAACAAGATCAGGTCCGGTCTATGGGCAATCGCAACTTCTATCGCCTTTACGCCATCTACAGCAAACATGACGTCGTAATCGTCACTCAAAATCAGGTTGAGCATTTTTAAATTATTGGGCTCGTCATCAACTGCCAGAATTTTCTTTTTCATATTTCCTCAATTAAGCTGTAATCCAAGCGCGGCGGCCAACTCAGACAGTTTTACCTTCCCGTTTTCAAAATCGAATACATCGACCGCCTTTTTAATCCCCGCCAGATCGCTCTCGGAAAGGTAATTGGAAAGCCGGACCAAAATTGGCTCCACCGCGTTTGGATTCAGTTGTCCAAGTGCGTGAGACGCCGCGTTAAGCAATTCCTGAACGACCTCCGGATCAAAAGCGGCCCGCGATGTCTCGACAGAAAAATTCTCAGTGAATGCTGGAGCGATTTCAATACGATGGATAGCCTTGAACCGCCCTTCGCCGGCTGGAACTATCGCCTCCATTGCCGCGAATAATTCACTAAACTCTATCGGTTTCGCATGAACACTATCCATGCCTGCCTCTATGCATTGCTCAGCCTCATGACGCATGACGCTCGCGGTCAGGGCGATGATAGGAATGCGCCGATTGCCCGATTTCTCCAATTCTCGGATTTTGCGGGTTGCGTCCAGGCCATCCATCACAGACATCATCACATCCATCAAAATAAGATCGAAATGCTCTGCTTTAAATGCTGCAACTGCCTCCATGCCATTGGCACACAATTCCACTTGATGGCCTTGCTGTTTCAAACGCAGCATTGCAAGCGCTGCATTGATCTCGGAGTCTTCGGCAAGCAGGATATGAAATGTTCTTGGATATATATAGCCGGCGGCAATCGAATTTCCGTCTTCAAACAGGCAATCATTCATCTCCGACGCACCCGGCAGGCAGGCCGTAAAGTTAAACGTCGAGCCTTGTCCAAATACGCTGGTCACCCAGATTGCACCGCCCATTTGTTCGACCAGTTGTTTGGAAATCACCGCTCCAAGTCCGGTTCCGCCGAAACGACGCGTCGTACTGGAATCTGCCTGACTGAACGGTTCAAACACATTATCGATTTGCTCTGGAGTCATCCCGATGCCGGTATCGGCCACGGAAAACTGCAGCATGTTGTCATGACCCGCTTCCGTCCAGGGACGCACCGTGATCACGATGCTGCCGTTCTCGGTAAACTTGATGGAATTGCCCACCAAATTGAGCAGGATTTGTCGCAGGCGCATTGGATCGCCTGTGCAACGCAAAGGAAGATCGCCGTGATATTCCAGTACGATTTTTACCCCTCTGTCTGCGGCTTGCTGATTCACCAGCTGCAACGCATCGGTCAGCGCATTCGGCAGATGAAAGGCTACTGCTTCCAGCGAAACTTTTCCGCTTTCCAGTTTTGAAATATCCAGGATATCGTTGATGATCCCCAACAGGGCTTTGGCTGATCTGAGAACGATTTGCGCATGATCTGCACTTCTTGCAGACAGTTGATCGTCTTGAAGCAGTATCCCTGTGAACCCAATAATGGCGTTCATCGGCGTGCGAATTTCATGACTCATGTTGGCGATAAAAGTCGATTTTGCACGTGCCCCCGCTTCGGCTTCTTCCTTGGCTCGTCTTAAGCTGTCTTGAATTTTCTTTTGTTCCGTAACGTCTGAGATAAAGCCGACATAAAAGTGGTTGGTTTTGGAAACCTCCGCGTGCCCCACTTCCAATTGCGCAGGAAAGACGCTGCCGTTTTTTCGTAACGCACGAACCTCCCGCCCGATTCCGATCATTTTGCTTAATCCGGTTCTGGCAAATTGCTCCAGATAGCCGTCATGTTGCGCAGCAGTGTCGCTCTCCATTAACATCGAGACATTTTTCCCGATGACCTCTTGCGATGTATAACCAAATAGCCGTTCTGCGGCGGGATTGAACGTACGGATCATGCCGTTCGAGTCTATCGTGACTATGCCGTTTACTGCGGTACGAATAATAGCCGTCACTTCGGCAGTGGCGACTGCGACGAGTTCCTCAAGATGATCGCGGTGGCGACACAGTTCGTCATTGACCAGATCTCGCTCCAGATTCGATTCTGCCAGACGTTTTGCCATGCTGTTGAAGGCATTGCCCACAGCGGCAAATTCATCTTTTGCGCCGAGATCAATGCGGCGATCAAGATTTCCCTCCGATATGGTCGAGATACCCTTGATCAGTTCATCCAATGAATTACCAATTTGTGAGGCTATTTTTTGAACGCCTACAATAATCAGCGCCAGCGCAATAATTCCGCCACCGACAACAATGGCAAAAACTCTTTGGTACTGTTCATAGGCCTCAGCCTGTCTGGATTTTAATAACGCAGTCTCGATGACCTCGATTTCTCCAATAGCCTGCCGGAACTCGTCTGTGTAGCGCTGGCCGCGCCCCTCTAAAACTATCGCCAATGCAGCGTCCCGATTTCCTGTTTTTGTCAACTGAATAGTCTGTGACAATTCGATTAATTTCTGATCGAAGATACCTGCCGCCTGGTTTAATTTCTCGCGGACGGCACGATTCTGAACCAGATCGTTTAATCGCCTGAAGTTATCTGGATGATGGGCAAGGGCATTGTTGAGTATGGTCAGGTACGATTCCTGGTGCGTTAGCAAATAGCCGCGTTGTCCCGTTTCGGCATCCACGAAATCCTGGGCATACGCGTTCAGCGCGTTGCGTACATCCTGGATGTGGTTTGCCTGATCTTTTGTTTCCTGAGTTCGCTGCAGAGTCCAATACGATCCGGCACTGAGCGCAACCAGTGCGAAACCTGCCAGCACAGCAAGTTGCCATATGCGCAAACGGACCGATGTGCCAAAGAGCCGGGATAGCACCATTATGTCTATCCCCATCCGGCGGTTGCTGCTATTGAAGTGGACGAAAAAGTGGACGAAACAATGCGAACGAATTCATCGCCATTCCCGATCACAATCGGAAGCAAGCGACGTCGCACTGAGATTGATAGTCCTAACGCATAAACCGGGACGCCCATAGAAAACCTAGCGGGTCGCGGTGATACGATGACGTAATGACATTGTCATTTTCTGCCCCTTCGTAGTTCACACGGTACTCCTAACACTAGGGTATACCATGGCTATGAATCGGCAAGCCTTACTTTCCAAATCCATTCCAGCAAAAACGTCAGCCGCTCAATTCGTCGAAGCGTTCGCGAGCGCGTTGTATCTTGGGGTGAGTGCTCTCCGCCCACTCGACCAACGCCGCAAGCGGATCCAGCACAGACATGCCCAGCGGGGACAGGGAATATTCGACGGTAGGTGGTTTGGTTGCAAACACTTTGCGGATGACCAGTCCATCGCGTTCGAGATTTCTGAGGGTCTGTGTCAGCATGCGTTTCGAAATATCAGGAACAGCGCGGTGCATTTCGCTGAATCGATGTGGCTTGGTATTTAATCCGATCAGGATCAAGGTGGTCCACTTGTCACCGATGTGATCAAGCACGTCGCGCACCGGACAGCGTGAGGCGTCGAAGCCAAGGCGCTGCCATTCTTCGAAGCGGGAGACCAGGGCGGCTTTACCGGGCATAGCAGGTTCCTTTCATGTTACCTGGGTACAAAAAACTGCCTCCTTGTGGCAGCTCAAATAAGTCTCTATTATATACCTACCCTCAATCAGAGACCATAAAGGATCAATATGTTTAATCATCAAACCCGCATTCTTGTGACCGGCGCCAATGGCAAGCTCGGTCAACTCGTCATCGACAACCTGCTCAAAACTGCAACGCCAAACCAGATTACCGCGACTGTACGCAATGCCAAAACCGCATCAGCGCTGTCAGCAAAAGGGATACGCGTAATCGAAGCCGATTATGCAAAACCGGAAACGCTGGACAAGGCATACGCCGGTATCGACCACCTGTTGTTAATTTCCTCCAGCGAGGTCGGTCAACGCGCGCCGCAACATCAGAACGTGATCGAGGCGGCGAAGCGCGCCGGAGTTAAATTATTGGCCTACACCAGCATCCTGCATGCGGACAAATCGCCTTTAGGATTAGCCGCAGAACATGTACAAACCGAATCTGCAATTCGCGCCAGCGGCATTCCATATGTGTTGTTACGCAATGGCTGGTATACGGAGAATTACACTGCGTCTGCTCACACAGCTGTTGCGCGCGGCGTGTTTATCGGGGCAGCCGGTGCGGGGAAAATTGCCTCGGCCGCACGTGCCGATTACGCTGCCGCAGCAGCTGCAGTGTTGACGAGCAGCGAAGATCAGGCCGGTCGCACTTATGAATTGGCTGGCGACGAACCTTATACCTTGTCTCAACTGGCAGCAGAAATCTCGCGCCAGTCCGGCAAACCGGTCGTTTATGAAAACCTGACTGAAGCTGATTTCAAGGCGGCTCTGCTCGGCGCAGGTTTGCCAGAACACTTTGCCGCGCTGCTGGCCGATTCAGATGCAGGAGCATCAAAAGGTGCGCTGTTCGATGATGGTCATCAACTAGGCAAACTCATCGGGCGCCCGACCACACCGCTTGCGACAATAGTGGCAGCAGATTTTTAACAACTGAATTCCCGAACGCTGCGGCAAATGAATCGTGGAAAGGTTACGGTCGTAGCCGATCTGGTCAGGTTTCGATCGTACTTTTTAACCACTCGGCGAGCTGGGGATCTTCAATTTCATAGGTCCCCATGTCTTGCCGATAGATGATCTGATCTGCCAGCAATCGGTCAACGGCTCCCTGCACTTGCCGGGCAGTGACATCTACTCCCAGTCGCTTTGAAAACTTCGCCAACGAGCCCTTGCCATATAGAGAAATTTTATCGGCCACGGCCAGGACCAACTCCCGATCCAGTGCACGCATCAGATCGAACTGCTCCGCATACCCTGAATTTATTCTTGAATGCTGCAGAATAAGTTCAACCGCACCAAGAATATCGGTAGTGCCGGCTTCCATCAGTGCGAGCAAGGATTCCCGGTACAGCCCAGGAGTATTTCCTATCCTCGCGTAAGCTTCACGGGATTTCTTCACCGGCAGTATTCGGCCGGTCGCATCGCGAAACTTCTCCGACATGAAATCGACAAACTCGTTGCCCAAATCGGGGAAATTGGTGGTCTGGCTTAATTTTGGTAATTACCTTTTTTATGGTAATTTCAGGTAATGCAAAGGAATCGAGTGTTATTTCCGATCGTCGCTAAAGGCGCATACCGCCCGCGTCGGAACTAGAGATTTAAAGTGGGAGTGAATTGCGTCCATGTAACTTGTCGAATGTCGGGATGCACACGAATCAGCGAGACTGGCGCCATTCAAGAGTCGGACTGCGCACCTGCAAGCAACGCCTGCAACGCCGCAAGTAACACATCAATGGCTTCATCCGGTGCGAGCAGGCCCGAACTGACGAAGGCACCATTTACCAACAAGGCGAGTTGTGCGGCAAGCTGCTCCGGCTTCTTTGCGTTAAGTCGCCCGGCGATGTCCAGCAGGCGGCTACGCAGCGCCTGCATGTGTTTGTGTGACACCTGGCGCGCCGGGTGGTTTTGTTCGGCAAACTCCGCTGCCACGTTAATCTGTGGACAGCCGCGATAATTGGAGCGGGCCAGACGTTCGCCTATCCATTGCATATGCGCGGCGAGTTCGGCTGCAGGATCGCTTGCGTATTGCGCGGCCACACCGTCCCACTGCGCCCAGAATTCAAGATCCTCGCGTTCCAGGAATGCCACGATGAGATCGTCCTTGGTCGGGAAATAGCGATAGAGACTGGTTTTTGCCACGGCCGCTTCCAATACAACCAGGTCGACGCCGACCGCCCGGACACCACGCTCATAGAACAGCGCAGAAGCCGTGTTAAGAATGCGCTCCCTGACGTCGGGTGGCGCTTCGATGGCGACCTTGTTCGCAGAACGTTGCACCGCAGTGCCGGAACGATTGGAAATTGACGCAGATCGCGGATGGGAAGCAGGTTTTTTGGTCATGGTTGACATGATACAGAACTGTCTGTAGTATTCAAAGAACAGACAGGTCTGTATCTTATCAGGAGAATACTATGCAATCTGCAACTCAACCCATCGCCGTTTACGGCGCCACCGGCCACACCGGCCAATTCGTTATCAATGAGGCACTGCGCCGGGGGCTGCCGGTTGTGGCGGTCGGGCGAGATGCGGCGCGACTCGATCAATTATTTTCATCAACAGTCGTCCAGCGCGTTGCTGCGCTGGATGACTCGCGCAGCCTCGAACAGGCTTTCACCGGCTGTGCGGTGGTGATCAATTGCGCAGGTCCGTTTCTTGACACTGCAGCTCCGGTGACCCAGGCGGCGCTGCGCGCTGGCTGCCACTATATTGACGTGACTGCAGAACAGGCCAGCGCAATGGCCAGCTTTCGCGATTTCGATGCACCGGCTCGGGCAGCCGGGCGGGTCGTGATTCCGGCTGCCGGCTTTTTTGGCGGTTTGGCCGACCTGCTGGCCAGCAAACTGGCGGCGGTCGGTACCATAGACAAGATCACCGTCGCAATTGCGCTCGACCATTGGTGGCCCACCGCCGGCACACGCAAGACCGGCGAACGCAATCAGGTACCGCGAGTGGTGATCATCAACGGAAGTATTGCGCCGATGCCGACGACGACTGAGGAGACCGACTGGACTTTTTCACCGCCGCTGGGCACGCAGTCCATGGTCGAATTGCCGTTCAGCGAGATCGTGACCATGGCCCGCCACCTTAACGCTGACACGATACGTTCGCTGTTCTGCCGCTCGGCACTAAATGACATCCGGGATGCCACGACTCCGCCACCCAATGCGGTCGATGACATCGGGCGCTCTGCTCAACGATTTGAACTTGTTGTGCGACTCAATCAGCACGGCGCGACCAGGACGGCCGGCGTACGCGGTCAGGACATTTATGCGGTGACTGCGCCTATCGTGATTCACGCCGCCATGCTTTTGCTGGCCCCCGATTACCAACGATGCGGCGCGCTGGCTCTGGCGCAGGCAGTTGATCCAGCCGACATGCTCGGCGCGCTAAACGGTACGGCGCTGGAAGTATTCGGGGATGCGTTTTCCGGTTAAACCCGGCCTACTTGCGGCGGCTGTTCTGACTCCCTTTCTTGTCTGCCCCATTCTGTGGCCGGACGGTATAACTCGATCAGTCGGACTCAGCAGCTATGCCAGCCAGATACTGTTCATCGCTGACGTGTTTCAGCCACTAGCCGGTCTGCAGACCCAATGTGCGCCGACGAAGACATTGGAATCGCACTTTCACCCTTATTCTCCAAATCTGTTGATTCTCGGCTAAATTTAGACTATATTAAGACACCCACCAGCCACCCGCAGGGAAAAACATCATGAGCCTCGCTACACAGATAAAGCCGATTTCCTACCTGAAGTCCAATGCAGCAGACATTGTGAAGGACTTTGCTACCAATCCAGAAACGCTCATCATTACGCAGAATGGCCAAGCCAAGATGGTTGTAATGGATATTCATGAATACGAACGACAACAAGAGACTTTCGCCCTTCTTAAGTTGATTGCCATTGGTAGAAAGGAATTTGAACAAGGTCGCTTCCAAGAAGCTGATACCTTCTTTGCAGAAATGGATAAAGAAGAATGAGCCGAAAAGTTATTATTCTTGATGTAGCCAAACCAGACTTCAGAGAGATAAAAAACTATGTAAAGAATCAGTTTGGTGAAGCAGTTTGGAATGAAGTTTATCAAGAATTCAAAATCGCAATCTCCAACATTGGATTAAATCCAGAAGCAGGAAAAGTGATAGCCGAATTAAATGAGTTGGGCGAAGACAACTTCAGATCACGATTTGTAAGACAGACCCGAATTGTTTATGAATATGACGACAAGCAAGTTTTGGTTCACATGTTTGTTCACACAAAACGTGACTTCAGAACACACTTAATGAAGCGAATGTTCAGCATATAAAATGTTCTGCAAATGCTGCGACGTGTTGATAGTGATCAGTCAGTGGTATCCAATTCTCTTTGATGCTGACCGGATACAGATGCCAGGCCGCAAACACGGCGGCAATGTAAAACAGCGTATCAGCGATACTGTCGAGACGACGTAAAAAAGACGTAGCTATCCCCAGACGACGGGCAATGATGCCGTCAAATACGTCGGAGAAAAACGCGAGGATCAGACAAATGGCAAATCCAATCGGACTCGGGTCATACAGAGCAAGCAGCACCACGACAGGAGCCAGGAATGCCCGCAACGCCGTGAGCAGCAGAGGGACTTTATAGATCAGCGAAGATGGTGTTAGTGGCATGAGAAATAAATATATTATTGGTTCAAATCTGAATTTGGATTAGCTGACCGATTGTTAAGGTCTAGCCATAACGCACCAAATTCCATCTAAATAATGCAAACGATAATCAAATTCGGATACTGGGAATCAATCAATATCGGATGCCAGTTCCGACTCGCAGTGCTACCTCAAAAGGTTTTTTGCTATGTCCATTTGTTCGTTCTCAAAGGCCGGCGCAAAATCAGTAAGGTCACGCGCCGACATGCCGACGTCTGGAGATAGGGCGACCGTCTGCCAATTACTAATGGCGTGGCAGACCTGGCCCAGCACACGTTGCACGGCGGCCGCATCTAAACGAAAGTAGCCCGCAGCTCCAACTACCGCTTCAATTGAATCCACGGGACCGTAAGCTTCGTCCAGCCACAACTTCAGCTCCTGGTCTTTGTCCGGGAACGGATTGATGTCAAAGGCTGGCGCCAGACACCACTGGCCATGCTCAACGTGAAGAAAACCATGGTTTTGCACATGGTCATCCACATTTGTAATGAGCAGGTTGAACACAAGGCGGCGCCACAACTCTTCCAGGTCACTGGATGGGTCAATACTATGGGCGATGATGGCGTCGGCAATCTGGGTGTAAGCGTGGTCATCCTGGCGATTTGCCTGAATCATCGAGCCGGCCGACAGGTATGGAATACGTCCGCCGCCTTCAACCCTGTCGAACCTTCGGATCAGTGCGACAGGGATGTCGTCTGACATGGCAATGCGTGATGTCGCCACTGAAATGCCAGCTACTGCCGCCAGGCGCAATGCCAGAACTTCGCCGCGAGTCACGCAACGATCGTCTTTGATACTTGGGAATTTTCCAATAGCCAGATGCCCGTCGTCGTCGACCACCGTGCATTTTGGCCGCATACCGCCAATTGAGGTGCCGCGTCCGCGCAAATATCGCAGGTCTGCTTCAGTCTCTTTATTCATCTCCACCGCGCGCGAAGCCGCCATCAAGTGCGCAAGCTCAAGTAGCGGAGGGGTGCTGCGTCCGCCATTCTCAATAACACGAAAGAATTCATTGGTGTCCGGGCTCCGCAACCGAATAGCGCCGATGCGACTAAGGTCGTCGACCCCAAGCAGGTAATCCATTTCCGTGAGTTCGCCCGATTGCAAGGACGTACCCGCTTTTTGTGCTGCACTACGGCGCTTGGCATGGTCGCGCGCAATGACTCTACAGCCCCAGCCGTCGGGCTCTGTGTCTGCGAACGCGAAATGAAAAATGGAATCGTCTTTGGACGGGGACTTTCGAAACTGATTGCCACGTACAAGAGGAAGGTCCGGCGAGATAGCAAATTTTGCAGCACTCGTGAGCCAGCCTGCCTCGTAAGCGAATGCAGAATGCTCGCGTCGGCCATCCTTTGCATAAGCTAGCTCACCGAGAGGTATAGCGGTCTGACCTAGTGCGACAGATACTTTATGCTGTACTGGCGCCATGATCAGAGCGCTCCTGAAGGTTTCTTGCCGGCCTTGCGCCGCACACGCTGAGGCAATTGCTCGTTCATGAGCGACAGACCGATATCATCGGAGGCGGTGTCTAGCAAGTTGTTGATTTTATCCACGTCGCCCAATACAAAGAATGCCTGTGCAATCGTTCCAATGGAAATGCGCGCGTCGCCTTTTTCCAGTCTGCGCAGGGTAGCCACCGAAGTCTGGATACGCTCCGCCATGGACTCTTGCGTCAATTTACGCCGACGGCGTGCCAAAGAAAGGTCATTACCGAGCTTAGCCAGCGCCCGTACTACGGGTAAAGGTAGAATTGGACCATTTTTAGCGCTTGTATATGATCGCTTAACTGATTTTTTCTGTTCCATGTGAGCGCTTAAGTAAGCAACTTGAGAGCTGCATTATTGGACGATCTGACTTGGATGTCAACCAGGTGTATATTTTACAGCTCACATGCGAGCTTATATGCGCAATTTTAGATTACTTGTGAGCTGTTATATTTGTAAAGTATATTTTGGTCGGAATTATCGATCTTAATTTTCCTGAGTCTTGTGACAACCTGCGTCAATACGTGCGCTCAGCAGTACGGTGCTTTTCCTTTATGCAGTCGCGAGCTCGTTTGACAGCTCGGGATGCTTGACAATCAGACGCAGCAGTCCTTTAGTCAATGCACGCATCCACTCTTCATTGTGACTATCCATTTTGCTAAAGCCTATCGGCAGCGATAAGACATGTTCTATTCGATTGATGACAGCGATGCTGCCAGGGGGCAAAGCCATTCATCATTTTTTCAGGTCATCCATTTACTTTCCCAGGTAAGTTACCAAATGGTTTTTACGTGGGAATACGCCCTAATCTTTTCATCTTTTGTGACCAGTGGCACTGCTAATTTTCTGGCAGTTGCAACAATCATTCGATCGGCAGGGTCTTTGTGAAATTCCCCAGGCAATTCCACCGATTTTACGGATATTTCAACGTCAACAGGTAAGAATCTAACCGCTTCGATTTCTGCAACTGTCGAAAGCCAGCTATCTACATCCATCGAAAGAAACAGCCTCCCATGATAGACAAGCATCGCTATTTCCCAAGCAGAAATACTTGAAATAACTATCTCGCCGCCCTGCATTTCTTTTTCAATTGTTAATTTTGCTTTTTTACTCAATGCGGGGTCTGCATTGACCCACCATACAAGCACATGTGTATCCAGAACAATCACGGCATGACCTCCCAATCAGTCTCCGCAATCGGGTCAGTTGGATTGTCGTAGCGCACAACAGAACCGCGAAGAATATCAAGTGGATTACGATCAATTCCGCGATATGGACGTACTTCGAGAGCTGGTTTTCCGTGATCTGTCACGATTACGCTTTGCCCTGACGATTCAACTTGTCGAAAATATTCGAGTGCTCGTGCCTTAAAATCCGATTTTGAAATCTGGTTGTTATTCATATTGCGCCTATAGTCATGTGCCGATAGTCATTACCATAAAACAAAATGACTACCATCACAAGTCATTTTTCAGTCTAACGGTTACCACATATGAAACTATCGACTGGCTTTGCTGCAAAAGCATGGAAATCCGACAGACTTTATGCAAATGATCGATGCTGTTCTTTGCCATAAAGTCCAGGACAAATTGGAAAATGGAAAATTGCCAGCGGATTTCCGCTGGACTCTCTGCAATTTCTATTTACGGAACTGTATCCTGAGGCAGCCACCAGCAATTAAATTACCGCAAACAATTAAAACTTTCACTAATCCATCCGACATGTGAGGCGGCAGTTGCAGGGCTATTTGGCTCAGGAAAAACAAAGGCAATTTTTTTCGGCTATCCGAATTTCGTGATTGATTTTTTTGCGCGCGAAGCAGCAATTGTTCGCAGGTTCGCATCCACACACTTTTTCGAGAACGTTACAGATTTACTGATCGCATGCAGGACCGCGATGTTTTGATGTTGTAGCTGGCGCAAATAAACATATGCCTTGCATATGTTATCGGGAGCTACTATGTTCCATATGATGGAGACTTTCTGCAAGAGCGTCAGAGTGCTATCAGCGATGAAGGCAGGTTCAATTTGTGAATTGCCGGGCGCATTATAAATTCCCGTTAATGAAACAAGGGGCTGAGCTTTGCGGTTGGTTTGCAATCCATCCCGCATCATGATTCCAAAACGATTTTAGTCGTTGACTGTTGACGCTCAACCAGTGGGTCAATTTTCGGTCGGCGGCAACAAAAATCCTTCGAAAGCAATCCTGAATGCGGCGCCAGAAGAATTAAAGAATCAGCTTGGATGAAACGTCGACAATTGAACTAGAGGAGAAAATGGATAATCAAGATGAAATACGATACCTGGATGACTTGCATATCGGCGAACGATTTCTTACCGGAACACACGAGTTAGATGCAAATCAAATCATCGAATTTGCAAAACAATTTGATCCTCAACCATTTCACCTCGACGATAACGCGGCACAATCGACACTATTCGGAGGGCTGGCAGCAAGTGGATGGCACACTGCTGCCATTACGATGCGATTACAGGTTACCGGACCGATGCGCATTGCTGGGGGAATGATAGGTGCTGGAGTTGAACTTAGTTGGCCAACGCCGACCCGATCGGGCGATGTATTACAGGCAGAAAGCGAAATTGAAGACATTAGGATATCAAAGTCACGACCGGATCGAGGCATCGTAACGGTGAGAACGATTACTCGTAATCAGCGGGGTGACATTTTGCAAGATACCCGAGCCAAATTAATAGTGCCGTGCCGACCTATTCTCAAAAAATAAAATGTATTAGTTTCGATTTGATCTGACAAGTCCGCACTTCAAACCGGATGACTGTAAGATCAAACCGCAACTACTACATCCACCCCAACGAACAAGGAGATGAGCAGTCCATCATCCTTGGCGCCATGTGCCACTATCTTCATTCGCAATTCCTATATTGGGTACCCCGTTCTGCGGCTTCGATAGTATTAACCAGCAACATGGTAATCGTCATAGGCCCAACACCGCCAGGGACTGGCGTGATATAGCCAGCTACGTTCCTGGCATTGGCGTAATCCACATCGCCGCACAGCTTGCCTTCAGGATCGCGATTCATTCCGACGTCTATCACAACCGCACCGGACTTGATCATATCAGCGCTCACAAGATTGCGAACACCTGTAGCCACCACCAGAATATCGGCGTTGCGCGTAAACGCGCCCAGATCGCGGGTTTTGGAAGTGCAGACAGTTATGGTGGCACCGGCCTGCAGTAAAAGCATAGCTTGCGGTTTGCCGACGATATTCGACGCGCCGACTATCACCGCGTTGGTGCCGGACACCGGGTAATTAATTGACTCTAACATTTTCATCACACCATAAGGTGTGCAGGGACGAAACAGCGGTTTGCCGGTCATCAGCCCACCTGCGTTACTGATATGAAAACCGTCGACATCTTTTTCCGCCGCAATCGCTGCAATGATCGCTTGCGCATCGATATGTTTGGGCAACGGCAGTTGCACCAGTATGCCGTGAATTTTCGGATCGTTATTGCGTATGCGGATCCGCTCCAGCAATTGCTCCTCGGTGAAATCGGCTTCGTATTTTTCCAGCACCGAATAGAATCCGCATTCTTCGCACGCGGCAACCTTATTGCGGACATAGACCTGCGAAGCCGAATCGGCGCCAACCAGAATCACACACAGGCCGGGTTGTTCGTCGTTCTGATTCAATAGCGCTGCGCGGCGTTTTACATCGGTTCGTATTTTTTGAGACAACAGCTTTCCGTCGATAATTTCGGCTGACATTAACAAGATCCTTGATTAGATTTAGCGCAGGCGCACGATGATCGAAATAGGCACGTCCGAGGTGCAAATCAGCACTAATTAAAAACAATAGTTTTGTCGCCATTGAGCAAGATTCGGTGCCGTAAAAACCAGTCTACCGCTCGAGCCAACACGACACATTCAACATCACGACCTATAGCTGTGAACTGATCTGCAGTAAGCGAATGACGAACCCGGGCTGTATCCTGCTCGATGATTGGACCTTCATCGAGATCATCCGTCACAAAGTGCGCTGTAGCCCCAATCAGTTTGACTCCCCTCGCGTGTGCTTGTGCATAAGGACGAGCGCCTTTAAAGCTGGGCAAAAAGGAATGATGAATGTTGATGATTTTTCCGCGTAATGCGCGACACAATTCCGGGGATAGAACTTGCATGTATCGCGCCAGCACAACCAGATCAATTTTCTCCTGCTTGATAATTTCCAGTAGCCGTTCTTCTTGCTCCTTCTTGTTGTCGGCCGTCACTGGCAAATAGTGAAAAGGTATCAGATGGGATTTCGTTAATTCTTCAAAATCACGGTGGTTTGATACAACCGCGCGCACGTCGGCATGCAGCAGATTGCTAGATTTTCGATAAAGTAAATCATTTAAACAATGACCAATCTTGGACACAAGGATCAACACTCTCGGTTGATAGGACGCTTCTTGAATCTTCCAATCCATAGCGTATTTTTGGCCTAGCACAGCAAATTCTTCTTCCAACGCAATTGCCCTGTTTCCTTCGGAAATAAAATGCACACGCATAAAAAAATTACCGGTCAACGTATCACCAAATTGGGCGCTATCCAGAAGATTGCACTCTCGGTCAGATAAAAAACCAGAGACATCGCGCACAATGCCTCGCTTGTCCGGGCAAGACAGAGTCAAGATATATTCAATGTTTTTTGTAGAATTCACTAGCGCTCCAGTAATAACTTAATATTGAGAATAAATGGCGAAACTCCTCGTCGCCTGGGATGAAAATAGCAAGAGAGTTAAATTCGAATGCGCTCACTTTTTGGATCGTATAAAGGAGCAAGAGATGCTGTTGCCTGAAATTTTCTATCGTTGATTTCAATTTCAAAGCTGTGCGTTTTTAGAAAATCTGCCGTTATGCCGTCTTTGTTTTCAATAATACCTAGCCCAACAGCCGCGCCCAACGTATGTCCGTAAGCGGCGCTGCGAACATAACCACAATATTTTCCATCACATAAGATGGGCTCCTGTCCAAGTAATAATGGCTCAGGATCTGTAATCAAAAATTGTACGAGCCGTTTAGTTAAAGGTCCGCTCTCTTTTTGCTTGATTAATACATCTCGTCCAATGAAGTCGCTCTTGTTGAAATCAACTACAAAACCCAGACCTACTTCCAAAGGCGTATCGGTATTGTCAATGTCAACGCCAAAATCGCGATATCCCTTTTCCATCCGCAGACTGTCAAGTGCCATTAATCCTGCATGAATCGGCTTGATACCCATAGCAACAACTCCGTCGATCAATGCGTCGTAAGCTGTATGACTAAACTCAGTTGGAATATATAGTTCATATCCCAGCTCACCCATATAGGTAATTCGAACCAGAAGTACTCGTGCAAAACCCAATTCAATTTCGCAACTCGCTCTGAATGGTACCTTTTCAGTTGCAAGATCAGCGCCCGAGATAGTTTCCAGAACGTGGCGCGAATTTGGTCCTTGGATGCTCAACAACGTATAACCGGAGGTGACGTCCGTGACTGTGCAATATTCCTCTTCCAGAGTGTTTTGTCTTAACCAGCTCACCGTTATCCGCTGCAAAACATCTCCAGTGACTAACATGAATTCATTTTCAGCCAAACGCGTAATGGTGAGATCAGAGATGATGCCACCCTGATGATTTAGCCATTGGGTATAAATATTTCGACCGATTGGAATTGACACCGAATTGGCACTGACTCGATTTAATACACGTTCAGCGTCACGCCCTTTGACAATAAATTTACCCATAAAAGATTTATCGAATATCGCAATGTTTTCGCGTGTTGCCTGATGTTCGATTCGAGCATAGTTAAACCATGGTTGGCGACCATAGCGATACTCCACTGCAGGCATATCACCATCCTGAGAGAACCAATACGGCATCTCCCATCCGCTCAGAGTGACAAAATAGGCCCCTTGCTTAACATAGCGATCATGTAATGCGAGTCGTCGAACCAATCGCGCACTTTTTTGTTTGAAGTTGGGTAGCCCGGCGTGATTGACGATATAGCTCAACATATCGGGTGTACGTTTTGCCAGGTAATCCCGATTAGATTCAAAGCGTTGGGTTCTTGCCAGTGTTATTCCGGTTGTGTCCTGAGATGCGTTTCCATGGACGATTAACTCCGCCATGATTCGGCCCATTCCTCCACCCTGCAGAATACCCAGAGAATTTAAACCACTCGCAACAAATAGCCCGTCAATTTCAGGACTTTCACCCATGAGGAATGAACCGTCCGGCGTAAAGCTTTCGGGCCCACAAAAGAACAGCTTAATTCCTGTTTTATGCATTATCGGGAAGCGGTTAAACGCATATTCCAAATGCGGTGTCATACGTTCCCAGTCCGGAGGCAAAGTCAGGAAACTGTCATTATTGGAAATCCCTTTGGGTGACCAGATTGCGCCATTTTTCTCAAACAGACCGAGCAGCAGGCCGCCACTTTCTTCCCTCACATAACTGTAGGAATCGGGATCCTCAACAACAGGAAGGTCGCCATGCACGCCCTCAATCGGTTCGGTCAATAAATAATAATGTTCAGCTGCCTGCAGCGGTACCGACACACCAATTTTTTCTCCTAATTGTCGAGACCACATACCGGCTGCAAGCACGACTACGTCCGCAGTAATATCACCCAGATTTGTCCGCACACCTTTTACCCGCTGATTTTTAATGTCGAAATCGGTGACCTGCACCTTTTCAAAAATCTTGACGCCCTGCATTCGCGCACCTTTGGCGAGCGACATTGTCACATCAACCGGATTGGCTCTTCCGTCTGTTGGTGTATAGATTCCCGAGACAAGCCCTTCTGTTTCGACAAAAGGAAAAAGTTCTTTGATTTCATTTGGCGAGAGTTCAAATTTTTCCAGTCCACGTGACCGGGCAAAATTCATTTCGCGTCGTTGAGTTTCACTATGCGTAACACTATTTGCTACATGTAAGTGGCCAATCCGTTTAAATCCGGTTGAAAGACCAGTTTCATCTTCAAGCGTTTCATATAATTTTCGCGTGTACTGCTGTGACCATAGCAGGGTCTCACTGGACATACCTGCTGAGGCAATGAGTCCCGCTGCATGCCAGGTGGTGCCAGAGGTCAGTTGATCTCTCTCCAGCAAAACGATATCGCTCCATCCCAGTTTGGCTAAATGGTAAGCAATGCTGGTTCCAATAACGCCACCACCAATGATGACAACTCGGGCATGTGAAGGGAGAATCTGATTCATTTTCAATATTCCATGAACAAAACACATATAAAGTTCATGAACAATACGCTATAAAAGTTCACGCGTCAATGGAATAAGTATTATTATTTGGGTTAAAACTGCGATTTTTTTTAGAAAATAACTTGCTTGGAAACTGCCAATTTCAACGCATCGCTGCTCGAGACAGGGGAAATTGGTGGCTGATTTAATGACGAATTTTCAGACAAATTCGAATTACCATCATTTTTGACGTATACAATTCGCTCCAACAAGAATTCCATTTTTAAAGTGACCACCCATGACTGAAGCCAACGTAGAACATTTAGCAAATCTTATACACAGTCTACGCACTCGCAAGAAAGTAACGGTCAGGCAATTGGCTGCCAAAATCAATCGATCAATCGGATTTATTTCACAGTTGGAACGCGGTTTATCCAAACCGACAGTGGAAGATTTAAGTGCAATTAGCCAGGCGCTTGAAGTTAGTAGCAACTATTTCGTCACGCAGTCGGTATCGCCACATCAGCAATGGATCACAAAAAAAAATGAGCGTCGCACTTTGGGCTATGCCAATGGCGTAACAGACCAAGTCATTTCGCCCACGTTTTCAAAAAAATTCATCATGCTTGAAACGATACTGGAACCCGGATCGGAATTTGATGAACGCAATGTCATTGATAGTTTTGAACAAGGTGGATATGTTCTGGAAGGAGAGCTATCTATCTCGATCAACGAAGAGGAAATTCAAATCGGTGTTGGCGATGGCTTTCAAATTACCAGCGACATGCAATGCCGGTATTCGAATAAAAGTAAAAATGCGACACGAGTACTTTGGGTGTATAGCTGAATTAGAAACAGCAATCAAACAAAAATGTACTAATGAACCGCAGTATCTCAATCACGATTTCCAAACATGGACTCAGTCAAGGTTAGCGCTTGAACCATATGTCAAGATGCTCAATCAGATCTAGCCAGTGACTCGGATGCCATTCGAGACTGTGGTTGTTATCCGGGTAGCGCACCAGCGCCGCATCGACTCCGCACAGTTTCAATGCGGTGAAGTACATTTCCGATTGCGAAATGGGAGTACGCCAGTCGCGCTCACCACATATCACGATGGTTGGTGTGCGAACCCGGTTAACCACGGAGAGCGGTGAACGTCGCCAGTTGTGCTCGTTCATGCCAGGTTCCCACGGCGGATTAGGTTGGGTGTAAAAGTTATAGTAATCAGGACGATCCACCGTCAACGCTGAACTGGTCCAGTCCATGACACCATAAATCACCGCGGCTGTCGCAAAGCGATCACTATGTCCAATCAACCAACTTGTCATCACTCCGCCGGCGGACTCGCCGGCGAGATGAATGCGTTTCGGATCTATCCCGCCACGCGCCACGATATCGTCAATCACGTCAAGCACTTGCAGATCATCAACGCCGGGAAAATCGTGATGCAGTTCTTCGGTGCATGCCTGGCCATAACCTAACGATCCGCGCGGATTCGGCATCAGTACCGCGTAGCCGCGTGCCGCCCAGATCTGCGCCAGTATGCAGAATTGCGGGCCCCAGGCCAGATAAGGGCCGCCATGCAGCCACACTATCAAAGGCAAGAGTTCGTCTGCCGGTCTGTCCGCCGGCCGCACCAGCCACGATTGCCAGCGCGTGCCCGGTTTGCGCGTCGGTGACCAGATAGTCTCAATCGGTGCGATTGCGCGTTGACTGAGCCAGGCTGATTCCTGCGTCAGGATATGTCCTGGTTTGCCATCCGCCGTCAACGACGCCACTTCATCCGTATGAGAAGTGCTACCGCGCAGATAAGCAATCTGACCATCGCGCGCCATCGAGTAAGCCCGCTGATAAATCACATAACCGGTAGCCGCCCCGCCACCAACATCGCGTGTTAGGGTAGTCCACTGCCCGTCCAGACTCACCTTAACTAGACAACCATCCCCTTCATGCGGCTGCAGCACAATCAGGCCGCTGCTGTCGGGTAGCCATTGTGCGACCTGATGAATTTCCATACGTTCGGGATGCGCAATTGCACGTGCTTCACCACCATCACGCGGCATGATATGTAGCACATTGGTATGGAACGATTTGCGCTGATTTTGAAAACCGACAAACGCGATCCAGCGTCCATCCGGTGAAATCGTGGCATCACAGGCTGGTCCGGGAAAATTTGAAAGCTGCCTGACCGCACCGCTGGCAACGGTGAATTCAAACACCGCGGCAGCGATGTTTGCCACCGGATCAAACGGCCCGGCTGACGATGAATTGCGCACCATAGACATCACAATATGGTGGCCGTCCGGTGCCCACGAAAGTCGTCCAGCCAGACTCATTTTAACCAGCGCCGTCACAGGCCCACCGTGATTGTACGGTCCGTTACTCAGTTGCTTTAACTGGCCATTTGCCCGGTTCAACAGGAAAATATGGTAATAGCCCTGCTTCATATCACCGTATTCGCCTTCCAGACGACGTATCAGTTTATCGCTGTATATACCTGGTGCACACCATTGCTCGGTGCGCAGCTTTTGCCAGGCCGGTTTGTTGATAACCAAAGGATCAGATTCCTCAGGCGGTACGCGCATGACGAACGCGAGTTGATCGCCAGCAGGCGACCATGAGAGTGAGCTCGGCGCCTCGTCTAACGAAATCAGCACCTGGCTTGCCGCACTCTCGCAATCCCAAAGTGCGATATCAAATCCACTGCCGCTTGCACGCACGTAGGTCAGGCTGGCCCCGTCCGGCATCCAGCGCGGCTGACTGGCCTCACCCAATTCAAACCGTGTGTCTGTGCTGCGGTCGATCACACATAGTTCGGTCAACCAGCTATCGGTCTGTACATCTGCATAAGTGCGCAGGTAGGCGACATGACGACCATCCGGTGAAATCTGCGGATCTCCCGGCAATTTGAGTGAGAAATGATCCTGCGATTCGATGGCAACAGGGTGTTGATGGGACATCAGGTGGTTCCTTTTATTGGAGTAGTGTTTGCGGAATAAGCGTTGCCGGCAGTTTGCTTTCGCGTCGTTCGCGGAAGTAAATCGGCATAAGGTGGACAAACAGCATCAGACCAAGCAGCTTGACGGCTAACATGGCGTACTTTAGCGATTCATTGCCAAAGCGCGGCTGCAGTACATCGCTCAACAGTCCGATCAGTAACGGACCTCCGCCATCACCCATCAGCGTCAGGGTAAGCAGTAACATGGATGACGCAAGCACGCGCAACTTCCTTGGTACCGCCATAAAGATCATCGACATCACCGGACCATTCGGCATGGATCCGAACACGGTCGCCGCGACATGCGCGCATAGCGCCACTTTCAGGTTGGTCGCGAACAATACGACCAGGATGCAGGGAAAAGTAAACAGATAGGTAACCATGCAGAACATCAGCAGGCGATGCTGTTGTCGCCCGGCGACCAGCCGGTTGCCGATGAGTCCACCGAGCAGCAGACCGATCAACGCTCCGCCCGCATACGCACCGCCAAAGTACGCGGCAGCAGATTCCGGTGCCAGGCCAAACTGCCGATTGTAAAAACTCGGCATCCAGCGTGACAGGCCGGACACTGCGAAACAGGCCCAGCTGAATCCAAGCACGATGTTGACGTAAGTACGCTGTTGCCATAGCTGGCGCAATGCTGCCTTCCAATGCAACTTCGTATCTGCCACAACTTCTGTCTCTGCAATGGCATCAGTATCCGAAGATGCGCCAGTCTGGTCTTTTACTATCCATCGCTGCAGCAGACCTGCAGCGATCGCGGCGCAGCCGAACACCAGAAAAGCACTCCGCCAGCCGTAACGTGCCGCAATCCAGCCACCCAGCAGCAAGGGCGCGGTGGCACCAAGAAAATCACCGATCGAATACGCCGCCAACGCGCCGGAGCGTAGGCGCGGCGGATAAAGATCGCTCACCAAGGTTTGCCCCAACGGCCACGACCCGGCAGGACCAGTTCCGGACACCAGCCGAGCCATAATCATCTGCCAGGTGGAACTGCAACCAGCACTGATCACATTCCCCAATCCGCATATCACCATGCACGCAGACAGCATTCTGGAGGTGCCGAACCGTGCTGCCCAGCCTGAAATTGGCAACGCCAGCAACGCCACGGTCAGCACCGAACCGTAGCCGGTCAGCAGGCCAAGTTCACTGTCAGTGGCATGCAGTTCCACCTTGAGCAGAGGCAGCACCGCCGCCAACAGCGTGGCACCGGACTGCGACAGCGCGTTGACAACAATCAGTATTGCCATCGCGCCCAGCGCGCGCAAACGGATCGCGCGCAAATTTAAATCAATAGTCATAACGGAGCGTCATCCCGATGGTTCGTGGCCGAATAGGATACCACTCGGTATAGTTGACTTCACCGGGATGCTCGTAGGTTGAATAATTCACATCGGCCGAAGACTGACCACGGCTGTTTGCCACGTTTTGCACATAGCCTGTCAGCTCCCACTTGGTCCAGGAAAACTTGAGGCGAAGGTCAACGGTTTGATAGCCCGGCAACTCGAGGTCAGCATCGATTTGTGCCTTGCGTTCGCCGACATGCTGATACACCGCCGAGAAGCTGCCCGAGGAATCAAACAATCCAGGAAACAGGTAGGTGGCATCCATGGTAGTCTGCACTTTTGCCACACCCGGCAAAGGAGTATCGCTGGCGACATTAATGCCATCCGCCGACAAGAATGCTGCCTTGATCTCGGCATCCGTATACGCAAACGAACCGTTGAGACGCAAGTTCGACATTGGATGCCAGCTGGCGGCTGCTTCCAGTCCGTTTGATTTGGCGGCTGCCACGTTGGAAATGATCACAAAACCTTGCGCATCGGAGCTCGAGACCTGAATGTTTTTCCAGTCCATCGTAAACGCGCTAAGCGTCACGCTCAAGTCATGACTCGGCTGCATGCGCAGACCAGCTTCGTAATTCCATAATGAATCCGGTTTGTATAGCGCATCACCCACCGTGTTGATCCCGCCGAACCGGTAGCCGCGCGACGCCAGTAAATAACCCGACAACATCGGCGTGAACTGGTAACGGGTACTGAACTTAGGCGTGGTTCCGTTATCGGAAGAAGTAAACGGAGCGAACGGTGCGCCATAATTGGATCGTTCAAAATCAACGTCAGTTGTGAAGTAACGCGCACCGGCAGCGATCGTCCATTGTGGAGTCAGCTTGTAGTCCGCATCAAAAAACAGCGAATTCTCGCGGGCAGTTCCGTAGCGTACCGTATTGAAGTAAACATCATCGGGCAGATTAACCGGATCATCTGCGCCAGGCAGCGTGATCACCTGGCTGCGGTAGAAGCGACTGTCCTGATGGAATGCGCCGACCAGCCAATTAAAATTGCCCGGATCGGTTGGCGCCACTCGGAACTCCTGCGAGAAAGAATCCGAATGACGCTGGTCGAGGTCGATTGAGCGGGTGACATTCGGATAGGGCCCCTCGCCCACGTTGTTATACAGCGTAAAATCCGGCACCAATTGATAAGAAAAATCACTGACCTCGTTGCGCGTCTTGGTCTGGTAACCGGACAGCGATGTAAAGCGCAATCCGGACGTGTCGTAGTTAACTTCAAGACTGCCTAGAGAAAAGCTGGAATCAACGTGTGCATCGGTTGGGGTGTTGACAGTCAATTCGTCCGGGTTCGGACTAACTGAGCTACCTCCATCTTGCGAGCTTTGCTGCTTGAGATACATCGCTGTGATGTCCAGGCTGGGCATTGGTTTCAGTTCCAGAATCACGCGCCCCGATTCAGGTTTGTTATCGTTAATATTGTCGCGACCTGTACCTAGATTATCGACGTATCCGGGATCCTTGCGCGCGGTGTACACGAATCGCAATGCTGCCACGTCAGTTGAAAGAGGTATGTTAGCCATGCCATTCATGGTAAAGCCTGAACCACCACCCGGCACTTCCGACAAGCCGCCCATGACCGTGAATTGTTCCTGACTCATATCAGGTTTGGCAAGCATATAACGCACCGCACCGCCCAGGGAGGCCGAACCATACAGCACACCTTGCGGTCCCTTTAAAACCTCAACACGTTCCAAATCGAATGCAGCGACATCCGGTGTTGAAATGTAAACATAGGGGTCGGTAAACGGAATGTCATTGATGTACAGACCGGTCGGGGCCTGACCGAAAATCACGTTGTCTGAAGTAGTATTGGTGCCAATGCCGCGGATCGTATACAACGCACCATCGGCATTGCCTTTATTGAACTGCACGCCAGCATCTTGTTTGAAAACCTCCTCAGCCGATTCTGCACCGAGTGCTTCAAGGGTGCTTCCGCTCAATGCCGTCACCGTGCCGGCGACATCGTTTTGATTCTGCTTGCGTTTGCCGGCCGTGATCACGACAACATTGGAATCGGCAGCGTCTTGTGCTGTTGCCGGCGCCGGTGCAGGTACTGTAGTCTGAGCTTGCGCTAACATGCTGATGGTCGCGCAGGCTGCAATCACCGAACAACTTAAAATTTTATGGCGGAATGGGTGTAACTGTGACTTCCTTGAGGTCATGCGAGTCTCCTGAATGGTTTATTTTTTTACCGGGCCGGGTGAGGCAGATTTACTCACCTGGTTAATTTTTCTGACTCCATGCTACATTTTAACCAGGGGGTCGAAAATAGCCCGAGACGGCTACGTGTCTTTAAAAAATCAGGTTCAAACAGTTATACTGTTCTTACTATCCAAGGAGACATACACATTCATGACCGTCGCACTCGATACCCAAAACGTTGACCAAATGGCAGGCATCGTTAATCAGCTAGGTCAGGCGGGATTCTACCCTGCGCTTTTGCAATTTCTCCGCTCACTGATCAATGCCGACATGGGCGTCACGCTGGCATATTCGGTTGACCGGCGTCCACAGTACATCGCCATACAGGCAGATGCCGCCACCAAACGTGGTGCGCGTGAAGTGGCCTATCTGGACGGGCCGTATGTGCTGGATCCTGTGTATCAAATGTTCAAGAATGGGCAGGCAGATGGTGCTTATGCAATGGCGAGCTATGTGCCCGATGATTTTTATGAAAGCGAATTTTATCGCTGTTTTTTTCGCAACACCCATCTAATTGATACCATCGATATATTGTGGCGCCTGGATACGTACAACACGATAGCATTTTGCCTCGGGCGCGAAGAAGGACTGCCGGCTTTTGGTGAGACAGAACTGGCTGTGATACGCCAAATCCTGCCGTTCGCCTTTGCATTGATGCGACGTCACCATCAGCTCACAACATCTCCCGTGCACGATGAAGCCGACCGACTAGTGCATCGCAAAGTCGAAAGCACCATGATCAATTTTGGTTCGTCGCTACTGACCAAACGCGAACGCGAAGTGGTGTTTTATATGTTGAGCGGTTATTCTTCGAAACAAACTGCCGAACGACTGCACTCCGCTGAAGGTACCGTACGTAATCAGCGCAAGAGCATCCATGCCAAACTTGAGACCGGATCGCAGGCGGAATTATTTTCACTGTTTGTTTACTGTATTCCGTTTGCTGAGCCTGGGACGGATACCGATCCGCTGGCACGGTATGCCGGACGTTCAGGTGGCACCGATACTTAAATATCTTGGCAATTTTTTCGGCGTTCCCGCCTAAAACCGCGGGTACGACGAAGGCATATCCCAAAGCGGCTATAGATTCTGGCGATATGCAGGCTTACCATGCAATGCATGACGACTAATTTGATAACTCCAACCGAAGGCTATGCTGCCACTTATCCTCAGGCCCGGCAGCGCTGGCTCGCTGCAGTATCACGCCATTCTGCCCGTATTGACTCACGACTTCACCCCAATGCACACGGCCCGGATGGTGGTCAACTGTACATGGACGTCGCCTGTATCGGCGACCCGGCTGCGCAGCACGCATTCGTCATCACCTGCGGCACACATGGCATTGAAGGTTATGCAGGTTCAGCTGTATTGACTGCCTGGCTGGAATCCGATGCGATCCTGCTTCCATCCGATTGCAAACTGGTGCTGATCCACGCAGTCAATCCCTGGGGTTTCGCGCATGGCCAACGCGTTACAGAAGAGAACGTCGACCTGAACCGCAACTTTATAAATTTCGCCACTCCCCTGCCATCAGATCGCGGCTACTCCGATTTGCACCCGGCGTTAATGTTAGAGCGATGGGATGAACCGAGCTTCGCACACGCATTCGAGGCGATGGACAGCTTTCGCCAGCGGCATGGCGAAAAAGCTTTCTCTGATGCGTTCAACGGAGGCCAGTACACCCATCCCGATGGGCTTTTTTTTGGTGGACATCGTGAACAATGGTCCAATACAAACTTGCGCGAAGTTTTAGAACAGCACGTGAAGCCGGCGACCAGAATCGATCTGCTGGATATCCACACCGGCATCGGACCTTACGGACAACCCTTCTTCATCAATTTCGACCCAACGGAATCGCGACAGCGCATACGTCTGACACAGCTCTGGGGTGAGGAAGCGATGCGCGGCACAGGTTCGACACATGCTGCGTTTGCCACCTATCAGGGAGTCATGCTGGACGCAGTGACGGCGACGCTCCCAGGCAGCTTTATCGCCGGTGTGGTCGTAGAGTTCGGCACTCATCCTCGTCCACGCATGCAGCGCGCCTTGCTGACTCAGGCCTGGCTGAGTCGACAGCTCGGCAACAGCAATTCCGATACGATCGCAGCACGCGCCGAGCTTGCCGAAGCGTATGCACCCAGTGATCCGCAATGGCGCAGCAGCGTGCTTCATCACGGTGTAAACTTGTGTCGACGCGGGCTGTCCGGCTTACTCGCAACTTAACCGAAAAGGAGACGAACAATGTCTCGCACGTTATACCGAAAACTGGTGGATTCGCACACGGTTGCCACCATCGACGAACAGCACATTCTGCTTTATGCGGATCTGCACATCATGAACGAATACACCAGTCCGCAGGCATTCACCGGCCTGAAAGAAAAGGGACGTGCTGTGCTTCGTCCGGCCCAACAAATGGCGGTGGTGTCGCACATCATCCCGACACATCCCGATGCGGTCGGGCAGCGCGTGATTAACGATCCGGCGTCATCACTTCTGGCCATCAACCTGCGCCGCAATTGTGAACAATTCGGCATTCGCCTGTTCGACACGAACGATCCCGATCAGGGCATTGAACATATCATCGCGCCGGAACGCGGGTTAATCCGACCAGGCATGGTGGTTCTGTGTGGCGACAGTCACACCACAACCTACGGGGCGCTGGGCGCGCTGGGATTTGGGATCGGCACTTCTGAAGTCGAACATATCCTTGCAACCCAGACTCTGATCTACCGGGTCGCCGGTGCCATGCTGATACGCATCGACGGCGACCTACCACTCGGCGTATCGGTGAAAGATCTGACGCTGTTCATCATCAACAAACTTGGCGCACAGGGCGCGCGCGGTTATGCCATCGAATTCACCGGCAGTACCATAGCCGTGCTATCGGTCGAGGCGCGTATGACTTTGTGCAATATGACGGTTGAAGCCGGTGCGCGGGCTGCGCTGATCGCGCCGGATCTGGTCACACACGACTATCTTGCCAAACACGTCAACGCCTCAGTTGCGCTGCCGTCCAGCTGGAATGATCTGCGCTCTGACGACGGTGCGATATTCGATATTGAACACACTATCGCTGCGCAGGATGTGGCTCCGTTTGTCACCTGGGGAACCAGTCCGGATCAAGGTATTCCGGTCACCGGATTGATTCCATCGGCAACTGGCGACGATACCGCACGCGCGCTTAAGTATATGGGGCTGCAAGGCGGCAACCCAATTTGCGGCACACAAATCAATCGCGTTTTTATTGGCTCGTGCACCAACGGTCGCATCGAAGATTTGCGCGCTGCAGCGGCCATTGTTGGCACGCACAAAGTCGCCGCAGGAGTCAGGGCGATGGTGGTGCCGGGATCCGGCGCGGTCCGACGTCAGGCCGAAGCAGAAGGTCTGGACAGAATTTTTACTGACGCCGGTTTTGAATGGCGCCAGCCTGGATGCTCGATGTGCCTGGCCATGAATGATGACTTGCTTGAACCGGGCGAACGCTGCGCCTCAACCACCAACCGCAACTTCGAAGGCCGACAGGGTCGCGCAGGACGAACTCATCTGATGAGCCCGGAAATGGCCGCCGCTGCAGCCATCGTGGGCGCTATTTGCGACGTGCGCAATTTTGGAGAACAGTATGCCTGATCGCGACACAATACAGATTGAAGGCGTTGCCGCTCTGATCCCGATCAACAATCTTGATACCGATCAAATCATGCCCAAGCAATTCCTCAGAACCATTAATAAAGAGGGACTGGCAAAAGGTGTGTTATATGATTTACGCTTTGACGACAGTGGTATGAAGCGTCCCAATTTCATTCTTAATCGCGACGGTTATAGTGCAACGGCGATTCTGATCGGAGGCAGCAACTTTGGTTGTGGCTCCAGCCGGGAACATGCCGTGTGGGGACTGCAGCAGCTTGGGATTAAGGCGGTGATCGCACCAAGCTTCGGAGAAATTTTTTTCAGTAACGCGTTTAACAACCGGCTGTTGCTGATCACACTCGAACAGAACATCGTCAATTCGCTTGCAGCAGAAGTTGCTCAGGCTGCGGCGCACCGGCTCAGTATCGATCTTGAAACTCTGCAGATTCGTACGCCGTCCGGCCACACGATTAATTTCAGCGTTAGTCCGCGTAACAGGCGAATGATGATGGAGGGCCTGGATATGATAGCAATGACGTTGGAGCATCTGCCTGCCATACAACAGTTCGAAGCGCAGCATTTCGACGCTGCGCCATGGATGCGGGTAATCGAACCGTAATGCTTAACTTAAGCGCCCACTCTCAGTCATTGCCGCGGGTTTAAGGAAACTCAATGGAAAAAATGTTCCCAGAATTTAAGAGAGCCACAATAACAACGAGCGGAACCTCCATCAACACCCTGATTGCTGGCCAAGGGCCTGCACTATTGTTGTTGCACGGCCATCCGCAGACCATGGTCTGCTGGCATAAAATCGCCCCGGCGCTTGCAAAACATTTCACAGTAGTCCTCACCGACCTGCGCGGCTACGGTGATTCAGGAAAGCCAGAAGGGGGCGACAAGCACATGGCATACTCCAAACGCCAGATGGCGCTAGATCAGGTCGAAGTGATGCGACAACTGGGCTATGCGCGCTTTCAGGTTGCAGGCCACGATCGCGGCGGGCGCGTTGTGCATCGCATGCTGCTCGATCACCCTGAAGCAGTGGAACGCGCCGCCGTACTCGACATCGCACCAACTGCCACCATGTATGCAGGCACCAACAAGGAATTTGCGACACGCTACGTCTGGTGGTTTTTCCTGATACAGCCTGCACCTTTACCGGAAAGACTGATAGGCGCAGATCTGGAGTTCTACCTGCAAACGCATATCAGCAAGCAAAACAAAACGCCCGGAGCCATTACGACCGAAGCATATGCAGAATACCGTCGCTGCTATACGCCAGAGACAGTACATGCAGTCTGCGAGGATTACCGTGCTGCGGCATCAGTCGATCTCGAGCACGATGCCTTGGATAATAAAAAGAAAATTCAGTCTCCCCTGCTGGTGCTGTGGGGAGAACTAAGCGTGGTTGGCAACACATATGATGTTCTGAAAACTTGGCGAGAGAAATCAGTTGATGGCGCTGTCCGTGGTAACGCCCTGCCCTGCGGCCATTACATTCCCGAGGAAGCTCCGGAAAAAACGTTGAGCGAATTCATGCAGTTTTTTCGCTGGGCTTAGATTAGTTTTTTATTTCGACGACGAATCAATATCACACGCGTATTTTATTGCTACTGCAGCAGATTTATTTAGGAATAATTGGTGGATTCAATTACTGAGTTGGCAAGGTAAGGATATCTCCACGCCAATATAGCCGTGACTGGAAGGCGGTTATCATTCATTAATTTCCTTTTCGTCAAATGCCCCCGATTCTGACAGACGAATAACATCGGCCTGGCGATTTAATAATACCAAGATTTGATCTAATTGATCCAACATCTCCGGCTGCAAAGCCGCAAGCAGTCTATTATTAATTTCACGATATTTAGCAAACATTGCCTGGTACAAATCGTGGCCCGTGGACGACAAGACCACTTTGGAAAATCGACCATTTTCGGGATTTGATAAGCGTTTCACAAAGCCCTCTCGAACCAACAATCCTATGGCTCTGGAGGTTTGAGTCAGGTCCAATTCCGCGCGTATCGCAATTTCCCCAACGGTAGCACCTTCAATTTCAGCTATATTGGACAGTATTCGCCATTTCCGCCCACCAATTCCGAATTGCTTGCGACATACTAGTTCGGTTAAGCCGACACAGTTCTGATAAGTTAAAAATATCCTGTAATCCAATAAATCCCGAACAGCTTTAGGGTCTACAAATCGAGATACGTTCGAATTGGACTTATCTTTAGAAAATTTTTCCAATGATGCCTCTTAATTCACTTTGAATTTCGGCGACGAATCTGTATGTGTATTTCAGTCGCGCTGTGTATTTTCCGTTAAATTGCAGTGACGAGTATGAGTGATAAGCTAAATTGTGTAAATGTTTCTATTTCGTGGCAAATTCATCATTTATATTTCGAAAAATTCATAGTGACCTGACGGCTGGCGATCATCAATCGAATAATCTATTTCCCACGAAATGCGGTTGAAGTTTCATCAATATACCTCGCCAATTCAATATCTAAATTGGTGACGCAATTTTCATCATGTGTAGTTAACACAATTATTACTTTATTGTAGACATTAAACCATTCAGGATGATGATTCATTTTATCTGCTTTAAAAGCAACGCAAGTCATGAATGAAAAGGCCTGGATAAAGTCGTTAAAAATTACCTCCCTTTTTATTGCTGACCGTTGATATTCATAAGTCCACAAAGGCAGCGCAGCCATTAATTGTTCCGAATTTTCAGCTATTAAATCGTTCATTTCCCGAAGTTGTCTCCAACGTTTTCAGCCCTGATAAAAAATCAGGCAAGCTTAAAATTAATATCAAGTCAGATTTGAATTTCCAGTTTCGATTTTGCGTTGAATGCGGAAAAACAAAATCGTACCAAATCCAACAATAAGCATTCCGACTAAATTTACGATTGCAGAAATATGGTCAATCGGAAAAACCAGTTGTGCTACTACTGTAGATAAAGTCATGACTAGGCCAATAGCCGCAGACACTCTGATGGAAAACGGGTGACTGGATGATTGCGCTCCCCATATAGCAGCAGCACAAATTAATCCGTATGGAATAAGCCAAATCAAAACAATGAAATTGGACATGTAAAGAGACGCAATAATGGGTGCTGATTTTGTCCAGGCAAATATAATCGTTGGAAGAACAGTGCTAATTAACGTCAATAAAATGATGGCTCTCTGCGGTGTTCCCGACTTTGCATCCAGCACACCAAGTTTTCGCGGGAGAAATCCATCATTTGCAGCTGTAGCCACAATAATTGCTGCGGCATTGAACCAGGCTATAAGCCCAGAGACAGTAGTCATCGCCAATACAACGTCAGACATCAAGGCAATTGATGGAAAACCTGCAGCAATGGCCAATATTTTTGTTGGTGATTCACCAGCGTTTAATGCGTTAACGTTTGCCATTAGTGCCGGTGCTTGAAGCAATGCTCCTATAACCACAGCAGAACCGCATAATCCAACAGTCCATTTCAAAGTCCTTGCAACATCCCGTTTTGGATTAGCCGTTTCGCTGGCCAATGCAGCGACACAATCGAATCCTGCAAAAAAAGCCATCGCAACAAAAACACCTCTAGGCAACGAATGTATTGTTAATCCACTGGTCGTGAGTTCTGATCGAACGTCAAATCCAAAACTGTTTGCCGCTGCGATGGTAATTCCGACAGCCAACGGAAGACATATGACCCCGAGAGCAATTGAGACCTTGGATGAAAGTTCCACTCCTCGATAGGCACAAATACCGATAAATAACGACACCGCAACAGTAATGACGCATTCTGAAACGACAGAACCCGCCTGAGCTAGCCCAAATGAATTAGCAAGACTCGCCAGGTAAATTGTTGATCCTGTGATTGCAATTGCTGGTCCAACGATATATCCAAATAAGATGCACGTAGCAATAATCGCGATTGGCCATCTTGGCAAAGTCCGCTGAGCAAAGGAGAGGATAGTCGCCGTTACGGAATAAATACTTGCAAATCGTCCTAACACTATGGCGACCATCATACTGAGCATTGCAGCGCAAAAAAAGGCGACCCAGGAGCCCAGGCCAGAGTAAGTGAGTTGATAGCCTGCTGCTATCGCAATGTTTGGACCAATTTGCATGGCGCTCAATGCCAATGCCATTACCTTCCAAAATGGAACTATCGGTGGCGTGATTTTCATTGCAACAGGACTAGCTACGCAATGAAGACCACTTATCGTATTTTCGTATGACATTATTTACCACCAAATCATCGGAGTTTTTGTAAGAAGTTCTGTGCCGTTTTTTGTGACAATAGAATTTTGTTCAAATCCTGCGGTACCAACTCCGGGAATCGTCAGGAACGCTTCAGTCGCAACGACCATTCCTTCGCGATATATTTTATGTTTCCCATCGTATTCAGTGGATATAACTGGAGGTTCAAAAAACAGTCCGTTTCCATGGCCTAATACGGAAAACCAGTCATCCGTTTGCGATTTCCCACCATAAAATTTCTGACGTTGCTCTTCTCCGTATGTGGCAACGTCAACAACGCTTACGCCCGGTTTGATCATCAGTCTCAGATTTTCCACAAGCTCAGCACAACCCTCAACGAGTCGTCGCTGCTCAGAGGTTGGGCGTAACCCAACCACCGTCGTACGACCAGGATCTAACCAATATCCCTTATGCATTGCACCATAGAGCCACCCCCTGACTAATTCTCCGTCAGGTGGCGTTCTGGTTGAGTATCCTGCCATTGGATCAGTAGTAATCCTCTCTGCCATCCATGGACCGTAGCCAACATGGCAAAAATGAATATTGCCTTGACGTTGATAGACTACTTTGGCAGCCTCAGCCGCGGCGTCCGCCTCCGAGCCGCCTGAAAATATGGTTTTGAACATTGCATTCATAGCAGATGTCACCGTGTCGCCCGCTACTCTAATTAAATCCAATTCGGCAGCACTTTTGACAATTCTGATATCAAGTATCAGATCATCTTCTTCACGCCAAGTGATTTGCGGAGTCAATTCGCTCAATGCCGTCATGTGACGCGCAGTGATGCAATCCGTGCCAATAAGACCAACCAGGCCAGTTATACCTTCTTTTTTTAGTGTGGAGGCAAGGGCGTCAACAACATCAGTCTGGGCAACGATGTTGCTAGTTGCAATTCCGTTTCGATCTAGTGATGGATCATCTGCGACCAAAATTGGCTCTTTGTCCAATTGGAGAATTACCGCGCAGTGTGCTGCGGCTCTGGTATCTTTCGCCATCCAATCGTAAATAAATCCTGAATTACATGAGTAATAATTGGTCAGATAATACGCGTCCTGAAAACGTTCGAAGGTGCCACCACCTTTGCTCCAAACCACTGCAAACTGAAGATTTCGAAGTCGCATTTCCGCAAAAGCTGCCGCCCAACGCTGCTCATATTCATGTTTGGAAAACGGCAGAGTCACCTCAAATTCATTCCTATTGAACGTTTTTTGTTCCATCATTTTTCTCCGTCATTCAAATGGGAATACGTAATATCGAATTCATTCGATAAAAAATAATATTGATGCTCAGCGTAATGTCTCATGTATGCGCACTTATTCTTGTCAATGTAATTTTTCGAATTTCTCAATATCTGGCAAATCAATGAATTTTATAATTAAGGTCCTATTCATTGATAAGCCATTTACAGATGAGATTAAAATGAAGCGAAAACATTCATACCGATCGTGCGCGCATTAAGCCGGAAACCTTCATTGGTTTCATTCGTATTCGGATGCTGAATAATTGTGTTGTCATTTAACGCATTTTTGACATAAACGCTCACGTCGAAAGTACCGAACGATATTCCCGCACTGGTATCAACTGTGTGATATTGAGGTCGATTATAGTCGGGGTCCGTAGCAACCAGAGAACCATTACTTCTACCTACCCAATGTTCTGTTGCGAGCAAATAAGCCGATTTATCACCCAATGCAAAACTATATTTGGCCGATAGTTGCCCGTTGTATTTGGGGACTCCTTCGATTGCAGCACCTTTCACTGCCCCAATGACCCCATTAATTTGGCCCTGACTGTCAGAAAACTCTGCATTGTCGTAACCACCGGATGCACTAAGCAATAATTGTGGGACCGGTTTAAATTTAACTTCTATTTCAGCACCTTTGCTGACCGCGTCACCAGCATTTGTGTTGTAGTCGTAACTACAACCAGGAAGATAGACATTCTGTTGAATGTTATTCCACTTCAAATAAAATATATCTGCGTTGAATGAAAGACGGTTGTCGAAAACACGAGACTTACTACCGACTTCATAACTCCATAAACTGTCTTGCTTATACGTGGCTGGCGCCTCCGTTAATCCGTTTGCTGCTAAATCACTCGCGCAAAACGTAACGGGAACATATTGATTTCCTCCACCCAAACGGAATCCTTTGGCCGCACTAGTATAAAGCGTGTTATTTGGATCCACTTCCCAAGTCAATGCAAATTTGGGGGTTGACGCGTTAGTGCTAGTGGTATTTTGGAAAACCGCATTCGCGTTCGTATTCAATCCTGTTTCATACAAACCGTTAATTTGTTCCAGACTGTTGGTGGCTGTTAGATACCTCATCCCGACTGTCGCATGGAGTGTCGGCGTAAAGTAATAATTTACCTCGCCAAATATGGCTTTCTGCTGTTCACGGGTCTGCTGATTACCGTAATAGGTATTGTCATTAGGGAATGGATTTAGGTAGGGTGTACCTGGAGGAATTCCTAAACTTGGATTTCCTGGAAAATAAAGTGAATTGGCCAACGAGTTAAGGTTATTCGTGTCTACCCCGTATTGAGCAAGAGTCGCATTCAGCCCTATTACCGGATCGTTTTCAATTGCACCGGTACGCTCATTAGCAAAGTAGAGTCCCCCAACCCAGGTCCAGGGAGACCCACCTTTTTCATATGCCTTAGATGCAAACCGCAGTTCTTGCGAAAACTGCTCAGCTTGACTAGTTAGCTGGCTTGCCGAAGGTAATGCCAGAATTGCTGGGAGCAGAGCGTTCGGAACTGAGCCACCGCAAGCCACAACATAAAAATAACAACCTGAGCTTGGATTAGTGCTGGTTAATGGAATGGTTATGTAATTTTTACCGTCAATGGCTCTGTCAAAATGCCGATCAAAATAACTCGACACCGAAGTAACGTTAATGCCGTCCCAATCGTAATTTATATTTAAAGTTGGCAGCAAAAATTTATCAGTACTTGGTTCACGAACTGAAACGTTGGACTCATACAAAGGCAGGGTATTCAATAGAAATGCGCTGGAACCATCGCTGTGTACTTCTTGATAGAAAATTGAAGGGGTGATAGTGAGATTCTTGGTCGGCTTCCATTTGACTGCCAGACGCACTTCCTGATCATCATTGGAATTGATACCGTTCCCGATCACGTTTCCATTCGAATCAATTTGATTGATGAAGCCTGCGGTCCTGTTACCTTGTACACCAATACGCACGGCCAGTTCGTCTGCAATCAAAGGAATGTTACCAACAATATAGCCTGAAGTATTCGAACCAGCGCCCTTCGTGTTCGAATAGTCAGCAAATGTGTCGACTGAATATTCTTTGAGATTGGGCTGGTTAGTGATGAATTTAATAGTACCTCCCATTGAACTCGAACCGTACAGAGTGCCTTGAGGTCCACGCAGAACCTCAACCCGTTCAAGATCAAAAAACTTTGGCTCTGTAGCACCCATGTCATACATATTGGGAATAGTGACCGACGTGTCATCAACATAAATTCCCACGGTTGCAGATCCTGCGGAAGAACTCACGCCTCGCATTTCGATGTTGTCCAACCCTGGTCCAGCGCCTGACGTTGTCGAGAATGAGATATTTGGAATTGAGCGAGTCAAGTCACCAAAATCTTCGATATGTTGCTGTTGGAGGTCATCGCCAGAAATCGTTGAAATACTCATGGCGATCTTATTCGGATCTTCCTTGCGCTTCTGGGCTGTAACTACAACCGTGGCGATTCCAGATGTAATCTGGCCCTTTTCAGCTTTTTCCTGAGTCATATCAGGGGTAGTGTTATCTGTCGCCTGGAGATTACCGGTAACATTGGCAGTTACATCTGAATCGGTGGCTTGCTGAGAAAACGCCGACATAGTAAATAATGCCGAAGCGACAGCGACTGCTAAACTTGAATTAATTTTATGATGATATTTCATTTGTAAATCGTCTCCTGAGCAAATTAAGTTTCATTATTTTTTTAATACATCACACCAGTCCGATATTAAAATCATGCAATTGAAACGATAGGAGCGGTTCTGGCAAGCGCATTCATACGTACAGAATCGTTATAAACGAAACCGGGTTTTGTGTGAAAACTGAGCAATGCAATGACGCGGAGTTTATTTCCTTTTACGGGCGCTACGCGATGCAAAGCTTTACGTCCTCGAAATAACATGAGTGTCCCGGCCTTCACTGTTTCTGAAAGTACTAGCGGGGAATTTCCATCCAAAATTCCACTGACATCTTGTTCATCTAAATCGGTTGCATTTGGTACAAATTCAAATTGCCCGCCGAATTCAGGTTGCTGCAACATGAGCGAGACTACAAAATCATTGTCGTCAAAATGCCATCCATGCTGATCACCGTCCCCTATATAAGTTAAGTTGACATTGATAAGTGGATCACTCGTAATATAAAGTTCTGGAACTTCCAAAATTTCCCGAACCAATTCAATTAGCTCCGAGGAGCAATACAGCTCTCGTATTGGCTTATCATCGCCGAGCAAATCAGAACCCAAAGACCACATGCGATAAGGAGAGGTTCGCGATTTTAAAGACGAACTGCTTTCAGCAAGTTTGTCTTTTGGATTAAAACCCATTTGCGTGTCTCTTCGGTGTGCGTGCACGAATTTTTGTAACGCTTCAATCAACATCAAATCGAGAGCGATCCTGTCTACGAAATCAGTTAATTGAACTGCGCCATTTTTCGACATCTGTTCTTTTGCTTCTTTGATTATTGCTGCACGGGCTGAAGGTTCTCTTAACTCGTACTTTTTATAATTGATGATTGCCATTGCTTCTCCACTGTTGGATATATGTAATTCATGTTTTTTCTGAACTGATCTTTTATCTGTCGCACAAAAATTTTTCGACATGCTCGAAGAATGTAATTGGCTGATCAACATACATTTCATGTGCAGCATTTTCCAAACGAACTAACACGGATCCTGCTATCGCAGCATGTGTAGCCTGCGCTGTACGATCAGAGACTATGTCGGAACTTCCGTAGATGATCAAAGTGCGAACGTTGAGCTTTTTCAATTCATCGAAAAAATCAAAGCCTTTGACATCACCGGTCGCTTCGTAGTCACTTTTATCACCCCAAACGACGCGCATGGCGTCCCATCCAGTTGGAATAGTTTTGCTATCCCATGCCGGTTCTTTAACGTACATATAGTTTGTCAAAGTTTGATCCACGAGCTTTCGATAGGCAGGAAGTTGGGCGCCATCTTTTCCATAGATACCATCACGCTCAAGCTGATCGATTTGTGCTTTAACATCATCAGATGCGCGATTCTTTATTCCCAAAAGATCTGAGTTGACATGCTGTGCACTTGAACCCGTTCCAGCTAACAACAAAGCACTGACCCGTTGAGGGTATTTAATGGCGTAGGCTTGTGCCAGAATCCCGCCGAATGAATGACCAAACACGTCAATTTTCTCGAATCCCAATGCGATGCGCGTATTTTCTACATCCTCTACCATCAAAGCCAAGGTGTATTCACTATCAGGAAGATTGTTTTGTGAATTCCCGCATCCGCGTTCGTCAATAAAAACAAGCTGACGCAAACGCATGAGAGGCAATAACGGCTGCACCAAATAATCATGGGAAACACCGGGGCCTCCGTGAAGCAGCAACATTGGAGTTCCGGTACCGAAGGTTTTGAAATAAATCATCACTCCGTTTGAATCGACGTATCCAGTTTTTGTAATATAAAGATCTTGTTTAGCTTTAAGATTTTTATCAGGCAATTCTGCATTCATTTTTTATTTCTCACTTTTCATAATTCAGTTATTAAAATATCGAATCAACTTGATCGAGAAGATATTTTTGAATTTATTCTTAATAGTTAAAGTTCGTTCTTTATGATTTTTCCTGCTCGAACTATTGTTCGTATATTTTTTCCGTCGTTGGCCAGTAGCGAAATATCCTTAAGTGGATTGCCGTCCACAACGATCAAATCAGCATAGGCTCCTGGTTTGATGCAGCCAATCTGTCCTTCCATCATCATCATGTCAGCTGAAATTGATGTGGCCTGACGGAGTATTTCAATGGGCGTAAATACTTGACTGCGCAAAGTGAATTCTGAGCATTGCTGTTTATATGTGCTACCTAATAAATCCGTGCCGAAAGCTACCTTTACTCCCGCATTTCTCATTATTTCCAAACCACTTAACGCTTGATGAAAGACGCTGTCCACTTTTTCCTGACTTTCCGGAGGAAAGCCAAGTTGTCTTCCCATCGTCGCCAGAGCAAAGCAAACTGCCATGGTTGGTACAATAAAGGCGCCACGCTCTGCCACAAATTTGGCGGTGCTTTCGTCTATTAATGTGCCGTGCTCAATGCTTCTTACACCAAACTCAACAGAGCGTCTGATCGCGTCTGCTGGATGACAATGTGATGCAACATAACTTCTTCTTTCTTTGCATTCATTTACGATTGCTCGTATTTCGTCTTCTCTGTATTGGTTCATCCAGATTGGATCAGTTGGGGATGCGACTCCGCCAGAACCCATGATTTTTATGCACTGAACACCCTGACGTAATTGCTCTCTTGTAGCGCGAATACAGGCATCGACACCATCGGCAATAACTGCAAAAGTATTTACCATTGACGAGTCGTTGCATGAACACGCGGAATGATAATTCGGTAGTTCGTCTATTTGACGCATGTCGCCATGGCCACCTGTCATCGACAGTATTTTCCCGGCATAGAAAAATCTCGGCCCCTCTATAAGACCATCGGTCAGTGCCCGATATAGTGAATAGCTACCGCCTCCCACGTCGCGTACGGTTGTAAATCCACATTGCAGTGCGTGAGTGAGCATACGCGCAGCATGAGCTGCACGATAGGCTTCGCCCACTGCTTCAATTTTTTTCACCGAGACATCACTTGCAAAAGCATGTACATGCGCATCGATTAGGCCAGGCATCAGCGTACGCCCACCAACATCAATAACCTGCATGTCGTCATAACTTCTTGGTGCTTTTGATATTTCTTGAATTTTCCCGTCAGCGACCAATACATACATTCCCTCTTGACAGTCCTCATTGACGCCATCAAAAACCACTGCATTTTTGAAAAGTATTTTGGTCATATAAATTTAATTTCTTAATTGTTAATCTGGATGTCGAAAAACTTTGATAGGAGCATAAAACTTCAAGCACATTTCACAAAGTCAAATCTCAATGCTTTGATCGTGGCAGTGATCTTTACCGATACAACGATGCTAGTATTGGCGCTGTTTTTTTGGCAGGTGTATTTACATTAACTTCAATTATTCTTTGCATAGAAAAAATATGAAAATTCTAGTACCAGTCAAACGCGTCGTTGATTACAACGTCAAAGTGCGCGTTAAATCCGACCATTCCGGTATGGATATCGCCAACGTCAAAATGTCCATGAATCCTTTCGATGAAATCGCCATCGAAGAAGCGGTTCGCCTGAAAGAGCAGGGCGTAGCGACAGAAATCATTGCCGTTTCCTGCGGCGTTGCACAATGCCAGGAAACATTGCGCACAGCGATGGCGATAGGTGCAGACCGCGGCTACCTGGTTGAAACAGATGTCGAATTGCAGCCACTGGCCGTCGCCAAATTGCTCAAGGCACTGGCAGACAAAGAACAGCCTGCGTTAATCATCCTCGGCAAACAGGCGATTGATGACGACTGCAATCAAACCGGTCAGATGTTGGCCGCCATGCTGGGCTGGCCTCAGGCGACCTTCGCCTCCAAAGTGGTGGTTGCGGACGGAAAAGTCAGTGTGACGCGTGAAGTGGATGGCGGATTGGAAACGCTGTCATTAACTTTGCCGGCGATCATTACGACGGATTTGCGCTTGAACGAACCGCGCTATGTGACTTTGCCTAACATCATGAAGGCCAAGAAAAAACAACTGGATAACGTCAAGCCTGCCGATTTGGGTGTGGACGTAACACCTCGCGTAAAAACTCTAAAAGTGGTCGAGCCGGCACAACGCTCAGCCGGAATTATCGTGCCTGATGTGGCTACTTTGGTCGCAAAACTTAAAAATGAAGCGAAGGTGATCTAAATGACGACATTAGTAATTGCTGAGCACGATAACCTCAGCTTAAAAGGAAGTACTGCAAACACAGTTACTGCGGCAACGCAATGCGGTGGTGACGTGCACGTTCTGGTGGCTGGTTTTAATTGTGGCGCGGCGGCAGAAGCTGCATCAAAATTGGCAGGCGTATCGAAAGTACTGGTGGCCGATGCGGCGCATTTTGCTGACGGCCTGGCGGAAAATATTGCGGCACAGGTATTAGCAGTCGCTGCCGGTTACGACCATATTCTGGCACCGGCAACTGCATATGGAAAAAATATTGCACCTCGCGTAGCGGCGAGTCTGGACGTGGCACAGATTTCTGAAATCACTAAAATCATTTCTGCCGATACGTTCGAACGTCCGATCTATGCTGGAAATGCAATCGCAACAGTGCAATCGTCCGACACCAAAAAAGTGATCACGGTACGTACTACCGGTTTTGATGCAGCTGCGACAGGCGGTTCGGCGGCGGTTGAATCGATAGCTGCGGTGGCTGACTCCGGCAAGTCGAGTTTCGTGTCACGCGAGGTGGCAAAATCGGATCGCCCGGAATTGACTGCTGCAAAAATAATTGTATCCGGCGGTCGCGGTATGGGTTCTGGCGATAACTTCAAAATTCTGGAGCCGCTGGCAGATAAACTCGGTGCGGCAATGGGCGCATCGCGCGCTGCTGTTGATGCCGGCTACGTGCCGAATGACTGGCAGGTTGGCCAGACCGGTAAAATCGTTGCGCCTTCGCTGTATATCGCGATTGGTATTTCTGGCGCGATTCAACATTTGGCTGGCATGAAAGACTCCAAGACTATCGTTGCGATCAACAAAGATCCTGAAGCGCCGATTTTTTCGGTAGCCGACTATGGCATCGTGGGCGATTTGTTCGAAGTCGTACCGGCA
>FTLB01005477.1_pt1 | contig 196579 bp, 183 predicted proteins | sample 1658291 | NCBI WGS metagenome assembly FTLB01 (sample SAMEA3914812, study PRJEB12502) | metagenome | biome: forest; material: soil | place: Canada | collected 2011-07-07 | depth 0.1 m
GGTTGAACGTTGGGCTGATGACGCGTAGGTTGGGCTACGCTACACCAGCCCAACACTCCACATCAAAATAAACAACCACCGGCCATTATTTACGGTTGAACGTTGGGCTGATGAAGCGTAGCCCAACCTACAAATTACAGGCCGAATTGCGGCTGGCGTTTTTCTTTGATGGCCGCTAATCCTTCGCGCGCGTCTGCTTCGGCAAAACCCATCATCTCTGCGTTTAGCGACGCTTCAAATGCCGGCCAGGCAGCGCGCAGCCAATGGTTCAGTGATCGCTTGGTATGCGCCAGCGCCTTCTGACTGCCGACCGCCAGTTTCTGCGCAATCTGTAACGCTTCACCTTGCAACTGGTCTGCGTCGACTACGCGGCTGACCAAGCCAATGCGCTCAGCTTCCTCACCGCTGACCGTCTCGCATAACAGCAGATAATACTTGGACTTGGCCATACCGCACAACAGTGGCCAGATCAGCGCGGCATGATCGCCGGCAGCCACCCCCAGTTTGGTATGCCCGTCAATCAGTTTCGCGCTGCGTGCTGCTATCGATATATCAGCCAGCAAGGCTACTGCCAACCCTGCCCCCACCGCCGCACCATTAATGGCAGACACGATGGGCTTATCGCAATCCAGCATGCCCTGTACCAGTTCGCGCGCTTCAACCAAAACCCGGTTGCGTGCCGCTTCCGAAGTCAGCATCTCTTCGACCATAGCCAGTTCACCGCCGGCGCAAAAAGCCTTGCCGGTACTGCGCACCAATATCACCTTCACACGCAAATCGGCGGCCAGCGTGCGCCAGACCGATGCCAACGCGGCATGGCCGGCGGCATCAGTTACCGGCATGCCGTTGTCGGCCTGAAAAATCAGATGCGCGATGCCATCGGCGTCGAGCTCCAGGCGGAAGTTATTGCTTGCTACATTCAGATTGATCATCTTGATTTCCAATAGCGTTGTTGCAGCAACGGGCTGACCCGATATCGTTCGCTGCGATAGGCCGCAAATAAATTATTTAGCAGGTTAACGGTGTAATCCACGCCTATCGCGTTCAACCATTCAAACGGACCGGCCGGATAATTGGTAGCCAACTTCATGGCGGTATCTGCGCCCTGCTCATCGCATACGCCCTGATGCACTGCGTCGCAGGCTTCGTTGATCAGCATGGTAATCGTGCGGGCTACGATCAGGCCCGGCACATCGCGCAGCTCGATCACCTGCAATCCGCAGCCAGCCAGCGTAGCGGCGACATCGGCCTTTTGTGCAGCGTTCACGCCAGGAGCATATGCTATGCACAACGCGTTGGCTGATGCAGACAGTAGCGGCAGGTCCAGCACACCCAGCGCAGCTATGCCGAGTTCAGCGCGCATTTGTGCCGCGCTGCGACCATCGGTGACCGGCAACTGAACAGCGCCGATACGCAGACCGCTCCAGCTCTTTTCCTCCACACGTGACAATGCGATTTTTTTATCGCTTAAAAAATTGAGCAGATTTGCAACGAAAGCGCCGTCGCCAACTACCTCAAACTTACCGGGTAGCGGCGCAGTACCGACATCTGGCGCGACCGAGAGCGGATAACGGTAAAACCCGCGCCCGGATTTACGTCCCAGCCTGCCGGCATCCAGCAGCTCTTTTTGTACCAGCGACGGCACGTAGCGTTTATCAAAATAATTGGCTTCATACATGGATGTGGTGACGGCGTAGTTAACGTCATGTCCTATCAGATCCATCAGCTCGCAAGGTCCCATGCGAAAACCGGCGCTCTTCATTGCGGTGTCCAGTTGTTGCGGCGTGCCTGCCTGTTCCTGCAGCAGCAACAGCGCCTCGGCATAAAAGGGACGCGCTATGCGATTGACGATAAATCCCGGCGTGGATTTTGCCTGCACCGGCTGCTTGCCCCATGACCGCGCCAGTCCGGCCACCCTGGCGGCGACTTGCGGTGAAGTATCTGCGCCCGACACCACTTCGACCAGCTTCATCAACGGCACAGGATTAAAGAAATGCATGCCGACTATCCGCTCCGGGTGTTGCATGCCGTTCGCCAACGCGGTGATCGAAATCGACGAGGTGTTGGATGCCAGCACTGCCTGTGGGCTGACGTGCCGCTCCAGTTCCCGTAGCAGGGTCTGCTTGGCCTGCAGATTTTCTACAATGACTTCAACCACCATCGCCGCGGCACTGAAATCGGCCAGACTACCAACCGGAATAATGCGCTGCAAAATTTCGCTGCGATCCGTTTCCGACATTCGCCCCTTGCCAACCAAACCGTTCAACGCACTGGCAATCTGATCATGTGCAAGCTGCGCCGCATCGCTGCGCACATCATATAAATGCACGGTATGACCTGCAGCGGCAGCGATTTGCGCGATTCCGGCGCCCATCGTGCCGGCCCCGACCACGCCAACCAGATCAAGCAGCGGCGAGGCGATCATTGCCGCACCCATGCGGCGGGACGCTTCGCAAAAAAGGCGGCAAAGCCTTCGCGTGCTTCCGCTGTGGAGCGTACCCGCGCAATGGTCTGTGCGGTCAGTTCCTGCACCTGCCGGTCAACTTCCCCGACTGACAATTGATTGAACAGCGTTTTAATTTCACCCAGCGCAGTCGGGCCGTTAGCCAATAACTGAACCACGGCCTTTTCGATGGCAGCATCCAGTTGCAGAGCCTCGACAACCTCATGCACCAGTCCAATCTGCGCAGCGCGGGCAGCATCCAGAATGTCCGCCGTCAAGGCCAGCCGCAAGGCCTGACGTTTTCCGACAGCGTTATTCAGATACGGACCGATCACCGACGGTAATATGCCGAATTTAGCTTCACTGACCGCAAAGCGCGCCGCAGGAGCAGCAAAGACGATATCGCACACGCAGCACAATCCGACCCCACCGCCATATGCCGCACCCTGCACCCTGGCCAGCAACGGCTTTTTACAGTTAGAGATAGTCTGCATCATGTCCGAGAAAACGCGTGCGTCAGCCAGGTTGGCCTCATGCGTGTTATGACTGGCTCGTTCCATCCAGTGCAGATCGGCTCCCGCGCAAAACGCCTTACCCGCTGCGGCCAATACGACCACGCGAATTTCCGGCGCACTGCCGACATAGGAAAATACGCGAGTCAGTTCGGCAATCATGGTTTCATCAAACGCATTCATGACTGCGGGCCGCGCCAACGTAATCGTTGCTACGCCACGCGGATCGACTTGCAACTGCAGGCTGTGGTATGACATTTCGTTCATTGCTGTGCGCTCATTAATATGTCTCGACATGGAAGCGGCCTTCCGCCACCATTTTTTCATGCAGCGTGGTCCAGCTGATACCGGCTTGTTGACAAATATCCTCCAGAGCCTGCAACACGCCGGTCTCCATGCCCTTCAGTCCGCAGATATAAATATAGGTATCGCCTTTCAGCAAATCGGCGACAGCACTGCCGGCCTGTCGGAGTTTGTCCTGTACATAACTGCGCGGCTGACCGGCAAGCCGCGAGAATGCAAAATGTTTATCGATAAATGCCGCTGGCAATTTCAGGAGCGGGCCGAAATAAGGCAGTTCTTCGGGATTGCGCGCTCCGAAAAACAGCATCATCTTTCCATCGATAGCCTGCCCTTTATTGACCAGCCGTCTGCGACTCTCGGTCATGGCACGCATCGGTGCCGAGCCGGTACCGGTGCAGATCATCAACAGATTCGCGCTGCTGTGATTGGGCATCAGATAATTGTCGCCGAACGGGCCGGTGACCAGAACGGTATCGCCTTTTTGCAGATCGCACAGATAGTTGGAACACACACCGTGTGCAGCTTGCCCATCGTGATTTTCCGTCACACGCTTGACCGTCAGTGCCAGATTGTTATAGCCGGGACGCTCGCCGTCGCGTGGACTCGCCACTGAATACATGCGCAAAAAATGCGGCTTGCCGTTGTCGTCGGTACCGGGCGGCATAATGCCGATGGACTGCCCTTCCAGTATCGGAAAAAAGCTGCTGCCGAAATCGAGCACGATATGATGTACATCACTTTGTGCCGCCGCATCAGTCAGACGATAGTTACCCGCCACAGTCGCGCTCACCGGCTTTTTAATTGAGTATAAATTCAGATAGGGGTGCGCTGCCGACCAGGGAGCGTTGCGGGATGTCGGTGTCACGGCAGCATTGATCTGCTGCACTGGCAAGGGCTCAGCCGCAATCGGACCGGCATTGTCGGCAAGTTGTGCCTGCGCCGGCAATTCATCCCAGGCTAACTGCTCTTCCAATGTATACGCTGAGTTCTGCGCAACGGTGCGCCAATGATCGATAGAACCGGTAGGACACGGTGAAATACACGCCATGCACGAATTGCATTTGTCGGCATCGACCACATAGTTGCGGCTGTCGTGGGTGATCGCATCGACCGGGCAGGTTTCCTGGCAGGTATTGCAGCGTATGCATACCTCGGGATCAATCAGATGCTGTCGAATAAAATTGATTGGTTCAGAAAGGTTCATGATGGATCACCGCCAGAATAAAAAAACAGGCCGTGAGGAGAGATGAACAACGGCCTGTACAGCAAGCTTAATTAAAACGTATGTATTCAAAATCGATAGGTTGACGGTTAATGCCAACCGGTGGCGGCGCAATCCAGTTGGCGAATTTTCCGGGTTCGATCACGCGCCCCATCAGCGATGCGACAAATGCGCGATCTTCTTCGGAGGGCAACCAGTTGCGCAGATTGGCCTGCCATTCCGCATCCGAAATAATTCTTCCGTCCGGCGAAATTTTGGTATTTGCGAATGCACCGATATGACGGTTGAAGGTTTTATGCGGCGGCACCAGTCTGAAACTCAATCCCGCTTTTTCTATCACGCGGTTCCAGCGCCCGATACCGGATACGGCGTCGCGTATGTAATCGTCGCGCAATACTTCGTTTAATGAATTCAGCATCGGCGCTTCGCGTTCTACCAATGTACCGTTGCTGATTTCCAAAATTTTGTAGCAGCCGTCTTTTAACACATGATCATCGTCGCGTTTGGTTTCTTCGTAACGACCTTTAAGACCGGCACTGTAAAACGTCGCGGCATTCGACGATTGATCGGCGCCGAATAAATCGATGGTGACGCTGAAATGAAAATTCAGATAGCGCTGGATGGTCGGCAAATCGATGACGCCTTTGGCACGTACCTGCGCCGGATCTTCGATGCCGTATTGCTTCATCACTTCACAGGTACGCGCCACGATGCGCGAGATGCCGGACTCGCCGACAAACATATGATGGGCTTCTTCGGTGAGCATAAAGCGACAGGTGCGCGAGAGCGGATCGAAGCCCGATTCCGCCAACGCGCACAACTGGAATTTACCGTCGCGATCGGTAAAATAGGTGAACATGTAATACGCCAGCCAGTCCGGCGTTTCTTCATTAAACGCCTCCAATATGCGCGGTTTGTCGGCATCGCCGGAATTGCGCTGCAACAGCGCTTCCGCTTCTTCGCGACCATCGCGTCCGAAATGTTTATGCAGCAGATACACCATGGCCCATAAATGACGCCCCTCTTCCACATTCACCTGATACAGATTGCGCAAATCGTATTGCGATGGCGCGGTCAATCCCAGATGACGTTGCTGTTCGACCGAAGCCGGTTCGGTATCGCCTTGCGTCACGATCATGCGGCGCAGATTGGCGCGGTGCTCACCGGGCACATCCTGCCAGACATTTGCGCCCTTGTTTTCACCGAAATTGACTTTGCGACCCTCTTCAGCCTGCGCCAGAAAAATACCCCAACGGTAATCGGGCATTTTGACGTGATCGAAACTGGCCCAGCCTTCCGGCGTGACATTGATGGCGGTGCGCAGATAAATATCATGCGTGCTGGAATCATCCGGCCCCATGTCGCGCCACCAGTTCAAAAAATTCGGCTGCCACTGTTCCAGTGCACGTTGCAAGGTTTTGTCTTCCGACAGATTGACATTGTTCGGAATGATTTCGTTGTAGTTAATTGTGCTCACGGTCGCTACCTCAAGGTTAAACGCGGTTGAAATCAAATTTGGCTTTGTTACCTGAGCCGTATACTTTTAACGCGCCCGATTCACCGACCGCATTCGGTCGAATAAAGATCCAGTTCTGCCAGGCGGTGAGACGTCCGAAAATACGCGTTTCCATGGTTTCACGACCGTTGAAACGCAGATTGGCTTCCAGTCCGGTCAAGGCATCGGGCGACATGCTGGCGCGTTCTTCCAATAGCATGCGGGTTTCATCGGCCCAATCCAGTTCATCCGGATTACTGGTAATCAATCCCAACTCCAGCGCTTCTTGCGCGTCGATTAATTTGCCGATACGGTTTTGTACTGCGGCGATTTCCCTCTGATCTTCATAGAAGCGCCGCGCAATTCTGGATTGGTGCGTCACCATCGGCAAGGCGCCGAAATTCAGTTCGCTGGTTGCGATATGTGGTGCGGAAGGTTGCAAACCCGCAGGCTGGTCCGGCATGGACAGCATATAGCTGCGATCTGCTGCGAGTGCGATTTCCAACAGGCTGCCGACGAAGCAGGAATCCTGATCTATCATCGCAAACAGCGAACGCGACGACACATCAAGGCGCGCCAGAGTGCGGCGCAAAAAGCCTATGGTTTCGCGCACCAGCCAATGCGACTGGTGCTTGTGTAATGTGGCATCGCTGGCCAAAACGAAGTCGGCGTTGCCGCGCGTTTTGAGTACCCAGGTGCCGAGCTCGGGTTCGTTGGTACGCAAATGCAAAATCGCGTCGTCCAGCTCACGTGCCATCTGCAGCGGCCACCACTGAGCGCCGGCAGTTTCTATTGCGCTGATTTCGGTCGGCTGTACCGCCGTTGGTGCGTGTACCGTCAATGTTGCATGACGAGCGGCGCGGTCGATATCGATATGCACGAATTCATACTTGACCGTGGTGTCGGTCTGCGTGCGTTGCAGCTTCGTTAGCCTGACACCGCGACCATCAGCAGGACGATCGCTGCCCTCGGCCAAAGCCAGTGCGCGATTGCGCACGGTTAGTGCAAACTGCGCCGGTGTGGCGATCTCATCGACCAGACGCCAGTCCTTGGCGCGTTGACCGCGCACACCTTCCGACGTAGTGCAGAAAATATCGGCATGATCGTGGCGCACCCGCCGCTTGTCGGTTAAGCGCGTCAATCCGCCGGTACCGGGCAACACGCCCAGCAGTGGTACTTCCGGCAGGCTGACTGAAGATGCACGGTCGTCCACCAATATGATTTCATCGCAGGCTGCCGCCAGCTCATACCCGCCACCAGCACAGGCACCGTTGACGGCGGCGATGAATTTCAAACCGGAATGGCGGCTGGAGTCTTCCAGTCCGTTGCGGGTTTCATTGGTGAATTTGCAGAAATTGACCTTCCAGGCATGGGTTGATTTACCCAACATAAAAATATTTGCACCCGAACAGAAAATCCGGTCCTTGCTGCTGGTCAGCACCACGGTGCGTACTTCGGGATGTTCAAAACGGATACGCTGGACGGCATCGTTGAGTTCGATATCGACGCCCAGATCGTAGGAATTCAGCTTTAATTTATAACCTTCTTTCAGGCCGCCCTCTTCATTGACGTTCATGGTCAGCGTGGCGATTGCGCCATCAAAGCTCATGCTCCAATGCTTATATTGTTCCGGCGAAGTTGCGTAGTTGATTTGCTGCGTTATTTGCGGCGTGATTTGCGGCGTGATTTGTGGCGTGATTTGCGGCGATGTGTTCATGATGCTCCCGTCCAGGCAATATGATTCGTTTAAAAAATCCATAAACGCAATATATTGCATGCAAATAGGTATGTCAAGTTGAAAATGCAGTATTTTGCATGTTGCCGTAAAAATGAGGGAGGGGTTGTATCGCGTAGGTTGGGTTGGGCTGCGCTTTATCAGCCCAACGTTCTCCGAATTGGCGGAAGAGGTGATTTTTGGGGTGGAGTGTTGGGCCGGTGAAGCGCAGCCCAACCTACGAAACGCAGCCCAGGTTACGAAGCACGGTTCAGGTTACGAAGCACGGTTCAAACTACAAAGCGCGTAGGTTGGGCTGCGCTTTATCAGCCCAACGTTCTCTGAATTGGCGGCAGAGGTGATTTCTGGGGTGGAGTGTTGGGCTGGTGAAGCGTAGCCCAACCTACGAAGCGCAGCCCAGGTTACAAAGCACGGCCCAGGTTACGAAGAAGATTCAGCTGATTTTAATAAAACACTTTTTCCTGAACCAGCACCGACCCGCGCAACTGGTCCACCAGCCCCATATACGCCGCTTCCTGGGTCATGTCGCTGGTATCAAATACCTGATCGGCCTTGCTGTAAAACTGCGCACGACTTTCCAGTATGCGCTTCAAGTCTTCCATCGCTTCCGCATTGCCGGAAATCGGACGGGTATCGCCCTGCGCCACCACGCGCTGCATATGATCTTCCGGGGAAGCTTTCATCCACACCGTATACGTGTGGGACAGCAGCAGATTGAAGGTTGCCGGATCGGAGACGATGCCACCAGGTGTGGCGATAACCGAGCGCGGAAAGCGTTGGATCACATCTTCCAACGCACGATACTCATAGCGCCGGTAAGCGCTGGGCCCATACAGATTATAAATTTCTGAAATGCTGCATCCGGCCATGGTCTCGATGTGACGACTCAGTTCAATAAACGGCACCATCCAGTTGTCGGCCAGCATTTGCCCCAGCGCTGATTTGCCGGCGCCACGCAAACCTATCAGGGCGACTCGCTGACGGCGAGCCGATTCGCTGGTCGGCGCATCGAATACACCCGCCAGTGCAGCACGCCCCTTTGCCAACTCGGCTTCCGGGCGGCCGCGCAAAATTTCACGAATCATCAGCCACTCCGGCGAAGATGCGGTCTCGTCACCGATCGCTTCGGCCAACGTACAATTCAATACCGCAGTCAGCTGACGCAAAAATTGTACCGTCACATTCCCCACCCCGGATTCCAGATTCGCCAGATGTCGCTCAGATACACCGGCCAGCCGTGCCAGTGCCTTGCGGGTCAAACCGCGTCTGGCCCTGAGCATTTTTAATCGCTCGCCCAATGCGGTCAGGAAAGGATCTTTTGCTTGATCAACTGGTTCAGTCATGGATAGATAAGTGGTAGGTTTAAGTTGCCGACATTATAAATAGGAACAACTTGCAGAGCGTCACTAATTATACAGCCATTGCAGCTTTTCCGCTTGACACAAGCAATATATTACACATACACTTAATTAAAACTGCACTATATTACTTTATCAATATCTCATTCTGCACTATATTCTCAACCAAACTGATTGCGATCCCATGATTCAGCTCACCAACTATCTAAACGGTCAATGGCAGGCATTGAGCGATGGCGGCAGCACCTTGCTTGATCCGGTCACCGGCGAACATCTGGCCATTGCGGGTGGACCAGCTGCAGGCCTGTCGCAGGGATTTGCCTATGCCCGCAACACAGGTGCAGCGAGTCTGCAGGCCATGACTTACGGGCAGCGCGCTGCGATGTTGAGCGAACTGGTCTATGTATTGAAAGCGCAGCGCGACGAGTATTACGCGATTTCACTGGCCAATTCGGGAACGACCAAAGAACATAGCGCCGTTGACATCGAAGGGGCGATGTTTACTCTCGGCTATTACGCAAAACTGGGGGTGGAACTTGGCGACACGCGTACCTTGACGGATGGTGCTGCGGTGTCGTTATCCAAAGACCAGTCGTTCCAGTCACAGCACATTCTGACACCGGTCAAAGGCGTCGCACTGTTTATTAATGCATTCAATTTCCCGGCCTGGGGCCTGTGGGAAAAGGCTGCGCCTGCTCTGCTGTCCGGGGTTCCGGTCGTCATCAAGCCGGCCACCGCTACGGCATGGCTTACGCACCGCATGGTCGCTGACGTGATTCAGGCAGGCGTATTGCCGCCCGGAGCGCTGTCTATCGTATGCGGAAGCTCGCACGGCTTGCTCGATGCGTTGCAGCCGTTCGACGTGCTGTCGTTTACCGGCTCGGCCGACACCGCTGCGCTGATCCGTTCGCACGATGCAGTTGCACGGTATTCGGTACGGGTCAATATAGAGGCCGACAGCTTGAATTCGTCTATCCTGGGTCTGGATGCAGCACCGGGTACGGCCGCATTCGACCTGTATGTGAACGAGCTGGTACGTGAAATGACGACCAAAAGCGGACAGCGCTGCACCGCGATCCGACGCGCCCTGGTGCCTGAACAATTTTTCGATGCAGCGGCCGGGGCGGTTAGCGCAAAACTGGCGCAGCTCACCGTCGGCAATCCGCGCAATGAGACAGTACGCATGGGCGCACTGGTCAGTCGCGATCAATATGCATCCGTGCAGGCCGGTATCGACAAATTAAAAAACGAAGCTGGCATTCTGTACGATGGCAGCAGACAAAATCTGATCGACGCAGACCCTGCGATTGCCGCATGCATGGCGCCGACACTGTTAGGTGTACGCGATGCAGACCGGGCGCAACTGGTGCACGATCATGAAATTTTCGGGCCGGTTTCTACGCTGTTGGGCTATCGCGATCGCGGTCACGCGCTGGCTTTGGCGCAGCGTGGCATGGGTTCGCTGGTGAGTTCGGTATTCAGCGCCGATCAGATTTGGGCGGCGCAGCTTGGGCGCGATCTGGCCAGCACGCATGGTCGTGTGCATCTGGTTAGCCCGGATGTAGACAAGTCCCAGACCGGTCACGGCAATGTGATGCCGGTTTCGATACACGGTGGCCCGGGACGCGCCGGTGGCGGCGAAGAATTGGGTGGCTTGCGCGGACTGAATTTTTATCATCGACGCACTGCGATTCAGGGTTCAACCGCCACGCTGCAGCAATTGACATAAAGAATGATAGTAATGACGAAGTTTTAGTTGCCGTTTTCAGGAGATGTAATGCCGGAATTATCTACAGCAGACCATACCGTAAGCCCACCGGAAATTCATATTCCACGCTGCTATAACGCGGCTTACGATCTGATCGAACGCAATCTGCGCGCCGGCCTCGGCGACAAACCCGCCTTCATTGACGACCACGACAGCATCACTTATAAAGAGCTGGATCAAAGGACGGCGGCATGTGCCAACCTGCTCCATGAACTGGGCGTGGAAGCCGAGCAGCGGATTCTGTTATGCCTCCACGACAGCATCGACTTCCCGACCGTATTTCTTGGCGCGATTAAATCCGGCGTCGTGCCGGTAGCGGTCAATACACTGCTGACCCAGCATGATTACGAATACATGCTGAACGACAGCGCGGCAAGAATTGCGGTGGTATCAAAAGCACTGCTGCCACTGTTCGAACCGCTGCTGGAAAAAGTACCCACATTAAAACGTATACTGGTAGCCGATGACGGTGAGGATTCTGATGGATTGCATGCCCGGCTTAATGCAGCCAGCCACGAGTTTAAGGTGGTGGAAACCTCCAGCGATGATCCCTGCTTCTGGCTGTATTCATCCGGCTCAACCGGCGCACCGAAAGGCACCGTGCACGTGCATTCCAGCCTGATCCAGACTGCCGGACTGTATGCGCAACCGGTGCTGAATATTAATCGGAACGATGTGGTATTTTCTGCCGCCAAATTATTTTTTGCCTACGGACTGGGCAATGCGCTGACGTTTCCCATGTCGGTTGGCGCAACGGCGATACTGATGGCGGAACGCCCGACACCGACCTCTGTCAGTGCGCGTTTAAAAAAATATCAGGCCAGCATTTTTTGCGGCGTACCAACGCTGTACGCGTATATGCTGGCGCACCCGGAGCTGCCGGCCAGAGAAGAATTCAATCTGCGCTGCTGCAATTCGGCCGGCGAAGCGCTGCCGGAAGAGATCAGCAAAAGATGGGCGGAACGTTTTGGGGTGGACATTCTGGACGGAATAGGTTCGACCGAGATGCTGCATATTTTTCTGTCCAACCGGATAGGTGACGTGCGGTACGGCACCACCGGCAAACCAGTGCCGGGATATCAACTGCGCCTGGTGGATGAAGAAGGAAATCCGGTCAGACAGGGCGAGGTCGGCGAGCTGCATATTGCCGGTCCGTCGAGTGCCGCACTGTATTGGCATAATCGCGAAAAATCGCGCCATACTTTTATGGGCGACTGGACCCGCAGCGGCGACAAATATCATCAGGACGCCGACGGTTACTTCGTGTATGCCGGGCGCAGCGATGACATGCTCAAAGTCAGCGGCATCTACGTGTCGCCGATCGAAGTGGAATCGACATTGATCAACCATAGTGCCGTGCTGGAAGCAGCGGTAATCGGCCGGGAAGACAATGATCATCTGATCAAGCCTATGGCATTCGTGGTATTGAAGCCGGGTTTTGCAGGATCGTCGCTACTCGAAGTCGAATTGAAAGCGCATATCAAAGCTAGCCTGGCGCCTTATAAATATCCGCGCTGGATTGAATTCGTCACGGAATTACCCAAGACTGCCACCGGAAAAATTCAGCGCTATAAGTTACGGGAGTACTTGATCCGATGAGTCAGTTAGCGCCTGTTCCATGGGGCAATCGTGCGATCGATATTGAGTATCAATGGGTAGGCGCAGCAAAGTCTGACTATCCGGTACTGGTGTTTTTGCACGAAGGGTTGGGCTCGGTCGCGCTATGGAAAAATTTCCCGGAAAAATTCTGTCGCGCTTACGGCCTGAGCGGATTGGTATTTTCTCGTTACGGTTACGGCCTGTCCACCGCCAGACCGGCAGATGAGAAATGGCCGCGCAGTTATATGCACGATCAGGCCTGCCAGGTTTTGCCTGCTCTGTTTAATCAACTCGGCATCAGCAAACCGGTACTGTTTGGCCACAGCGATGGCGGTTCGATCGCATTGCTTTATGCAGCGCATTTTCCGGATCAGGTCAGCGGAGTGATCGTGGCTGCACCGCATATTCTGGTGGAGGATATCAGCATCGCCAGCATAGAAAAAGCGCGCGAGATGTATTTGACCGGATCATTGCGCAAGCAGTTAAAGAAATATCACGCCGATGTCGATTCTGCGTTTTGGGGATGGAACGATATCTGGCTGAATCCGGATTTTCGTGCCTGGGATATACGCAGCGAACTATCGGCCATACGCTGTCCGGTATTGGCGATTCAAGGCGAGCAAGATCCGTACGGAACCTTGCAGCAGATTACAGGGATTCAACGGCAACTGCCCGAAGCCCGTCTGGTGATATTGCCCAATTGCGGCCACACACCGCATCAGGACCAGCCGGATGTATTGTTTGGAGAAGCTTCGGCTTTTATTCTGCGACTTGCCGAACATGCCAGCCAGGTTCTCTAAATTGGTTACGGACCAAGTCCGGATGCAGGCCAGGCTCGTAAAATATCACTCCTGAACAGCCAATTTTGTATGCATAATCAAATCGCCGCACTCAATGACTTGCCTGACATCTTTCTGGATGCGCTCCAACAGATTTTGTTGATTTGACTTCGCGTGGCCATGTAGCCCTACCCAGGTATTTCGTCCGCGACTTTTGGAAATGTACATGGCTTTGTCTGCAATATCGATTACCTGCAGCCAGGTTAACGACAGCGGCTGCTGTATAAAAAATGGGAAGTCAGAAAATCCGACGGAACAGCTGACATTGATGGAACGATGGTCAACGATATTAAAGGGAGTATCTGCCACCGTATTACAAAGACGTTCTGCCGTAGCGGCGGCAAAGTCGCTCCGAATGTCACGCGCCACAACCAAAAATTCTTCGCCACCCCATCGAACCAGATAATCCGATTTGCGGAAGGTGTTCTCCAGTCGCTGCTTCATTTGTACCAGCACCATGTCGCCCGAGGCATGTCCATACGTATCATTAATGGACTTGAAATGGTCGAGATCCACCAAAAAAAATACAATCGCCGTTTTTAATTTGCGTTCCGGGCCAGCGTGTCCGGATTCTCGATGGGCGGTTTCGTATTCCTTCAATTCATTTTCCAGACGGCGCATCAGCAGGCCAACGTCCGCATCCATTTGCTGATTTAAAAAACGTCGGTTGTGTAATCCGGTCAGCGGATCGACTAAACTGATCTGCTGAATCGACCGATACGCATCTTCCAGTTGTTGGGTGCGTTCAGAAACACGCTGTTCCAGCAAAAGATTTTGCTCCTGCAGTTGTTGCACATTCTGCCGATGCGAATAATCACCCAGAATCCGTTCGACAAGTTCGCCGATTTTGCGCCCAAACAGCACATCTTCATGTGACCAGTTGCGTTGCGTTTTGGCTTGCCCATAATAAATCAGTCCGGTATTTTTGCCATGCAAACGAACGGTAATCTCCAGAATGGAACGCAAGTCGGTGTGTTCAAACAGCGCCATCAGTTCAGCCGTGTTGCTATGCAGCCGGATGTTGTGAATCACACGCTCGTTGTGCGAACCGCTAAAAAACCGCTGCTGCGCAGTCGGATAATGCCCTCCAAACAGCATGCCCTTTTTTATCCCTGCAAAGTCACCAACCAGCGCCACGGCACAACGCAACTGATTCAATGGCTCATCGAGTAACCAGATAACCATGTAATCGATGTTCAAAATTGTTAATGCGGCGTGACTTATTGTTTGCAACGCCTGCTCAATGTCCTGATTCTCGAGCAGAGCTGACGACGACAAATCCAGCAATAATTCAATCGGCGACTTATGTGATAAATCATATTGCTGCAATAAGCGCAGCTGATCAGGACCATTGAGCTCATTCGACAGCGTTGATTCGAGCTGCATTTGTTTGCGGGCATAATCCAGTGCCGCCCGCAAATCATTGTGGCTTTCAGACAGATGCGACAAAGCGGACAGACACGCCAACTGTTGCGGTTTGCTGCCGACCTTGACAGCGCATTCCAGCGCCTGCTTATAAATGAGCCCAGCCTGCTCGCCTCTGTGCTGTGAAACATAAATATGACCCAGTGACTTTAATCCCTCCGAATGCGCCCAGCTATTGTTGCTGGCGATGGCTACCTGTATCGCCTGACCGGTCAGCTTTTCGGCTTCCGGAAAATCCTCTTCCTCAACGGCGATTAAACCGAGGTGCAAATAGGCTTCCGCTTCATATTCCGGAATCATGCCTTGCTGGGAAATGTCCAGCGCGTGGCGAAATTGTTGTTTGGCGGAGTCCTTGTCGCCGGTTTTAAACTGGTTGTAGCCGATATTGATCGCCAGTTTGGCGATGAGGTACTGATCATTAATGTAACCAATCAGTGTCGCCGCATCCTGATGAAAACGCTTGGCATTTTCCTTATCCCCCAGCGCGTCATAAATTTGACCCAGCCCGATACGTGCTTCCACGCCAGAATTTTTGTCCTCGATTGAATTGCCTATGTCGATGCAGGTGGTCCAGTAATTCATCGATTCGCGATAGGCGCCTCTGGTGTAGTGAATACGGCCCAGCGCTTCGAGCATGCGAACCGCCTGTCTGGGAAGATGATTTTCTTCAGCGAGATGTAATCCGAACTGCAACGTATCCAGCAGTGCCTCGGCTTCGCCCAGACGCTCCATAGTGAAATAGCGCTGATACAGTGCATCAAGTTGTACCGCAATCTGTTTATGCCCGTTTGCGATTTTCTCAAGCTGTTCATAGCGGACAATCGCTTGCCGCGGACTGCGTCGGGCAGTCAGCTGTATACGAGCCAGTCTATTTTGCATCCCAGTTAGCATATTTGCCCCGCAGATCATGTTGCCAGGTGGATATAGCTGATTGTAGGGGGTGAAGTTCAGAAGTGGAAGACGAATCTGATGTCGGGCTGCGTAGATCCGCTTTGATTTTCGATCATTGAGATGGATTGCTCCCGGATTCAACCACGTACCACAAATCCTTGCGATTTATTGGTGTGTCCGGCGGTAGCAGATTGTTATCAATATCGATCACTGTGCGCTTGCCAAGCTGGGCCAGATGAATTGCATCGCCATAATACTGGTAGAACAGGGTGTTAAAAGAACCGTCTTTCAACGCCTTTTCCAGACCGCATCGAATGGTTTCAGCTAGCGCTGCGTTGTTGCGGTTAACAAAAAAATAGAAGCCTACCTTGTAACGCAGCAGCACATGCTGGTCAACGACAATATTAGAATCTGGAGCGGTGTTGGCTTCATCCCAAATTTCAACCACACTGCGCGGAAAATAATCAAATCGACTGGCTTTCAACATTTTAAACAGGCTTTCATAGTGAGTGCCTGTTTCAACTTTGAGACCTGCGCTACGCAGAATACCGGTGTCCGGCCAGTCATAGCCCTGTCCGGCAGTCATTTTTTTCAGATCGTCCAATGATTTGACTTTGCCGAGCAGGTCTTCATTTTCCCTGGTGACCAAAGGAATACGCCACCCCATCAATCCTTTGTAGAGACAGATACGAATCGGGAGCAGTCGCGCCTCGCGCTCAGGCGACGTCATGGTCCAGGCGATGTCGACATAGCGCCCCTGTTCCAGCTCCTGTAAAACACGTCCTTGCGGCATAAAGATCGGCGCCGGTTCCAGGGAACTTTTGCTGCCGGCCTCCTGCAGCGCAAGTTTGAGCATTTCTACCGGATATTCATCGCGTTTATCCAGCAGAGTTTCCTGACGCGCATAGCGAATCTTTTCATCGGCGTGCGATATTTGCGCAAAAAAAATCAGCGCAAAAAATAATAGCTTGGTTATGTGCATTCTCAACTGCCGCGCTGTCGAATAATTCAATAGAGAAAACGTTAAATTGGCTCGGTCTGTCGTTTATTGTACTGCAAACGACCTGCCCCGCACGCTAGAATATACCGCGTCAAATACAGTCAATGCCTTGATACCCGGAACGCCTGCAACGCTGACCGGCTCGCCAAGATAAAGAACATTCTGATCGCCGCCAATGAAAGCTGGCCACACCGAAAGTCCGGGACCATTCGGATTGCCGGACTTTGCAAAATTGACCCAGTAAGCGGACATTTCATGTGCCAACTTCCTGTCGCCCTGCGACCATGCCCATTTCTCCTGATTGATGTGATCGAATACATACCATAATTCGGCGTAATGACTTGCGCCCCAACCTTCATAAACCGAGCCCGCCGGAAATGGCGGATGCTGTTTAAATGCGTAGTAATACACAGCGCTCTTGCCAGTCTTTGATTGCAATCTCGCCCAGGCCCACATGTCCCAGCCAAAACGCAAATCGCGCTCAAACGCTAGCCTGGCCTGCTGCGCTTCCTGGTCTGTGACGTAGGGATATGCGCCGGTTAATTCAGGCGGCAATGCGCCAAATCTATTTTCGATATCGGCATTGAACGTAGCGGCCTTGACGGATTTAACATCAGTCAGCGAACGTGCTTCTTCCATGTTTGAACCGACCAGTATCGGCACATCGTTTTGCTGCCCCAGCGTGAACGCGTCATATGGAGACAGTGGCAGCGTGTATGGTTCGATGACGGGATGGGTTACCGTGCCAATGTCGCCACTGATTAATTCTTTTGCCGGTACCAGACGCAACTCTTTGATAGATTTAACTCCGTGCGCGGTCAGATATTTTTCACCGTCATGCTCCGCGTTGGCAAGCAAATATCCGGGCGCGAGTTGCAAGGGCTCAAAGAGTCCTCCGCTCTCGCCTATCGCCCGGTGGAACAACCCCTTGGCGCGCGGCGATGCCATCAGTTCACTGACCGACATCGAGCCGGCGGATTGGCCAGCGATGGTGACATTGCCAGGATTGCCGCCGAACGCGGCGATATTGCGATGTATCCATTCGAGTGCTGCGATCTGATCCATCAAACCATAATTGCCCGATGTATGATGCGGCGACTCCTGCGTCAGTTCCGGATGCGCCAGATAACCAAGCGGACCTAGTCGGTAGGCAATCGTCACGACGATAATCCCCTTCTTTGCAAGACGATCACCTTGATACAAAGGCATAGATGCGGAACCATTGGCATAGGCTCCGCCATAAATCCAAACCAGGACGGGCAACGCTGTAGGTCCGGTATTGGCCGGTGCCCAAATATTGAGGTAAAGGCAATCCTCACTAATGACAGGAGGAGCTTCTCCCGGCATAGAGACACCTGTTTGCATGCAGGCAGGGGCATACGACTTTGCTGCTCTCAGCCCTTTCCAGGCTGCGGCCGGAGCCGGCTCGCGCCAGCGCAGTTCACCAACCGGTGGGCTCGCAAACGGAACTCCTTTATACATGGTGAGGCCATTTTCCTGAATTCCTTCAAGCATGCCCGACTCCGTCTGAGCGGTATTGGCGCCTGCGACAGCGACTAGCTGTGTCAAAATTAATAAGCCCGCCAAGGCACACTTGCTTATCGTCAGGCTAATGCTCATATCAAATCCTCTGCTGTTGGTTTCCTGATATTGTGGTTGAACATGCTAAATTTAATAGACCGGGCCATCCCAATTTTGGAGCCACCCATCACAATTCATTGTGGGATTAACACTTGGCCTGGCGTATGGTGTCAGTGTTACACTAAGCGACATGCCTAACTCTTCCATCACCCTGCCAGACTCCCCAATTCGTCCGCCGCATCGATGGTTGAAGTCGAATGCTTACGGTTTGCTGTATTGGCTAATATTCTTAATTGTTTTAGAGCCCGGCAATGTGATGCGCGCACTGCAATCGGGTCAATCACTGGGTTTTGGTCACGAAGCATTGAGGATAGCCGTCGCGACATTGCTGGGCGCTGTGATTACCCCGATTCTGTTGGGATTAACGCGGCGGTTCCCGGTATTGGGGCCACATCGCCGACGCCACATTTTGCTGCATATGGCCAGCGTCACATGGCTATCATTTGTCCTGATTCTGTTTTCATGTTTTCTGGCGGCGTGGATATTCAACGGAATGTGGTTACCGTCGCTATCCGATATTCATGCACAATTAGCCGGAAATTGGTTGCTGCTGATCTTTGCGATGTGCGCCTTTATTGCGATTGCCCATGCGGTGCAGTTGTTCCATCGGATTCAGGAACCGAAACAGGAACTGGATCCCGATCATTTTATTCAACGGGTATTGATTAAATCCAGAACGGGACAAAGCTATTTGTCCATGGCACAAGTGCATTGGATAGAAACACAGGGTAACTATCTTGCCTTGCATGTTGGCGATGAAGTCCATTTGATACGCGAAACCCTGCTCAAATTTGAAGCGCAACTGGACCCGGCACAGTTCGTCCGGATTCATCGCAGAATGGTAGTGGCAATTGAACAGATTAAGGAAATGCAGTCGCTGGCGAACGGCGACACTGCCCTGCGGCTCCTGAATGGCATTGAGCTTAGGGCAAGTCGTAATTATCGCGAAACGATACTGGAACGCTGGCACGGTTGAATTGAAAACAAACAGGAATGGATTGCTGGCCCATATTTAAGATGCTTCAGTGTGCCTGAGACTACCCGCCTACTTATTTCCAGCCACGGTGCCAGCCGTAAATGGATAAACCAGTTGCCCACCCAGTGTCTCTGGCAGTTTTGCCTCAATGCCGTAGGCTGCAGGCCAGTGATTCCTGGGTAGATACAGAGTTCCGAAGATCCAGTCTATCCATGGAAGCATGGGTGCGAAATTACGATCCCGCTGCTCGTCCGCGGAATGGTGCCAATGGTGAAAGGCGGGCGTGGCGATAAGCCATTCCAGTGGCCCCAACCGCCAGCGCAGATTTGAATGAATGAAGAAGCCCCACATGGTCAGGAGCAGCACAAGCAACGCTGAAACAGCACCACCTTCGGGTGTGAGTGGGGTTGCGATGCCGAGGATGTAGACCGGCGCCAGGCCACATAGTTTGGTGAAGACATTGTCAATTGGATGAGCACGGGAACTAATCAGAAAATAGACCTGTTCCGCACTGTGGTGTATGGAATGGAAGCGCCAGAGCCAGGGTATCTCATGACACCAGCGGTGCCCCCAGTAGAAACCTATCTCGCCGACCACTAACCCGGCGACGGCCCTCAGCCATATCGGCCAGGCTGCGATTGCAGTATGTATTCCCTGCGGGACAACGCTGTGGGCAACATAGGCAATGAGCGAAAATGGTAAGGCGAGCAACAGGGCGGGTATCAGGCTGCTAATAAAGTAATACCCCAGATCGAGAGCGAGTGACTTGCGGAAAAAATTTTGCGGATGTAACCCAAACAGCCGCTCGAGCGGCAGGAAGATCACCAGGAGCAGCAACAGCCAGACTCCACTTCTGGCCACGTTCATGACGAACGCAAGAAGATGCAAGTGATCTAGAAATGCATGCATGAACAGAAGTTTTTCTCCAGCGGCAGATGCAAAAAGAATAAACGCTCTGGCGAGATTTGACTCCCCGGAGCGCTTGCCCCATAAACCCGATCAGCCCCGTTTGCGGCGGATTAAAGCAAACCCCAGCAGACCGATAGCGACAAGAGCCAGACTGGCAGGCTCAGGTACGTTGTTAAGTCCGGCGGCTGAATCGACCCCAGCCAGAAATATGATCGGTGGTTCGTTGGCTGTGTTGCCATTGTTGCCCCAGGCCAGAAAACTCAGCAAATCAGACGTGGAGTCGGCTGTGAGTTCGACCGAAACAAAGTTCCAGTCAACCATTCCTCCAGAAGGGACATCCATCAGGTTTGTCAGGGCGATCGATGCGTCTGGATCCAAATTGGAATAGGTACTGTTGCCGCCGCCAAGGCAGCCGGCACAGTCGGTCAGTCCACTGGTGCCCAAAGAAACAACCCACTGATTGGTTGTGTTGCCGGTAAACGTTGTTTGCTGGCTGGCCGCCTGGTAGAAACTCAGCATGTAGGTTTGTCCGGCAGTCAGTCCGGTAACGTTGTAACTGAATCCGCTTTCATAGTCAGGATTGCCGTCTGCCTCGACATAGTTGTAACCACCGGCTATGGCCAAGTTACTGGGACAACCGTAGGTCTGCAGGTAAGTGGTCCCGCATGCCGTCACCGGGGAGGTTTTGGAGGTTCCCGGAGCATCGATGTAGATGAGACCTTTGCCGCCCGTCCATCCGACCGGATCGACGCTACCAAAGGAAGCCTTGGGCGCGACACCGGTGTAAGCCAAAAAGTTTAGATTCTCCAGATTAGGTAATACGGGGTCTGCATAGGCCCCACCGGTCAATAACAACAGGCCAACGAACGCGAAAAGTTTAAGCAGAGATTTACACATGATCCCCCCAGAAAAATGCAGATAACGGTGACGAAAATTACGGAAAAAAACGCACCGGATTCAGAAAATCCGGGCATCTGCTCAAATCTCGCATTATTCATGCCACCGATATTTTGTGCAGCGAATTCAATGTGTTACGGGAATTCGAAGGCAACATAATGAAATTTATGTAAAAATTTTCGACGTTATGGAGCACTCTATGCGACGCAGACAATTTCCAGACTCATTGAAATGGCAAATTCAGTGACCGGACCACGAGACGCAGTTATGCAATTTAAAGTAGCGAGCAGAACTGGTCGCCAGATCATCTTGCAGCCATTTTAGCAAGTCAACTACGTTGAAAAACCTGACGTGCTGGCTGATATCTGAGTTGGGTCGAATCACACTTCAACCAAAAAAACCTTCGTCCAAATCATGTAGAAAAAAAGGTAACCAGGAAGTGTCGTCACTTATCGAGTACTCATTCGACCTTCCGTTAGATTTCCGAGTCACTGTTAATAATCCCTGGAGCGCATAGATTTCATCGGTTTTAGGATCTGTAGTGTCAACTACCTCAAGAGAAAAATCCTCAACGTCAACATGATGACTTTTCAAGATCAACATAAATTTGTTCAAGTCGTCTTTTTCAATCAGTTCCATTCTCTTCCCCAATTTGTGAATATTGTAGTTATTGAAGTGGGTCTCTGTTAAAAAACTCACAGGCGCTGTTCAAAAGTCATTTACTGCTAACTATACGAGAGCATTAAAGCCAGGCCGATCAGCGGCCATTCGATTATTTTTATGACTCTGGCGGGTAGCGGTATCGGCTTTACCAGCATTTTTATTGCCAACTTGTAGGGGTAATATCGACGCGATAGTTTCTTGACCGCCTGATTGTATTGGTCCCAGGCTGCTCGCAATGCAAGCGCATCTGTAGCAGTATTGTTTTGAGCGTGGACATGTTTAAACGCGATATAGGCGTCTTCATTGCTGATGGCTTTAAGACGTCTCCATATGGTCTGGATTATGGCTTTGACAGAATGACGTTCACCATCGTTATATGTCAGAAAATGGCGACGGAAGTGTACATAGTGTGAGGTTTCATCAATTCGGATTTTGTCGATCAGAGCCCTGAGCACCGGTTCACGGACATAGTTGTGCATGGCGCGATAAAAGCTTGAGGTCCCTGTTTCCACCACACAGCGTGCAATCAGTTCCAGCGCCTTGTGCTGCTCCAACTGCTCAACCGTACAAAGCAAACCATATTCCTCGCTGAACGCGAGATAGGCCTGTTCCCAATCGAACTCTGGCCATACCGTCTGCACATAGGCCTTTAATGCCTGGCCATGCTGTACTTCATCCCGACGCCAATGATCAACGAGCCAGCCAATTAATTTGGGATCGTCCCGAAAATAGACAATTAAATTGTCGGCATATTGTTCGGAGTGAATTTCAACAAAGGATGCGGATGCCAGCGTGACGAACAGAAACCGATCATCTCGGACCAGTTCGCCCTTGATCGCTGTGAAATCAATATCGTTGATACGCCAGTGAGGCCTGTTCTTGTCAGATTGGTTCACGGTCAGACTTGATTCCATTTGTATTCCTAAGTTTTTTTAGAACGTCCAGAGTGCCAATCAGATTGGCTCTAGTTTAAAGTTGTTGCAATCTGCCGATTAGCGCGTTGACAGCAACATCTGGCACGTCTCCTATTTAACGATGGTTACGGGTATTATCCGCCAGTACTGCGGGATAGTATTGCGGCGCTTCCCGACGGTCATCCATCCCGTAATTGCGGACTATGCGCACTTGCCGGTGACGCAGCGACAGAACTCCGGCGCATGTTTGCGGAGACCATGTCTGCGCGGCTTTTGCGTTCTGCCAGTCGACCAGCAGCAAGAGCTTGCCCGGATTTGTTATGCTCTGAAAAACCACGTAGTCAACCAAGCCAGAAATTTCGACATCAAGACCGAGATGCATGGGCAGTTCAGAGCTCCGCCCGATCAGAGATGAATTTGTCACTGGCAGAACTTCCGTAATCGTGCAAATTTTCGCCCGACCGATTTCCGTTTCATCGAAACGCTGTTCGTCCACCAGATCGCCGGTCGGAGGATGACTGTCAGCAGTGATTTCACCCACTCTCAAGTGGTAATCCTTAAATACCTCGTCCCGGCCTTTACGTTGAATTTCATGATGCTCAGCCTGAGTGCGCCAGCGGACCAGAGATTTTTCGTCGCGCCAGGTCGACAGCGACAGCACGTCCCCCTCGGTCCGTTCGCTGGCGAAGCGTTCGTTATCGATGAAACCATCAATCGACTCCAGTATGGGTTTCAACTGTTTGGCCAGTCCAAGGTATTCGTCTTTGTGGCCTTCTTTTGGATGTACAACAAATATCACAGCAAACATGGATGATTCCTCTATCGCGTATCGGATGATTGAAATTGTTGACTGGCACCAATCGACGTCCGATCCGCCGGCAGGTCATTATCCAGAAGAAAATTAATCGATTCGCGATACAACGCAAATCGCATCAACTCAAGATGCATCAAATGAGTGGCACGGCTGATTTTGATGTCACGCCGGTTTGGCGACTCCTTAAATGCATCAAATAACCAGCGCGCATCCTGATCAGTGATCAGTCTATCCCACTCGCCACGAATCAGCGCAACCGGGGCGCGAACCAGCGCTGGCTCATAGGGAAGTTGTCCACGCCATGCGGTGGCAATATCGGCTATCGGTCCGCAGGGTACTTTGACGCCAACCGGGTCGCGCATATAGGCAAGCGGATCGCTATCCAGATACGCGCAGGCCCATTCATCAAAATGCGTTTGCAACAATACCGGTTCAGCATCAACCGGCACATCCTCGACAAATCGCTTCCATTGATTTTCAATGGTAACTACATTCCACGCCAGCGTATTCGTTTCAGGTTCAACAGGCGACGGGTTTCGTTGTGCGATGGGGCCAAACAGCACCAATCGGTCTATCAGCGTCGGATGTGCTCCCGCAAATCGACATGCAGGCATCGAACCCCACGAATGCGCGATAATCGACAGGCGCGAAACCGCCTGATGGGCAAGGATGAATTGAACTGCACAATGAATCTGTTCAGCAGCGTCTGCGCTACGGCCGAGCGGGGAACCGGACTCGGCCGGAAGGTTCATTTCAGGATAACGATCAGAATAGCCAAATCCCAGAAAATCCAGGCCCCAGACATCAAAGTCGGCGGCATTAAGTTCGTCGCGCCAGGAGTGGTGACCGAAACGATGAGCAATCGACAGTCCAGAAGGAAATGTTGCGCCGTGCACGTACAGGACGTTGCCCGAGGTACCTGCGGCACGCTGACCGGCAGGAAGATAGCGCAGGAACAAATTCAGTTTCCCGTCTGGCCCGGGTATCAGGAAGTGTTGTTCGCGGCGGTCGAGGAAAGGGATTTCCATCAACAGAACCTCAGTGGCACTGACCTGACGCTAATTGCACGCACCATACTCGCCGTATAGAGCCAGACCGGCCCGGATTGATCGGTCATTCGCGTTAACTCCTTGTTGAAAATACAGACAGGAACCAGTCGATTATTTTGTCGGACATAGCCGTTGGCGACGCCGCATTATTCGCCAGGAGCCTCTTGTCCCAACCGGGCCTTAAGCACAATGTTCGGCACGCCCGCCAGCGCCTTGGAAAGCGGACAATCGCGTTTTGCGGTCAGGGCAAGCTCCTGAAATCTGATGTCATCGAAGTCTGGAATGTTGGACTGCATGGTCAGCACAATCTGATCTATCACAAAACCTTCACCCTGTTTGACCAGGCGTACGCTGGCCATGGTATCGATACTGACTGGATTCAGGCCGGCCTTTTCGCAGGCGAATGCAAAAGCCATCGTAAAACACGCAGCGTGCGCTGCCGCCAGAATCTCTTCGGGATTGGTGCCGATTCTGTCGTCTTCAAACCGGCTGGAAAAACCATAGGGATGATCCTTTAGAGCGCCGGTTTCGGTACTGATTTTTCCCTCGCCGGTTTTTCCTGCACCTTCCCAGTGAACGCTTGCAGTTTTTTCTGACATGATGAGTTTCCTTGGTAAATGAATGGTTTATCAACGGAGATTCGTGAGCTGGAAATAGCCCCCTCTCTGTTTGCCTATAGTGGGCGCAGAATCATGGCATTTCTGTGCGGTGCCGCACAAACTGGAAAAAATCGGATTGGTGTGATGCCGCACAGACCGTCAACAACGTTAAGCACAATCTGCCAATAGGATTCGGGTATTCAAACATGGGCGCATAGATTCGCAAGACTGCAGCCATGGAGCGCAGAGCTGCAGCCAATGTGGCTTTGCCTGGATCCATGATCTAGGCAAAGGGACCGGGGCACTCATCACTGTAGGCCATGTCACCTCCAGCACTTTGAGAATCAGGGCAACATTTTCTAAGGAACTGCCATGGAAAAGAAATCTGCAATGTATATATTCAAATCTTGCGTGCATCTATTTGACACTCAACTTGACGTGGAAGATGCTGGGGAGTTGCTACGCAGATCCGACTTTAACGTAAAAAAACTATCACTGATTGCCAAGGGCTATCACGGCAAAGAGCAACCTGCCGACTTTTACACCGTCGGTAACCGAATCAAAATTTGGGACGGTGTAGGTGAAAACTGGAATGGCATTTGGGGCGATCTCCTCGTCCCCGAAATGATTTTCTTACCAGAAGTCGGATTGGTAGCAATGGCGGGACCACTGGCATTCGCGTTGATCACCGCTCTGGAAGGTAATGAAGAATGCATCGAAGGTCGGCAAGAGCGGTGTGCGTTTAGTAGCACCTTGGAAGAGTTAGGCATTTCCCACGAACTGGCGAACAAGTATGAAGTGGCATTAAAGTCGAACTGCTACGTCTTGATGGTACATGGCGACCAAACCGAGGTCGAGAAAGTCAATCAACTACTGAGTACGTCGAAATCAACTTAAGCGACACAACTCCATGAAAAAAACAACTCTAACAAAACCGCGTGTAAATAAGATTTCCGCGGGAAACGATGAATTTGATCTGCCGCACAAACCAGATCAAATTCCGAACAATTATCCAAATAAGACACACCCCATAATGCGACAATCATATGACGAATTTCAACGCGGTTTTGTTGATACGGATATGCATGGCACGCGTGGAGTTGAAGAGTTACTGAAAAATTCCGTCAATATAACTATTAAAAAACGTCGCAGTATAAATAGAATTAAATGAATTGGAGTGCGATCTCATTTTGGAATGAGAAAAAAAGTATTTTTAGCTATGTTCGTTGTCGAACAGTTCAAACGAAGTTGAAAGTTTAAGGTGGTCTGCAATGGCGCAGAAAATAATTTTTGCGACATGTAGTGAAGTTTTGAATTAAACCAACCAAGGATCAAATATCATGACATCTACAACTAATCAATCAAGTACTTTGCATAAACAGGCAGCAACCGATCACCAGGAGGCAGCAAAAAGCCATCTCAAAGCTGCCGAATTTCACGACAAAAACAAGCACGATGATGCTAAAGAAGGCGCCATCAGTGCAATGGGATCGAGCAAAGCCGCGCATAAGAGTACCGAAGCTGCCTGCAAAAGTACGGCCCACTAACGGAACCAGGAGCGTCTATTAATGTTGCAGAAATTAGCACTTGAATGACAAGTTCAAAGGTTGATGGATGACAACATTAACAGGCAAAAAGAGGCCAGCTCGCTGGTCTTTTTTTTTGGTGAAACATTACGCATGGAACAAATGCCAATCAGCGATTTTTCAGTTTACCAATCATTCTGAAATCGGATAAACAAACCGCAACACCTGATCCACCTATCTGCAATGTAGCCGTGTGGAAAGAGATGTCGCGTTTTACTCAAATTACTCATTGAAAAAGCGTTTGTTTCATTTCTCGACTAGGTAAGTAGAATAACGTAGAGTAGCATCCTAATCTTCAAAATACCTCAAGGAATGCTGGTGACAGAACATTCGGATCAAAGCTTTCGTCAGCATCGGACTTTGCTGTATGTCGAAGATAATCTTGCCAATGTTTGCCTGGTCCGGCAATTGATTTCCCGACGCGGAAATTTCAAGTTTTTATCAGCTATCGATGGTGATCTGGCGATGATCATGGCTCGCGAATTTTCACCGACAATCATATTGATGGATATAGATTTGCCTGGAAAAAATGGCTATGACGTTTTAAAACTATTGCGTGACGATCCGATTACGTTGCATATTCCAGTCATCGCATTATCTTCCTTTTCCTATCCACATGACATTACAAAGGGCATCGAAGCCGGATTCGTCCGCTATCTCACAAAACCATACAAAATCGAGGACCTTCTGGACGCATTGGATGTGGCAATGGATTGCGTCCAAAGAGATCATCGATCCTGGTAAATCAGGTGCATTGAGTCTTCGCTGAAGATTAATTAATTGACCGGCTTGCCCACTGGGATTGTACTGGCAGCCCACGAGTACAAAGCGACAAAAATCAATACATCGAATATCGCGCCAAAACAAATATACAAGACCGGCATAAACATCACTGAAAAATTCTGCAGAATGAGCAGGTGTAACACAATCTGAAACGGCACCATCACGATAAAAAATGCCAAAATCAAGATGGTATGTTTAAGCTTGATCCAAACACTGAAATCTAAAACGTAATACCCAAAAGCCAGCAAAACCGGTGTAGCGATTAGCAGTACGTAGCCAATCGTTATAATGCTCGAGATATGACTGACTATGGAGTAAGGGAACTGTGAAGGAATAAACAGGAAATACGCGAGAGCTACAGCCTGTACAGTACACAGAATCCTGACCAGATACTTCAGCGGCAGCATACGGCCATTCATCTTTAGCGACACTACAAATCCGATCAGGCAAAGTAAGCAGGTCGCCATCCAAACCATGTTCGACGGCATGTACGTGGCAGTATCGGCGGCACTCCATTCCAGGCCTATTTGACGGGAGCCCTGCAGGCCGTTTGTGGCCTGCAATGGAATATCAAGTTGCGTGGTCCAAAATAAAATGCAATCGCGCCAGAATTGAAAAAGATAGGGCTCCAATACAATGATTGCGCCACAAAACAACGTCGGGATAAAAATCATTTGCAATAGCAGGTAAGGCGTGAGTGTAAGTACGCTCATTGCGCGATGCTGGCCGAAGTTTGCCTGCCTTTGCTTTAGGTTATTCAGCCTGTCCCTGGTCAAGTTGTTCCAGGGTTTCATTACATTCAGTACGTTTTTCATTGTGGCTTCCCGCATTCCGTTAATAAAAAATTCAATTGATATCAGGTGCTTATTGGACCGCTATCAATTCCTGACTCAGTTTGATTTCACTAGCCTTGTCTGACAGGATGTCACAGATACGACCCGCGCTATTACCATCGCCAAATGGACTTTCCGTGAGCTGCATACTGCAATATTTTTCACGACTGTTGAGCAATAAGTCGACTGTTTCGATAATGCGAGCTACATCAGTACCGACCAGAATTGCCCCGCCGGTATCGACCAACTCCTGACGTTCCGTACTGTTGCGGGCGATCAGTACCGGTTTGCCAAAAGCGGAGGCTTCTTCCTGAATTCCACCTGAATCGGTCAGAGTAAACTCGCAGCGCATCAATAGCCCGATCAATGCCTGATAACCGAGAGGCTCGGTCAGACAAATGCGACGTTGCACATGTTGCGGCATCTTGCTGATTTCCGTATCCACGTCGACACGAACCGACGGGTTGGGATGAACGGGCCAAACTACCACGACGTTCTCATGTCTTGCGACAATGTCTGCAACAGCCTTGGAGATATTTCGTATCGGTTCCCCCCAGTTTTCGCGACGATGCGCCGTCACCAGGATCAACCGATGGTCTGGAAATTCAAGGTCAAATTTTTGCAGATTATCCGGCGTGACCGCAGGTCGATCAAAGGCCGGTTGCGAAATCCGTCGACGGGTCCACAGCGCCGCATCAATAACGGTATTGCCTACATCGAAAATGCGGGAGGGTTTGATTCCTTCCTGCAGTAAATTATCCGCTGCCTGCTGGGTCGGCGAAAAATGCCAGTGAGCCAGCCGCCCGATCAACTCCCGGTTTTTTTCTTCCGGAAATGGTTCGTGTTCGTGAGTACGCAATCCAGCCTCAACATGCGCTACCGGTTTGCCGTAGTAATAGCCGATCAGCGATCCGACCATCGCCGAGGTGGTATCGCCCTGTACCATGATCACATCGGGATTTAGCGTAATCATTGCCTGATCGACTTCGTCCAGCAATGCTGAAGTGAGATGTGCCAGCGAAGGTGATTTGCGTTTCAGGACAACGTTAATATCCGGTTTCATGTCGAAAAAATCATATAGAACATCAGCGATAGTTCCATGCTGACCGGTGTGAACCAACAGCATCTCACCACCGCGCGCTTTAATTTCATGATAAATCGGCGCCATCTTGATAATTTCCGGTCGTGTACCAATACACGCTAGATAGACTTTATTTTTCATATTCATTCCCTTGTTAACATCAAGTTGCTCCACACAGCACATGCTGGTGGCCAGTGTTCATTTTTAAATCGGACTGATATTCATTGGCAATCTACGGACTTCGCGGCAGCCTGAATGCCATGCTGCACAAGAATCTGTTTCGCTACTTCATCTGTTACGATCCAATGCGAAGTACGTTGTGCACTGGACGATTCGCGCAACCAACAGCCGGCAGATATGCGATCACCCTGCTGATAAGAGATGACAGCAATCAGACCCCAGGCGAAATCATTACGCGATTGCGCCAGCCAGATCGCGCGATATTTTTTCATCCATTGCTGGTAGTAAGTTTTACGATCTGCATGCTGTAACTTGAAATCAAATAACAACGGAAAAATCTGCGCGACCTGGTCCGGATAGAAGGAGGTCGCCGACGCTTTTTGCTCGAATTGCGTCGACACCAGGAAGCGCTGATTCTGCACATCCCAGAAAGTTGACTGAATTCCCTTGGCGAGTTGATTTGCTGCGCGCACTTGTTCCGGATTATCACCATCCTGCAAATAGGATAGGACCTCCAGGTTATCCATGAATAACCCGTGCAGATAGACTGGCGAGACCATGTAAATTCCACGGGACGGTTGAAGTAAATGCTGCAGGTTGGCACTGCTCTGATGAAAACTTTTTATCCAGATCGGATTGCTCTTCAGTTCCACTGGCATGGTTCCTAGATATTTGAGCCAGATTGCCATTAACGCGTCGTCGGCATCGGCTGTTTTGCACGGCACCCATACCGGCCCATTCATACAAAAACGATCAAACGTGCCATCCGGCTTTTGCCTGGTGACTAGCCAGTTTGCCCACGTCATTGCGTACGACGAAATATCCAGTCCGTTTTCTTTTGCGAGCAACAGTGCCTGCAGCGCAAAATACGGGTCGACGGTATTGCCTTGATATTGAATTGAAATCGAGCCCTGCTTATCCGCATAGCCGCTCAAATCAAGCGGTGCAATATTTTTTTCAACGGCAGATACTGCAGCACTCCAGACCAGCAGAGTACTGACAATAGTCGTGATTAATTTTCCCATACCAGCCCCACGGTTCGAGCCCAGACTGCGCCATGTGTAATCACACCGGATTGAACAATGATTTTTTCCGCGCTGATGGTAGTCGGCAATTCGATCACACCGATCGTCACATTGTTTCCAATCGCAATGATAGACTCGGAAATGACAGGGCCTTTAATCATGGCATGGTCCCGTATCTGAATTTGATTTTCGCAGACAAGAGAACCACCAATCAGTGCATTTTCCCCGATCACAATCCCCTTCCGTGCCTTGACGTCACCTATAATTCGCGTTCCTTTCCCAACGTTCAGCTTGCCGGTCACGATCAACGAGCCGCGGTAGATGCAACCACCCGGCAAATCGCAGTCACCCTTGATCATAAACATCTGATCGGTTCGCAGCACTGCACCTTTTAGGTCCGCAAACGACGCCTCAATCAAGCTGCCGTGTTCCCGGCTGGATTCATTCCTGCGCCGTTGGCCAAAACGTATGACCGGCGCGCTGATTCGCTCAAAGACGCATTCATTGTCAAGTTCGACCGCCGTGGCCGATGAAATCCGTCGCGATGCATTACTGCCTGCACCAAGAAAAAAATCCGCCTCTGAGTGAGCCCAATCCGAGATATCGGTATCGCGACCAAGATGGGCGGCACCCTGCGTATACAATGCCGTAAGTCGGTTGCTGGCGGTGGCGTCGATATCACCATCGATAAAGATCGGAAATTTGCATTCAATCGGCTCACTGGAGTAGATAGGTTGCATCGCAATGACCGGCGCATCCAGTTCTGTCCAATCCATATTGGAATATTCTGCTGGCGCAAACCTAAATTCGTTTTTGTCACGAGTCAGGCGATTGCTGATAAATGCCAGCGCTTTGGTGCGAAAGTTCTCGGCAAAAAAATCAATATTAACGAAATAGTCTCCCATAATGTTCAACGGTTCCAAATCGCTTGGGTGGCGCCATTCCTGCCACGCAGGTCGAAATACAATTATCATCAGCGCACTACACGCCATACCAAAACAGATTAAATAAAAAAGATAATTCATCATTGGGTTATGCCTTTCTATAGCGTTTGGTTTTTTCCCAAACCAATTCGCGTTTTAAAAAATAATCGACACACAGACTGTATGTCGCCGAGGTAATCGAGAACAGGCTGATGAAAAAGCCGAGTAAATTAAATGGCAGCAATCTAATGCGGCGTCGGTTGCCATCCAGCAGAACTCCTGCCACGATTTCAAAAAAAGCTGCAAAATTGCCGAACGTGCAGTACGCCATCAAAGCAAACAGCGGAATGATATTGGAGACAACATAGTTGGAGTTACTAAAATACAGCGCCAATGCCAGCACCCAACCGAGCAGCAATATGGGAGGCATGGCAAATACCAACAACAGCAACATGCCATCTAATCGCTCACGGACCGTCAGAAACGAACTGGTGAAGAATGGATGCCAGTAGCGCATTAACACTTGATTGTGTCCCTTCGACCAGCGTTGAATCTGCTTGACGCGGATAGCCCATTCCTCCGGTACTTCCTCATAACACTCAGCGCGATTGGTGTAGGCGGTTTTCCAGCCGTTGATCAACAGCCGATACGTAATATCGGTATCTTCGGCCAGCATATCGATGCTCCAGCCGCCAACTGCAGCAAGCGCCGAAAGCCGTATTCCGCCAGTCGTGCCGCCGAATTGAGGCACCAGTTTTAAATTCATCCGGGCCTGCTGATCGACCTGATAACCGCCGGAGCGTTCCAGATCAAGCATGCGGGTCAACAGATTCGATCCCACATTGTGCGGTACCACCCTGCCCATCACTGCCCCGACTTCGGGGTCAAAAAATGGCGCGACCAGTTGCTTTAGCAGTCCACATCCCGGCACATAGTCGGCATCGAAAATCAGTGCAATGTCACCTTGAGCAAAAACCAGCGCATCTTTCAAGGCTGCGGCCTTGCCCGCTTTTCCGGTGCTGCGGTGAAATGGTGTAATTCGGTTGGGATAGCGTGCCACGAACTCGTCAATAATCGTTTTGGTTTTGTCGGTAGAGCGATCATTGACCGGCACGATTCGCAGACGTTCAACCGGATAGTTACTGTTGATCAGCGCCTCGATGCAGCCCGCAATGACTTTTTCTTCATTGTGAGCGGCGATAAACACCGTGACGAGCGGCCACTCAGCAATGGTGATGTCGATATACGGATGACGTTGTCGTCCGAACAGGCGGTTCAGCGTAAACAAAATGTGCCGGCACGCATAAATACCCATTGCCACAACAATTACCAGCAGTAGCAGATTCATGGCGGAGACTACAAAATGACTCGCGCCCCCGGATACCTCATTCAGGGTACGATCTGTCGCCGCCTGTGCCTGCATCGTCTGGGTAATCAGGAAATAAAAAACTGCCCAGGATACGACAGCCAATGCGCCAGACTGCCCCCCGCCCTGGGATTGATCAGATAATTTCATAAGGATTTGCCTATCTTAAGGAGATGTGAAATTTCATAGGCATTTGCTCAAGCCATTGCTGTACGGTAGAGATTTAACAAAAGCTTATCCGTTCGCTACCGAACCAATTTCAAAAAAAGCATGCTATTTTAATTACCCTAAGGAAATTACTTAGTTACCTCAAGGAATCTTCTTGCCCATAGGAATTTATATCGGTTTATATTGATGTAATTCCACAAGGCAATATTTTGCATGCCGTCTCTGTAGTGGAATCTCACTCGATGAAGGCACCAACATCATGATTTCTGCAAGAAAATTTCTTCTCAAAATGACAGCCGCATGTTCACTTTCCATTGCGTTTGCCGGACTTGGCGCAATGTCCACCGACGCGGCGGCACAAACGGCTCCCGCTATCAATGTCACCAACGCCGTAAAGAGCCTGCAAATAACCAGCGGACCGTATGCCAATGGCTATCTGATTGCACCGAATGGCATGCTCAACTGGTATTTCACCAATCTGGGATTACTGCCAATCGTGCAGTATTTATCGCCTGCCGATCTGAACACCTATGTGCTCAGCTATCTGAATCTCTACATCAAAAATTTGACGGTCAATTCAACGATTTCCGATGTCACCTTCACGCCAGGCACAAATAATTTTGTATTAGTTCCTTCTGATTCGGACGACTCGTACGCAGCGACTTTTTTATCGCTGGCGGTCAGGTACGTCAATACGAGCCAGAACTGGACCTGGTGGGCCGCCAATGAGGCTGCGCTGAAAAATATGGCATATCGTAATCTGGCAGTAATGCAAAAACCAGGTGACGGTCTGATATCGACATTTCAGCCGCCCAGAAACCAGACCAATGCACTGGGCTATCTGATGGATAACTCGGAGGACTATCGCGGACTGCGCGATTTCGCGTCGGTATTGCGAAACCGTGGTGAGACTGCCGATGCAAACTACTACGATCTGGTCGCGACTGGCATTGCAGATGGCATCAGTATCCATCTGTATGACACTAGCCACGCAGGATTCATGACCAGTGACGGCGACGCACAGGCAACTACCATCTTTTATGCCGGGACAACATGCCAGGTATTTCCGCAGGCATTTGGAATCAGTGAATTGTCTGCGTATTACAGCCACTCCTGGACCTACCTGAATCAATATTCACAAAACTGGCAAAACGGTCAGTACAACTCCTTCCCGTGGGCGATTCTCGGCTACGTTGCGGCGATGCGCGGATTGACAGTCCAGGCACAGGCGCAACTACAGATGATCAACACCTTGTTCGTCAATAACCGCGCCATGGTTACATTGAACGAATTAGGTTTTTACCAGCGTACGCAAAGCCTACTCGCTGGTCGCCCGGCAACCTGATTTAATTCAGCTAAACTGGTAACGACGTTGGATTCCCGATGACATCCATGGGAACCCAACGTCGTTGACTCTCGTCTCCCTCCACTCCCCTGCTCACACTCATCTTGTGTACGGCAACGTACAGATCACCCTCCAGCGACTCTATATCTTGGACAAATTAATTTCATCGCGGATTAGTTTATAAGATCGATTGAGCAGTCTTCACACAAAAAATCATCCAACAGCACTAATCCAGTTATTCATTTCCTTTTAAATGGGACAACTGTGACCTATCCATTCTCTTCAACTATTCTGGCATTGACTTTGACCGGTGCATGCCTGCCGGCCTTTGCACAGCTGCAGCCGATCTCTCCGCAAGATCCATCCATGCAATCCACTATTGTGCTGCCTGCGGTGGTATCGGCTGTGCCGATTCGCAGTATTGAACTCGATGCGGGTGGTGAAGAGCTGAGCAATGGCTATGGCAACTGGACCAATGAGACATTGCTCGGGACGTATCAGGTCGACCAACATGTGCTGCAAGTAGAACTGTCATCCAAAGAAGAATTTGGTGCCGCCGGTACATTTGTCGGGCTGGCTGATACCGTAACAATTGATCCTGACTGGTTTGCACGGTTAGCCGTCGGTGCCGGGGACGGCGCATTTTATTTGCCACGCGTACGCAGTGATGTTTTTCTCAGCAGGAAGTGGCTCGGCAAACGCAATCTGATTACCTCGGTCGGGCTTGGCTACTACGAAGCGCCGGATGGACATATTGATCGCAGCGTCAATTTTGGTGGCACTTATTATTTTTCAGAACCATGGATCATTGAGGCTGGATTACGCCTAAACAAAAGTGACCCAGGTGATATTTCAACACATCAGCAATTTGTAGCCGTTACGTACGGGCATGAAAAGGAAAACGTGCTAACTGTGCGATATGGCTGGGGCGGCGAAGGGTATCAGGAAATCTCAGGAGACGTGTCACTGGTCGACTTTCAGAGTCACGAAGCGAGTCTGGCATGGCGCCACTGGTTAAGCGCCAATCTGGGATTGATGGTCAAAGTAGATAACTACAGCAATCCTTACTATCAGCGCAAAGGTGCGAACGTCGGCATCTTCTATCAATTTTAATTGGCATCGCTGCTGATTAGAACTGTTTCTACTGTCTAGAAAAGGGCGCACCATGAAACAGATTCGTGTCCTGCTGGCTGATGATCAGACTTTGTTCCGTGCCGGTCTGCAGTGTCTGATCAATCAAATTGAGGGTTTTCATGTGTATGCCGAAGGCCCCGGGGAAATCGAAGTAATGGAACAAATTGCGCAATGTCAGCCAGACATTGCGGCATTTGGCATTAACGCAGACTGGACCGGCGGCATCGCGCTGATTGGCAAACTGAGACAACAATGTCCAGATATGGGAATTCTCCTGCTGACGATGGAAAGTTCAGAGCAATGCGTCATTGAAGCGTTTCAGTCGGGCGTCTCGGCTTACCTGCTCAAGACTGCGGATCCGGCGCAGCTTGAAGTCGCGCTCAAAGCTGTAGCACGCAACGAATCCTATTTAAGTCCTGCTCTCTCCTCGAAAGTAATCAGGCAATTTGCGGTGCCGTCGCTTATCCCACAGAATCCGCTGCAGACGATGACGACCAGACAGTTGCAAATATTGACGATGATTGGCTATCGAAAAGGAATCAAGCAGATTGCCCATGAGCTTAGCCTCAGTCCAAAAACTATTGCGGCACACCGGACAAAAATCATGGAGCGAACAGGTGAAAAGGACACGGTAGGACTGGTTCTCTATGCCCGAAAATTTGGGCTCTCGAAATCAGATGCCTAGTCTTTGCACTACAATTGCCCCACTAAATTTCAACAAATACGCCGGCAAAAGGACGGATCTTATTGCTGCGCCGTATCATCACTTCCAGATGCCATGTTATGACATTTTGCTCATCAATTTTCTGATAAATACCGATACACCCTGGTCTATCGGATATCGATAACTGATCGATCGGTATGACCTGTGGCGCCTTGAGAAAATGATTAAAGCCAATGATCAATTCACCTGCCTGCATCTCCTTTTCGGTTTGTTCATTGGAGTAAATCATCGCGTCTGACTCCTTCAAGGTAGGCAGTAAAATCTTCCGCAAGCATCGGCATATTTAAATAAAATCCTTGCGCCGCCGAGCACTGATGCCGACGAAGAAATTCAAGCTGCGCTTCGGTCTCGACACCTTCGGCAACGACATGGTGATGCAAATTTCGACCGAGACTGATAACGGCGTTAGCGAGAACGTTATCTCCATGCGATGAAATTTCGCGTATGAACGATTGATCGATCTTCATGGTATCAACAGGGAAATTTTTCAAATAACTTAAACTCGAATGGCCTGTGCCGAAATCATCAATCGATACACGAACACCCATTGATTTTAGCGAATGAAGTATTTCAGCCGTGCCCTCTATACTTTTCATTAGCACGTTTTCGGTAAGTTCCAGTTCCAGGTGGTGCGGCATCAAATCGATGTCTTGCAAGACATCGCGGACACTTTCTAGAAAACCGATGCACTCAAATTCTTTGGCTGAAATATTTACAGCGATCCGGTGAATCTCCAAACCGCGATCAAGCCAGCATTTTGCCTGCCGACAGGCTTCGCGCAACACCCATTGGCCGATTGGCACGATCAGGCTTGATTGTTCCGCCAACGGGATGAAATGTCCTGGCAACAGCAATCCCCGTCTTGGATGGTTCCATCTGATCAGGGCCTCCACCCCCGTCACATTACCGTCCTGCAGATTGATTTGCGCCTGGTAATAGAGCGTGAATTCTTTTTTTTCAACTGCCAGAAGAAGATCTGATCCAATATTCAGAATTTCTTTGCTGCGAATTCGCATTTCAGATCGATAGAATTGGTATTTATTACGCCCGCATTCTTTCGCGTTGTACATCGCTGAGTCAGCGTGTCGAATCAATGTTTCGGAATCTGCGCCGTCATCGGGAAAGATGCTGACGCCAATGGTTGCTCCGATATCGACAATTGTCTCGGCAATACGATACGGCGCGGTGATGATTTTGTGTATTTCTTCTATTTTTAGATTAAGGCCATCGCTTGGATTCAACTCTGACAGAAGCAGAATGAATTCATCGCCGCCATGCCGACTGACGGTATCGGTATCACGGACCGCGCTCTTTAAACGTTGCGCAACCGATTGTAGCAATTGATCACCAACTGCATGGCCGAGAGAGTCATTGATGTTTTTGAATCTGTCCAAATCCAAAAAAAGTATCGCCAATTTGGTCGACCGTCGTTTGGCAAAAGCGATTGCCTGTGCAATCCGATCATATAACTGCATACGGTTCGGCAAATCGGTTAGCGAGTCATGATATGCCAGATGAGCCATCTCTTCTTTGGCCTTCGCGATTTTTTCCGCTTCGACCTGCAATTGCACAGAAGCGATAACCAGGCGCTCGTTGACTTCCGTTAGCTTGCGATTTTGTTCTCTTTGCCCGGCCAACTCGCAGATATAACGTCGGTCAATGCGGTTTGAGTCACGACGATCGGGCTTCAAGTAAGCCAACCTATTGAAACATCTTTAAGGCATCGATAGTTCGGGCAATCCATGTATTTTCTGCTCGTTAAAGCAGCCATGTAGTTTTAAGATGAATGGTTAGATTAGGTCAAACTTCGTACTAACTCCGTTCGGTACCGAACCAAGGAGCACATAGTATTTTTCTGACCGCAGATTCTCGACTTTTTTTGCTCTAATGCCGGAAAATCAATTGCGGCATTCTCCCAGGCCGAACATAAAATTCTGCTAACAAGGTCGAATAAAATGACATTCATCATTTCAACACGCCGGGAACTCGGTGCTTGACGCAGCATATAAAATAAGCGCGCTACCGTACGGATTAAGACAAAGTTCATGCGTAACATCCAATCATATTGAAGACCTCTGTCAACTTCCTGGAACAGAACTATCACGACATTCAGCAAAGGATCCAATAAAGCGCTCGTCAGCCGCAGCTTTAAAACGTTAATCTATGAATGGGGAAACTCCGGGGCGATTAATCGAAGTCATCCAATAACGAAAAAGAAGGCGGTCACAATTGCATTAACAATTGCAGGAAATAGTAGTAGTCATCGATCATTGAAAGAGAATGTCACCTAAGAGGATGTCTTTGTGAAGAATTTTCCGATTGTTTGTGTCGGCGGTTCAGCCGGCGGCCTGGACGCTTATATTCGATTGCTGAAAAATTTGCCGACTGATATGGGTGTCGCTATCGTTATCGTGAATCACATTACGATCATGCCAACACAGTTGCATAAAATTCTGCCTGCATACACGCATATACCTGTTGATCTCATCATGGAAAATTTATTAGTCGAACCGAATCATGTTTACATCATTCCTGAAAATCGAGATTTACACGTTCAACATGGCGAGTTTCAGTTAAAACCGATATCAAAACCACGTGGCTGGCCTGATGTCATCACAGTCTTCTTGCGATCACTAACACGTTACTGGAATGGTAAACTCATCGCAGTGATTGTCTCCGGTTTTGATGGTGACGGCGCCGCAGCATTGTGCGGTTTTCAACAAGTCGGGGGCATTACCATTGCCCAAAAATTGGATACCGCCAGTCAACCCGATATGCCGGAGAGCGCAATTGCCAGTGGATGCATCGATTTTATTTTATCGCCTGAAGAGATTTCCAAAAAAATAATAGATATTGCTCGTGCCGAAGGTTAAGAACCTGTCAGGTTGACAGATAAAATGTGTTGCTCCTATATTTTCGGCACTATACAGCAGCGCCATGCGGTGGAAGCGATGCGCCGGATCGCAGCAACTTTGCCAGAGCCGTAGCAACCACCGGACGGCTCAAAAAGAAACCTTGCCCCTCGTCGCATTGCTGGGCCAAAAGAAAATCGTACTGCTCCTGGGTTTCGACGCCCTCTGCAATGACACGCTTGTTAAGGCTCTTACCCAAGCTAACCACCGAACAGACTATAGTGGCGTCGTCCTTGTTACGCACGATGCGGTTTACGAACGATTGGTCTATCTTCAGGGTATCGATCGGAAATCGTCTCAGATAACTCAGACTTGAATAACCAGTTCCAAAGTCATCGAGCGCAAGTTTTGTGCCTAAGTCATGTAGCTCAATCAGTGCGGAATTGCTCGATTCGGCATCCTGCATGAGGACGCTTTCGGTCAGTTCTAGCTCCAGATACTGCGCCTCCATACCCGTTTCAGTCAACGTTGTGCGTATGTTTTCAAGAAAATCTGTCGCGCGCAATTCGAGTGCTGAAGTGTTGACCGCCACGGCTATAGGAGGTAAGCCGTCCTTCCGCCACACCATAGCCTGACGACAGGCTTCGCGCAGCACCCAGCGACCAATCGGCAAGATCAATCCGCAATCTTCTGCGATCGACACGAATTGCTCTGGCGACAGCAATCCTAATTCCGGATGTTGCCAACGGATGAGCGCTTCGCAACCAACAATAGTGCCACTACGCAAATGGACTTTCGGCTGGTAATGCAATACAAATTCATGCCTCTCCAGCGCAAGTCGCAAGCTTGCTTCGATAGATTGCCTATGGACTGCCCGATCATTCATTTCCTGCTTAAAGAATTTGAAATTTTCACGTCCGCTTTCCTTGGCATGGTACATCGCTGTGTCCGCGCTCTTAATCAAGGTTTCTGCATCAAGACCATCGTCTGGATAGATGCTGACGCCAATACTTACGGTGACATGGAGGCTGTGCTGATCGATCAGGTGAGACAATGTAAACGCCGTAAGAATTTTTTGTGCGCAAATCGCGGCTTCTTTTGCATGTTCGATAGATGGAAGCAACACGACAAATTCATCCCCACCCTGGCGGCTAACTGTATCTGAATGACGTACGCAAGAAACCAGCCGATGCGCAATTGATTGCAGCAGTTGATCACCAATCGTATGCCCCAATGAGTCATTGATGTATTTAAATCGATCCAGATCCAAAAACATGACTGCAAGTTGCTTTCCCTGGCGACGGGCTAGCTCAATTGCCTGCGTAAGCCGGTCCAGCAGCAATATTCGATTAGGCAAATCGGTGAGCACATCGTGATGCGCCAAATGAGCCAACTCCAGCTTCGCCGTTTGGACCGTTTCGACTAATTTTTGTGACTCAATGGCGGCAACAATCAAATGCTCGTTGGCTTGCCGTAGCATATTCGCGTGTTCATCGGGCGTTTTCAATACTGAATCTGATCCATGGATTTCCAGCTCGCGCAATGTGACTGCATCTTCACGCATGCGGGCATCTCCTTCGCGTGCCCGTGCCGTTCGCTCGCGCGTAAGCGCGGTGTCCTCCCGCAAATCATTCGCATTTTCCCGTGAATGAGCGGCGTCCTCCCTTAAAGTAGCCAATTTCTCGCGGTCCCGAACAGCAACTTCGTCGTCAACTATAGTGTTCTCCCTGCTTGGGATATTTTGCGCATCAATGGCTGGCGCCGTGTCTTCGCGTTTGCCTAACGTTCTTGGTTGATCGGAGTCTTTGCGGATATAGATTTGGCCATTGTCTTTAACGCTCATCACCGCGCTCCCAAATCTGACTGTTCTCGCCCAGAAGTCTGTCTGGGGCGGCCCGTCATGATTCCGTCGTATTCAGACAATGGGATGCCAAGGGCAATGCCGGCGTCGGTAATGTCAAACAACCGAATCTGCTTGCTATGCTGGCTGCCTCGGACTTTGACGACTGATATGGCGCGTTTGAATTCACCTTCGATTTCGATATAGCGCTGGACGATAATCGCGTCGGCGAGGAATGCACTTCCAAAAGGACTAAAACGCAAATCGGTGTAGCGGTCTTCCAGTTCTGATGTCATCAATATTGTCACGCCCATGCCAGTCAGTTCGGCAATCATCCTGTACAGAGACCCACGAAAATCTTCCTGGAACTCGGGTGCCAACGCAAGCTCAAATCCAGACAGGGAATCAATGACAACGCGCTTTGCCTCCATCTTAGTAATCATGTCGATCAAATCATGCAAAGTTTGATCAATCGACAAATCCAAAGCACGCGTTTCGATTACGCCAACCTGTTTGATTTTGATCAGCTCATTAAGTGTACAACTTAGCAATTGACTTGGACTCTTTTCGAATGCCGCAATCACACCGGTTTCTCCCCGTCTAACACCTTCAGCGAGAAACTCGGTTGCCAATATCGTCTTTCCGGAACCCGATGGACCTACTACAAGGAGTGAATAACCTCTCGGCAAACCACCACCCAGCATGTCATCCAGGCCAGGTATACCCATCGGGACACGCAGCTCTTCGGCTGCTGTATTGCTTGTCGAATCAACCGATGCGCCAGCGTTCACAATCGCTCGCGGATAAATCTGAATTCCGCTATCACCTATACGAAACGTATGTAGACCTGGCGCCTGGGCCTGCCCCCGAAGTTTGATCACCTGGATCTTGCGCACAAGCGAATTGCGCTGCAAATTTTGCGACATCCAAAAAATTCCATCGGCAATCGTAAAAAGCGGGCTAGACTTTGACTCTGGGATTAGATATTCGCCGATTAAAAAGGTTGTAGCCTGCCATGTCGTTAAATGCACAGCCAGCTGGTGTAAAAATCGCTCCAGTGCAGCTTCTCCCAGATCCTTGTCCTTCGATTGCACAATTGAGCGAAATGAATCCACAAATACAAAGCCAGGAGAATATTTTTTTACTTCCTCAATAATTTGTTTCAGGACGCGATCAAAATCACCATCGGCCAACTCTGCCGATAAGTTGAAGTAGTGGATGGATTTTTTGATTTTCTCTGGTTCAAAAAAAGAAAATTGCTGTTGATATCGAAGCATTTTTAACGTTGGCTCACCGAGAACTGAAAAGAACAGTGCCGGACTGGCGGGGGTTGCTAACGCGAACATAAGCTGGTGGGCAAGCGTTGTCTTGCCACTTCCCGGCGAACCCGCAATCAGGTTAAACGAAAATTCCGGCAACCCTCCTCCCATCAAATTGTCCAGGCCGGGTACGCCGGTTTTAAGACGGTGTATTCTTACCTTCTCATTCATTTTCTAACTCCTCGATGCCATGGGTATCTGTTTTGCCAATACCGATAGCAGTATGTAAGATGACTACCGTGATCTGCTCACCAATTAGTGAAGCCAGAAGGTCCGTAAATGTGATTAGAAGTTGATTATTTGCAGCACTGGCTTGAGTAACTGATTGTTCTTTAAAGCGCAACCGTAATTCGGCGAAGCGGCGATCAACCTGTGACAAAGTTGGACCGACAACGAGCCAGGAAAACGTTGGTTGAGTAAGACTGATACTTCTTTCGTAAAGTGAATGAAAACCACCTTCGCCGACAAGTGCAACAATTTCAACCGCCATCCTATCCCATAGGGCAATCAAGCCGTCCGTATCTTTTTCAGCGTACAGAGCTACGTAATTTTTGATTAATTCGTATCGAAATAAGTCGCTCGAGCTCATGTTTAATATCCATTTAACGGGTCAACAAGTTTGTCAATGTTGACGATATTTTTGTGCATGCCTTGATGGTAATAGGGACGTTGGTTTATTTTTCGAATTGTTTTCTTGCCGCCACGACACAATCATCTTTGTGAGCACCGACCAGCGCAGCACATTTTTCGATTGCAACAGAGTAGTTGACAGCCTGTTTGTCACCATTTGCATCAGATCTTGCTTCACTTATTTTTTTGTCTGCGGTGGCATCAGCTTTTTCTGCGACCATGGTTGCCTCGGCTTTTTTACTGCATACGTCTCTTGAATTGCCGAACTGACTTTCGCATTTGGCTTTATCAACGTCGTAATTGGCATCGGCGATATCGATACGAGCGGTGGCACGCGCCACAGGTGTGTCTTCGTACACTGCGGTCGCATTCGATTCAATTTTAATTTGTGCCGCTTTCGCTTGGGCGATACAGAGACTTTTGGCGTTATCGTTCAGGCGATCGCAATGCGTACGAGCCAGTTTGTAGTCGGTTTCAGCCTTGTCATTTGCCGCGATATAAGTCGCTTTTTCCTCGGCACTTGCAGCGAACACAGGTATGGCAGATTGCATTGCAATTACTGTCAGCATAAGTCCAATACTATTTCTCATGATTTTCTTTCAGTGACGGTCGAGACCATACGCAACAGGAACAGTGGCAACGATTTTTTATTTGCAGCTGCGTGGTATGTTTTACGCGCATAGAACATGCATATCCGTTCGATAACGTACAGAGAGGTGCATTTTGTATAGCCAATATTGAAACAGCAAAGAAAGGATTTGGTTAACGAAACAGCTTGGACGTGGATTTCAAGCCAAGAACTGGGATGAGATTCCAAAATCGACGAACACCAACGTTTAAGGCAACGTAATCGCACAACGTGGCCCATCCCAGCTAATGTGCGGTACCGCACAGAACGTGCTCCCATTACGCCCTACATTCAAATATTGAATGTCGAATTTAAGATTTCTTCTACGATTTTCACGCAATACTGAAAACGGACGAACCATTTTCCTTCTGTGATGGCTGGCGTCAACGATTAGTAATCATGCTCAATGAGTAAGAAGGACGATAACGTGATTCGATATGGTGTCCCATTAATTCTGTACTTGCTCGGCTCGCCGGGAAGTGCGGCTGCGGCACAAACTGTGACGGCACCGCTCAGTGAAAAAGCACCCGACACAATTGAAGCCCGCGTCCAGGCTTGCGTTGTCTGCCACGGGCAACAAGGGCGCGGGGTAGAAAACGTGTATTTCCCCCGACTGGTAGGCAAGCCTGCCGGATATCTGTACAACCAGTTGGTCGCATTTCGCGATGGCCGCCGCAAATATACACCGATGAATTATTTGTTGGAGTACCTGCCTGATTCCTACCTGAAGGTGATGGCTGACTATTTCGCAGACCAGAACCAACCGATTCCACAACCTGTGCCACCTGTTGTTTCACAAGATATCTTGAAACATGGGCAAAATCTGGTTTCAGAAGGTGTGCCTACCAAAAAGGTTCCAGCCTGCATCCTTTGTCACGGTTCGAATTTGAGCGGCAGGGAACCGGGAATTCCAGGATTGGTAGGTCTGCGCGCCGACTATATCAGTGCGCAACTTGGTGCGTGGCGTTATGGAACCCGCAGCGCAGTGCCGCCAGACTGCATGCAGTTCATCGCTTCAAGCTTAAGCGAAGCGGAGGTCGTCGCAGTTTCAGCGTGGCTCGCCTCCCTGCCGGCGTCAACCAATATTCGCCCCATCAAACTTAGTCCTACGCGGTTGCCTTTGGCATGCGGCAGTCAAAGCCCCTAAAGGACAAAAACAGTGCAAATTTCAGCCGAGCTATGTCAGCCACAGATCATTGCCAGAATAGTCGTTTCAATCCTGGGATTTTTTTCATTGCCTGATTGTCTCCTTGCCCATGCCCAAAATGCCGTCGCCGCTACGGCGCCGACCCAGCTCGAGCGTGGCAAATATCTGGCGCAGGCAGGCGACTGCATTGCCTGCCATACGGTCCCGGGGACAAAAATTTTTTCGGGAAACAGGCCGATGCTGACGCCATTCGGCACCCTGTTTTCACCCAATATTACGCCGGACCGAGAGACAGGCATTGGCAAATGGACCTCCGGTGATTTTTACAAGATGATGCATACCGGACGATCGCCGGACGGATCGCTGTTATATCCGGCCATGCCATTTGCGTCGTACACAAAAATTAGCCGCATCGACTCCGATGCGATTTTCGCCTATCTGCACTCAGTGCCTCCGGTACATCAGGCGAATCGCCAAAATGAGCTACGCTTCCCGTTCAACAATCGAAGCCTGTTAATCGGTTGGCGCACACTGTATTTCAATGAGGGTGAATATCAGGCGCAACCGTCCAAGTCCGCAGAATGGAACCGTGGAGCCTATCTGGTTCAGGGATTGGGGCACTGCGCGATGTGTCACAGTCCCATCAATGCCATCGGCGGCACGTCAGAAAGCAAGACATTTGAGGGTGGCTTGATCCCAATGCAAAACTGGTATGCGCCGTCGCTGACATCGAACAAGGAAGCGGGGCTTGGCGAATGGAACATTAATGACATCATGGCTTTGCTACAGAAAGGCATATCCAATCGCGGCGCAGTATATGGACCGATGGCGGAGGTTACTTACAACAGTCTGCAATATTTAAACGATAGTGATATTCGTTCCATGGCCATCTATCTCAAGAGCTTGCCGGAGAATGATTCGTCGACGCAAGGTCCGCAAAATGCTTCTATGACAGCGGATACCACGCAACTATTCTCCGAGGGAAAACGAATCTACGAGGCGCAATGTGCTACCTGCCATACCGTTGACGGTCGCGGAAAACTGCCGAACTATCCACCATTGGCCAACAATCAGTCGACTGAAATGTCTTCTGCGGTGAATCCGATACGCATGGTATTGAACGGCGGTTATCCTCCAGGTACGCAGAAAAACAAGATGCCATATGGCATGCCGCCTTTTGCCCAATCACTTTCTGACGTAGAAATCGCAGCAGTCGTCACGTATATCCGCACCGCATGGGGCAATAGCGGCGCGCCTGTCACATCCGGCGAAATCAATGCGCTGCGCGCAGCCACACTAAACTAAGCATTGAACTAATCAAAAACTAACGAAAAGCAAACATGTTTATTGAGCCCGATTCCGAAAACGTCATCTCCGCCGATGACCAAAGCCAGGTTGATGCGATAGTCTCCTGGGGTCCGACTGGTGCACTGGCGCTGGCTGGCACAGCCGTGGCGCTGGTCATGGCGATGTGGTTTGCCTTTTATTATTTTGTTTTTTTATCGCGCATCTGAATGCCGAACCAACTATGAAAACGGATACAACAATAGATCAGGATAGTAACCAGGTTGCAGCCAAGGCCGAATTGCGCTGGACGACCCTGGTCGTGGCTATCGTTACGCTATTGATCGGCATGATGGTATACATGGGTCTGCATTGGGCAACCATGCCGGCAACACGCGTAGAAACAATCGATCCCACGGCACTACATCTGGCGGGTGAATTCACCGAAGACAATCTCGGCTCGGCAGTCGAGCAGGACGGGTCCGTGACAGTTCGCCTGATAGGCAACCAATATTCGTTCACGCCACAATGCCTGTTAGTGCCTGCTGACACGCCAGTCAGATTTCGCGGCACCAGTGCCGACGTCATACACGGGTTCAATATCGACCAAACCAATGTCAACGTCATGCTGGTGCCTGGTTATATCGCGAACTTCGAAACCACATTCAAGAAGCCTGGCGATCATGTCATGCCATGTCACGAATTCTGCGGTATAGGTCATGCCACCATGTGGGCGCATGTGAAAGTAATTGATAGGGTGGAGTTCCTCAAGCTGGCAAATAATGCAAGGAGATTAAGCTGTGTTAAATAACGAAAGCAAAAAGCTGATACTTGCCCACTTCTGGATAGCGTTTGCCGCGTTTTTTCTGGCATTGATCCTGGGCGAATGGCAAATGTATATCCGCAGTCCATTGCATGAATGGATAGGTAATCCGGAATTGTATTATCGCTCGGTGACCGCACATGGCTCTGCGATGGCATACGTATTCCCGACTCTGATTGCAATGGGATTTGGTTATGCCATTACAGAATTGTCGCTCAGGCAGTCACTGATCGGCCGGCTGTGGGCCTGGGTCGGTTTCGGTTTGGTGATCCTTGGCACCGTGACTGCGATGATTCCTGTTTCGATAGGACTGGCGTCGGTGCTGTATACGTTTTACCCGCCTTTGATCGGCAATGCGTTTTATTATATCGGTTTGGTTCTGGTCGTGATTGGTTCCTGGATCTGGGTTGCGTTAATGTCGATCAATCTGCATCATTGGAAAAAAGCGCACCCCGGCGAGCCCATCCCACTGGCAATGTTTGCCAATGTCGCCGCTGCTTATTTATGGGCCTGGACCTCAATCGGTGCCGCCATTGAAATCCTGTTTCAGATACTGCCGGTCGCTCTGGGATTCAAATCGACCATCGATGCCGGCCTGGCACGGGTATTCTTTTCCTGGACCCTGCATGCGATCGTCTACTTCTGGCTGATGCCGGCTTACATTGCCTTTTATACGCTGGTTCCGCGCGCCATCGGCGGACGTCTGTACAGCGACATAATGGCCAGAATTTCCTTTGTGTTGTTTCTGGTATTTTCGATGCCAATCGGGATACATCACCTGTTCCAGGATCCGCAGGTTGGCTCAGGCGTCAAATTCCTGCATGCGGTGTTTACCGGCATGGTATCGATTCCGACCTTCCTGACCGTTTTCACGATATGTGCCTCAGTCGAGATAGCCGGGCGCCTGCGCGGCGGCACAGGTTTGCTGGGCTGGATTGCTGCCCTGCCCTGGAAAAATCCGATGATGCTGGCAGTCGCCTTCTCGTTTGTCATGCTTGGATTTGGCGGCGCTGGCGGAATCATCAACATGACCTACCAGCTTGACTTCGCGATTCACAATACTCAGTGGATCACCGGGCATTTCCATCTGATTTTTGGCGGTGCCATCGTCATTATGTATTTTGCGCTGGCCTACGATCTGTGGCCGCATCTGACCGGAAAGGAATTGGGCAGCATGCGCCTGATCAGAACCCAGTTATGGCTATGGTTCATCGGTATGATAGTCATGACTTTCCCCTGGCATCTGGTCGGCATACTCGGCATGCCGCGACGAATGGCATATTTCGATTACAGTAATCCGGCGATCGCTCCGCAGGCAATACCGGTAATCATTTCGTTCGTCGGTGGATTGCTGCTACTGGCATCGGCATTTTTGTTTATTTTCATATTACTTAGAAGTCATTTTGCACGCCGAATCGCGCTGCCGGAATTTCGATTCAGTATGCCGGTTCATCAACCATCGCGCCTACCAGTCGCGCTGAACAATTTTCGACTTTGGCTGGCATTGATGATCGGCCTCACTGTCATTAATTATGGCTTTCCAATAGTTCAGCTTATGTCGCTTCCGCAAACTTCGGTGCCGGCAATTCCTGTCGGGACACCACCATGAATACCGAACGCGTTTTCTCATTAAAAAACCAATGGTTCACAATCAGCCTCGGCGGCATACTGGCAGTTGCGGCAATCTCCGCTTTGATCGGCTTTGTATGGATTCCCCGTTCCCACACTAACAACGCCATCGTCGGACTATGGGATAGTATTTGCAGCGCGGCAGGCGTACCAAAAAGATACGTCTCGCCACAATTGTCCGCAACGCCAGTTGCCCGCCCCAGCAATGTCATTGTGACCGCTCAAATGATGACACCTGCGGATAGTCTTTCAATTGGACGCGGTGCAACGCTGGCCATGCGATGCACCATGTGTCATGGTGCCCGCGGCATCAGCATGGCGGGATCGCCTAATCTTGCAGGTCAGGATGACGCGGCCATATACAAACAACTGCGCGACTTCAAATCAAACTATCGCACCAGCGCGATCATGCAACCTATGATCGCTAATCTGGGAGATCAGGACATGCGCGACCTCGCCGCCTATTACCATTATTTACCGCGCGAACGCAACGTTAGTTCCGCGAACGCGGCTCAGAAAGCGCCGATTATTGTCAGCAACGGCGCCCCAATGCGTAACATTGGCGCATGCGCTTCCTGTCATGGGCAAGTATCGGGAAGGACCGCGATACCAATGCTTGACGGAGAACCAGAATCCTATGTGCGGACGCAATTACAGGCGTTTTCCACGGGCAGCAGGCACAATGACATCAATGAACAAATGCGAAATGTGACACGGCAAATTACGCCGAACGAGATTGACGCCACTGCAAACTACTATGCAAACCAGTAGTACCAGTGTTCATACGGAGATCCACATTTAAAAGGCGGTTGAGGATCATATAAATCGAGCTGGGTTACTCGAGGGAATAATAAAAAACCAATCTGAATAGCGTTTTGCATCAGGATATTTTCGCATCAAGGAAATTTGCATTGGGTGAATGTGGACTTATCAAGCTTGAACGTCGAACTCGACGCGCGCCAGCAAGCCTGCGCCATCAGTGCCTGTTTCCAGCACAATGGTCGCGCCATTGCGCTGTGCCGCCAGCTCAGCAATAGCCAGGCCCAGACCACTGCCGGATTGATCCTGACCGGGAACCCGGGAGAACCGTTCAAACACCTTGCGCCGCAGCGCGATTGGAATCCCGGGGCCAGCGTCGCTGACGCACAATTGCACACCGTTCCCGTCGGCTCCAGATTTCAGGCTAACGCTGACGCGGGAGTTCTGCGGCGAGTACTTGATTGCATTGTCCAATAGGTTGTCAATCAGCGAAGCCATGCTTTCGCGGTGCAGATTCAGCATGCACGACTCCGGCGCCTGCAACTCGATCTCGATGCCATGCCGCAAGGCGAGTTGAACCGCTTGTACCATACGGTCGCGCAACAACTCCGCAAGATCCAGCGGGTGCGCGGCGTCAGTGCTTGCGTCGGCTTCCGATCGCGCTAACGCTATCAATTGGTGCACCGTATGCGTAGCGCGCGCCAGCCCCTCGGCCAAACCCGTGTGTGCCGCCTGTCGGCGCGCCGCGTCGTTTGCTGCCAGCAGGGCATCGCTGTTCAGTTGAATGATCGCAAGCGGAGTTTTCAACTCATGTGCAGCATCCGCCAGAAACTCCTTTTCCCGCAGCAGGCGTTGGGACAGGCGATGAAGCAACATGTTGACGCTCTCCACCAACGGCGCCAATTCCACATACGGCGAGGTCGCCAGCTCCGATAGTTCGCTCCCCGAGCGCGCTTCAATCTGCTGGACGATTACAGCAAGCGGACGCAGACCATGGCGAGTAACAAACCAGGCCGGGATCATCAGGAACGGAAAACAGACGATCAACGGCAGAAAATAAAAACTTAGTATGGAAGACGACAGCACCTTGGGGCCGTTACGCTGTGCAATCCGTACAATCAGGCCAGTTGCCGGGTCGCGCGCTACCCAGTAATTCCAGGCTGCGACGCCCGGCATGGAGACGGTGCCGTCCGTGGCGACTGCAGGCGCGGTCAGCGACAGGTCGTGTGAGGTATAGATCGGTGTGCCGCCTCGCCACACCTGGACCCGGTACCGATGTTCCATGGACGTGTTCAGATAGTAGGCGTTCTGCAAACGTTCGATATTCTCGGCGGCGTCACGAATGGCGTCGGGCCGGTCAGCCATGGAACGCACGCTTGCCAGGACTTTATCGGCATCCAGCCGCATCCAACGCGTCTCCATGTCATTTGACGAGTGGCTTTGCTCAACCAGAAATATGCCCAGCAGGGCCAGCCAAACTGGCAGCATCACGCACAGAAAACCGAGCAATAGACGTTTGAACAGTGAAGGACCTTTGCTCATCGCTCCACCATATATCCGAGCCCGCGCACCGTACGGATGTAGCTTTCGCCTATCTTCCTGCGTAAATTGGACATATGCATATCAAGCGCCTGACCTTCACTATCGGGAAATACACGCGCCTCGATCTCGCGCCGGGTCAGCACACGATCGGGATGGCGCAGCAATTCATGCAGCAGCGAGAACTCGGTAGGAGATAAATGCACGACTGCGCCTGCCTTGGTCAACGTCTGGCGCCGTTCATCGAGCACCAGATCCTTGATTTTCCAGACCGCCTCGCCCCGCTCGTTCCAGCCTGTGGCACGACGCACGACGGCGCGCACGCGCGCTACCAGCTCGACGCTTGCAAAGGGTTTGACAAGGAAATCGTCGGCCCCCAGATCCAGGCCGAGCAAGCGGTCTTCCAGGCTGTCGCGCGCGGTAATGATCAGGATCGGGACAGTCTGGCCGTCTGCACGTATCTGGCGCAGCACGTCCAAACCATTGCCATCCGGCAGTCCAAGATCGAGCAGTACCGCATCGAAGACCAGCTCGCCGAGTTGATAGCGTGCGTCGGCAGCCCGGCGCACCCACACGACGGACTCGCCTGCATCGGTCAGTGCCGATTGCAGGGCGCGGCCCAGCTCCAGGTCATCTTCTATCAGGCAAACTTTCATGGGCGCCAGTGTAGCTGGCTAAGCTAAAGGTTGTCTAAAGAATCGACAATCTGGCCTGTCTACCGGCACGCTTCAGGTCGCATCACTGCGGTTACGCCGCACATTTAGCCCGCCTTTAAGTCATCTTTAACCAGCCTTTAGAGACGGCTTGCACAATGCGTCATTCGCTAGTTCACCCCGTTCACCTATCCAAGGAGCCTTACCATGAAACGATTGTTGCTTGCCGCACTGACTGCCATTTGCACCGCATCTGCTACCTACGCAGCTGATATCACCCCTCACATCGCGCCACCGGCGAACCGTGCAATCAAAGTCGCCTTTGCGTTGAGCGAACAGGCCGAAGTCATTGATTTCGGTGGCCCGTGGGAAGTATTCAACAATGTCATGTTGCCCGGCGATTTCAAGAACATGCAGGACAGCATGCCGTTCGAATTGTATACGGTAGGTCCATCGCAAAAGCCGATACATACATCGGGCAACCGTCACGCCGGCATGACGATTACGCCAGACTATGACTACCTGAATGCACCTCTGCCCGATCTGGTCGTGGTACCTGCACAGCAAGGCGGCCCAGCGCTGTCCGCCTGGTTAAATAAGCTGCACGCTCACCACACAATCATCATGTCGGTATGCACCGGCGCATTCAAACTTGCGCAAGCGGGCTTATTGGACGGCAAGAAGGCGACCACCCTTCATATGGCCCTGGACCAACTCGCAAGCCGATATCCGAAAATCAACGTAGTGCCCAACGTTCGCTATGTGCAGTCTGATCCGGAAATTTTTACTTCCGGCGGACTGTCAGCGGGCATCGACCTCGCCCTGCATATGGTTGAAGCGTATTACGGCCGCGACGTTGCGCAGGCCACGGCTGACAACATGGAGTATCAGGGCTTGGGTTGGAAGACCCCTGCGACACCGAACTGACCGGGCGTTCTCGATGAACAATAACGAAAAAAAATTACGTGCTGTCGCCTTGGCGATAACCTGGCTGGCCGTTTCACCGCCAGGGCACGCCGCGCCCATGGGGTTTAAAGATTCCTGGATGGTGATGGGCGATTTCGATCCCAACTGGCGCGATCTCTATGCCAATTACGCATTCACGCCGCAGGATGCGTTTGGTGTCGATACGCTTTATATGCGCTCCGACGACAAGCTCCAGACGCTGGATCTGGTTGACGCAACTTATACCCGATTAATACATCGCTGGAATTTGCCGGATGCCCAGGCTAATTTTTGGTTTATGGGCGGCTTAGGTGAAGCACGCCGCTATGACCAACGTAGCGGACTATCCGACACGAAATGGATGCTGTCGCCGGGTCTTCAGTTTGATTATGAAACTGCCCGCGTGTATTTTGCGGCTGCCACGCAATTCTATCGGGCAGAGCAGATTAATCACGATATGGCGTCATTACGTACCGGCTTTTCATTTTATGAAACCGAGTTCGACGAAACCCAACCGTGGTTCATCATTGAAGCAAGACGGATGCATGACTTGTCCGATAAGACGGAAATAACGCCCATGCTGCGACTCATCAACAAAAATTATTTCATTGAAGCCGGTGTCAATAATTCACGCCAATTTCTCTTCAATTTTATGTATACCCTTTAAGGATTTACCATGAAAAAAATTATTGGCACCGTTATTTTGGCAACGATAGTAATGGCAAGTACTGCCCAGGCAGCAGTTCAAACGATTAAGGCGGAAGTGAATGGCATGGTGTGTGCATTTTGTGCGCAAGGTATCGACAAAAAACTTCGTGCGCTACCGCAAATTGCGACTGTGTACGTTAATTTGAAACATAAAATCGTCACCGTGGAATTAAAAGACGGTCAAACTTTGCTTGAATCTACGGTGAAAAATGTGGTGAAAGATGCAGGTTACGATGTCGTTAATATTCAAACAGTACACCAAACTGTGCAGCAGATTAAAGAGTCGAATGGGCCATGCAATTAGTAATTAGATCCGGAAGCAGGAGTTACACATCAACCGAGGGAAAGTGCTGCAACTACTATAAAAATTTGGTACGGCACTAATATTGGTCGGCGCCAGATTACTCATCTCCGCTTGCATGCTTTTTCGCCATAAAAAAACTCAATGACGCTTATAAAAAAATGTCGCTGTCGATACCAATTCATTTCCTCTAGCATTATTCGAACACGAAATATCCCCAAAAAAATAATTTATCAGAGAGTTTATTTTTAGTGGTTTTTTCTTGTTTTGCCTACCTTGAAGAAACTGCTATTGGTATAGCACTCCTTCAAATAAAAAAAATTATATTGCTGCGGAGACTGTTATGAAAAAAAATGGATCATTGAATCACATTTTCAGATTAGTGTGGAGTCATGTTTTAAACGCATGGATTGCAGTTGCAGAAAATACCAAAGCGCGAGGCAAGGGCAAACAATCTGGCGTACAGCTGGTTGCTGCAGCATTGTCGTTAGCCGCTCTCTTATGTGCGTTGCCTCCTGCGTTGGCGGGACCGACAGGCGGCCAGGTAATTTCCGGAACGGCCAGCATTAATCAAAACGCTAATGTCACAACTATTAACCAGTCCAGCAATACGATTTCATTAAATTGGAACAGCTTTAATATTGCACCGCAAGACACCGTCAACTTTATCCAGCCTTCCACGACTTCAATCGCCGTCAATCACATTCTTGGGAACAGTGGTTCGCAAATTTTGGGACATCTCAATGCAAACGGAGAAGTTTTCCTGATTAATCCTAACGGTATTTTGTTTGGACAGGGAGCGCAGGTTAACGTCGGCTCCCTGGTGGCATCGGCTCTGGATTTTAACGATGCCAATCTCGCTAATGCCAGCTCCAGCCTGGTCTTTGCAGGCAAAGGAACCGGTAGCGTAATTAATCAGGGCACTATCGTTGCCAGGCAAGGTGGTTTTGCTGCGTTGCTGGGAAATTCAGTCAGCAATCAAGGGCGCGTAACCGCACAATTAGGTACGGTAGCGCTCGGCGCGGGTAGCGCTGTGACCCTCACATTCAGCGACAACAGCCTGCTACATTTGCAGGTCGATCAAAGCACACTCAATAATTTGGCTGCCAATGGTGGTTTGATCCAGGCAGACGGCGGTCTGGTGATCATGACGGCAGGTGCCAAAGATGCCCTGCTGGCCAGCATGGTCAATAACACCGGTGTACTGGAAGCGCAAACGGTCAGCAATAAGGAAGGAACGATTTCATTGGTGGGCGGCATGACGGCAGGTAGCGTTAATGTGGCTGGGGTATTGGATGCGAGCGCATCGCAAGGCGGTAACGGAGGATTTATTGAAACCAGCGCCGCGCAGGTTCATGTTGCAGACAATGCCAGAATCACGACCGCATCTTCTATGGGATTGGCCGGAACGTGGTTGATTGATCCGCAGGATTTCACTGTGGCCGCTGTGAACGGAGATATCTCCGGTGCCGCACTGTCGGGCAACTTGAACAATACATCGATTACGCTGGACAGCAGTAACGGCAGCAGCGCAGGCTCAGGTAATCTCAACATCAATGACAGCGTGACGTGGTCAGCCAATACAACCTTGTCTTTGGTGGCTTCAAACAACGTCAATATCAACGCGAATATTGCGGCGCACGGCGCAACGGCTGGTTTGGTTATTAGTCCGAATACGACCAATACTTCGGTTGGCGGTGCCGCAGAAAATGCAAGCGGATCCGGAGTTTTCAATTTAGGTGCAGCTGCAGCGATTACCCTGGACGGCGCGAATCCGACGTTAACCATTGCGGGAAATAACTATACCGTTATCAATGCGGCCAATACCGGGATTACCGGCCTGCAAAATATTCAAAATAACCTTAGCGGATATTACGCGCTCGGCAGCGATATTGATGCCAGCGCTACAGCCGGTTGGAATGTGACGAACAGTGTCGCCGCAGGCTTTGTCCCGATTGGTTCGTTGACGTCCGCTTTTGTCGGTACTCTTGACGGTCTTGGGCATAGCATTTCCAATCTGACGATCAATTTGCCGAACTCAACCTCGGTGGGGCTATTTGGTCTGGCAGGTCCCGGATCGGTCATTCAAAACATTGGCGTCGTGAATGCAACAATTACCGGCAACAATGAGGTCGGCGCGTTAGCCGGCTCCAGCGGTGGCAGGATCATTAACAGTTTCAGTAGTGGCGCAGTGACTAACATCAGCGACACCGTAGGCGGCCTGGTTGGGGTCAACTACGGAACGATCTCGAATAGCTCGTCGTCCGCTACGGTAAGCGGATACAGCACGGTCGGAGGTTTGGTCGGCAACAATTTTGGCGCACTTGCCAACAGCAATTCGACCGGCAAGGTAAGCGGAACATCATATGTAGGCGGCTTGGCTGGCCAAAATTACGGAACGATAAATAACAGCTATTCAACCAGCGTAGTTTCGGGATCTTATACCGGTGGCGGATTGGTCGGCAGAAATTTAGGCGTGCTCAATAACAGCACGGCTTCCGGAGCCGTTACGGGTAGCAATTATGTTGGCGGACTCGTTGGCGGCAACTATGGCCCGGGCGTGATTAGCAATAGTAGTTCCAGCGGAGCGGTAGGCACAGCAGGCGCGTCTATATCCACAGCAGGCGGATTGGTTGGCAAAAACTACGGTGGTGCAACCATCACGACCAGCCACTCATCTTCAACGGTGAATGCCGGTAGCGGTAGTAGTGTTGGTGGTTTAGTCGGGAGTAACTTCGGGTTGATTACAGATAGTTATGCAGTTGGACATGTCAGCGGCAATAACTATGTAGGCGGTTTAGCCGGCTACAATTCCGGCACGATTACGAACAGCTACGCGATTGGCAGTGTCGGCGGAAACAATTATGTCGGTGGTTTGGTCGGGATGAATTACGGCACTCTACCCGGTCACTCCGACAACCAATACTCACCCATCGTCAGCGGCAGTTTTGCTACGGGCTCTGTCACCGGCAATTCGGGCATTGGCGGCCTGGTGGGCAGCAATTATGGCCCGTCGAGTATTGCGAATAGCTATTCGACCGGTGCAGTAGTCGGTACTGCAAACGTCGGCGGGTTGGTCGGATATAACGATAGCCTGGCAACGATAGCAAACAGTTATACCGTCAGCCCGGTGAATAATTCAGTAGCAGGTGCGTCCACTGCCGCATTGGTCGGTCTTAATGCGGGTACGGTTACAACTAGTTTTTGGAATACCGATACCAATGGCGCAGCGATGGTCGGAGTAAATAATTCCGCCGGTGCCTCCAACAATCCCAATTCAGGATCGAGTACCGCTGCAACCGGAACGATCGACGCCATCTCTGCCGGAGTCAACACCGCAGCGATGATGTCCGCAAATACGTTCGCAGCATGGAATACTGCCGCTCCCAATACCATCGCTACAACGGGAAACAGTGGCGCTGTCTGGCGTATCTATGACGGCAATACCATGCCATTGCTGGATAGCTTTCTCATCCAGGCGACGATTAGCGGCACCGGTAATCCCAGTCTGACCTATAACGGCAACGTGCAAACCGGGTCATTAACTTTAAGTGGATTGCAGTGCGCCACGTTGAGCGGCGCTACCTGCTCTACCAATTCGTCGCTGTTGATGGGTACGGTGTATGGCACCGGCACGGTGAATGTCGGAACTTATGCAGCGGGGCTGGGCACGTATTCATCGCAATTTGGCTACGACATCAGCCTGACAACCGCCGCCAATTCTGGCGCACTCACGATCGTTCCCGCAACGCTGACTTATGTCGCCAATGCGGCCACGGCGGTCGCCGGCGCCACACCTACCGGTTTTACCGGGACCGTGACCGGATTATTGAATGGGCAAACCTTAGCCGAAGTAGCAAATGGCAATCTGGTTTGGAATACACCTGCAGGCGCTGGCAGCACACCAGGAAGTTACGCCATTGAAGGTTCCGGTTTAACTGCACAAAACTATCTTTTTGTTGAATCGCTCACAAACGATAAGGCGTTGACATTGACAGAAAATCCGGTCATTGCCAATGCAATGAAAGCGACCCCAACCATCTATGCTGCCGTCTTCAATAGCGCGGATCTTACGCCAGGTGTCAATGAGGCAGGCGAAAGACCGGGCGACGATGTTGGCAGAAGATCCGGAAAAGACCGGAGCAGCGATAAGCCAGACGCCGCCTATCGGTTATATCAGGTCATCGACGGCGGAATTAAAATGCCGGGCAATTCATAAGCAACCGCTTGCAGTTGTACTTGGCATGCGCCGCATTTGCGCATGTTGAGTTTTACTCCTCGTTATGTGCTGCCGTGCTGCCAAGGTGTCACGTAACGAGCCCGATTTTGTAATGAATACTGATTCCAATTATGATAAAAAATACTGCTTTTCCGTTAAAGGCTGAATCTGTCCGTAGATCGACATGCACGTCAACTTCGCATTCATCCTCGTCCACGTTTTCGATCGTGACGCCGATATTATCAATCTGTGTTGCGTTGTCGGCATATTCTCCACTCGCTGCGCAAGCCGCACCGCCGCCGGATTCTGGAGCGTTGCTGCAGCAAAATAAGCCGGCGCCCACAGCCACGCCGTCAACCGACAATACCGGGTTGGTGCTTGAGCCGCAAATCACATCCAGTCTGCCGGCCAGCGCGCCGTTTATGGTGAGCGCCATTGCAATTGATGGCAATACTTTATTTGCGACCAAAACGCTGCATGATCTGGTCAGCAACGTTGAGGGGCACGAGCAGACGTTGCAGCAACTGGGTGAGGCAGTGGCACGCATCACAGCCTATTACCATAGCCATGACTATCCAATGGCGCGAGCCTATATCCCGGCTCAAACGATACACGACGGTATCGTTCGGGTCGCGGTAGTTGAAGCGCGTTACGGACAAATCAGAATGACGAATCACAGTCTTGTGCAAAATGATGTTGTACACAGCACCTTATCTGGCTTGCAGAGCGGTGCGCAAATTGAGCAAAATCAGCTCAATCGCAGCCTGTTACTTTTATCTGATTTACCGGGCGTGAGCGCTGCATCGGTGATTCAACCCGGTGAGGCGGTCGGCACCTCAGATTTGGTGATTGACGCAGGCCCCACGTCGCAATGGAATGGAAACGTCGCGGCGGATAATTACGGTAATCGCTACACCGGTCGCGCTCGTGCCATTGGTACGCTCAACTGGATAGACCCTTTAAATAGGGGCGATGTGCTGAGCGTCAGCGCACTCACCACCGGTAACGACATGAACAATTTCAGCCTGTTCTATGAAACGCAAATCGGTGGCGAAGGAACCCGTGCCGGCGCAAGCTCATCGACATTGAGTTACAAACTGGGCGACAGTTTGTACAACATTGGTGGACATGGGGCAGCACAGGTTGACAGTCTTTGGATTAAATATCCATGGCAGCGCAGCATCGATGTCAACGTCTACAGTCAACTACAAGTTGACTATAAAAAACTCAGTGACGAAATCGATACAGCCAACATACAAACCAATCGTCACATCAACAGCGTTGCGTTTAGTTTAAACGGTGACGCGCGCGACAGTCTGTTGGCCGGCGCCGTCACTACCTGGTCTTTGGCCTGGAAACTCGGGCAACTCGATTTCGATAACGGTGCAGCACAAGCATTGGACGCACAAAGCGCGCGTACCGAAGGCAGTTTTATGAAATGGAACGGGAGTTATTCGCGATTACAAAATCTGACTCCCGATACTGCATTATTCGTCGCGCTCTCCGCGCAATTATCAAACAACAATTTGGATTCGGCAGAAAAAATGGTTGCCGGAGGCGCGTACACGGTGCGTGCTTATGACATGGGTGCGGTATCCGGCGACAACGGCCTGTTGGGCAATTTGGAGCTACGGCAGAACTTAGGAAATTTTGGCGCAGCCGGCCTGTGGCAGGCAGTCGCTTTTATCGACAGTGAACGGGTTACTGTCAACCAAAATACCTGGACGACCGGGACCAACAGTGCCAGTTTATCCGGCGTTGGTCTGGGTCTGAATTGGAGCAACAGCGACGGTTGGCATGCCAGGGTATATGCGGCCAATCCGATTGGAACCGAGTCGATTTTGGTTGGCGAAGATAAAAAAGTGCGTGGATGGGCTGAGGTTGGTGCCTGGTTTTGACCGTGCCAATACAACAGCAACTTTATAAACAGTATTTACCCAGCATAGTGGAGACATGACATGACAATAACGATCAACAGGCAATGCTTGCAGTTGCCTCTGCTTATCGCGGCAAGCCTGCTATTTGCAGGATGCGGCAGTAGTTCGCCGGCTGGCAACTCTAGCGCGACATCGAATTCGCAGCCGGATACTACGGCGGTGACAACGTCGGAGCCCGGTGCGTCAACCAGTCCGCAGGCGCAAAGTCTGGCCGCCGCACAGCCATCAGCACAGCCATCAGCACAATCAACGGCCTGTCCCAACGGCAGCATCATAACGGCGGTGACGCCGAGCGCCGGTGTAGCAAGGTTTGGGTCGGTCTATTCAAAAACTTTATATGACCCCACCATCACCGGCAACAATACGACTGATCAGCCACAAAAAATTCAGGTTCAGGTCACGCTTAACGGGCAGCCCCAGGGAGGTTGTGCTGTGACCTGGACGCCGAACAATGGTACTGCAAGCGGCTGGGTATTTCCCGACACGGCAGATGGTGACAATTATGGAAATTCGCGCGCATGGTGGACGGCGGGAACTGCGTCGCAACAAAGTGTCAATGTAAGTATTACGCGCGTCGACGGAAGCACGGCTCAAACCACCATTACCGGATCGGCGTTCCCCAGTCTGACACGTTCAAATTCAATTCACGCCACGGTTTCAACCCCGGTATGGGATCAATACAGCGCGGAGGTTACGCCGCTCACGACGCCACCCACAACCTATTTTGAAGCGATAGGCTTTGCCAATGGCTACACCGGAATTCAATATATCGGCAATCAGCAGGGGTTGGTTTTGTTTTCAATCTGGGCAGTCCCTGTCAATGGTGTTTTGACCAATCCTACCGTCATGGATGCGGGGATTAGTACCTGTCAGAGTTTTGGCGGGGAAGGCACTGGAATACAATGTGTGTCACCGTATCCTACCCAGGCAGGTGTGACTTATCTGTTTGAGTTGCAGGTCGCAACAGTGGTCAATTCAACCGGGCAGGATTACACCGTTTACTTTACGGATAAATCAACCGGTGTACGCCAAAAACTCGCAACATTAAGGATGCCCGTCTCACAAGTTAATTCAGGTAACGATAGCTTTGTTGAGGACTGGGGGACATTTACCACGTCGTGTCTTTCAAATCCACAACGTGCGGCCCAATTTACTGAGCAATACCTTGATCACGCAACGCAGCAGTGGGTCACCGTGGCATCGGCAAATGGCTCCGCCGTGTACACGCCGGATCATGATGAAATCTGCAGCAACTATCAATTCAGCTATGTCAACAACACGTTTCAGTTGAGCTCCGGTGGAATGGTTGTAGGCACCCCGCTCAACTTACCCGGATTGGCCAGCAATGTCGTTCCCATGCCTTATGTGGCACCGCCACCACCGCAACCATTTGCTCCGGGAATCAATGTGCTGGTCAACCAGGGAACAGCGGATCTCGCGCTTGATAAAGGCCCAGATCTTACTCCAGGCGCGACTGTTGATGTCTATGACGAATCTGACGGACCACATCAGCAATGGAACATCACGGAAGTTACGCCGGGTTCAGGGATCTATACATTTATTTCTCAGGACAGCGGTTTGGCCCTGGATGTAGCAGGAAGCAGTACCGGCAATGGTGCTTCCATTGACATTGCCACACCAGACGGATCAACCTCGCAGGAATGGACTTTGATAATGATCAGCCCCGGGGTTTATGCGATTAAAAATGTAAATAGCGGCCTGGTGCTGGATACGCAAAATGCGCTTACGGCGAATACCACTCCTGTAGTCACAGCGCCGGCAAATCAAAATGCATCGACACAATTGTGGCTTTTCAAACATATGTGAACCAGCACTAAGTACCAGTTTCATCAACGCCAATCCCAACCGGGCAAAAAGCCGAAGTTGGTTTTGGCGTTTTACTTTGCATTTTCACTTTAAAGTAAAAGGACAACTACCTAAATGATTCCCAAATTTGTCGGCGTTACAGGTTTGCCACGCGCCGGTTCAACACTGCTTTGTCAATTATTGGCCGAGCATCCCGAGATTGATTGTGACGGACACAGTTCTCCTCTATGCAATACGATATTGGGGATTCGGCGCATGATCAGTGACGACACGTTTTTTCTGGCGCAACTCGACAATTCTTTCGAGCGCAGTTATGGTCATCTGGCTTCCGCCATGCGGGGATTCTTACGCGGCTGGAATAAGGATAGTCAACAAAAAGTAGTCATAGATAAAAACCGCGCCTGGTTACACGCAATTGAATTGCTTCTCCATATAGAACCAGAAGCCAAATTAATTGTCTGCCTGCGTGATTTAGGCCAAATTTATGGCTCAATTGAAGCACAACACCAACGGACAATTTTAGTTGATTTTATTGACCATCTTGCAGACCATGACCGGTTCGGCCGCGCTGATATGTTGTTTGCGAAAGATAAAACTATCGGATCGCCATTGGTATCCTTGCACGCCGTACCTGATTTGCCAAAGCAGGTACAAGAGCGACTATACTTTTTGCGCTTTGAAGATCTGGTTGAACATCCCGTTGCGTGCATGTCGCATCTTTACACATGGTTGGGCGTGAGTCCGTTTGAAATTGACCCCAATAATCTTCAAATCAACGGACAGGAAAGCGATAGCCATTACCATATGAAATACACACACAAACAAGTCAGTCGTATTATCAAACCAAAACGACATGAACTTCCTGCGCGAATCCAGGCGCAAATTGAAACTGCATATGCATGGTTTTATCGGGCGTACTATTTGGATAAAAAATAAGGCATCAGACGATCCATAAAACTTCATGCGGATGAAATGGGCTTATCGAAACTATCATTGCCTGCACTATTGAACCGGCACCAATGACGACAATAACTTGTTTCATTTAATTTTCCTTTGTGCTTGTGCACTTTGAACGATGTTTAGATGTGCTCGAATTTATTCCACCGCTGGACCTGCCAGATATTGTTGATCGGTAACCTTCTCCACCCAGTCGATTATTTTGTCGGACATAATCGTTGGCGACGGTGCATTATTCGCCAGATTTGCGAGCTGAAAATAGCCCGACGCTATTTGTCTATGGTAAGCGCAGAATCAAGGTATTTCTGTGCGGTGTCGCATAAACAGTGATAAATCGGATGATTGGAGCGATGCAGCACTGAATCGCGCCGCAATCGCATGTGACATCAGAAATAGCTACGAACAATTTTCTGACCATGTGCCAAGATTACTGTTACCGGCACGACGTGCCGCATCACGATCCTATACTTCAACGGCTGGATACGATTCAACGTAGCTGTCACCCTTGCCAGCCCGATCTATGCGCAGTGCTGTGATAAGGGCCTCACGGTTGAAGGGAGGCACATCCGCCATGCCGTCTATTAACGGTGTGCCTTGGGCAGCAACGGAGCAAGTACCACGGCAATCGTATTTAAGAAAAGGTTATTTTCTGGTCTTTGCCATTATGGGAAGGTCAGTTCCAAACCGAGCCTGCTGGCAAGAACGAAGGTGAAGAATCCCAAGGCCAGAAGCAATATCACGAAGACTGCGACTACCTTACAGCCCGCGAGTAGCAACACGCGCCTATCCATCTCCTTATCCATCTCCTTCTGCCCTTGATCGTAATGCCACTTGATGGCGAAGAACATGCCCGTGCCGAGCACAAGGACCTTGAACGTAACCAAGACTATCGGTATCCAATCCATCATGTTGAGTTTTTCCAGGCTATTAATTGACACTATCTACCGTGAGGAGCACATACTTAAATCGCTACTTCAGCATCCTCATTTTTTGTTCAAACCATCCTCTCAAGCAAAAAAGAATGGCATCAAGCGGAGTGAGTTGCTGAACGTGCTGATGCATACTACCTCAAAGCAAATTCCATACATTGAGACAAAATGTCTCAGTTAAAAAACATACAAGATGAAAAGGGGCCGATCTGGTGGCTGCCGCGCTTGGCCGTGCGCGGCGCGCCACGATTTTTGCAGATTGCGAATGCGTGGCAGGTGGCGGGTGGCGGTAGAAGGATCGCTGTAACCGGGTGAGCTTCTCCTAAAATTTAGTCTTCCATAACTATCTATTATCGTGACCTATTCCTAGCTGCGGAAATTCAAAATGGCATAGTCTAATGAACATCGAAACCTAATTTCGATAACGTAAGGCTTCGATCAGGAGTGAAAATGCTTTGGATGATTGGCGCCGATTCGGGTAATAAATATGTAGTCCCGGAAATGTTGGAGACCACTCAGCAAGAACCCATTTTAAGTTTCCTGAAGCAACGTAGGGCTTTGCCAAATCCTCCGGAATGAACGCCAGCCCAGCTCCATTAAGAGCAGCATTCAGCATTTGATATACGCCATTGAAAGAAAGCTGACCATCTACCCGCACATTTACTTGGTTTCGTCCTTTCTTTAATTCCCATGAATAATCGCCGCCGTAAGTAGGCAATTTCAAATTGATGCAATTATGGTTAATAAGATCCTGAGGTGTCTTCGGTTCGGGATGTGCATCAAGGTAGGAAGGAGCCCCTACTATTGCTAATTTATAGTCAGGTGAAATCCGAAAGGCCACCATATCATTGGCAACTTGGTCACCGCTACGCACACCTATATCAAATCCATCTTTGACAATATCAGTCAGGCCGTAATCCACGGAGATGTCAATTTTTATGTCAGGATATTGCTCAATTAACGGCACAACTTTGGGTATCAAAATTTTATCGACAACGTAATCAATTGCCGTTATTCGGAACATACCAGCTGGTACGTCGCGCAACTCTTGCGTTACTCGAAGTTCATCTTCGATATTTTTCAAATTTGGTTCGATTTGGCGCAGAAGTCGCAGCCCTGCTTTGGTCGGGGCAACGCTACGGGTTGTTCGTGTCAACAAAAGCACCCCAAGCCTTGTTTCAAGAGCCCGGATCGTATGGCTTAATGCAGAAGGCGACACGCCGATTTTCGCAGCAGCGCGAGTAAAGCTGCGTTCATTTGAGACGGCGACAAACGCATATAAGTCCAGCAGATTTTCTCGCAACATTGATGAACCTCATTCACAAGTAAATGCAGATTTTGCCATCTATTCATCATAGTCGCAAACTTGTACAGTGGTGACATCGAAATTCATTAAGGAGAAACAAATGACCACAAAACCCGACACTAATCACGCCCAAAAGGCGATTGGCGATATCGCCCCGAAACTGGCGCAGATTACCGATGAAATTCTGTTCGGCGATGTCTGGAACCGTCCGGAGCTATCTAAACGTGACCGTAGTCTGGTCACATGCGCTGCATTGATTGTGCTGGGCAAAGTCGATCAATTAAGTTTTCATTTCCCATTCGCCGTCAAAAATGGCGTGACGAAAGAGGAACTCATTGAGCTGACCACCCATCTGGCATTTTATGGCGGATGGCCAAACGCGATGTCCGCCGTGACCAAGCTCAGAGATATTTCTGAGTCATAACAATTAATTAATCTAAACCAAACCAGAACTGGAAGGAAACGCTATGGAATTGAAACGCCCTGGAATGATGCCCTCAATGAAGGGACCTGAAGCCACTTTCACTGGACAGGTACGGGTAGAAATGCTGAACAATCCTCCCGCCCCCGCCCGTACCTCATGCGCAAGCGTAACGTTCGAGCCCGGTGCCCGTTCGGCGTGGCACACCCACCCGCTCGGTCAAACATTGATCGTCACTGCTGGTTGTGGTTGGACCCAGTGTGAAGGTGGTCCGATTGTTGAAATTCGTGCGGGTGATGTAATTTGGTGCCCACCTGGACACAAACACTGGCATGGCGCTACTCCGACAACCGCCATAACCCATATCGCCGTTCAGGAGGCTCTTGATGGTGTTTCGGTAGTCTGGATGGAGAAAGTCACGGATGAGATATATCATGCTGGGCCTCCAACATCGGCGCATGACCACCAGTGTTAAGTAAATCACAGGCCGATAGCCATTTTCGGCTTATGTCCGGCTGGTGCTGTCTGCTGGCATGCCAACATCTAAAACGGCTGGTTACGCACAATTATCGTAATCTTTTTTTTGAATAATTTTCCGGCAATCGCTTCAACAACTTCAGATTGTTCTTCGGGGTCGTGCGAAAAAAACTGATTTACAGTTCCGTGGTCATACGGATCAATGGAGCCTGTTAATTTACTGATACGTACGTCGATCTTGCTGGTGCGCCACCATCGCTTGACTGGCATTGGATGGCGTTGGACGAGATTGACCACAAAGATCATCTGTCGCTTTGTGTTAACAGATTTTTCGGACACGGATGCAGAAATGAAAAAAGCCGTTAGTGATTACTTTCACTAACGGCTTCAGTATTGCTGGTGCGGCTGGCAGGAATCGAACCCACGACCCCTTGGTTCGTAGCCCGATATCTGCCACTGCATATTCTTATTAATCAATGACTTAGCAATGACCGTTGCGCGAGTTTTGATTGAAAGTGCTGGGGAGTGCTTTTACGAGTCGCGCAAAAGTCGCGCAATATCGCGAGGCAATTTCCGCTTAAGCAGGTATGATCATCATGCCGTTTGGTGTGGGCTTCACGATCTCAGCATTAGCTTGCAAAGGGCTTATCCAACAAAAGAAATAAAAAGACGCACAAGCGGCGAATTTAATAAGGCATTTCATGGCGATGGCTTCCCTGTTGAAAGATACACTGTGGTTCGTGAAAAATTAAGCGGCGCGACAATTCTAAACTACTCCTTGTGAAATCAAATTAATTAGGCATGCATATCAGGATCTATTGCAGGACGCTAGAACAGGATTCCGGCATTGGATGCACAAAACACTCGGCTGTGACTTTGATTGATGACATTCTGGTTGTAGTACCGAAGCTGCGTCATGTCGTCGACAGAGTAGTGAACGGTAATCCTTGGTTCAAGAATCCTGCTCATCGCGATCAAGTCCGGAGGTGTGTCCGACGGTAACAACGCCGTTCGGCGCGCGAAAACATACCGTATGAAAGCGTTGTGCCGAAGGTTAAAATCCATGCCATCTTTTTCAAGGACTTGCAAGTTCGTGCTGAAGGAGCGATCTGACAGCAGGCAATTCTCCGTCGAGTACATGCTGATCATTACCTCAACACTGTAATCTTTGTTGGTGAACAAGTTGCGCACCATTCCGTCGAACATAGTTTCCTTCCCAGGACTGAGTTCATGGAGCATCAAAAACATCGTCCCAAGCCAATGAAGGTATTGAGTGTCTGAAAGACCCAGACGCCTGCACATGGCCTTTTGGTGTGGCTTACGCCCATTTAATACCAGTTGAAGGAAACGGTCCTGATTCGGATCGACTGGTCGAAGACCTGCAAAACCTTTGAACGTGTCTAGCATCTTCGGAATCGAGTAAGGGTTGCGCATGAAGTTCAAGAGTTTCGCAGAAAATAGAGCGATAAGCTCATCGGAAATATCTGCCGACCGCACTTCCGCCTTCTTTAACAGGGCTTCTGTATGCGTACGAAGACTCTCTTCATAACGCTGAAAGAGTGCCTCGAAATTCTGTCGCAAATTTGATTTTGGTTCAACGTCAAAACTAAATAGATCGTGTAACGTTAGATTGCCCGCAATTGGTTTCTGAGTCGCTGGGCCCAATTTGATTTCGTCGCTGGTTCCACGTTTCTGAATTTCAAAAGCGTAGATTTTCTGGTTTCGGCGAATCGCGGTCGGATTGCACGTATTCAAACGCTGTTCAACTTGTGAGAGATAGTGTTGGTTGGCCGTGTCATTCAACAGTTTCATATGGAAGATTACCGCCTAATTTAGTACATAGCTGATTATTTCCTGGGCACACTACTTATAGATGTTAATCTTGTATTGCACAATTTCACCGCTTTTCCGCTTTATTTTCAGTGTACTACCATCAATAGAAACCAAGGCCAATTCCTCAGTTGCCTTGCGATTCACATGATCTGAAATTACCAAAATATTGCTCTCGATCCTCCAATCAAGAATCGGTCCAGTAAGCCACTCATCCTTTTTTCCAAAAGTTGCCGCCACCTTTCCGTCTTTGAGAAAGGTCAATACTTCAATTCGAGTAGTATCAACAAGCTCTAATTGTTTTCCTTGGAGATTTTCAATCGTCCAATCAGAAAACTTCATTTGGTATGGTTCAGTCGTTGGACGTCGACATCCAACTGCGTCCGCCTCTTCATATCCCCGCCAAGTCACTCGGGACGTGTGTTTGTTTACTGAAATGAAATCTGGTTGAATCGTACCCGCATATCCTGTCTTGACCTGAAAATTAAAATAATCATCATCCTGTTGAATCAATCCGGAAGCAGTGGCTTCGACACCAGCCACGCAATTGAAAAATTTATTTGCAATCGACTTTCCTTCATCAATGGTTAAGTCGCCGCTTGCAGCACACTCAGCCATTAAAAACATTGCGCCAGCCGCCGCAATCGCTCTAAATAATTGATTCACAATAGATCCTCTGAAATAAAACTGTGAATCGCCCCGGCTTTAGTAGACACATCTGAGCTTATAATTTTGCCTAACAGGAGCGATTATGAGCGGAAAGCGATACACAGAGCAATTTAAAATTGAAGCGGTTAAACAAGTGACTGAACGGGGTCGTCCGGTCACTGAGGTGGGCGATGGGTGAACGCATAGACCGCGAACTGGCTATCAATGCATTGCTGATGGCGGTCTGGCGGCGGCAACCAAAAGAAACGGTGATGGTGCATTCTGATCAGGGCAGTCAATTCAGCAGCTATGATTGGCAGGATTTCTTAAAGGCGCACAATCTGACACAGAGCATGAGCCGCCGTGGAAACTGCCATGACAACGCAGTTGCTGAAAGCTTTTTTCAGTTATTGAAGCGGGAAAGAATTCGTCGCAAGGTGTATCTCACGCGAGGCGAAGGTAAGGCGGATGTATTTGACTACATCGAAATGTTCTACAATCCGAAACGTCGTCACAGTTCCGCTGGACGACTTTCACCAGTGAATTACGAGAAGCAGTATTTTGAGAGGCTCGGAACTGTCTAGTATCCTCGTGGCACTTCAGTTGTCCGGACAGGCGCCACGTCGAAAATATTGTCCGTGGTGTATATTCGCGACCGAGACTGCAATCTGATTAAGATTTCACAACACACAGAGGATAAATGATTCTAATGGCAAAAACGCACATTGATCCCCCTGCGTAAGAGGTTCAACCAATTTTTTAATTCGATCTCACATTATTGAATACTTACATCACAAAACCAATTATTCTTCCACCTCTCGGCTTTGTCAGATACTGACAGAAGTTTAGGCGATACCGGAATTTCATCTCCAAAAATCACATTTTCGTTGATCGTTTTGTAGTTGACTGCCGAATACAGGTGGCCGTCGGACTGAAACGTAACAGCGACAAACACTCCGCATTTCTTGCAATATAAAAAATCAGCAACGCTGTCCCCTTGCTGATACTTACCTAATTGGCCTGCGTCTTTTGCCTTAATTAGCAGCGAACCGTGTACATCTGAGATAAAACCTGCACCATGTTTTCGACAAAAATTACAGTCGCAGACCCGCACTTGAAAAGATGAAGGTGGCATCGACAAAGTAATGCAGAGATTGATGTTCCCACAATGGCATTTCCCACTTAATTTGTGCAGCTTATCCGTATCTGGCAATTGATTCATCAATTTACACTCCTGTACCCTTTGGCAATCTGGAGCCGATATCACGACGCAGATTTTGAATGTTCGTTTTTCGTCGTTTTCAGGCCCTTAAGTCATAATCTATTTAGCCTTTTTTAAGCCAATATTCATTCATGATTTCATGCGACCACTTCGGTTGCATTACAGCCTGACGCGGCAAAAATTCAGACATTACAGGCTTAATATCAATTACAGGTGTTCCATTAATAGCGTCAAGTTCGGCAACAAACAATTGGTTTTCATGTATACGAATCAGCCGGCAAATCGTGCTGCCAATTCGATTTGGTCTGTTCTTCCCTCGCTGAGCAAAAATTCCTACTTTTGGCCAATCTAAATTATTGCGCGGATGACGGGCGCCGAAAACAATTTTCGCAGGATCAACTTCGTGAAATAAAAAAATAATTTCAATATGAGAAAACTCAGATAAACCTAGTAGCGCTTCAGGTTCGAATTGCGCAGAAAGAGTTATACAAGATTCCTCACCACCCCAAAAATCATCTTCAGCATGAGGCCGAATTGCCTCCACAAAAGCAATTGATTGTATTTGAATATTCATCTAAATCTCTTTCGCAGTCACTTTGAAAACAGGTTGAAATGCTCGTTCCTGGCGCAAAATGGAAACGTGATTAGTCTGCTGAAGTATCGTACTGGTGTAGGTCGCGAGAGTGTTCATTAATAAGAGAGGATTCTTATGTTTTGCATCAAAACGTGGCGCGTACGATTCCAATCCTACTCCAGGCGGACCGGCTTGTAGCTTCAACGTCCAGCCACCGTTAACTAATTGCGACGTCATCTTTCCTTGGTTGCCAGAAATTCCCCGTTTCCCAGTGGTACTAAGCTCGTAACAAAATCTCCATCTGCTTGAATTGTGTTGATGAATGCTTCCATCTCTTGCGCGTGAGAGGTGGCATTGTCCACTACTAGCAAACCACCGAGACGCAGAACTCGCTTTAAATCAGGCCACCATCCTACATATTCAGAGCGCTCTGAATCAAGAAAAACCATGTCGAAGGTTGCATCTGCAGCAGCATTCAACACGTCACCGGCATCGCCCTCAATTTGAGTAATATATTCGGATAAGCCCGACCTGGCAAAATTCTTTCCTGCCATCTCAATTTTTAAACTCGACATTTCAACAGTCTTCACCGTGCCATCAATCGTACGCAAAGCATCAGCCAGCCATATCGTTGAGTAGCCGTTAGAGGTTCCGATTTCAAGAACGCGTTTGGCTCCCATGATTCTTATTAAAACGGCTAAAAATTCTCCGGTGTCACGCGTGATGTTTAACATGCGACCAGGGCGCTCCTTAACTGAAAGGTCGTTCGAGTGACCGAACGATTCAAGCTCGCCTAAAAGATTCTTCAATGTGGAATTCAAAGCACTCTCCTATCTAAAATTGAATTGTCGTTTCGCTGGTTTTGATACCGCTCCAGATCGTGCTGCAAGCTTTCCGCCGACTTCCTTGCTGCTATTCGCGCAGGATAACCTCCATCGAATCAGGTCGTCTGCTCCTGGGCCTTCCTTGATCAGCACGTCGGTGGTACTTAACTGCTCGTCAGTATCCTGGTCTATCGGCATCCACCGGACTGGGGCTCCGGACTTGCGGTTGACGAACATCAGCGGCGGTTCCGTAGCGCCAGAGACACCCCAGCAGTCCCCAAGCTCGGCGAGCATCGCCAGCACCGGAGCAATTCCCCGACCCTTTTCGCTCAACAGATACTCATATCGGGGTGGATTTGACTGGTAGAGATGCCGCTCAATGAGTCCGTTGGCCTCAAGGTGTTTAAGTCGATCACTAAGAGTTGCATTCGTCACGCCGGACGACATTCGAAAATCATCGTATCGACTAATGCCGAAGCACAGGTCGCGCAAGATCAGCAGTCCCCAACGGTCACCGATAGCGGCCAACACGCCGGCGATTGAACATACCATCCCATCAAATCCTTTTGAACGCATTTTCCATTCTCCTTGCAAGAAGCTCTCATTATAAGATTGTCGAAGGGCTAAACATAGGCCGATCTTGCACTGTAAAGATGGGCATCAATCAGCGGTGCGACTTTTGTAGCAAGTTTATTGGAAAAATCGTGCTCTCCGTTCGGAACTACATGCATACGACTGTAAGGCAGCAATCCTTTCAAACGCAGTCCTACGTCGGCGGGACTGATCAAATCTGACTCTCCCCATAGCAGCAACGCGGGTGCCTGTATCGCGCCAATTGAAGTCGACAAGTCGTCGTTGAAATTTGCAAACCATCGAGGAAATGTCGGATTTGCTTCGATGAATGCCTGACGCCAATCTGCCACTTGCAGGTCGGACATATCCACTCCACCGGATGTCGCCGCCAGAACCAAATGAGTGATCAACTCGGGCCGTTTTAATGCGGCCAGAATGGCAACGACGCCTCCCATGGACTGGGCAATCAGCGCGGTTGGTTGATCAATTTCATCGACGACCAGTGCCACCAGGTCATCGATATTTTGCACGGAGCTATTGGCTGGGACTGACCCAAAGCCGGGCCATCCAAGTAATGCACGTGAGGCCGGATGAGTCTGCAAACTTGAGACCGGGCGCCAGAAATCGGCGCCACCTCCAGCACCCGGCAGATAGAGGAGTTTGGTTGGCGTGATCGTCACGTCAGATCCTCATAAAAGTCGTATCAATCACGCAGGCGAAGCTTTTCATTTACAGTTTCCCTTTTCTACCATCTTCGCTAACTTTTAAAATGGGTGTTTCATTACGGAAGTTATCCGGCTGTATTCGGTCCCACAGACCTCCTTTTCCACGCGCTCTTCCCAACTCGTCCTCTCTTCTTAGCCACTGCTCCACGCTTCTGATTCTGTTCGGATGGATTTCGTCCAGCAAAGCATAATCCCGCTTGACGATGTCGTGTTTCCAGACATTCCAAAATCCCGTGAAGTTATTTCTAAATGTCATGGTACTTTTGTCGTTGGGGTTTGCATTGTAACCAGCTGGCGCGTTCGCTGCTGCCTTGAGTGAACCATCCCAGTACGCGTCCAAATTGGTGTCTATGTATTGTGCCGGATGTCCAGTGACCTTCTCAAACGCGGCTGCAAGATCGGCATAGCGTACATGTTCAATTGCGACTTCGAGATTCATGCCATTCGCGCGGTCCTGGTGATCGAAAAGCCAACGAACGTAGTATCCACAATCTTCAAGCGCTACATGGGGTACCGCGCCCTCCCCTAGCGGAACTCGCCAGGTGACTATACCCTGCTCCAACGTCGGCGTCATAGGTGTCATCGGCGACAGTGCCATTTCCATGTACGGCCCCGAAGTGAATACCGCCGCGCCCATTCTTTCCCGGTTCGACTGATTCTGAAACTGAATCCATTCACCCACACGCCCTTTACCATCGTAGTGACCGGTGCGGAAAATCGAATCGTAACCCGATATCTTGAGCACGTAGTCCAGATTTCCATAGACGAAGAATTTGACTCCTTCTTCGATGGCGATTTCGTAGCAGCGTATGGCCCAGTAGATTTCAGTTTTCTCGCCAGTGTTGAATCCATCAATATTGATGAATGCGCCGCCACAACCGCGTAATCCTGTCCGCAATATATCTTCGTCAGCGAATGACCCTTCCAGAACGGAGACATTGGGTAGTTCAAGCAAAGCCTTGGCTCGTCGGGATGTGGTATCGCGAGTGAGAACCCTTGCTGCATATTTTTTGTCGGCGACCAAAGCGCGAATAATCGGGATACCCTGAGCTCCCGTTCCGCCTACGACGAAAATGGTTGAACTGGTGTGTGATGACATGCTGTGACTCCGTGGGTTTGATTGAACGTGTTGTCTCGGTGCTCTGTGCCCGCATTCGCACCAGGCTGCTATCGAATTCAGTTACTCCAATAACGAGAGTTAGTAGATATTATATTAGTGGTTAGCTTGGCGTCAAGAGGTCAATTCAGTGTTTCAGAGTTTATTTTTTGGCCACTGCGTTTTCCTGCTCAGCACATGATTCCTCTGGTCGGGGTCGGCGCAATAGACTGTGTTCCGATATGAACCACCAAGCCAGTGCCGCAATCAACGATACGACGGCGGCCGTCCACAACACCCCACTCATACCAACCTCAAATGGATGAAGCGCAGGGATCAAACAACTGAAGATGGTCACACCAAACCAACGAACGTAGTATCCACAACCCGCAAGCGCTATTTGGGGCGCCGCTTCCTCACCTGGCGGAACTCTGTTGGTGACGACACATTGCTCCAACGCCGGTGATGTCGTCATACCGTTGACTGCCGTCTCGTCTACGATGAAAATGGTTGAACTAGTGTGTGATGACATGCTGTGACTCCGTAGGTTTGATTGAACGTGTTGTCTCGGCTTGAGGATCGGCCGCAGCGAGCTGAGAATTCTCGTCAGTCTTCAAATTCGACAATACGCATGGTGGTCGACTCGATGTGGATGAGTGTGTCAAGCATCTGGATGCGCGGCGCATTGCCATACACCGACTCAACCATGGCCACATAGTCCGACCCGTGCCATCGGCGCGCAGCCTCGATACTTTTCCAAATGTAGACACCGCCACCAAGTAGGGTTGGTTCATCAAAGTAATAAAATTTCTCGATCAGGTCAGCATTGTTTGCCCATTTTTTTGCGCTGTGGCGATAAATTTTGAGCGCGTCGGCGCGCGTCGTACCCGGCGCAAGTTTGAACGAAATTAGGACGGTGATCATGATTGAACCTTCTGCTCGGCGATGGCCTTAACTTCCGCATAAATTTCGCGCTGATGGCGATACTCCTGCGCGACGCCTCCGTATCCATAGGCATCGTCCCGGAAATGGCGGCCAATAAGCCACTGTTCGTGAGGAACGAACTGAATTATCAGCATGGTCTGGCTCGCTTCCTTGTTCAGCACTGAGCACGTCATGCCGATGAGTTCGTCAACGAGGCATATAGTTTGATCGTGAGTCTTGCGACCTGAAATTTTAAGCGTGATGCCCAGCATATCCACCTCGAATTGATTGAAGAAGGACGCCGAGTTTGAAACAAAGCTTTCCAATTGAAAAGCGGGAATATATGATGCTTTCCATCGATAAAACGAATGGATAACCATGCGCCGCTATGACCTTGAACTGTTGCACACCTTGGCAACCGTCGCCGAAACCGGAAGCCTTTCTGCTGCATCGCTGCGTTTGTCGCGCTCACAGTCGGCCGTGAGTGAACAAATCCGCAAGCTTGAAGAATCCTGCGGACAAACACTGTTCTTGCGCAGTAAAAAAGGTTCGACATTAACTCCGGTTGGGCAGCGGCTACTTGGTCATGCCCGCAGCATGTTGTCGCTCAATGATGCTGTCTATCTTGACATGCAAGGCATTTCGCTGGCCGGCGAGCTCAGGTTGGCAATCACCGATTATTTTGAACCGGCAGGGCTGGCGACGATACTAAAGCGGCTGCATGATCAATACCCGGCATTACGCCTGCATGTGTCAGTACGCAAGAGTGTAGAGATTGAACAATCCACGAGTAAAGACGAATTTGATATCGGCCTGTCGATGCGCATAGTCGGAGAACCGATCATCAGCGAGCGGAAATCCGATAGTCCGCATCAATGCATTCCAATACGCCGTGAGCCACTTGCCTGGGTTGCATCGCCTTCGTTTGCGATTCGAGACCTGGAGCCGCTACCCTTGATTGCGCTTCCCGAAACCTGTTCGCTGCAGCGCTACATGCTGGCCAGACTTAAGGAAAGTGGCGTCGCCCATTACATCGCGCATTCTGCCTCGGGAGTCCTCGGGCTCCAGTCGGCACTGTCAGCCGGACTCGGCGTGACATGTCTCAATGCTTCGGCAATGCCCACGAATGTCACCACGTTTAGTCCACGAAAAGGAATGCCGATATTGCCTGAAGTCGAATTCAATTTGATCGTCCCACACGTTTTTAATTCGACCTTCGCTGCCGAGGCTGCCACTATGCTGGCCCAACAGTTTAACTAGACTGGCAATTTTGATACAGGTGCTGCCGAAGTTATTGACGGCCAAGAATTTGCTTGCGACGGCCTCGCACAACCAGCGTCACTAGAACAATGGTGATTACAATAAATGACAGCAACGACCAGCGCGGCACAGTTAAACCGAGGATGGGATCGTATTCGGTTGCACACATGCCATTGGCCTCGAACAGAAACGGCAATAATTTTGCGGTCGGGAACTGGTTCAACGAAGTCTCTAGGGGATCGATGCCGCAAGACGCAGATGGATGGGCCTGCACCCAAATCAACCAAATTGCCGTGCCGACTCCGCCCAACGAAAGTAGTGCGCCAACCACGTTGCCGCACGTGGCCGGGCCGGACGATAGAAATGCGCTGATCAGGCAAGTCAGACCAATCATGAAAAACGCATAGCGCTGGATCACGCACCACGGGCAGGGAAACATGTACAACAAGTATTGGATATAGAGCGCCGCACTCAATAGTCCGAAACAGAAAACCGCTAGCGTCAGCAGCCAAAATTTTTGAGAATTCATCGTGTATTGTCTTCAGTAAGAAATTTGCGAGAAAAAAGCACATCAAAATTTGTCGAATCGTGACACCCCAGTGCCAGTTGTCCGTGCAACCGTCAGGTGTGAATACATTCAACCATAAACAAATGCTGCGTTCGTTCCACCACCCTGCACGACAGCAATTTGAATATTCAAGTGAGCCATGCTTTCCAGATAACGAGCGTTGTTCAATCCGCCGGTAATCCTGGGTGCGAAGCCGACACTACTGGCGATTTGCGCAACGGTTTGCCTGGCCGCGATATCATCGCTGGCGATGAATGCCGTGACCGGATGGCCATTACCGCGCTGGATTCGTTGTCTGGTGATGACATCGGCAAAGATGGTGTTGAACGCTTTCACGATGGTCGATGCGGGCAACAGTTGCCCGAGTATTTCTGCCGCTGACGTAGCCTGACCTAAGGGCAGCGGTGACCAGTCATCTTTCAGTGGATTAGTTGCATCAACGACGATCTTGCCCGCCAAGTACACAGCGAGTAGCGGCAGGACCTCGGCACAGGCTTGATAGGGAATGGCGATGATGACTACATCGCCGTATGCCGCGGCATCTTCCAGCGACATGACGCGATAGATAGCTGAACGCGACCGCGCTACATCGCGCAATCCAACGACTACATCATGCCCCGCCTGTACCAGTAATCCCGCCAGATTGTTACCGAAGTTGCCACCGCCAAGAAATGCAATTTTCATGATTTAAGTTCCTTTGTGTTGATTGATCAAGAGGCTTCATTTTCCTATAATGGTTTCCCCTGTCAATTAGGTACCTAAAGGTAACCATGTCTAAAAAAATCACACTACCACCCGATGCATTCCTCAAAGTGTGCCCATCGCGGACCGTGCTGGCTCGGGTGGGTCAAAAATGGACTGTACTTTCCATGGTTGCACTTCGTGAACAACCTGCGCGTTTTGGTGATATCCAGCGCCGACTGCAAGGCGTCTCGCAGAAAATGCTTACGCAAACACTCAGAGTGATGGAGCGTGATGGTCTTGTTGAGCGCATCGTGTACGACGAGCGACCACTGCGCGTTGAATACGGTTTGACGCCACTTGCAATGACGTTGTTGCCGCTGGTTTCCGAGTTAAAAGAATGGGCGGAAGACTCGCTCAAAACCATCGAGGCGAACAACCGCGCCTACGACCGAAAATTTACCAAGTGAAGTAAAGTCAGACCGTACTAAGGACCACAGCCACTGGCATAATGACAGGTTCATAGCAATTCCCATCGCCCCGCGGATTGCGCAAAATGAAATCGTATATTGACGTTGCCGTCATTTCTGATTGGTTGGCATGCGACTAGCATGACCCTACCAAAACGAATAACGGAATTTACATGAATCGTCACATACAAAAAAATATTACTATTTACATCTTTAGCGCAGAAATCGCCCTTGCGCTTTGTGGATGTGTTAGCGACGCCGGCATTAGCCCCACTTCCACCATGCCGGACATCGATAAATTGTCGGCCGGTCAGCACATCCAACTGGCCACGACCGATAACAGTAACACCAGCAGCTCCGTCACATGGTGGAAATACTGGGGGGATCCTCAGCTTAATGATTTACTTCAAGTCGCTTTGCATGAGGCTCCGTCCGTCGCTGTCGCCGCAGCGCGTTTTCGTCATGCGCAGGCGCTGGTCGACAGCAGCAAGGCGGACGACCGCCTCGGCGTCACGGGCAGCGCCCAACTTGAAGGCGAACGCTTTCCTGATCACTATCTCTATCCACCACCCTATGCAGGCTCCGGCGGCAGCACTGGCAGCCTGATGGTCAACGTAAATTATCATCTGGATTTTTGGGGGAAACGTCGTCAGGCGCAAGAAGCGGCGAACGCGCATTTGAGTGCCTCGCAGGCTGAAGTTGCTGATGCAACGTTACTGCTTGAGACGAGCGTATTGGAATCGTACATCGATCTCGACCTGCTCTACCAGACCCGAGATCTCGGCGCCCAGGCACTTGAGAAACGATTGCAGATGATGAGTTTGCTGACGGTGCGTCAGAATGCGGGTTTGTCTACCGACATCGATGCGATTCAAGTACAGGAAAGCATCACCACAACCCGCGCTGAAATCGCGCGGATTGACGGCGCGATCATTCAGCGAAAAAATCGGATTGCCGCGTTGCTTGGGCAAGATCCCGGCTATGCAGAAGGCATCAGGCGGCCAGCCATGCAAGCCATCGGCAATCCGGCCCCGCTATCTGCCATTCCTGCAACGTTGCTAGGCTACCGCCCGGATGTCGTCGTACGTCGGGCCGAAGTTGAAGAAGCTGCCCACAAAATCGGTGTGGCGAAAGCGGCCTTTTATCCGGACGTTGATTTGACTGGATTCGCCGGTCTGGTGAGCCTGGATGTCGGCGATCTGCTAAGGGCCGGCAGCACATCGCTTGGCGCTGGCCCGGTCGTCACGCTACCGATATTCGACGGTGGGCAACTGCGCAGTGCACTCAAAGGTCGCACTGCTGACTACGACATGGCAGTCGCCAATTACCGCGCCGCTATCGCCAACGCAATGCAACAGGTTGCGGATGGTGTCGCCGTTCTTAATGCTGAACAGCTTCGTCGTACCGAGGCAGAGACTAGCGAGCTGCATTGGCGGCATGTCGTCGCATTGCAGCAAGCCCGGTCCCAGCACGGATTTTCTACCGATCTGGATCTGCTGGCAGCCAGGATACAACTGCTGGTCACCCAACGCCAGGTCGCCGAAGCGCGGGAACGTGTGGCCATGCAGCAGGTGGTCTTGATCGGCGCACTGGGCGGAGCCTGGTCACCTTCATCGCGTTCCTGAATCGATCTTTTCTTCCCTTATTTTCAATAATTAATTAACTCAAACACTGAAATCATGACTGATCAAACTCAATCCCAGGAAATACAAATCACACCGTCAACCCTGCGTCGAAAAAGGCTACTATTGGTTTTCGGATGTGTGGGCATCGCCGCGTTGGCCTTTGCAGCTTGGCGCATGCTGTCAAACGATAAAATTCGCAGCACCGACGACGCCTATGTCGCCGGTCAGGTGGTGCAGCTAACGCCGCAGATCGCCGGCACCGTCACCCAAATCTGGGCGGACAATACCGATCGCGTCGAGGCAGGTGCCAGCCTGATTCAAATCGACTCTACCGATGCACAGATCGAATTGGCATCGGCCGAGGCCAAATTGGCACTGGCCGTACGTCAGGTGCGCGGTCTGTATGCCAACGACGCCCGCTATCGCGCCGAAATCCAGATCCAGCAGGCCGAACTGGACAAAGCGCGTGCCGATTTGGCCCAACGCACGGCTATCGCCAACACCGGAGCAATCACCGGCGAAGATCTGCGCCATGCAAAAGACGCTGTTCACAAGGCAGAAGCGGCGTATGCCGCTGCCAGACAAATGCAGGAACAGGCATTGACGCAAATCGACGGACCATCGTTTGCGTCGCATCCGGATATTCAGGCGGCAGCACAACGGGTGCGCGCTGCTCTGATCAGTCTGAGTCGCAGCCAGATTGTCGCTCCGGTATCTGGCATGGTGGCGCAGCGTCTGGTGCAACCCGGGCGTCGGGTCGCACCTGGAGACCGGCTCATGTCGATTGTTCGCTTAGATCGTTTATGGGTTGATGCCAACTTTAAGGAAGGACAGATCAACGGCATTTGTCCTGGGCAAACTGCCACAGTCAATGCCGACATGTATGGCAAGGCGGTTGTGTATCACGGTCATGTCGATGATGTGGAAGCCGCCACCGGAGCAGCCATGGCACTATTGCCAGCGCAGAATGCGACTGGAAACTGGATCAAGGTAGTGCAGCGGGTACCGGTTCGGATCAGCCTTGATCCGGCCGAATTGAAACGAAATCCGCTGAGGATAGGCATGTCTACCGAAGTTGAGATCGATACGTCCCAGTGCGATGCAAATAGGGCCGCGCAGCGCACAGCAAAACATGACGATGTGGCAGATCTGTACACCGTACCGACCAAACAGGCCGACGCGCAAATCGGAGAAATCATTGCGACTAACAGAGAGAGTCGCCCATGAGTTCCGCATCCGGTAAACAACCGATAGTCACCTTGCACGGCGCGAATCGCTCGGTGGCTGCATTGACTCTGGGACTGGCCTCCTTTATGGCGGTGGTCGATATCACCATAGCGAACGTATCGATACCAACCATTTCAGGCAATCTCGGCGTGAGCCCCGAAGAGGGAGAGTGGTTGATTACGTTGTTTGCGATGGCCAACGCAATCTGCATTCCGCTGACAGGATGGCTGTCGCGCCGCTTCGGCCAGGTCAGGCTATTCGTTGCGGCCGTGGCGGCGTTTACGGTTGCGTCAATATTGTGCGGCGTGGCGTGGTCGTTTGAATCCCTGATGTTTTTCAGAATACTGCAGGGTGCCGTGGCTGGGCCGATAGTTCCCTTGAGCCAGGCATTGCTGGTTGCGGTTTTTCCGCGCGAAAAACAGACGCTGGCCGTAGCCATGTGGGCGATGACCAATATGGCCGGACCGGTAGTAGGTCCGATGCTGGGAGGCTGGATCACCGATCAATATAGCTGGCCCTGGATTTTCCTGGTGAATGCACCTATTGGTATTTTTGTGGTGATCTCAACGCTGAAACTGCTACACGGTCGGGATACACCAACAGTGCGCCTGCCGGTAGACGTCACGGGCTTGGCGCTGATCGCCACGGCGGTTGGTTGCCTGCAAATTGGTCTGGATCGCGGACGAACGCTGGACTGGTTTTCCTCGCCGCTGATCTGTGCCTTGGGCGCGCTGGCAGTGCTGGGTTTCATCGTGCTGATCATCTGGGAGTTGGGTGCGACCTATCCCATCATTGATTTGCGCCTCTTTGCGCACCGCAATTTCGCCGTTGGTACCGTCGCCGTGGCAATTGGTTTTGGCCTGTATTTTGCCGCGCTGGTGCTCACGCCACTGTGGCTGCAAACCAATATGGGTTATAGCTCGACCTGGGCCGGACTGGTTACCGCACCTATGGGCGTCTTCGGTATTGCGCTCGCGCCGTTTCTCGGACGTTGGGTCAGCAAAAACGATGCACGACGCTTTGCCAGTTTCGCCTTTGTGGCTTGGGCGGCAGTGGCACTGTGGCGTTCCACAATGAATACCCAGGTTGACGCCAGCACGATAGCCTGGACCTGCCTGGCTCAGGGTATAGGCATCGGCTTTTTCCTGACACCCATTGTTAGCCTGTCGCTGATCGGGATTCCGCCGGAAAAAGTGGCGGCAGCATCGGGGCTGCAAACTGCAATTCGCATGATGTCCGGCAGTTTAATTGCCTCGCTGGCACAGACTTTCTGGGACCAGCGTGCGCGCTTCCATCAGACCCATCTGGTTCAACGGTTTACTCCGGCGAACGATCAGATCAGCACGACCATTCGCACCTTGATGCAGGCCGGGTTCAGTGAAAACCAGGCTTGGGGCGTCCTGGCGCGCGAACTGAATATACAGGCGCACATGCTGTCGCTAAATGATTTTTTCCTGGTGTCGGCAGTCCTGTTTTCTATCACGCTGGGCCTGATCTGGTTCGCTCGCGGCCCTCGCAAACCCAATTAATCAGAAAGAGTTCAATGAAATTTAAATCAACCACGCGTATGCAGATTCCGGTCGAAGTCGTACAGATCCGCGATGTCACCCCGAGCATGCGCCGCATTACCGTTGCTGGAGATGGCTTACAACAGCTCGTTGTGGAGAAACCGGCGCAATGGATGAAAGTGTTTTTTCCAGGTCGTGGCAATATGCCGCCAGTGGGGCGCGCCTACACCATCCGCCGCTTCAACGCCGCGGATGGGCGCATGGATCTGGATTTTGTGCTGCATGGCGATACCGGTCCGGCGTCGTTCTGGGTCACACGCGCCAAACCGGGCGATGTCTTGCAACTGGCCGGTCCGCGCTCCGGCATGGACATTTCCCCCACAATCAACCGTTACATTCTGGTGGGCGACGCAACTGCCATTCCAGCCATGGCATCCATTCTGGCGGCCTTACCTTCTCATAGCCAGGTAGACATGTATGTTGAGGTCATTGATGCGTGGGAAGAACAGATACTGGAAAGTGCCGCGCGGCTAGCCATACATTGGCTGCATTCCGAAAAACAGGAGCCGGGTACGACCGGCCAACTTGAACGGGCGATAAAAAATGCCTCGATCGATCCTACAGATTGCCAGTGTTGGGTTGCGGGTGAATCTGCGATGGTCAGGGCGGTGGTCGCTCATCTGGTAACGAAGCATGAAGTCCCTCGTTCGATGATCCATTCTGCCGGCTATTGGAAACTCGGTGCCTCAGATCATCGCGAGTAAGAATCAGTTAATATGGCTGACCTTAACGTCCTTACGATTAAGTTAACCTGACAGGTATTCCATGAACCCGACTGATCTGAATCTGTTGATTGCGCTTGATGCGCTGCTCACTGAAGGGAGTGTGACCGGTGCTGCCGAGCGCCTCAACGTCAGCGCGCCGACCATGAGTCGCACCCTCAATCGCATACGCAAAATGGTCGGTGATCCGATATTTGTACGCGCCGGGAGAAACCTGGTCGCAACGCCACGTGCCGAGGCGTTGCGCGAGGGTACGCGTGAATTGATCGAGCGCGCACATGATCTCTTGCTCAATGAGGACGGTTTCGATTTCCGCAAACTGGCACGGACCTTTTCAATCCGTGCCGATGATGGCTTCATCACCAGTTTTGGACCCATTTTATTGGGCCTGCTGGCCGACGCCGCGCCTGATGTCCGTATCCGGTTCAGACCTCAGGGTTTGCAAGACGTGAATGCATTGCGCGATGGCCAAATCGACCTGGATGTCGGCGTCATTCCTGATATCGGCCCGGAAATTGTTCGCCAGTTGTTATTCCAGGATCGTTTTGTTGCAGCATTTCGGGTCGGCCATCCGCTGGAACGAGTTGACTTCATCACCCCGCAAGTATTTGCTGAACAACGTCATATCACCGTATCGCGCCGTGGCCTCATGAGTGGTCCGGTCGATGAAGCACTGGCTCTGCTTGGACTATCCAGGACTGTCGTCGCGGTAGCACCCACGTTTACGGAAGCGTTATCGATTGCGCGTGAAACCAACCTGGTTGCCACGGTCGCAGAGCGCTCCACTCAAACGGTGCGCTATGGCATGCGCACCTGCGAACTGCCGGTGCCAACCCCCATCGTCTCGATTTCGCAAGCCTGGCATCCACGCCTGGGCAGTGATCCGGGACACCGCGCGTTACGAGCCTTGCTGCGGCAATCCTGCCAGCCCGGAGTGTAGCCACTAATTAGCGACCAATTCCACCAAAATCAAGCTACGATTTTGATGGAATTGCGTGTTACTTGCCTAGATCAGCAGGCCATCTCAGGCCTGAAGACTTTTTGCTGCTTGCATCGGCGCCAGTTTCAAATTTCGGGTTGCATGCATGATAGCGTCGCAAGCCGCAGCCGCTTCTTTTCCCTTAATCAAAAAATGCTGCGAGAAAAAATGCTGGTGCTCTTCGCTGTTGTGATAATGGTGCGGAGTCAGTACTGCCGACAGCACTGGAATACTGGTTTCCAGTTGAACTTGCATCAATCCGGAAATAACGGCGTTGGCGACGAATTCATGACGATATATGCCGCCGTCCACGACGAATGCCGCAGCGACGATGGCATCGTAGTCGCCACGTTGCGCGATTAACTTGGCATGCAGGGGAATTTCAAATGCGCCGGGGACATCAAAGAAATCGATAACCGATTCGTCGTAGCCAAGCTCGATCATTTCTGAAACAAAAGCGACTTTGCACTGGTTGACAATCTCACTATGCCAGCCAGCCCGGATGAAAGCGATACGCGGGTTGGATTGTGGTGTGAGGGATGCGATTGATAATTGGTGAGACATGGTATTACTCCTGTTTTAATTACTGCAAAAAAAAAAACAGGGCATAGTCGATTGATCTGGAATGGTTGGGCCATAATTCCCAAAACCGCTACTCAATATCCATGCGCGTACCGGCACTGAACAGCTAGCTGTCAGTACCAGAACCGATCACAAATTTTGATTAGCGTAATAAAACTCACTGCACCAATTACGGTGTAGCGATTTTGATTTCATCCCGCTCTCTCTTTATCCGGACTGTAACCGTCGGCCCCGGAATCTCACCAGGTCTGCTTGACCTTGTCACTTCGATCGATACGTTCGAAATCACAAGCGCTCGCGGGCTAGGTGTATTGCACACCATTACCGCCGGTGGGGAGTTTCACCCCGCCCTGAGAACGTTTGCGTCAATTTTTTGAGATAACTATAAAAACTGACGCGGCGCAAAATTTATCATGTTTTTCTGTTGAGGACAATTTATCGAAAAATTCATTGAAAAATAAATTCAGAAAAACAGGATGAGTTTTTTTATTTCGTAGTGAGCGTCGCTTGCCATTCCGCCGACCAGCGCAGCAAGGGCTTCATGGCAGTCAGCAGCGCTTTTCCCGACTGACTTAACGTGTATCCCCCGGACTCGGCTAACTCAATGATGTTGGTTTCACGCAGCTCGCGCAGCCGTTGATTTAGTACGGTAGGCGACATGTCATCGCACCGGTCGCGCAATTCGCGAAACGTCAGCGGTGTTTCGCGCAGCTCCCAAATGATGCGCAAGACCCATCGTCTACCCATTAAATCAAGCAGGGCCATGATTGGTCGCCCGGTACGCGAGCCGCGCACCGGAGTGCCTGGTTTCGGAATTGCCATTTTTCTCCTTACGCTACATTAAACGTAGCACTGTGCTACACTATCCGTAGCAATATTTGAATTATAACATCGACACCTCAAAAGGAGACCGCTATGTCGGCGACCAGAATTGCTCCCCTTGAACCACCTTATGAAGACTCGATTACCGCGGCCTTTGAAAAGATCATGCCGCCTGGAATGGCGCCGTTAAAACTGTTTCGAACGCAAGCCCACAATCCGCGTGTGTTGCACCGCATGGTGGCCAGCAATTTGCTCGACAAAGGTTCGATTTCTCTGCGGGACCGCGAACTCCTCATTTTGCGTACCTGCGCACGTTGTGGTTCGGAGTATGAATGGGGTGTGCACGTCGCACTGTTTTCTGAGCGGGCAAAATTAAGTGCCGCAGATATTAAGTCCACATTGAGCAATGATCAAGAATGGGGCGGACTGTCGGCTCAGGATGTCATGCTGCTAAAGACAGTCGACCAACTGCACGACACGTCGACGCTTTCCGACACACTGTGGGCCGAATTGGCGCAGCAATTTGCGACGGCGCAAATTCTGGAAGTGATTACATTGATCGGAAACTATCATGCGGTGTCATTCATCACCAATGCCGTCGGAATAGAACTGGAAGCGTTCGCGGCCCGGTTTGAATCAACACAAAGAAAATCTATCTGACAACAGGAAAATATCGAACGCTGTTTGACACTCTCCAACCATTCTTGGATCTTTTCGTATGAAAATACTCGTTTCAGCCATAGGAACCCATGGCGACGTACTGCCGTTTATTGCGCTGTGTAAGGAGTTTCAGCGACAAGGACACGACGTTTGCCTGCACACCCACGCTTATTTTGCGCCCCACGTTCGCGACGCCGGCATTCCCATGAAACCGTTTGGCGCGGTTGAAGAATATGTAGATATGGTGAGAGATCCAGATTTCAGCCGGCCGCTCAAAGCCTGGGGCGTGGTGGCGAAAATATGGAACAATTATCTTCCCGAAATTTATCAGGCGCTCAAAGCAAATGTTGATCCGGGCCGCACTATCGTCATTGGGGGAACGCTGGGATTTGCGCACCGACTTTTACAAGAGACGGATGGCGTTCCAGCGGTTACGGTACATCTGTCACCGATAGCAATGCGCAGCAATTTTCAGACCTCAAGGGGAAGTGCGACTGACATGGCGCCGCATTTGCCGGGTTGGATGAGTTGGTTGAAAACGATAGAGTGGCAAGGCATCGATGGCATGTTCTTGGATCCCCTATTTGCGCGACCTTTCAATGCGTATCGGAGCAGTTTGGGGTTGCCGCCCGTGAAACGCATTTTTCACGATTGGATGCAGCGCGCAGACCTCGTCATCGGCATGTTCCCCGATTGGTACGCCGCGATCCAACCAGATTGGCCGAGCAATTTGCGGTTGACCGGGTTTCCATTGTATGACCATGGCAACGACCAGCCACTGCCTGAAGAGGTTCGTCGCTTTCTCGATGCTGGCGACGCGCCGGTGGGTTTTACCGCAGGCACAGCGACCTCCTCGGCCCACGCTTTTTATTCTGCGTCGGTGGAAGCTTGCTGTCGTGCCGGACGGCGCGGTATCTTGCTTACTCAGAGTCCCGAGCAGATTCCCTTATCACTGCCGGAAAACGTCAGCCATTTTCAGTACGTGCCGTTCGGGGCACTGCTGCCAAAATTGGCCGCCTTTGTGCATCACGGCGGCATCGGCACAACCAGCCAGGCATTGCGAGCAGGCGTTCCACAACTTATCCGTCCAATGGCGTACGATCAGTTCGATAACGCCCTAAGAGCTATCAATCTTGGTGTGGCAAGCGAGTTGCTACCGAGCCGCTATTCGGCCAAGACGGTCGCAAAAGCGTTACTGCATTTGACAAACAACCAGCAAGTGCGAGAGCGATGCCAGTATTGGGCGGACAAGCTATCCTGCACAGATGTTCTCAGCAACACCTGCGATGTTATCTTGAATGCGTTTCCACTGAGATCCAATGTCGTCGACAGGTGTCATTGATTGAGTAAATAGGTCGGGTGTGACGCTTGCCGGTACAACTTTATCGGCAGGCGATCAAGCTCATTGATTTTCCAGAAGATGTTCAACGTATCAGGAGGCAGTATGAAACGTAGTGATGAGCAAAACGAAGATAATAAAGTGCGACCTTTTCAGATCCACGTTTCGGATGAGATTCTCGATGATTTAAGGGCGCGGCTGCACAACACCAGATGGCCCGATCCCTTACCCGGCATCGGTTGGGAACAGGGCACCGAGCAGAACTGGTTGCGGCACCTAGTATCATACTGGCGCAGTACATTCGATTGGCGTGCCAGTGAACACAAACTCAATTCCCTGCACCACTTTACCTGGGAAGGCATTCATTTCATTCACCAGCGCGCATCGTCTGGCCGGGGAATACCGTTGATCCTCACCCACGGCTGGCCCGGCAGTTTTCTTGACTATGTCGACATGCTACCCATGCTCAGCGATTTCGACGTGGTCATCCCTTCCCTGCCTGGATATGGCTTTTCGCCCCGTCCGCCCAAACCGGGCATTAATTACAGAAACGTCGCACAGCGTTGGCACCGACTCATGACGACTCTCGGCTATTCCCGCTATGGCGCCGGGGGCGGTGATTTCGGCGCCGGCGTATCGACCTTCCTGGCGCTCGACTATCCCGATGCTGTTATCGGCATCCACCTCACTACTCCAGAACTAACTCCGAGACTGAGTGAGGCGGCGCTGTCTGTTGAGGAGAGATCGTATCTCGACGTGAACCGTGCATGGGAAGCGACGGAACGGGGCTATAGTTCAATTCAATCCACCAAGCCCCAGACCATCGGCTACGGCCTCAACGATTCACCGGCAGGACTTGCCGCCTACCTTGGTGAAAAGTGGTACTCCTGGAGCGATGTGACCCCGTGCGAAGATTTTCTTTGTGCCACGTTGACTCTATATTGGGTCACTCAGACAATCACATCATCCATGCGCGATTATTGGGACAACCGTCGATATCCGGCGGAACCCACTTACGTTGGCACGCCGACGGCGTTCGGTGTTTTTGCGAACGAGACTGTGCCCGAGGGTGAGCCACCGCGCTCGTATCTTGAGCGTCTATACAATGTCAAACGCTGGACTGTTTTTCCGCGTGGAGGACACTTCGCACCGGTCGAAGAACCGGTAACAGTCGCTGCCGATCTCCGCGCCTTCTTCCGCGATCTGGGTTGAGATTCGCGCCACTGATCAACGCAACAGGCCGAGCCGGCGCTGCCAACGAATACCGCGAATGTCATCCTGCCTCGCAAACCATAGTGAAAATTTATGTCCAATCTTGCAATCAGTACCGCGTTTGACGCGGGTTCTATCGAGGTCATCAAGATCGATGATCACCGCGACATCCAGCTCGCCATCCGGACCGACAGCGCGAGCGATATCGCACAGTGGTTCTATTTCAGGTTGCACGGTGCTGCGGGTCTTCCGGTGACGCTGCATTTCATGAATGCGTCCCAATCTGCCTACCCGGCGGGCTGGGATGGATATCGTGCAGTGGCCAGTTACGACCGCAGGAACTGGTTTCGCGTACCCACGCAATACAACGGAGAACAACTGACAGTCAATTTCACACCGCTGGCGCAAAACGTCTATCTTGCCTACTTCGAACCATATTCGTGGGAGCGACATCTCGATCTGCTCGGATACGCTGCAGCCCGTGACGGGGTGACGTTAGAACACCTAGGCAAGACCCTGGACGGACACGACATGGATCTCCTGATCATCGGCGCGCCTGGTGCCGGCAAGAAGAAAGTCTGGTTGACAGCGCGCCAGCATCCAGGTGAGACCATGTCCGAGTGGTTTATCGAAGGGTTACTTGAACGCTTGCTCGACCTGAATGATCCGGTATCGCGCACTTTGCAATCCAAGTGCATATTCTATGTCATGCCCAACATGAATCCCGACGGTGCGGTACGTGGTAATCTGCGCTGCAATGCAACCGGAGTGAATCTCAACCGCGAATGGGCTGCCCCCTCAATGGAATGCTCACCCGAAGTATTCCTGGTGCGTGAGAAGATGCTGATTACAGGTGTCGACCTGTTTCTTGACATCCATGGAGACGAGGTGCTGCCTTACAATTTTGTATCTGGCAGTAGCGGAATTCCGGGCTACTCGGAGCGGCTGGAAGAACTTGAACACGCCTTCAAAGCGGCCTGGCTCGTCAGCAGTCCGGACTTCCAAAGTTCGTTTGGATACGACGACGACAAACCAGGCGAAGCGAACATGGGGATCGCCAACAAATGGGTCTGTCAACAATTCGATTGCCTCGCTTACACGATCGAAATGCCATTCAAGGACAACGCGGAGCTGCCTGACGAACTGCATGGCTGGAGTGGCAAGCGATCAAAAATACTGGGCGCGAGCGTCCTTCAACCTATACTGGCAGTAATCGACAAAGTGAATCACAAAAATGCGGAGGTCGTGCGGTCAAATTTTTGATGACACAAATTTGCCACATGGTCAAAGATAGAAAAGGGCCGTTTCGGTTTTATTAGCGGTCATACGTTTTGACACACGCTCTGCTGTCTGCAGGCAGTCGCCCTAATCCTCTAAGAGTCATCTATATATGTAAAGCCTGAAACCCGGCTAGAACGAGTAGCTTACACATCAATCCTCGGACCATGATGGCTTGCGAGTTTTACTGCAAAACAATTTAGCCTTAGCTTTATCTTTTGGCTCAATCTGAGGCTCCAGTTCATTAAGTTTCGCTATAACTGATTTATTATCACGATATTTCTTCTTCAATAGCGGAAGTTTTTCATCAGTGCCTGTACAGGATGCGCAAATTGACCAATCAATGTCAGCTTTCCGTTCTGCGTCATAACCATCCTCGCCACGCCAATGATCACAAGATTCTCGATCGAGTAGAAACGTCGTAACGTCCTCTGGAAAATCTGATTGCACCGCCCACGCCGGAATGTACAAAACAACAGCCAATAGTGAAGCAATTACGAATCTCATTTTCAGCCTTAAAGTAGAACCAACTTTCATTTCCCAGTTGCTCTGTAATACCTATCAATGCCGCTGACAATAAAGTGAGCCGATTAACTGCAACAAATGGCGATCTCGATGCGAAATCCCACGCAGTTACATATACAGTAATGTGATACTAAAAAAATTTTGTATTTTTGTTGATGTTGAAAAATGTTGCATGCCTAAGATTTCAATAAAAGATTCCATGACTATTTTCGATCGTGGAATGCTTCTTTTCAGTATATTAATATTGAGCAGAAACATGGACCAAGCTTGTCATTGCATCGACATAAGTATGCTTTTCATCGGCAAACAGCGGGAGCAAAGGTGTTACCGAAACTTCATTCACTTTAGTCATTCGAATTTTCCCTGTCGTATCGCGAAAAACGGCATAAGGTACGTCTTGAATGACGTAGGGTTGACCATTTACTTTTCCTAAAATCATTAACACGTGCCCAGGGACAACAACCAAGTCACCGACATCCGCATCCAAGACTGCTTTGACGCGGACCCGATGTGAGTCAGCATCCGAAAACGAACGATGCTTCAACGCCGGATCATAGCCTTGAGCACCAGAATTCGGCGGCAGAAAAATGCCCATGCTGCGATATACCTCAGCGGTAAATCCGCTGCAGTCCCGCGCGTTATATAGATGTCCCCAACCATATCGCTCACCAAGAAACTTGAATGACTGACGTATGATGTTGGCTCTGGTCAAGGGAAGATAGTTTTCTGAACTGTCTTTAATCATTTGCAACAGCGCAGGTGTGAAACCAAGCGAACCGTCGCCATGACGAACCGGAAGCTCTATGGCCCATGACTCATAAGGTCCTTGTCCATTCACTGGTTTATCTGCAGGCAAATCGGCCATTGGTACGCGGGCTCCCATATCCAGCTGATATTCCGAGACCTCCGGTGCCTCGGGTGTAAATACTGTCCACACCTTATCTCCGGTTACAACACGATAAGGTTTTTTGTCCAGATAAGAAAATACCTGATCGGCTGTGCCCTCCGCAATATCTGTGCGCGCGACCCAGGCCGGACCTTGAGTACTGTAGACCAGGTACCAGTTGCCATCAACACTGGCATGCGCAATTGCGACGGGTTCACCTGGGAAAAGTATGCCGCCCTGGAAGCTTTCAAAATCCAGCAGATCTTTGCGAGGGAAAACGCGCAACGAGGTTGGATATAAGCGCAACTGCGCACGTCGCACACTCAATCCATAGCGGATAGCCGAGGAGGCTGGTACTTGGTCAGCGCCGATGTTGGACACAATTGCGTCAATATCCGCTTTGGAAACCTCGTTTCCCGACACATCAAAAAACGGCTTGGACACAGGGGTAGCCTCTTTGATCCACGAGAGCACCTGTTCGCGCGTAGCTGTACTTCCCAGTTTGGTGACATCGTGAGTAGACGGCTCCATTTCGTAGGTTCTACCATTTATCGCCTTAATCTGCTGTGGGGTCATCAAGATTTTGTTTGGTGCTGAAGTCCGTGCGATCCAATAGTCAGGTGTAAGCATTGCCTGATCAACGCCAATAACTCCAGAGTTCGGGATAGGTAGCGCTGTATCTTGTGCGCCAACAGTGGCAGACGTAAGCAGTAACAGAGCAAAACATAGGAGTGGCAAATTGGACCGTTTCAATTGTTTTGTTGAACTGGAGTCGAACACATTACTGTTGACTGATACATTGCGGCATAAAAAATTCATTTCAAATACCTCATTTGAGAATAGCTGACAATTATTAAATGTGAACTTAGTCCGGCAAAAATGCGCCGAACGCCACAATTTGCAGGCACAACTTTCGACAGGCAATCAAGATCTTCATTTATTGCTGGAACCATAGTCTGGAAAGGAAATCGATTCATTTGAATCTGTACATTTGTACATTTGAGCTTGCACAAAAATCGGAAAACAAATCAATAACAGTATGGCTAATTTTATTGGGTTCATTTAATTTGCGTTACGACGTTGTTCATTGGCGTTGCATTTTCGCGAAACAAGTCCCAAAGATATTGAGCCAATTCTTCGACAGGAATGAAGTTAGGCACGACAAATTCCGTAGGTCGGCGCCTATTGACTATCGAAAGTCGTCCATCCAAAGTGCCAATCCGTGTATGTTTCCATTTATGTGTCAACGCTGCATTCGCAGTATCATAGCTTGGCAATCCGGTTGAGTTGGGTGCGCCGCAAGGTGGAGTATTTCGCAATCCACTACCGTGAATTAGATCGGTGCTGATCCCCGCAGAGTCGATTGTGTAATGAAACTACGATGCATTTTGACCAACAGGCCAATGACGCAAAGTTGCGTCGCCCTCCCATCAACGGAACGGCCGTTTTTTGCTGGACCCGCTGGTGTCGCATTGGACTCAGCTAGAGAGCGAGTCATGTCGTGAACAATTCTATAAATTCGTTGAAAGGAAAACTATGATAACTGTCGATCACATTATTCTGCGCGTACGTAATTCGGCAGCGTCCGTCCATTTTTATCAAGAAGTACTCGGCTTCCGCCACGAAGGATCCGAAGATCCGTTCGAAATCGTAAGAGTAAACGAAGGATTAACGCTCGATCTGCTGAACACGACGCCGCGCGATCCAGTACATTTGGCGTTTCGTCTTGACCGCACTGGTTTCGATGCGGTACATCGCAGGCTAGTTGAGCGATCAATTGCGTTCGGAAGCACCCCATTCGATCGTAGTGGTGGGCCGTTAACGAAGTCTCAGGGCGCGCGCGGGATGGCCGATGCTTGGTATTTCTACGATCCTGATGGACACAATCTCGAAGTGCGTTGCTATGAGCCTTAGCAAGGTTGGACTTACTTATTAGGTTCGAATTGGTATTCTTAGGCGGCAACAATCCGGATTACCAGATTTTCGCGGACAAATGTCCGAGAAATGTGGGAAATATGCCAGCTGGATTGATGCGATCATACACCGCATCCCATATCTCCCACTGCCGCTTGCCAATAAAACTCTGATGAAGCTGGGGGAGTAGTCGCGGATTGTCCGCGTTAGATACCATTCACCATTGGACCGTAATCAATGCGTTGCAATGTAACGTCTATTGCTTGCAATTTATTAGAGGATCATTTTCAACGACATCAGACAGTTGCTGCAACAACACCACCATTTGCTTGAGTGACCTTTCTCCGAGCTGTTCACCAATTCGGTTTGCCCAAATTCGCTGCCCTTCCTGAATCACTTTAAGCGACTTCTTTCCAGAGACGGTAAGTGCCACAAGTTTCGCTCGCTGATGCGCAGGATTGTCTGCATAGGTCGCGATTCCTTCATGGACCAGTGCGTCGGCCACTCGTTGAATACTTTGCCGCGCCATTCCGAAAATTCGCGCGATTTCTGCCACGGTCATTGCCTCATCGTCAATTGCGCCCATTACCTGCCAGCGAGCCGAGCTCTGTCCAACAGATTTGGTGATCGTATCACCTGCGAGGCTCAGCAATCCGTTGGTCCTCATAATACGAAGGACGACGGCAGTGAAGGCGTCACCTTTGGGGGTTCGATTAGTCATATTTGACAGTATACTGTCAAATACGATAGCATGTCAAGCTCGATGATTTTCATCATGGCCCTCACAGAAAAGGAAGATCAAGCATGAAGCTTTTTATCACCGGCTCCACTGGAAAGATCGGTACGCGCGTTACTCGCTACCTTGCAGAACGAGGTCATGACTTGAAGGTTTTGGTGCGAGAAACATCACAAGCTCACAACGCGCAACAGCAAGGTTGGGATGTTGTTCAGGGTGACCTTGCTAATACAAAGTTACTGAATACCGCTCTCACCGGAATGGATGCGGTCGTTCATTTGGCGGCGTTTTTCAGAGGTGCTTCTCCAGATCAAATTAAGGAGGTCAACGAAATCGGCACAGCGCAATTAGCGAAGGCTGCAATTGAGGCCAACGTTGCGCGTTTCATCTATACCAGTACCAGTCTTGTCTATGGTGCTGGTGATGGGCATGCGGCGCTGGAACGTGACCTTGGCCAGCCTAGATTTCCTTACCCGCAAAGCAAGCTGGCTGCGGAGAAAAATCTTGTTGCATTAATGGCTAACGGCGCACTCGACCCTAGAATTTTGAGGCTGGCTTTCGTCTATGGCGATGGGGACTCACACCTTACCGACTGGCTTCCGAAGTTGCGAGAACTTCCCGGCAATCGTCGTTTTCAACTAATTCATCATGCGGATGTTTGTCAGGCCATTGCACTTGCCCTGATATCGGAAAAATCGAAGGGATGCATTTACAATGTGGCCGATGACGAATCTTTGGAAGTAGCTGACATTCTCAAGCTGCTAACTGACGATCTCGGCAAATCATCTGAGGTGCTTTCAGAACAGGCGAAATGGGAAGGAATCATGGATTCCCGAAAAATCCGCAATGACTTGGGATTTCTTCCAACTTTTCCAAGCCTACGTGACGCAATTGCGAAGCGCGCACTATAGCGTGTAAATTGACTATACCGACCGTTCCGCATCTGCAAATATGAAATCCGGATTTAACAATAACTGCGAATGACAACGATTCTGTGATTTCCGGGATTGCTTGTTCAGGCGATGTGAAATAGATTTTCGAATTTCAATCAGCAAGTAATTCGTCTGGCTCACGCGAAATGCTCAGTTGAATACCGTCACGAGCAATTAAATGTGCCTGGCTTTGTCTTGTTCGAAATTCTGCGCCCCACTCAGCCATCATTGCCAATATCGGTTTCAGCGTCAATCCGTGTTCGGAGAGCGTGTAGACAACTTTGAGCGGCTTACCGTCAAATTCGACACGGGTAATGATTCCGTCGTCTTCCAATTCACGCAATTGCTCGGTTAGCACTTTATGCGAAGCATCAACGATTAAGCGCTTTAGCTGGCCGAACCGAATCGGGCCTTCCTTCAAGTGGTACAAAATCAATGTCTTCCATTTCCCCGAGATGACATCGGCTGTTGTTTTAACTGTGCAGTCTTCCAGACGCATTGGTTTTAATACCTTTGACATAAGTACCCTTTTTGGAAAATGCTGACGCACCCCACGGCTAACATAGTTTCATATATTAATCCTATTCATGCGACCGTCCCGGCTAACAATTTACGGGCTGTCTGTGGTTACAAAAAAGTGCGTACTGGATTTCCGCATCAGTTATAAGCAAAATACAATCCGTTGGTATAGCGCAAGCCGGAATAGTATTTTCCACTATTAATTCATTTTCAGAAAGGTCCGTATGAGCCAACAGGCAGTCCCAACGCTTTATGAATGGGTAGGCGGAATAGATCGAATCGAAGCGCTATTTATGACGTTTTACCAGCGTGTTCCCGACGATCCGATTCTTGCCCCCGTTTTCGCCGAAATGTCACCCCAGCATTTCAGGACCGTCGCGCAGTTCGTCGGAGAAGTCCTGGGCGGCCCCAAGCTTTACAGTGGCGATGGAACCCACAGTCATTCAACCATGATCGCCAAGCACCTATCCCGTCACTTAACCAATCGACAGCGCATGCGTTGGATTGAGCTTTTGCTTGAAACTGCCGATCAGCTTAATCTTCCCGATGATCCTGAATTTCGCTCTGCCCTGGTTGGTTACCTCGAGTGGGGATCGCGCCTGGCAATTATTAACTCAGCATCGGACGTCAATCCAATCGAAAAATCTACCCCAATGCCGCATTGGGGATGGGGAGAGCCTAAAGGGCCTTATATAGAAACCAATCAGGGCGTCGCAGCTATAGATAGCTTTGACATCGGTTCAGTTGTGTCGTCGAGTATCTCAAGTACGGTCGAAATAGTTCGGAGCACAAATTTGACGATTCGATTCGATAGCAGCCGATGTATTCATTCGAGATCCTGTGTTCTCGGTGCGCCTGACGTATTCAAGGCAAATACACCGGGTGAGTGGATATATCCGGACGCGATTTCACCAGAAAAGCTCATTGCGGTTGCACAGAATTGTCCGTCCGGCGCAATTCGTTATGAACGTCACGACGGCGGGCCAGATGAAGCCGCACCTGAAGTAAATACAATCCACATACGTGAAAACGGTCCTTATGCAATCCACGGCGAACTGGCGGCAGCACTAAAGACTGAAGGCTATCGTGTGACGCTGTGCCGATGCGGTCAATCCAGGAACAAACCATGGTGCGATGGCTCACATGTGTCGGCAAACTTTGTCGCCAGTGGTGAACCGAAAAGCGGTTCAATTGATCCGCTGGACGTGCGCGACGGAGAATTGGCCGTAACGCCTTTGCATAATGGCCCATTGCGAATAACCGGCAGCGTCGAAATTTGTTCGGGAACCGGGCGCCCTGTAGCACGTACAAAAGAAGCCTATCTGTGCCGTTGTGGGAATTCAAAAAACAAACCGTTTTGCGATGGCTCTCACTCAAAATCGGGCTTTACGGCAGAAGGCGACTAATTACATTCGGGAGTTGAATTGATGATTCAGTTTCGAATGGCGCAGTGTCCATTCAAAATACGAGCTACTCGCTTTGCGATGGAGGTCATATGAAGGCATACATTGTCATCATCGCGATGTTGCTTGCGATGTCTGAGGCAGTAGCAAGCAATGGCGAGCGGGAATCGGTCGGTATTCCAATATCGGTGACTTGGTCCAGCGCAAATGGGAAGCCAACGAATCTTCAATCGGACAAAACAAAATTCGCGAGTGGCCGGGCGCGAACGTGGTGATTGAGTTTAATTAAATTCGATAGAAAAAACGGAATGCTTGCGATTGAATTATGCTTTCAGAAATCTACCCAATGACCGCTGCAGTAACTTGGCAAACTATCGTCCAGCCAATTGTCTTATACAGCGCACGCCCATCTTCAGTGGCAACAAGTACACCTATTTTTGATTCTCTATCTATGGAGACATTATTCAACGCCCCCATGACAATACGCCCCAGTCCCTTTCTTTGATGCTCAGGCTCAGTCACTATTTGGTCAAAAATTGCAAAGCCATTGCTTTGAGCTACCCGTCCCCGCGCGGCTAATTGTCCGTCTTGGCTCCTGAGTTCAGCATCGGTGACGGCACCACTTGTGCAAATTGATAGCTCGTAGTCATCGCGCACAATGATGGTGTTTTTGTGCAGTTCTGCAACCATCAGGTACTCCGGTGGCTGAATCGTCCAGATATCAGGAAGAAACGGCGTTACCATTTCAGGACTAGCGCAAACTTTGAGCCAAGTCCCGGGTGTCGTTAAGTCACTGGATAGCTCGCGCAAAGCTTGCGCATCGAAATTTGTTACTACGTGGCGCTCAAAGTGTTCGGGCCCGCCTAAGTCAATTTTGCACCCATACGATTGACTTATAGGGCGAGTTTTTCCTCTTGTAAGCGTCCATCCTCGTGCCCATGCTTCTGCACTGGCAATCTGGTTAAACGCGCACTGATTGTTTTCCAATCCTGTTCTCCATTTGTAAAAACGCGACCGACTGCACGGTGCGCGCATACTGCGTTCAATAAAACTTCATAATCTATGAAGCTCGTTTAAAAGTTAGAGCATAAACACGCGAAGAACTCACCACCATGCTAGTAACTCGTCCGCTTAAATCACGCTTGAATCTGACCATAGCAGTCGAGTTGTCAATAGAAGTCAGAAAAACGTCTGCGGCAACGGGATGCAAAACCAATTTTTCGCCAAGGCGGGTGCTCGGCGTGATGACCAATTTCCCGTCATCGACGCTGGCAATATACGTGGCCATTGCTTCACTACTACTATAACTGCCAATCAAACCTTTCAGCTTTTCGGGATTTTGCTGCCATGGTGGCATTTGCGTGTACTCGTGCCGGTTGTTATTGGTTTCAATAACCAGGCGGCTTTGACCGATAAAATTAAATTTTGTGGTGCCGATCATAAATTCGCTTGACGATACTGCTGTCAATTTGGCCCCGGAAGAGGTTACTAATGCATCGTTCTGCACGTCCAAATTAATTTGCTGTCCACGCTGCAGATCCACATATTTACCAATATGCTTTTTCAACTCGTCCACTGGGATAAAAATGTTGGCAGGTTTGGGACTGGAATAAGCCGGTAAGAATACATCCGCAACCGCGTGGGCAAGGGTCCCGGTTCTTACGTCGCCAGCATTGCACAGCATGGCAATCGATACATGTTCATCGGGGAATCTGCCAAGCCAGGTGCGATACCCAGCCGTCGAGCCATCGTGGCTGATTTCTGGCGAGTTATGATAGGTGCTGATAAAAAGACCTCTTGCGTAGAATGTTGACTTGCCGTCGTTGAGAGTCGTTTCTTGCGTTATTTCTTTTGTGACGAACTTACCCAATTTCTCTTCTGTTAAAGCTTGATTCCACAAAAGCAAATCGCCTACAGTCGTCAGCAATCCACCATGGCCATACGTATTTTCGAAAGGCATGAGTTGTTGGTAAACGTCTTTGTCACGTGTGTAGGCTATCGCCCTGTCCGCAACCACACGACGAAAATTATCTCGCCACATCGTATGGCTCATGCCCAAAGGGGCAAACAAATGATCATGGCCGAACTGTGCCAAAGTCTGCTTGCTGATTCTTTCAACGATAATGGCCAGTAAATTGTATCCAGTGTTGGTGTATGACCATGCAGTTCCTGGTTGAAAATTCAGGCTCTGCTGACGCGCTGTAATGTCCAAAGTGTCGTTTAACGAATAGACGCGGCTTGTACGGGGCCAACCTGCAATTGCTTCAACTTCCCCCCAGTCTCGTAATCCGCTGGTATGACCCAGCAATTGGTTGATCGTAATGACCGATCCATAGTTAGGCAATTCGGGCAGATACTTTCGAACATCGTCAGAAAACGCGAGCTTGCCCTGTTCCACCAATAAAATAATGGACGCGGCTGTAAACTGTTTTGATACTGAACCGGCTTCGAAAACAGTGGACGGATTAATGGCAATTCCATGCTCTAAATCTGACGATCCATAACTACGAAATAGTGGATGTTCGTCATTGAGGTCGATACCGACAGCACATCCTGGAACAGTTGGTTTATTCCATGCCTGAAAAATTTGATCGATCGCTGCGCTGGCATCGGTGACAGATACTTGTTGTGCAATGACTGGAACAGAATATGTCATCGTGCATGCAACCACCATAATCGTAAAAGCGAATGTTTCCGCCAATTTCATAAAAAGAAGCTCCCAGATTTTGTATAGGTATGGATCACTCAAAGGTGCTCTGCCTTTGACTTAAGGTTGGCCAGACCGGCATCGAAGTCGTTCCCTATCATTTTATCCATGTCGAAAAAGATTGCCATCACCCTATGCAGGTATGGCATTGAGCCGGTCATGGCCCAAGTAACCTTGGTGCCATAATCAGCCTGTGGTTCAAGCGTGAACATCACCTGGTTTGTCGCTTTCATCGGCTCCTCGAACTCCAGTCGCATCACTACCGTTGACGGTGAGGTAGATTCGATCACTTCCATGCGACCGACCCCGGATTTTTCACTTTTCCACGCATATGCCGCACCAGGTCCCGTTGCCGCGCCTTCATATTGCAGGTGCACCGTGGGGTCATCACGCACATAGGGGTTCCAGCTATTAAACGCCTTCATGTCGTCAATGAGTGGGAACAGTTTGTCAGGCGTTGCGGCAATCATGGCCGTTCGTTGGACTTTGAAAGAATCAGGTTTGAAAGCGGCATAAATCAACAGACCACCAACTACCATCACGACAAGCAACAGGATTTTTTTAAGCACGACACTCTTCCTCTCATTGTTATTCAGGCCGCTCGCGCCGCCATTACATGGCTACTTTGCATATTTCCAAAAACGTCCCTTACCCTCGGTGATCCAGGCTATCGACTCCTCAATGCGCTTGTCACGCGTTGCGTCAGTTTTCGCGTCGCCAATCCAGACGTTGTATTCCTTTTGAAAGGATGCGGATTTGCTCTCGAAAATTTTTGCGATCTTCGGGTTGGCCCGGAGCTTTTCGGCGAATGCCGCAGGAATTCCAATTTCTTTGGGAATCTTGGGTTCGCGTGCAGGAAGTTTCATGCCTTGCTCATTGAGTGCCATCGCTTCCTTGATCCAAGATTTAAGCTCGCGGTCAGGAGGCAGATCAGCAACGCTAGTCAGCCTGCCCATAAAACGCTTCGCAGCCGGGATGCCTGCGTTGGCCTTGAATCGCGCATCACCCATCAATGCGTCCTTATAGAACGTGAAAGAGCAGTGGTTCTTGTAAGCGGCGAAAATACACATCATGTCGCCTTTGTAGTCGAAATGCGGATTTCCCCATTTGACCACTTCAATTACCTCCGGACACGTGGCATGGATGAGAGCGCGCAGCTGAGTGAGGATGGGTTTCGCAAAGTCCTCAACTTGCTCGGCATAAGTGTCAACCTCGGGATTGTGGTTTGGCTTGGCCATTGGATAGACTCCTTTCTTAATTGAGGATTAAGAGTAGTTCGTCCAGGCGTTCCAAGGTCGAGGTCAGCCCTTCCTTCAATCCCATATTGATGACTTGTTGAATGGCTTCAGCCGAAGTGTAAGAAACAACCGTGACTACCAAGGTATGCTTGGCAAGATCCGAGAACGTGACATTCCATTGGGATCTGGGTAACGCCGGATTGAGTGTGCCGGTGTCGTCGCAAAAGCCATCCAGCGCCGTGTAATTTTCTATGGGGCGGATGGTCAGATAGTCCGTACGTCCCCAGTATTCCTGTCCAGTGGGCTCAACCATCGCGTAGTGCCAATGCCCGCCTGCGCTGAAATTCATATACTTGGTTTTTGTGGTTAAGGGTTTAGGCGCAAACCACCGATCGAGCAGTTCACTTTTTGTGTGGCAGTCCCAGACAATTTGCCGTTTGGCGGCAAACTCTCTTTTGATCGTGATGGTGTTTTTTTCCTTGTCAACAAGGAAGTCAAATTGAACGTCAGCTTTCACCTTCTTCTCCTTTAAGGGTAGTTAATAAGATATCGAGATTTTCATATCGGCTTTCCCAGCCGGCGCGCTGCTCTTCAAACCACTTTTCGGCGGCGGCCAGGTTTTCACGATTCAGTTTGCAGGTTCGCACGCGCCCCAATTTTTCTGATTCAATTAGGCCGCTGCTTTCAAGAACCCTGATGTGCTTCAGGAACGTGGGCAATCCCAAGCCGCAAGGTTCCGCAAGTTCCATGATAGATGCCGACCCGCTGCAAAGCCGCGCAATTACCGACCTCCTGGTAGGGTCGGCCAATGCGTGAAATACGTCGTTCAGAGATGCGGAATGGTTTGCCATATGGCGAACTATATCATTATAGTTTCCCACTTGGCAAACTATTTAAGAAAGGCTGTCTGGAGGCTATAAAAAAATTCTTCGATGGTCATTAATCTCAATTTTTCATGAGCGGCAGCGACAAAAAGGGGCATCGCGTATATGTTTATCATTCACAATTATAAATCCATAAAATCGTATGCCCTAAATAGGGCATTTTTTGGACTAATTGCAAAATGAATGGAAAACTTGAATGGCAGCTTTTGGCAGCGATAAAACTTGCAAACTACGAATTGATATTGAAATGAATATTGAATGATTAACTATTTTCATTTTTTGAAACTAGTTTTTAATGGTCCAGCCAACAAAAAACCCGCCACAGCCAAAAGCCAGAAGCGGGTTAATGTAACGAATTGACTACTAAAATTTTTAATTGGTGGTGATAGGTGGACTTGAACCACCGACCCCAGCATTATGAGTGCTGTGCTCTAACCAACTGAGCTATATCACCAAGATCAATACGAAGCGCTAGATTATGCCGTCACGCCCCTGCACTGTCAACAAAAATGTCCCTTTTCCCTGATTTATTGTCGCTCTTTTGACTCGATCTTTGAACACGCTCTGTTAACTCGCACCTTTAACTAAGCGCCAAACTCATCGCCCAACTCCTGGCTACGTTTGCTCGCAGCCTTCAACGCTTCAACAATCGCATCCGCTATGCCGCTGTGCTCCATGCTGGTGATCGCTGCATGCGTCGTTCCGCCTTTTGACGTCACGCGTTGGCGCAAGGTGGCCACCGGCTCGGTCGAATCGTTCGCCATTTGCGCAGCGCCTTTAAAAGTCGCCATGGCCAGTTGTCTGCCCTGCTCGCCGGTAAATCCCATCTCTTCCGCAGCGCGCTGCATGGCTTCGATAAAATAAAACACATACGCCGGGCCGCTGCCCGATATTGCTGTGAGCGGATCCAGCATCGCTTCATCATTCAGCCACACGGTAGCGCCTACTGCGCACAGTACCGCGTCGGCTATGGCGCGCTGTTCTTCGTTGACGTTCGGTGCGGCGTACATGCCGGTGATGCCCTGGTTGATCAAGGCCGGCATGTTGGGCATGGTTCTGACTATGGTTTGGTAATGATTTAACCAGCGTGACAAATCATTGAAGCGGATACCTGCGGCTATCGAGATGATCAGCTGTTTGTTGATGTGCGGTGCTAACTTCTCTGCCACTTCGCGCATCTGCTGTGGTTTTACTGCCAATACAATCACATCGGCGCTGCGCAGCTGCTCATCGATTTGCTGGCTGGTGTTGACGCCAAATTTACTTTGCAAATGCTGCAGACTTTCCGCGTTCAAGTCCACCACATGAATATCGCCGGGTTGGCAGATGGCGGTTTTTGCGTTTGTTCCGTCTGTTGATTTGTCGCACAGCCCGGCTATCAAGGCACCGGCCATATTGCCGCCACCTATAAAACTTATCGTTGTTGTTTTATTGAGCATAATCTCGTTTTCCAAAAATGGCCGTGCCTACTCGCACGATGGTGCTGCCTTCTAAAATTGCGGCTTCCATGTCGGCTGACATGCCCATGGACAGGGTGTCCAGGTTGAAGCCCTGCTGGTTTAACTGTTCCTGCATCAAACGGATTTTTTTGAACGACTCACGCTGCAGTGCCAGCGTATCTGTCGGTTCCGGTATCGCCATCAGTCCGCGCAAACGCAGATTCGGCAGCGCCTTTACCTGCTGGGCAAGCTGCACGGTTTCGCTGATATGCATGCCGCTTTTAGTTTGTTTTTCACTAATATTTATTTGCAAACAAATGTTCAGTGGCGGCATATTGGCGGGGCGCTGCTCTGACAAACGCTCTGCTATTTTTAATCGGTCCACCGAATGTACCCACGCAAAGTGCTGCGCGATCAGTCGTGTCTTGTTGCTTTGGATGGGGCCGATAAAATGCCATTCCAGCTCTGCGCCCGCCTGTTTTGAATGTGGCAGCATGCGCTGCACCGCTGCGATTTTATCTACCGCTTCCTGCACATAGTTCTCGCCGAAAGCGGTCTGCCCTGCGTTTACTGCTTCCAGCACCGCGGCTGCATCAAAGTTTTTTGATACGGCCAGCAGCTGGATTTCGGTGAAAGATCTGTCAGCCAATTGCGCGGCCTGAACAATCTGTTGCCGTACGGCTTGCAAGTTAATCGAGATTGAGGACATAATCGGAGAAATCAAAGTAGGGCTGGAAAAAATTAAAGCGCGAATAGATCCAAGCAACGCGCTCAACAAGCTTTTTAAATTAAATAGACTGTCAGGATTATAAATGGATATTTCCGAACTACTCGCTTTCTCAGTCAAGAATAACGCGTCCGATTTACATCTGTCGGCCGGCCTGCCGCCGATGATACGCGTACACGGCGACGTGCGACGCATCAATCTCCCCCCGCTGGAACATAAAGACGTGCATGCGCTTATCTACGACATCATGAACGACGGTCAGCGCAAGCAGTATGAAGAATTCCTGGAATGCGATTTCTCGTTTGCGATCCCCGGTCTGGCCCGTTTCCGGGTGAATGCGTTTAATCAGGACCGTGGTCCGGCTGCGGTTATGCGTACCATTCCGAGCAAGGTGTTGACGCTGGAACAGTTGAATTGCCCAAAAATTTTTGCCGATCTGTCGATGAAGCCGCGCGGTCTGGTGCTGGTTACCGGGCCTACCGGTTCCGGTAAATCCACTACCCTGGCTGCGATGGTCAACCATGTGAATGAAAACGAATACGGCCATATTCTGACTGTTGAAGATCCGATAGAATTTGTGCATGAAGCCAAAAAATGCCTGATCAATCAGCGTGAAGTCGGCCCGCACACGCATTCGTTCAGCGCCGCGTTACGTTCGGCACTGCGTGAAGATCCTGACGTGATTCTGGTCGGTGAGTTGCGCGATCTGGAAACCATCCGTCTGGCACTGACTGCTGCTGAAACCGGTCACCTGGTGTTTGGTACATTGCATACCTCTTCTGCTGCCAAAACCATCGATCGTATTGTCGACGTGTTCCCCGCCGAAGAAAAAGAAATGGTGCGGGCGATGTTGTCCGAATCCTTGCAGGCGGTTATTTCACAAACTCTGCTTAAAACCAAAGACGGCTCGGGTCGGGTGGCGGCGCATGAGATCATGATCGGTACACCGGCGATTCGTAACCTGATCCGTGAAAGTAAAATCGCACAGATGTATTCGGCGATTCAAACCGGTAGCAATGTCGGTATGCAGACGCTGGATCAGTGCTTAACCGATCTGGTCAAACGCAACCAGATTTCACTGGGCGCTGCACGTTTTGCGGCCAAGATCCCAGAAAACTTCCCAGGCTAACCTTCAGGCTAAACCCCCAGCATATATTCGAGAGAGCATACGACCATGGAACGCGATCAAGCCACCAAGTTCATGAACGATTTATTACGTCTGATGATCTCGAAAAACGGGTCAGACCTGTTTATCACCGCAGACTTTCCACCCGCCTTCAAAATCGACGGCAAAGTCACGCCGGTCTCGAATCAACCGCTGACGGCTGCGCACACCATAGAACTGGCGCGCGCGATCATGAACGACAAGCAGGCGGCGGCGTTTGAACAAACCAAAGAATGTAATTTTGCGATTAACCCGGCCGGGCTTGGCCGGTTTCGCGTCTCGGCATTTGTGCAGCAAAGTCGGGTTGGTATGGTGCTGCGGACGATTACCACGACTATCCCCAAATTTGAAGAACTCGGTCTGCCGCCGATTTTAACGGACGTGGCCATGACCAAACGCGGTCTGGTGATTATGGTGGGCGCTACCGGTTCCGGTAAGTCGACCACGCTGGCTGCCATGGTTGGGCATCGCAATGCCAACAGTTACGGTCATATCATTACGGTTGAAGATCCGATTGAGTACGTGCACCCGCACGGCAATTGCATCGTCACGCAACGCGAAGTCGGTATCGATACCGACGACTGGGGTGCGGCGTTAAAAAATTCCCTGCGTCAGGCACCGGACGTGATTCAGATTGGCGAGATACGCGACCGCGAAACCATGGATCATGCGATCGCCTTTGCTGAAACGGGTCACCTGTGTTTGGCTACGCTGCATGCCAACAGTACCAATCAGGCGTTGGACCGGATCATCAACTTCTTCCCCGAAGAACGTCGTATGCAGTTGCTGATGGATTTGTCGCTGAACCTGAAGGCGGTGATTTCTCAGCGTCTGATTCCGTTCCGCGGCACCAAAGGCCGTGCTGCTGCGCTGGAAATTTTACTGAACACGCCGCTGATCGGTGATTTGATCTTTAAAGGTCAGGTGCACGAGATCAAAGAGGTCATGAAAAAATCGCGCGAGCATGGCATGCAGACGTTTGACCAGTCTTTGTTTGAACTGTACGAAGCACAAAAAATTTCGTACGAAGATGCGTTGCGCAATGCGGATTCCGTCAATGAATTGCGTCTGTCAATTATGTTGCACGGTAAAGAAGCGAAAGAGCGTGATTTGAATAGTGGCACTCAACATTTGGGTATCGTATGAGTAATATTTATGACTTTACTGCGACCAGTCTGTCTGGTCAGCCGGTGGCGCTGGATGCCTACAAGGGCAAGGTGGTGCTGATAGTGAATACGGCCAGCGCCTGCGGATTTACGCCGCAATATGCCGGGCTGGAAAAGATGTATCAGGAACTGAAGGACATGGGGCTGGTGGTGTTGGGATTTCCCTGCAATCAGTTCGGCCATCAGGAACCTGGCAGCGCGGTGGAGATCGGCGCGTTTTGCGAGAAAAATTTTGGCGTGACGTTTCCTTTGTTTGAAAAGATTAACGTCAACGGCAGCGATGCACATCCGCTGTATCAGTTCCTGAAGGCGCAGGCGCCTGGCGTGCTGGGCAGCGAGGCGATTAAATGGAACTTCACCAAGTTTCTGATCAAAAAAGACGGTACTGTGTTTGCACGCTATGCGTCGCTGACCAAGCCGGAAGATATGGTCGAGGATGTGAAAAAATTGTTGGCTGAGTAGTTGACTGAGTCGTCATCTGAATTACTCTATTGATCTGCGCACTTCCCTTCGTTTTTTACTGTTTTATCTTTAGCTTATTCATTATGAAAAATCTTGTTAAATCATTTGTGTTGTTTGCAGTTTGTTTATTCGTTACCAGCACGTCCGCATTCGCGCAAGACAGCAAGCCCACCCAGGAATCGCTGAACAAATTATTTGAAATCACCGATGTGCGCGGAATGATCCCTAAAGTTCAGGAGCAAATGGATGGGATGATGCACAACATGATTCAGGAAATGTTGAAGGGTAAATCCGTGACCCCGGAACAGCAAAAGGCGCTGGATGTGTTTCGTATGAAGGTCGTCAAAATTCAGAAGGACGAATTGGACTGGGAAACACTGGAACCCAAAATTTCCGAGATTTATGCCAATACCTTGAGTCAGGCAGACGTAGATGGAATTACTGCGTTTTATCAGTCACCTGCCGGCCAGTCGTATATGAAGAAAATGCCTGCGCTGATACAGCAGACCATGCTGGTGCTGCAGTCCAGCATGGTGCCGATGTTGAAAAAAATCGAAGCGGCCGGTGCCGAGTTAAAACAGGATTTGCAGCGGATTGATCAGAAATAATTGGCGGACATTGTAGGTTGGGCTACGCTTCACCAGCCCAACATTCAGCTGCAAATAATTGGAAGTAGTTAATTAAATTGGCGTGGAGTGTTGGGCTGGTGAAGCGTAGCCCAACCTACAAAACATAGCCCAACCTACGATATGCACCAACCTACGATATGCACCAACCCACGAATTAAGCCCAACCAACAAATTCCCCGCCCTGCCATTCACATCTTCAAATCAAAATCCACCCTTGAGATCGCACCTTTGTCTTTGATCCCATCACCCGACAATTTAGGTGCAATCGTAAACAGCCGGTCCGGCGTAATGTGCTCGGTATCCGTTAAATAAGCATGCACCACCGCCTCACGTCGCAACGCCAATGCACGTATTTCATCATCGGTAATTTTGGTATTCGCGATAATTAATTTCTCTTCTTCCGCCGGCGGAATCGATTTCGCAAACCCGATCATATTGCGCGGCTTGTCGAATTTACTGTCAGAGTAAATCTTATCAATGGCGCGGGCCCGATCCGCCGCGCTAATCACGCTGCCATCACTATCTTCCGCTTCCATGCTCCGGGATTTTTTGATCTGGCTATCGAGTATATGCTCACGCAAACCGGCATTGTCGACAGTCATATCGGCGCGACCGGTCATGTCCATTTTCAGTTGCGGTTTCTGTACCAATACTTTCGCGAGTTTGTCTAATTTGTCTTTGGCAGCCTGAGTCAGCGTTGCGGAACCGGGGTCAAACTCCACGTAAGCCATTTCTTCACCGCCACCGCCAAATGCGTGAGATAACAAAGAGAATGGCGAGGTGATCACCTTGCCGATCAGATTCAGAAACACCTTCAGAATCAACCCGCCGATAGAAAACTGCGGGTCATTCAACGTACCGGAAATCGGCAGGTCCAGATTAATCTGATTGTTGCTGTCGGTGAGCAAAGACACCAAAAATGGCACGGGCAGGTGGGTGGCGTCAGGCCCTTCGACTTTATCGCCGAAAGTAAGCTGATCTATCATCAACGAGTTGGTGGCGTCTAACTTGTTGTCCTTGATGTGATATTCAACACTCAAGGACAATTTGCCTTTGACTATCGGATAACCGGCGTACTTCAGCGCGTAGGTGGTCAGATTCGGCAGGTCGACACCGGCGGCGGTCAGTTTCATATCCAGCAGCATGGGGCTGAACAGCGGATTCAAACTGCCGGAAATGGCGATGGGCGCCTTATCATCCACCTTGCCGTCTATGTCGATGGGTGCAGATTGCGGCTGGTCGGAACGTATCGTGCCGACCTTGCCTTTCATGCCGGTCATGCGCATTGAATAGTGCGGCTTAACAAAATTATCGGTGTAGTTGATGATGCCGTTATTTAAGTCGATTTCTCCTATGGTAATCACGGGTTTTGTGTCGGGTGCGACGGTCTGAGTTTGTGCTGGCTGCGCCGCTTGCGTCTGCTGAACCGGCTGTGCTGGCACTGCGGCCACATTACCGGACGCAGCGGGTGCATCGGCTGCGGCAGATGCAGAAGGTGTGGCAGGTGCAGCATCGGCTTGCGGATGCACCACGATACTTTGCAAATTCAATTTGCCCTGATCCGACAAAATGGCGCGCGCATAGAAATTATTTAAATCTATTTTGCCTAAGGTGATGGTCGGCTGTTTGCCACCCAGCGCGACATCGATTCCGGAAATATCCAGCATTTTCCAGGTCAGAAAATTCGCCGCATTCTCCTTGTCGACTGAAGCAAGATTCGCCAGTTTAAATCCGCCTTTAAACTGGATTTCAGCAGGTGCTTTCCAGCTCAGCTTGCCTTTGGTGCTGACACTGCCTTTGGCGATGCTGATATTTAAGAACTCGGTAAAGTAAGGCTGCAATGGCGCAATCGCAAAATTCTGCACATTCACATTCAGCTGCATGGCTTTTTCTGCTACCGAACCGTCGACGGCAAACTTGCCGGTTTTATTTAACGTGGTACGCATCGCGACTTTAATCGGATGATCCAGCTTGCTGGATATATTGCTCAGTTTGATATTGAGGTCATCTGCCTTGATCATCACGGCAGGTTTGACTGATTTATCGCCAAATATAAAATGACTGTCGTTCAGCGCCACCTCGTTGATTTCTGCCGTCCAGGCTGGGGCGTCTTTATGTGATACCGCTGCTTTATGAACGCTGGCTTTGGCCGGCGTTATAGCTTGGGCCGGCTTCTTCATCGAATTCATCGAATTCATCAAATGCATCAGATTGATCGTACCGTTGGCATCGCGAAAAACATCGCCGCGCACATCGTCTATGGTTAGCTGCTCAAGCTTGGCCAGTTTGCTTGCGCTGTTCACACTCAGGTTATCCAGGGCGATTTTTTTGGCTGAAATGCCGCCGTATGCATGCTGTTTGGCCTGCACATTCAACTCATCCACACTGCCTGAAAATGCGCTCAGATTCACATTGCCGTCTTGCAGTTCCAGCTGGGTTTTGAGCGCCAGTGTGCCGGACACGTTCGCGGCCATGATCTGGTTCACATAGGGTTGGTATTGTTCCAAAGCGAAATCAGCCAGGGTGATCTGGCCGGAAGCGGACGCTTTGAGCGGATTCACTTTTCCGTCAAAGTGCAGTTGCGGCTGTCCGCTAGCGCCGAACGAGAATGTTACGCTGGCCGGGTCGGCGTTTTCTTTGGTTGAAATATGTTGTGCATCCAGTGCGATATTGGCGATTTGCAGTTCCATCGCGGGCGTGGCATTGGCTGCGTCAGCCCAATGAGCGGTGCCGTTTTTAATCTGAAGATGCGCCAGTTCGATCAGTGGCTGGCCGGCTTTTTTATTTGCGTCAGTGCTTGCGTTGGTCGCGACGGGAGTTTTATCTATCGGTTTGGCGCTGGCTTGCTTATTTTCCTGCTTGGGCAGCCAGTTCAACACGCCATGCTTATCCAGACTTGCCCACACCTGGGGCTCCACCACTTCCAGCGAATTCAATGCAACGTGTTGATTCACCAGATCCGCATCCTGCACATTCAGATTGATCTGCTTTGTGGTGAATAGCGATGCACCGTCCTTGTCCGCCAAGGCCAGATCATCCAGGCTGGCCGTGCCTGACAGGCTGATATGCTGGTTATCTTTTTGCGCTGAAAAGTTTAAGGTCAGTTGTGTGGACAGCAGTGCAGACTTCACCGTATAAGGCAGCGGTGTCGGTGAAAAGGCGACCAGCTCGGTCAGATTGAAGCGATTGATATCGATGGCGACATTCGTTTCCAGCGTGCTGGCAAATGGCTTGGTGTGGCCTTTTATTTCCAGCTTGCTGCCGTCCACTTTCGCGGACAAATACGGTTCCACGAAAATATCCAGCTTGGTACGAAAATTGGAGATAAACGGCACATTGAGCGTCAGTTCGTCGATGTGTACCTGCTTGCCGGCGATGCGATCATCGAGTGCAATCGCGCCGTTGCCTAACTGGATATTCGACACCGAAAACCGTACCGGGTCGCCGCCCTTGCTGGGCTGATTCGCAAAACGTGCGATCACGTCGCTGAAATTGGTCACTTCTTTGCCGTCTTGCATGGCACGCATTAATTGCAGCCGCGGCTGCGTCAATTTCACTTCGCGCACCACCGGCGCCAGATGCAACAGCGAGGCCGGCGATATCTTAAGCAGCAGCTCGTTCGCCGAGAATGCCACATCGGACTGGTTGGCTTCATAAAACTTGATGCCGTTCACGTCGACGGTCAGCGTCAGGAGGTTGAGTCCCAGACTATCGATCGTCAATTTCCGCCCGGTTTGCTGCATGGTCTGAGTTTCCAGCGTCTTGATCAGGTAGGACGGCAAGGCCAATGCAGCTATCCCGGCGACCACGAGGATCGTTATCACGGCATAAATAAGCCAGCGCAGCAGGCGGGGTAAATTGGGCAGGTAGTTTTTGGGGTTGGTCATCAGGATTGCTCCGTCGTTTTGAATGTGGATGGTTGTATCGGTTATATCAGGCGGCAGCAATTTTGCAATGCAATTAGATTAATACGATGGCGTTATTGTTACTCATTTTATACTTCATTTTTCTGACGCCGCTGCGATATTAGTTTGGATGCCCGGTTTTGTCATGATAAAGTACGCGCACAATTTTAAGACCACAGCGGGCGGCAGTCTCATAAGGAAACCGTCCCAACGTTAAACGGAGACCACATGCAAAACAACAGCAACACGACATCAGCCGAAGGCGAGTTATTCGGCCACCCCAAAGGGTTATATCTCCTGTTCGCCACCGAAATGTGGGAACGCTTCAGTTATTACGGCATGCGCGCGCTGCTGGTGCTGTCTATGGTGGCTGCCACGCAGTCGGCCGATCCGGGCTTCGGCTGGTCGAACTCCAGAGCACTTGAATTGTATGGTACCTACACGGGCCTGAGTTACCTGTTCGTTCTGGTCGGCGGCTGGCTGGCCGATAATTATCTGGGGCAGCGCAAGGCGGTGATTTTCGGTGCGCTGACCATGGCAGCCGGTCAGTTCACGCTGGCGGCGAGCGTCGGAACCAATTTGCAGGTGTTCTATATCGGACTGGGTCTGCTGATACTCGGTAGCGGTCTGTTCAAGGCCAATATCTCGACGATGGTCGGTGAACTGTATCGCCCCGGCGACGCGCGACGCGATGGCGCCTTTTCGATTTTCTATATGGGTATCAATCTGGGCGCATTTATCGCGCCGCTGGTGTGCTCGACGTTGGGCGAAAGCGCCAACTACGGTTGGAAATACGGTTATGCGGCAGCGGGTGTCGGCATGCTGATCGGTACCCTGACCCAGGTGTTTCTGGCCCAGCGCTATATCGGCGATGTGGGACGCGAACCTGCAGCACAACGGGCCAAGGCGCAGACCGGCGGCGTCAAGGTGCCACTGACCAGCGACGAGCGCGATCGCCTCAAGGTGATCTTTATGCTGTTCACTTTTGTGATGTTGTTCTGGGCCTCGTTCGAGCAGGCCGGCGGCCTGATGAATCTGTACGCGTCAGAAAAAACCAATCGCATGTTGAGCGGATTTGAAATTCCGGCCGGCTGGTTCCAGTCGGTGAACTCGCTGTTCATTATCGTGCTGGCACCACTGTTTGCGATGGTGTGGACCTCCCTGTCCAAGCGCGGCAAAAGTATGCCGACTCCGAACAAGATGGTGCTGGGGCTGTTACTGACCGGCGTCGGATTTCTGTTTATGGTTGCTGCCGTGTTTGACCAGGAAGCGCACGGCAAGGCGAACATGATCTGGCTGATTCTGGCGTATCTGTTCCATACCATGGGCGAACTGTGTATCTCGCCGGTAGGTTTGTCAATGGTGACCAAACTCGCGCCGCTCAGACTGTCCAGCCTGATGATGGGCGTCTGGTTCCTGATGAACGCTGCGGCCAACAAACTGTCCGGTGTGATAGGCGCGTATGCCGAGCAGGCCGGTGAGCTGACCGTATTTGCCGGATTGGCTATCGTGCTGGCATTATTTGCGGTCGGGCTGTGGCTGTTGTCCGGCAAGCTGGTCGACTGGGCCCATGGTGCGGAAGATACATTGAATGAGCCGGCTGCTCAGCCGATCAGCACTGAGCCATAAAAACAAACTGAGCAAACTGACTAACCCACCTACACCACATCTATGAACCTTATTCAAATACTGATACTCGCCATCGTCCAGGGGGCAGCCGAGCTGCTGCCGGTGTCCAGTTCCGCCCACGTCATCATGGCGGAAAAATTGATGGGACTGGATCCGACTTCACCGGAGATGACTTTATTGCTGGTGATGCTGCATACCGGGACCATGTTCGCTGCCATCGTTTATTTTTGGCGTTCATGGAAGACCACGTATTTTTCGTCGATGGCGGAATTCCGTGTGAATGTGCGTTTTTTGGTTGTGGCGACCGTGTTGACCGGCATAGTGGGTATCGGATTATTGCTGATCATCAAACACGTTTTTATTGCCAATCCGTCGGATTTTGAAATCGAGCATTTGTTTGGCAACTCAACATTGATGGCCTGTGCATTGGCTGCGGCGGGGATATTGATTATCGCGTCGTCGCGGATCAAAGAGCAGCCGCATGGTCAGTTATCGATGAGTAAGGCGATGCTGATCGGTGCGGTACAGGGTTTGTGTTTGCCGTTCCGCGGCTTCTCGCGTTCCGGTGCGACGATTTCTACCGGACTGGTTGCGGGTGTGGCGCGTCGCAAGGCCGAGGAATTCAGCTTTGCGTTGGCGGTGGTGCTGACTCCGGCAGTGGTGTTGAAGGAGGCGTTACGGGCGTATAAAGCGCAGGCCGCAGCGGCGATTTCACACAGCGATATGTTGGTCCATTTATTGTTGCCCAGCGTGTTTGGTATGGTATTCAGCTTTTTAGCCGGACTGCTTGCACTGCGCTGGTTGTCGCGCTGGCTGGAACAGGATCGCTGGCATTTTTTTGGCGGGTATTGTTTGTTTGCCGCGGTGGTTGTTTATCTGGTTGGGTAATCGGCTGGGTATCGGTTGGGTATCGGTTGGGTATCGGTTGGGTAATCGGTTCGGCAATCGTAGGTTGGGCAACGCTTCATCTGCCCAACACTCCGCATCCAAATTACCTCTACCCTCAATCCAAAAAACGTTGGGCTGGTGAAGCGTAGCCCAACCTACAAATCCAGCCCAACCTACAAATCCAGCCTAACCTACCCATCCAGCCCAACCTACAAAATCTTAAACGTATCGCTGATTAATTTTTTCAAATAATAAATCCCGGCGATAGACCTGCTCCCATACCAGGACATCATTTCACCATCCACCAGCATCACCGGTTTGCCGCACTGCTGCTCCAACGCGTCGACATGGATCTCGGTAAATCGATAAGGCTCGCTCGACAACAACACCAGATCCACATCCTGCACCAGCTGATCAGACCAGGTAAACACCGGGTAACGCTTTTCTCCACTACGATCCCCACCATGCACAACCTGCCAACCGATCTGCGACAGCATATTCGCAATATAGGTTGAACCAGACACTGTCATCCACGGATCTTTCCAGATGCAGTACAACACGCGTTGCGGCACCAGCGGTGACGGCAAACTGTTTTGCAACGCCGCTTTGGCAGCATGAAATTGTTCAGTGAGCTGTTGCGCGCGCTCTTCGGCATTAAAGATGCCGCCCAATAAATCAAACAAGCCCACGTTATCTTCCAGCGTTTGCGGATGCGTGACGATGACGTGCGGAACAAACTGCGCCAGTTGTTCTACACATGGCTTTTCGTTTTCATCGATATTGACGATTAAATGCGTGGCCTTCAGCCGCCGGATTTTTTCGATATTCACATCTTTGGTGCCGCCGATTTTGGGGATGTGCTGCACGACCTCATGCGGATGGATGCAAAAACCGGTACGCCCTACCAGATACGGCGCCAAACCCAGATCGCATAACAATTCGGTAATCGATGGCACCAGACTGACGATACGCGGCGCAGCGCCATCGATTGCGTCGTGCCAGACACCGACCGCATCCTGTCGCTTACTGCTCATGTCCACGCTCTTTACGTGGCGCCTTGGCCATCGCCTTGTCGTACAGCCAGTTCGGCAGCAGTCGCAACAGTTTGGCGACATAACCCATTTGCCACGGAATGACGCGATACGAATCGCCGCGCTGTATCGCTGCGGCTGCCTGTCTGGCAAATTTTTCGACCGGCATTAAAAATGGCATGGCATAGCTGTTGACCTGCGTCATCGGCGTTTGAATATAGCCCGGCACTATCGTCACCACTTTGATGCCGGTGGTGTGCAATTCGAGTCGCAGTGATTCGCAATAACTGATTACTGCCGCTTTCGATGCGCTATACGCTTCAGCACCCGGCAGTCCGCGTATGCCTGCGACGCTGGCGATACCGACCAGGCGGCAGGGACTGGCCTGTGATTTCATGGTGTCGATAAACGGTGCGAACGTGGTGACGGTTGCCAGCAAATTGGTGGCAATGATTTTTTCAAACACGGGTATATCTTCGGCGTGTTCAGTCAGCGTACCGCGTGAGATACCGGCATTGGCGATCACGACATGCGCACCGCCGGTAACACGATTGAATTCCTGCGCAGCGGCCCGCATAGCCGTTTGATCGGTGACATCCAGCGCGTAGACATGATGGCGTTCGGGGTTGGGCAAACTCCGCCGCAACTGTTCCAGCAGATCGCCACGTCGTGCCACCAAACCCAGGCAGGCGCCCTGCGTGGCGAATTCCATCGCCAATGCCGCACCTATGCCGCTCGATGCGCCGGTAATAAAAACGTTTTGCATACTGATCCTGACTCGTGATCCTGCTTAAGACTGCGCACCTGGCTGAGTACCCGACTGAGCACTGTCTACGCCCCGATTCGCCAGTTGGTCGGCACGTTCATTGCCGGCGTGACCGGAATGTCCTTTAACCCATTTCCATTCGATCTTGTGCTGCAGCGTTGCGGCATCCAGCGCCTGCCACAAGTCGACATTTTTTACCGGCGCTTTGGCGGCCGTTTTCCAGCCCTTGGCCTTCCATCCGGCCAGCCATTCGGTGATGCCTTTTAAGACGTATTGACTATCGGTGTGGATGATGACATGACAGGGACGTTTTAATGCCGTCAATGCCTGGATCACCGCCATCAGTTCCATGCGGTTGTTGGTGGTATTGGCTTCGCCGCCGAACAGTTCTTTTTCATTGGTACCGGCGACTAACAATGCTCCCCAGCCGCCGCGTCCCGGATTTCCCTTGCAGGCGCCGTCGGTATATATATTTATCTGATCCATTTTTGCTGTTTTTTTCTCTGCGTATTTGTTGAACTTTTATTGATTTTTTTGCTGATTTTTTTTTGCGTATTTATAGACGATTGCTGATCGATTACTGATGCTCAGCCAGATCCGTCTGATCGCGATGATGAAGATTGGTAGCCGGCACCACATTCGTTACGCGCATTTTTTTCTTTTTCCAGGCAGGTCCGATCAAATGCATCCCTTTTACCCGCTTGATCGCCTGCACCACATAGGCTGCGCCAAATACCGGCCACCAGCGTTGCCCTGCCGTTTCAAGAAAATGAAACCGGTGCAGCCATTGTTGACTGTTGATCGGTGGGACGTAGCAGCCGAAATGGCCGCGATCGACTTCCATATCCAGTAATTTCAGCCAGTCTTTTAAACGCAGCAGGCTGATAAATTCGCCATTGCGCGGTAAAAAATAGCTGTCGGCTATCCGTCCCATGGCCTGACGCGCGCCCCACAAACTGGCTTTGTTCAATCCGCAAATAATCAATCGACCTTCGGGGATCAGCACGCGTTCTACTTCGCGCAGAATTTGATGCGGTTCAGCCGCGAATTCCAGTACATGCGGCAATACCACCAGATCCAGACTTTGCGATTCAAACGGCAGGTCTTCAAAATCGTGGATCAGTGAAATTTTGTTCGGGGAGTCGGGTAGCAAAATATTATTGGCTATCCATTTGTTCGGCATGCGCGAGGCGGCCAAACAATTCATTTGCGGCATACCGATTTGCACAGCGTTAAAACCGAAAATATCTGCTGTTAATTTGTCTAGCAATTGCTGTTCCCAGGCGTTGATATAAATGCCGGATGGCTGTCGCAACCAGGCATCCAAGTCTATGTTACAGTTTTGCGTATTCTCATCCATATCTGTATTCAGCCATGACCAGCATCCATATTCAGCAAATTCCCGCGTTTGACGACAATTATCTCTGGTTGATACATAACAGTCAAAACGCCATTATCGTTGATCCCGGTGACGCTGTGCCGGTTCAGTCGTATTTAAATCTGCATAAACTCAATCTGTGCGCGGTGCTGATCACGCATCACCATCCGGATCATATCGGCGGCGTTGGGCAATTGCTGCAGCATGCTGCGCCTTCCATTCCGGTGTATGGTCCGTTGGCGGATCAACAGAGCGGGCGCATTCCCGTGATCAAGCAGGGTTGCACGGACGGGGCATCGGTTCATATTCCGGAACTGGATTTAACATTTGAGGTGCTGGAAGTGCCAGGGCACACCAGCACGCATATCGCTTACTACTGCAAACAATTGTCCAGCCTGTTTTGTGGGGATACCTTATTTGCCGGTGGCTGCGGTCGCCTGTTTGAAGGAACACCGGCGCAGATGTTGTCTTCTTTGAGCAAAATTGCAGCGCTGCCGGCGGATACCGGGATTTATTGCGCGCATGAATACACGTTATCGAATCTGCGCTTTGCGCTGGCGGTTGAGCCGGACAATGCGGCGTTGCAGGCGCGGTTTAAGCAAGTGACTGCTGCGCGTGAAAAGGGGATTTCTACTGTGCCGAGCGTGTTGGATATGGAGTTGCAAACCAATCCGTTTTTACGCTCCGGGTCGCCGGAGATTATTCGTACTTTACGCAACAATCACAAGCTGGGTGGCGATGCCGATGCGGTATCTGTATTTGCCGCTGTGCGTGAATGGAAAAATACGTTTTAGCCAACCAATTCGTCATTGCTATTACGTAGGTTGGGCTACGCTTCACCAGCCCAACGTTGGTCGTAATTCGTAGTAATGCGTAGGTTGGGCTACGCTTCACCAGCCCAACGTTGATTGATGACCCAACAAGCCTGATTGCAAATTGATTCAACAAATTATTTGACGGTTTGGTTTGGTTTGATGTTGAGTGTTGGGCTGATGAAGCGTAGCCCAACCTACGAATTACCACCTACGAATTGCCAGTCTCCACCTGCAAAGCAATGGCCACAGCACGGTGCGCCGCAGCAGCCAGTTCGCGCCGATGCGCATCGGCCGATGGAATCAGCGTCAGTCCCTGCAGCTCGGCGATCACTTCTCCACCCGCCAACACATTCGACAGGCTCTCGGCAAACGTCATGTCGCCGGTAAAATCCACCGCGCCATGCAATGCCCCATCCTTATCCAGATAGCGCAAGGCAAACGGATGTATAGGTACCCTGGAATGAATCGCGGCTTCAAATAAATTGGCGTGAAATGGCAAGACCTCGCCCTGCGCGGCGGTAGTCCCTTCCGGAAAAAATGCCACCCGCTCACCGGCTGCAATCTGATCAGTCAGATATTGATAAATGCGCTTCACATCGGCTTTCGATCCGCGTGAAATATAAATCGTGCCGGCCTGCGCTGCCAGCCAACCCAGCATCGGCCAGGAACGAATATCCGATTTCGCGACGAAACGACACGGCGCCAGACTGTTGATCACAAAAATATCCAGCCATGAAATATGGTTAGAAACAACGACCGTACCGGCGGGCATGCTGGTCAGATTCATTTTGACCCGCACACCGCAAATCGCCAACAACTGCTGCGACCAGATTTGTACGCGATTTCTTTTCGACTCGTTATTCAGCCAGGGGAAAATAAAAAAGCAGATGGACAGACCACGCAACAAATGCAGCATGATCCGGCTCAGTTGCAGGTAATAATTAAACTTTTTCAATTTGCGGTTTCTAAGGATGCTTAATTGCGGCTATACACCACATGCCCGGCGACCAGTGTGTGCTGCACTTGCGCCGGCAACATATAACCTAAAAATGGCGAATGCTTGCCCTGACTTGCCAGAACCCGGCCTTCCAGTTTCCAGTCGGCGTTGCCATCAAAAATGCAGATATCGGCACTGCTACCCACTGCGAAATTTCCGGCAGCCAGTCCGGCAACCCGGGCAGGTTCACTGGTGATTTTTGCGATGGCAATGGCCGGATTCACATGGCATTCACTCGCCCATTTCATCACCAGCGACAACAGCAATTCCAGGCCGGTGGCACCGGGTGAGGCTTCGGCAAACGGTAATAATTTTTCGTCGTCATCCACCGGCGTGTGATCGGAACAGATCGCGTCGACCGTGCCGTCAAACACACCCATGCGCAGCGCGTCGCGGTCACGCTCGGAACGCAGCGGTGGCGACAGTCTGGCATTGGCATCAAAAAAGCCGATGTCGGCTTCAGTTAAATGCAGATGGTGTACACCGACGTCGCAGGTCACGTCCAGACCTTCGCGCTTGGCCTGACGAATTAACTCAACACCGGCCGCTGAAGAGATGCGGCACAAATGGACGCGCGCGCCGGTTGAGCGCTGCAATTCGAATATCGTATGCAATGCAATGGTCTCGGCCATGACCGGTACCCCGGACAAGCCCATGCGCGATGCGAACGCGCCGCTGTGTGCTACGCCGCCCACGCCGATATACGCATCCTGCGGACGCAACCATACGGTATAGCCAAACGTTTTGGCGTACTGCATGGCACGCAGTAACACGTTGGTATCCTGAATTAAATGTTCTGCCTGTGAGAAGCCGACACAGCCGGCATCGGTCAGGGCGCCCATTTCGGTCAGTTGCTCACCCGCCAGTCCTACGGTCAACGCACCCAGCGGATAGACATGCGCCAAATTCTGCGCTTTGGCGCGCTGCTTTAACATCCCGACCAGACCGGACTCATCCAGCACCGGATCGGTATCGGGCGGGCAGATCAGGCTGGTGACACCACCCTGCACCGCAGCGCGTAATTCCGATTCCAGGGTGGCTTTATATTCGTAACCGGGTTCACGCAAACGTGCGCATAAATCGACCAGGCCTGGGATCACGGTCATGTCTTTGGCATCGATGGTTTTATCAGCAATAAAATTGGCGGGTGCAGCGCCGATGGCGACTATTTTTCCGGCATTGATAAACAAATCCAGTTGCGCATCGATATCGTTGGCAGGGTCTATCAGGTGACCGTTTTTTATATGTATTTTCATGTTCTTCCCGTGTTGCTTATTCTAGTTACTGGCTAATATACTCATGACGGCCATCCGCACCGCGATGCCAAAAGTGACTTGCGACAGAATCACGGCCTGCGGACCATCGGCAACTGCCGAATCGATTTCCACGCCGCGATTCATCGGTCCCGGATGCATGACGATGGCATCCGGTTTGGCCAGCGCCAGGCGTTCCGGCGTCAATCCGTAACTCTTGAAAAATTCCTGCGCCGAGGGCAGCAATGCGCCGCTCATCCGTTCATTCTGCAAACGCAGCGTGATGATGACATCGACATCTTTCAACCCCTGGTCCATATCATTAAACACGCGCACACCCATTTGCTCCAGGCCACTGGGCAACAGGGTCTTGGGGCCGATGGCACGCACTTCAGGCACACCCAGCGTAGTCAGGGCATGTATGTCGGAACGCGCCACGCGGCTATGCAAAATATCGCCGACGATGGCGACGCGCAGCTGCGTAAAATCCTTTTTGTAGTGACGGATCGTGTACATATCCAGCAAACCCTGAGTCGGATGCGCATGACGTCCGTCGCCGGCGTTGACCACGTGTACATGATTCTGTTTGGTGTCGTGCAGATGTTTGGCGATCAAATACGGCACGCCCGACTGCGCATGACGCACTACAAACATATCGGCATGCATGGCAGCCAGATTGTCGATGGTGTCGAGCAGGGTCTCGCCTTTGCTGGTGCTGGATGCCGCGATATTTAAATTGATCACGTCAGCCGACAAGCGCTTGGAGGCGATTTCAAAAGTGGTACGGGTGCGGGTCGAGTTTTCAAAAAACAGATTGAAGACGCTTTTGCCGCGCATCAGCGGGACTTTTTTGACTTCCCGATTGCCGATGGAAACGAATGATTCGGCGGTATCTAAAATATGATTGACGATGGATTTGGGCAGGCCTTCGGTGGTAAGCAAGTGCTGCAGTTCACCGTGCTGATTTAATTGTGGATTGTGCATGTTAGTTATTAGATGGGGTTGATTCGTCTTTATCGACCAAACTCAGTACTAGCCGGAATTCTTGTCCCTCTGGCGGGGTACGGACCAGTTCACGCGTCAGTTCCAGCGACAAATTAGGCGGCAAGGTCAGGGTCTGCGCCACATAGTCGGCGGCGTAAGGCAGTTGCCGACCGCCGCGATCGACCAGACTGGCCAACAATATTTGCGCCGGTCTGCCGTAGTCAAACAGTTCATTGATCGCCGCGCGCGTGGTGCGCCCGGTGTACAACACGTCGTCAACCAGGATGATCGTCGCGCCGTCGACATTGAAGGGAATCTGGGTCGGTTTGACTTCCGGAGGCAGTCCCTTCTGGGCAAAGTCGTCACGGTAGAAAGAGACATCGATATAGCCTGCCGGGTTCTTAATTTGACAATCATTAACCAGCCGCTCGGCCAACCACGCGCCGCCTGAATAAATACCGACCACCGCTACATTCTCCAGATGGGCAAGCGCCATTTTAATTTGCCTGGCCAACTCTTCGTACAGCGCTTCGGCATCAAATTGTTGTATCGGTGATTTCATAAGATTAAGAGTTCTCTTCAAAATATTGTTGCAGTATCAGCGCAGCGGCTTGGGCATCGATCACCTCGCCGCGCTTCGCTGAAATGACTGCCGAAGTATAACGCTCATCGACCAGACTTGTCGTCACGCCGAAGCGTCCTTCGAGCTGGTGGGCGAATCGCCGGCAACGCGCCGACATGGCGTGTTCGGCGCCATCCGGATGACTGGGAAAACCAACCACGCAATGCGATACCTGCCATTCTTTCAACAGAGCGGCAATGGCATCAAATTTGACTTGATTGGATTCGGCGGTAATGACTGTTAAGGGCTGGGCTTGCTTTAAGAAGGTGTTTCCGACGGCGACGCCGACGCGTTTTAAACCAAAATCAAAAGCTAGTATGGTCGCGGTCAATGCAGCCGTCCTTCTGGAGGAAATCGATAGTGCCGGTATTATAGAGAATAGTATCAGGCGTGACCAGCTTGTCCGGACAACATGGTCGGATCAAAGCCCAGTAATTTGGTCGCTGCCGCCAGACGCTGCTCAATTGGCAACTCAAACAGGATCACCGGATCGGCAGGCACCGTCAGCCAGCCGTTTTTGATAATTTCTTCTTCCAGCTGACCCGCACCCCACCCTGCGTAACCGACGCTGACCAATATATTTTTCGGCCCGCGCCCCTGCGCAACTGCTTCCAGCACATCGCGCGAGGTGGTGAAAGCGATGTCGTCGTTGATTTTCAGGCTGGAAGTAAACTGCGCGATCGGTGAATGCAGTACAAAGCCGCGATCATCCTGCACCGGGCCGCCGAACATCACCAGTTTTTTAGTGTCCTGGCGCAGATCGGGTGTGATACTGACTTTAATGTCGATCCGGCTCAGCAGTGTTTCGATCGTCATGTCGGTAGGTTTATTGATGACGATGCCTAAAGCGCCGCGCTCGTTATGCTCACACAAATAGATAACCGAACCGCCAAACATCGGATCCTGCATCGATGGCATAGCGATCAAAAAATGATTCACTAAATTTAAGTCGGAAATCGGCATGTAATCCGCGCGGAGCGTCCTGGATGATTTTGATCTAGGATAGTTAAAAATTTGATCAGGTTTCATTTACTTTTCTATCGTAATAATTTGGCATTGCCACCTTCCTCATATTTTCAAAACCTGTTTAATAAGCCTGCTTATTCAGCCTGCTCAGTCAGCCTGCTCAGTCAGCCTACTTAATCAGCCTGTTTAAAAACTCATGTTTAAAAAAATACAATTAAATAACAAATGCCCATGAGATTCGCACTCCACGACGGTACCGGGTAGGTCCATCTGGATACGTTTCGCTTCTTTTATCCATCATAGTAAATATTCAGAAAATTGCCCTGTTTTTGTCTTAAATAATCCTGAAAATTTTTAGGATATCTTTTATAGGTGATCGATTACATTGAAATGATAAAAATGATCGTAGCCATCAAGAATGGAGCAGTTGGCGTCATGTCCGAAAATGGCTAGACAGGTGTTTCGTCAGTGCGTTCTAATGGCGTATGCAAAACTTATCGAAACAACTCCCAACTGGTACAGCGACCAAGGCAGTCGCTAACGTAGCCACCAATATCGCGTTACTGGACCACGCCCGATGCTACCGCGCACTGTGCGCCAAAGACAGTCGCTTTGATGGTGATTTCTTTGTGGGTGTTTCTACTACTGGCATTTATTGTCGTCCGGTCTGTCGCGTTAAAACACCGCGTTCTTCTTCGTGCACTTTTTATCCCAACGCCAGCGCGGCCGAGGCTGCCGGATTTCGTCCCTGTCTGCGCTGTCGTCCCGAATTGGCACCGTATGCGCTGCAACAGAATCTGGCTTATGCGATATGGCAGCGGATCTCGGCAGGTGGGTTGAACTTCGGCGCGACTATGCAGGATCTGGCTGACCAGGTCGGTTTGTCGACGCGTCAATTACAGCGACTGATGCAATCGCACTTTGGCGTTGCGCCGATAGACCTGGCGCAAACTGCGCGACTGCTATTTGCAAAAAAACTGTTACAGGAGACGCAGCTGCCGATGACCGAAGTTGCCTATGCGTCCGGTTTCGGCAGTGTGCGGCGTTTTAATGCGCTATTTTTAAGCCGTTACGGAATGGCGCCCAGCACATTGCGTCGCACCGCATCAACCCAGCCGAATGTCATTACGCTGCGGCTGGCGTATCGCGCGCCCTTCGCCTGGGACACCATGCTGGATTATCTGGCGGGCAGGACCATCGCGGGAGTGGAAGCGATAGAAGAGCAGCACGGAGAACGCTATTACGTGCGCAGCGTCCAGCTGATGCATGGGCAGCAGCATCTGGAAGGATGGCTGCAAGTGTCGCATCTGGCCAAAGTACAGCAGCTGGAAATACAGGTCAGCAGCCAGTTTTCTCCGGTACTGATGCAGTTGCTGGACAAGGTGCGTCAGCAGTTTGATCTGGATGCCAATCCTGCCATCATCGAACAGCATTTATGCAGCGACGCGCTGCTGGAAAAACAAATTAAGCGCACTCTGGGATTGCGCGTACCGGGCACTTTTAGCCATGTCGAGCTGGCGATACGCGCCGTGCTCGGCCAGCAGATCAGCGTGGCCGGTGCAACCACGCTGGCTGCGCGACTGGTACAGCAATTCGGAACCAGGACGACTACGCCCTATGCCGGCATTACCCATCACTTCCCCGATCCGGCAGTGCTGGCCCAGATCAGTGTGGAACGCATGGCGGAAATCGGGCTGCCCAAAGCGCGTGCTGCCACCATCATCGCGATAGCGCAATTTGCTGCAGATGGCGGTCTGATACTTGCACCCGGTGTCGGTCTGGATCAGGCAGTGGCACATTTGAAGACCGTGCGCGGCATAGGCGAGTGGACGGCGCAATATATCGCGCTGCGCGCTCTGCGTTTTTCCGATGCGTTTCCTGCGGGGGATTTGGGGCTGCAGAAAGCAGCGGCGGCAGATGTGCAAAGTGGCGAAAGTCGAATCAGCGAACGACAGCTTTTAGACAGAGTCAAACATTTATCGCCGTGGCGCGGCTATGCTGCGCTATTGCTGTGGCAGTCACTCAGTAACGCATCACCATAAGGAGTAAACATGATCACCTATATTGAACACCCATCGCCGTTAGGTCAGCTGACGCTGGCAACCACCGAGCTGGGTATTTGCGGCATTTACTTTCATGATCAGCGCAGCTTTAAAGGCACGACCGGCTGGCACCTGACCTCGCATCATCCGCATTTGCAAATGGCAGCAGATCAGCTCGATGAATATTTCGCCGGCAAGCGGCGAGTGTTCGATGTGCCGCTGGATTTGCAGCTGCGTGGCACGCTGTTCCAACAGGCGGTATGGAAGGAATTATTAAATATTCAGTTTGGTAAAACCAGCAGCTACGGCCGGCATGCGCAACTGATCGCCAAACCGCTGGCAGTGCGCGCGGTCGGCGGGGCAATTGGGCGCAATCCCATCTCTATCATAGTGCCCTGCCATCGCGTGTTAGGCGGCAATGGCGCACTGACTGGATATGATGGCGGGCTGGAGAGAAAAAAATATCTGCTACAGCTGGAAGGAGTTCTGTAACGGCGTAGGTTGGGCTACGCTTCACCAGCCCAACATTCACCATCAAATCAGCCAACTGCAATTTGACAGCTTCGTAGGTTGGGCTACGCTTCACCAGCCCAACACTCACCATCAAATTAAACCATTTATTCATCTACCAACGTTGGGCTGATAAAGCGTAGCCCAACCTACGAACTCACCATCAAATTAAACCATCTATTCATCTACCAACGTTGGGCTGATAAAGCGTAGCCCAACCTACGAGCTAATTTTCTATCTCCTGCCAACCTACGAACTATTTTTCTATTCCCTGCCAACCACCGCCCATCGCCTTGACCAGATACACCGCGTTCAGCAATTGCGCACCGTGAATCTGCGCTGCCTGCCGCTGATTGGCGAGCAGCGTCTGCTGTGCCGTAATCACGTTCAGATAAATATCCAACCCATCGGTGTAGCGCTCAGTGGCGATATCCAGCGCTTTTTCCGAACTCGATGCTGCGGCCTGTGCTCTGCTACCTGCGCTATTTAAAATAGTCAGGCTGTCGACACCGGTTTGCACTTCCTGCATCGCAACCAGCACGCTTTGGCGATAACTCGCTACCGACGCAACATAGGAAGACTCGGCGATTTTTACCGTAGCAGTCGTTTTGCCGGCATCAAATAAATGTTCGGTCGCACTGGCACCGATAGACCACATCAGACTCGGCGCGCTCAGTAAATTCCCCCACTGATTGCTGTCCCAGCCGCCACCTGCCTGTAAATTAAGGGCAGGATAATAGGCCGCTTTGGCCACACCGATATTCGCATTCGCCACAGCCATGGCACGCTCGGCCGCAGCAACGTCGGGACGGCGTTGCAACACCTGCGATGGCAAGGTAAGCGGCATCGCCGGTATGGCTGTGACGTTCGTGTCTGCCGCCAGTTTAAATTCCGGCGCTGCCGTGCCGGTCAGCGTGGCTATTGCATTTTGCAAAGCGGCGCGCTGATTTTGCAGCAGCACCAACTGGGTCTGATTCGCTTCCACCAGGGCCTGTTGTTGCGCCAGATCCAGGCCGGTCGCGTAATCCAGATCATGCCGGGCCTGAATAAAATTCAGCGCCTTGTCTTGTAGCTCAACACCCTTGCGCACGATATCGATTTCAATATCCAACTCGCGCAGATTAAAATAATTGGAGGCCAGATCCGACAGCAATATCAATCGGGTATTTTCAAAATCGGCCGCAGCCTGTTCCGCAGCGGCTTTCGAACCTTCTACCTGACGACGCACTCCGCCAAACAGGTCTGCTTCATAATTCACAGCTAAGCCCAACTGCGGATTGTTTTGCACGACAGACACATTCGGCATGTTGTACGCTGACAAAGGTCGGTTGGCGGAAGTTTTTGTGCGCGCTTCGCCGGCCAGCAAATCAACCGACGGCAGTTGCGCCGAGGATGTGACCGTTACCTGCAGGCGCGCCTGCTTCAGATTTTCCGCAGCGACGACCAGACTCTGATTGTGCTGCAATGCCTGCTGCGCCAACTGGTTTAACTGTTGGTCGCCAAACATTTCCCACCAGTTGCCCTTGAGCTTGTCGTCACTGGGCTGTGCCTGCTGAAATTCTGGCTGTGCCGACCAGTTAACCGGAGTGGCCACTTCGGGCTTGTGATAATCAGGCCCTACCGCGCAACTGGCCAAACAGGCCACAGCCACGGCACTGAGTGCAAAAGTACTTAAGCGGTTCATGAATGCGCTTTCCCTGCAGTTTCAGGCTTCTTGTCGTTCTGGACTGTCACGATATCATTTTCTGCCAAAGAATCCGGCGGATTGTTGATCAGATTATCCTGCGCAGTAATGCCGCCCAATATTTCCAGTGAATTACCCAGATCACGTCCCACCTGAACGGTATGCAATTTCACGTGACCGTCGCTGCCAACAACCGCAATTTGCGTGCCTTCCGGACGGAACAATAAAACGTTCGATGGCACACGCAAGATACCCGACGTGCCGTTGATCGGTAAAGTCACTTGCGCGTACGAGCCGGCCAGCAATTTGTTGTCTTTATTCGGTACATTGATTTCGACCTGCAAAGTACGCGTGGTCGTATCCATTGCACCGGCGATATGCTTGACCTTGCCTTCAAATGGCTGGTCAGGGTGTTCAGTCAGTGCGACCGATACCGTATCGCCCACCTTAATGCGTTGCGCATCGGCTTGCGGTACGTACACATACATCCGTATCGGATTCACATCGGCTAACGTGAACAAGGCGCGTCCAGTTCCGCCGTTACCGTTACCGGCAGCGACCAGATCACCGACTTCCACATTGCGTTGGGTAATTACGCCGGTAAAGGGCGCCAGTACTTTTGTAAAACTTTCCAATTTTTTCAAACGCTGCATGTCGGCATCGGCGGCAGCCAGATTTGCGACCGCCTGTGTGTAGGCGCTTTGCTTTTCGTTTAAATCCTGCTGCGTTACGGCGTCTTTTTTACGCAATTCTTCCCAACGCGCGGCAGTAGATTTGGCTAATTCCATGCTCGAAGCCTGTTGCGCTCTGGTTGCAACTGCCTGCGCTAATTGCGCATCAACTTCCGGTGTAGAGATCACGGCCAATACTTCATCTTTGGTGACGCTACTGCCGATATCTTTATTCCAGTTCACCACGTAACCGCTGGTGCGCGCATAAATCGGCGCTTCTATCATCCCCTGCATGGTGCTGGGCAAAGTAATGGTTTCGGCTTTGGCATTACCCTGCGCGTGTAGCGTAGCAACGTAGACACGCGCATTCTGCTCGGTTGTACCTGCCAGACTCTTGTCATGCAAAACCCGCGCCGCTACGGTAACCCCGGCGCCGACCAGCAGCAAGATAACGACCAGCACACTGGCTGTTTTGGCACGTTTTAATATAGTGCCGTGTTTGAGGTGATGTTGGTGTTCCGCATCAGCATGATGGATGCCCACTTGGGCATGGCGATTTTCAGACATATTAATGACTCCCTTGATCAGGTGCAGGCAAGGACGATGCAGGTGCACTCTTGGCCTGTTTACGATGTTCTAAATGACGATGGATGGCGGCAAACACAACCGGTACAAAAAATAAGGTAGAGATGGTGGCAAATAACAATCCGCCGATTACAGCACGACCGAGAGGCGCATTTTGTTCGGCGCCTTCACCGAAGCCGATGGCCATTGGGATCATCCCGATGATCATCGCCAGGGCCGTCATCAACACCGGACGAATACGGGTCGCTCCTGCTTCCAGCGCGGCAGATAAAGGCGGCAATCCGTCCAGCATGCGTTGCCTTGCAAACGACACCATCAAGATACTGTTGGCCGTCGCCACACCCATGGTCATGATGGCGCCGGTCAAAGCCGGGACACTTAAGGTCGTGGCGGTCAGGAACAGCATCCAGACGATACCTGCCAGTGCGGCGGGCAAGGCTGTGATGATGATGAACGGATCAACCCAGGACTGGAAGTTGACCACGATGAGCAGGTACACCAGCACAATCGCCATCAACAGGCCTACGCCTAATCCGATAAACGACGATTTCATGGTTTCAACCTGGCCGCGTATCTGAATATGCGCGCCGCGCGGCAGTTCAGTGCGTATCTGGTCCACCAGATCCCGCACCTGAGTAGCGACCGAACCCAGATCGTGTCCTTCAACGCTGGCATAGATATCGATCACCGGTGCGATGTTGTAGTGCGAGACGTCGGCATATTGCTCAGTGGGTTTGACCTGCACCAGATTACCCAAAATTTGCGGCGTAACATTCGTGTCGGTTGATCCCTGGGGTTTGACCGGTGTGCGCATCAGGCTGCTGAGATCACTGATTTGATATTGCGGCGTTTGCACCGCGATGTTGTAGACGATGCCGTTCTTGGGATTTAACCAGAATGCCGGTGCAGTCTGAAAACTGCCGGACAGCGAAACCAGCACGTTCTGCGCCACGTCAACCGGATTCAGTCCCAACTGTTTCAGCTGGGTTCTGTCCATGGTCAATGCAACGGTAGGCAGATCCAGTTTCTGCTGGATATGCACGTCAACCGCGCCCTGAATTTGCTTGATCTGCTTCATCAGCTTGCTGGCGTACTGATTATTGGTTGCCAGATCTGCGCCCGAAATCTGCACGTCTATCGCTGCCGGCAAACCGAAGTTGAGAATCTGCGTGACGATATCAGCCGGCTGGAAATAAAACTCAACGCCGGGAAACAGCTTGGGCAATTCGCGACGCAACTTGTCAACGTAGATAGCGCTTGGCTTGTGATTTTCATTCAGGGAAATCGAAATTTCACCATCCATGGTGCCGATGGTTCCGGCATTGCTATACGACAGATTGATACCGCTATACGGCAAGCCCAGATTGTCCAGTATGGTTTCGAGTTCTGACGCCGGAATCATTTCACGGATTTTTTTCTCTACCTCATCGGCTATCCGCGCAGTTTCTTCTATCCGTGTTCCGGTTGGTGCGCGCATATGCAAACGGATTTGACCTGAATCCACATTCGGGAAAAAATCGCGTCCCAGGAAAAATACCAAGCCCAACGACAGCACGCAAAACGCCAGAAATACGCTGCCAAACGCTTTGCGATGGGTCAGCAATTTCGACAGAATAATCACGTAGCCGCCGCGGAACTCTTCAAACGCAGCATCAAAGCGACGGTATACACGTTGCAACAGGCTGGGCTTGGCCGAGCTGTCGGCAGGCGCGTGATCCATCATCATCATGACCATGGTCGGCACCAGCGTACGCGACAACACATACGAGGCGATCATCGCAAACACCACCGCTTCGGCCAGCGGCACGAACAGATACTTGGCCACGCCGGTTAAGAAGAACATCGGTACGAATACGATACAAATACACAGTGTGGAGACCAAGGCCGGAATCGCAATTTCACCCACGCCATCCAAAATCGCCTTATGCAGATCCGAGCCCAGATGTATATGGCGTTCTATATTTTCTATCGTCACGGTCGCATCGTCGACCAGAATACCGACCGCCAGCGCCAGACCGCCCAGCGTCATGATATTGATGGTTTCGCCTATCATGTATAGCACAATGATAGACGTCAGAATTGACAGCGGAATCGACACGGCAATAATGCAGGTACTGCGCCAGTTACCCAAAAACAGCAAGATCATCGCCGCAGTCAAACAGGCCGCAATCACCGCTTCACGAATCACACCGCTAATCGCCGCGCGTACAAACACCGATTGATCGAACAGCGGCTTGATCTCCAATTCTTTGGGCAGACTTTGCATCGCAACGGGCAGCAATTTGCGGATGTTATTGACCACTTCCAACGTTGAGGCATTACCGTTTTTCAGGATCGATATCAGCACGCCGCGCTGACCGTTCTGACGCACGATATTGGTTTGCGGTGTGAAGCCGTCACGGACATGTGCGACTTCCGACAGATAGGTGGTTGCGCCGTTTTTCGAGATGACCGGCAAGTTATTTAATTCTGCTGTCGTGTCAGTTGAACCATTCATGCTGACGTTGTATTCGTTGGTTCCCATCTTGACGGTGCCTGAAGGCAGAGTCAGATTTTGCGCGTTGACCGCATTCACAATATCGTTGGGAGTCAGGCCCTTGGCCAGCATGGCCTGGGTATCAAGATCGACTGATACCACGCGAGATTTACCGCCATAAGGATAAGGTATCGCCGCGCCGGGCACGGTCACCAGTTGCGGACGCAAAAAATTCAATGCGTTGTCGCCTAGTTCCTGTTCGTTCATCGTGGCGCTGGACAGGCCAAGCTGAATTACCGGAATACTGGAAGCAGAATATTTAATCACCAGCGGTGGCGTTGTGCCGGGCGGAAGGCCGCGCAATTGCGCCTGGGATATCGCAACGACCTGAGCAATCGCAGTTTGAATATTCGCGGTAGGTTGAAAGAAAATTTTAACAACTGCGATACCGGCTACGGAATGGGATTCGATATGTTCGATATCGTTTACCGTAGTGGTTAAGCTGCGCTCAGTCGATGCAGTAATTCGCGTGCTCATTTCCTGAGCCGACAAACCTGTGTAATTCCAGACAATACTGATCACCGGAATATCGATATCCGGAAAGATATCCGTCGCCATTTTGCTCAGCACCAGCGGCGTGGATAACAAAATTAACAAAGCCATCACGATAAAGGTGTAGGGCCGGCGTAACGCTATATTTACTATCCACATTTTTTAATTTTTCCTGTGCCGCTGTGACTAAAATTCAGAATGTTGGATTATAGCAAGGATGTGAAATCGTTACCGAAGACCACTAACTTTGTTACGAATCTACGTTTTTGAAGGGTCAACAAAGAAATCAGAACAATGGCAAAATGCGCGGCTTGCACTGACACTTCCTCACACACAGAATTAGCAAGCCAACCAGGGATCCACTTTGAAAACCACCGACTTTTTCCGACTTATTTTTCTATCTGCGATCTGGGGTGCCAGTTTTCTGTTTATGCGCATTATTGTACCGGCATTGGGCGTCTTCCCCAGTTCGTTTGTTCGCGTGCTGTTTGCGTCATCGGGACTGGTTGTGATTTTACTTCTAATGAGATTTCCGATTAACTTCAAAGGAAAAATTAAATCGCTATTAATACTTGGCACGTTCAGTTCCGGGATTCCGGTGCTGATGTATAACATCGCCGCGCAATATTTACCTGCCGGTTATTCGGCGATTTTTAATGCCACCACGCCGTTGATGGGTATCGTGGTTGGCACTTTATTTTTCTCGGAAAAATTCACCGTCGCCAAATTATTCGGCGTGCTGTTTGGTTTAGGCGGCGTTGCGGTGCTGACCCATGCCGGACCAGTCGCTGTAACCGGACAGGTTTTAATCGGTGCCGGCGCCTGTCTGATTGCGACCAGCTGCTACGCCTTCGCGGGATTTTTTACCAAACGCTGGATTTCAGATCAGGGCGGACTGGATAGCAAACTGGTGGCGCTGGGTAGCCAGCTCGGCGCTACCGCGCTGCTGTTACCGCCATTTATTTTCAGTGTCAGCACCAACCCGCCTGCAACTTGGGGAGGGGTGGGAGTGTGGGGCGCAGTCGCAGCGCTTGGTCTGATTTGCACTGCGCTGGCTTATGTTATTTATTTCCGGCTGATTGCGGATATCGGTCCGGTTAAATCTTTGACGGTGACTTTTCTGATTCCACCGTTTGGCGTGTTGTGGGGCGCGATTTTTCTGGGTGAGCAAATCACCTGGGCGCATTTGGGTGGCGGGGCATTAATTGCGGTGGCGTTGTGGCTGGTGTTGAAGCCGCATCCGGGCAAATAGTTTCGTAGGTCCGTAGGTTCGTAGGCCCGTATTGTAGGTTGGGCTACGCTTCACCAGCCCAACGTTTCTTTGGATTGAGGGTAACGGTAATTTTGGTGTGGAGTGTTGGGCTGGTGAAGCGTAGCCCAACCTACGAGACACAGTCCAATCAACGAGACACAATCCAACCTACGAGACACAGCCCAACCTACGAGACACAATCCCATTAACGAAACACAATCCAACCAACAAGACACCGCCCAATCCTCAGGTCACCTGCGCTATTTCACCGCCAAAATATCTTTGCGCAATTTATCCATATCCAAACTGCCGCGATAGGTTTTAACCACGGCGCCGGATTTATTCAACAACACCGTAAACGGCAAACCACCTGCAGCATTCCCCATCTCGGTCGACAACTGCGTACCTGTCATACCGGCCACATATAACGGATAAGTAATCTTGTATTTCTGTGCGAACTCAGTAATCGCTTCAGGAGTGTCGATACCTATCCCGACAAATTTAATTTTCCTGGCGGCCAGCTCGTTTTGCATCGCAGACAATGCCGGCATTTCTTTCACACAGGGCGCACACCAGGTCGCCCAGAAATTCAACACGACGACGTGATTGCGCAATTCACCCAGCGACTTGGCAGACCCGTCAGCCTGCGCAGGAATGGTTGGCAAGCTGCTGGCGAACAACGCATCGCTGGGTTGCGGTTTGGCGGCGTAAATGCTGGAAAAATACAGCCCCATCCCCGCAAAGACAACGGCAATCAAACCGGTACCGAGATATTTTGATTTCAACATGACTGGCTTTCTTCAATTATTTTTTGCAGCGCGCTGATCGTCGCGCGCGGTGATTTTTTGGCAGACATCCGGCGCAAATCATCGCTGGCGAATAATACCAAATGTATTCCTTCGCTGTCGCGCATAAAACTCAAGGTTTCGAGCGGCTCGTGGTCTCGTCCTGGTCGACGTTCCTGCGATGATTCCGACACCTCAAAATCTGTCCTTTTATTCAATAAGTAAATGGCAACCTCTTTATTATTATCGACGAATAACTGTATGACTATTTCGGCATGCTCGCCTGCCGAGCCGTTTAACACCGCTCCGGTTAAATGCGGATTAAATTGCTCCAGTTCCTGCATAACGGTAAGCGCCAGCTGGCGCAGGTGCAAAAGGCGATTCGGCTGGGTGTCGGAAAAAAATAACTGGTTATAAATATGCACCTGTTGTTCGATCTGATCATTGTCAGGCAAAAAGTCGCGGCTGAATTTAGTCGCACCCAATACCTGCTGCGCCGCCTTTTGCTTGGCAATTGCATAAGTCGCGCCATCTTCGGCCACATAACGGGCCGCAATTGTCGCTATTTCGTGACGAATCTCTTGAATTTGTGAAGGATGCTGGTCAGTAAAAATCGGCTGGGCGGAAGTGTGCTTCATAAAATCGATCTCAATCTGGCGTCGCCGCTGAAGGCAACTACTATAACTCTATAACTCTCTGCCTGCACAACAGGTAAAATGGCGGGATAATTTTTTTATGATCCGGCGCTCAGCTGCTTTATCAACTTATTCATCAACTTATTTATCAACTTACTTATCACCTTATTCGTTAACTTATGCGCATACATATATTGGGTATTTGCGGCACTTTCATGGGCGGCCTCGCCGTTCTGGCGCAACAGGCCGGACACACGGTAACCGGCTGCGACGCCAACGTCTACCCGCCCATGAGCACCCAATTGCGTGAACAGGGCATTAACCTGACCGAAGGCTACGACCCGGATCAAATTCAGGACGATATCGATTTATATGTAGTCGGCAATGCCATCGTGCGCGGCAATCCGTTGATGGAAGCGATATTGAACCGCGGCCTGCCTTACACCTCGGGCCCGGCCTGGATGGGAGAGCATATTTTAAGCGGCAAGTGGGTGCTGGCGGTTGCAGGTACGCACGGCAAAACCACCACCTCGGCGATGTTAGCCTGGATCTTGCAGGAAGCCGGTTATGAACCCGGTTTTTTAATCGGCGGCGTGCCGGTGAACTTCGGCATTTCAGCGCGCCTGGGCGGCGATCCAACAGCACCATCGAACTTTTTTGTTATTGAAGCCGATGAATACGACTCGGCTTTTTTCGACAAGCGCAGCAAGTTTGTGCACTACCACGCCAAGACGGCGATACTGAACAATCTGGAATACGACCATGCCGATATTTTCCCCGATCTAGCGGCGATAGAAACCCAGTTCCACCATCTGGTGCGCACCATACCCGGTATCGGTCAACTGGTGGTCAATGGACGCGAAGAGGCATTGCAGCGGGTATTGAAACGCGGCTGCTGGAGCGAGCAGGTATTTTTCGGGGTGGCCGATGGCTGGCATTTTGATGGTGATGAAGTGTGTTTCAAGCAGCACCGCTTTGGTCCGTTGATCTGGGAATTGCAGGGTGAGCATAATCGTCAGAATGCCTTGGCGGCAATCGCGGCAGCGCATCATGTCGGCGTTGCGCCCGAACTGGCGCTGCAGGCATTGCGCCGGTTTGACAGTGTGAAGCGTCGTATGGAAGTGCGTGGCGTCGTCAATGGCATTACCGTGTACGACGATTTCGCGCATCACCCGACTGCCATCACCACCACCATCGCAGGCTTAAGAAAAAAAATCGGCTCGGCACGTATTTTGGCAGTACTGGAACCGCGCTCCAATACGATGAAGCTGGGCAGCATGAAAGCCGCGCTGCCAGGCAGTCTGGAACAGGCCGATCTGGTATTTGCCTACGGCGCCCCTTCAGGCAAAGATGCCCTGGGCTGGGATCTGGCGGCCAGCCTGGCGCCGATGGGACAGCGCGCGCAAAGCTTTCATGATTTGACCGAGCTGCAAAACGCCATCGTCGCCGCGGCCAAACCGGGCGATCATATTTTAATGATGAGCAATGGCGGTTTTGGTGGCATACATCAAAAAGTACTCACTGCGCTTACTTCATCCGCTTCCCTATGAATTTATTATGATTCTTTACCTGCACGGTTTCCGCTCTTCGCCGCTGTCCATGAAAGCGCGGATGATGGCAGAACATATGCAACGAACAGGTCGCGCAGATGAGTTTATCTGTCCGCAATTGCCTGCCTCGCCAAAAGGCGCGATTGAGCTGGCGCAGAAATTTTGCGCGGACTGCGATCCGGCTGATCTGACGATTATCGGCTCTTCACTGGGCGGCTATTACGCCAACTACCTCGCAGAGCAGTTTTCCTGTCGCGCGGTATTGCTGAATCCTGCCGTTCAACCGCCGCGCGATCTGGCGTCGTATGTCGGCGTATCGACCCAGTTTCACAGCGATGAGCCGTTTGAATTCAAAGCAGAATATGTGCATGAGTTACCTCTGTATGCGGTGAACAAAATTACCCGCCCCGACCGTTATTTTTTAATCGCGGCAACCGGTGATGAAGTGCTGGACTGGCGCGAAATGGTTGCGCAATATCCAAACGCCACACAGTTGGTGATACAGGGTGGTGACCACAGCATAACGGAATTCGCAGCATATATCGATCAGGTCATGGCGTTTTGCGATGCTGGCAAGGATGGCAAATAAGGATGCTGAATAAGACCGCCAAATATGCGCCGAGACTGGCGCACTGGCACGATCATGTGAATCATGTACAGGCACCAAAGGAATTGCAGCACTGGCTCACCGACAGAGGTTCACTGACCGCCAAGCTGATCGCTCACAGTACGCAATTTCGCGTGCAGCGCATCTCGCAGAAGAATGATTTTTGCTGGTCGGACGAATATAAAACTATCGGTTTAAACAAAGCCGGCAAAGTACATGCGCGTGAAGTGTTATTACGTTGTGACGACAGCCCTGCAGTGTATGCGCATACCGTGCTGCCGCTGAATTCAACCGCTGCACAGTGGCCGTTATTCAGAACCTTGGGGAATAAATCGTTAGGCAGTACCTTATTCGGCGACCCGCAGGTTGCGCGTGGCGCCATGCAGTTTGCACGGCTACAACCAAATCACCCGGCCATGCAAAGAGCCGGTTTGCTCACCAGGCAGAATGAACCCTTTACCGGCCCATTGTTTGCACGTCGCTCGCTGTTTTTCAGACACGGCGGTGTGATGCTGGTGACGGAATTATTTTTACCAACAATCTTGCAATTGCAGATTAACTCGAATATTAAGCAGAAACTATGAATGTATTTTTTGAAGAATCAGGTGACTTTAAAGCTGGATCTGTCATGTCGCAAACGCCCGATTCGTATCAGGTCGAACTCCCCACGGGCAAGCGCTCCAAAGTCAAAAGCCGTGATGTATTGATTCAATTCGCCACACCGTCCGCCGAGCATTTGCTCAAAGAAGCACATGCCGTTGCAGAAGAAATAGATCTGGATTTTTTATGGGAAGTCGCCGGCCAGGAAGAATTTGTCTTCACCGATTTGGGTAAGGAATATTTCGGGGCTACACTCACCCCCGCCCAAAGTGCCGGACTGATTTTTCGCCTGCATAGCGCGCCATTTTATTTTTACAAAAAAGGCCGGGGTCACTACAAGGCTGCTCCCGCCGAATCGGTGCAGGCAGCATTGGCCGGCATAGAAAAGAAAAAACAGCAGGCGATTATTCAGGCCGACTATGTTGAACAGTTAAAAGCCGGCACGCTGCCAGCCAGCATGCAGACATTGGTCAAACAGCTGCTGTATAAGCCAGACAAAAACAGTATCGAGTACAAGGCACTGAATACGGCATGCGGCGATCTGCACGTCAGCCCGGAACGGCTGATGGTCACAACCGGCGGCATTGCCAGTGCCAAGGAACTGCATCTTTCCAAATTTTTGTTTCAATACTTCCCCAAAGGAGTCGGCTTTGCGCATTTGCTGCACGACGTGACATTACCGACCTTGCCTGAAAATTTGCCGGTAGCCGACGTTGCCGCATTTTCTATCGACGATGCCAGCACCTCTGAAATTGACGATGCGCTGTCCGTAAAACAGTTGGCCGACGGCATGCTGCAAATCGGCATACATATCGCCGCGCCCGGACTGGCGATACAGCGTGATGATGCGATCGATCAGATCGCGCGCGCGCGCATGTCTACCGTGTATATGCCGGGCGACAAAATCACCATGCTGCCGGATGAAGTGGTGGCGATCTATACGCTGGGTGCGGGTCAGACCCGTCCGGCGGTATCGTTATATGCCACCGTCAATCCCGCCGACTGGACCGTAGTTAGCACGATCAGCAAAATTGAAGCCGTGCCGATCTCGGAGAATTTGCGTAACAACACGCTGGATGAACTCGTTACAGAAGAGTCGCTGGCGGCCAATGAGGGAAATTATCCGCACAAGGACGATATCGCTGTGCTGTGGAAATGGGCGCAAGCGTTAGAGCAGGGTCGCATGGAAAAACGCGCCGGATTTGGTTTAAAACCGGAACAGCATAACCGCAGCGATTACAATTTTTATGTAGAAGATGATGTGGTTGCGATCGTCCCCAGAAAACGCGGCTCACCGCTAGATAAAATCGTTGCTGAATTAATGATCTTTGCCAACAGCACCTGGGGCAAACTGATGAATGATTGCGGCATCCCCGGCATTTATCGCAGTCAGGGTGCCGGCGGTGGCGGATGGGCGCAGCGCATGCAGGTCAGGATGCTGACTCACGCAGCGCCGCATCATAATTTAGGCGTTGATCAATACGCCTGGAGCACGTCGCCGTTGCGTCGCTATACCGATCTGGTCAATCAGTGGCAAATCATGGCGTGTATTCAGCATGGCGTGACTGCGCCGCTGGTTGCGCCATTCAAACCGCGCGATGCGACTCTGTTTGCAATCGTCTCGGCATTTGACGCCCTGTATTCTGCCTATAATGATTTTCAAACCAGTATGGAACGCTATTGGTGTCTGCGCTGGTTTGCGCAGGAATGGCAGGTAAATCGCGCCAAACAAATCGAAGCGGTCACGATGAAAGAAGATCTATTGCGGCTGGTTGATATTCCTCTGGTAATTCGACTGTCCGGCCTGCCCACCATGCAACGCGGCGCGCGCGTCAAGCTCGACGTCATCGGCTGGGATGAAATTGACCTGTCGCTGGAAGCGCGCTTTTTGGAAGTCCTGACAAGTCCGGATGCGGCAGTACCTGTGGATGACGAAGATGAAGAAATCGATGCAGTGGAAACTGTGACGGAAGATGGTCTGACTGAATCAGAAAATGCCGATGAATTTGTTGACGAAAATGTGGGTGCCGATCAAGTAGTCAAACCAGATTCGGAGCTCAACGCTGCCTCCGAAGACGGGCCGGCATAAGCAGTCATGCGGACCGACATCCGAATCCCGTCTATTCAGTGGGAATCTGCAATACAGATTCCCACGCTTGCACAGTAGCGTCGTCAAGCTCGCAATCCCTTCTCTCTCAGGCTGATTTACGCACACATTTTTGTGATATTTCTGCAATCTGCTTTGACATACAAATTAAAGTTTGCCATAGTGCAATCTAACTTGAATACTGCGCAACTTTAGGAACACCATCATTTTGCAGAACCTGACTTTTAAAATCGCCGTAATCGCTTCATTACTGATACATGCCGTGATATTGCTGGTGCATTTCGTCGATCCTCCGCCGTTGCCACCGGTGGCAGTCGACCCCGGTCTCGACGTCATTCTGGTCAACGCCAAGCATGATAAAGCGCCCGTCAAGGCGCAGGCTTTGGCCCAGGCCAATCTGGATGGCGGTGGCAACGCCGATGAGGGGCATGCAAAATCCCCGTTACCGGACATGAAGAACAGTGAAGACGGCGATGCAATACGCAAGACCCAGCGTCGCATTGAAGAATTGGAAAATCTGCAGAGAAACCTGCTGTCGCAAACCAAAGATCAGGCGTTCAAGGTGACGAACGCTTTGGATAAAACCAAAACCGATGAAAACAAACCGGTCATCAGCGGACAGGACGAAGTCGACACCAACAAAGCCATCACCCGCATGGCGGCGGAAATTTCGCAAACCATAGAAAACCAGAACAAGCGTCCGCGCAAAACGTTTATTACGCCCAGTACCAAGGCCGTTGGTTATGCCCTGTACTATAAATCTTTGCAAAAGAAGATCGAGGATATGGGGACCATGCAGTTCCCGGAAAAAAGCGGAAAAAAATTATATGGCGAGTTGATCGTCTATATTCCGATTTTTCAGGATGGCTCGATTTACGAAAAAGAAGGCGGGCCGCGTATAGAAAAATCGTCAGGCATTCCCGCGCTGGATAAAGCTGCGTTACGCATAGTCAGGCATGCCGCGCCATTTGGCAGCTTCCCGCAAAACATGCGTTCCGGCGATAAAGACGATTTGTGGATAGTGATTACGCGCTTTAAATTTACCCACGATTTAGATTTGATTACCGAGTTAAAAGATGCAAAATAAAACCGCTCTCCCCGTCGATCTGTATGCCGTGTTCGGCAACCCGATTTCGCACAGCAAATCACCCTTGCTGCACGGTGCATTTGCGGCCCAGACTCATCAATCATTAAGCTATTCGGCGATATTGGCACCGCTGGATCAATTTGAAGCAACACTAAAACAATTCATCCGGGACGGTGGGCGCGGTGCCAACGTTACCGTGCCATTCAAACTGGATGCATTTCAACTTTGTACGAAGTTAACACCGCGCGCAAAAGCTGCCGGAGCGGTCAATACCCTGAGTTTTGCAAATGGTGAAATCAGCGGCGACAACACCGATGGCTGCGGTTTGATCAAAGACATTGTTGAAAATGCCGGTGTCGCATTGCACAACCGGCGCATTTTGCTGTTGGGCGCTGGCGGAGCGGCAAGAGGCGCCATTTTGCCGCTATTGGAATGTCAGCCGGCGGAGCTTGTCATTACCAATCGCAGTGCTGAAAAAGCGCGACAACTGGCGCAAGAATTTCAGCAATACGGACCGATCAGCGCAAGCGAGTTTGCTCAGATAAAAGGCAGCTTCGATGTCATCATCAACGCTACTTCATCCAGCATCAGCGCTGAACTCCCCCCGATTCCGGACACGGCATTCAAGCCCGGCGCCCTCGCCTACGACCTGATGTACGCAGCCCAACCCACGCTATTCATGCAACACGCCGAACAGCATCACGCCATTGCACGAGATGGTTGGGGCATGCTGATCGAACAGGCCGCCGAAGCGTTCTATATTTGGCGTGGAGTCAGGCCGGATACGGCCAGGTTACTGATAAAAGAAAATGTGCTGACAGGCTGATTGCACGTCGGTTTTGAAATTGCAGTTCTCGTAGGTTGCAGTTTTCCTAGGTTGCAGTTCTCGTAGGTTGGGCTACGCTTTACCAGCCCAACATTTTTACGGCTGATTGTTGGGCTGGTAAAGCGTAGCCCAACCTACGAAAATACGCACAATAAAGTTCATCGAAAAAAATGAAGCTGATACTAAAAATAATCGGGGCAATCCTCCTGCTGGTCCTGCTAATCCAGGCCTATTTCTTTATCCAGATATGCTGGTGGGTCAATCACAACCCGAGCTCAACATCGTTCATGCGCCATCAACTGGAAATAATCCGGGAGAAAAGACCCGACGCCCAATTGCAGCAGCAATGGATTTCTTACGACAAAATCTCCAAACAGTTAAAGCGCGCCATCATTGCCTCCGAAGATGCCAACTTCACCGAACACGATGGCGTGGACTGGAACGCCATGGAAAAAGCCTATCAAAAAAATGAGAAAAAAGGCCGCGTGGTGCATGGCGGATCAACCATCACCCAGCAATTGGCGAAGAATCTGTTTTTATCGGGAGAGCGCAGCTATCTGCGCAAGGGCCAGGAATTTATCATCGCCTTTATGCTGGAAGCGGTGATGGATAAGGAACGTATTTTTGATATCTACCTGAACGTAGTCGAATGGGGTAATGGCGTGTACGGTGCGGAGGCTGCATCGCGCCATTATTTTGGAATTTCCGCGGCCAGTCTGAATGCCGAGCAGGCCGCGCGACTGGCGGTGATGCTGCCGAATCCGCGCTTTTACGACCTTAATCGCGGATCGGCCTATCTGCAAAGGCGCACTGATTTGATCATGCGCAGAATGAATTCTTCAACACTGCCTTAATAGTCAATGCGTTATTCCCAAGAACGACGCGGATAAAAATTACGGGATCTTTAATCTTTAATTAATAAAATTCACCCCATATCGCCAGTTCGTTTTCCAAAAAGCAATTTTTACGGCATTTTTACTTGCCAAGCCCAACCCAAAGTGGCAAAGTGCGCCTATCATCACTAAACTGAATCGATTATTTGCTCATTTGACCTTTAATTGCATTCTGAGATTAATTAAGACTAAGCCAAGATCAAGCCTTTACAGGCTTTTTTTAATCACCCCTAGATCACCACTGATGGCAAAAAACATTTTACTGTTGAACGGTCCGAACCTGAATTTGCTCGGCAGCCGTGAACCACAGGTTTATGGTAAGACCACTTTGCAGGAAGTTGAAAAAGCTGCCGCCGCGCAGGTTTTAGCTGCCGGTGCGCAATTCGCCTGTCTGCAAAGTAATCACGAAGGCGTCCTGATCGACCGCATCCATGCTGCCAAGCAAGAAAATGTGGATTTCATCGTAATCAATCCCGGCGCATTTACCCATACCAGCGTTGCTTTACGCGATGCATTAGCCGGTGTCGCCATTCCATTTATCGAACTACATATTTCCAACGTGCATCAACGTGAGAAATTCCGCCAGCATTCGTTTTTGTCCGATATAGCCCAGGGGGTCATCTGCGGTTTAGGTGTTGATGGTTACCGCCTGGCAATTGACTACGCACTTCGCTAGATTAAGTTCTTGCATCTTCTGCCAATTACCTTATAATTGCGGCGATTCACAAAAACACATCCAACATAATGGGGATACAAATGGATTTACGTAAGCTCAAAACCTTGATTGATTTAGTTGCTGAATCAGATATTTCAGAACTGGAAGTTACCGAAGGCGAAGGCAAAGTGCGCATCGTTAAAGCATCTGCGCAGCAACCTCAACAGGTTATGTACATGCCGCAAAATATGCCTCAGGGTAACTACTCCCACGCTCCGGCGCAACACGCACCGGCACCGGTTGCCGCGCTGGTTGAAGAAGCACCGGCCGGACACATCATCAAATCACCTATGGTCGGTACTTTCTACCGCTCTTCCGCACCCGGCAGCCCTGCGTTTGTTGAAGTCGGCTCCACGGTCAAAGAAGGTGAAACACTCTGCATTATCGAAGCAATGAAATTACTGAACGAAATCGAATCCGATTTCTCAGGTGTTGTGAAGCAAATATTAGTTGAAAATGGTCAACCAGTTGAATTTGGTCAACCACTATTCGTAATTGGTTCGTAATCGCTGACGTCGAAGACCGGTGATGAAGTGCTCGCAATCTAATCCACAGTAAAAGTTCGGCGAGGCTTCATCTGCGACTTCATTTAGGGCTTCATCGGAGGCTCTATTTGCGACTTCAGTTACCAGTTCATTTGCAACTTCAGTTGTAAATTCGATTGCGCATTAATTTGTACTCCTAGACATTAGTCCAACCTGCTTTATCCTGAGATTGTCACTAAAAATCATGTTTGAAAAAATTCTAATTGCCAATCGTGGCGAAATTGCATTGCGCATCCAGCGGGCCTGTCGCGAAATGGGTATCAAGACTGTGGTCGTGCATTCTGAAGCCGACCGCGAAGCGAAGTATGTCAAGCTGGCCGACGAGTCGGTCTGCATCGGCCCGGCACCTTCCGCATTAAGTTATTTAAGTATGCCTGCCATTATCAGTGCGGCTGAGGTTACCGATGCGCAGGCAATTCATCCCGGCTACGGCTTCTTGTCTGAAAATGCCGACTTTGCTGAGCGCGTGGAACAATCTGGTTTTGTATTTATCGGCCCGCGTTCCGAATCGATCCGCCTGATGGGCGACAAGGTATCGGCCAAGCACGCCATGATTAAAGCCGGCGTTCCCTGCGTGCCGGGTTCTGACGGGGCATTGCCTGACGATCCGAAAGAAATCGTACAGACTGCACGCAAGGTTGGCTATCCGGTCATCATCAAGGCAGCCGGTGGTGGCGGTGGACGCGGCATGCGCGTGGTGCATACCGAAGCGGCATTGTTGAATGCCGTGACCATGACCAAGACCGAAGCCGGTGCGGCGTTTGGCAATCCCGAAGTGTATATGGAAAAATTCCTTGAAAATCCGCGCCATGTGGAGATTCAGATTTTGGCCGATACGCACGGCAATGCGATCTGGCTGGGCGAGCGCGACTGCTCCATGCAGCGTCGCCATCAAAAAGTATTGGAAGAAGCGCCGGCTCCGGATATTCCACGCAAGACCATAGAAAAAATAGGCGAACGCTGTGCCGAAGCGTGCCGCAAAATGGGTTATCGCGGCGCAGGTACGTTTGAATTCCTGTATGAAAACGGCGAGTTCTATTTCATCGAAATGAATACCCGGGTTCAGGTCGAACATCCCGTCACCGAAATGATTACCGGCGTGGACATTGTGCAGGAACAGATCCATATCGCTGCCGGCGAGGTATTGCGTTATAAGCAGCGCGATATCGTATTCCGCGGACATGCGATCGAATGTCGTATCAATGCAGAAGATCCGTTCAAATTTATTCCATCACCGGGTAAAATCACTTCCTGGCACGTACCCGGCGGCCCCGGCATACGCGTTGATTCACACGCTTATGACGGTTATTTTGTACCGCCGAATTATGATTCGATGATAGGTAAAGTGATTTCCTACGGTGCGACGCGTGAGCAGGCAATACGCCGCATGCAGATCGCGCTGTCTGAGATGGTGGTGGAAGGAATTCAAACCAACATCCCGCTGCATCGTGAGCTGATGGTGGATGCCCGCTTCATTGAAGGCGGCACCAACATTCATTATCTGGAACATAAACTCGCCGAAAAGCCGGATTTGGCGAAAACCAAATCGGTTAAAAAATAACGCGTTAATCGCAGCAAAAATCAGGAATAAGGGCGCGCGGCATGAGCTGGATAGAAATCGTGGTGGAAGTGGAACGTGCGCAGGCAGAACAGTTTTCTGATGCGTTGATGGAGTTCGGCGCATTGTCGGTATCGGTAGAAGATGCCGATGAAGGCACCGACGCCGAACAGCCGCTGTTCGGCGAACCCGGCATGGAACCCAAGGAAGCTGCATGGGAACATAGCCGCGTGGTGGCGCTGACTGACACCGATTTTAATCATGCCGATCTGGTACACACGGCCGCCATGCATTGCAATATGCCGGTACCCAGGCACAGTCTGCGTTCAGTCGCGGATCAGGATTGGGTACGGTTAACACAATCGCAGTTCGAACCCATGTTAATCGGCGAGCGGATCTGGGTCGTGCCTAGCTGGCACAGTGCGCCTGATCCGGATGCGATTGTTTTGGAGCTCGATCCCGGTCTGGCCTTTGGTACCGGCAGCCATCCGACTACCCGATTGTGTATGGAATGGCTGGAGCAGCATGCACCCGTAAATAAATCGGTGCTGGATTATGGCTGCGGCTCGGGAATCCTGGCGATCGTGGCAAAAAAACTCGGTGCGGCAACGACGGAAGGTGTTGATATCGACCCGCAGGCAATCAGCTCTGCGGTATTTAACGCCACACGTAACCATTGCGAGATCGATTTTAGTTTGCCCAATAAGATCACCCTCACGACCTATGACGTGGTGGTTGCCAATATTCTGGCGAATCCCCTGAAGCTGATGGCGCCGATGCTGGCCAATAAAGTCGGTGCTGCGGCTGGTTCTGCACTGGTGTTATCCGGCGTGCTGGAACGTCAGGCAGAAGAAGTCATTGCTGCATACGCACCGTACCTCGCGCTATCTGTCTGGCAGGAACGTGACGGCTGGGTTGCATTGCACGGCCGCCGCGCTTAAACGCATCCCTTTACACATCACAGACATGTTGTTAGCCACTCAATGCCCTCACTGCAAGACGACATTCAAGGTCGCTAACGACCAGCTAAAACTTCAATCCGGACTGGTTCGTTGCGGGATTTGTCATCAGGTATTTAACGGGATTGAACATCTGGCGGATACCGACAAAATCACCACCACCAGCACCATCAAAATCAATCCGCCTGTCATTCATCGCGCAGCGCTTGCCGAACCGGACACGCAAAAAAGTGAACAGGCTGAAGTACCGTCAAAAGTGCAGCCGGAACCAACCTCAGCTGCAACCAAGCCCGATGAGCTGGAATTTGATTTGTTTGACGCATTCGACATCACGCTTGCCGATGACGCTGAAAAACGTATCGAACCAACTTTTGATCTGGGGCACGATGCGCCTGAGCCGGCAGCTTCTGCATTTCCATCGTTGTTAAATGATGAGTTTCATCAGGCACAAACCAAGGCTGAAATTGAAGCCAAGGTCCAGGCCTTGCTGGATGCTGATCTGCAGGCGGATCAGCAGCTGTCCCATGGCACAGCGGTTAATAATGCTGACGACATGGAGGAAATCATTCTTGCGGCAGCGGTGTCGGGAAATATCGATTTTGATGAGACGAAATCTCCGGCAACTCCGCTGCCACCAGCTAAAAGAGCTGCCAACCTGCGTTCAATGTTACCTGGCGCCGCTGAAGATGACGTAGACGAAGAGTTCGATGAACAGCGCGATGACGAAGATCATGAGGAACACAGGGATCACGAAGACGAGGAGATCGGTCAGCTTTCTTTTATCCGCAAAGCCAACGCAAAAAAACGCATGGTCTGGATACTTGCTGTCGCTACCGTCCTGTTGTGCTTCTTGCTCATCGGTCAGGCCGTCTACCAGTTCCGGGATTTAATCGCAGCCGCTTATCCACCCGTCAAAAATACGCTGGTCACGATGTGCAAGCTGGCGCGGTGCCAGATTCAGTTGCCGGCGCAACTGGACGCGGTGAGTTATGAAGCGGATGAGCTGCATACTCTGGCGCATGACAACACGTTTGAATTCAGTTTATTGATGCGCAATCACAGCGCGTTGCCGCAGGCCTGGCCAAATATTGAGTTGACTTTGAAAGATCCGCAGAAACAGGCAGTGCTCAAAAAGGTATTTGCTCCTGCTGATTATTTGCCTAATCCGCATGATGTTCTGACTGGGTTCGCGGCCAATCAGGAACAACCCATTAAACTGTATTTTGTAGTGGACAAGGTGACTGCGTCTGATTACGTGATGGCGATTTATTATCCGTGATTGCGACAGGCGCACGATGTGTTGCCGGGTTCACGCTTCGTTTTTGTATTCGTAGGTTGGGCTAGGCTTCACCAGCCCAACATGCAACCGCAAATCATTAAAGGTGCTTGTTGATTTTGGTGTGGAGTGTTGGGCTGGTGAAACGTAGCCCAACCTACGAAGCCTAGCCCAACCTACGAAGCGTAGCCCAACCAGCATTGCGTGAAATTTTACGGTGCAACCGGCATCAGCCACTCAAGCAACGGAATGGTCGCCGGCAAAATCGGACGCACTGCGAATGTCGCTCCCTGCCACGCCAATTGCTGACCTTCCAAACCACACGGTTCACCGCGCCATTCCCGGCATAAATAAAAATGCAAACGCACATGCGCATGGGGATAAACATAATCACAACAACACCAGGGTGAGGTCTGGTCGGCGTTAATTTCTATACCCAGTTCTTCTTTGAACTCACGCAGCAATGCGGCCAGAATAGTTTCATCAGCTTCAACTTTCCCGCCAGGGAATTCCCAATAACCGGCATATGGCTTACCTTCGGGCCGCTGCGCCATTAAAACATGCTCACCCTGAATCAAAATACCGACCGCGACATCGATGGGGGAGCGATGCGGATCGGAATCAGACCCCATGTTCACCAACATAAGCGCGGGCAAATTGATTGGCGACTCGGCCGGAGCGTGAGCCGCGCTGCAAAGCCCAGCGCAAGGCATCGGCGCGTGCAGCTTCAATCTGGCTGGAACTGCATCCGAGATGACTCAACCAGTGCGCGACGATATCCAGATAGTCGTCCTGTTTAAATGGATAGAACGACAGCCATAATCCGAATCTCTCGGATAATGATATTTTTTCTTCGACGGTTTCGCCGGGATGCAGATCACCATCATCGCTGCGGTGATAACCATTGTTATCCGACTGCTGTTCCGGCAGCAAATGACGGCGATTCGAGGTCGCGTAAATTAAAACGTTATTGGACTGCGCAGAAATACTGCCGTCCAACGCGACTTTGAGCGCCTTATAGCCGCTCTCTCCTTCTTCAAACGACAGGTCATCGCAAAAAATAATAAATTTTTCTGGTCGGTCTGCAATTAAATCCGCGATATCGGCCAGGTCTGTCAAATCACTTTTGTCAACTTCGATCAATCGCAAACCCTGATCGGCAAACTGGTTTAAACATGCTTTGATCAGCGATGATTTCCCCGTGCCGCGCGCGCCGGTCAGCAGCACATTATTGGCAGGCCGACCTGCAATAAATTGACGGGTGTTTTGCTCGATCTGCTGTTTTTGCGATTGGATCTGCTGCAGATCCTCGAAGGCGATCTGCGCCACATTACGCACTGCGTGCAAATAGCCACGTCCGCTGCGTTTGCGCCAGCTGAATGCCGTGGCGATTTCCCAGTCGGTCGGCTGCGCGACAGGTGGCAGCAATGCTTCAACGCGATCTATCAGTATTTCGGCTCTGCGCAAAAAATGTTCTAACTGGTCCATGATCAAGATCTATAGTCGGCATTGATGGTCACATACTCATGCGAAAAGTCGCAGGTCCAGACAGTCGCGCTGGCATCACCACGCGACAACACAGCCCGCGTCACGATCTCACTTTGCTTCATCACGCGCTGTCCATCGCTTTCCTGATAGTCCGGGTGCCGTCCGCCGTCCTTTACCACCCACACATCGTCCAGATATAAATTCACTTTATCGACATTCAGATCATCCACGCCGGCTTTACCTATCGCCATCAACAAACGCCCCAAATTCGGGTCGGATGCAAAAAACGCCGTTTTTACCAGTGGGGAATTCGCAATCGAGTACGCAACCTGACGGCATTCTTCAACACTCCTGCCCTGCTCTACCGTCACGGTCATAAATTTGGTCGCGCCTTCGCCGTCACGCACGATCATTTGCGCCAGCTGCTGAGCCAGACTTTGCACAGCAGCCGCCAAGGTAAGGTAGTCGGCCGATTCAACGTCATTAATTTCGCAGGCAGATGCGCCGGTTGCGATCAGCATAAACGCATCGTTGGTCGAGGTGTCGCCATCGATCGTGATGCAGTTAAACGATTTGTCGGCGGCCTGCTTCACCATCGCCTCCAATGCCGTCTGCGACACTTTGGCATCCATCGCGATGTAACCGAGCATGGTTGCCATGTTAGGCATAATCATGCCGGCACCTTTGCTGATACCCGTCATCGTGATCGTATGCGCACCGATCTGCACCTGACGCGATGCCGCCTTGGGTTGGGTATCGGTCGTCATAATCGCTTCGGCGGCGTTATACCAGTTATCTTCCTGCAGATTTTTCAGCGCGGCGGGTAATCCGGCGACCAGTCGCTCCACTGGCAATGGTTCTAAAATAACGCCGGTTGAAAATGGCAGTATCTGAGACGGTTCGCAGTTTAATAATTTAGCCAGTTCACTGCACGTGGTATTGGCGGCGACCAGGCCGGATAGTCCGGTACCGGCATTCGCATTGCCGGTATTGATCACCAGAGCCCGGATCGGCGCCTTGGTCAGCACCGCAGCGGACTCCAGATGCGCCTTGCAGACCTGCACTGGCGCGGCACAAAAGCGGTTCGAGGTTAACACCCCGGCTACTGTCGCTGTTTCTGCCAATTTCATGACCAGCAGATCTTTCCGGTCGGCTTTGCGTATCCCGGCTTCGGCATAACCTAGCTGAATACCTGCGACGGGTAAAAGTTGCGCTGCGACGGGTAGGGGTGAGTTGACGGCCATGTTGAAATCCTAGCTGAATAGATTAAGTAGAAATGCGCGGTAAAAATAAGAGTACGTATTGTATGGCAAATATCGTTAATCTGACATACAGTTGCCAGTTCCAGAACCTAATTTGTTAAGCGCGTTAAGCTATTATTCATGCCTAAAATTGATCATATACACAATGAAATTCCAGAATCCATACTGCCCGTATTATTTACGCTGGCAATCTGGGAAATGCCGGTCACGCAAAACCGTATCCATGAATTTTTACTCGCTACATTTTGTCATGACAATGTCGACGCCAGATACACCGTAACCGGCACCAAAGCGGCTTTGACAGAGCTGGTTGCGTCAGGCAGCGCCCATTTTAAAGCTGGGTCCGGCTATCAGATTACGCCGGAAGTCGGCCACGCCGCACTGCTGCATCTGCATGAACATCACGAGCTATCACGCTGGATTACTTATGCGCAGGATTTTTTATCGAGGAATCGCGAATATTCAACCTGGGCCACTCCGTCCAGCGCTTTCTGTCAGCGCGAAATCCTGTTTGCCGCGTTCAATGATGATCTGTCTAAACTAGGCCACTGGCGTTCGCAGTTTTTTGCCTTCCCCAATACCTTTGACCATTTGCCTGCGCAAAAATTATTTGCGACACCGGCGGGTACCATACTGTTTGGCCATATCAAACCCAACCTGCAGGGCATACTGTTATTCGATTTATTTTCCGCGGCAAACTGGATGCTGGAAAAATGCAGCAACGCTTATCTGTACACAATCAATCGTATCGAGCAGCATTTTCATCAAGATGCCATGCTGCTGGAAACCTTGTGTGTACAGGCGATATTGCGCGGGGAACCTGAAGCGTTGCAGGAAAAATTATTTCAGCACATGGGGCATGAAACCTTTCCGCTGGCGATCAAAAAATTAATACGCGGAGATTATTTCGCCGCTGCAGATATATTTAATCGCATACTGAGCGAGCGCAAAGTCAAAACCGGTAAACGTAAATTATTCGTGCCGGATTTGGCCGGGCTGTTTTTTACCGTGATCCAGCTGGCCAACTCTGCCCCTGCCCATCTGAAACAGGCCAAAGAGCAGGTCGACGACGGGTGCAAAATGCGGCAGGCGCAGTTTTATCCTGCGATCAAGCCATTGATCGATCATCTGAAGAGTGGCACGCCACTGGATGGCAAGCCCAATCACACTTATTTTCAGAGTCTCGATGATTTTTTTGTGCGGCTCGCCTGCTACTGGCAAGACACGGCTGCCACCGAGCCTGACCGGCGCAATCTGCACAATTTACTGGCACTCAGTCAGCGCCACGGCTATCACTGGGTTGCTGCCGAAATTGCGCAACTCTATCGCCAGCAATTTGATGAGGCGATCGAGCCGTCATTAACGCTGGAAAACTGGCATGGTGAACATCAATGCAAACCGTTGTATCAGGCTTTGCAGCGTCAGGAAACCTGGCAGCGCGCCCTGTCGGCGCTATCGCAATTAAAAACCCCGGCAAATTCCGGGTCCGACGTGCGCATCGCGTGGTTTCTGGAATGCGAATCGCACTACATCAATCTTGAGCCGCGCGAACAAAAACGCAATGCCAAAGGCGTGTGGAGTAAAGGGCGACCGATAGCATTAAAGCGACTGTCCTATGAGCAGGACAGTTTGCCGGGTATCAGCGAGCAGGATAAAAAAATCGCCAGTTGCATCCGCAAATCGTATGACAATTATTACGGCGCCAGCGATTATGAAATCAATGGGGAAAAGGCGTTACCGTTTCTGATCGGTCACCCGCATGTATTCTGGCTGGATGCGCCCGATGTGCATATCGACATCAGCAGAGGCGAGCCCGCTTTGATCATGACGCAGCAAAGCGACAAGATACATATGCAGCTGGAGCCGGCGATGGACAGGGATGAGGCGGTGATCTGGCACAAGCAGACGCCGACCCGTCTGGTGGTCTACCCCGGCAGCCCGGAGATTAAACAGATCGCCGGTATTATCGGCCAGGGGCTGACAGTCCCCGCCAACGCCAAAGCGCAGCTGGTGGATGTGATTGCGGCGATTGCCCCGCATTTGCGCATCCATTCCGATCTGCCTGAACTGGCGCAGCACATTACGCAAGTGCCGGTAGATTCCACCATGTACGCGCATTTATTGCCGCTCAAAGATGGCTTGCGGGTGCAGTTTCTGGTACGCCCTTTACCTGATGGCAGCTGGTTTGCGCCGAACAAAGGCTCGGCGCAGGTGGTCGGCGAACAGCACGGCAAGGCAATCCAGACTACCCGTAATCTGGAGCAGGAGCAGCAACAGCTCGATGCCTTACTTCGGCATTGCCATGCTCTGACAGAGGCTCAGCAGCAGGGGCAGGAATGGGAGCTGGATCATCCGGAAACCTGTCTGGAATTCCTCTCTGAATTAAACGAGATGAAATTAACGCTACAGGGAAAACTGGAACTGGTTTGGCCGGAGGGTGAACGATTCCGTATCAGGTCGACCAGCAGTCTGGCGCAGCTGCATTTGGCGATTAAAAAACAGGGTGACTGGTTTGTGGCTGGCGGTGAATTGCAACTGGACGACGGTAAGGTATTGGCCCTGCGCGAATTGCTGCAGATGATGAATAGCGCAACCGGCCGCTTTTTGCCGCTCGGTGAAAATCAGTTTTTGGCGTTGACCGAAAGCTTTAAAAAGCGCTTACAGGAATTGAACGCGCTGTCCGAAGCAAACAGCAAAGATGGCGTTCGCATCAATCAGTTGGCCTCAGCCATACTGGCCGAACTGGCTGCCGAAGCGGGTGATGTGCAATCCGACGCGGCGTGGCAGAGTCATCTGCAAAAAATCTCCGGTCTGGTTGATTACGTCCCCAAACTTCCTTCCACCCTGCAAGCTACATTGCGTGACTATCAGCTGGAAGGGTTTCAGTGGCTATCCAGACTGGCGCACTGGGGAGTCGGCGCCTGTCTGGCGGACGACATGGGATTGGGTAAAACGGTGCAGACCCTGGCGGTGTTGTTAGAACGCGCGCCGCAGGGACCGGCATTAGTCGTTGCGCCAATTTCGGTCGCCATGAACTGGCAATCCGAAGTGGCGCGTTTTGCACCGACCTTACGGGTGCGCGCCTACCATCAGCAGCGCTCATTGAGCGAGCTGGGCTCGTTTGATTTAGTCATCGCCAGCTACGGCATGTTGCAGCAGGACGCCGAAAGCTTTGCACAAATCGACTGGCACACCGTGGTGCTCGACGAAGCGCAGGTGATTAAAAACGCGGCGACCAAGCGCAGTCAGGCGGCGATGGCGCTCAAAGCCGACTTTAGAATTATCGCCAGCGGTACGCCGGTAGAAAATCATCTCGGCGAATTGTGGAATCTCTTCCGCTTTATTAATCCCGGTTTGCTGGGCTCCAAAGAACGTTTTACCGAGCGCTTCAGCAATCCGATAGAACGCGGCGACAAACTGGCACGTACCCATTTAAAACGTCTGATCCAGCCATTCATACTGAGACGCACCAAAACCCAAGTGTTGAGCGAACTGCCGGCGCGTACCGAAATTACCTTGCAAGTCGAGTTATCCGAGCAGGAACGCCATCTGTATGAAGCGCTGCGTCAGGAGGCATTGGATAAAATTGAACATATGTCGCCCGAGCAGGGCAAGTCCATGCAGGTATTGGCTGAAATTACCAAGCTGCGGCGTTTTTGCTGTCACCCGCAACTGGTGATGAAAACTGCCAACATCGCCGGCAGCAAGCTGGCAGTGTTTGCGGAAGTGGCTGAAGAGTTATTGGATAACAATCACAAGGCGCTGGTGTTTAGTCAGTTCGTCGATCATCTGGCTATCGTGCGTGCCTGGCTGGAAGAAAAAGGCATAGGCTACCAATATCTGGACGGCAGTACGCCGGCGATAGAGCGCAAAAAACGCGTCGATGCATTTCAGGCCGGGCAAGGCGATATTTTTCTGATCAGCTTAAAGGCGGGCGGCACCGGGCTGAATTTAACGGCGGCGGACTATGTGATTCATCTTGATCCCTGGTGGAATCCGGCAGTGGAAGATCAGGCATCCGATCGGGCGCATCGCATGGGGCAATTGCGTCCGGTGACGATTTACCGTCTGGTGACGCAGCAAACCATCGAAGATAAAATCATCGCATTGCACGCGCAAAAACGCGATCTGGCGGATAGTCTTTTAGAGGGGGGCGATGCTTCCGCCAAATTGGATACGGCGGCTTTGTTACGGTTGTTGAAGGATAGTGTTTAACTTCCCATCCCCAACGCAATTACCCCTGCTGCAATAAATAACGCACCCAATATGCGCATCATCCGGTCGCCCTCACCCAACAACTGACCGCCAATCAGCGCAGCAAACAGCATCGATACTTCGCGCGCCGGAGCCACGTGACTTAATGGCGCGGTCTGCATGGCGAACAGCACCAGTATGTAGGATAGCGGACTAACCACGGCGACGATGACGGCGTATTTCCATTGCGTGCGCCACGAATGCGCCGTTGCCGCTTTATCTCGCCACAGTGCGGGCAGAAGCAAACCGATCTGAATAAAATTACAGAAGTAGAAAATCAATAGCGGCGATATACGAACGACTTTGACGCCATATCCGTCGATGACCGTGTAAGCGGCAATGAACATCCCGGTCAGCAATCCGTAATAAATCCCTTTTTGAATTTTCTTGCGCTGGCTTTCTGGCTGACTGCGGCTAAACAGGCTCCGGACCAAACTCGGACCACCGGCGATCAGAACAACGCCCAGCACCACAGAAAGAATGCCGGCACATCCCAGCAGTGAAATTTTTTCATGCAGCAGCAGTACCGCCGCGAACGAAGCGACCAGCGGACCGGAGCCACGCGCCATCGGATACACCACGGTCAGGTCCGACTTGCGATAGCCGCGCAGCAGTGTCACAAAATACAGCGTATGGATTACGCCGCTGAATGCAATCAAACTCCATTCTGTACGGCCCCAGCGCGGCACATCATCCCAGCCGAAATAAATGCCAACCGGTGCCCAGACCACCATCAGAATCAGATTGGTAAAACAGGCAAAGCGCGAATCTCCACCTGCTTTTTTGGCGGCGATATTCCAGATGGCGTGGATTAATCCGGCGGCGATGACCAAGGCAAATGCGTGTTGATTCATAAGGATGGGGGAATAAATTCAAAAATAAAAAAAGGGACAATCAAGTCCCTTTTTTGCGATGCGTCTCAATCAATCAGACTAAACGGCCGTGACAGACTTTATACTTTTTACCGCTACCGCATGGGCATGGATCATTACGCCCCACTTTCATGGCGTGGTTAACATGCGGCTGTACCAGAACCTGATGTTCCGGCTCTGCGGTCGGCGACAGCAGCTCTTCCGGCGCAACGCTGGCATCAAAATCGGCATGCTGATAACTGACGTTGGCGAGTTGGTCGGGCTCAACCACGTCGATTTCCTCGCGGGACTGTATGCGCACCAGCATCACGGTTTTAATCACATCGTTTTTAATCATCTCCAGCATCTGGGCAAATAATTCAAACGCTTCGCGTTTGTATTCCTGCTTGGGGTTTTTCTGCGCATAGCCGCGCAAATGTATCCCCTGGCGCAGATGATCCAATGCCGCCAGATGTTCACGCCAATGCGTATCCATACTTTGCAACATCACGCTGCGTTCGAACCGTCCGAACGATTCGCGACCGACTACCGCCACTTTGTCATCATAAGTTTTGGTCGCTACCGCTTCTACTTTTTCCAGCAAATCGCTATCGGTTAACTCGGGTTTGTCTTTCAGCATTTGCTGCAAAGGCAAATCCAGCTGCCATTCGGTTGCCAGCGTATTTTCTAACGACTTCACATCCCATTGCTCTTCGATTGACTCTTCCGGAACAAAGTTACGGAAAGTCTCTTCGATCACAGCTGTACGCAGCGAAGTAATCGTCTCAGAAATATCTGTAGTTTCCAGTAATTCATTACGCTGCTGATAAATCACTTTGCGCTGATCGTTGGACACGTCATCGTATTCCAGCAATTGCTTACGAATATCGAAGTTGCGCGCTTCAACTTTACGTTGTGCCGATTCAATCGAACGCGAAACGATACCGGCTTCGATAGGTTCGCCTTCCGGCATTTTCAGCCTGTCCATAATCGCACGTACCCGGTCACCGGCAAATATGCGCAACAACGGATCATCCAGACATAAATAGAAGCGGGAAGAACCAGGATCACCCTGACGTCCCGAGCGGCCACGCAACTGATTATCCACACGACGGGATTCATGACGCTCGGTTCCGACGATGTGCAAGCCACCCGCCGTTACAACGTGGTCATGCAAAGACTGCCATTCGTCGCGCAAGATTTTGGCTTGCTGCTGTTTCTGTTCGTCGGTCAATGCTGGATTAGCTTCAATCAGCTGGATCTGCTTTTCTACGTTACCACCCAACACAATATCGGTACCGCGACCGGCCATGTTGGTGGCGATGGTGATCATTTTCGGGCGACCGGCCTGCGCAATAATTTCCGCTTCACGCGCGTGCTGCTTGGCGTTCAGCACGTTATGCGACAGTTTGTTTTTGGTCAGAATTTCAGACAGCAACTCGGAATTTTCAATCGACGTCGTGCCAACCAGCACTGGCTGACCGCGCTCATAACAGTCTTTGATATCGAGCAGCATCGCATTGTATTTTTCTTGCGATGATTTATAAACCTGATCCTGTTTGTCGATCCGTTTCGATGGGCGATTGGGCGGCACCACCACGGTTTCCAGCATATAAATTTCCTGGAATTCGTAGGCCTCGGTATCTGCCGTTCCGGTCATGCCCGACAGGCGCGCATACATACGGAAATAATTCTGGAATGTGATCGACGCCAGCGTTTGATTCTCATTTTGAATCTTGACACCTTCTTTGGCTTCGACTGCCTGATGCAGGCCTTCAGACCAACGGCGACCGGTCATCAGACGACCGGTAAATTCATCGACGATCACGACTTCATTGTTTTGCACCACGTAGTGCTGATCCTTGAAATACAGCGCATGCGCGCGCAACGCGGCATACAGATGATGGATTAACGTAATGTTGGCCGCGTCATACAGCGAGGCACCTTCCGGCAGCAAACCCATTTGCGTCAATATCTGCTCGGCACGTTCGTGACCGGCTTCAGTCAGCAATACCTGATGCGCTTTTTCATCCTTGGTATAGTCACCCGGTACTTCGATATGACCTTTGCCGTCTGGCGTTTCTTCGCCGATCTGCATGGTCAATAATTTGGGAACTTCGTTGATTTTGTAATACAGCTCGGTATGATTTTCAGCCTGACCGGAAATAATCAACGGAGTACGCGCTTCATCGATCAGGATCGAATCCACTTCATCGACAATCGCGAAATTCAGTTGACGCTGCACGCGCTCGCCGGCTTCGTACACCATGTTATCGCGCAGATAATCAAAACCGAATTCGTTATTGGTGCCGTAGGTGATATCTGCGGCGTACGCGACCTGTTTGTCGTCGTGCTGCATTTGCGACAGATTCACGCCGGTGGTCAGTCCCAACCAGTTATACAGTTGTCCCATCCACTCGGAATCGCGCTGCGCCAGGTAATCATTGACCGTGACGACATGCACACCTTTGCCGGACAACGCGTTCAGATAGGCCGGCAAGGTAGCCATCAAGGTTTTACCTTCACCGGTACCCATTTCAGCGATTTTTCCGTAATGCAGAACCATGCCGCCGATCAGCTGCACGTCGAAGTGACGCATTTTTAATGCGCGCTTGCTGGCTTCACGACACACGGCAAATGCTTCCGGCAGCAACTGATCTAAAGTCGAACCCTGCGCGACGCGCGCTTTAAACTCGTCGGTTTTCGCCTTTAATTCTGCATCCGATAAAGCTTCTAATACTGGCTCCAGCGAATTGATTACACGCACAGTGCTTTGGTATTGCTTCAATAGGCGCTGATTACGACTACCGAAAATCTTGGTCAGAAATGACATACGAGGATAGGATGAGTGAGATGTTAAAAAATAACCTGGCGAGCTTGTAGTGCAAACCCAACCCGCGATTCTATCATGGCCGCTCTTGATTTCCCCATTTGACAGAGAAAACAGAACAATGCCGCCATATTATCGCGGTTCTGCTCATATGGAGATTGAATTCCCGAGAACAATAGCGCTTCAGGTAGCTGGAAATAAATGCTTTGTGCCGGGCAGTTTAAAAGATGGCTTTAAATAATTCAAAATAAATAATACAAATGTGCATTATCAAATTTTGAATCCGCATCATGACGCGGCCGGGGCGAACATTGCAGATCAAACGGGGTGCGTGGGCTATGGAGTGCACCCGGCAAAGCCGGGATTTTTATAGGTGAATTAATCAGCAATTACAGTTACAGTCGCAGCCGCCCAGATCACAACCACTGTCGCAGCAGCAGCAACAGCAGCATAGCAATGACGAGATGTCATTGGACGAACTATCATTGGGTCCACAACAATCAGGGCCACTGCAACACGAGCCGTGGCTGCTCACATCTATCGGCGCTATTCCGCGATAACGCGATGACTCCTCGTCGCGCATTGATTGGTATCCTGGTGGTGCCGGTCTGTCATCCGGCCTCATGATGATAGTAGCCAGCGCGTGGCCAATAACCACGCCACTGGCCATTTCAACGCCAGTCATATTGGTCGTCACTGTTTTCGGATCAACTGAAGTTTTACCTGTGTCTTTTGGCACTGAACCGAAAGTGGATAATCTCACAGACTCGGGCGCAGTCGGCGAAGTTGGAAGTCCCGATGATGTCCGTGGCGGACCGGAAGCGAGACTTTGATATTGATAGGCGGGAGGTTGACTAAATTTGGAATACTGTATTTGAGAACTGTCCATGTTGACTTTATGAATGATGGGGTTGACGTGAAGCAGGAGGTAACAACTGTGCAGTAACGACTCATCTAACCGCGCAAAAAATCGTCTCCCCACTGCTTGCGAAGCGCGCATTGCAAATTGAATCGGGTTGATTTCGATTTGAAAATCGCGACGCAAGTCTAACCAGTTTTTATTGATATAAAAACCAGCATTAACAACGATTGCGCCACGAATAATTTACAGGAATTTGGTAGGAATACTTACTCCAGATTGAAGTAAGTATTGTCGATTTTATTGTCGATTTTATTGAATAGATACGACCACTTTACCCAGCGCTTTGCCAGATTCAAGCAGTGCATGCGCATCGGCGATGGTAGCCAATGTAAAGCTGTGCGGATCGATGAGCGGTTTTAGTTTTCCTTCGTCCACGATACGGGCGATTTTCGTCAAAATTTCGCCGTGCGCTGCGCGACCTTTGTTTTTTAAAATCGGCAGCAACATAAACACGACCGATAAAGTCAGCGACTTGCTGTGCATCGGCGACAAGTCGTGGGTTGACCGCGCTGCCGTCGCGACGACCGCGCCGTTGATTGCGGCTGCAGCCAACGACTTGTCGAGATTCGGCCCACCTACGGTGTCGAATACGATATCGAAACCCTGGCCATCGGTTATTCTGGCTACATAGCTTTCAACATCTTCGAGATTGGCATTAATCACACCATCGGCGCCAAAAGCGGACGCTCGCGAAAAATCTTCAGGTGCACGAACCGTGGCATACACTTTGGCGCCACACCATCTGGCAAGTTGCACTGCGATGTGCCCGACACCGCCTACCCCACCGTGGATCAAAATCGTTTTTTGATTGGTGAGTCCGGTTTTAACAAACAACGCTTCCCATGCGGTGATGCCAACCAGCGGCAAGGCAGCCGCTTCCAGCATGGACAACGTCTTTGGTTTTAATGCGATCAGGTCGGCATCAGCAAGCATATATTCAGCCAGTGCGCCGCCCGATCCTTTCAGACCGCCGGCACATCCGTATACTTCATCGCCAACCTTAAAGCGCGTCACATCTGCTGCAACCGCGTCAATCACTCCTGCCACATCGCCGTGCAGTATCGCAGGAAAATCCGGAGCAATGGCGGCTACTACCCCGCCGCGAATTTTGCAGTCTATCTGATTCACGCTGGTTGCATGCACCTTGATCAGTACATGACCTGGCCGCAACGCAGGTTTAGGAATGTCGGCCGGATAAAAATTTGACGGAGCACCAAACTGACTAATTAATTGCACTTTCATGATCATTCCTTTCGACCTGGTTGCAAAATCAGCTGCGGAATCAACTACCGTATTTAACTCATCAAGTATTTTGGATCGTGATGTTCGGGAACTTGCCACTCATATCCTTGGCTTTTTCAGCGACTTTAATCGCCACTTTACGCGCGATATCTTTGTAAATGGCTGATATCGGGCCATGCGGATCGGCCACCACTGTCGGCTTTCCGGAATCTGCCTGCTCGCGTATCGACATATTCAGCGGTAGCGCGGCCAGTAATTCTACTCCGTATTCCGCACACATTTTCGCGCCGCCGCCTTGTCCGAATATGGATTCTTCGTGGCCGCAGTTGGAACAGATGTGCAAGCTCATGTTTTCGACTATACCCAAAATTGGAATGCCGACTTTTTCAAACATTTTTAACCCTTTGCGCGCATCCAGCAAGGCAATGTCCTGCGGCGTGGTGACGATAATCGCGCCGGTGACCGGCACCTTCTGCGACAGGGTAAGCTGCACATCGCCGGTACCTGGCGGCATATCGATAATCAGATAATCCAGCTCGCGCCAATTGGTTTGTTCAAGCAATTGCACCAATGCCTGCGTGACCATCGGACCGCGCCATACCATGGGTTCAGCAGGGTCTATCATGAAACCGATGGAAGAAACCTGCACGCCGTAGTTTTCCAGCGGTTCCATCGTAGTGCCGTCCAGACTTTCCGGACGGCCTTCAATGCCCATCATCATCGGTAACGATGGGCCGTAAATATCGGCGTCCAGAATTCCTACCCGCGCACCTTCGGCATGCAGCGCCAGGGCCAGGTTTACGGCGGTAGTCGACTTACCCACACCGCCTTTGCCGGACGCTACCGCAATAATATTTTTCACATTGGGGCGCAATTTAATCCCGCGCTGCACAGTATGCGCGACGATTTTGCTGATGACGTTCACATTGACGGCAGCGACACCTTCCAGTCCCAATATCGCTTCGATCACATTGGCACGTATCACCTCGACCTGACTGCTGGCCGGATAACCCAGTTCCACATCCAGACTTACGTCCCCACCTCTGACCTGTATATTCTTCGCCGATTTCGACGCCATTAAATCTCTGCCAGTATTAGTGTCGTACACTTTACTCAGTGCGATTTTAATCTGGTTCTCAGTTACAGCCATGTTGTTCTCCGTTTGCTCAGTTGGTTGCGGCAGCAGTGTATACCATTCAGCAGGATTGATATTTTCCGCGATAGTAATTGCAAGAGCAAGGCACTGGCGAATTAATCTTTCGCCAAATGTTATTAATTCAGCATCCACAAGGTGTTTAACAGTGATGCGCTCACCTGTTAGAATACTGGTTTTACTTTTTTGCATTGACACCTATGACCCGCCAGCTGTTCGTAACCACTGCCCTTCCCTATGCCAACGCCGCGTTTCACCTCGGTCATATCATGGAATATATCCAGGCCGATATCTGGGTGCGCCATCAACGCATGATGGGCAGTGATGTCAGTTTTGTGGGGGCCGACGATGCGCATGGCGCACCGATCATGATCGCCGCTGAAAAAGCCAACCTGACTCCGCAACAGTTCGTCGCGCAGATCGCAGCGGGCCGCAAGCAGTATCTGGATGGCTTTCATATCTCGTTCGATAACTGGCATTCCACCGATGGCCCGGAAAATCACGAGTTATCACAAGATATTTACCGCAAACTCAACGCCGCCGGTTTTATCACCAGCAAAGTGATCGAGCAGTTTTATGATCCAGTTAAAAATATGTTTTTGGCGGATCGCTACATCAAGGGCGAATGTCCGAAATGCCACGCCAAAGATCAATATGGCGACTCTTGCGAAGTGTGCAGCGCGGTTTATACGCCCACCGAGTTAATCAATCCGTATTCGGTGCTGACTGGCGCGGTGCCGGTACTGAAATCTTCGGAGCATTTGTTTTTTAAATTGTCCGACACCAAATGCGTGGAGTTTTTGCGTGAGTGGGCGATCAACGGCAACCGTTTGCAATCTGAAGTAGCGAACAAGGCACGTGAATGGCTGGACGGCGACAATGGTTTGGGCGATTGGGATATCAGTCGCGACGCGCCGTATTTCGGCATTGAAATACCTGACCACCCCGGCAAATATTTTTATGTGTGGCTGGATGCGCCTGTCGGTTATCTGGCCTCGCTGAAAAATTATTTCAGCAAAACTGGTCGCGATTACGATGCGTTCATGGCTGATCCGGCGACTGAGCAAATTCATTTTATCGGCAAAGATATCACCTACTTTCACACCCTGTTCTGGCCGGCGATGCTGAAATTTTCCGGCTACAAAACACCGGATCGCGTTTATGCGCACGGTTTTGTGACGGTATCCGGCGAAAAAATGTCCAAATCGCGCGGCACCGGAATTTCGCCGCTGAAGTATTTGGATATCGGCATGAATCCGGAATGGCTGCGTTATTATCTGGCCGCCAAACTCAATGCAAAAGTGGAAGATATCGACTTTAGCGCCGAAGATTTTACGGCAAGGATCAACGCCGATTTGATCGGCAAATATGTGAATATCGCCAGCCGCGCTGCCGGGTTCATCAGCAAAAAATTTAACGGTCAGGTCAATACGATCTGGGCTAGCGATACCGACAGTTTCCTGTCCGGCATACGTTCGGTTGCCCCGGAAATTCAGGCGTTTTATGAAGGTCGTGAATTCGGCAAGGCGCTACGCGCCATTATGGAACAGGCCGATATCATCAACGCGTATGTCGATGCCAACAAACCGTGGATATTAGCCAAAGACAGCGCGAATGATGCGGCATTGCAGGAGGTCTGCAGCCGACTGCTGGAAGCATTCCGCTTGCTGACTCTGTATTTAAAACCTGTGTTGCCGCAAGTCGCACAGCAGGTTGAAGGCTGGTTAAATATCGCGCCACTGCAGTGGTCTGACGTCAGAAATGTTCTGCCTGACGGTCATGCCATCAATTTGTATCAGCATCTGTTGACGCGCGTTGAACCGGCAATTTTCGACAAATTATTTGACGCTCCGGTTGAAGAAAAAACTGCGGCGCATGAAGAAAATGCGATTGAAGAAATTGGCGCAACGATCAATATCGATGACTTCTCGAAAATCGATTTGCGCATTGCCAAAATTGTTAACTGCGAAGTGGTGGACGGTTCAGACAAGCTGCTGCGGTTAACGCTGGATGTGGGTGAGGGCAAAACCCGCAATGTATTCTCTGGAATTAAATCGGCGTACCAACCGGAACAACTGATCGGCAAATTGACAGTGATGGTGGCGAATCTGGCGCCGCGAAAAATGAAGTTTGGCGTATCGGAAGGCATGGTATTGGCCGCCTCTGCCGCGGACGAAAAATCAAATCCCGGTTTTTACATACTGGAACCCTGGCCGGGTGCGGTGCCTGGCATGCGTGTCAGATAATTGCTTGCGCAACGGCTTACCGAAACTGCAATCCCCGTCGAAAATATACATAGGACGGGGATTTTTTATTTAGATGATGCACGGTTATACAGCATCATTTTCCGTAGCAAGAGCGGGCCTGTCTGGTCGCACTTCAAGAACTGATCGATGCATGAAATCGTCATCCTCATCGTCAGATAGTCTGGGATCGCCAGCACTGTTGCTGTCAGCAGCGATCGTTGTTGATTCCGAATCAGAATTGCAACAGCGATTCAGTACCAAACACATCACACCAGCCAGGCCCAGCGCGGCGCCTACCGCGAAAGGGCCAATTACCGAGGCAACCACATTGCCATCACTGACAGCTGTCGGACTGGTGCCGTTGAAATAGTAGGGTTGGCCCGCTTTGGCAGTCAGCAGGTCATTGAAAACAGAAATCCGGTAGGAGCTAATCGCGGTACCCGCGGCGATTAAGCCTGTGCCAAAAAGAGCTAATCGATTTTTCCAGACAAAGGAGCCGGCATCCATCAATTGCTCAAAGGCGGTGGGTTGGCTTAGCATTGAATCGCTACTCGACGACGAAAAATCTATGTCGCTGTTTCGGCCCCTCAAAAGGGGCGAGGCCGAACCTGACGACTTTCTAAAACAGCAATCCATAACGCTTTTCGCTTTACTTAAATTTTTTTGGAGGGAGATAGAAAAGACAACATAGTGCAAATCGGGCCGCATTCTTTCACAGAGCTGAACCAAGACAAAGTCGTAATTTTACGAAAGCAGTACTACCTATAGAAAATTCAGCTATTTATTCCTAATCCCTGCCTTTCGCACCCGTTGTGCACCTTCCCGCAAGTGGATTAGGTTAAAATGGCCGCTTTGCAATACTGACCAGGTACGCACCATGTTATTTTCAAAACAAAAACCCAACTATCAATCAGAAGCCACCTTATTTCTGGAAGAGCTTAAAAAAAACGATCCACATCTGGAGCAAAAACAATTGGCCGGTCGTGCCCTGTTGTGGGATAAGGCGCCGCTCAGTCTGGATACGCAACAACGCATACTCGATTCCACAATAACAAAAGAATCACACTAATCCCACGCGCCAGTCCCGGCAGCCTCCTTCACCACATCGATGCTCGAATTAGAAAACAAAAACCATCAAACTGCCGGCAGCACGCCTGACGTGGTTGATGGTGTCGCCTATGCAAAACTGTATGGCGAACCGCTGTTTAAAATTCCTTCCGATTTATACATTCCGCCCGATGCGCTGGAAATCTTCCTGGAGGCATTCGAAGGACCGCTGGACTTGTTGCTGTACCTGATCCGCAAGCAAAATTTCAACATTCTCGATATTCCGATGGCGCAGGTAACACGCCAATATCTGGATTACATCGAGCTGATACGCAAAAATAATTTAGAACTGGCCGCAGAATATTTGCTGATGGCGGCGATGCTGATTGAAATCAAATCGCGCATGTTGTTGCCGGTGAAAAGCGGCGACAGCGGCGATGAAGCAGGCGATCCACGCGCCGAGCTGGTGCGCCGCCTGCTCGAATACGAGCAAATCAAATTGGCGGCGATGGAAGTCAACACCCTGCCGCAGGTAGGACGCGACTTTCTGTGCGCGCAAGTGCTGGTTGAGCAAAACACGGTATTGCATTGGCCGGACGTCAATCTGGCCGATCTGCAATCGGCCTGGGCCGATATTCTTAAGCGTTCCAAATTGGTTGAACATCATAAAATCAGCCGCGAAGAACTGTCGGTACGCGAACATATGACGGGCATACTCAGGCGTTTGCAATCCAGTAAATTTGTCGAGTTTTCCGATCTGTTTGATGTCAGTCGCGGTACACCGGTGCTGGTGGTGAACTTTGTGGCGCTGCTGGAATTAGCCAAAGAAACCCTGATCGAAATTACCCAGGCAGAGTCGTATGCGCCGATTTATGTGCGCCTTGCCTACTCCCCTACCTAACATCTAATCCACTTCATCATCTACTATGAAAATTGTCACTTCGATTGAAGAACTGCGCGATCAGCTACGCGGCCAACTCCGTACCGCTTTCGTTCCAACCATGGGCAATTTGCATGAAGGCCATCTGTCGTTGATGCGTCTGGCAAAACGCCATGGTGATCCGGTGGTGGCATCGATTTTTGTCAATCGTCTGCAATTCGGCCCGAATGAAGATTTCGATAAATATCCGCGTACTTTTCAGGCCGACGTAGAGAAGCTGGAAAAGGAAGGGGTGTATGTTTTATTTGCGCCGACCGAAAAAGATCTGTACCCCGAACCGCAGGAATATCGGGTGCAACCGCCCGAAGGACTGGGCAATATTCTGGAAGGTGAATTCCGTCCGGGATTTTTTGTCGGCGTCACTACCATTGTTTTAAAACTGTTTTCCTGCGTGCAGCCGCGTGTGGCGGTATTCGGAAAAAAAGATTATCAGCAGCTGATGATAGTGCGGAATATGGCCAAACAGTTTGCCTTGCCGACCGAGATCATCGCCGCTGAAACGTATCGTGCCGATGACGGCCTGGCACTCTCGTCGCGGAATATGTATTTGTCCGAAAGCGAACGTATTGAAGCGACCGAGTTATATAAAACGCTGAATCAGGTCGCTGATGAAGTACGGTCCGGTCATCTGGATATGTTCCAGCTGGAACGCGCGGCGATGGCGCAATTAACGGCCAGACACTGGAAGCCTGATTACATTTCAATCCGCAAACGGGCTGATTTGCAGCCGCCTTCTGCCGGCGATCTGGCAAAGAGCGAGCCGCTGGTGGTGGTGGCTGCGGCCAAACTGGGATCGACGCGCTTAATCGATAATCTGGAAATTTAGCCAGACTACATTCTGAGTGGAAGGCTTACGCGACACCTTGCGCGCAACGCTCACTCCACTTATGCATCAGCTCAGTGTTTTCATGTGACAGTCCGCCAAATTTTGCTCCGACGCGAAACTCGCGGCCAGACAGAATCACATAGATACACTCGGCAAAACAGGGCACGATAGTCGTCGCTTTTGAACCCAGTAAATCAGGCACATGAATTTGCATTTCATATTTTTGGCCGACTTTTAAATTTTCGTCGCAGAAAAACTGCAGACCGACATTAGTTACATTGAGAATTTTGGCTTTGATGATGTGCTGGGAGGGTAGGCGTATGGCAGCGTTCCATAAAACATGCATGCGGGCTTGCGTACGATTTTCAGTCATAAATATTTCGGGTTTTTAAACGGTTTTTAAACGAGCTTTAAACGGGCTTTAAACGGGCTTTAAACGGGCTTTTAAATTAAGCGACAATTATAAATTTGAAGAAATACAAATAGCAATTAACATCACGCTTATTAAATGAATTGAACGTTAAACCTTGGAGCAGGCGATGCAAAACATGTTGATCCGCTATACCACTTTACTGATTTCCTGCTTCGTTTTTATCATTAGTTTAATATTTATGCGCGAGCACGAGCACTTTAGTTGGTTTCTGATCTTTTCGGGTGCATTAATTTGTATCGGCCTGCATGACATCATCCAGACCAAAAGATCGATACTGCGTAACTACCCCATCCTGGCACATTTTCGTTTTTTGTTTGAATTGATACGCCCGGAAATCCGTCAATATCTTTTAGAAGAAGACAGCGCCGCAACTCCCTTTTCCCGCAATCAGCGTTCTATCGTGTACCAGCGTGCCAAACAGCAGCTCGATAAACGTCCGTTCGGCACACAGAACGATGTGTATCAGGCCGGTTATGAATGGATTAACCACTCCATCGTTCCGGCTCCGGTCACCACGCATGATTTTCGTATCACGATAGGCGCCGATCGGGCCCAGCCTTATTCAGCCAGTATTTTTAATATCTCCGCCATGAGCTTCGGTGCGCTGTCGGGCAATGCAATACGTGCATTAAATCAGGGGGCGCACAAAGGGAATTTCATGCATGACACCGGTGAAGGCAGCATCAGCCGCTATCATCGTCCGGCTCACGAGGGTGATGTGGGCGGCGACCTGGTGTGGAATATCGGTTCCGGTTATTTCGGTTGTCGCAATCCTGACGGCACGTTTAGCGAAGAAAAATTTACTGCCAGCGCGACCTTGAAGCAGGTCAAAATGATCGAAGTCAAATTGTCGCAAGGTGCCAAGCCGGGGCATGGCGGTCTGCTGCCGGGTAGTAAAGTCAGTATAGAAATTGCCGAAGCGCGTGGTGTGACCCCGGGTATTGATTGCGTATCGCCGTCCTCGCATTCGGCATTCAGTACGCCGATTGAGCTGCTCCAGTTTATTGAAAAATTGCGTAACTTATCTGGAGGAAAACCGACGGGATTTAAATTGTCGGTGGGTCACTCCTGGGAATTTTTTGGGATCGCGAAGGCGATGCTGGCGACCGGTATTCATCCCGATTTTATTGTGGTGGACGGCGGTGAAGGCGGCACAGGTGCCGCGCCGGTCGAATTTACCGATCACGTCGGCAAGCCGTTGCAGGAGGCACTGCTTCTGGTGCATAACACCCTGGTGGGTTGCAATCTGCGCGACAAAATTAAAATCGGCGCATCCGGGAAAATCATCACCGCATTCGATATCACACGCACACTCGCGCTGGGTGCCGACTGGTGCAATTCTGCGCGCGGATTTATGTTTGCCCTCGGCTGCATACAATCGCTGAGCTGCCATACCGATCGCTGCCCGACCGGCGTCGCCACGCAAGATCCGATACGTCAGCGCGCGCTGTATGTGCCGGACAAAACGGAGCGGGTCTACCATTTCCATCTGAATACGCTCAAAGCCTTATCCGAACTGATCGCTGCCGCTGGCCTCAACCATCCCGATGAATTACGTCCGCATCACCTGGTGCGTCGCGTCTCGCCGAATCAGGTCAAACTGGTGTCCAACCTGCTGCCGTATTTAACTCCGGGACAGTTGCTGGACCCTGATCAGCTCAGCCATCTGCCTGAGCTGTATGCGACCTATTGGCCTATCTCGCAGGCTGAGTCGTTTCAGGTCATGAAGTAGGTTGGGCGACGCTTCATCAGCCCAACATCCAACTTCAAATCTGAGTCTTTTCAGGCTATGAAGTAGGTTGGGCTACGCTTCACCAGCCCAACACTCCACGTCCCAATAAACAAGCACCTTCCATTATTTAAAGTTGAATGTTGGGCTGGTGAAGCGTAGCCCAACCTACAATCTCAGCCCAACCTACAATCTCAGCCCAACCTACAATCTCAGCTCAACCTGCAATCTCAGCTCAACCTGCAATCTCAGTCCAACCTGCAATCTCAGCCCAACCCTCAAAAACACTTGCAATCCAACTTCGTTTCGATGATAATCTTAATAAGAATTATTATCATTTAGATTTGATGTAAAACTTATCAACGAAGTGAGATGAAATGATCGTCTGTATCTGCCACAACATATCCGAGAACCAAGTGAAGTCTGCTATCCGCAACGGCATGGATAGCATGCACCTGTTGCGCGACAATCTGGCCATCGGCACGGACTGCGGCAAGTGCAAATCCTGTACTAAAAAGATATTGCGCGAATGTCAGCCCAAAGAAGACAATCTGCACGCGCAAATCCATACCCTGCATTTTCATGCGCTAGCTGCCTGACCGGTCTTCTTTATCTCCTGCAAAAACAACTGTTTTGTTTTTAGCTCACCTGAACTATCATCGTCCATTCGCATGCCGCGTCAAAGTGCGCAGCAAATTTAACCTATGTCAAGCTGTTTCAACCTCGCGAGGAAATGATGAAGGGTGATGCTAAAGTTATTAAAATCCTCAATGCGCAACTCACCAATGAGCTGAGTGCGATCAATCAATATTATCTGCACTCCAGAATGTATAAGAACTGGGGCTTCGACAAGATAGCGAAAAAAGAATACGAAGAGTCCATCGGTGAAATGAAGCATGCGGATAAATTAATCGACCGCATTCTGATGCTGGAAGGCCTGCCGAATTTGCAGGCCCTGCACAAGCTGATGATAGGCGAGCACGCCGCAGAAATGTTGGAATGCGATTTAAAACTGGAAAGCGCCGCGCAAAAAACGGTGAAGGAAGGTATCGAATTATGCGAGACGCACGGCGATTATGTGTCGCGCGAATTGTTTCAAGACATACTCAAAGACACCGAAGAACATATCGACTGGCTGGAAACCCAGCTGGATTTGATCGGCAAGGTCGGCATCCAAAATTATTTGCAATCGCAGATGAGTGCCGGTTCGGGAAGTTAATGCGCTGCATGCCGCCATAAAAAAAGGACGCCTTGTGCGTCCTTTTTTTTGACCAGCGTCGGTTACGACGGAATTGTTTCTTTAAACGAAGGACGTTCCGATAATTTTTCAAACAACTTGGCCAGGTTCGGATAGTCGTTGCGCCAATCCAGATCCGGAAAACGGAAACTCAACCAGCCTAACGCGCAACCAACACAGACATCCGACAAACTATAATGCGCACCGCTGCAAAATGCAGATTCGCCCAAAGCAGCCGACATGGCTTTTAATCCCGCATGGACTTTGCTCATTTGTCGCGCTATCCATTCGTTACTTTGTTTTTCTGCCGGGCGCTGGGTCAGCTCCAAACGGACCAGAATGGCAGCATCCAAAATACCATCGGCCAATGCCTCCCAACATTTCACTGCCGCTCTTTCGCGACCATGATTGGGAATTAATTTACTGACCGGCGTCAAGGTGTCCAGATATTCCACGATCACGTGGGAATCAAACATACAGATGTTATCCTCCAGGATCAGACACGGCACTTTGCCTAAAGGATTTGAGCTTTGGATGGTGGTATCTGGCGCCCATACATTTTCCAGAATTAAATCACAATCCAGTTTTTTTTCCGCTAAAACCACGCGGACTTTTCTTACAAAAGGGCTAGCAGTTGAGCCTATTAGTTTCATAAATTCTCTACGTTGTAGTGTTTGGACTTGGACAGCATCGTTCCAGCAAAACTCGCCGGCAAAATAACAATTCATGGAGACTTGGTAACGACACTGGAGCGGTATTTCTTATGTCCTATGTGTGATCAAATTATAACATTGCCGAATGGACTATTCGTTCAAATCCGTCATACTCAAAAAAATATAACTAATGAACAACAAACTCCTTTGAATTTTACTTAAAAAGTAAATACCTCAAGATGGTAGAATCACGCCTGATCAAACTACTCTTTTCCCTGTTTTTTCAGCCTGCTTTCTACTCAGTTCTCTAACATTGCTAATTCGATTCGAACGATCACTTTATCAGCCAAGTCGATTAATGCATAATATTTTTTAGCGCATCGTTACCACTGCCCGAATTTCCGACACTCTTTTCCAACACTCTTTTTCAACTCTCATTATGTCATTCACAACACTCTCTGCACTTTCCCCTCTGGATGGCCGATACGCCAGTAAAGTCGATGCCTTGCGCTCGCTGCTGTCTGAAACCGGATTTATGCACCATCGCGTCAAAGTTGAAATTTCCTGGTTGTTGGCGCTGTCTTCTGCCGGTTTTGCAGAGATCAAACCGTTTTCTGAATCGGCAACGCAGCATCTTAATAAAATCGCCAGCGATTTTGGCGATGCACAGGCTGCACGTATCAAAGAAATTGAAGCCGTGACGAATCATGATGTCAAAGCGGTCGAATACTGGATTAAAGAGCAGGTCAAAGACATTCCGGAATTACTCGCCGCCACAGAATTTATTCATTTCGCCTGCACGTCGGAGGATATCAACAATACCTCGCACGGCATGATGTTGCTGGCCTCGCGTGACCAGGTCATGTTACCGGCCTTGAACAAGTTAGTCGTTAAACTGACTGAAATTGCGCATGACAATGCTGCCCTGCCTATGCTGTCGCGCACACATGGTCAGCCAGCCAGCCCGACGACGCTGGGCAAAGAAATCGCCAACGTGGTGGCGCGTTTGCAGCGTGCTGCGCACAACATCGCCCGAGTTGAAATTCTCGGCAAAATGAATGGCGCGGTCGGCAATTACAATGCCCATCTATCCGCCTACCCTGAAGTAGACTGGGAAGCGTTTAGCAAGCAGGTAATCGAACAGCGCCTGGGATTAAAACATAATCCGTACACGATACAAATTGAGCCGCATGATTATATGGCTGAATTGTTCGACGCTTTCGCGCGTGCCAATACGATACTGCTGGATTTAAATCGCGATATCTGGGGCTATATTTCCATCGGCTATTTCAAGCAGCGCACCAAGGCCGGTGAAATCGGTTCTTCCACGATGCCGCACAAAGTCAATCCGATAGACTTTGAAAACTCGGAAGGCAATCTTGGTTTGGCCAACGCGGTACTGAAGCATTTGTCTGAAAAATTGCCGGTATCCCGCTGGCAGCGCGATCTGACCGACTCCACTGTCCTGCGCAATATCGGTGTGGCCTTCGGTTATACCCTGCTGGCTTACGACAGCTGCCTGCGCGGTCTGAATAAACTGGAAGTCAACCCGTCACGTCTGGCAGAAGATCTGGACGCGACCTGGGAAGTGCTGGCAGAACCGGTGCAAACGGTGATGCGTCGCTACGGAATTGAAAATCCGTATGAGCAGTTAAAAGAACTGACGCGCGGCAAAGGCATTTCGAAAGAAGCCTTGCGTGAATTTATTCTGGGACTGGCGATACCCGAATCCGCCAAAAAACTCTTGCTGGAAATGACTCCGTCCAACTATATCGGGATTGCAGAGCAGCTTGCCAAACGCATTTAGTTCGAGTCTGAACCCATAGCGCTCAGCTAAAAATCCATCTCTCACCAAGATGGATTTTTTTTGCTATGCTTAAACGTTTTCCCGCTAAACCCCACTTCATCCAGGCACACCATGACTAAATATACGAAAACAGCCATGCTCTTTCACTGGCTCATCGCTCTGCTGATCATCGCCGCATTTTGTCTGGCAGTCACGATGGTGAATATCCCGGGCATTACACCGACCAAACTCAAATATTTTTCGTGGCATAAATGGTTAGGCGTCACGATTTTCGGCTTAAGCTGTTTGCGTTTGCTGTGGCGCCTCAGTCATCCGGCTCCAGCGTACCCGCCCATGCCGGAATGGCAAAAACATGCGGCATCGGCCTTGCATGTATTTTTATACGTCCTGATTCTGATCATCCCGATCAGCGGCTATTTGTACACCATGGCGGCTGGCGTTCCGGTGATTTACCTCGGTCACTTTCCGATGCCTGTCATCATGGATCCCAATCCCGAGCTCAAGCCGCTGCTCAAAGAAATACATTTTTATTTAAACATGACGCTGCTGGCGTGTTTTGTTTTGCATGTGGCAGCAGCGTTAAAACACCAGTTCGTCGAGCGGGATAACACCATCAACCGCATGCTGCCCTAATTGATCCGGTGGTTAAACTATCGATACAGGTTGAAGCTGTTCTTTAAATAATGGTGGGCTCGAAAAAAAACCAGCGCAAGTTCGCTGGTTTTTTTTCGGGGTATTAAACAAATGTGCCATCAGATTCGTAGGTTGGGCTGCGCTTCACCAGCCCAACACTCCGCGCCAAACACACGTCTACCGTCATTCAAAGAACGTTGGGCTGATGAAACGTAGCCCAACCTACAAAACAATCTGCACCCTATACAACTGCGCCATCGGTTTCATCTTTAGGTTTAACCGGCTTGATCAAATCTTCCCGCTTCACACCCAACCACATCGCAATCGCTGCAGCAACGAACACGGAAGAATAAATACCGAAGCAAATACCAATCGTCAGGGCCAATGCAAACCCGTGCAAGGTCGGGCCGCCTAAAAAGTACATCGACAACACCATCATCTGAGTACAGCCGTGAGTAATCACAGTACGTGAAATCGTGCTGGTAATGGCGTTGTTAATCACTTCGGTTACGGTGGTTTTGCGCTGCTTGCGGAAGTTTTCACGAATCCGGTCAAAGATAACCACCGATTCGTTCACCGAATAACCCAGCACGGCCAACACCGCCGCCAATACCGACAGGCTGAATTCCCATTGGAAGAAAGCAAAGAAACCGAGAATAATCACCACGTCATGCAAGTTCGCGATGATGGCCGATACCGCATATTTCCATTCAAATCGCAGCGCCAGATAAATCATCACCCCCACAATCACCATCATCAGCGCATACAGACCATTGGTGAATAATTCTTCACCGACCTGCGGTCCAACGATTTCAACGCGCTGCTTGGAAACGCCAGGGTTTTTCTTTTGCAGTGCTTCTAAAACGGCATCCGTTTGCTGCCCTGCGGTCGAGCCGGCTTTTGGTGCCGGCAAACGTATCATCACGTCCTGTGCACGTCCGAATATCGATACGCTGGTGTCATGAAAACCCAGTTCATCCAAAGTCTGCTTGACGTCTTCAACATTCGCCGCCTGGGTATAACTGACTTCCATGATCGTACCGCCGGTAAATTCAATCGACAGATTCAGGCCGCGATGAATCAGAAAAAATAAGGCAGCAACAAAAGTCAGCGCAGAAACGGCATTGAAAATCAGCGCATGGCGCATGAAGGGAATGTCTTTTTTAATGCGGAATAATTCCATGATAAATCCTCAATAATTAATTGGATGGTTTCCAAATTTGACCAATTGCTACCGTGGTCAATTTGCGCTTGCGTCCATACCAGAGATTCACCACGCCACGCGAGACAAATACCGACGAGAACATCGACGTCAAAATACCCATACAGTGCACCACCGCAAATCCGCGTATCGATCCAGATCCAAATACCAGCAGCGCCAGACCCACTATCAAGGTCGTCACGTTCGAATCCAGAATCGTCGCCCAGGCGCGATCGAAACCGGCCGAGATTGCTGCCTGCGGCGAATTCCCGGCACGCAGTTCTTCACGTATCCGCTCGTTAATCAGCACGTTCGAGTCAATCGCCATACCTAAGGCCAGCGCAATCGCCGCCATACCCGGCAAGGTTAATGCCGCCTGCATGACTGACAGTCCCGCAACCAGCAACAACAGGTTAAACGACAATGCCAGTACGCTGAATGCGCCGAACAGCATGTAGTAAATAATCATGAAGATCGAAATGGCGATGAAACCATACAGCGTCGAATTAAATCCCTGCTTGATGTTTTCAGCACCGAGCTGCGGTCCGATTACGCGTTCTTCGATAATCGACATCGGCGCTGCCAACGCACCGGCTTTTAACAGCAAAGCCAGATCAGCTGCCGCTTCGGTGGTGCCCATGCCGGTAATCTGGAACGACGAACTCAGTTCAGCCTGGATGGTTGCCACGGTCAGCACTTCGCCCTTGCCTTTCTCAAACAGCACTATCGCCATTTTTTTGCCGATTTTGCCGCGGGTTGCGTCACGCATTTTGCGGCCGCCGTCACCATTCAAGTCGATGCTGACTGCGGGCTGTTGATGCTGATCAAAACTGGCTGATGCGCCGGAGATGGACTCACCCGTCAACACCGGATCTTTGTACAGAATCACCGGTGCGCCACGGCCGACTTTGAACAGTTCGGAACCGTAAGGCACTGTCGCCGTCGCATCCGTACCATCTAAAATCGATTCATCCTTCATCCGCACTTCCAGCGTCGCAGTACGACCAATGATGTCTTTGGCGCGCGCCACGTCCACCACGCCAGGCAATTCCACGATAATGCGGTCTGCGCCCTGCTGTTGAATGATTGGTTCCTGCGTGCCCAGTTCATTGATCCGCTTGGCCAGGGTCGCGATATTTTGTTTGACGCCATCCGCTTTGGCCTGCTGTAATGCTGCCGGTTTTAAGGTCACCGTTAGCGTTAAATCGCTGCCGCTTCCAGACTCCACCACATCCGCATCGCGCTGCTGATCAACAATAAATGCCTTGGCTTTTGCCATGACTGCAGGATCGGTAAATTTCACGGTGATCTCAGTCGCAGTACGTTCGATGCCGGAATGACGAATATCCTTATCGCGCAATCCGCTGCGGATACTTGCCTGCATACCCTGCAAACGCTTGTTCAATACGCCATTGGTATCGACCTGCATCAGAAAATGCACACCGCCGCGCAAATCCAGACCCAGGAACATCGGCAGCGCATGGATGCTTTGCAACCAGGCTGGGGTCGACGACATGGAATTGAATGTGACGCTATAGGACGGATCGGTCTGATCCGGATTCAGCATTTTTTCCAGAACTTCCTTGGCCTTGAATTGCGCATCCGTATCGGCAAAGCGCACCTTCACTGCGGCCTGGGATCCATTCACTTCATAAAAGATCCCGGTATTCGTCAGGCTGGCCGCTTTCAGCGCATTCTCGACTTCCGACTGCATGGAAGTATCGATTTTAATCGTCGATTTGGCGCTGCTGACCTGCAAAGCTGGGACCAGGCTATAAAAGTTGGGCAGGGTGTACAAGGCACCGAACGCGAGTGCGATGAGGATAATTACATATTTCCAGACGGGGTAGCGATTCATAGAGAGGAAAATAAAAAACTACGTTAATAAAATTTAAACAATTTGATGCGCTGAAAATGAAGAAGCGGGGCTATCCCCGCTTCGTCTTTCAGTAAATCGTTTAGTTAATCGCTTTAATTGAATCTTTAGGTAGCAGCATGGTCACAGCGCTTTTCTGGATGACCACTTCGGTGTTGGCTGCAATTTCTATCGTCACGTACGCATCGGTGACCTTGGTGATTTTGCCCAGGATGCCGCCCACGGTAATGACTTCATCATTTTTCTTTAAGCCTTCCATCATGGCTTTTTGTTCTTTTTGACGCTTCATTTGTGGACGTATCATCAAGAAGTACAAAACGACAAACATCATGATGATAGGTAAAAAACTCATCAGGTTACCTTCCATGCCGGTGGCACCTGCAGTTTGCGCATAAGCGTTGGTAATAAACATAATTTCCTCTTGTGTTTTTTGAGCTGGTTAGATAGTGCTCAATCGATAATTTTAAAGCCGGGACAAATAAATAAAGTTGGCTATTCTAGCATTATGTAGTCTGCCGAACCGGTTTTGTCGGGCATAAATCGCGTCTTTTTCCGCCGTCATGGTCTAACGTTTAAGCTTTTGCACCATTTCTGCAAGGATGAGGTGACGGATTGTTTGCAGTACGCGCATTTCCCCTGCCAGATAGGGTCGCACAGCATCAGGAAGCAAGCTGTTTTCCGCCTGGATAGTGGCGATGATTTGGTCGGCTGCCGGAATGATATTTTCCAGCATCCGGTCAAGTTCCCGCGTCGCGGTATCTTCACTGAGTCCCAATGCTTTTCCTGCATTCTGTAACGTCAGCCTGGTCACTTCTGAAAAATTCTGCGCATCTGGAAACCGCAGCGCCAGGCTGGTGTGAGGCCAGGTTGCGCGCTCCAGGGCGATAGCCTTCGTGGCGTAGACGGCGGTGCTGAGCAAGTCGTATCCCGGTGAGATGCCAACACCGTCAGCGGACACCATAAAGGAAATGTTTTTCAAATGGTTGTCGCCATTACCTGCCAGGGCATTAAAAACCAACCACTGGAACAGCCATAAACGCGCGCGGGTCTTAATCCGGATATATCGCAGCACTTCCGCCAACGTTCCAACAGTAGCCTCACTATACTTAAAGCTACGGGATTTATTCAGCAACTGGCAGGTATCTATCACATGCACACGCTGTACCGGAGAATTGCCGTGCACACGGTCAAAGCGCTCAACAATATAGACTGGGGCCGGACAATAGTGCCTGTGTACATCGGGCGCATTCAGACCGACTGCTTTTGCCAGGCGCATGACGACATACTCATTAATGACAGAGCCGGGATAATCTGTATCCGGATGGTCGGGCTTGAGGATGTGTGTAGAGACCTCCCCGGCCTCCGGTTCATACAATTTTTTATCGCGATAAATGACTGGCAACTTGTGCTGGGCACCAGCGAGTGACATGTGTTTTGGCGAGTCGCGGCTTAAGGACAATCCGGGCAGGTCCAGGATGCGCTGGTATAAGACGTCATCCGGCAATTCTCGCAATCCTTTTTTCGCAACCGCAGGATAGCCCGGTGAGCGCAAAATTAACGACCCGGCAGATTCCGCACCGAAGTATTCAAGCAGGCCAAACGCGTCGGCCTCCGGAATGTTGGCCTCTTTCGATAAGACCGTTCGCAAGCCTTCTTCCGGGAGCAGATTATCGAAATACCATTGCACCGGACGGTCACTCGCACCGTCCACATGGGAAATCGTGCGGCGGTCCAGTGCTGGCGACAAGTTGAAACCGTCGCTGGCGTCAGACCATGCCTGCTCGTAATCAAACTTCCATAAATCATTTTCTTCGCGCAACGTGCCAATTTTTCTGTCGTTGATGAAGATATCCAACGCACGTTCGCTCATTCTGACGCTCCTGTTTTCTTACTGACAGCTCGGGAGGTTCTGGGCTTAATTCCTTTGGCTTTCAATTTTTCGAGTTCGGCGCTGGCGGCATCTGGGAAATCTGCAGTTAATGCTATCCCCAGCTCATCCAGCAGTCTGAGTACGCGTCCAAACTGCACCGTTTCTTTGCCATGCTCGACGTCTCCGACAAACACCGGACCGAGGTTTGCGCCACCGGCAACATCGTCAAGGCGCAAATTGTGGCTTTTGCGGGTAGCGCGCACTAACACACCGAGGTCTGCCAAAGATTGAATAGTGATTTTCATGTTACTGACGAAATATATGCGAATGCATATATTTTACTCAGACAAGCTGAAAAATCAATGAAATATATTCGATCGAATATATTTTTATGAAAAACGGTCACTTTCGTCACAAATATATGCAATCGAATATATTAATGTAAAAACAGCTGATTTTCCTTAAAATATATTCGAGCGCATACATTTTAATGAAATATGCACCTGCCCTGGCAAACCCAATTTAATGGGCTACTAAACCCCGCGCGCCCTATCTGCATGAAATTGCACAACAAAAGCCGAAAATGTGCCGGCATCCAACGCATCACGCATTTCCTGCATTAATTCCAGGTAATAGTGCAAATTGTGGATAGTGTTTAAGCGTGCCCCCAGAATTTCACCGGTGCGATGCAAATGATGCAAGTAGGCGCGTGAAAAGTTTTTGCAGGCGTAGCAACTACAGCTTGCATCCAGCGGCGCAGTTTCCTGTTTATAGCGCGCGTTTTTGATTTTGATATCGCCAAAACGGGTGAACAACCAGCCGTTACGCGCATTGCGGGTAGGCATAACGCAGTCAAACATATCGATGCCGTTAGTGACGCCAGCCACCAGATCTTCCGGCGTACCGACACCCATCAAATAATGCGGTTTATTTTCCGGAAGACGCGGACCTACATGCTGCAATACGCGCAGCATTTCTTCTTTCGGCTCGCCAACCGACAATCCTCCTATCGCAATCCCATGAAAATTCAATTGCTCCAGTCCGGCCAGCGATTCATCGCGCAGATGTTCATACATGCCGCCTTGCACGATACCGAATAAGGCATTCGGATTTTCACCCTGATTAAATTCGTCGATCGATCTTTTCGCCCAGCGCAGCGACATGCGCATCGACTGTGCGGCCTCTTGCGCAGTGGCAGGACGTCCGTCGATTTCGTATGGTGTGCATTCATCGAACTGCATCGCAATATCGGAATTCAGGGCGCGCTGAATTTGCATGGAAATTTCGGGCGATAAAAATAAACGCTCACCACTGATAGGCGATGCAAACTTCACGCCTTCTTCGCTGATCTTGCGCATTGCACCCAATGAAAAAACCTGGAACCCGCCGGAGTCGGTCAATATCGGTTTATCCCAGCCCATGAACTGATGCAGGCCGCCGAATTTGTTCAACACATCCAGACCGGGCCGCAGCCACAGATGAAACGTATTCCCCAAAATAATTTGCGCATTGATTTCTTTGAGTTCGAGCGGCGACATCGCCTTCACCGAACCGTAAGTACCGACAGGCATAAAGATCGGCGTTTGAATCACACCGTGATTCACCGTGACTTCACCGCGCCGCGCTGCGGTTTTGCTGTCTTTTTTTATTAATTTGAAGTTGAGCATTTACGCATCTTTCCTGGTTAGCAGCATAGCGTCGCCGTAGCTGAAAAAACGATATTTCTGTTCGATCGCATGTTGATACGCCTGACGAATTTCTTCAACGCCGGCAAAAGCCGATACCAGCATCAATAGCGTAGATTTGGGCAAATGGAAATTGGTCACCAGTCGCGTGACGGTTTTAAACCGGTAACCCGGCGTAATGAATAGTCGGGTATCGGCATTCCCGGCAACCAGTGCGCCGGATTGCGATGCGGATTCCAACGCACGCATGCTGGTGGTGCCGACTGCAATTACGTCATGTCCTGTTTGTCGCGCCTGCTGAATTGCTCTGACCGTTGCCAGCGGCACGCTATACCATTCGCTGTGCATATCATGTTTGGATAAATCTTCATGACGCACCGGCTGGAACGTCCCGGCACCGACATGCAGGGTGACGTAGGCAAACTGAATACCTTTGACCCGGCAACGCTCCAATAAGGCTTCATCAAAATGCAGGCCGGCAGTCGGCGCAGCTACCGCGCCGGGTGTTTTGGAATACACCGTCTGATAACGGGTTTCATCGTATTCGTCTGCAGCATGTTCAATGTACGGCGGTAGCGGCAGACTGCCGTAGTGTTCCAGCAGTTCAAACACGTCGCTGGGGAAATGCAGTCGATAGAACTCCCCTTCCCGTTCACCGACTTCAACGGTAAATTTGTCGGCCAATTCAATCGAGCTGCCTTTTGCCGGCGATTTCGAGGCACGGATTTGCGCCAGTACTATGTAGTTTTCAGGGGTATTAGACAGCACTCTTTCCACCAGCACTTCGACTTTGCCGCCGGTATTTTTGGTGCCAAAAAATCGCGCTTTCAGGACCCTGGTGTCATTGAAGACCAGAACATCATCTTTGTTTAACTGGTCGATCAAATCTTCAAACGTTTTATCGTGCAAAGTCGCGCCATCCACCTGTAACAGCCGGGAGGCGCTGCGTTTTGCCAGGGGAGTTTGGGCTATCAGTTCCTGGGGTAGATCGAAATTGAAATCCGAGAGAGTGTAGTTTTGTTGCATAGTCTTTTTTACTAAGGCGATTTTCTAAGATAATTGCCAGGGCCCTCGCATTAAGCTCCGTGACAGATTGGGCTACGCTTTGTAGCGTTGAGTCAGACTTCGTAGGTTGGGCTACGCTTCGTAGGTTGGGCTAGGCTTCGTAGGTTGGGCTACGCTTCATCAGCCCAACACTCTGCGCCAAATTCTCAAGCACCTTCATTTATTTGCAACTGAACGTTGGGCTGGTAAAGCGTAGCCCAACCTACAAAACCGTATCACAAGCACATTCATTTGCAGCGGAACGTTGGGCTGGTGAAGCGTAGCCCAACCTACAAAACCGTAGTCCAACCCACAAAACCGTAACCCACAACCAACGAAATAGACCACAACGCCGGATAATTGCATATTAAACTGTATATAAACACAGTATTGTGCTAATTTGCGTGCTTACTTTCGTGTTAACTTGCTGCTGTTTACTTCCTGCATGGAAAGTGCGCCATTTTACGCTGACTATTCAACCTCCGATATGCCTGCACCCGCCAAAGCCATCGTTATCGAAAAAAATCCGCCTGCCAAGGTCAGCAAACTGTCGGCCAGTCTGGCCAAGCTGGGACTGCGCAGCGAGATGGATTTTGTGCTGCATTTACCCATGCGCTATATCGACGAAACCGACATCGCAACCATGCAGCAGGCGGCTTTTTCAGGCGGTCAAATGCTGCAGGTTGAAGGCGTCGTGACGCAATGTGACGTGCAATATCGACCACGCCGGCAGCTGGTCGTCACCATGGCCGACGACACAGGCCAGATAACGCTGCGCTTCTTGAATTTTTACGGCAACCAGGTGACGCAAATGGCCACCGGCACCCGGATACGGGCGCGCGGCGAAATGCGCCACGGTTTTTTCGGCCTGGAGCTGGTGCACCCGGAATACAAAGTCGTCAACGAAAACACCCCGCTGCCCACCCAACTGACGCCGGTTTACCACTCCGGCGTCGGCGTATCACAAACCGTATTGCGGCGTGAAATCCGCAGCGCGATGCAAAAAATCAGCTGGCAAGATACCTTAACGCCCGAATTACGCCAGCAATATGACCTGATTCCATTTGCCGACGCCGTCCAGTTGCTGCACAACCCGCCAGCCGACTTCGATGAATCAAGCCTGGAAGATCGCTCACATCCGGCCTGGCGCAGAATGAAGTTCGATGAATTATTGGCGCAGCAACTGTCGCTGCAACGTGCGCAATTTTCACGGCGCCGCAAATCGGCGCCCAATCTGTCGGCGATGGGTGCAGTGTCGACTGCGTTTTTAATGGCGCTACCGTTTGCGCTCACCGCAGCACAGCAACGGGTATTAGAAGAAATCCGGCAAGACATTTCTGCACCACATCCCATGCAGCGCTTGTTGCAAGGCGATGTGGGCTGTGGAAAAACCATCGTCGCGGCACTGGCTGCCGCACAGGCTATCGATAGCGGCTATCAGGCCACGCTGATGGCGCCGACCGAAATTCTGGCGGATCAGCATTTTCGTAAAATCGCCGCCTGGCTCGAACCGCTCGGTGTAGTCGTGGTATGGCTGACCGGCAGCCTGAAGAAAAAAGAAAAACAAATCGCGCGTGAACAGATTGAATCCGGTCAGGCACAACTGATCATCGGCACCCATGCGCTGATACAGGAAGACGTGAAATTCGCCAAACTGGGACTGGTCATCGTCGACGAGCAGCACCGCTTCGGCGTCGACCAGCGCCTGACCTTGCGCAACAAAGGTCAGCATGCCGGGAATCTGACTCCCCATCAGCTGATGATGTCAGCCACGCCGATTCCGCGCACGCTGGCGATGACGTATTACGCCGATCTGGAAATTTCTGTCATCGATGAATTGCCTCCCGGCCGCACACCGATCATGACGCGCGTGATCGATCAGGAACGCCGACTCGAAGTCATCGAGCGAGTTGGTGCAGCAGCAGCCGAAGGACGACAGATTTACTGGGTATGTCCATTAATCGAAGAGTCCGAAGCACTGCAATTACAAACCGCAACGGACACGTATCAAATGTTGCAGGAAGCGCTGCCGGAACTGACGGTGAGCCTGGTTCACGGCCGCATGAAACCGGCCGAAAAGCAGGACATCATGGCTGACTTTAAAGCCGGTATAACGCAGTTGCTGGTCGCCACCACGGTGATCGAAGTCGGTGTTGATGTACCCAACGCGTCGTTAATGGTGATTGAACACGCCGAACGTTTCGGTTTGTCGCAACTGCATCAGCTGCGTGGTCGGGTAGGACGCGGCAGCGCCGCCAGTGTTTGCCTGCTGTTGTATCAGGGTCCGTTGGGCGGCATAGCCAAACAACGCCTGATGACAATGCGCTCTACCACCGACGGTTTCGAGATCGCCCGAAAAGATCTGGAAATCCGCGGCCCCGGCGAATTCCTCGGTGCGCGTCAGGCAGGTTTGGCAATGCTGCGTTTCGCCGATCTGGATACCGATCAGTGGCTGGTCGATCAGGCGCGCGAACTGGCCCAGGCCTTGTTAAAAAACGCCGTGACCGACGCAGCCCGGATAGTCGAAGCGCATTTGTTACGATGGATGAATCGCAAGGAAGAATATCTGCGCGTCTGAGTCAATCAACATTGCATTAAACACAAACTCAAACCACCAAGCGAAAATTGGATCGGAGATCTCAGTTAAATTCTTGCAATATTGCATAATAAGCATAGCTAGAATACGAACTTAGTTCTACACTGCAAACAGTGCAAATCCAACGCACACGCCGCATACGCAAAGACTCAGCTATGACACTCACAGAACTCAAATATATCGTCGCCGTGGCACGCCACCGTCATTTTGGCCATGCCGCCGAAGCCTGTTTTGTCGCGCAGCCTACCTTGTCGGTCGCGATCAAAAAACTGGAAGATGAATTGGGCGTGATTTTATTTGAGCGCGGCGGCACTGAAATCAGCACCACGCCGATCGGCGCACAAATCGTCGCACAGGCTGAGCACGTGCTGGAACAAACCGCAGCCATCAAAGAAATCGCCAAACAAAATAACGACCCGCTGGCCGGCGTATTCCGGCTCGGCGTGATCTATACCATCGGACCTTATCTGCTGCCCACCTTGGTCAAAGGCATGATCGCCAACGCACCGAAAATGCCGCTGGTACTGCAGGAAAATTTCACCACCCGATTATTGGAACTGCTGCGGCAGGGCGAACTGGATGCGGCCATCGTCGCGTTGCCTCTCCCCGAAAATGGCTTCATGACATTACCCGTTTATGACGAACCGTTTGTGGTCGCAGTATCGAATCAGCATGCCTGGGCAAACCGCCAGTCTGTCGACGCAAACGAATTAAAAACCGAGACCATGCTGCTGCTGGGGAATGGCCACTGCTTTCGCGATCAGGTGCTGGAAGTCTGTCCGGAAATGGCGCGCTTTGCGACCAGCGACGATGGTATCGCCCGCACTTTCGAAGGTTCGTCGCTGGAAACCATACGTCACATGGTGGCATCAGGTATCGGCATTACCGTACTACCCAAAGCCTCCGCGCCCAACTCCACCAGCGCCGACGGTATGCTGTGTCATTTACCGTTTACTGACCCCATCCCCAGTCGTCAGGTCGCTCTGGTATGGCGCAAAAGTTTTACCCGCAGCGCCGCCATCACGGCAATTCAGCAGGCCATATTACATTGCGATTTACCTGGCGTTAGCATGCTGCCAGATGCAGTCGCGTCCTGAAAACTCCCCCGGCTGCCAAATTTGGCAACAAAAGCAACAAAACATGGTGCAAACATAGATGATTTATGGCAATAATACGTGCTGGGATAAGTCACAGTTCTAAACACGCAGAAAAAATTGGGAGGCTAGACATGCGGCATCTTCAGTCTGATTTTGATAGTTTGGTGGGCGGCGATAAAAATAAAACAATGGAACGACGCGATTTTATCAAGACGGCTGTCGGCTTCGGATTTGCCGCAGCGACCTTGCCGATCTGCGCAAAAACCGTCATCAGAACGGATACCGTCGGACTGAAAGATGGTGAATTTGAACTTGACGTCGGCGGCACTGCGGTGCCGGTCTACATGGCACAACCCGAGGGCAAAAAAGACCTGCCGATAGTCATCGTCATCTCAGAAGTATTTGGATTGCATGAGCATATTGCCGATGTGGTGCGGCGATTTGCCAAACAGGGCTATCTGGCTCTGGCGCCCGAATTATTTATTCGTCAGGGCGAACCGGCAAACTATGACAATATCGCGCAGCTGATGAAAGAAGTGATTTCAAAAGTGCCGGACGAACAGGTCATCGGCGATCTGGATGCCGTGCTGGCCTGGGCCAAGCGCAACGGCGGCGATGCCAACAAAATTGCCGTAGCAGGATTCTGCTGGGGCGGTCGGTTTACCTGGCTGTATGCAGCACATAATCCCGGCATCAAAGCGGCGGTTGCCTGGTATGGCCGACTGGTGCCGGATGGCGCACCGACCGCACTCAGCCCCACTAATCCCATCGACATTGCCGCCACGTTAACCGTACCGGTACTCGGTCTGTACGGCGGTAAAGATCCTGGAATTTCTGCAGCGTCGATACAGCAGATGAAAGATGCGCTGGCCAAGGGCACCAGCCAGTCTGAATTTGTCATTTATCCCAAATCAGGTCACGCGTTCCACGCCGACTATCGCCCCGGCTACATGCCCGACGACGCCAAAGATAGCTGGAAACGCTGTTTGGACTGGCTGCATCAACATGGCGTCGAATAGCTGCACGATAGTTGTAACTAAATAGCATAAAAATAGTCGTTAGTCGTTAGTCGTTGGTCATGTATCTCAGATAAGCGCACAGCGTTAGCTAATCCCTTTCGCATATCCCTCTTTATTGACCTAATATGATTAGGATTCACAGGACAACAGCGACGCTGAAATTAAATGACTGATAAGACCAGCACTCCCTCACCGTCGGCAGCGACCAGACCGCAAAACAGGCTGTTTGTTTTAGCAAACTTCCTGGGGGGCCTACTGGCTTTGTTGGGCGCTACCGTCGTGGCTGGATGGTATCTGCATAATTCTGTCCTGCTACAGATCAGCCAGTCTTACGTTCCCATGCAATTCAATACCGCGCTGAGTTTTCTGGCAGTCGGTGTCTCCTTATGTCTGGCGGCACACGCCAAACACATCGCTGCCGCTTTGACCAGCCTGATCGCCGGCATTTTCGGATTATTAACGATACTGGAGTATGTATCCGGCGTGTCGCTCGGCATCGACCAGCTGCTGATGCGCACGTATATCATGACCACGATCAGATTTCCCGGTCGCATGGCGGCCAGCACGGCATTCTGTTTTCTGGTCGCTTCGTTCGCGTTCTGGCTATCGTGGCACGCTGCCACTTCCAAAAAATGGCCGCTGGTCGGCATCATCGGCAGTCTTATTGCCAGCTTTGGCGCAATCGGCGTTCTGGGTTACTTCACCAACCTGCCGGTCAGCTTTGTGTGGGGCAATTTCAGCAGCATGGCCGTACACACGGCGCTGGCTTTTATGGTATTGGGTTGCGGCCTGGTAGCGCATACCTTGCGCAATGAAGCTCTGCTGCAGGTTGAATCCGGCGTGTGGCGCGCGGTTGCCGTAGCGCTCGCGACGCTGACCATTTTCATCGGTGCTTCACAGGCCATGTTCGCCAACGAAGAAGATGCCATGCAAAGCAATGCGGCAGTTGTCGCAGAGGCAGTAACCGCACAGGTGCAAACCACGCTCGAATTGCATATGCAAGCGATCGAGCGCATGGCCCAGCGCGCAGAAATTCATCTGCCGAATCAGACCGAATGGGAAGCCGACGCATCCAATTATCTCGCCAATGCAAAAGGCATCTATGACTCCATCGAATGGCTGGACCAGTCCTACCGCATTCGCTGGATGGTAGCACCCAGGGGTGACGATGTCGAACTGAGAGCGGCAAGCGATCTCGGTTATTCATTTGAAGTGGCGAAACAGAATCGGCAGGTAAGACTGATCAGATCGATTGGCACGCGGGGAGGAAATTCCAAGTTTCTCATCATCGCGCCAGTCTATCGCATGCAGGTGTTCGAAGGACTGATCGTCGCCGTCGTCAATCCCGACAAACTGTTTGCAGCCATGCAGGCGATTACTGAAAAGCCCTATGCTTTTTCGGTAATGAATGGATCGGAAGTTCTATACTCCAGCAACACGAAAAATAAAAATGGGAACGCAAATGGAAATGCAATCCCGTGGGTGCAAAGCGTCAAAGGCAAGTTGGGCGAAGTCGAATGGGTGATGCAGGCCTGGCCCATCAACAGTTCTTACACCTCTGCACCGTGGTTCGTTCTGCTTGCAGGCATCCTCTCTGCGTCGGCGCTCACGATACTGGTTTTAAAATCCCAGGCTGTCAACGCCAGGTTAAAAGAACTGCTCACCATCATCAACACTGCGCCGATCGGCATGCTGGTACTCGATGCTCAAGGCCAGGTAATACAGATTAACAATGAAGGAGAAAAACTGTTTGGCTATCTGCGCGAAGAAATTCAGGGGCAACCGGCCAGCGTGATCATCCCCGACATTGCGCAGCTCGAACAACCCACGCACACAGGTTCACTGACCGAGCAACCGGCAAAGTGCCGGCGCAAAAACGGCAGCGAAATATTTACCGAGATCGGCATCAATCACATCCTGATCAATGCAGAACAGTATGTGCTGGTCGTGGTCACCGATATCTCGCAAAGAAAACGCGCCGAACAGGAGCTGAAAACCAAATCCACCGATCTGATGCGCTCGAACAAAGAGCTCGAACAGCTGCAGCATTTGTTGCAGACCACCATCGATCACATGCCGGCACTGGTCGGCTCCTGGGACACCGCTTTCCGCAATCGCTTCGCCAATCAGGCCTACATCAGCTGGTTCGGTCAGACGCCGCAACAAATGCGCGGCAAATATATGTGGGAAATTATCGGCGAGCGACGTTTTGAAGAAATCAAACCGAAATTGCTGTCGGTATTGAAAGGCAATACCGAAGTGTTCGAACGCAAAATCGAATATGCCAACGGCGAAGTTCGACACGGCGTATTTTCCTATGTGCCGGATATCGAGGACGGTGTCATCAAGGGTTATTACGGCTTTGTCAGTGACATCAGCCTGCTGAAACAGGCGCAGATCGCCAAAGATAATGTGCTGACTCAACTGCAGGATATTATCGACGCCGCCAAAGATTTTGCGATTATCGAAACGGACAAGCACGGCCTGATCACATTATTCAGTCGTGGTGCCGAACTGCTGCTGGGCTATACCGCGCAAGAAATCGTCGGTAACGCCCACATCGATATTTTCCATGTACCGGAAGAAGTCGCCGCGCGCAGTAAAGAAATCACGGAGAAACTCGGATGGAGGGTAGAAGGTTTTAATGCCGACATGGAACTGGCCAACCTGGGCGATTCGACCTCGTATGACGGGACCTATCTTCATAAAGACGGCTCGCCCATACTCGTCAATCTCACCATCGCCGCGGTGCACGACAAGCAGGGCAATATCACCGGGTATCTGGGCATCGCCAAAGACATCCGCAAGGAAAAAGAGATACTGCAGGCGCTGGCCGATGCGCGCGACAAGGCGCAGACCGCCAACCTGGCCAAGAGCCAGTTTCTTGCCAATATGAGTCATGAAATACGCACGCCGATGAATGCGATATTGGGCATGCTGCAGCTGCTGCAACACACGGACCTGACGACGCGACAACTTGATTACGCCATTAAAACCCAGTCGGCGGCGCAAGCCTTGTTGGGGTTACTCAATGACATACTCGACTTCTCCAAAGTAGAAGCCGACAAGATGACCCTCGAACAGGCGCCATTCCAGCTCGACACGCTGATGCGCGATTTGTCGGTGATTTTTTCGTCCAACGTCGGCGATAAAGAAATCGATATTCTGTTTTCGCTGGACCCGCAACTACCGGCCACGGTAATCGGCGATGAGATGCGTTTGCGTCAGGTATTGATCAACCTGGCCGGCAACGCCATCAAATTTACGCAACATGGATCAGTCGTCGTGTCACTGAATGTCATGGCACAGGATAAGGAACAATCGACAATCATCTTCGCCGTGCAGGACTCCGGTATCGGTATCGAACCGGAACAGTTGAGCTACGTGTTTGAAGGTTTCAGTCAGGCCGAAGCCTCCACCACGCGCCGCTTTGGCGGTACCGGCCTGGGACTGTCGATCAGCCGGCGTCTGGTAACGCTGATGGGCGGCACGCTGCTGGTCGAAAGCACGCTCAATGTCGGCAGCCGCTTTTATTTCAGCCTGACTTTACCGCACGCCGACGCAGAGTTCAGGCCCGAAGCGGTGAGCGTGCCTGCCGGCCAAGCTCCTCCATCCTCCCCACATCGTGTATTAATCGTCGATGACAATGTCGTTGCCAGAGACATACTCGACTCCATGGCCGAATCGCTGGGCTGGGATGCCGATGTCGCAGACAGCGGCAGCACCGCCTTAACCATGCTGCAACAGGGCGACGAACAGCATCTTCCCTACGATGTTATTTTCATTGACGGCAAAATGCCTGGCATGGATGGTGTGGATACCGCCATTCAAATCCGCCGGTCGACACGCAAGAAAGGTGACGGGCACGGTCCGATCCTCATCATCATGGTCACAGCCCATGATCGCGAAATACTGGCCAGGAAGTTGCGCGATGAACCGGGCTTGCTGAATGGCTTCCTCACCAAACCGGTCACTGCGTCGATGTTATACGACGCAGTGCAAAACGCCACTCAGGACTCGGCACAGATCGCCCCCGAAACACGCAAGCTGCGTTTGGCCGGATTACGTCTGCTGGTAGTGGAAGACAATCTGATCAACCAGGAAGTATCCAGCGCCCTGCTTGCCAGCGAAGGCGCCGAAGTGGAAGTAGCCAACAATGGTCGTGAAGGTATCGCGCTGTTGGCAGGCAAGGATGCCCATTTCGATGCCGTGCTGATGGATATACAGATGCCGGTCATGGACGGCTATGAAGCGTCGAGAATCATACGCCGGCAAGACGGCATGCAGTCCCTGCCGATTATCGCGACCACTGCCAATGCCATGTCGGCTGACCGGGAAGCCTGTCTGGCTGCCGGCATGAACGATCATGTAGCCAAACCTATCGAACTGGAAAATCTCGTGAACGCGATTTTGCGACATTGCGAAGGCAGGACCAACACAGCCTATGCGGCGCCCCCCACTGCATCCGCACACGGCAAAGTAATCCATGCCGAGATTGATCTTGACGGCGCGCTGCGGCGTCTGGGCGGCAATACCGATTTATATGCCCGACTGGCGACCCGTTTTGACGCCGATAGCGCCGTAATGCTGAGCGATTTCCGACAGCATATGGAACTACATGAGATGGACAAAGCGGCTATGGTGATGCATACACTGAAAGGCATTGCAGGCACGGTAGGCGCGGTATTACTGGCAGGTCATGCGGCGCAAATTGAAACCCGCATTCAGGCTGGTGTAACGGAACAGGAAGTAACGACGCTGCTGCACGAACTTGAATCCATCGCTACGCAAACCCGCTGCGCGCTCGAAAAAATCAGCATCGCATTACACGCATCCGCCCGACAGACGCAGCAGGCAGCACCATCCGGCGATATCGCGACGATTACCAGTCTGATCGACGAGCTTGATGAATTGCTAAAAGGCGGCAATATGCAGGCGCTGAATATATTTTTAAAATTACAAGCAAAACTGGGCGACGATCAAAAAGAACAAATATTCGCTTTGGCAGGCGCGATTAATAAACTAGACTTTAAGCAGTCGCTGCAACACAGCAAGCAATTAAGAAATAACCTAGGATAAATAAAACGGGACCATGACAAACGCGACATTTCCTTTATCTCAAAGCAAACCTCTGTTACTGGTTGTTGACGATCAACCCAGTAATATCCAGACCTTGTATGAAATTTTCAAGGACGAATGTGAAGTGTGCATGGCAACTTCCGGCGCTGATGCCATCGCATTCTGTCAGGATCGGCATCCCGATTTGATATTACTGGATGTGATCATGCCGGAGATGGGCGGATACGCCGTATGTGCGCAACTCAAGAGTGATCCACTGACCCAGAATATTCCGCTGATTTTTGTCACTGCACAAAACGATCCGGTGGAGGAGGCGAAAGGTTTCGAGCAGGGTGCCGTCGATTTTATCAGCAAACCGTTTCACGCCAACGTAGTCAGAGCCCGGGTACGTACGCATTTAACGCTGAAGCATCAATCTGATTTATTGCGATCGATGTCGTTGACCGATGGTTTAACGGGCGTGGCAAACCGGCGACAATTCGATCTGGTGTTGCAGTCAGAATGGCGGGCCTGTATGCGGACCGGGCAACCGCTGGCGCTGATTATTATTGATGTGGATTATTTTAAAAACTATAACGATCACTATGGACATCAGGCGGGCGACCAGTGTTTGCTTGCGATTGCTTCCGCGCTCAACACAAATTTCACCCGTCCGCACGATCTGCTGGCGCGTTATGGCGGTGAGGAATTTGCCGGCATTTTGCCGGATACGCCGCTGCATGGTGCCGAGCAGAAGGCGCGACAACTGGAGAAGATTGTCCGCGATCTTTGCGTTCCGCATGCCAAGTCGACTGTGAGCGAGTTTGTAACCGTTAGTTTGGGAGTCGCGGTGACTATTCCTGTTAAAGGGGGGGACTCTGCAGCGCTGGTTGCTTCGGCGGATAGCCATCTATATCTAGCCAAGCAGGGAGGGCGGGGCCAGATGCAGTCAGGACAGCTGGTTTAATTAGCGCCAGATCCGTAGGTTGGGCTACGCTTCACCAGCCCAACAATCCACGCCCAAATAAACAAACACCGCCAATTATTTATGGGTGAATGTTGGGCTGGTGAAGCGTAGCCCAACCTACGAATTTGCCGCCAGCGTCATCTTGCACCACCCCGTGTATGCCGCAAAATAACCGTAACCAGCTGCCCCAAATCAAACGGCTTCCCGACATGATCCGTCATCCCCGCGGCACTCGCCCGCAAGCGATCCGACTCCATCACATTCGCCGTAACAGCAATAACCGGCAAAGCAAACCACTGTAAATTTTGTCGAATTTCAGCGGTCGCCGCATACCCATCCATATCCGGCATCTGCACATCCATCAACACCGCATCAAATTGCGGATTGGCCGCAGCAATCGCGTCAATTGCCGCCCTGCCGCCATCGGCAACCAGCACCAGCGCGCCCTCGTTGCTCAACAATTCATACGCGACCTGCTGATTGGTCGAATTATCATCCACCACCAATAGTCGCAAACCCGCCAGACGTCGCTGCGACGCACTACCCTGACCGGACAACGGTGCCACAGCCGGGCGATCCGCTACAGCCACGCCCTGAAATTCGATCGTAAAATAAAATTTACTGCCGCGCCCCACTTCACTTTCCATATCCAGGCTGCCACCCATCAACTGCACCAGCCTCTGACTGATCGCCAGCCCCAAGCCCGATCCGCCATAACGCCGCGCAGTCGACGCCTCAGCCTGAGAAAATCCCTCGAAGATCCGCATGCTTTGTTCCGCCGAAATACCTATCCCGGTGTCGCGCACCGCAAAATAAATCGATATGCTTGATTCCGTCTGCATCACCAGCTTCGTCTCCAGCACCACAGCACCGCGCTCAGTAAACTTGATCGCGTTACCGATCAGGTTCACCAACACCTGCTGCAATCGCATCGCATCTCCCTGTACCCACTCCGGCATGGCGGGATCAAGTTCAAATTGCATCGCCACATTCTTGTTCGCCGCACCGGCAGTCAGTATCACACCGACATCGCGCAAGACGTGTATCAGATTAAACGGATGCGGATCCAGCGTCAGCTTGCCCGCCTCGACGCGGGAAAAATCCAGAATATCGTTCAGCAAACCCAGCAACGCACGTGCTGCCGTTTCGGCTTTATGTGCATAATCAACCTGACGATGATCCAGACTGGTCTGCTGCAGCAGTTGCAGCATGCCCAGAATCGCGTTCATCGGTGTACGAATCTCGTGGCTCATGTTCGCCAGGAATTCCGATTTCGCGTGATTGGCCTTTTCGGCTTCGGCGGTACGAATCTGCAATTCGTCGTTCACCTGTTCCAGCGTCAACTGCATACTCTTCAGACTGGCGACATGAATTTCCAGCGACTTCATTACCTCGCGCCTTTCGGTCAGGTCGGCGGCGATCCCGAGAAAACCAAATACCGCCCCGCTTTCATCTCTGAGTGCCGTCGTGGTTAACAAAACCGGCACCCGCCCGCCGTCTTTTCTGATAAAGGTACATTCATATTCATTCGTCAAACCGCGCAGGGATTTGCTGACAAGGCCGGAAAAACCGGCTTCGACATACTCGCCCAACTCGGCCGACAACTCGGCCGCCCTGGCTGCGATTTCAACCGGATCGCGCCAGAACATCGGCGTATGTTTGCCTATCATCTGACTGGACTGATATCCCATCATGCGTTCCGCGGCGGGATTGAACAAGGTAATCAATCCATTGGTATCGGTTGCAATCATCGCAAAACCGGCGTACTCCAAAATAACCCGCTGCAACGCGGCGAAATCGCGGATCTGCGCAGTGCGATCTGCAACCTGCTGTTCCAGCGATTTGTTCATGGCCCGAATCTGCTTTTCAAATGCCTTCTGCGCGGAATTGTCGCGTACCGTTTTCGCCGCACCGATCACCCTGCCATCTGCGGATCTGATCGGCGAGACGGTCACCGATACCTCTATCAGCCTGCCGTCCTTGCAATGGCGCGTCGCATTAAATGCAGAAATGTTGATACCCTGACCTATGCGCTGCAGGATATCCGCTTCCTGCGCCAAAAATTCGGCAGGAACAATCAGGCTCGCCAACTCCCGCCCTATCGCTTCCTTCGCGGTATATCCGAACATTAATTCGGCGCCGTGGTTCCAGCTGGTGACTATACCGGTCAACGTTTTTCCTATAATGGCGTCGCGCGAGCTTTCAACGATGGCCGCCAGCTCAGCCTGCTTTTCGCTGACCCGATTGCGCTGACGCTGATAAAAATACACCACCCCGCTGGTCAACAGGCTGGCCACCAGCATCACCAACAAGGCATTAAAGCGCGCCGTCGCGATTCCTTCTGCAATGACGGCATCAGGCAGCGAGACGATGACGGACACATTGTGACTGGCGTCGGTCGGATCCAATTCCACCAATTGCATCACCGCATGCACCAGCCCGTCTTGCGTAACAAAATCCTGTAATGCCGATTGTTTTTCGGGATGGCGGTCCTGCAAAATGAATTCATCCTGCCAACGCCAGCGTTCACCCAGGTCAAAACCAAAAGTACGGGTCGTATCTGGGTGCATCAAATAATCGCCGTGATCATTGATCAGATAAATCTGAAACTCGGCAGACGAATTGGCGCGCAGTTTGGCGAACAGATCATGAAGATCAAGATTGATAACAACGATGCCGAACAAAGTGCCGTCAGGTGCAAAAACCGGCGTCGCGGAGCGCACGGTAGGCACGAAAGGACGTTCAATTTCACCGTGTTCGCGGTTGAGAGTAATGGCCGACACCGACACCTGACCGGCATTCAGCCTGATGGCATTCTGAAAATAATCCCGGCCTGCCTTGTCCTGCAACTGGTCGTCGGGCACCACAACGACCCGTCCATCGCTGCGCTGAACGCGTACCAGCTCACGTCCATTATCTGCCACGCCGATAAAACGCAACTGCGCCAAATCGGGATTTTCAACTGCGAATTCTGTGAAGGTACTTTGCAGGCGCTGCTTCCACAATGCCGTCGTCGTATGGCCTTGCGGATCGACCCCGTGATTGCTGATCGTGCGGGTCAAACCGATAATGGTCTGTATCCCGGACAAAAAACGCACATCGCTTTTGATGCGGTTTATCTGCACAGATAAAATCTCTGAGCGTAACGCGGCTGAACCCACCATTCTTGCGCTGTAGGCGGCAGTCAGGCGATCACGCTCGTAACGTCCGATTGCGAAATAAACCGCTGCCGTCATGGCCATCAGTATCAGCACGGCATAAAACATTGCGCGGTAGTCCTGCCGGCGTAATAGATAATTAAAATAGGAAAGATGAGTAAGCAAACAGCATTCCTTGGTTTGAATAATTCTGGAATCGGGCAGGCTTTGGCGTTATGTTAGCTCATGATGGCTTTAGTCGCAAAATACAAAACCGACGGCCCCATAAAGCAACCCAACCCGGTGTGAAACGTAGCCACTAATGCACCATACGGAACCAGACGACGATCCGTTGCAGCCAGCCCGGCCGACACGCCGCTGACCGTACCTGCCAGTCCGCCAAATACCATTGCTGATCTGGGTGTCCGCAATCCCAGAAATTTAGCGGCAACTGGCGTGGCAATCATGACCATGATTGCCTTTATCAGCCCGGTTGCAATGCTCAATGCCATTACGTCGGAACTGGCTCCTATCGCTGCACCGGTCACCGGACCAACAATATACGTGACCGCACCGGCACCGATGGTAGTCATACTGACCGCGTCGGAGTATCCAAAACTGTAGGCCATGGCTGCACCGACAATAAACGGCACAACCGTCCCCAAAAACAGCGCGACCACACCGATCAAACCGGCTTTACGTGCTTCGCCCGGCCGCACTTCAAAGGCGGTCGCCACGATGGCAAAATCGCGCATCATCGCGCCGCCCATTAAACCTATACCGGCAAACAGCGAGACATCGGCCAGTCCTTTTTGTCCGCCCGAATAAATACCGCCCCAATACGCCAGAATCAGGCCTATCAATATCGCGAGCGCCGAACCGTGCAAACGGCCAAACGTCAATTTGCGCGAGATAAATCCCGATAAAAGTATGATGATTCCAATGAATGCGAATGCGCCGATCAGGCCGTTGGACTGGATCGCCTTTTCAAATATGGCTAGCATGGTCATCTCCTTTAAGTAAACTAAACCAGCGGCTTGATCAGGGCATCCTCGTCCGGGGCAAACGGATCAACATCACTTTTTGGTTCCATGCGATTAATCAGCGCAATGATACATGCGCAACAGACCACGGTGACCAGCGCCGCCAGAATGGCGACATGCCCGCCGCGCAATGCGGCCACCACGTTCTGCTGTGCCGCCATCGCAACGACGACCGGAATATACATCGCCGCCCAAAAGGTTACGCCCTGCTCGCTCAGTTTTGGCAGCAAACCACGCGGCTCCATAACCATACGCACAAATATCAGCAGCAACATCGCAATGCCGACGCCGCCTACGTTGGTTTTTACCCCGAGCAGGCTACCCAACAGATCGCCCAAAAAAATACCTGCTAAATGGCAGGCTGCAAGTAATGCGGTTCCGTAAATTATCATGTTTGTCTCCCCTTGATTTTTATGTTTTAACTTAAAAATTCTAACTGAGCCAGGTGGATGTTACATCTAACCCTTGAATTCAGGCGATTTTTCCCGTTTTCGCGCCGACTGCGCAGCCACGGATATTTCCATCAACCCATGGCCTGACATAAAAAAACGGCGGAAAGTAGTAACACTTCCGCCGCATCAAACTTAACTGATCAATTCACTTACATGGTTGCACGATTACTTGCCATCCACCCGTTGTTCAACAACGATTTGTTCAACTTCGACCCGACGATTCGGTTCCAGACATTCGATTAACTTGCTGAGTTTTTTATCGGTACAGGTAACCAGTGGATTCGATTTACCTTTGCCTTCAGCAGTCAAACGATCAGCGCTAACGCCTTTGCCGACCAAATAATCTTTCACGGCATTGGCACGACGTTCGGATAATTTCTGATTGTATTTGTCTGAACCGATACGATCTGTATAGCCGTCGATAACGATGTTATTGACTTGCGTATTGTTGTTGAGTACGCGGGCAATTTCATCGAGTTTCGGCTGCGGCATATGCAGCGCCGACTGATCAAAGCCAAATAATTCCGTTGATGACAACACGATTTTTTCAAAACGTGGCGCTGGTGCCGGAGCCGGTGGTGGTGGTGGCGGAGCCATCACAACGATTGGTGCCGGCGGCGGAGTTGGCGCTGCCTGTGCTACTGCCAACGTCGGCGATTTATCAAATGCATAGCTGATACCCAGGCTTAAGTAGTTATTGTTATTACCGTTGCTGCCAAAGTCGTTGTTGCGCAGAAAGCCGTGTTCACGACGAAAATCCAATTGCAAAGACCACTGGTCGCTCAACACCGCCTGCACACCGACGCCGGCTTCTACGTAAGGCGCATAACCTTGTACTTCACCAGTTGGCGCATTGCTGAGTCGATCTTCCTGATAGCCCGCACCCATCAAAATAAATGGACGGAAAGTGCTGCGGGACAGCATGTACAGGCCGTCTACGCCCAACATATTTTGCTGATAGTTCATACCGTTTAGACGTTGATCGGCAAATCGGGTGCCGATCTGAATATCCCAATCTTCCGACAACGGTTTGCCGAGATTGAAGCCAAAACCTGCGCCATGTTCACCGACGCCGAATTCTGAATCGGGGCGGATCAAATTCGCGTTAGCCTGAATATACCAGGATGGGTTGTAATCCATTGCGCGGATGACCGCTGGATCAACGACCACTGGTGCATTGGCATCAGTATCCTGCGCAAAAACACTGGTGGAACTGATACTGCACAGTATCAGCGCTGCAAGAGAAATTTTATTAAAGTTATTCATGTGATGCCTCAAAGTTTGGTTGTATAAAAAATAGTTGGTAGTGGCAACAAGAACCTGAATTCAATTGGTTAATTTCGTGATTTGCATCGCGGGGTGATTAACAAATCTGGTGGACTTGATGTGGTGCTGAGGTTATTGGAAATGGGGATAATTCACTGTTCGCTATCCCACATAAGGACGTGTTGTTGTTTTTTGCGCAGACTTTATTTTTCGCAAAAAATAACTCGCTATTTGGCAGTGACTGTGTTTTTTAACTGCTTGCGGATTAGACGCAATTCTTTTTTCCGTTCCGGCGTGGTAACCGGAAACGACATGTCCAATGCCTGCAGATTATCGAGAATAATGCGCGAAATAATCAGCCTGGCATTTTCCTTGTCGTCGGCCGGTACCACATACCATGGCGATTCAGGTGTACTGGTCGCGGCCAGACATTCTTCATAGGCTTGCCGATATTGCGGCCAAAATTCCCGCTCGGCCATATCGGCCTGACTGAATTTCCAATTTTTTTCAGGAGTGTCTATGCGTTCGATAAAGCGCGCGCGCTGTTCTTCTTCCGATAAATGCAAATAAAATTTAATAACGCGCGTGCCATTGTGATGCAGATGATTTTCTAAATTGCTGATAGAGCGAAATCGTTGCGGCCAGATCCCTGCGCCTTTTTCCTCCGGTACGCCTTCAGCTGCCAGCAGTTCCGGATGAACCCGGACGATTAACACTTCTTCATAGTAGGACCGATTGAAAATGCCGATCCGACCACGCTCAGGCAGATCACGCGTGGTTCTCCATAAAAAATCATGTTGCAATTCGTTGGCGCTGGGATGTTTATAGCTGAATACCTGGCAACCTTGCGGATTAACGCCAGACATAATATGTTTGATTGCGCCGTCTTTTCCAGCAGCATCCATCGCCTGAAAAATCAGTAAGACAGCATACTTGTTGGAAGCATAGAGCAACTGCTGCAGCTTGCTCAGCTGTTCAGTGTGCTCGGCAAGAACTTCTTGATACTGCTTTTTAGATTGATAAACCGGCTCAATTTTCGTTGGCAGTTTGGACAGCTTAAATTTATCGCCGCCCTTCACATAAAAATCTGCCGATTTTATTTTTGCACTGATCGATTTCATTTTCGCTCTTCAATGGATTTGAAACCGTTAATTTAATGGATTATTCCTGATCAGAACAGGTTAATCATGGCAAGTCCGGTCTCTTCGTTGTTTGCGATTCTTTTTTTAATTATGCCGAATCCGGAATTCATCTGCTTGATCATCGTGTTGTTTTTTATAACACCTAAACCTGACGTATAGAGTGTAGGGTTAAAGGCAAGCTCGGTTTTAACGCTGCTGTGGTTTTGTTTGCTGGCGATCATGATCATTTCTCCGTTTAAGTTTGATAGACAAATAATGGAGGATCAAGCTTGCCGACTCTGTGCGATAGCGAACTTAGCAAGCGTAGGTTGGGCTGCAGCCCAACGTTCTACATCAAATAAATGAGGATGGTT